>Ga0073908_1000103_pt1 | contig 128326 bp, 96 predicted proteins | sample MucameincwithD2O_FD_65484 | JGI IMG/M metagenome (GOLD analysis project Ga0073908, IMG submission 65484) | Mouse cecum microbial communities from Vienna, Austria - Mucus amended microcosms incubated with D2O | ecosystem: Host-associated > Mammals > Digestive system > Large intestine > Cecum... | reverse complement strand
GGTCTTCCCGCCGTCGTTTCGTTTCGGATCAGAAGGGATAGCCGACGCCGAAATTGAGCGCCGTATTTTTCCACTTGAAGTTGTGGATCCACCGCTCGCCCGCCGGATTGCCGGGGTTGTGGAGCTGGATACCCCAATCCAGACGCAGCACGGCGAACTTGATGTCGAGCCGAATGCCGATGCCCGTATTGAAGCCCAACTGCTTGTAGAAGTCGCGGATGTGGAACACGGCGTCGGGCGAGTACTCTCCGGCGTTCTCGCGCAGGAACCAGACGTTGCCGACATCGAAGAAGGTGGCGCCGTGGAAGATGCCCCAGATCGGGAACCGGAACTCCAGGTTGGCCTCCAGACGCATGTCGCCTAGCTGGGTGGGGTAGAGCGAATCCTCGGGCATGGGCACCGATCCCGGGCCCAGCGTGCGGGGCGTCCAGCCGCGCATGCTGTTGCTGCCGCCCACGTAGAAGAGGCGGTCCATTGGCAGCACCTGCGCATTGCCGTAAGCTACGCCGCAGCCGGCATAGAGCCGGCCGGCCAGGGCCGTCTTCTCGCCCAGCATGATCTTGCGGCTGGCGCTGAGGTCGATGCGGAAATATTGCGAGTAGCGGATGCCGAATACCTTGTAGTAGTCCCCCTCCTCGGCCGGGTGCGAGAATAGGTGGGCCAGTCCGTCCAGCAGGTTGCCGGCGATCTCGGCGTTCAGACGCAGCACGGTGGCGTTGCCGCCCAGATTCTTGCGCTGGTTGTTGTAGACGTAGCCGAACGAGAGGGCCGAGATCAGCTGCGAGCGGTAGCTGTTCTGGAGATAGCGGTTTTGCAGCGAGTTGAAGAAGGTGTCGTCCAGATAGCCTACGTCGACCACCGTGATGTCGATCGGGCGCAGGATGAAGCTCGAATAGCCGTGGTAGTCCCACGAGTAGCCCCACGAGGCGTTCGAGAGGGTGCGCCGGTAGTAGGGGCGGTCCTGGAAGTTGACCGATACGGCCACCTTCGTGCGGGGGAGCATCAGGGTCTGGAACCGCTTCGAGTAGAAGGGCAGCAGGAACCGGGGGATGGTCAGTCCGCCGGAGAATCCGAACTCCATGGCGCTCCGTTTCTTGGCATCGGGGGCGCGCATGTACTCATAACCCGCCGTGAAGGCCAGATCGAGCGCTTCGGCGCCGCGGAAGATGTTGCGGTTCTGATAGCCGACCGTGGCCGAGAGGCCGTAGAAGCTCGACGTGACGCTCCCCTCCAGCTCCACCTTGAAGCTCTGCTTGAGGGCGGGCGTGCAGAGGATGTCGCAGTGCAGAAACCCCTCCTTCGAGCGGCGGACGAAAGTCGTATCTTTCCGGTGGGCCCGTTCGACAGTGAGCGTGTCCACCAGATCGACCTGACGGGCGCTCTCCTCGAAGACGATCCGCGCGCTCTTGAAGTAGCCGGACGACATCAGTTTGTCGTAGGTGCGGGTGATGCGGCTGGAGTTGTAGAGCATGTTGTCGTAGATCGGAATCATGTCCCGCACGACCCGGGGGCGGAGGTTGGGTTTCCCTTCGTAAACGATGTCCAGACCGCGGTAGCGCACCGTATCGAGACGCTCCAGATAGAGCGAGTCGCTGTATGCCTCGGTCGGATTGTAGCGCGGGAAGACGCGGATCCGGTCGATTCGGTAGACCGTGTTGTCCTCCATCACGGCCTCGCCGCGTTCGTCGTAGCCCGTCAGCTCCTGCTTGACGACCATCTTCAGCCCCACGGTGCGGTCGCTTCGGAGCGTATCGGCCAGATACTCGATGTTGTTGACCGAGAAGTTGTAGTAGCCCCGGCTCTTGAGATCGGCCGTGATGCGTTCGCGCTCCTCGTTCAGGGTAGATATGTCGAAGATATCGCCCACGTGCACCAGCGACCGGGCCGTATCGGCCAGGATGAGCGGCTCCAGATTGCGGTCGCGGAATTCGTAGTCGAACGACCGGATGCGATAGGGGGCACCCTGCCGGGTGCGGTAGGTGACGTAGGCGCGGTGCCTGCGGCGCGTGGTGTCGATCTCGTAGGTGACCCGCGAGGCGAAGAATCCGCGCGAGTCCATGTAGTTCTTGAAGTTGTCGGCCGTGCGCTCGGTCAGCCCCACGTCCAGCAGGACGGGCTCCTCGCCGATGCGGCGCTTGAAGTTGTTCCAGCCGTTGTCCTTCTCCGGATCGGCCAGGTTATACATCCAGACGTAGAAGTCGGTCCCCAGAAGCCGCTTGTTGGGCCGCTGGCGGAGGTACTTCTTCAGCTGGTCGGCCCCGATCCGTTCGCGCCGGGGCGTCTCGCGGTCGGTCTCTATCTTTACCTGCGAGAGCAGATACTCGCCGTCGTGCAGGCGACGCGTCACATTGCAGGCCGTCAGCGACAGCCCGCAGGTCAGAACAAGCGCTATGATTCGAAACGTTTTCAATCTCTAACCGTTAGTTACCTGGGCGACGAAGCGCCGGTAGGTCTCCCGCTCGTCGTCGTATGCCTTCAGCGTCCCGAAGCGCAGTTGCGGACCTGTCCACTCCAGCCGGCCCTCCGTTTCGAAGGTGGCGTTGCCTGTCAGTCGGGTCGACAGACTGTCGGCAGCGGGTTCCACGCGGCAGCGCACCATACCGCCACGGTTGTACACCGCGATCTCCTCCCCGCCGGGACAGAGCCCCGAAAGGTACTGGGCCGTGGTGGAGGCCGTCATGGCGGTGCCGCAGGAGTCGGTGAGGCCCACGCCCCGCTCGCAGGTGGCCGCGAAGATTCGCTTCGGACCGTCCACGCGAACCAGCGAGACATTCATCCCCCTCGGAAAGAGTTCGGGCAGCTGCCCGATCCGTTCGCCCAGCCGTCCGAGCCTTTCGTAATCGATCCGCTCCACCCGGGCCGTCAGGTGGGGATTCCCCAGGTGAAGGTAGGTGAAGCGCAGCGTCTCGTCCAGCTCGGGAATCGGCCGGTCTACGAACCGGTCGCCGCCCGCCGGAAAGTCGTCGCTCGCAAGTCCGATGCCGATCCGCACGCCGTAGGTGGGCATCCCCCCGAAAAGGGGCTCTTCGCGGCGTACCGGATAGCTCCGGCCGCCCGACAGCAGGATGAAGGCATCCTCTGCGATGTACCGCTCGCGGGCCATACGGGCCACGCAGCGGATTCCGTTGCCGCACATCTCGGCCTCCGAACCGTCGGTGTTGAACATCCGCATGGCGAAGCGGCCGCCGATGCGGGTCAGCAGCAGCAGTCCGTCCAGTCCGCCGCTGCGCAGCCCATCCGGCGCGCAGGCCATGCGGGCGAGCCGGTGCAGATCCGCACCCGCCAGCTCCCGCCCGAAGCGGATGCCGTCGAACAGGACGAACCGATTGCCCGAGCCGTGGCAGAGCGTATATTCCAGAGTCATCGTCATGGGAGGTATCGAACGGTCAAAAGTAGTAATAAAACTTAAGTTTCGCAATCGGGACCGGCTTTTTCCCCGCAAGGGGATACAAATTAAAGATTTTCGCGCCGAAATGTACGGAATTTGAAAAAAAACTGCTAACATTGCAGGACCAAGTTGTTACATTCATTTCGAACGACATGAAAACACCGAAGGGGATTCGTCCGCAGAACCTGTCGGACGAACTTCGCCAGGCCAGACGCCTGGAGCCGAACCGCCGGAGCGGCAAGGAGCGCCGCGCCCTCTACGGCACGATTGCCGACGAAGAGGAGGACGAGGCCGACAGCTACCTCCGCAGCCGCAGCCGCGGCGAGTCGGCGCTGGACTACCTCGACGACGGGGAGGATTGATCCGAAATCCCGTTCGGCAGTTGTTTCCGCCATCCGCTTTCCTGCCCGGAAGCGGCGGGAGGGTTTGTCTGCGAATGAAAAAACCGAATTTCATGACCGAAAAATTCATCATGGCGGGCGATACCGCCCTGCACGTCTGCGATTCGCAGGCGGGAGAACATACCGTCGTGCTGCTGCACGGCTATCTGGAGTCGCTGTTGGTGTGGGACGATTTCGTGCCGCTGCTCTACAAGCGGGTCCGCGTCGTCACGCTCGACCTGCCGGGCCACGGTATTTCGGAGGTCAAGGGCGAGGTGCATACGATGGAGTATCTGGCCGATACGGTGAAGGGGGCGCTCGATGTCCTGCAGATCGGGCGCTGCACGCTGGTCGGGCATTCGATGGGCGGCTACGTGGCGCTGGCCTTCTGCGAGCGCTATCCCGAGCGGCTGGAGGGGCTGGTTCTGCTGAGTTCGACGCCCAACCCCGACTCCGGGGAGAAGCGGGAGAACCGCCGGCGCGAGATCGAACTGGTGAAGGCCGGCAAGAAGGAGCTGCTGGCCCATGTCGCTCCGGCGGCGGGGTTCGCCGAGGAGAACCGCGCCCGCATGAGCGAAGCGATCGAGGAGCTGCGCGAGCAGGTTTTCCTGACCGAGGATGCCGGCATCACGGCCCTGCTGACCGGTATGGCGGAACGCCCCGACCGGAATGAAATGTTGCGGCGGAGCCCCGTGCGCCACCTCTTCATCCTGGGTCGCAAGGACGGCTACATCCCGCAGGAGGCGGCCGACGCGCTGGTCGCCGCCCATCCCGAAGCCGAGGTGGTGTGGCTCGACCGGTCGGGACACATGGGCTTTCTGGAGGAGCCGCAGGCGACCGCCGATGCCCTGCTCGCCTTCGTCGGGGCCTGACGGAAAGACAGGAGGTGTCGTAGCATCGGGCCGATTCTTATACACCTGAAAGGGAGTGTGTCGAAATGATGATTTCCGACACACTCCCCTGCAAGGGACATTGCCTTCGAAGGGTTACTTCTTGGTGTACTGATTGTGTCCCTCGGGGTTGTTCACGTGCGATGTGCGGCTGTTCGTCGTGCGGCCCGACTGGCTGGCCGAACGCGAATTGCCCGACTGACTGTTCGAGCGCGAATTGCCCGACTGGCTGCTGGCGGTCGTCGTCCGCGAGGTCGACTTGGCCTCCGTCTTGCTCTTACCCGCCTGTGCACGGGTCGAGGTCTTGTTCGTAGACTCTTTCATAACTTTAATTTTTTGAATGATACATTGCTCCGCCGCCTCGGCCTCCGACGTCCGGCGACCTTGATTCGAACGGTTGCGTTTATGCACCTTTCAGCGCAAATCGCATACCAAAAAGATTCGGACGGACGGATCGTTCTCTCTTACCTCTGCTTTACCGCTTCGCGGGCCGGCTTGCGGGCGGCGGTTTTCCGTCCGTTGGTGCACCACTCGATCTCCTCGGACGGCATCGCCCGGCGAATCTCGCCGCTGCGCTGCTCGGAGAGTTTGCGGTCGGCGGCGCGCACCGAAGCATCCGTGCGGTCGGTGCCCTGCGGATCCAGATCGGTCAGACCGTCGGTCTCCGCGGAGTAGCGGCACGGATCGTCCACATACTGCCACTCCTCGCCGAGCCCCGTGCTCTCGCCGCTGCTCCACGGCTCCTGCTGCGAATCCTCGCCCCGCGAGTGGTTGGAGTAGAGGTTGCAGTAGCGCGGATTGCCCTGCAGGATGCCCGGCGGGAAATTGGGCCGGATGGTGTCGAGCGCCGCCTCGAACTGCTGGAAGTGGGCGATCTCGCGCGCCATCAGGAAGTCGAGCGTGGCGAGCACGTCCTTGTCGTCAGTGAACTGCATCAGGTATTCGTAGACGATCTTCGCACGCGACTCGGCGGCGATGTTCGACCGGAGGTCGATCGTCAGGTCTCCCACTGCGTTTACGTAGTAGCCCTGCCAGGGCACGCCGTTGCTGTCGGTCAGCTCCGGGCCTCCGCCCGTCAGGACCCCGAACTGCGGATTGACGGAGAAGAGGTCGTCCATCAGGTCGTTCGCCCGCTTGCCGTCGCCGAATACGGGGCTCCGGTCGGCAGCGTCCTTGAGGTTACCGCCCACGCCCGAGAGGAGCATCTGGATGGTGGCGCCCACGATCTCGAGGTGGCCGAGCTCCTCGGTGGCGATGTCCATCAGCAGGTCGTACTTGTCGGGATAGGGCTTGCGGCAGGCGAAGGCCTGCACGAAATACTGCATCGCGGCTTTCAACTCTCCGTTGCCGCCGCCGAACTGTTCGAGAAGCAGCCGCGCGAAACGCGGATCGGGCCGCGAAACGCGCGCCTTGAACTGCAGCTCTTTGGAATGATAAAACATAGGCTCGTTTTTTTTAGGTTTTACATGGAGGACGTCGCAGCTCCCGTGTCGGAACGGGACGAAGCGGCACCCTTTCGGAACAAGCCCCTGCAAAATACGTACAAACGGAGGACGAAACCGGCTTTTTATGCGGTCCGCATCTCCGCTTCCGGAAAAAAAGAAGGCGGCCGGGAATCGCTTCCGGCCGCCTGAATCGCTCTTCGGACCTCTTTAGAAACGGGCCTTGAAGCACTCCACGGTGTTCTCCATCAGGCAGGTGATGGTCATGGGGCCCACGCCGCCCGGAACGGGGGTGATGACCGAAGCCTTCGGCTCGACGGCCGCATAGTCCACGTCGCCGCACAACTTGCCGGTTTCGGGGTCGCGGTTGACTCCCACGTCGATCACCACGGCGCCGTCGCCCACCATGTCGGCCGTGACGAACTTCGGACGGCCGATGGCTACCACCAGAATCTCGGCGCTGCGGGTCAGCTCGGCGAGGTTCTGCGTGCGGCTGTGCGCAATGGTTACGGTGGCGTTCTCGTCCAGCAGGAGCTTCGCGACGGGCAGACCCACGATGTTGCTGCGGCCGATCACCACGGCGCGCTTGCCGGCGAGCGAGACGCCGGCCTCCTTGAGCATCTTGATGATCCCCTTCGGGGTGCAGGGCAGCACGCAGGGCTGCTTCTGCCAGAGGGCGGCGACGTTCAGCGGATGGAAGCCGTCCACGTCCTTCTCGCGGCTGATGGTCTCGATGACCTTCGCTTCGCTGATGTGCCGGGGCAGGGGCAGCTGCACCAGGATGCCGTCCACCTCGGGATCGGCGTTGAGGTCGCGGATCAGCGACAGAAGCTCCTCCTCGGTGATGTCGACCGAACGGCGCAGGGTCGTATTGCGGATGCCGACGGCCTCGCAGGCCTTCGCCTTGCCGGTTACGTAGCTCACGCTGCCGGGATCTTCTCCCACCAGAATCACGACCAGATGGGGTACGCGCCCGTAACGGGCCGGGAACGTCTTGACCTCTTCGGCCAGCGCGGCCTTGAGTTTTGCGGAAAGTTCCTTTCCGGAGATAATAGTTGCCATGTACTTGTTGATGGTTATTGGACAAAGTTAGGAAAAAAAATCGAAATTTCCGGGATATCGCGGTCCTGTTTTCCGGAATCGGGGTATGCTCCTCCGGGAACGGGGTATCGGCCGGCCCGAAGTCGAAAGGTCTCGATAGGACTGGGCGTTTGTCTTTGCGGTTCGTGACGGTTCACGCTGATACGACCGTCGAGACTCCTCGACTGTGCTCGGGGTGACATGCCGGGCGCTGCGATTCGCACGGGATTCCGCTGTTCCGACCGGCCCGGGGATCATAAACGTCAGCGAGGGGATGATCCGCATCCCTCTCGCTGACGTTTATAGACAATCCCTATTTCTCCAGTGCCCAGTGTCCGATGTCGGTGCGGTGGAACAGGTTGTCGCAGTGGATCTTCTCCACCTTGCGCAGGGCGTCGGCACGGGCCTCCTGCAACGTGGCGCCGCACCCGACGACGAAAAGCACGCGGCCGCCGGCCGTCACCAGCTCTCCCTGCTTGCGGGCCGTGCCCATGTGGAAGATTCGGCCCGCCTGCTCGGCACCCTCGATCACGGCCCCCTTCTCGTAGGAACCCGGGTAGCCTTTCGAAGCCAGCACGATGCCCAGCGTGGCGAAGTCGTGCCACTCGACCTGTTCCGGCATCCGGTTTTCGGCTACGGCCGTGAAGATCTCCACGGCATCGCTCTTCAGACGCGGCAGCACGACCTCGGTCTCCGGATCGCCGAACCGGGCGTTGAACTCGATCACCCGGATGCCTTGCGGCGTCTTCATCAGTCCGCCGTAGAGCACGCCGGTGAAGGGGCACCCCTCGGCGACCATCGCCCGGGCGGTGGGTTCGAGGATCTGCCGCAGGGCGTACTCCCGGTCGGCATCGGTGATGAAGGGCAGGGGCGAGTAGGCGCCCATGCCGCCCGTGTTGGGTCCCTTGTCGCCGTCGTAGGCCCGTTTGTGGTCCTGCGCCAGCACCATCGGGCAGACCTTGTCGCCCGCCACGAAGCACATGAACGAGAACTCGGGGCCGGTGAGGAAGTCTTCCACGACCACCTTACCCTCGCCGAAGCGGTCGTCCAGAAGCATCTCTTTCAGCGCCGTTTCGGCCTCGGCGAGCGTCTCGGCGATCACGACCCCCTTGCCGGCAGCCAGTCCGTCGTATTTCAGCACGGCGGGCAGCGGCCGCGCGGAGACGTAGGCCAGCGCCTCTCCGTAGTCGGTGAAGGTGCGGAAGGCGGCCGTGGGGATATCGTAACGCTCCATCAGCTGCTTGGCGAACTCCTTCGACGACTCGATCCGGGCCGCCGCCTGCGTGGGGCCGAAGATGCGCAGACCCGCCTCGCGGAAGCGGTCGACCACACCGGCCGCCAGCGCCGATTCGGGGCCTACGACCGTGAGGTCGATCTCCCGTTCGCGGGCGAAGGCCAGCAGCCCTTCGACATCCGTATCTTTCAGCGGAACGCATTCCGCCTGGGCGGAGACGCCCGCATTGCCGGGGGCGCAGTAGATTTTCGGAGAGCGGGGTGAGCGGGCGAGCGCGTCGACGATGGCGTGTTCGCGGCCGCCGGAACCGATAACGAGTATATTCATGGCCGTCGGATTTTAGTGTTTGAAGTGTCGTTCTCCGGTGAAGAGCATGGCGATGCCGGTCTCGTCGGCCCGTTTCACCGACTCCTCGTCGCGTACCGATCCGCCGGGTTGCACGATGGCCGTCACGCCCCGTTCGGCAGCCAGGCTCACGCAGTCGTCGAAAGGGAAGAAGCCGTCCGAAGCGAGCACGATACCCGACTCGACCCCTTTGGCGCGCGCCTCGTCGAGCGCGAGCACGGCCGAGCCGATGCGGTTCATCTGACCGGCGCCGACGCCCAGCGTCTGGCCGTTCTTCACGGCAATGATGGCATTCGACTTCACGTGCTTCACGATCCGCCAGCCGAACGACAGGTCGTCGAGCTCCACGGCCGAGGGTTCGCGTCGCGTGACGCACATCGAGGGTTCGACCGCACGGGTCTCGGTGTCGAGCTCCTGCACCAGCAGGCCGCCGTTGACGCTGACATACTGCATCGGACGCTCCGTGTCGCGCTCCATCTTCACCTCCAGCAGACGCAGGTTCTTCTTCGTGCGGAGTATCTCGAGCGCCTCGTCGGTGAAGGCGGGGGCCATGATGATCTCCAGGAAGACGGGCTTCATCAGCTCGGCCGCCTCTTTCGTTACCGGACGGTTCGTCGCCACGATACCGCCGAAGATCGACACCTTGTCGGCCTCGTAGGCTTTCGTCCAGGCGTCCGCCGCATCGCGGCCCACGGCAGCGCCGCAGGGGTTCATGTGCTTGAGGCCCACGCAGAAGGGCTCGTCGAACTCCCGGACGATCGAGAGGGCCGCGTTGGCATCCTGAATGTTGTTGTAGGAGAGCTCCTTGCCGTTCAGCTGGCGCGCCGAGGCCAGCGAGTAGGAGCCCGCCTCCTGCGAGCGGTAGAACTTGGCCGACTGGTGGGGGTTCTCGCCGTAGCGGAGCGGTTGCGCAAGGTCGAACTCCAGAAAGAGCTTCTCGTTCAGCCCCGCCTGCCGGCGCATGTAGGTCGCGATCATCGCGTCGTACTCGGCCGTGTGGGTGTAGGCCTTGGCCGAGAGCTCCAGCCGGGTTTCGCGGCGGGTGTTCCCCTCGCTGCGGATCTCGTCCAGAATGCGCCCGTAGTCCGAAGGGTCGCAGACCACCGTCACGTCGTTGAAGTTCTTGGCTGCGGAGCGCAGCATGGAGGGGCCGCCGATGTCGATGTTCTCGATGGCCTCGGCCAGCGTCACGTCGGGGCGGGCGATGGTCTGACGGAACGGGTAGAGGTTCACGCAGACCAGATCGATGTATCCGATGCCGTTTTCACGCAGCGCCTCCACGTGCGACGGGTCGTCGCGCCGGGCCAGCAGGCCGCCGTGCACCTTGGGGTGCAGGGTCTTGACACGGCCGTCGCAGATCTCGGGAAATCCCGTCACGTCGCTGATGTTCGATACCTCCACGCCGTTGTCGCGCAGTAACTTCATCGTTCCGCCCGTGGCGATCACCTCCCAGCCGAGGTCCCGCAGGGCACGGGCGAATTCGACGACGCCCGTTTTGTCGCTTACACTGACTAATGCTCGCATATGTTCGTTTTCCTGATATTATTCGTTTAGTAATCTTTTTACCGTTTCCACATAGAGCGGATGCTCCGTGGCATGTACCTGCCTCTCCAGCTCCGCGAGGTCGCTCCCTTCGTAGGAGAAGGCCCGCTGGGCGATGATCCGTCCGCCGTCGAGCGTGGCGTCGACCCAGTGGACCGTCACGCCGAAGACCTTCACACCGTAGGCGAGCGCCTGTTCGATGGCGTGCGCACCCTTGAAGGCGGGCAGCAGCGAGGGGTGGATGTTGACGATCCTGCCGCCGTAGGCGCCCAGCAGTTCGTCGGAGAGGATGCGCATGTAACCGGCCAGACAGACCAGGTCGATCCCCTTTTCATCGAGCCGCCGCACGATCTCGCGCTCGTACTCCGCCTTCGAGGCGTAGTCGCGGGGCGAGAAGGTGAACCGTTCGATGCCCATGCGGTCGGCCCGTTCGTTGACCCGGGCCGTCGGCCGGTCGCAGACCATCAGAGCCGCCTCGGCGGGTATCTCCCCCTGCCGGCAGGCGTCGGCGAGCACCTGGAAATTGCTTCCCTCGCCGCTGGCGAAAATGGCGATCCGTTTCATCTTACCGGATCTCTACCCCCTCGCGGTCGGTGACGCGGCCGATGATCGTGGCCCGCTCGCCCTGTGCCGTCAGCAGATCGATGGCCTGCTGCGCCTCGCTTTCGTCGAGGGCGACCACCATGCCGATGCCCATGTTGAAGATGTTGAACATCTCGCGGTGCGACACCTTGCCGTGCTTCTCCAGAAAGCGGAACACGGGCAGAATCTCCCACGAACCCTCGGCGATTTCGATGCCCTGGCCGTCGTGCAGGATGCGGGGGATGTTCTCGTCGAACCCGCCTCCGGTGATGTGGCTGATGCCGTGGACGTCGCAGCGGCGGATCACCTCCAGCACCTGCTTCACGTAGATGCGGGTGGGGGTCAGCAGCACCTCGCCCAGCGGACGGTCGCCCAGCTCGGGGTAGACCTCGTGCAGGTCCAGCCCGGCGTCGGCCACGATCTTGCGGACCAGGCTGAAGCCGTTGGAGTGCACGCCGCTCGAAGCGATGCCCACCAGCACGTCGCCCGCCTTGACCTTCTGTCCGTCGATGAGCCGTCTCTTCTCCACGACGCCGCACGTGAACCCGGCGATGTCGTACTCGCCTTCGGCATACATGCCCGGCATCTCGGCCGTCTCGCCGCCCACCAGCGCGCAGCCGGCCTGACGGCAGCCCTCGGCCACGCCGCTCACGATCGCCTCGATCTTGTGGGGCTCGTTGCGGCCCACGGCCACGTAGTCCAGGAAGAGCAGCGGTTCGGCTCCCTGCGCCAGTACGTCGTTCACGCACATGGCTACGGCGTCGATGCCGATCGTGTCGTGCTTGTCCATCGCGAAGGCGAGCTTGAGCTTGGTGCCCACGCCGTCGGTTCCGCTCACCAGCACGGGCTCCTCGACCTTCAGGGCCGAGAGGTCGAACATGCCGCCGAAGGCGCCGATGTTGCCCATCACACCCGTCCGCGAGGTCGAAGCCACGTGCTTCTTGATGCGGCGCACCACTTCGTAACCCGCTTCGAGATTCACGCCCGCCTGTTCATAAGTCTTTGCCATAACTATTCTTTTCTTCGTTAAAATTTACCATCCTTGTTGGCCTCCTCGACACTCCGGTAGAGCGCCGTGGGGTAGTTGCCCGAGAAGCAGGCCAGACAGAGTTCGCTGCGCCCGCCGGCCTTGAACAGCGCCTCGGGCGAGAGGAAGGCCAGCGAGTCGGCGCCGAGCATGCTGCGCACCTCCTCCACCGAGTGGTGGGCGCAGGCCAGTTCGTCGTAGGTCGAGATGTCGACGCCGTAGAAGCAGGGGGCGATGATCGGGGGGCTGGCGATGCGGACGTGCACCTCCAGGGCGCCGGCGTCTCTGAGCATCGCCACGATGCGCCGCGATGTGGTGCCGCGAACCACCGAGTCGTCGATCAGCGCCACGCGCTTGCCCCGCACCACGCTCTTCACGGCCGAGAGTTTCATCCTCACCCCCTTTTCGCGCAGCTCCTGCGAGGGCTGGATGAAGGTGCGGCCGATGTACTTGTTCTTGATGAGCCCCATCTCGTAAGGGATGCCGCTCGCTTCGCTGTAGCCGCTCGCGGCGCTCAGGCTCGAATCGGGTACGCCGATAACGATGTCGGCCTCGGCCGGCGCCTCGTGGAAGAGCCGGCGTCCCGTCTCCTTGCGGAAAGCGTGGACGTTGCACCCCTCGATGTCGCTGTCCGGACGCGAGAAGTAGATGTACTCCATGGCGCACATCAGCCGGCGCTTGTACTGCGAGTAATCCATGCTGCGCAGACCGTGGCGGTCGATCGTCACGATCTCGCCCGGCTCCACGTCGCGCACGAACTCCGCACCGATCACGTCGAAGGCGCAGGTCTCGCTGCTGACGACGTAGCCGTCGCCCAGCCGGCCTATCGAGAGGGGCCGGAGGCCGTACTTGTCGCGGCAGGCGTAGATGCGGTTGGCCGTCATGACAAGGAAGGCGAAGGCCCCCTCCATCATGTTCAGGGCATCGACGATGGCGTGGATGCGCGGCCGGTTGGCCCGGTTGGTCTCCTTCTTGATGAGGTGGGCCAGGATCTCGCTGTCGGAGGAGGACTGGAACAGGCTGCCCCGATCCTCCAGATAGCGGACGAGCTGTTCGGAGTTGACGAGATTGCCGTTGTGGGCCAGCGCGAAGTCGCCCGAGTTGTGGCGGAACAGGAACGGCTGCACGTTCTCGATGCCGCCGCCGCCCGTCGTCGAGTAGCGGACGTGGCCGATGGCGCGGTCGCCCGCGAGCTTCGCCAGCCGCTCCTCGGAGAATACCTCGGTCACCAGACCTTCGCCCTTGATGCGGGTGAATCTGCCCGTCCGGTCGACGCTTACGATACCGGCCCCCTCCTGTCCGCGGTGTTGCAGGGCATGCAGGCCGTAGTAGGTCAGCGAGGCGGCGTTCTCCACGCCGAACACTCCGAACACGCCGCACTCCTCGTGCAGTTCGCGGTCCGATGCCGAAAGAAGGGGATTGTTCAGTTCGGTCATGCGGAGTTATTTCTTCAGATTTTGCAGGCGGGCCAGAATCTCCTCGTAAGCCTCGCGCACGCGGCCCAGGTCGCGGCGGAAGCGGTCCTTGTCGAGCTTTTCGTTGGTAGTCAGGTCCCACAGACGGCAGGTGTCGGGCGACACCTCGTCGGCCAGGACGATCTCGCCGTCCGAGGTGCGGCCGAACTCGATCTTGAAGTCCACCAGGTTGATGTTCATCCGCTTGAAGAGGTCGGTAAGCACTTCGTTGATCTTGGCTGTCATGGCGTAGATCCGGTTCAGCTCCTCGTAGGTCACGATGCCCAGCGCTACGGCGTGGTGGTCGTTGATGAGCGGGTCGCCCAGCTCGTCCTTCTTGTAGCAGATGTCGAAAATGACGTTCGAAGGCTTCGTGCCCTCCTCGATGCCCAGACGCTGGGCCATCGAGCCGGCGATGGTGTTGCGGACGATCACCTCCAGCGGGATGATGTCGACGCGGCGGCACAGTTGGTCGCGGTCGTTCAGCGTCTCGATGTAGTGGGTCTTCACGCCGGCGGCGATCAGGTGTTCGAAAATCAGCGTCGAGATGGCGTTGTTCAGCACGCCCTTGTTCTCGATGGTCGCCTTCTTGATGTTGTTGAATGCCGTAGCGGCGTCCTTGTAGTGGATGATGATCCGGTCTTCGTCGTCGGTGAGGAACACCTGCTTCGCCTTGCCCTCGTAGAGCATTTCCAACTGTTTCATAGTCGTTCTTCGTATTTGGTTTTATTCGTATTCTTCTGTTTATCGAACGGATTGCCGTTTGCGGAAGTATGCCACGGCGTTGTCGAACAGCGGCTGGCGCTTCTCGCCCGCGATGTTCTTGAAGAGTTCCTCCTCGTAACGCTCCGTGTGGCCCATCTTGCCCAGAATGCGGCCGTCGCGCGAGAGGATGCCCTCGATGGCGTGGTAGGAGCCGTTGGGGTTGTAGGGCGACTCGACGGTGGGGTTGCCCTGCGGGTCGGCGTACTGGAAAGCCACCTGACCGTTGCGGAACAGCTCCTCGGCCAGCTGATCGCTCACCACGAACTTGCCTTCGCCGTGGCTGACGGCGATGGCGTGCAGGTCGCCCTCGCGGAATCCGGCCAGCCAGGGGGAGTTGGTCGATGCCACGCGCGTGGTGACGATCTGCGAGATGTGGCGGTTGATGTCGTTGCGGAACAGCGTGGGCGACTCCTTCGTCACCCGACCCAGACGGCCGTAGGGCAGCAAGCCCGACTTGACCAGTGCCTGGAATCCGTTGCAGATGCCCAGAATCAGGCCGCCGCGGTCGATCAGCCGGTGTATCTCTTCGGCTATCTCTTTATTGTTGAGTACGTTCACGATCAGCTTGGCCGAACCGTCGGGTTCGTCGCCTGCGGAGAATCCGCCGCTCAATACCAGGATGTGGCACTTCGAGATATGCTCCTTCATCTCGGCTATCGAGCGCAGGATGTCGTCGCCCTTCAGGTTGCAGAGGACGCTCGAGCGGACCTCAGCGCCGGCGCGCCGGAAGGCGCGGGCCGTGTCGTAGTCGCAGTTCGTGCCGGGGAATACGGGCAGGTAGGCCACCGGGTGCTCCACCGCCTCGCCCGGCCACTCGCAGGTGCGGTGTTCGTGTGCGGCAGAGGTCAGGGGCGACTGGCTGGGGCAGGTCGCGGGGTAGACGGTCGCGAACCGCTCGGAGTTGATCCGGCAGAGCTCTTCAATGGAGACCTCCGTGCCGTTGACGTTCAGGGTCTCCGAGGCGACCGTGCGGCCCAGAGGGAGGGCATCGGCGTACTCCAGGGGCGTGGCGCTCTCGACCACGATGGAACCGTAGGCGTAGCCGAAAAGCCGCTCTTCGTCGATCTCCACCTCGGCGCCGATGCCGTTGCCGAAGCTCATCTTGGCCAGCGCCTCGGCGATGCCGCCGAAGCCCACGGCCCAGGCCGACCGGATCGTGCCGCAACCGATGGCGTCGCTCACGAAGCCGAAGTTGCGCTTCAGTTGTTCGGTGTCGGGCATGAGGCTCTCCGTCGGACAGTGCTCGATCAGGTAGAGGTAGCTGCCGGCCTGCTTCCACTCGGGCGAGATGACCCGGCGGGCATCCACGGTCGTGATGCCGAAGGCCACCAGCGTCGGCGGCACGTCGATGGAGCGGAAGGTGCCGCTCATCGAGTCCTTGCCGCCGATGGAGGGCAGACCCAGCTCCAGCTGCATCTTCAGGGTGCCGAGCAGGGCGCCGAGCGGCTTGCCCCACGAGCGGGGGTCGTGCGTCATGCGCTCGAAATACTCCTGATAGGAGAAGCGCATCCGTTCGTAGCGGGCACCCGAGGCCACTACCTTGGCGCAGGCCTCGACCACCGCGTAGGCGGCTCCGTGATAGGGACTCCACGACGTCAGGACGGGATTGTAGCCGAAGGCCATCACCGAGGCGGTGCGGGTGAAGCCGTCCACGGGCAGCTTCTGCACGGAGACTTGCGTCTCGGTGCGCTGCGTCCGGCCGCCGAAGGGCATCAGCACCGTCGAGGCCCCGATCGTGGAGTCGAACATCTCGATCAGCCCCTTCTGCGAGAGGATGTTGTCGTCGTTCATGTTGTTCTTCAGCCGCTCGGCCAGATCGCGGCCCTCCACCCGGCGCTCGAAGGGGTTGCGGTTCTCCACCGCACCCACCTCGGCCGTGGCGTAGTGCTTCGCACCGGCGCTGTCGATGAATTCGCGGGCGATGTCGACCACGCACTCGCCCTTGTAGTACATGCGCAGCCGCTCCGTGTCGGTCACCGTCGCCACGTGCGTGGCCTCGATATTCTCCTCGGCGCAGTAGCGGCAGAAGGCCTCGCGGTCCTTCTCTTCGATCACGACCGCCATGCGCTCCTGCGACTCGCTGATAGCCAGCTCCGTGGCATTCAGACCGCTGTATTTGGTCGGCACGCGGTCGAGCCAGATCTCCAGACCGTCGGTCAGCTCGCCGATGGCAACGCTGACGCCGCCCGCACCGAAGTCGTTCGACTTCTTGATCAGACGGGTCACCTCGGCCCGGCGGAACAGCCGCTCCAGCTTGCGCTCCTCGGGGGCGTTGCCCTTCTGGACCTCGCTCGAACAGCTCTCCAGCGACTGCTCGTTGTGCTCCTTCGACGAGCCCGTGGCGCCGCCGATGCCGTCGCGGCCCGTGCGGCCGCCCAGCAGGATGACGATGTCGCCCGCCGACGGACGCTCGCGCCGCACGTGGTCGGCCTTCACGGCTCCCACCACGGCGCCGATCTCCAGCCGCTTGGCTACGTAGTCGGGGTGGTAGATCTCGCGGACGTGGGTCGTCGCCAGACCGATCTGGTTGCCGTAGCTCGAATAGCCGGCCGCGGCGCGGCGGCTGATGACGCTCTGGGGCAGCTTGCCCTTCAGGGTCTCCGATACGGGGGCATAGATATTTCCGGCACCCGTCACGCGCATGGCCTGGTAGACGTAGCTGCGGCCCGACAGCGGGTCGCGGATGGCGCCGCCCAGACAGGTCGAGGCGCCTCCGAAGGGCTCGATCTCGGTGGGGTGGTTATGGGTTTCGTTCTTGAACTGCAGCAGCCACTTCTCGGTCTGTCCGTCGACATCCACGTCGACGAATACGGAGCAGGCGTTGTTCTCCTCGCTCACCTCCAGATCGTCCAGCAGGCCGCGCTTCTTCAGACAGCGGGCGCCGATGGTGGCGAGGTCCATCAGGCAGATGCTCTTCTCTTCGCGCCCCAGCTCGCGCCGCACGTTCAGATAGAGGGCCAGCGACTCCTCGATCTCCGACTTTGCGAACGACTCCTCGACCGTGATCCCCTCCAGCTCGGTGGTGAAGGTGGTGTGGCGGCAGTGGTCGCTCCAGTAGGTGTCCAGAATGCGGAGCTCCGTCTCGCGCGGGTCGCGGCCCTCGCTGCGGAAGTAGCGCACCACCTCGCGCAGGTCGTCGGCGTTCATCGCCAGCCCGTACCGCTCGCAGTAAGGCTTCAGCTCCTCTTCGGCTAAATTGCGGAAACCCTCTAAAACGGGGACGGGCTTCACTTCGGCCTCCTCGCTCTCTGTGAGGAGTTCCAGATTCTTCTCGCGCGACTCGACGGCGTTGATGCAGTAGTGCTTTACGCGGGCCATCTCCTCCCCGGAGAGGGCGGACGGGAAGATCAGCAGTTTCGAGCTGCGGATGCGCACGTCGGCCGCGGGGTCGATCAGCTTCACGCAGTCGACGGCCGAGGCGGCGCGCTGGTCGAACTGGCCGGGCAGAAATTCGATGGCGAGCGAGCAGGCGCCGTCGGCCGGACAATCGTCCGTCACGCGGTCGGTCGCCACCTCGCCGAAGACGCTGTAGCGGCACTTCTCGACCAGCTCCGTGCTGAATCCGAACAGATCGTAGACGTTGATCAGACGCAGCGACTCCAGCTTCAGGTGCAGGTTGTCGTTCAGCTCGCGGCACAGGCTTCGGGCCTCGACCTGGAATTCGGGGTATTTCTCTACAAAAATACGGTAGTTTTTCATATCGTGTTCAAATCGTTATTTCACAAATCGGTCGCGCCAGCGGGCGTCGTACTCCTCCTTATCCATCCCGACGAAGGTGATGTGGCCCATCTTGCGCTTGGGCTTTGCGACCCGCTTGCCGTAGAGGTGGACATGAACGTCCCCGCACCCTTCGCGGGCGGTCCGTTCGGCCGCCTCCAGATCCTGCCCCAGGATGTTCTTCATCACGGTAGGCGCCACCAGCCGGGGCTCCTCCATCTCCTGCCCCAGCAGATAGCGGGCCCACTCGCGGAACTGGTTGGTCGTGCATCCTTCGATGGTGTAGTGGCCGCTGTTGTGGGGGCGCGGAGCCATCTCGTTGAAGAAGAACTCGTCGCCCCGGATGAAGTATTCGATTGCCAGAATGCCCGTGTAGCCGCAGCCGGCCATGAAGCGTTCGCTGGCTCCGACCAGCCGCTCCAGCAGGTCGGACGGCATCGCCGCGGGGACGACGCAGAGGTCCAGAATGCCGTCGCGGTGGATGTTGCGGCCCACCGGAAAGTGGATCGTGCGGCCGCGGGCGTCGCGCACCAGCACGATGCTCGCCTCGTAGTCGAAGCGGACGAACTGCTCCAGAATGCAGGGCACCGAGAGCAGCGGCAGCGCCTTCGGCAGATCCTCCGCGCTGCGCAGCACCGCCTGACCGTGGCCGTCGTAGCCCAGGGTGCGGGTCTTCAGGACGCAGGGGTAGCCGATCTCGTCCACCGCCCGGCGAAGCGACGCTTCGTCCTCTACGGCGGCGAAATCCGGGGTGAGCAGCCCGTGTTCGCGGGCGTTCGTCTTTTCGCGCAGGCGGTCCTGCGAGTCGTAAAGGGGGCGGAAGCCCTGCGGAATGTGGTATTTCTCGGTCAGCGGAATCAATACCCCGCCCGGCACGTTCTCGAATTCGTAGCTCACCACGTCGCTGCGGCGGCAGAGCTCCTCGAGCGCCGCGGCATCGTCGTAGGCCGCCACGATATGCTCGTCGCACACGGCGAATGCCGGAGCGTCGGGTGCCGGGTCGAGCGCTACGGTCCGTGCCCCCAGCAGGCGGGCCTGCTCCGCGAGCATCAGCCCCAGCTGACCGCCTCCTATGATACCGATCGTCATCTTCTTCACGGTGTTCAGAGTTCGGCCTTCAGCACGTCGGCGGTCTGCCCGGCCCGGAAGGCATCGTAGCGGGCGGCCAGTTCGGGATCGTTCAGTGCGAGGATCGACACGGCGATCAGCGCGGCGTTCTTCGCGCCGTTGATGGCAACGGTCGCCACCGGTACGCCGGCCGGCATCTGCACGATCGAGAGCAGCGAGTCGAGCCCGTTCAGGGCCCGCGACTTGACGGGTACGCCTACGACGGGCAGCGGAGTCATCGAAGCCACCATGCCCGGCAGATGGGCGGCGCCTCCGGCACCGGCGATGATTACCTGCACGCCCCGCTCGCGTGCCGACTTGGCGTATTCGACCAGCAAATCGGGGGTGCGGTGCGCGCTGACGACCCGTTTTTCGAATTCGACGCCGAACTGCTCCAGCGTATCGGCTGCGGCCGACATCACCTCCCAGTCGCTCGTCGAGCCCATGATTACTCCTACCTTTATCATATCCTGCATGTTTCGTTACCAAAAGTTTCCGCCGTTCGGGACGGTCCGGCTTCCGATCCCCCAAAAGAAAAACCGTCACGACACGATAGGTCGCAACGGTTCATTCGCATACGCGCTCTCTTCCCGCTTGTTCGCACCGGGCCGACGAGCCGAGGGCACCCTGCCCCTTTCGTCGCTGTCGGTGGTCTATGTAACAATTCGGTTTCATTCTTCGGTTATCCTCCTGTTCGGGGTTTCGGAACACGACGCAAAAGTAGCTCTAAAAGTTCGAACCTGCAAATTTCAGTGGGAAAACTATCAACAAATTGCCGACAATTTTCGACAATCGCCGGTCACGGTTCCGGAGCGTCGAGAATTTCTCCCAGCCGGAGGTAGTCGGCGGCGAACTCGCGGATGATGCGGGCGTGACAGCGGGCCACCGTCCGCCTCAGCGCCTGCACGTCGTCCGTGCGGAAGCCGAACTCCCGGCAGGTCTCCCGGTCGAGCCGGAACGGATAGCCCTCCAGCAGGGACTCGCGCATGAAGTAGGCCAGCAGGCCCTCGAAATTCTCCACGATGCCCTCGAGCTGTTCGGGAGAGGAGCATGCGACCTGTTCTTCGCCGTTGAAGGGGCGGTCCAGACTCTCGATATACGGTGCGCAGGAGCGCCATTCGCTCTGGAAGAGGTAGGTTCGGTACTTGACCGTGAAGAGGGTGGTGCGGGGGTGGAACGAACGTCCGGCCCGGCGGAGGAAGTCGTCGAGGGTGATCGCTTCGGGGCGCTTGTCCGAATCGTCGTCGACGAGGATGCGGAACGTGGCGGGCGGAACGTGCCGCAGGAGTTGAAAGATGGGGCGGTGTTCCTGACCGAGCTTTTCGAAAAAGCCGGTAAGGTCCTGCTCGAGAATGATTTTTCTGCGGGCGGGTGCGGATTCGTTCATGGTCGGGAGGGTTTGGGGTGAGATAAAAAATGAGAGGCGCAGCAGCAGCCCCATTCACCGGCCTTGCGAGCCTCGAGTAGTAAGCTGCCCTACGCCCCAGTCTGCCGCCTGCACTGGAATGCAGGGGCAAAACAAGGGTTTCAGACAAAATTTATACTACTCTCAATAAATGTTATATTTCTATAACAAGTCGCAAGTTCGTGAATGGTATAAAGGTTGTCCTAACCTTATAATAATATGTATCGGTCCTATGGCGGAACCTTTCTCGACTGCAAAGGTAACATAATTTTTGTTTTTAACAGAATCATGCAGCCTCTCCGATATCAAAAGCGAACGTGGACCCTGTGATATATTCCGTAAGGCTCTGGAAACCGTTGAAGATATAGCACAAGTGCCCACGCCCGTAGAGCATGATATGACACCATAACCCGGGGCGTGGGGACACGACCCGTCGGGCATCCTTGTGTTTCGTTCTTCAAAAAGGGTTCCAGACTTTTACGGAAACGAATTACACACGTCCACCTATCGGCAGACCGCACACCAAAGATAATACAAATAATTCGATTTATAGCAAAGTCCAGATATTTTTACCGAAAAACATGGTCGTCCCGAGCGTAGTCGAGGGGGTCCCGACGGTCGGATCAGCGGAAACAGTTTTGAACTGTACCGGTGAATGTTCCGTCCTGTCGGGATGTCTCGACTTCGGGGCTGGCGCCCCTACGCTCGACATGACAGCAGATGGATGCGGTGAAGGAACAATTGTGCATTGTGAATTGTGCATCGTGCATTGGGAATTGTTCTGTCATTCCGAGCGAAGCCGCAGGCGTAGTCGAGGAATCTCGACGGCAGACCAGCGTGAACCATTGCGATCCGTACCGTCGGGATGTCTCGACTTCGGGCCTGCGGCCCTTCGCTCGACATGACAGACACGCAAAAATTGTGCATCGCATGTCTGCGGGCGAAACGAAAATACCCCGGAGACGACTCTCCGGGGTATTTTCGTTTCGGGGGGGCTGCTACTCTTCGCAGTTGCGGCAGCAGAGGTTGCGGTCGCCGTAGCCGTTGTCGATCTTCGTGACGTAGGGGAAGAACTTCGCCTCGCCGATCCAGCGGAGCGGGAAAGCGGCCTCCTCGCGGGTGTAGGGGTGGTTCCACTCGCCGCACAGCTCGCGGGCCGTGTGGGGGGCGTTCACCACCGGGTTGTCCTTCTCGCCGGCAGCCGCTGCGGCCTCGCACTCCCTCTTGATCTGCACGAGGGCGGCGATGAAGCGGTCCATTTCGGCCTTGGGCTCCGATTCGGTAGGCTCCACCATGAGCGTCTCGTGCACGGGGAACGAGAGGGTCGGGGCGTGGAATCCGTAGTCCATCAGCCGGTGGGCGATGTCGCCGCAGTCCACGTCGTAGTCGTGCTTGAAATGGGTGAGGTCCAGAATCATCTCGTGACCCACGCGGCCCGTCTCGCCCGAATAGTAGGTGCGGAACTCCGGCTTCAGGGCCGCCGACATGTAGTTGGCGTTCACGATCGCCATCTCCGTGGCGCGGCGGAGACCCGATTCGCCCAGCATCTTGATGTATCCGTAGGTGATCGGGAGAAGCAGCGCCGAGCCGAACGGTGCCGAAGCGACGGCGGTGATTCCCTCGTCGCCGCCCGTCGCGACGATCGGGTGCGAAGGCAGGAAGGGCTTCAGGTGCTCGGCCACGCAGATCGGACCCACGCCCGGACCGCCGCCGCCGTGGGGCATGGCGAAGGTCTTGTGCAGGTTCAGGTGGCAGACGTCGGCTCCGATATGGCCCGGATTGGTGAGGCCCACCTGGGCGTTCATGTTGGCGCCGTCCATGTAGACCTGCCCGCCCGCGTCGTGCACGGCGTCCACGATTTCGCGGATGCGGCTCTCGAAGACTCCGTGCGTCGAGGGGTAGGTGACCATCAGGCCGCACAGCTCGGAGCTGTACTCCTCCGCGCGGGCTTTCAGGTCCTCCACGTCGATATTGCCGTTCGGGTCGCACTTCACCGTGACGATCTTCATGCCGGCCATCGCCGCCGAGGCGGGGTTCGTGCCGTGGGCCGAAGCGGGGATCAGAACCACGTTCCGGTACCCCTGGCCGCGGCTCTGGTGGTAGGCGCGGATCACCATCAGACCCGTGTACTCGCCTGCGGCACCCGAGTTGGGCTGCAGCGAGCAGGCGGAGAAGCCCGTGATGGCGGCCAGGTCGTGCTCCAGTTCGGCGATCAATTCCAGGTAGCCCTCGGCCTGATCGGCCGGAGCGAAGGGGTGCATGTTCTGGAAGCCCGCCAGCGAGAGCGGCTGCATCAGCGAGGCGGCGTTCAGTTTCATGGTGCACGAGCCGAGCGAGATCATCGAGTTCGCCAGCGAGATGTCGCGGAGCTCCAGCTTCTTGATATAGCGCATCAGTTCGCTCTCGGAACGGCAGCTGCGGAAGATCGGTTCGGTAAGGTAGGGGGTGCGGCGGACGAGTCCGTCGGGCAGGGCGTTTTCGGCCGGGAGCTTCACGCTCTTGGCCTTCTTGCCCCGTGCCTCGGCGAAGACGGCGACGATTGCAGCCACCTCCTCGGGGGTGGTTACCTCGTCGGTCGAGAGGCGCACGCGGGTCTCGTCGGGGTAGTAGAAGTTCATGCCCCGTTCGAGGGCGAGCGATTGGATGACGGCCGCTTCGGCCTTCACCTCCACGGTGTCGAAGAGGGTCGTCGCGGCGAGTTCGTAGCCCAGCGCCTCCAGTGCACGGGCGACGGCGACGGCCGAACGGTGGGCCGTCTCGGCGGCGCGGCGGACGCCCTCGGGGCCGTTGTAGATGCAGTAGAAGCCCACCATCGAGGCCATCAGGGCCGAGGCGGTGCAGATGTTCGAGGTGGCCCGTTCGCGCTTGATATGCTGCTCGCGCATCTGGAGGGCCATGCGCAGGGCGCGGTTGCCCAGCCGGTCCACCGAGACGCCGATGATGCGGCCCGGCATGTTGCGCTTGTAGGCCTCGCGCGTAGTCATGTAGCCCGCGCTCGGACCGCCGAAGCCCATCGGAGTGCCCAGACGCTGAGTCGAGCCGACGGCGATGTCGGCGCCCCACTCGCCCGGAGCCTTCAGCAGGGCCAGCGACAGCAGGTCGGCGACCGCCGTGAGCAGCGCGCCGGAGGCGTGGGCCGCTTCGGCGAAGTCGGCGTAGTCGCGCACCTCGCCGTTGGCGGCGGGGTACTGCACCAGCGCGCCGAACTCGCGGCCCGTGAATTCATAGGTGCGGAAGTCGTCGACGATCAGCTCGATGCCGAAAGGTTCGCTGCGCGTCAGCAGCAGATCGAGCGTCTGCGGGAAGATGTTCTCGTCGACGAAGAGCTGGTTGCGCCCCGCCTTCACCGCCTCGCGCGAGCGCAGCGAGAACATCATCAGCATCGCCTCGGCCGCCGCCGTGCCTTCGTCGAGCAGCGAGCAGTTGCCGATCTCCATGCCTGTGAGCGAGATGACGGCGGTCTGGAAGTTGAGCAGCGCCTCCAGCCGGCCCTGCGAGATCTCGGCCTGATAGGGGGTGTAGGAGGTGTACCACGCCGGATTTTCGAATACGTTGCGGGCGACGGCCGCCGGAACGGCCGTAGGGTAGTAGCCCATGCCGATGAACGAGCGGAACGGCCGGTTGCGGGACGCCAGTTCGCGGATGTGGGAGGCGAATTCGTATTCGCTCATCCCCTCGGCGGGCAGCGCCAGCGGTTTTTTCAGTCGGATCGAGGTGGGGATCACCTGCGAAATCAGTTCATCGACCGACGTTACGCCGATCACGCGGAGCATTTCGTCCAGCTCTTTTTCGTCGGTGACGCCGATGTGTCTGTCTGCGAATTTGTCGAACATGTCTTTAACGGTTTATTTGAGATGATATTCCTTGCTTTGCTCTTGGCCCGAACGGTCGGTCCAGCTGATGCGGTACCGGCCCCGGAAGCCCCGGAACCGGACGGTGCCCCGCTCGTCGGGCCGGGCCGCGAGGCGGGTCGTCCACTCGCCGTTTATCAGGCCGTCGAGAGCGTGGTAGACGGGCTTGGGCTGCATGTCGCGCGTGAAGAGACCCGAGGCGGAGGGTTCGCCCGGGGCGCCGCAGTCGTCCACGACGTTCCACCAGGTGATGCCCATCATCCGCTCGCAGCTGAACCACAGCCGGTAGAGGTTGCGGGCGATGACGGCCTGAATCGTCCGGCTCCGTTCGTCGGTGCCGGGCGCGGTGATCGTGATCTCGCTCAGGTGGAGCGGCAGACCGGGCGCGGAGAGCTCCTCCAGATAGCTCCGCACCTCGGCGGGGCTCTGCGGGCCGCGGCCCTCGGCGATGGCGAGGCTCGCGCGGGGGTCGAAAAGGTGCATCTGCACTCCCATGATGTCGATCTTGCAGCCGCGGCGCAGCAGCTCGTTCACCTGACGGGCGTAGACGGGCTCGCGGCGGTAGTCGTTGATGTTGAGCGCGACCCCCGCCGAAAAGTGCTTTTCGGCGCTTTTCAGGGCCCGGTAGGGGTAGTCGCCGGGCATCAGCCCGTAGCCGCTCTTGCAGAGCCTGCGGCCGGGGAGGATGACTCCCCGCTCCTCGTCCGTCGCGCTCTCGTTGACGACGTCCCAACTGTCGATCCGCTCGCCGTAGCGGGCGGCGATGTCGCGGATGCGCTTGTCGTAGAGATATTCCAGCGTGTCGGCATATCGGGCGAAGGTCCGCTCCAGCTCGTCGAGCCCCATGCGGGGGTATTCGTCGGTCAGCCGCCCGTCGGGGGTGAAGAAGCCGTCCCACCGGACCCGCTCCTCCGGGGTCATGAAGTCCGGAAGCCACTCGGGGTGGTGCCAGCGGCGGTTGCCCCAGATCAGCACGTGGCCGTGGGTGCGGATCCCCCGGCTCTTGCAGAAGTCGACCACGCGGTCTGTGGCCGGCCGCCGCCAGTGCGGCTGTTCCCAGGGGCGCTGCTGTTCGTTCCAGAACGCCTCGCTGTCCCGGTACTCTCCGCCGAAGCGCGGCCGACCGGGTTCGGGTTCGAGGGTCTTCCAGTAGAAGGCTACGGTGGCGGAGTTGAAGAGCGTGCCGAAGAGCTCTTTGTAGCGGTCGTTGTACTCCTTTTTGCCCAGCTGCTCGAAATTGAAGATGTGGGCTCCGAAGACGAAATCATGCGAGATCTGCTCGATCCGGACCTCGCTCCCCGCGGCGATATCGGAGAGTGTCACCTCTCCGTCGGCCTTGCGGTGCCGCTCGATGTCGCGGTCGATGCGTGCCTGCTCTGCAGGGTTCCACTGCTCCCAGTACTCCGGGCTCATGCAGCCTCCGGTATCCTCCGCCCGGGAGGCGGGGATGTATCCCTGGGCCGGCGCTCCGTGCGCTGCAAGGAGCAGGGCGGCGATCAGTAGTGCTCTTTTCATGGTGCGGTTGCGGCCGGCTCCGGGTATCGCGGTTCGTCGCGGTTTCCGGAACCCGCCGTACAAAGATAACAATAAATGGGAATAAAGTCGAACGATTCGTGTAAATCTGTACGATTTTATCGCGGGACCGGTTGGCGGTTCCCGCCGATTGGGCTATCTTTGTCGAAACGGAAACTGTAACCTGAAGAATATATGAAGAAAAACGGAAAAGGATGGGGCCTGCTGCTGGGTCTGCTGGTCTGGACGGGGGAGACGCTGCCGGCCCAGAATATCACCGGTGTCGACCAGTCGGCGCTGGCCGGAGAGCGTGTGGAGTGCCGGGTGCCGGGACATAAGGTGGACCGCGGCGGATGGATCGTCAATCCCGTGCCGCATGAAATGACCTTCGGCGAAGGGGCGCTCGACTTCTCGAAGGGGTTTCGGCTCGACGACCGGCGGGGCTGTTTCGCCGATGCGGCGGATTTCCTGCCCCGCTCGAAGCGGGGCGCGAAGGTGACGGTCGACTTCGGCCCGCGGGTCGCCGCGGCCTGCGGCGCGAAGGAGCGTCCGGGGGCCTATGTGCTGCGGATCGACGGCCGCGGTGTCGTCGTGACGGGTTACGACGAGCGGGGCGCCTTCTACGGTTTGCAGACCCTGCGTCAGCTGCTCGAAAGCCCGGCCGCCCGGCTCGGAACGCTGCCTTTCGTCACCGTCTCCGACTGGCCGGACATGCCCTATCGCGGTGTGGTGGAGGGTTTCTACGGCACACCCTGGTCGCAGGAGGTGCGGCTGTCGCTGATCGACTTCTACGGCAAGTTCAAGATGAACCGCTACGTCTACGGCCCCAAAGACGACCCCTACCACCGTCACCCCAGCTGGCGGGAGCCCTATCCCGCGAAGGAGGCGGAGAATATCCGGCTGCTGGTCGACGCCTGCCGCCGCAACCGGGTCGATTTCGTGTGGGCCGTCCATCCTGGGGCCGACATCCGCTGGAACGAGACGGACTACAAGGCCCTCTACGATAAGTTCGACCACATGTACGAATTGGGCGTGCGCGCCTTCGCCATCTTCTTCGACGACCTGTTCGGGGACGAGGACGGACGCGACCCCCGGAAGCAGGCGGAGCTGCTGAACCGGCTGACCGCCGAGTTCGTGAAGACGAAGGGCGATGTCGCTCCGCTGGTCGTCTGCCCGACCGACTACAACAAGTCGTGGGCGAATCCGACTCCCGAGGGAAACCTCGCCATTTACGGCCGGGAGCTCGATCCTTCGGTCGACATCTTCTGGACGGGCGACCGGGTGCTGGGCGACCTGACCGCCTCGACGACGGAGTGGGTGAGTTCGCGCATCGCGCGACCGGCCTATTTCTGGTGGAACTTTCCCGTGACCGACTACCAGCGCTCCGTGCTGCTGATGGGTCCCGCCTACGGGCTCGATACTTCGCTGACGGACGGGGATGTCCGCGGCATCGCCTGCAATCCGATGGAGCACGGCGAGGCGTCGAAGGTGGCGCTGTACGGCGTGGCGGACTACACCTGGAACACGGCCGCCTACAATCCGCTGGACAACTGGGAGCGCGGGCTGAAAGAACTGATGCCCGGAGCGGCCGAGGCGTTCCGCACCTTCGCCATCCACTCCTGCGATGCGGACCGCGGCTACCGGCGCGAGGAGTCGTGGGAGACCCCCTCGGCTCGGCTCGACGCATGGTCGGAGGAGGATGCCCGGAAGCTCTGGGAGGAGTTCGACCGCGTGGAGCGGGCTCCGGCAGCCATCGAGGCGGGGTGCGGGAATCCGGCTCTGCTGAAGGAGCTGCGTCCCTGGCTGGCGGAGTTCACGAAGCTGGGAACCCGCGGCAAACGGGCCCTCGCACTGGCCCGCCTCTACCGGAACGGCTGGACGGACGACGACTTCCGCTCGGCCTACGTCCGCAACCTGATGACTCCCGCCGAACGGCAGGCGTTCGAGGAGCACCGCTCCGGAACCACGCTGCTGCACCCCGTCTACGAGGAGTTGATGGCGGCGATGTCCGACGGTCTGCACGAACCCTCGCTGCGGAACATGCGCGCCGTGGGTTCGTTCGCCAACGTGCAGGGGCGGACCGCATGGCTCGACGCCGGTGCGATGTTCGACAACGACACGACGACCTACTACTCTTCGCGCATCTCGCAGAAGGCCGGCGACTGGCTCGGCGTCGATCTGGGCCGGGTGGAGCCGGTGAGGGAGATCACGATCCTTCAGGGGCGCCACTCGCAGGGTGACTGCGACTTCTTCGACCGGGCGACCGTGGAGTGTTCGCCCGACGGCGAGCGGTGGACGCCCCTGACCGGCGAGCTGACGAACCGCTACCGGATTCATTGGACGGGCGATCCCGTCGAGGCCCGCTACGTGCGTCTGAAGCGCGGCGAATCGCCCCGCAACAACCATCTCACGGTCCGGGTGTTCGAGGTTAATGGCTCCCTTCCCGATTTCGTCATCGGGACGGAGGGAGTCCGTACAGCGGCTTCGGCATTCGACGGCCGGCTCTCCACGACCTGCCTCGTGCAGGGTGCGCTTCGCCTCCGGGTTCCCGCAGAGGTGGCCGGCTGGACGGTGATGAACCGCCCGAACGGAGCCGCTCCGGCCCGTTTCGGTCAGTACGACGCGGCCGGAAACCTCCTCTCGGAGGTCGTGCTCGACGATCCCTGCCGCCGGATCGCCCGGACGGAGGGGGTCGCGGAGGTGCGGATCGAGGGCGAAACGGAACTCTTCGAGATCATTCCGCATCCGGCCGAATAGCCGGTGTCCGCATGTCCGGGCCGGGCGCGAAAGGGCGCCCGGCCCGGCCTTTTTTCCGGTATGTTAAGTTTTCGTTACCAATGGCCGCAGTTGACGCATGGATCGAAAAATCATCGTATTTTTGAATCGCAAAAACCAAATCAACGACTCTCATGAGTGAACTCTACACAGTCATCGTCGTCATCCTCGGCCTGCTGGCCGTATCGGGTCTCTTCGTCGGCGTGACGAACGATGCCGTCAATTTCCTGAACTCGGCCATCGGCTCCAAGGTAGCCTCCATGCGAACCATCCTCACCGTCGCTTCGGTGGGCATCATCGTCGGCGTCATCACGTCGAGCGGTATGATGGAGGTGGCTCGGAACGGCATGTTCAACCCCGGACTCTTTACCTTCCACGAGGTGATGATCCTTTACCTGAGCGTGATGTTCGCCAACATCATCCTGCTGAATCTCTACAACTCGATGGGACTGCCCACTTCGACCACCGTGTCGCTGATCTTCTGTCTGCTGGGCTCGGCCGTCGCCGTGTCGACCTTCAAGATCGCCGCCAGCGAGGCGCTGACGATCAGCGACCTGGGCGAATTCATCAACACCTCGCGGGCCATGGGTGTCGTCTCGGCCATCCTGCTCTCGGTCGTCATCGCCTTTACCTGCGGCACGGTCCTGATGTACATCTCGCGCGTGATCTTCTCGTTCCGCTATACGGCCATGTTCCGCCGTCTGGGGGCTTTCTGGTGCGGCATCTCGCTGACGGCCATCGTCTACGTCGCCGTCTTCAAGGGGTTGAAGTCGATGCTGCACGGTAATCCCGTGATCGAGTTCGTCAACGACTACACAGTCCTTTCGCTCTTCGTCTGCTGGCTCTTCTGCTCGCTGGTCCTCTTTTTCCTCCAGCGGCTCAAAATCAATATTCTGCGGATCACCATCCTTTCGGGCTCCTTCGCCCTGGCGCTCTCGTTCGCCGGCAACGACCTGGTGAATTTCATCGGTGTGCCCGTGGCCAGCTTCGACGCCTATCAGGTGGGGCGCGAGGCCGGGTCGACGACCGTGCTCATGGAGGCGCTCAACGAGAACATCCCCGCCAACTTCGGCATCCTGCTGGCGGCCGGCCTCATCATGATCCTCGCGCTGTGGACCTCGCAGAAGGAGATGGCGGTCCTCACCGCCCGCGAGCTGTCGCTCACCTCGACCCAGGAGGACAACGGGGTTCAGAGCGGCTCTTCGGCCTTCTCGCGGACGCTGGTCCGTGCAGCCCTGAACGTCAATGCGGCCATCGAAACCGTCGTTCCCGAGCGCGCCCTGCAATGGATCGCCCGCCGGTTCGAGTACGAGGATGTCGAGCACAGCGGCGCCCCCTACGACATGATCCGTGCGGCGGTGAACTTGACAACCTCGGCCATGCTGATCTCGATGGCTACCTCGTTCAAGCTCCCTCTTTCGACCACCTACGTCTGCTTCATGGTGGCTATGGGCTCTTCGTTGGCCGACAAGGCGTGGGGCCGCGAATCGGCCGTGTACCGCATCACGGGTGTTATGACCGTGGTGATGGGGTGGTTCGTGACGGCGCTGGGCGGTTTCCTGATCGCCTACGGCGTGGGGCTCGTCCTGATTTACGGCGGCACCGTGGCCGTTACCGCCACCTCGCTGCTTTGCGGCTGGATGATCTACCGCAGCCGTTTCAAGAAGAAGGACGAGGTGAAGGACGAGGAGGCCGGAAAGAAGACGCCCGAGAGCTCGGATGAGATTCTGACCGGCCTGAGCGAGGAGGTGTGCCGGACGATGGAGGCTACCACCCGCATCTACGACCGTACGCTGCTGGCCGTCTTCAAGGAGAACCGCAAGGTTCTGCGCGAGATGACGCAGCAGGCCTCGGAGCTCTACCAGCAGTCGAGCGACCGGAAGTACTCCCTGATGTCGACCCTGCGCCGGTTGCAGGAGAGCGATATCGACACGGCGCAGTATTACGTGCAGGTGGTCGACTACCTGAACGAGATGACGAAGGCGCTGCTTCACATAACCCGCCCGGCCTTCGAACATATCGACAACAACCACGAGGGCCTGTCGAAGGAGCAGACCGAGGATCTGATGCACATCAACGACGAAGTGGAGTCGATCTACCGTCAGATCGAAGTGATGCTCCGCCTGGGCGACTTCTCGGATATCGATCGGGTGCTGAACATGCGCGACAACCTCTTCGAAACCATTGCCGACGCCATCAAGTCGGAACTCGAGCGCATCAACCGTACCCGGTCGAGCACGAAGGCCTCGATGCTCTACCTGACGGTGCTGAACGAGACCAAGAACATGATTCTCCAGTCGCGCAACCTGCTCAAATCGCAGCGCTACTTTGTGGAGCACACGGGGCTGATGGTGAACCGCCGCTTCTACAAGATCGAGTAGCCGCTGTCCGGCCGGCGCCAAGGGTGGGCTGTCTGAAAAGGCACCCACCTTTTCGGTAACGTCCTTGTCGACTCCTCCGGGTTTTACGCCCGGACATGCGGATAGAGCCGGTCCGGGACCGTCCCGAGTTCGGTATTAGGAAAATAAATTGCGGAAAAGTTGCGGGGACGGAAATTTATGCCTACATTTGCAGGCTGTTTGAAGCAACGAACGAATTTTTTAACCATTACAATAACAAAAACCTACGAAAAATGAAAGCAGGAATCCATCCTCAGAATTATCGTATTGTGGCCTTCAAGGATATGTCCAACGACCACGTGTTTTTGTGCCGGTCCGCCGTTTCGACAAAAGAGACCATCGAAGTGAACGGCGAAACCTATCCCGTGTATAAGATGGAAATTTCCAACACGTCTCACCCGTTCTACACCGGTAAGATGAAGTTGGTTGACACCGCCGGTCGCGTCGATAAGTTTATGAGCCGCTACGCAAAACGCTACGATAAGAAGAACGCCAACAAATAATTAGCGCGTTTCTCCAAACGAGAGGTCCGGAAAGTCCGGACCTCTTTTCGTATCCGGATTCTCCTCCATTGCCGCCCGCTTTCCCGACATTCGGACGATAATCTTTTCCTTTTCGGCTTTTTTTATTATCTTTGTCGGGTTAAAGCACTTATATTATGGAATTCGAAGGTAAAGTCGTACAGATATTGCCCGCAACGAGCGGGACGTCGGCCCGCGGTCCCTGGCAGCGTCAGGATGTGGTGTTCGAGTTGACGCAGGAGTTTTCGCGCAAGGTGTGCGTGAAGTTTTTCAACAAGCCCGACGACGTGGCCAAGCTCCGCGTGGGCGGCCTCTACACGGTCTCGTTCAACCTGGAGTCGCGCGAGTTCAACGGCCGTTGGTATACCGATGTGAGCGCCTGGCGCATCCAGTCCAAGGAGCAGCAGCCCGCAGCCGGAGCAGCAGCCCCCATGCCCGACCTGCCGCCGATCGGAGCCGAAGAGCCCGCCGGAACCTCTGCCGAGGTCGACGATCTGCCGTTCTGATCGGGCGGGCGAAGAGCGCTTTCGATAGCTGCGCAGAAAAAGCGACGCCGATTTTTTCTCGTGCCGTATTTTTTTGCTATCTTTGCCCCCGGAATACCGGACCCATAGCTCAGTCGGTTAGAGCAGCGGACTCATAATCCGAAGGTCGTGGGATCATGCCCCTCTGGGTCCACTTGTCAGGAAAAGTCTCGATTCGATATCGGGACTTTTTTTGTTTGTATCTTATTTCCTCTTTTGACTGCGTCGGGATGTTTTTTCCCTCCTCAAGGCAAGGGGCGGCGGCATCGGTCTGAAGGACCTGGCCTTCGGCGTGTTCGCATGCTCCCGGCGATCTCCGGACCGCTCCGTGTGCGTCCTTGCGCCGTTGCGAATGGTGGCCCGCGGGATTCGGAGGATAGCTGTTTTTATATGAAATTTGTTCGCCGGAAGAGGTCGAATCGTATCGGCCGAAGATAAACGAAAAAATATGGCAACAGTAAAGGTAAAATTCAGAGCCTCCCGGCAACCCGGGAGGCCGGGGGCGGTGTATTATCTCGTCGATCACAAAAAACGCAGGGTGCAGATTCGATCGGAGGTGTTTCCGATGCCCGATCCGTGGAAGGGGGAGGAGATATCGCCGGCCAGCAGGGGGCGGAACGGCGGGAGCGGTGACGAATTGTGGGGTCCTTGTGCCGGGGTCTCCGGTGGGTCGGGGGATTGTTGCCCGGACATCGATCTGAAGCGGGGCTTTCGAGCGTCGGGCCGCGGTGAGCAGGTGCTGGACTACATGCTGCGGCTGAGCGACGAACTCGAAAGATTCGGCCGTTTCGGAACGGCGCGCAATTACCGGCGCACGGCGGGCAGCTTCTCCCGTTTTCTGGGCCGCGACATTCCGTTCTCCCGGCTGGACGAGCGGTTGATATGCGCGTATGCCGAGTGGTTGAGGCGGCGCAACCTCGTGCGCAATACCGTCTCTTTCTACATGCGGGTCTTGAGGGCGGTCTATAATAAGGCGGTGAAGCAGCACATCGTGGAGCAGCGGTTTCCCTTCCGCAGCGTCTATACGGGGGTCGACCGCACCCGCAAGCGGGCGCTGGACGAGCGGACGGTGATCTCTTTGCAGCGGCTCGACCTCGGGGACGACCCCTCGCTCGCTCTGGCGCGCGACCTGTTCGTGTTCAGCTACTGCATGCGCGGCATGGCATTCGTCGATATCGCGTTTCTGCGGCGCGACGCCATCCGCAACGGGGTCATCGCCTATTGCCGCCACAAGACCGGACAGTGCCTCGAGGTCCGGATGGAGCCCTGCATCGAGCGTATCGTCAGGCGGTACGAAGGGGATTGCCCATCCGGCCCGTATGTGTTTCCCCTGATCCGGTCGTCCGAGCCCGGAGCGGCTTTCCGGGAGTATTACAACGCCTTGAGCGTGCACAACCGCAAACTCAAGGAGCTGTCGAAGCTGGTCGATGCCGGGATTTCGCTGACCTCCTACGTCGCCCGCCACACGTGGGCCACGGTAGCGAGAAATCATCGGATTCCGCTGGCGGTCATCAGTGCCGGAATGGGGCATACGTCCGAAAAGACCACGCAGATCTATCTGGATTCGCTCGACAATTCGGTGGTCGATCGGGCCAATAGGCGGATTATTCAGGCGCTGAACTTGTAGACGGGGTCGCTCTTTCGGGCATAGCTTCCCGTCAGGTGTCGAACGGATTGCAAGGGGAGGAGCAGAATGGGAAAACTCTAAATAAGAGACCTATTCCTGCATGCAAAAATAGTAATAAATCGGTAATAAAAATAAAAAATCACGAGTTTTTATACTGAAAATACCCCCCCCCATGCGGCGTAAATTATTGATTGTCAAATATTAATATATTTATTTTTTTGTCTCTATTTTCATTTCAGTTCGATACTGGAGCAGAAGACGTTCAGACCTGCGGAACCAGGTATTCCGATTCGCACCCGATGCTGTCTAAGGTGTATCAGGGCGGTTTTCATAGTTTTATACGGGTGCCGATCTCTTATTTAGAGATGTGCCGGTTTTCGGGTTTTGCCCCGGAATCGAGTGTCGCCAGGAATAAATAGAAGTTTAGGAATATGAAGGTGAAATTGAAACATATTTTGCTTGTTGCCTTTGTCTGCATCTGTCTGACAACCAGCGGACAACAAGTTGCGGTAAAGAGCAATGTACTTTATGATGCACTGCTCAACATCAATGTCGGGGCGGAGTTCGGGCTCGCTCCCCGTTGGACGCTGGATGTGTCGGGCGATCTCAACATGTGGACCCTCTCGCACGAACGGCGCTGGAAACACTGGCTCCTCCAGCCCGAAGCGCGCTATTGGTTCTGCGACCGCTTCTCGGGCCATTTCCTCGGCTTCCACGCCCACGGCGGCCAGTATAACGTCGGAGGACTGAAAAACGGCCTTTCGTTCCTCGGCTCCGACTTCTCGGGACTCTCCGAGACCCGCTATCAGGGGTGGTTCGTCGGTGCCGGCGTCGCCTACGGCTATACCTGGATTCTCGGCCGTCACTGGAATTTCGAGCTGGAGATCGGCGTGGGCTATGCCTATACGCGTTACGACCGCTTCCGCTGCGCCGGATGCGGCAAGAGGATCGAGACCGACCGGCCGCACCACTACGTGGGTCCGACCAAGGCGGCGGTGAATCTGGTTTACGTATTCTAAAATGGATGTTATGAAAATTCGAACGCTACTTGCCCTGGCGGCGTCCGGGCTGGGCCTGGCCGCGAATGCACAGCAGACGGAGGATCTGCGGATCGTCCGCAGCGACGGGAGCCTGGTCGTGGAGATGGGCATCGATCTGTCCGGTATGGAGGTAGAGAGCAATCGGGCGGTGCTGCTTACGCCGGTGATGGTGAACGGCGCGGACTCGCTGGAGCTCTCGTCGGTCGGCATTTACGGTCGCCGCCGCTACTATTACTACCTCCGCAACGGTGCGGGTATGCTTTCGGGTCCGGGCGAGATGAGCTACACCTCGTCGGAGAGGCCCGAGAAGGTGGCCTACTGCGCCCGTTTCCCCTACGAGGCATGGATGAACGGGGCGTCGCTGCACCTGCACCGGGCTGACTACGGCTGCTGCAATACGCTGCTCGACGAGCGGTCCGGGCTGCTCGGCCGCTATGACGAGCCGGTTCCGCTGGAGCCCGTTCTCCCGACGCTGGCCTACCTCCGCCCCACGGCGGAGCAGGAGAAGGTCTACTCGCTCAGCGGCTCGGCCTTCATCGACTTTCCGGTCAACCAGACCGTCATCTATCCCGACTATCGCCGCAATACCGTCGAGCTGGCGAAGATCCGGGCGACCATCGACTCCGTGCGGAGCGACGGCGACATCCGGATCACGACCGTATGGCTGAAGGGCTACGCCTCGCCCGAGAGCTCCTATGCGAACAATACCCGGCTGGCGAAGGGGCGCACGGCGGCGCTGGAGCGCCATATCATGCAGCTCTACCACTTCGAACCGGGCATCGTCCGTACCGATTTCGAGCCCGAGGATTGGGCCGGGCTGCGCCGCTACGTGGAGCGGTCGGAGCTCGCTCACCGCGGCGAGATTCTGGCTATGATCGACGGCGGAGACGATCCGGATATCCGGGAGGCGAGAATTCGGCGGACCTATCCCGAGGAGTACCGCTACCTGCTGAGGAACTGCTATCCGGCCTTGCGCCATACGGATTACCGAATCGACTATACGATCCGCCGGTTCACCGACGTGGAGGAGATCAAGCGGGTGATGAAGGTGCAGCCGCAGAAGCTGAGCCTGAACGAGTTCTACCTGGCCGCGCAGAGCCTCGAACCGGGATCGGAGGAGTTCGACGAGGTGTTCGAGACGGCCGTGCGCATGTATCCCGACGATCCGACGGCCAACCTCAATGCCGCCAATACGGCCCTGCAGCGCGGGGACCTGAAGGCGGCCCGACGCTATCTCGATAAGTCGGGCGATGCTCCCGAGACCATCTACACCCGCGGCGTGCTCGCCCTGATGTCGAAGGATTACGGGGAAGCACAGCTCCGGATGCAGGAGGCCCGGTCGCTGGGGATCGCTCTGGCGGACGAGGCGTTGGTGCAGATCGCTAAACTGAAGGAAAACGAAACGAAATAAAATTTTATCAACTATTCAAACCATGTGTAAAATGAAAAGAATCTTTTGGACCGGTCTGATGTCAGCCATGATGTTCGCCGGATGTTCGACTACGGATGAGAACCCGATCCCGGCGGGCGGGACGACGAATCCTGCCGACGGTGCGTCGGCCTACATGAATGTTCGGATCTCCGATGTCAGCTCGGGCACCCGAGCCAGCGCCGGAACCGGCGACAACGAATTCGAAGTCAGCACGAACGAACACCACGTGACTAATGTCGACTTCTATTTCTACGACGGGAACGGCGATTTCCTGACCCGCGCCAACGTCTGGAACGGCGGTAACGACGTCAACGACGAGGGCGGAAACGTCGAGTTCAACGGCAATACGGTCGTCGTCCTGAAGGATGTCACCGACACGACCCTGCCCAAGTACCTGGTGACGGTGCTCAACTCGCCGTCGTCGAATCTCTACGGCGCTACGCTGGAGCAGATGGAGAAGCTGTTGTCGGATGCCACGGCCACGGACGGAGGCTTCATGTCGGGCAACGACTTCATCATGACCACTTCGTCCTTCAAGCGTGCTGATGCCTCGGCCCCTTATTTCGTTACCGAGCTGGACGAGACCAACTTCGTCAAGGACCCGGGCAGCATTCCCTCGGCGAATGTCGTGACGGTCTACGTGGAGCGTCTGGCCGCCAAGGTGCGCATCGAGGTGACGCCCGAGTACGAGGGGGCGAAGAATCCGCTCGTTCCGGTAGCCGGACAGCCCGACACTTACGAGATGAAGCTGACGGTGGCCGGCGACCCGAACAAGGATCCGAACGGCACGACGTCCGAGGATAAGGACCACATCGGATCGGAGTCGGTCTATATCCATTTCCTCGGCTGGAACCTGAACGGTACGGCCAAGAAGTCGATGCTCATCAAGAATATCGACCCGAGCTGGGCCGACGCCAAGTTCGATTTCGGTTTCGACTGGAGCGAGGCCGGCCGTCACCGCAGCTACTGGGGCATGTCCTACAACTACGGCAACCTGCTCGGCACCTATACCTATCCGACCGAGGAGCAGCCCGCGGTGCTCGATACCCATGCTCTGAACTACGTGAATAGCAACGAGCGCAAGGCGATGGACGAGGCCATCTACTGCGCCGAGAACACGAATACCTCGGAGATCGTTTCGGCCAACCCCGCCGGTACGCTCACTTCCGCGCTGCTGTTCGCCGAGGTGACCGACAAGGAGAACAATCCGCTCGACCTGGTTCGCTACAGCGGTCTGTTCTATACGAAGGCACAGTTCGTGAAGTATGTCTTCGGCAACCTCGACCGCAAGGGTAGTCTGGAGTACTATACGGAGTCTGCAACCGAAGTGTCGGGAGAGAAGAAGTACACGCAGATTCAGGCCGAGGATGCCGATATCGAGAATTTGGGCGGCGGTTACGTGCATGTGCAGCTGACGCTCGACGAGAACACTCCGCTCTTTACCGCGGACGGTACTCCCATCGAGGCGAAGGATGGCAAAACCGCCGTCGAGCAGGCCAACGAGGTGCTCGCCGGTTTCGACACGACGAACGGGGCCATCGCATACATCGGCGGTCTGATGTACTACAATATCCCTATCGAACACTACAACAATTCGGCGGTCGTCGAGAAGGTCGTTCCGGAGGCGAAGTACGGTGTGGTGCGCAACCACGTCTACGTGCTCAATGTGACGAGTCTGTCGAACCTCGGCATGGGTATCTACGATCCGAACGAGGAGATCGTTCCCGGCGATCCGATCGATCCCAAGGAGCTCTATCAGGTCGGCGCCACGATCAAGATCCTTTCGTGGAAGGTCGTAAATCAGAACGTAGAGTTGTAACAACCCGATAAAGATCGGCAAATCGCTATTTTTCGGCGACGGCGGGCTGTCCCGCCTGCCGTCGCCGGATTTTTTGCCCCACGACGGCACCTCCGTTCCGGTGCGGGGCGAGGGAACGGTTTCGGAGAGCGCGATACGACGCTTTCCCACTGAAAACGGAAATTCGCTGCGGTGATCCGCAGATTAGGATAGATTAAAGAAAGTTGAAAGCTGCAAAACGGTTTGTCATGGAACGATGGTTCTGCATGAGAAAAACAGGCGCCGCTCTGTTCGGACTGCTCCTCTGCCTGCTGGCGGTGGCGTGCGACGGGTCGATATACGATGACGAGGGGGACTGCTCGATCACCTATCGGGTCCGGTTCCGCTATGACTGGAACATGAAGTTCGCCGACGCTTTCGCTCACGAGGTGAAGTCCGTCACGCTCTATGTGCTGGACGACGCCGGAAACATCGTCTGGCAGCGCACCGAGGCGGGCGAGGCGCTCGCGGCCGAGGAATACGCGATGGCGGTGGACGTCGCGCCGGGCACCTACGACCTGATGGCCTGGTGCGGGACGACCGACAAGGGGTCGTTCCGGATCCCCGATGCCGGACGGCGCGAGGAGCTGACCTGCACGCTGCGGCGCGGGCACGACGACGGCGGCGCGGCTTTCGTGGAGGAGGATCTGGACCGTCTGTACCACGGTTATCTGGCGAAGCAGACCTTCGAGGACCGGGAGGGTGTCCATACGATGACGATGCGGCTGAAGAAGAATACCAACAACGTGCGGGTCGTGCTGCAACACCTCTCGGGCGAGCCGGTGGAGGCGGACAAGTTCACCTTCTCCATCTCGGACGACAACGGCCGCATGGACTGGGACAACTCCCTGATGGAGGACGAGCCGATTGACTATCGCGCCTGGCACGTGGATGCCGGGCAGGCCGAGATCGGGTACGACGGGAGCCGCTCCGCGTCGATCTATACCACGGCGGTCGCAGAGCTGACCGTGCCGCGGCTGATGCTCGAAAACCGCAAGACGGCCCGCCTGACCGTCCGCCATGCCGAAACAGGCAAGACGGTCCTTTCGATCCGCCTGATCGACGCGCTGCTGCTGGTGAAGGGGTACTACAACCGCGAGATGTCCGATCAGGAGTACCTCGACCGGCAGGACGAATACGCGATGACCTTCTTCATCGACGAGGGGTATCGTTGGGAAAATACCTGCATTTACATCAACTCCTGGAGGGTGGTGTTGCAGGATATAGAATTATAACGAATATCGAACAGATGCGTTCCGTCAGATACATACGCAGCGTGATGCTCGCCACGACCCTCGCGGTCGCGGCCGCGCTACCGTCGTGTCGGACCGAGGAGCCGGCGCAGCCCGCCGCCGAGGAGGTGCGCCGCGAGGTGCAGGTCGGTTTCCGCCTGGCCCTCGGCGAGACGCAGCTGCAGGAGTCGCGCGGCGGGTATGACGACGGCTCCGGAACGGACTACGAAAACTACATCGATTTTCCGCACCATGACTATTGCGTGATGTTCTTCGACACCCGGAACCGCTATCTGGCCGCCTTCCGCCCCACGGACCTGATTCCGCTCGACGAAGATCCCCTGCGCTCGCGGCGGTACGATGTGATCGGCCGGGTCGACGCTCCGCTTCCCGCCAGTTTCAAGATCGTAGTCATGGCGAACTGGCACGACTATCCCCGGCCGGTCGTCGGCCGGACCACGATTCAGGAGATCTGCACCGGCGGCAACGGCCGGTACGACTACGCCGTGCCTTTCCGGCTCTCGGCCGACCGGACGATTCCGATGTACGGAGTCCGGCTGTGCGAGGGGGTGGTGTTCGAATCCGACAAGCGGACCTATCTGGGAACGATCCGCCTGCTGCGCGCCATGGCGAAGGTGGAGGTGAAGTGCGTGTCGAAAGAGTGGACGATCCGGTCGGTGTCGATGCACCGTTACAATACGGCGGGCTACTGTGCCCCCGACAAGGTTTACGACGAGTCGGACTACGTAGGGGAGGAGTACGTGAAGGAGGTGCACGTGGCGGCGGACGCGGCGGTCGGGGGGCTGCTCGAGTTCGAACGGCTGGACGACGGTCGTTTTCTGCTCTACGTTCCCGAGTACCGCAATACGGACGGCAGCGGCGGCCGGGCCGGGGACGCGGCCGAGATCCGCGTGAAGTTCGACCAGCGGCAGGACCGGGAGTATGTCGTCGATTTCAAGTACTACGACAATCCGCCGGAGGGGAGTGCCGTCGGCGATAGCTTCGACCTGCGACGCAATTACTATTACCGGTTTTTCGTGGATAAGCGTCCCGAATCCGACGAGATGTCCGCATCGGTCGATGTCGTCCCTTACGACCGGTACGATCTCGGACCCGTGTTCGGCATATAAAGAGATGATAGATGGACAAAAAGCTGATATATCGTTATTTCGCAGTCGCGTGCATCGTGCTCGGCGCGCTGTCTTGCGTGAAGGAGGAGCTGCCGTCGCGGGACGAGCCCGTCGGCGATGGCGAGAGTGAAATCTCCTTCGGCATCACGCACCGTTCGCTCTCGAACGCCTCGCTCGGAGGCACCCGCAGCGAGACGGGCGACGCCATCGGGGAGATCGACGATATCTTCGTCGTGTGGTATCGCGAGAACGGTACGCTGGCGGGCAGCTGTTACGTGCCTCACGACCGGTTGACCGTGAACGAGGCGGAGCGCGACACCCGGCCCGATGGTACGCCGATTCCGCCGGACGGCGAGACGTCGACCCGTCATGCCGAATTCAAATGCACGCTCCCTTACGGCCGCTACCGCATCTATGCGGCGGTCAACATGGGCGATCTGACGAACGACGCCCGGATCGGCACCGAACGGGATTTCCGCAATATCCGGTTGGAGTGGAACGGGACGAAGATCGTCGATAACGACCAGATGTCCGGTTATTTCAAGGTCGAGGGCGAGGATCCCGCCGATTCGGTGGCCGTGATCGACCGTCCGAATCTCAGGCTGCACGCGTGGGTGCGCCGGGCCGTGTCGAAGGTCACGGTCGCCTTCGATGCCCGGAAGCTGAACGAGAATATCTACATCTATATCCAGTCGGCCCGCATCAAGGATATTCCCCGCTCGTGCCCGCTCGTCGATACGAACCGTCCGTCGAGCGACGAAGAGCTGTGGGAGGACGGCGATACGATCCTCTACGGCAGGGGCGACGACCATACGCAGTGGTTGCGCATCGCCTGCGGCCGTGGGGCGAACCAATACGGCAGCCATGCGAACGATGCCCCCTCGCTCTTCTTTTTCGAGAATATGCAGGGCAAGCACCCCGACAAGCATCAGTACCAGAATTTCGACCGCAAGGACAATGTTCCCTACGGTACCTATGTCGAGGTGAAGGGTTACTATGTTAATAACTCTATGGATAACCCCTCCTACGGCAACATCGTCTACCGCTGCATGCTGGGCAAGAACATGGAGGACGACTTCGACTCCGAGCGCAATGCCCACTACCGGCTGACGCTCGTCTTCAACAAGGATGCGAACGACGTCGACTGGCACATCGATTACGACTATGTGCCGAAGCCGCCCGAGATCGTCGTTCCCACCCCGATGTACATTTCCTACCTCTCCAACCGTTCCCTGGAGGTGCCGGCAACGGTCTACTACGACAATAGTTTGGCCTCCGTCAAGTCCCTGCGGGCCGATATCATCGAGAATGAATGGGGCTATCCCGACCACAAGTACTACGGACGGGAGACGAGCCCGTCATTGAAGAACGGATTTCTGTCGCTCGAATACAGCGGGCATACGAGCGTGGACCGGAACAAGGTCTATGCGGGCTCCAAAGTGTTCTCCGTGCCTGAATCGATGACCGATGATGCCTGCGTATACCGCTTTTCCGTCTATACCCGTCCGATGAGTCTCGGCAGCGGCTATTCGGGAAACAACTACTACGTCGGACGGCGCCGGACGGCGAAGGTGAAGCTGACGGCTACGGTGACGAACAAGCTGACCGGAGCCGATTTCGAGGTTCTGGACACGGTGGAGATCATTCAGGTGCGCCGGCTCGTCAATCCGAAAGGCATATGGCGCAGGGGGAACTCGACGAAGGAGTTCCGGGTGGCGCTGAAGAATACAAGCTCGAATCCGACGGTCGCCGACGTATTCGAGGATGTCGTCTCGGAGGGTCCGTGGACCGCGAGAATTGTGGAGGGGGCGGATTGGATCCGTATCAAGGACACCGAGTCCGATACGTGGGACGTGGTCCCGGTCACGGGCGGCACGGGTTCGAAGGTGGTGTTCGACTACAAGCCGGGGTCGGAGTATTCGGATGGGGTGCGGTTCGGAAAACTGGAGGTCAAATTCCACAACAATACCTGCACCCATGTCATCCTGGTCAGCCAGGGGCTCGGGCCGGTCGAGATCGGGGGCCGCAAGTGGCACATGACCAACGTCCGGTATTGCGGCGTGGACGAGGAGAATCCCCTGCTCGAAGGAAGCATGTTCAAGTTCGGCAATTCGGAAGTGGCCTTTCGGGCGAAGAACAACCTGAAACCGGGCTACGGATTCCGCGAGAACGGATTTTACAAGAGCTATGAGGTCTACGACGCCGCGGGCAGGGAGGCTTCGGCCGTTTTCGGAGATGTTCCCGCCAAGCTGGGAGGTTTCACCGACGCAGGGATGAAGCGGGCCGATGCCGTCGGTCCCTCCCACGTGGCGACCCTGGCGGACTGGAACAGCATCACCGATATCGACCGCTACACGCGCTACTACGGCATCCTCTACGGCGATGAGTGCGATGGGACGCTCGACATGAATACGCAGACCAATACCTATACGGAGGTCGGCGACAAAAAGGGCATGCGGGGATGTTTCGTCTACGACAATGCGACGGGCGTCCATCTGTTCTTCCCGATCGGAAACACGGGCAACGGCCGGCGTCAATACTACGACGGTACCTTTCTTTGGAACGGAGACCAGGCCGCGATCGGTTCGCTGAAATATGCCGACCGTTCGTCGGAGATGAAGGACCCCGATGATAACCCGAGAGGGCGCCCCTGTCTGTATGCCCTCTATCGGGAGCCGGGCGCGATCTACTGGTACGAGCGGAAAGCCGACAACGGCTGCTACGCATTCGACATCAACTACTTTACCTTCGGATTCGAGAGCTACAATACGACCCGCGTCTGGAGCGCCGGCAACTCGCCCTATCCGACCCAATATGTCCCGCAGTCCGACATCTGCCTGCTCAGGCGGGTCTACGACTGATTGCCTGCCCGAAAAAGGTCTCAAGTTGTCAGAGCCTTCGCCCGTGCGGATCACACGGTTTCACGCCCGTCCGACCTTCGGGTACCCTCGGCTGAGTTCGGGGTAATAAAAACCGGGTGCCGGGATCAAGTCCCGGCACCCGGTTTTTAAAGGCATTGCCTTACTCCAGTGTCGAACCGAAATCGGCGTATGCGGGAGCGGCGGCGAAGCGTCCGTTCGCAAAGTCGCAGACGGCAAGCGGATCTTCGGTCGCCTTCGTGATGGTCTGATTCGAACCGCCGTCGGGATAGAAGGCGTTCGTCCCGGTCTGATAGAGCTTCCAGCCGGCGGTGCCCCAGGCTACATTGTCATTGCGGTCCATGACGAGCGAAGGCCACGGGCCGTTTGCATTGTAGTCGTTGAGCACGCGCAGAATGGAGGGGTATTTGGAATCCAGACTGCTCCATACGATATTCTTCGAGAACTCGAACGAGCCGAACTTCTCCACGCAGAACAGGCCGCCCGCACTGCCGGTAGGCAGTATATTGACGAAGGTATTGTTGCGGCATACGATGTCCAGCTTCTCCAGCGAGCCGGCCGTGCTCTTGTTGTCCTGGAAGAAGAGCGAGAAGGTGGTCGTGGCGGTCTTCTCCGTATAGAGGACATTGTTTTCGAAGACGAGCGACCGGAATTTGTCCAGACCGGCTCCGATCTTCTGCAACGTGATGAAGTTCACCGAAGCATCCTCACCCGTGTAGCGGATCTTGCAGTTGCGGAAGACGATGTTTCCGAAACCGGCTTCGACGTTGGCGTTATACATGGTCACGAACACCTTCGCGAAGGTGATTTCGCAATCCTCGAATACGAACGACCCCATGCCGTTCACGGCCGAAGCAGGAGCTGCATTGAACGCGTAGTTGCCCACCGACGTGAAATCGATCTTCACGTTCTTGAATATCAGCTTGCCGTTGGGATTGCGCAGCGCCCAATATTTCGCGATCTTGATCTCGGTCTTCTTGTCGGCGCGACGACCGATGACGACCAGATCCTTCGTGACGCCCTGACTCGTCGAGGTTCCGGCGGCGAAGTTCGCGCTCCGGTCGTCCACGAAGATCACGCCGCCCTCGAGAACGGGCAGCAGGACATCCTCCGTCGCATCGGCCGGCACCTCGAGCAGCTGCGCCCCTGCGCTGTCCTTGTCGTAGCGCACGCCGTCGATCTCGACCCCGAAGGTATAGTAGTCGTCCTCGTCCACCGGATCGGCCGTGCGGGCCGCCGCCGACTTCACCTCGCTGTAGGTATTGGGATTCTTGATGGCGATGACGTAAATCGTGTAGTCGGTCGAAGCGTTCAGCCCCGTCTCGGTTACCGTGTCGCCTGCGCCGTTCTTGCCGATCGTGGCTACGGCGCTGGCCTCGGGAGCCGGTGCCGAGCTCTCCTGCACGAGATACATCCATGCGTCGGTATCCTCGCTCACCGTCACTGCGAAGGTCAGCGAAGCCGAGGTGGTCTTGTCGGCCACCGCCTCTACGCTCTCCACGACGGGAGGCGTCGTCACCGCGCCTCCCTCGGTCTCCACCTGAATCTTGGCGATGCAGGCGTAGCAGCCGGCCGTAGCCAGTATGGCCACGTCCTTCGAGTTGTCGGCCAGCGCGCGGGTGGTCTCGGGAGCCGTCACGATCAGTGTGGCCTTTTCCGAAACGATATCGGTCAGCTGTGCCGACCAGCCGGACGGAGCCGAAATCAGGACATTCTCCACCCCCTTGATCTCCACCTCGAACCGCTTGGTCTCCTTCGACGAGAAGTTCTGCACGCCGGCCGGTGCCACGATGCGGCAGTAGAAGTTCGGCACGATGGGCACGTCGACCGACTCGCCCGTCAGCAACTCGATGTGGAGCTTGTCGCCCTCCACCTTCACATCGGTGAAGAACTTGTCGGTCACCGTACCCGTACCGACGGCGCTCACGCGGTTGCCCGCCGTATCGAGCACGGGCTCCCAGCTCTTGCCGCCGTCGTAGCTGATCTCCCAGCAGCTGTCGGCGTCGATGCGGAATTTCGGCGTCACGCCGTCGGCAGCAGCAGCCTTCACGGGCTTGCCGTCGACCTCGATGCGCACGAAGCCCTTGCCGTCCTTGTAGTCCACCGTCCAGTAGCCCTCGGCATCGATGCCGATCACGGGAATCACGGCCGTTGCGGTGCTGCCCTGATGCAGGGTGATAACCTCGCCGTTGCTCAACGTCAGCGTGTAGGTGCCGTCCGTCTGCTTCACGTCGGTAATGGTCGCACCGTTGCGCATCAGCTGCGAAAGGGCCTCGATGTTCTCGTTCAACGCCACCACCTGGGTTTCGAGAGCCGTCACACGGCTCTTCAGGTCGTTCACCTCGTCCCACAGGCCGTCGGTGTCGTCATTGCATCCCGCCAGGCAGACCGTCGCCGCCAGCGCGAGAATCGTCAGGAATTTTTTCATGAATTTATCTCTTTTTAATTATTTCAATGCATTGAGCCAGGCGGGAACATACCCCAGACGCCGGCGAAGCTGTGCCTCGTAGAGCGACTCGGGCTGTACGGCCGAGCCGTTGCTCTCGAGGTAGCGGATCTGTTCGGGGCTCTCGTCGAATGTGACCGAGGCGCCGTGCAGGCCGACGATGATGGGCGGCATGGTCTTCCACCACTTGTCCGACGACAGCCACCACCGAAAGGGCGAGGCGCCGAAGTCGTGCGCCGCCCGGGTGACGTCGAGATTCCAGATCGTGAGGTCGCCCAGATGGTTGGGCACGTTGGTCTCGTCGCCGCCGAAGCGCCACTGCACGAAACCGCCCCGGCAACGGTCCACGAGCGTTGCCCGGGGCTGCTTGGAGTGCGACTCGAAGAAGGCGTCGTCGCCCCAGGTATTGTTCCAGAGCACAGCCCCCAGCGAGGTGTTCGAGACACCCGAAGCGTGGTACTGTCCGGCATTCTCGAAGAAGCCCATGCCGGCCGTGGGCCGGTCCATCGCCATTCCGCTGCTGTGGTCCCACACCTTGCCGATGAAGATGCGCGATGAAGACTGCGACCGCACGCCGGCGTGACCGCGATTGCCGCTGATCTCGATGTCGTAGGCCGAGCAGTTGGCGCTCGACACGATCGAGGCGGCCTCGCTCACGTCGCGGAAATCGACACGGCGGATCCACGAGTCGGTCACGCGCATCAGCTGCAGAGGCTTGTAGGCCCCGTCGTCCTTCCACGAGGCGTGATGCCCGAAATTCTCCTTCGAGTGGCCGGCGAAGGTCAGATCCTCGACCCCGACATTTTCATAATGGGGGAATTTGCGGATCTTCCAGCCGTATTTCGCCTTCACGACGTGCATCAGGGGCTCGACGAAGGTCACCGTCGAACCGCTCACGGAGGCTACCTGATGGTAATCCTCGACCGTGACGGTCCGGATATCGGACATGTTTCCCTCGACGGTGTGCGGCGCGAGCTCCTCGGCCACGCACTCCGCATCCCTGCACGAGAGGTAGAGACACACCCAGTCGCCCGCCGAGATGCCCGTCGCCGATCCCACCTCGACCGAGAAGGTCCCGCGGGCGGCATCGGCCGTGACACTCGTCAGATCGGACATGCCGCTGTTGTGCTTGATGTTGATCATCACGGGCGAGGACCACATCTCGTCGGGATTGTTGGGCAGGTTGGGCGAATCCATCATCAGGACGGTCTTGCCGCGTCCGGCGCCCTTCAGCACGAAATGGCCGCCGCGGATGAAGATCTCCTCGCTCTTGTTGTTGCCCTTGTCGTCCAGTTCGGTCTGATTCGCGGCCGACGGATCGGTGATGTTGTCGTCGTCGTTGTGCAGGACGAACGTACCCTCGGGGAAGTAGATGACGGCACGGGCGTTGGCATTGGCCTGGTTGTTCCCGCTGCTGTTTTTGCCCGTCAGCTTCAGTTCGGCGAGCAGCTTGACGAAGGCCTCGCGCGAGGAGGTGGCGCCCGTCGGATCGGCTCCGTAGTCCACCACGTTATAGACCTTGTAGCCCAGTCCCTCCACCTGGGGAGGAGCCTGCTCGCCGTGTCTGTAACCGGCGTAGGAGTAGTCCAGCAGGACGTTCTCCTCGTTTTGCAGTTTGAAGTTGTTCCAGGCCTCGCAGCCCTCCTCGTCGATTCCTACGGTCAGCTGCACGAAGTTCAACTTCACCATCTTGATGTAGTTCTCCTCGGAGGTCACGACGATCCGCACCTCCGCCTCGCGCTCCGTGCGGTTGCGAGCCGGGGCGGTAACCAGCAGACTCTCCTCGTTCAGGACGACCGTCCAGCCGTCGGGCGCCTGGATGAAGGCTCCGGCCACACCGCGCTGCACTGCGGCGAAACACTTCGTCTCGCCCAGCGCGAACCGGGCGCCGTCGGCACCCTCGATCACAAGCGAGAAGGTGTCGAAGACCTGAAGCGTCAGCCGGTCGCCGTTGCGCAGGCCGATCTCGATCTTCCCGCTCTTTTCATCGTAATCCACCGTATCGAAGAAAGAACTGTAGCTGATCGTCGAGTTCCCGCCCACGGCATTCACGGGCTTGCCCTCCGCGAGCAACTTCTCCCACGAGGCTCCGCCGTCGTAGCTGACCTCCCAATACCCCTCGGCATCTACCCGCAGCCGGGGCGAAACGCCGTCGCCCGAGACAGGCCGGGCCGATACGGGCTCGCCCTTGCCGTCCAGCAGCGGGCGGAAGGTGGCGCCGTCGTCGAGGCTGTAGATCCAGAATCCGTCGGTATCGACGCCCAGCATCGGCACCAGAGCCTCGATCCGGTCTCCCAGCAGGACATCGACCGAAGTTCCGTTGCTGAGCTCCAGCACGTAACCCGTATCGGTCTGCCGGCAGCCGACCACCAGCGTCGACTCCTGCACCAGCGCATACAGAGCGGAGATGGAGCTGTTGATCTTGCCGACCTCGCTCTCGAGTCGAGCCACCCGCATCTTCAGCGAGCCGACCTCCTCCCAGAGATCGTCGGTCTTCTGACAGGCCGAGAAGGTCAGCGCCAGACAGAAGATTCCAACCAAAAATTTCTTCATAAACGCATCTATTTATTTGTTTCCGTATTCGTTTCGTCGTAGGGAATCCGGTCGGCGAGCACCCGTTCGCGATACCATACGTCGTCGGCCTCGCGCAGGAGCCGACCCAGCTCGCGGCACAGCTCCGCCACCAGTTCGGGTTTCTCCGCGGCCGACAGCGGGTGCATCTGGTAGGGATCCGACAGATCGTCGAAGAGTAGCATCCGCTTCAGCGAGCCTGCACGGTCGATATCCAGTTCGAAGGTGTGACGGGCCGTCTTCAGGCCGCGCGCCTCGGCGAAGAATCCGTGCACGAGGCCGTCGGCACCGCGCTCCCCGTTCAGATTCCGCATGTAGAGCGCCGACTGCGGACGCCGGGCACCGGGCTCGTCGCGCAGGGCGGGCGAGAGGTCGGCCCCCTCCACGCTCTGCGGAATCCGGTCGGCCAGTCCGGCCAGCCCCAACAGCGTCGGCATGATGTCGACCGACGAGAGCAGCATGCCCTCGGTCCGCGGGGTCAGACGGCCGGGATAACGCACCACAAAGGGGATGTTGAACGACTCGCGGTAGATCGAGTTCTTCGGATCGACCACCCCCTGCGAACACATCGTCTCGCCGTGGTCCGAGGCGAATACGACGATCGTATTCTCCGCCAGCCCCAGCTCGTCCAGGGTCCGCAGCAACCGCCCGAACTCCCGGTCGATACCCGACACATTGGCTAAATAGTAGCGCATCGCGGGTGCTTTCATCAGGGTCGTGTCGGCGTTGGGCCGCACGTAGAGCTCGCCGAGCGACCGTTCGGCGTAGAGGGCGTAATCCTCCTCCATGCAATCCTCCGTCGACTCGTATGGCGAATGGGGCGGATTGTAGGAGATCATCATCAGAAAGGGTTTGCCGCCGTCGCGCTCGCCCTCCCGGTTTTGCAGGTAGGCGATGGCCTTGTCGGTCTCATGCTTCACGGACCACTCCTCCACATCGTGCCGCTCGCCCGCCGTATCCCAGTAGTGGGGATGCTTGTGGACGTCGAACGTGCCGTAGGAGTACCAGTAGTTGAAGCCGTGACGCCGCTCGGGACCCGTATAGGCATCCCACTCGGGCCTCCGGTCGCTCACGTAGGTGCCCGGACACTGGGGGTTGTTCTTCGTGGGGGCGTCGACGTGCAGTTTGCCGATGTAGGCGCAGTCGTAGCCCGCCCCGCTGAAGACGTCGCCGATGCACTCCGCATCGATGTCCAGGGTGCTTTCGGGACGCTCGGCCATGCAGTTCAGTACCACGCCGTTCCGCTCGGGATACATGCCCGAGAGGAGCATCCCGCGGTGGGGGCTGCTGACCGGGCAGGTACTCACGGCATCGGTCAGCACGACCGACTCGGCGGCGAAGCGGTTCAGATTGGGAGTCAGGACGGGGTCGCCCTGCCAGTTCACCTGCGAGGCGAAGGGCTCCTCGTTCCAGAACCCGAGCGCGCAGTTGCGCATCTGATCGGGAAACACGTAGATCACGTTGGGCTGCACGGGCCGATCTGCCGAGGCGCAAGCCGTCAGCACCGCTCCCGTCAGGGGTAATATCGCATTCTTCAGTTTCATATTCCGTTATCTCTTTTCAAGCAGTTTCACCTCGCGGGTAGCCCCTTCGCGGCACGTGAACTCCAGCGTCGTCGCGGAGGCGTCGGAGGTCGCGATGCGGCAATGGGCCGACGGTTCGGCCAGCTCCCACCTTCCGGCGAGCGTCACGCTCAGCGCAGAGGGCAGGGAAGGGTTGTCGATCCAGTCGCGGGAGTAGATGCTCCGTTCGATCCGCTTGCCGTCGGCATCGAAGCGCTCGTCGCTCTCCCCCTCGTAGAAGCGCAGGTCGGGATCGGCTACGCTCAAGGTGAGCTCCGCTCCGTCGCGGCTCTCCATGTAGAGGCAGGGCAGCGACACGGACCGCACCGCACCGCCGTTCTCCACGTCGCCCGGCTCGAAGACAGCGGCACCCAGCGTGCCGCTGCCGAGATCGACGACGGCGTGGCAGTTCCGGTCGGCCGACACCACCCGGTAGGGCGAGCGATACGCATACTCGGCCCGCTCGGCATCGGAGGGGTGCACCGCCACCATATATTCGTAGCGCCCGTCGCGCACCCTGCCGCTGCCGTGGTCGATCCAGGCCGTGGCGAAGTCGTTCTCGGTCGGGGCGTCGGTCTCCTCGTGGGGCGTCCGCTGGCGGGAGCGGCGCACCGTCACCTTGCCCTGCGGCACGAACCAGGCGTTGCCGCATCCGTCGACCAGCTGCACGGAGCCGTTCCGGTCGATCCGGCAGGGCAGCTCCGTCACCTGTTCGCCGTCGACGAACACCGGTGCGTCGGACGAGGGGAGGAAATTTTGGAACAGCGTGGTATGCAGGCCGCCCTCGGCGTCGTTCTCGATATCCGACCCCAGGCAGATCACCCGGTTGTCGAAGAGGAACCACGACTTGCGGGCCCGCAGCGAACCGTTGTACTTGTCGTGCTCGTGCAGCTTCAGCCCATAGGCTCCCGAACGGCCCCGGTGGGTGACGCCGCCGGCGAAGCTCTCGTCCGAGAGGAGCATCTCCTCGTAGCCCGAGCAGGTATCCACGTTCAGGACGTTGGCCTTCAACCGCTCCATCGGTATTTCGAGCGCCGTCGTTCCGGGAATATGACACCAGTCCCAGCCTTCGCGGCGGAAACCGCTGCCGAAGGCCGACACGGGTTCGCCGTCGCCCAGCAGCTCCAGACTGCCGTGCGTCAGGTAGCGCCCGTAGTGGTTGGCCCCCTGATAAATCTCGGCGGCCCACACATAGCGGCTGTGGCCCGCCACGGTCACCAGCCAGTCGCCGCGGCGGTGCGACAGCGAAGCGTTGTAGCCGTAGACGCGGGTCCCCTCGGGGCTCTTCTCGGGCCGGATCCCCTGCACGGCGAATCGGCGGCTGCGGGGATCGCTCTCCGGCACCAGCCGCATGTAGGCCGCCGCCAGCTCCCGGTCGACCGCCTCGCGGCCGTCGGACGTACCCGCCTCGGCCAGACGCCCGAAATGCCAGGGCACCAGCTCTCCCTCGCCGTCGGGATGTCGGCCCGACATAGCCAGCGGGAAGGAATTCAGGTTGCAGTAGAAACGCATCTCCAGCAGCGCCCGCTTCAGCACCTCGCGCCCCTCGGGCGAGACTCCGAACCGGGTGCCGTTCAACAGCCACACGGCATTCACCGCGCCGTCGAAACCGCCCACGGCATAGGCCGGGTAGTGGTGGCGGTGGTGGAATACCGTACCGTCGCTCTTGAAGCAGGCGGCGGTGCCTTCGGTAACCTTGTAGCCGTTGTCGATCCAGCGCGAGAAGGCCTTCAGATAGGCAACCTTGCGGGGTGTGTCGGACAGCATCAGCAGGCTTGCCAGCCGCCCCGTCATCGAGGTATTGAAGGCGTCGATATCGATTCCGTCCACCTCCGGACGGATCTTCACCTCGCCCACGCCCGAAAACCATTCCATGGCCCGCTGCACCTCGCCGTCCAGCCCGGCCCCGACCAGCACGTCGCGCATGAGCACGGGCGCCGTATAGAAGTTGCGCATGCTGTAGCCCAGGTGGTGCAGCGTACCCAGACCGCTGCCGGCCGCGAAGCCCTGATCGAGCAGGTGGCGGGTCAGCGTGAGGTACATCTCGGCCAGCTCCCCGCGCTCGGCCGGGTCGGTCGAACGCCGGTAGCGGACGGCCATCTGGAACAGCAGGTCGTTGCACTGGCGCAGCAGCTGACGGCTGTCCGAAAGTCTCTTCTTCATGTCGGCACCGCCCAGATTGATATAGGTCTCGGCGTAGCGGACGAAGAAAAGGGGCTTTCCCTTCACCGTCCCGTCGGCATTCCGGGAGATGCCGTAATCGGCGAACTGCTTGCGCAGCGTCTTCATCGCCGGGGTCTTTCTCCCCTCCAGCAGCAGCCGTTGCAGACGACCCAACACGGTGTCCATCTCCCGCTGCTGCTCCGCGGTGACGGCCGCCTCGGGTGCGATGTCCAGCTCCCGGCGCCACGACTTTAGCAGCACCAGCCAGTGGCTGTTCGTCCGGGCGTTGATGAACGGGGCCTGGAAATCGGCCGTATGGTGCCGCACGTCCTGGAACGACGCGGGAATCCAGTGGTCGAGGTAGAGCTCGCCCCGCTTCGCACCCCGCACGGTCACCACCAGTTCGTCCATCCCCTCCTCGGGCGTCCCCTCCATGTCGCGGTCGAAGGCCACCCAGGCTCCGCGCCAGCCGGTGAAGCCCAGCCCGTAGTCGAACCGGGCGCAGGTGCGGCCCTGTTTGCGGAACTCGAAACGCAGCTCGCCCCCGACCGCCTGCGGGGCATAGAGCCAGAAGACGAAGGTCGACACGGAGGTCTCCTTCGGATTGGGGTTCTCGGCCAGGTAGCCGATCGGCCGGCGCAGGACGATCTGCGCCCCCTCCCGGCTCCACTCCCAGCGGGCGGAGCGGAGGCCGTGTTTGTAGTGTTCGCCGCTCGTCGAGAGCTTCGAACCCCTGCCGGCCGAAAGCGGCGAAGCCGACTCCTCGAACGAGAGGAGCCGGCCGCCGAAATCATCGGTCTGTTGAGCTGCAGCCGCTCCGCCCGCCAGCACGGCGAGCGCGAGCGCCAGAATCCATTTCTGCATAGCGCGTCCCTTTCCGATTAGAACAGCGGTTCGCCGGCTTCCACACGACCCTTGCGGATCAGCGCCTCGAGGAAATAATAGTCGGCATAGTTGAGCGGCACGTCGATATTGCTGCCGTGCGGGAGCGAACCGACGGAGTGCATCAGGATGAAGCCGCCGTTGGTTCCCGGTTCGGCGCGGTAAGCGGGCGACGAAAGCGACCCGACGAGGGCGTCGGCGCGCTCTTTGTGCGCCGCATCGTTCGTGTAGGTATAGATCTCGTAGAGCGCCGAGGCGATCACGGCCGCCGTCGAGGCGTCGCGGGGTTCGTCGGGAATGTTCGGGGCATCGAAATCCCAGTAGGGGATGCCGTCCTCGGGCAGGTTCGGATCGTTGAAGACGAAGTCGCAGACCTTCAGGGCGTGATCCAGATACTTGCGGTCGCCCGTAATGCGGTAGCAGGTGGTGTAGCCGTAGACGGCCCACGCCTGACCGCGCGCCCAGGCCGATTCGTCGGCATATCCCTGCGCCGTGCAGCGGCGGCGCACCTCGCCGGTCGTCAGATCGTAGTCGACCACGTGGTAGCAGCTGGCATCCTCGCGGAAATGCTCCTGCATGGTGCGGTCCGCGTGGCGCACGGCAATATTATAATAGGTGCTGTCGCCCGAGAGTTCGGTCGCCTTGAAGAGCAGCTCGAGATTCATCATGTTGTCGATGATGACCGGACACTGCCACCCCCGCTCGGCCTGCCAGCCGCGGTCGGCGTCCCAGGACTGGATGACGCCCGGCACCTCACGGAAACGGGTAGCAAGCGATTTGGCCGTCTGGACGATCACCGGCTCGTAAGCCTTCTCGCCGGTCAGGCGCAGACCGTTGCCGTAGCTGTCGTAGATCATGAAACCCACGTCGTGATGCCACTGGAGGTACTGGATGGAGTCCAGATTCTCGGTGTGGCGCCGTGCATGCTCGGCCCATGTCTCGTCGCCCGTCAGCTCGTACATGTACCAGAGCGTGCCGGCGAAGAATCCGCTCACCCAGTCGTCCGTGGGCACGTAATCCACCTCGCCGTTCTTATAGGTCGACGGAATCCGCACTTCGCCGGTCTGTTCGCTGGCCCGCATCAGATCGCCGATCTGCCGCTTCGCGATTTCGATGTTCTCGTCTATGATCGAGGTTTTCTTGCCGCCGGAGCAGGCCGCTCCCGAAAGCACCAGCATCAAAGCTAAAAGTCGCAAAATCGATTTCATGTAGGTTTTTTAATATTAAAGGGTTAATATATTCGCAATATCGTACAAATATACATCTTTTTTTCGACTATTTAACAACCCGACTCCACTATCGAACATTTCTTTCATTTTTTTTATTTTCACCGGTTGGCATTCCGATTATTTTGCGTATTTTTGTACGATAGTACGCATAATATACAACCCGCCACGACCGGATAGAACATGAGAACTTTTTTGTTGAGTATGCTTTTGGCCGGGCTCGTTACCGTTACGGGCCGCGCCGCCATCGACGCGAAAATCACCTTCGAAGAGGGGATACCCAAGACCTTTGCAGCCTGCGGGAACTCCGAACTTTCGCTCTCGACCGACCGGTATAAGGACGGCCGCCATTCGCTGCGCTGGAGCTGGTCGGCCCCGGCCCGGCTGACCGTGAGCGACTACGCATCGCTGCTCCGCTCGCTCAAGGCCCGCAAATCCGGACTGATGGTCTGGATCTACAACACCCGTGCGGTCGACGACGACCTGCATTTCGAGTTTCTCACCGCCACCGGCGAGTCCGAGTACAACTTCGATTTCCACCTGGACTACGTGGGCTGGCGAGCCTGCTGGATCAAATACGAGGATATGGAGGGCAGCCACGCCTCCAAGTCGATCACCCGCATGACCGTCCGCACCCCCGACTCCATGCCCGAAGGGGAGATCTTCCTGGACCGCATGACCTTCACCGAGTTCCCGATCCACGTGCAGGTGACCCCCGACCAGCAGATTCCGAACAACAACAAACACCTGACCCGCCGCAACCTCTGGCACTGGGCCCGTCTGTGGGAGTGGGAGCAGTACGAGTCGGATATCCCCCTCGCGGAGCCCTCCGCCGAACAGATCGCCGAGCTGGACGAGATCGCCGACCGCGTGACCGAGGTCGTGGAGATGTCGCGCTCAAGCGAGAACTACATCCGCGGCACCATCCTGCCGCGCGCCCTGAAGACCTTCGAGGCGGCCGCCATCCGCCGGCTGCCCCAGGGCGGCACCACGGGAGCCCCCTACCTCTGCAACGACGAGTGCAACCGGCAGAAGGGCGAGCTGCGGGCCGACGATTTCGAAAACATGCTCAACGCCTTCGCCCTGAGCAGCTACCTGCTGGGCGACGACAGCCATGTCGACGACTTCTTCCTGGTCTTCGACCACGCCATCGACCAGGGCTTCGCCTTCGGCTCCGGCACCGGCACCAACCACCACTACGGCTACAGCGTCCGCAAAATCTACGACGCCATGTGGCTCATGCGCGACGAGATCGCCCGCCGCGGCAAGACCGAGGAGTACGTGCGCGCCCTGACTTACTGGAGCAGCCTTTCGGAGACCCGCCGCCCCTATCTCTACGGCCGCGACGAACTGCTCGACTCGTGGCACACGCTGACCATGCCCCGCGTCATCAGCGCCATGATGCAACCCACCGCGGCGCAGCGGCTTCAGGCCATGAAGTCCCTGAGCCGCTGGATATCCGGGTCGCTCGACTTCACGCCGGGCACCATTGGCGGCATCAAGATCGACGGCACCACCTTCCACCACGGAGGTTTCTATCCCAACTACTCCACCGGCGCCTTCGCCGCGCTGGGCTACTTCTGCAAACTGACCGTCGGGACCGAGTTCCAGCTCACCGAGCAGGCCCGCCGCCGCCTCAAGCACGCCCTGATGACGCTGGACTTCTACACGAACCTCCGTTCGTGGGGCATCGGCGTGTCGGGCCGTCATCCGATCAACAAGAACAGCCGCATTCCGGACGCCGACGTCAAGGCCTTCGGCTACCTGGCTCTGCAGGGCGACCTGACGGGCAGCGGCCTGGCCTACGACCCCGAGCTGGCGGGCGCCTATCTCCGTCTGAAGGGGAACGACCGCAAGCTCAACGCCGCCCTCAGGGGAGCGTCGCCGACGCCCGATCCCGAAGGGTTCCGCGTGCTGAACTACGGTGCTGCCGGCATCCACCGCCGCGGCAGCTGGATGGTGACCCTCAAGGCCTACAACACCGATGTCTGGTGCTCGGAGATCTACACGAAGGACAACCGCTACGGCCGCTACCAGAGCTACGGCACCGTGCAGCTATTCGCCACGGGCTCGCCCGTCTCGGCCGAAGAGAGCGGATTCAGGCAGGAGGGCTGGGACTGGAACCGCGTGCCGGGCGCCACGACCGTCCACCTCCCCTTCGACCAGCTCAACAGCCCGCTGAAGGGTACGCTGATGGAGCGCAGCACGGAGCGCTTCTCGGGCACCTCCTCGCTGGAGGGTCGCAACGGCGTGCTGGCCTTCAAACTGCTGGAGAAGGACCGTCCCACCTTCACGGCCGGGGCCCGGGCGCTCAAGTCGGTCTTCTGCTTCGACAACCGCCTCGTCTTCCTGGGCAGCGGCATCACCAACGACAACGCCGTATACCCCACCGAAACCACCCTCTTCCAGCTGGCGCTGACCGACCCGGCCGAGGAGATCGAGTTCGACAACGAACGCTACACCGACTTTCCCCTCTCGCTCTCGCGAAGCGGCGCGAAGCGGCTGGCCCTCTCGGACACCAAAGGTAACTTCTACGTCGTGAAGAACGCCCCCGAGGTGGTGGTCGTCAAGCAGGATCAGGAGTCGCCCAACGACAAGACCCACGCCCTGAGACAGGGCAGGTTCGTCGTGGCCTACCTCCCGCACGGCACCGCCCCGCAGCAGGCCGGCTATGAATACGCCCTCTACGTGCAGCCCACGAACAAGGAGATCAACAGGTTTCTGAAGAGAGACACCTACGAGGTGATCCGCCGCGACGATACGGCCCACGTCGTCCGCGACCTGGAGAGCGGCATCACGGGCTATGTCTGCTGGGCCCCCTACGCGGCCGAGGCTCCCGTGGCCGCCATCGACGCCGAAACCATCGTCATGGAGCGGACGGATACCGACGGCAGCTGGATCATGAGCGTCTGCACGCCCGACCTGGGCCTGACAGAAAAGAGCTACACCACCCCGCAGGAGAGCCAGCCCCTCGTCAAGCGGGTCGTCCTGCAGGGCGAGTGGCTGCTCGCCGAACCGAACGCCGCCGTCGAGCGGAGCGCGGCGGAGGGCCGGACCGAACTGAAGGTGACCTGTCTGCACGGCCAGCCCGTGGAGTTCCGCCTCCGCCAGTAAGAAACCGAAAAACTTTAACCGTTAGGATATGAAAAAAACGCTACAACGATTGACTCTGCTGCTGGCCGCCCTGCTGCTGGCCGCAGAGAGTTTTGCGCAGTCTCCGATCACGGGCCGCGTCGTCGACTCGTCGGGCAATCCGCTGGTCGGCGTGACGGTCCTGGTAAAAGGCACGACGAAGGGCACCTCGACCGACGCGAACGGCAGCTACACCGTTCAGGCCGCCGAGACGCAGATCCTCGCCTTCTCCTATCTGGGCTACACCTCCGTCGAGGAGCCGGTCGGCAGGCGGACCGTCATCAACGTGAAGATGGCCGAGGAGGCCACCTCCATCAGCACGGTCGAGGTAGTGAGCGTGGGCTACGGCACGGTGGCCCGCCGCGACCTGACCGGCTCGGTCGCCAAGGCCGACATGGGTACGATCATGAAGTCGAACGTGACCAATTTCGACCAGGCGCTGGGCGGACGCATCGCCGGCGTGGTCGTCACCACGGGCGACGGCGCGCTGGGCGCCGAGGCCAACGTAGTCATCCGAGGCAACAACTCGCTGACCCAGAGTTCGGCCCCGCTCTACATCATCGACGGTTTCCCCACCGAGAGCTCCATGGCGGCCACGATCAACCCCAATGATATCGAGTCGATGGACGTGCTGAAGGACGCTTCGGCAACCGCCATCTACGGAGCCCGCGGCGCCAACGGCGTCATCGTCATCACCACCAAGCGCGGCAACGAAGGGGCTCCGAAGGTCAACTTCAACGCCTCGTTCACCATGAACCGCATCTCCAACAAGATCGACCTGCTCTCGCCTTACGAGTTCGTGGCCCTGCAAACCGAGATGTGCGACCTGCGCGGCGGCACCAACTCCTACTTCAAGGAGATCAATCCGCTGACCGGCGAGAACTACACCCTGGACGACTATCGGGACGTTCCGGGTCAGGACAAGCAGGACGAGATCTACCGCACCGCCTTCACGCAGAACTACCACGTCGCCGTATCGGGCGGCAAGGAGGGCATGCGCTACAACGCCAGCTTCTCGGCGCTCGATCAGGACGGCATCATCGTGAAGTCGAACTTCCAGCGCTATCAGGGCAAGATCAACTTCACCCTTCCGCTCCACAAGAAGCTGCAGTTCAACATGAACGCCAACTATTCGCGCGCCGTGACCAACGGCGTGACCCCCACCGACGCCCAGACCGCCTCGTCGGCTTCGGGCTGGCTGATCTACTCCATCTGGGGCTACCGGCCCATCCGTCCGCTGGGTACTTACACCGACCTCGATTCCGAACTGACCGACGTGGAGGTGGCCGGCAGCAACGACTACCGCTTCGACCCGGCCAAGACCGTCCGCAACGAATATCGCAAGACCATCGTCGACTATCTGGCAGCCAACGCCGCCCTGACGTGGAACATCATCCCCGACCTGACGCTGAAGGTCTCGGGCGGCTACAACCTCAACAAGCGCCGCCGCGAGGAGTTCAACGGCTCGCAGACCTACACGGGCTACCCGAACTCGCCCTCGGGCAAGGGGGTGAACGGCGCCATCTACTGGACCGACCAGAACAGCTGGCTCAACGAGAACACCCTGACCTACAAGCACCGCTTCGGCCGCGACCACAATGTCAATTTTCTGGGCGGCGTCACCTTCCAGGGGCAGAAGCAGAGCTACGACGGCGTGGCGGCCACCCAGCTCTCGAACGAAACGCTCCAGCTCGGCGGCCTGCACACCGGAAACTATCAGGTGGTGACCCCGTGGCGCCGCAACTGGACGATGATGTCGTTCCTCTTCCGCGCCAACTACAACTTCCGCTACAAGTATTACCTCACCTTCTCGTTCCGCGCCGACGGTTCGTCGAAGTTCCCCGACGGCAACCGCTTCGGCTACTTCCCCTCGGCCGGCGCCTCGTGGAACTTCAACCGCGAAAAGCTGCTCAAGAACTCGAAGTGGCTCTCGAACGGCAAGCTGCGTTTCTCGTGGGGTATGACCGGCAACAACCGCACCTCGACCCCCTACGACTACTACGCGCAGATCACCACGACGCCGGGCAGTCCCGACTCGTTCGACTACATATTCGGCGGCCAGAACGTGTCGGGCTACTACACCTCGAACATGGCTAACGCGCGCCTGAAGTGGGAGACCACCTCTCAGTACGACATCGGCCTGGACCTCGCCTTCCTCGAGGACCGCATCCGCGTGACGGCCGACTGGTACCTCAAGAACACGGACGACCTGCTGCTCAACGCCACGATGCCCCTCTCGTCGGGCTATCGGTCGGCGATGGTCAACATCGGCAAGATCCGCAACCAGGGCTGGGAGTTCTCGCTCGAGACGGTGAATGTCAAGACCCGCAACTTCCAGTGGACCTCGTCGTTCAACATCGCCTTCAACCGCAACAAGATCATGGAGCTGAATACGGGCGAGAACACGCTGCTGCCCAATCCGCTGACCTGGGATCAGAAATTCGTGGGCCAGTATCCCTACATTTCGCAGGTGGGCAAGCCCACGGGCATGATGTACGGCTACATCTACCTGGGCACCTACAAGAACGAGGACTTCAACTCGGCCGGCCTGCTCCGCGACGGCATTCCCTACATGGCCGAGTACAGCCGCGGCGACATCAAGCCCGGCGATGCCAAGTACATGGATATCAACGGAGACGGCAAGATCACCGAGGACGACCGCACCATCATCGGCTGCGGCCAGCCGATCCATACCGGCGGTTTCAACAACACGCTCGCCTGGAAGAACTTCGACCTGAACTTCTTCTTCGCGTGGAGCTACGGCAACGACGCCCTGAACGCCAACCGGCTGATCTTCGAGAGCGGCGCATCGCGCGAGCTGAACCAGCTCTCCAGTTATGCGAACCGCTTCAACTCCCTGACGAATCCGACCAGCGACATCCCGGCCGCCTACGCCAACGGCACGATGGTCTACTCGTCGCGCGTGGTGGAGGACGCCTCCTATCTGCGGCTGAAGACCATCTCGCTGGGCTACAACCTGCCCTCGAAGGCCCTGCGCAAGCTCCACATTTCGGCCCTGCGCGTCTACGTTTCGGTGGACAACGTATGGACCCTCACCGGCTACAGCGGTCCCGACCCCGAGGTCTCGACCCGCAACTCGGTGCTCACCCCCGGTTTCGACTGGTCCGCCTACCCGCGTTCGATCGGCGCCACGGCCGGTATCAACCTCACCTTCTAATCTTCAACACGCACGAACATGAAAACACGCTACCAAATACTCATCGCCCTGATGGCTATGACCGGCGCGACCGCCTGCTCGTTTCTCGAAGAGGAGCCTCAGGTGATTTGCAGCGACACCTTCTACAAGAACGAGGCGGAGCTGCGCTACGGACTGGCCGGCGTCTACGGTGCCCTGAGCAATCTGAACTCCTACGGCAACAGCTATGCGATGCCCATCTCCAACACGGACGACCTGAGCTATCAGAACCGCGTACACAACGTGCCGAGCGTCTACTGGTACAACCACAACGCCTCGGATACGGACGTACTGGGCTGCTGGCAGATCTTCTACGCCGGCATCAAGAACGCCAACGAATACATGGCAGCCATCGCCGAGTCCGAATTCGACCCGAACCATGCCTACTATTCCGAGGCCCGTTTCCTGCGCGCCTACTATCACTTCATCCTGGCCCAGGCCTGGGGTGACGTGCCCCTGCGCACGCATGCCACCCTCGCCCCCGATCCCGAGGAGGTGAATCTGGCCGCCACTCCGCAGGCCGACGTGCTGCAGTGGTGCTGCTCGGAGATCGAAGAGCTCCTGCCGCTGCTGGCCGAAGAGCTCGACGAGGCCCCCTCGCGCGTGACGCAGACCACGGCCGCCGGCATTCTGGCCCGCATCTACCTCTTCCTGGGCGGCGAGACCGTCACGGGCGCCGACAAGAAGACCTGCTTCAAAAAGGCCGCCCAATGGGCCTGGTTCGTCATCGACAGCCACAAGCATCAGCTGAATCCGGACTACGATCAGGTCTTCATCAACATGATCTCCGACCTCTACGACACGCAGTACCGCGAGTCGATGTGGGAGGTCGAGTTCAAGGGCGACCGGAGCAGCGCCGACAAGTGGTCGAACGGCCGGATCGGCGACATCCTCGGCTTGCAGAGCACCAGTTCGCAGAGCAACTTCTCGGAGTGGAACTGCAACTACTCCTATGCCCAGTACAACGGCTCGCTGAAGCTCTGGGACCTCTACTGGAGCGACGACCGCACCGACGATGAGAAGCAGCTGCCGGTCATTACCGACAAGCGTCAGGAGTGGAACCTGCCCCCCTACAACTACCGCGGCGGCAAGGTGGACGGCGTGGAGTACACGGCCAGCATGGACAAGACCCCCTACATCTACGAGAAGGTGACGACCTTCACCGACCCCACGACAGCCGCCGGCATCCGCAACTGCGGCAAGTGGCGCCGCGAGGCCCTGTACGAGGGGCACCAGAACGCCAAGAACCTCCACACGGGCATCAACTTCCCGCTGCTGCGCTACTCGGACGTGCTGCTTATGTACGCCGAGGCCAAGAACGAGGACGAGGGTCCGAGCGAGGAGCTCTACGATTTCGTGAAGGAGGTCCGCGACCGGGCCGGCATCGCGACCCGTCCCTACGGCGACTACGCCTCGCAGGAGGCTTTCCGCCAGTTCGTCCGCAACGAGCGCGGCCGCGAGCTGGTATTCGAGGCGCTGCGCAAGTACGACCTGATCCGCTGGGGCATCTTCGTGGAGGCCATGCACGGGTATGCCCTGCAAACCTCCGACGACCGCTGGAGCGCCAACAACACGCTGGCCCAGTATGCGCTGGCTACGGCCAACAGCGTCCAGCCGAAGCACATCTACCTGCCCATCCCCTCCAAGGAGCTGGGCGTGAATTCCCTGCTGAAACAAAACCCCATGTGGTAGCCACTCCTCAAAGCGTATGACGATTATGAAAAAATACTTCATTCTCCTGCTGGCCGCACTGGCCGTCACGGCCTGCGACCACGACGAAATCTACGAAGAGATCGATTTCCAGGTGCAGCTCTCGCCGGCGAACACCTACCGTGCGGGCGAGCCGGTGCAGTTCCTCTTCGGAGGCAACGCCGATTACATCGTATTCTACAGCGGCGAAACCGGCCACGAGTACCGTTTCCGCAACCGCACGCAGGTTGCTCCCGAGGATATCGAGAGCTGCGAGCTGGTCGTACAGCTCAACGGCCGCAGCGGCACTCCCTGCATGAGCGCCTACGTCACCGACGCCTTCGACGGTCTGACCGCCACGGACGAGGCCGCCGACCTCGCCGCGATCAGCGGCATGCTGACCGAAGAGAAGGATCTGATCGGCTGGACGAAACTCGACCTGAACGATCCGGAGAAGAACACGGAGTGGGCGACCACGACGCTCGACATAACCGACCTTTCGGACAACTTCTGCCTGGCGATGCACTGGAACCCGAAGTCGATCGAGACCTCGCAGCGGGCCTACTGGGTCAGCGTGGGGGTCAACGTCAAATTCAAGGGCTACGAGCCCCGGACGCTCAACAGCCGCACGCTGGACCTGAAAGGCTTCTCGATGAACGACGAGCGAGCCGGCAGCCGCTACATCCTCACCACGGAGAGCAACGTGAACGGCACGATGCGCTACACGGGCAACACGGGCCGTAACGTCAGCGAGTTCGTCCTCACGGGGTCGAACAAGTACGACCCGTCGAACGACAAGACCCTGCCCTACGCCATCGACGCCTGGATCGTCTCGACCCCGATGGCCCTGAATCAGGTGACCCCCGACGAGGGAGAGAGCATCAAGACCCTGAGCGAGTCGCTGGGCAGCTACGCCTATACCTTCGAAAAGGCGGGCACCTACACCGTGACCTTCGTGGGCACCTCAGGCAACTATATCGGCCAGAGCAGCGCCGTGAAGGAGCTTACCGTCACGATCATCGATCCGCTGCCGGGCGAATAGCCCCGCCTGCGGCCCCTCGGCCCCATCCGACGCCGGCTTTCCCCGCGAAGGCCGGCGTTCTTTTCGCCGGGGCGAAATCTTTTCGAATTTCTTTTCGAATTTCACTTTTATTCCTAACTTTGCGCCCTGATACCAAAGTTTTTAAGAAATGAAGACAATCGAAACGGTGAGCGAACTTCGGCAGGAGCTCGGAAAAACAGACCCGAACGGTATCGGATTCGTCCCCACGATGGGCGCCCTGCACGACGGCCACCGCTCGCTGGTGGAACGGGCCCGCAAAGAGAACCGCACCGTCGTGGTGAGTGTTTTCGTCAACCCCACCCAGTTCAACGATAAGAACGACCTGAAGCACTATCCCCGCACCCCCGAGGCCGACATCCGGCTGCTGGAGGAGGTCGGGGTCGACTATGTTTTCATGCCCGCAGTCGAGGAGATCTACCCCGAACCGGACACCCGCGTGTTCGACTTCGGACAGATCGACAAGGTGATGGAGGGTGCGACCCGCCCGGGACATTTCAACGGCGTGGCCCAGGTAGTCAGCCGGCTGTTCGACATCGTGCAGCCTGCCCGCGCCTATTTCGGCGAGAAGGATTTCCAGCAGATCGCCGTCATCCGAGCCATGGTCCGGCAGCTCGGACTGCAGCTCGAGATCGTCCCCTGTCCCATCGTCCGCGGCGAGGACGGACTGGCCCTCTCGTCGCGCAACCAGCTGCTCGACGAAGCCCATCGCACCGCCGCGCCGCATATCTACGCCACGCTGAAGGCCGGCGCGGACCGTTCGTACGAACTGAACCCTGCGGAGCTGAAAGCCTGGGTCGCAGCCGAGGTGGAGCGCAATCCGCTGCTGAAGGTGATCTACTACCAGTCGGTCGACGCCGACACGCTGCAAGAGGTCGGCAGCTGGAGCGACTCGGCCCATATTCAGGGCTGCATCGCCGTGCAGGCCGGTGAAATCCGTTTAATCGACAACATCCGTATCCGATAATGAAATTCCAGATCGAAGTCATCAAGTCGAAACTCCACCGCGTGACCGTCACGCAGGCCGACCTGAATTACGTGGGCAGCATCACCATCGATGAAGCGCTGATGGAGGCCGCCAACATGATCGAGGGCGAAAAGGTACAGATCCTCGACATCAACAACGGCGAACGTTTCGAAACCTACATCATCAAGGGGCCGCGCGAGAGCGGCTGCATCTGCCTGAACGGCGCCGCCGCCCGCAAGGTGCAGGTGGGCGATGTCGTCATCATCGCCTCCTACGCCCTGATGGATTTCGAAGACGCCAAGCAGTTCAAACCCTGGGTCGTCTTCCCCGATACGGCCACGAACCGGCTGGTCGAATAACCGCGGAAGAACCCTCCCGCTCAAAGGGGCAGTCTGACCGATTTCAGACTGCCCCTAATTTACGATGTTCGATTCAATTGAGGCTACTTTCGTCATGTCGAGCGGAGGGCAAAACAATGTACAATTCACGACTATTCTGTGTCTGTCACCTTGAGCGAAGCGATCGCGAATCGATTCGCCGAACATTTGCCGGTATGAATCGCACGGTTTCACGCTCGTCCGACCTTCGAGACATCTCGACATAACGGGATATTCACCTTTGCGGACTGCGGGCCCGTAGCGCGGAGTCGACCGGCTGTTATCAACGGGGTGCAATAAATTGTCTTGTGGAGGCATCGGCTCGTTGGCCGTTGACTGTCACACGCATAAAAATCGGCGCTTTGCCGGTTTTGTTGACTTTGGTTCGGCGAATATAAAGAAGCTTGCTGAAAGTCGTTCTTTCATAGACACTTGTATTTAGGTTGTAAAATACTGTCCCAAACGTTTTATGTCAAGTGGTAATAAGTGATTTATAGAGAATTATAGGCTATTTGGTGTGCTTTTCCAATCGAAAATCAGGTACATCGATTAGGCCGCAGAAAACATCCATCGAATTGCTTCCTAATGCCTGAGCCCCGAATGAATAAATCCCGCAAATGATTAATCTGCAGGATTTATCGGTTTTCTCATTTCTCTTTGGCGGAGAGAGAGGGATTCGAACCCCCGGTACAGTTGCCCGTACACCGCATTTCGAGTGCGGCCCGATCGACCACTCCGGCATCTCTCCAATGGTTGCCTTTGCCCGCCCGAAGCATTAAGTATCGTTTGGGACTGCAAATATATAAATTTTTTTTGCAAAAAAACGCATTCCGGGAAAAATTGTGCGTTTTTTTCTTCATTTTCCGCCCGGAGGCATTTTGGAAGGGGAGCCGTCGTCCCGACAAGTGTCCTGCGCCGACGTTCAGAGCCCCCGGCGCTCCAGGATCCGGTCGGCGTCCCGAACGCTCTCCCGCATCCAGCGGTAGCGAATCTCGGCCCGTTCGTCGTCGGTGAGCCGCCATCCGTCGACCGAGGCGCGCATTCGGGCCGAGAGCTGGTAGATCAGGATGGCTGCCGAGGCCGACACGTTGAGGCTTTCGACCAGTCCGCACATGGGGATGCGGAGGTATTCGTCGGCCGACGCCATGACCTCCTCCGAGATTCCGGCGTGCTCGGTGCCGAAGACCAGCGCGAACCTGCCGCGCGTGACGTCGAAGCTCTCGGGCGTGCAGCTCTCGCGATGGGGCGTGGTGGCGACGATGCGATAGCCGGCGCCCTTGAGGGCGGCGATCGCATCGGTCGTGGAGCCGTGGCGGCGCAGGTCGATCCACTTGTCGGTGCCCCGCACGATATGGGTGTTGGGGTTGAACTTGCAGAGCGTTTCGACGGTGTGGATGTTTTGCAGGCCGAAGGCTTCGCAATGGCGAACCAGCGCCGAGGCATTCTGCGGGTGGTAGGTGTTCTCCGTGAGGATCGTCATGTAGCGGGTCCGCATGTCCAGCACGCGCTCGAAAACGGCGATTCGTTCGGCGGTCATGAACTCCGAAAGGCAGGCCGTGCGGGCGTCGTACCAGGCGCGGTCATTTGCGGTATTTGTCATCTTCGTCCAGGATTTTGAGGTAACTTTCGTAGCGCGACGGGGCGATTTCGCCCGCGCGGACGGCTTCGGCCACGGCGCAGCCGGGCTCGTGGGTATGGGTGCAGTTGTAGAACCGGCAGGCTCCCGAGCGGCCGATCATCTCGGGAAAGTAGTGCCACAGCTCGGCACCGTTGATGTCGATCAAGCCGAAGCCCTTGATGCCGGGGGTGTCGATGATCGACCCGCCGGACCGGAGGCGGTACATGGTCGAGAAGGTGGTGGTGTGCTTCCCCTTGTGGTGGCTCTCGGAGATTTCGCCCGTGCGGGCGTCGATGGTGGGGTCGAGGGCTCCGATCAGGGTCGACTTGCCGACGCCTGAGTTGCCCGATACGAGCGTGGTCCCCTCGCCGATCCAGCTGCGGATGGCTTCGACGCCCTCTCCTTCGGTGGCCGAGAGCTCCACCACGCGGTAGCCCGCACCCTCGTAGGTGCGGTGGAAATCGGCTATGGCATTCGGATCGAGACGCGCCAGGTCGATCTTCGCCAGGGCGATCGTGACGGGGATTTTATAGGCCTCGCAGGTAACCAGAAAGCGGTCGATGAACTCGCGGGCCGTCTCGGGCCGGAAGAGCGTGGCGACCAGCAGAGCCCGGTCGACGTTGGCGGCTATGATGTGGGACTCCTTCGAGAGGTTGGAGGCGCGGCGGATGACATAATTGCGGCGGGGCTCGATGGAGCAGATGGCGTAGTCGCCCTCCTCTTCGGCCTCGCAGACCACCCGGTCGCCGACGACGACGGGGTTGGTGGAGCGGATGCCCTTCAGCCGCAGGCGTCCGCGAATGCGGCAGCGCACCGTTTCGTCGCCCGAAAGGACTTCGTACCAACTGCCTGTGGCACGGATGACCGTGCCGATGAATCTGTGCTCCGTCATGGGTTGTTCGTTTTATCGGGGTCGGGAAGCCACTGCTTCCAGTCGGGTGTCTCGATGGCCTCGCCCACGAAGGGGAGCACCCGATCGCTGATGCGGCAGATCGGCGTGAAAGAGCGCGAGCGCTCCAGCGAACCCTCCTCCATGAGGTTGGTCATGCGGTTCAGTGCGGCGAAGGCCGAGTAGAGAGCACTCAACAGCAGCAGCCACTTGACAAGCGAAATGAGGATGCCCAGCAGGATATCCAGCGTACCGAGCCCGGCGAAATGGAAAATTTTGCGGCAGAGACGGCCCAGCAGGGCGGCGGCCAGCAGGGTGGCTGCCGCCACGATGATGAATCCGCCGGGGGCGGCCCAGGATTCGCCGAGGCGGAGCCATGCGCCGGCCTCGCGACCGTAAAGAGAGGCCAGGTAGAGGCTTACGACGATGCCGGCCAGCGAGCAGAGTTGCAGGATGACGCCGCGGCGCCAGCCGTTTATCACGGCCCACAGCAGAACCAGCAGGGTGATGATGTCGATGGTGTGCAGTTCGTTCATGTCGGTTACGAGCGGTTTGGAAGTACAAAGATACACAGAATTCGCGAGACTATGGCAAGAAACGGGGAATAAAGTAATGTGTTGAGAGTTAGGAGAGATCGGATTGTTCGTCCGATGGGTGCTTTGGGCGGAAAATTCGATTTTTGGAAGGGTTAGGAGATTGAATCGCTACCTATCTGTTGTCTTTTTCCTGTCCGGAAGTCCGGTCTTGAAGACGGTTTCGCCGATGGATGGTTATCCCTGTTTTATGCCGCACAACTCACTTGTCGGGCATCTTTGCTACTGCAAATTTAGCGATTTTTCCTGGCAATATGAAGAAATATAGGCTCCGGGATGGCATCTGTGATTCTTATTCGTGGTTCCGCTACGTTTTGTATACCTACAAATGACTCTATATCAGTTGATTTTGCAAACACAGAATAGAGTTATGAATAAGAACGGATTAAAGGTTTCGTTCTACCTTATAAAGGACCAACTTTGACCGAGGGGATATTTTAAGACTCCTCGGAAAAGTCGGTCCGAGTTTTTGTCATAGCAAATTCTGCATCGCCGCGTCGATTTGGCTGTTCTCGAAAGAATCCAAATAGATTTGGGTGGTCGATAAATCGGAATGACCGAGCGATTCGGAAATCAAGGCTACGCTTACTCCTGACCTTTTCAACACGGTTGCGAACGTATGCCTTGCGAGATAGGCAGTCAGTTCGATTTTCAGCCCCAATAATCGGCTCCACTCGTGCAGGGCCTTGTTCACGTATTTCAGCACCTTGCGCACTCGGTCGTAAATCTGTTGCTCGGTCTTGTGTATGCGACGGTCGAGTATCGGGAAAATATAATCTTCGTCCGCATGGTCGGATTTGGCGTATTTGCCGATAATCGCTTTCGACTGCTCCGAGAGGTGGCAGGTCATCTCCTTGCTGGTTTTGTGGCGGGCATAGTAGATTCTTTCCTCGTCCATATCGCGGTAACGCAAGGTGGCGATGTCTTTGAAATTGATGCCTGCCGAGAGGTACGAAAACAGGAAAATGTCCCGTGCGAAATCCAGACAGGCCGAACCGTCGGCGGGTATCTCCGCCTGCATCAGCCGTTGCACCTCCTCCTTGCGGATGGCGCGTTTGCGGGAAAGTGTCCACGACCGTCCGATTTTGAATTGTAGGAACGGACTGTGCGGCGTGGTGAACATCCCCTCGGCAAGAGCCTTGTTATAGACGGCTTTCAGCACGCTGAATTTCGTGGCTATCGAATTGCTCTTGTTCCCCTTTTTCATTAGGAACAGTTCGAAATCACGCAGGTAGCCGACCGTAATTTCGTCGAAACGGATGTTGGTCGAGCGGAATTGTTGCAGGAGTGAAAACGTGACCTTGTGTTTCGATGCCGAGCCGATTTTACCCACCGATTCCAACTGTGCAATCGTGCGGCGGAAATATTCGGCTATCGTGCAATAGACCCTCCGTCCGTCGGTTTCCAGAACGTTATCCAGCGTTACGGGAACCTCCAACGCTTCGAGCCGTTTGATGCGCTTGTCGTATTTCTCGATTTGCTCGTAAATTCGCAGCTGAACGGCGGGATTCTGCATTTTAAGCATTTGGGTGTCGAAATCCCAATCGTCGGCGGGGATATTGATTACCGTGCTTACATAGCGGCTGCGGCGATTGACGGTAAAACGCAGGTAGATGTTCGTGGTGCGGTTTTGATTGATGCGGTCTTTTCTGCAAATGGCATTAATGCTGACACTCATAATATTGCGGCATTATGCAGATAGGCGCGAGCAGTGTTTTACCACCGTAAACGTGGTTAAACAAATGGTAAAACATTCTTCGGAAAACGGCGCAAAAAAGGCATTATGGAGAGTTTCATTTCGCACCCGCAAAAAGAAAAACGAGCGATAATTCATTGATTATCACTCGTTTGTCGTGAGCGGAAAACGAGACTCGAACTCGCGACCCCAACCTTGGCAAGGTTGTGCTCTACCAACTGAGCTATTTCCGCAGTATGTTTCGCACGTGTGGGAGTTATTTCCCGATTGCGAGTGCAAATATAGAGCTTATTTCCCGTTTCTGCAAATTTTGATCGAAAAAATTATGGATATTTTCACGGGCTGAGGAGGGAGATTTTGTGATATGCTTGTAAATCAGTGGAATATGATTGTGGGGAGGCGCCGTGGAAAATTCGGGGAGGGCGGATGGAATGATGGGGCGGGCGCTTCGGCGGCGTTCGATACTATGGCATGCGGTAAAAATATGGCGGTTATGCGTATGCGTGCCGGTAACTTCCCGCTTGGCTTTTTTTCCGGGTTTTTATGTTTCAGCTATTTGCAGGAAATTGGGTGTGAGCCGGTTCGGAGGCTATATTGTATGCTTTTCTACAGCCGATTCGGTCCGGTTATCTTGTTGACAAAATTGTTGATAACTTTTTAATAACATTTTTCGTCGGCTCGATATCGGGTTTCATCCATGCCTATATTTGCAAAAAGCTCAAGGGAGTGATCGGGTTGTATGGCCGAATTCCCGATGGGATCTTGAATCCGGAGAGCGGGAGAGAGGATGATGCGATGTTGGGACGGATGACACACTCACTTAATACTTTTATTTTATGAAAAATCTCTTATGGAAAGGGTGGCTGCTTTTAGGAGCGGCTGTGGCGATTGTCGGCTGCAAGGACGACGAACCGCTTGAGAAGATGGAATTGCTTCCTCCGACGGTCGAAGTAGTGGAGAATGAGGCTGCGCTGGGCACGGTATCGTTTACCGTGGAGGCGAGCGGAGCGGAGAGGTGTGCCTACCTGTTCGACAAGAGATCGAAAATAGGAGATACGGAGCCGGATGCCGAGACGATCCTGAAGGATGGCGAGCCGGTCGACATCGGTGACAACAGTCCGATTGTCAAGACGATCGATCCGGGTACGGAGTACACGGTCTTCGTGGCGGCGGGAAATGTCGCCGGATACAGCAAGGTGGCTCGTCTCGATCTGAATGCCCGCAACCTGGTCGATCTGGCGGTTTCGGAGATCACCCGGTCGTCGTTCAAGTTCACGATCAAGGTCGAAGCGGAGGGCGGATACAAATACGTTACGATGCCCGCCCCCTACCTCCAGCAGGTGTACGACGTGCAGGAGGCGGTGACCGAGAGCGAGAAGGAGATGGCTGCCATGCGCTATCTGGCCTGGTACGGCTTCCGCGATGCCGGAACGAAGGAGTTCGTGCATACGGACGGCGAGACCTTCGTGGACTATGACGGCGAGTCGGAGTACCTGCGCGAGCTGATCGCCGGCATGGAGTATGCGGTGCTGGCAGTCGGCTATGACGATACCGACCATTTCGCCGGCAAGGTGGCCATCGAAACCTTCCGCATGGCCGAATCGGGTGTCCCGACCGGAAACGTGCAGTTCGAGGTGGTCGGCACGCCGGGCATCATCAGTGCGACGACTCTCTGCACCCCCGACGAGAATGTCCTCTATTACAAGACGCTCGTCATGCCGAAGGCGAACCGCGACAAGTATATTGCCGAGCGGGGTCAGGAGATGTACCGGTACCTGGTTTCGAACAGCGAGACCCATCTGACCGGAGCGGAGGAGCAGCTGTGGAAGAATCTGGAGGCCAATACGACCTATTCGGTGAGTCTGCTGATTGTCGACAAGGACCACAACGTGAAGTGGGAGGACCACGAATTCACGACCCGCGTGGCCGACGAGCAGAGCGCCGAAATCGAGCTTTCCGGCAGCATCGGCGACCCGTCGGGCTGGGGCGACGACTGGAACTACGTCTCGTTCCGGGTGAAGTCGGATGCGATTGTCCTGCCGAGCCGCAGCTTCTTCGGCTATACGTCGGCCGTAACGCGCCTGATGACGCGCGAGGGGCTGACGCTCGAGGAGATCGCCACGATTTACGGCGAGTCGCTTTCGCAGTGGAAAGTGGACGGCATCAACAGCCAGGAGGGCACCTCCATCAGCTACTCCGAGCTGAAGCCCGACGTATCCTATACCTTCATCGTGGCCCTGACGAATGCGAACGGAGAAGTCGTTGTCAAGTCCATGGAGCTAAAGACCGCCAAGCGCGTGGTGTCTCCGCTGTCGCAGTCGCCGCTCTTCGAGGAGTTGGCCGGCACTTGGGCCGTCAGCGTTCCGATTCAGGAGTGGGACAGCGAGGCCGGCGAGTATAAGAACTATATGTATAACTTCGACGTCGAGATCGGCAACGACAACGAGTTCGGCGAGCTGTGCCGCTCCTACAACTGGCTGATGTGCAAGGGCTGGGCCGGCCTCAGGTATCAGGGTCCGGACGATCTGCGCAACGATCCCGCTTACGACGGCTATTACGAGGATATTCCCGAAAACATTTTCTACAACTTCGGTCCGAAGTGGTTCCTGGAGATCGACGCCGACGGTCAGGTCTGCGTGCCGACCAATAATACGATCGTTCCGTCGCTGATGAGCTACGAGCCGGGGGCTCCGGGTGCCCGTCTGGCAGCCGTCAGCACCTATGTCGGCTCCGAATCCCTGCCCGTGGAGGTTTCTGCCGACAAGAATACGCTTACCATTAAGCCCAATACGAGCGGCTACATGCCCTCGTACCTGATGCTCGTGGACGAGGGTTCCTACGGGGCACCTCTGGCCAAGACCTGCGGCGACATCGTGATGACCCGCAAGTAGTCGGCCGGTTCCGGTCCGAATGAAAGGGCTGTCCGCTTTTCTCGGACGGCCCTTTCTCTTGTTCGGCTCCCGTGTCGGTTCGGGGACGTAGAGCGAGTTTCATTTGATGCTGTGCTCCTGCCAGATTCCACGGCAGCGGTAACGGGCGAAGCCGTTGCGCAGGGATTTCGCGGCGTCGCAGTCGGGCGGACAGTGAAAGACCGGATTGCCCGCGGTGTCGATGTAGTGCCATAGGGCGGCCAGCCGCACGGCAGCGACCCCTTCGCGGAAATCGAGGGCTTCGTCGTAGACCGGCGGGATGACGATCCGATCCCCGGTGCGGAAGCCGCAAAGCCCCCGCTCCATGTAGAATGCGGGCGGGGTGTCGGCCGGAGGCTGCGGGGCGGTGCCGTCGAAGAGCTCTTCCACGCCGCTGAGCCGGTAGCAGGGCTGCTTGAGCGCCCGGGCCAGCCGGTAGTGTATGGCGTCGCCCATGCGGGCGAACAGATCGAGCACCTCGTCGTAGGCGGGGCAGGGGTCGTCGTCAAAGAGCCGGGAGGGGTGGATGAGGTATTCGCCCGGGGCCGAGTGGCGGTCGTGCAGGGCGGGGTCGAGCGCCAAGGCCCGTAGTTGTACGGAGATCAGGGCGGCGGGGTAGTGGTCGAGCCAGCGGTCGAAGTTTTCGGCCGTGCGGCCGGGGTGCTGGTAGGTGGGTGTGCCCAGTTCGGCGGAGGTGCGCCCCTGCATGGAGGGGAGGAACCGGGCGTCGAAGTCGATCAGCCGCAGGCTGCCGTCGGGGGTTACCACGATATTCTCGGGCTTCAGGTCGCCATGGGCCCACTCGTCGGCGAGAAGGCCGGCCGCCAGCGCGTCGAATCGCCGGGAGAGTTCGTACAGCAGGCAGGTGTCGCGGTTTTGCAGCGCCCGGTCCATCACGATGTCGAGCGTGTCGCCCTCCACCCAGTCGTCCAGCACCACGTCGATCCACTCGCCCTGCCTGTCGTCGTTGTGGACGAAGAGCTCTTCGCGCAGCAGCTTCTCGCCGTAGATGGCCTCCAGATCGATCGCTGGACGGATCCTATAGCAGCGTAACCTGCGCATGCGTCCGTGCAGTTCGATACGGAACACGACGGCATTGTTGCCGACCGAGTAGCAGGGCTGTCCGTCGGCATCGCGGATCAGGCGCAGGCCCTTCAGCCGGCGGCAAAGCCGCTCGGGCTGTTCGAGCGCGCTGATGAGGCGGAGCGTGGAGTGGTACATGGCTGAAAACGAATCGGGGCCCGCGAAAGGCCCCGAACGATTGACGGATTGGGGTGCCGGCTAATGGCAGTGGCCGCAGTCGCAACCCTCATGGTCGTGATCGCCGCAATCGCCGCCGCACTCGTCGCAACCGCACGAGCAGCCGCCTTTGGCAGCCAGATCCTCGGGCGTAACGTCGCGCACCGAGATGACCTCCACTTCGAAATCGAGGGTCTTGCCGGCCATCGGGTGGTTGAAGTCCATCTTCACGGTCTCTTCGCCGATCTCCTTGATGACACCCATCATGCGGTTGCCCTGGTTGTCGGCCATCGGAACCTGCGAGCCGACGAAGAGAATATCTTCGGCCAGCTTGCCGTCCACCATAAAGATGGTTTTCGGCAGATCGACGACCGCCTCGGCGTGGAATACGCCGTAGCCGTCCTCGGGTGCGAGCGTGAAGGCCACCTTCTCGCCGGGCTCCTTGCCCAGGATCGCTTCCTCGAACTTGGGAAGCAGCATACCCGTACCGAAGATGAACTCCAGGGGCTGGCCCGGACGCGACTGATCGGCCACCTGGCCGTCGACGGTGAGCTTGTAGTCTACGCCGACCATCTTGTTCTGTTCTACTTTCATTCTTTTTATAAAATTGGTTTTCAAATTCGTTCATGCGCGAACGCGGTTCGCAAAGATAGCAATTCCCCCTCGGATTTCAAAATCCGTACCCGGGAACCTCTCCGAAGAGTCCGCTACATCGACCGGGTGGGGGTCGGATCCCAGTCGCTCTGCTCCTCGATCCGGTAGCGGCCGTCGGAGAAGTCGTAGAGGATGGTCGACAGCCCCTGCTCGCGCCGGTAGGTCGTGCCGTTGAGCGTGGGGTTGTCGCAGCCGTAGTCGAGCCGGGCTCCGCTTTCGGTGTCCACGATAACCAGCGACGGCGTGCGGCCGGCGTCGAGCTCGGCGCGGATCAGCCATTTGCCGAAGCGAATCCCCTCGGGGGTCGGGTCGATGCTCTCCCGCTCGGCGGCCGACGGCGTGATCTGCATCAGAGCCAGTACGCGGCAACCCTTCGAGGGGCCGAATTCGGCGGTCAGATGCCATTGGTTCGGACACTCCTGACCGGGGGCGGCCAGGCTCATGTCGGGCGGTGTGACGAAGCGGTCGGTCTGGCTCAGCGAGGGGGCCTCGGCCGAGAAGATTCGGGTCGCGGCCGACAGCCCGCTGTTCGGGCGCGAGGTCACACGGCCGGCTGCGGCGTCGATCGTGAAGCGTACGGGGCTGTGGAGCAGCCACTGCCAGCTGACGGGCTCCTCGGCGGCCAGTTCGTCGTAGATCACCACCTTGTTGGGTTGCAGCAGCGCGACGTGGCGGCGGAAACAGCTCAGCGGGGTAGGCCCGAAGCCGTTTTCGGGGGTCGCGTCGATCCCTGCCTTTTTCAGGTTCTCCACCCACATGGCGTCATTGCCGCCCCGATAGGCCTGCGAGGCGTCTCCCAGACAGTAGAGGATATGCGCACCGCTCAGGGCGCGGGTCACCATGCCGTAGGCCGTGGTGGAGAAGGGCTGCCCGATGCCGTCGACCAGCACGGTGTTGTGGGCGCGCGAGTGGCGGTAGGAGGTGATGTTGTGGGCATCCGAGAAATTCAGGTAGTACCCCGTGCGGCGGTAGACGGAGTGGCCGCCGTAGAGGATGTTGAAACTGTTCTGGTCGGACTGCGTGTGGCTGCCCGAGCCGAAGGGGCTGGAGCGGAAACTCAAGGTGAGGTTTTCGTCCGGCGAGGTCATTGCCGAGTGCATCACCACCTCGCCGGCATCCCGGTACCAGAGCAGCCGGGGTGCCGAGGCGGGCAGCTGCGAGGAGTAGCCGGCGGCACCCCGGACGATGCGGTAGAGACGCATCTGATAGTCGTCGACGAGGGTCGAGGGGCACTGCCCGGCGTACCAGCCGGCGTAGCTGTCGCCGAGCTCGCGCGCCAGAAAGTCGGCGAAGGCCACGCGGACGCGCGTGGGGGCGGTCGCGTCGTCCGCACCGTCGCCGAAGCCCGCGCTCATCGAGTGCGGCGGCCAGGTGTAGGCCAGCGCCTGACCGGCGTTGCGGTACCAGGGATGTTGCAGAAAGTCGCAGCCGGTCAAATGGCCGTAGAGCATCGGCATGTAGTGGAGCGTCTGGATGTTGGCGTCGAAGTAGTAGGCTCCGTTGCGCCATACGCCGCTGTGGTTGAAGCCCGAGTCCGGAGCGCGGGCGGTCCAGAGTTCGTAGTAGTACTCCATCATCTTCAGGGCGCGCTCCGAGAGAGCCGGCCGGTCGTAGAGCATATAGGCGCATTGGAACAGCACCCGCATGTTGTGCTGCCAGAAATGGTTGTCGAAAAGGGTGTTCTCTTGCTTGCCGCAGTGGCGGTCGAAGTAGTGCTCCGCGATGCGCATCATCAGTTCGTCGGCCGCCGCGCGCTCGGCCTCCGTCAACCGGTCGTAGAGCAGGTCGTAGGGCTCGATGATGCAGATGGCGATGTCGGTCGACCCGAAATTCGAGGCGAACAGCGTGTTGTCGCCTACCGGGGTGTTCAGCAGCGCCTGCAGATTTTTGAGCAGCTGCCCGGCATAGCGCTCGTCGAGCGTGAGCCGGTAGGCGGCGTAGAGAAAGGTGCTTTCGCGCTTCATGTCGGAGATCTGCGCGTAGGGATTCGCCGAGTAGTCCTTGCCCAGGCTGTTGTTGGCCCGGCCGACGAGGCTTTTGTACTCCGGGTGGCTCTGCACGGTTCTGCGGGCCTCTTCCAGTCCGCTCTCCAGATAGGGGTAGAGGCGCGGATGGCCCGCCGGCAGATTCTGCCGCATCGCGGAGAAGGGCGGGGTGACGAACTCCGTCACGGAGGGCTTCACCTCGAAGGCCACCACATCGCTCCACTCCTTCGCCGTGCCGTCGCCGGCTACCGAACGGAACCGCCAGTACCAGCGCCCCGCGTCCAGACGGCGGTGCGGATTGAAGAAGCACCAGGCGTTCGCCTCGGAGCGGATCACCTCGCCCTTCTCGAAGGCGTAGTCCTGCGAGAGCTCGAACTGCATGTTAGCCTCCTTCTTGAGCGCCTGCGGCACGATCAGCGGCGAAGGGTTCAGGTAGAGTTCGGTCTGCAGGCGCGGATAGGGCAGGTCGCGCTCCTTGGTATGTATGGTTTCGGGGTATTGCTTCTCCAGCGAGAAGGAGTAGTCGATCTGCGGCTGGTCGATGTCGTCCGAGCTGCCGCAGGCACCGCATAGGGCGAGCGTCGCTCCGATCAGGATTTTACGTAACGGGTTCATGAATTCGGGTCTATCGGTTTTCGACAAAGGTAACCAAAAGCGGAGGAAAAATCAAATACCGGATGAAAATACACCGCCCTTGCATGAATGTCGGTTCATGCAAAGGCGGTGTGTGAAACCCTTCGGGCAACTCTTACTTCTTGCTCTTCGGGGCCAGAATCATGTTCATCTTCTTGCCGTCGAGCTTGGGCATCATCTCCACTTTGGCGATCTCCTCCAGGTCGGTGGCGAAGCGCAACAGCAGAATCTCGCCCTGCTCCTTGAAGACGATCGAGCGGCCGCGGAAGAAGACGTAAGCCTTCACCTTGGCTCCCTCCTTGAGGAAGTTCTCGGCGTGCTTGAGCTTGAAGTTATAGTCGTGGTCGTCGGTCTGCGGTCCGAAACGAATCTCCTTGACGACTACCTTCGCCTGGTTCGCCTTCAGCTCCTTGGCCTTTCGCTTCTGCTGGTAGAGATACTTCTGGTAGTCGGCGATGCGGCACACGGGCGGCACGGCCTTGGGCGAGATCTCGATCAGGTCGAGTTCCATCTCATCGGCCAGACGCAGGGCGTCACGGATCGACATCACGGAGGGCTGCTCGATGTTGTCGCCCACTACGCGCACTTCGGGAGCGGTGATCTCCGAATTGATGCGGTTGGGATTCTCCTTCTCCGGTCTGCGCGGGCCGCGGGGACCCATTCCCGGTTTCGGCTGATTGTTGTTGTTCCCCGAGAAATGCGGTCTCGGCGGGAACGGCTTTGGTGCTGCGATAGTTGTAAATTGTTAAAGGTTAATTATTCGTTCGTTTTCATCTTGTTGGCCTCCGTCTCGCGGCGAACCAGCTCGGCGATATAGTCGCGGAACTCCTCGAGCTTCATCTGGCCCTTGTCGCCCTCGCCCTGACAGCGCACCGACACCAGCCGGTCGGCCTCCTCCTTCTCGCCCACGATCAGCAGGTAGGGGATGCGCTTGAGCTCGTTGTCGCGGATCTTGCGGCCGATCTTCTCGTTGCGGTCGTCCACCTGGGCGCGCACGTCGTTGCGGTTCAGGAACTCGCATACCTCCTGAGCGTAGTCGTTGAACTTCTCGGAGATCGGCAGGACCACCACCTGGTCGGGCGACAGCCACAGCGGGAACTTGCCTCCGGTGTGCTCCAGCAGCACGGCCACGAAACGCTCCATCGATCCGAACGGGGCCCGGTGGATCATGATCGGGCGGTGCATCTTGTCGTCGGCACCCTTGTAGGTCAGGTCGAAGCGCTCGGGCAGGTTGTAGTCCACCTGAATGGTGCCCAGCTGCCACTTGCGGCCGATGGCGTCCTTGACCATGAAGTCGAGCTTCGGACCGTAGAAGGCGGCCTCGCCGTACTCAACTACGGTATTGAGCCCCTTGTCCTTGGCGGCCTTCATGATGGCGCTCTCGGCCTTCTCCCAGTTCTCGTCCGAACCGATGTACTTCTCCTTGTTGTTGGGGTCGCGGAGCGAAATCTGTGCCGTATAGTTGTCGAACTTCAGCGTCTTGAAAATATAGAGCACGATATCAATCACCTTCTCGAACTCCTCGAGCAGCTGGTCCGGACGGACGAACATGTGGGCGTCGTCCTGCGTGAATCCGCGCACGCGGGTCAGTCCGTGCAGCTCGCCCGACTGCTCGTAGCGGTATACCGTGCCGAACTCGGCCAGACGCACGGGAAGCTCCTTGTACGAACGGGGTTTCGAGCGGTAGATCTCGCAGTGGTGGGGGCAGTTCATCGGCTTGAGCAGGTACTCCTCGCCCTCGATGGGGGTATGGATGGGCTGGAACGAATCCTTGCCGTACTTGGCGTAGTGGCCCGACGTCACGTAGAGGTCCTTGTTGCCGATATGCGGGGTGATGACCTGCTGGTAGCCGTACTCCTTCTGCACGCCGCGCAGGAACTGCTCCAGCCGGTCGCGCAGGGCGGCCCCTTTAGGCAGCCACAGCGGCAGACCCTGGCCTACGCGCTGCGAGAAGGTGAAGAGTTCCAGCTCCTTGCCCAGCTTGCGGTGGTCGCGCTTCTTGGCCTCCTCCATCATCACGAGGTATTCGTCGAGCAGCGATTTCTTGGGGAACGAGATGCCGTAGATGCGGGTCAGCATCTTGTTCTTCTCGTTGCCGCGCCAGTAGGCTCCGGCCACCGAGGTCAGCTTGATGGCCTTGATGGCGCCCGTGTTGGCGATATGCGGACCGCGGCACAGGTCGGTGAAGCCGCCGTTGGTATAGAACGAGATGGTGCCGTCCTCCAGATCGGAGATCAGTTCGACCTTGTAGGGGTCGTTCTTCTCGGTGAAGGTCTTCAGTGCGTCGGCCTTCGAGACCTCCGTGCGGACCAGCGCCTCCTTCTGGCGGGCGAGCTCCGTCATTTTGTTTTCGATAGCGGGGAGATCGGCCTCGGTGATGGGCACCGGCGAATCCACGTCGTAGTAGAAGCCGTTCTCGATGGCGGGGCCGATGCCGAACTTGATGCCCGGGTAGAGCGCTTCGAGCGCTTCGGCCAGCAGGTGCGACGAGGTGTGCCAGAAGGCGTGCTTGCCCTCGGCGTCGTCCCACTTGTAGAATTTTACGGAGGCATCCTCCTCGATGGCGCGGGTCATGTCAACGGTTGCGCCGTTTACCGAAGCCGCCAAGCAGTCGGCAGCTAAACGAGGGCTGATGCTCTCGGCGACCTGGTAAGCCGTAGTCCCTCGGGCAAACTCCTTCACGCTGCCGTCGGGAAAGGTGATCTTGATCATGTTTTTCGTTCCTTATGTTATTGTTTTCGAAACCCTTTCCACGCTTCCACAATTACGAGACGGAATACGCCGCCGGGTCTCTTTTCGGTTACTCCTTTTCGGTCTGGGGCAGGTCTTTCGCCGATACGTCCCTGCCTCCCCGCTCGCGCTCGACGTGTTGCAGCGGATCGGCGGTCCACTCCTTCCATGCGCGGCGGCGGTTCACGATGTCGATCGCCGTGTAGATGGCGTTGCGCATCGACTGCGGATCGGCCTTGTCCCGGCCGGCGATGTCGTAGGCCACGCCGTGGTCGGGCGAGGTGCGCACCCGCGGGAGGCAGGCCGTGAAGTTCACGCCGTCAGGCGCGAGGGTCTTGAACGGAGCCAGCCCCTGGTCGTGATACATGGCGAGCACCGCATCGTAGCGGGCGTAGTTGCCGCTCGCGAAGAGCCCGTCGGCCGGGAAGGGTCCGTAGGCCAGCACCCCCTGCTCCCAGGCCTTGCGGATGGCGGGGGCGATGATCTCCTGCTCCTCGCGGCCCAGCAGACCGCCGTCGCCGGCGTGGGGGTTGAGCGCCAGTACGGCGATGCGGGGTTCGACGATGCCGAAATCCTGCTTCAGCAGCTCGCGCAGCTGGTGCAGGCGCTTTCCGATCTTCTCCTCCGTGACGGCGGCGCTGATCTCGGCCACCGGGAGGTGGATCGTCACCAGCCCCACGCGCAGCCGCTCGCTGCACATCATCATCAGGGGCTCGCCCTCCAGCTCGGCGGCCAGAAACTCCGTGTGCCCCGTGTAGGGGAACTCCTCGCCGTGAACGGTCTCCTTGTTGACGGGGGCGGTTACCAGCGCGTCGATGCGGCCGGCCTTGAGCTCCTCGACCGCCTTTTTCAGCGCGTCGACCGCCGCCTGTCCGGCTGCCGGGGTCGCCTTGCCCGGCTCGATGGCGAGCTCTTCCCCGCCTGCCGGCACGAGGTTCACCTTGCCGCGTCTGGCCTCGGCGGCCGACTGGACGGTGTGGAACGGAACGTTCTCCGTCTCGGCGAGGGTGTTGCGGTAAAATCCGGCCGCTTGGGGCGAGCCGTAGATGATCGGCGTGCAGAGTTCGGCCATGCGCGGATCGGCGAAGGTTTTCAGAATAACCTCCCATCCGATGCCGTTGGTATCGCCCTGCGTGATGCCTATTTTCAGTTTTTGTTCGGACATATCTCTGTTTCGGGGCGGAATCGCTCCGCCATGACTTTCATTTTCAAACTACAAAGATAGATAAAAAACACGAAACGAATCCTTTTCGCCGCGAAAAGTTTGCCGTGCCCCGATTTTTTGTTTTCGGAATCCGCGGGTGCGGCCCTGCCGGACCGCTGCTTGCCGCTCCCTACCGGTTCCGTCTGCGGAACTCCGCGCAGGCGATGCCGGTAGCCATCGCCACGTTCAGCGACTCGGTGGCGCGCCGGTCGGCGGGGTAGGGGGGGATGAAGAGCTTGCGGTTCACATGGCGGGCGCAGGCTTCGCTCACGCCCCGCCCTTCGTTGCCCATCAGGAGAATGCCTGTCGGGGTGAGCGGAGTGTCGTAGAGGTTCTCTCCCTCCAGAAAGGTGCCGTAGACCGGAATACCGGAGCTCCGGGCGTCGGACAGAAAGCGCTCCAGATCGACGTAGTGGACCCTGACGCGCAGAATGGCTCCCATCGTGGCCTGAACCACTTTCGGATTGAAGCAGTCGGCCGAGTCGGTCGAGCACACCACGTCGCGGATGCCGAACCAGTCGGCCAGCCGGATGATGGTTCCCAGATTGCCCGGGTTCTGCACTTCGTCCAGCGCCAGGGTCAGCCGGTCGCCGAGTTCGTCCGCCGAGAGCCGGTGGCGGGGTGTCTCGACCAGTGCCAGCGCCCGGTTGGGGGTTTTCAGCAGCGAAAGGCGCTCCATCTCCTTCTCGCTGACCGTTGTCGTTTCGGGACCGGGCAGAATGCCGTCGAGGGCGTAGATCTTCCGGACGCGCAGGTGCGAGGCACGCAGTTCGCCGACGAGCTTTTCGCCTTCGGCTGCGAAGAGCCCTTCGCGGTCGCGGTTCCGTTTGTCCGCCAGCGAGCGGACGAGTTGTATTTCGGCTTTGGTAATCATGGTCTGTAACGTTGTTCGGGTATGTCGAATGTGCGCCCCTCCTCGGCCAGGTCGGTGGCCGGGAAGAGGGCGCGGGTCTCTTGCAGAAGCGGCTCCAGATCCTTGTAGCGCGACGAGTAGTGGCCGATCAGCAGCCTGCGGGCTCCGGCCAGCCGCGCGGCCTTGGCGGCGTCGGCCGTGGTGGAGTGCCCCCGTTCGCGGGCGGCCCGTTGCTGGTCGGCGGCGTAGGTCGCCTCGTGATAGAGCAGGTCGACCCCCTCGACCAGCCGCGCAGCCTTGGCCGAGTAGTTCGTGTCGGAGAGGTAGGCGTAGCTGCGGGCCGGGTAGGGACGGTAGGTCAGCTCCTCGTTGGGGAGAATCGTCCCGTCCTCCAGTTCGACCGCCTCGCCCCGCTTGGCGGCGGTGATTCGGGCGATCGAGAGGCCGTACTTCTCGATCTTGGATTTGTCCACGTTCAGCGGCGGCTCCTTCTCGCGAAAGAGGAATCCGGCCGTCGGCACCCGGTGGCGCAGCGGCACGGACCATACCTCCAGCGTGCGGTTCTCGTAGAGCAGGGCGTGGGCCGTGGTGTCCACCTCCGTCCACTCGACCGCATACCCCGGATCGGGATCGAAGTAGCGGAGGTGATGCTCCAGCAGCGCGCCGAACGGGGCCGGGGCGAAGACCTTGAGCGGGGTCCTTCGCCCGTAGAGCGCCAGCGTGGAGAGTAGCGGAAAGAGTCCGTAAATGTGGTCTCCGTGCAGGTGCGAGATGAATACGGCCTTCAGTTTGAGCGGGTTGATGCCGTAGCGGAACAGCTGCTGCTGGGTGCCCTCGCCCGCATCGACCAGAAAGTACTGTTCGTTGAGGTTCACCGCCTGCCCCGATGGGTGACGGCCGGCCGTGGGTTTGGCCGAGGCGCTGCCCAGTATGGTTACCGCGAAGCTCACCGGCCCAGCAGGAAGCGTTCGCAGTCGATGGCGGCCATGCAGCCCGATCCGGCGGCCGTGATGGCCTGACGATAGCGGGGATCCTTCACGTCGCCGGCGGCGAATACCCCCTCGACCGAGGTCTCCGAGGTGCCGGGCTTCACGCGGATGTAGCCCTCGTCGTCCAGCTCCAACTGACCCTGGAACAGCTCCGTGTTGGGATGGTGGCCGATAGCCAGGAAGAAGCCGTCGACGGCGATCTCCCGCTCGGCGCCCGTGGTGCTGTGGCGCAGCCGTACGCCCGTTACGCCCTCGTCGTCGCCCAGCACCTCGGCCGTGTTCTGCTCGAAAAGCACCTCGATGTTCGGAGTGTCGAACACGCGTTGCTGCATCGCCTTCGAGGCGCGCAGGAAGGGTTTGCGGACGATCATGTAGACCTGGCGGCAGAGGCCGGCCAGGTAGGTCGCCTCCTCGCAGGCCGTGTCGCCGCCTCCTACCACGGCCACCGTCTTCTTGCGGTAGAAGAAGCCGTCGCAGGTGGCGCAGGCGCTCACGCCCATGCCGCGGAACTTCGTTTCGGAGGGGAGGCCGAGGTATTTGGCCGAGGCGCCGGTCGCCACGATGAGCGTCTGGGCCTCGATCTCTGCGGTGCCGTCCACGATCACGTGGAAGGGGCGCGACGAGAGATCGACCTTCGTGATGCGTCCCGTGCGGACGTCGGCGCCGAAGCGCTGGGCCTGCCGCTTGAGGTCGGCCATCATGGTCGTGCCGTCGATCCCCTCGGGGTAGCCGGGGAAGTTCTCGATTTCGGTGGTGGTCGTCAGCTGTCCGCCCGGCTCCATGCCTTCGTAGAGGACGGGGCCGAGGTTGGCGCGCGAGGTGTAGATGGCGGCCGTGTATCCTGCGGGGCCGCTGCCGATGATGAGTGTCTTTACCTGTTCCATGTCGTAAATTATTTTCGTTTCTTAGTTCGTTCTTCAAATTTCACGCCTCTTCCGGCACGGCCGTGAACTGGCTTTTCACGAACGCAGTCAGGGGCTTGCCCGTATAGCTGAGCGTGCACCACTGGTCCTGGAGCCGGCCGTAGAAGAGACTTTTGTTCCGATTGTATATGATTTCGTCGTAGAAAGGGGCAATGACGAATTCGCCGGTTTTGTCGATGACGCCGAACTTCTCTCTCGTACGGACGACCGCACGCCCTTCGTAAAAGGGCTCCACAGCCTGAAAGCTGCGTTTGATGAGTTTTTTCCTGCGGACGTCGACGAACCGGTACACTCCCTTCGTCAGAATCGGACGCATCCCCTCCGAGCAGGGACCCGCCCATTCGCCCGGGTAGTCGACCGTCTCCTCCGAGTTCGTTTCGGGGATGCGGTGCTGCGGGTCGCCCTTCTGGTCGGCCAGCCGGTGGAGCGCCGCGAAGGAGCGTTCGTCCTCGGGCGAGGGGCCGTCGAACCGGGCCCGGTAACAGCGCGTGACGATCAGCCGGTCGTTCGGGGTCAGCAGCAGGTTTTCGGGCTTGAGGTTGCCGTGCGAGAAGCCGATCCGGGCGAACTCCTGCTGCAGAGCCGTCAGCTCCCGATGCAGCGCCGCGGCCGAATATCCCCGGTCCAGTGCCTCGTCCAGCGGACGCCCCTCGGGTACCTGCTCCACGAAGAGATGCTCCGTGCGGAGCTCTCCGCGCTCGTCGAGCCACGCCATCGCCTCCTCCGCGAGCCGGAACCCGCTGATCCTCGGCGAGCCGATGTCGTTCAGCCGCCCCGCGTTGCGGACGGTTTCGCGGCTGATCTCCCGGCGGATCGGTGCGGCGACCCGGAAAAGGGTACCCCGGCAGACGACGTCGGCTTCGAAAAAGTCGGTCAGGCGGCGTATGCGCGGGCTGCCGTCTTCGAACCGGCATGCGGGGTGAGGATCGTTCAGCACCTTCCGGAGGGGTTCGGAGGGGGATTCCAGCGCTTCGATGAAGAGTTGTGCGGTAACCATAGCGCAGCTTCTATTGCATGCCGACGCTGCACGACCCGATAGCCAGGATCGCGAGTGCCTTGGTGGGCGAACAGTTGTAACTCATGGCGCGGAAGGGGCCCCTCTCCGAAGGGCGGGCGATCTCCCGCACGCGGGCCTCCAGCGTCTTGGGAATCTGGCTGGAGCAGTCGAACAGCAGCTGGCCGTAGCGTCCCAGCGAGGCGCGGTCCCGCTTCGTGGGGAACAGCACGGCCGGGGCCTCGTCATGGCTCCACAGATGGACGTTGAACATCAGCGCATGCCCGTCCGAGGTGCCGAGTTGGCGGATGCGGTCGCAGATGTCGCGGATCTCGCTCTCGCCGGCATCCGAAGCCTCCCCGTCGGTGATGTTGAAGATCGTGGGCGGGAAGCTGTCCGCATGGGCCGGATTCTTGCACCACGAGTCCGTCAGTTCGTAGATCTTGTGAAAGACTTCGCAGAGGGGAGTCCGGCCTTCGGGCCGGGGGTCGATCCAATAGGGGCGGCGGACCTTGGTGTACATCGTGCCGCCGTTGGGGTCGACCGTCTCCGACGTGATCGTGCGCCATTCGGGCTGAATCCGTTCCAGCCGGTCGACGGAGATGAACCATTCGTCGGAGAGCAGCGGCTCGATGCCCCGCCCCGAGTAGCCGATCACCGCGATGTCGTAGTAGTCGCGCACCCGGTCGCTGCGTCTGGCCCGGGCGATCAGTTCGTTGAGCAGCTCGTTGACGATGACGCTCAACGCGTCGGCTTTCGTCCGCGCATCCCGTATAGCCAGCGTGTCGTCGCTCATCGACCCCGACAGGTCGAGGGCGATGATGAATGCCGTACGGGAGGCCCGGGAGATTTGGCGGGTATACATGGCGCGATTCGGGATTATTCGTCGAGCCGGATGATGCGGGCTCCGAGGGCGTTCAGCCGTCTGTCGATGTCGCGGTAGCCGCGGTCGATCTGGTCGATGTTCTGGATGGTCGAGACCCCTTCGGCGCTCATGGCGGCGATCAGCAGGGCTACGCCGGCCCGGATGTCCGGCGACGACATGCGGGTGGCCCTGAGGCGGATGCGGTGGTCGTGGCCGATCACCGTGGCGCGGTGCGGGTCGCAGAGGATGATCTGTGCTCCCATGTCGATCAGCTTGTCGACGAAGAAGAGGCGGCTCTCGAACATCTTCTGGTGGATCAGCACGGCCCCTTTGGCCTGCGTGGCTACGACCAGGAAGATCGAGAGCAGGTCGGGTGTCAGCCCGGGCCACGGCGCGTCGGCGATGGTCATGATCGAACCGTCCATGAAGGTCTCTATGCTGTAGTGGTCCTGCTGCGGAATGTAGATGTCGTCTCCCCGCTGTTCGAAGCGGATGCCCAGCCGGGCGAACTGGTCGGGGATGATGCCCAGATTCTGGAACGAGACGTTGCGGATCGTGAGCTCGGAGCGGGTCATGGCGGCCATGCCGATGAAACTGCCCACCTCGATCATGTCGGGCAGCATGGTATGCTCCGTGCCGCCGAGTTGCTCCACGCCCTCGATCGTCAGCCGGTTCGAGGCGATGCCCGAAATCTTGGCTCCCATGCGGTTGAGCATCTCGCAGAGCTGCTGCAGGTAGGGTTCGCAGGCGGCGTTGTAGATGATGGTGGTGCCTTTGGCCAGCACGGCGGCCATCACGATGTTGGCCGTACCCGTCACCGACGCCTCGTCCAGCAGCATGTAGGTGCCGCGCAGCTCTTTGGCCTCCACCTTTCCGGCGGCGAAATCGACCCGGGCTCCCAGCTTTTCGAAGCCCAGGAAGTGGGTGTCGAGCCGGCGGCGTCCGATCTTGTCCCCGCCCGGTTTGGGGATGTAGGCCACGCCGAAGCGGGCCAGCAGCGGACCGAGCATCATCACCGAGCCGCGCAGGCGGGCGCCGCGGCGCCGGTAGTCTTCCGATTCGAGGTAGTCGAGGTTGATCTCCCGGGCCCGGAAGGCGTAGCTGTCCTCGGAGAGCTGCTCCACCTCGACCCCCATCGCCTTGAGCATCTCGATGAGCTGCAGGATGTCGAGAATACGGGGTATGTTGTGCACGACGACGCGCTCGGGGGTGAGCAGCGTGGCGCAGAGGATTTGCAGAGCTTCGTTCTTTGCTCCTTGAGGGGTGATCTCACCCGACAGGCGGCGTCCGCCTTCTACCTGAAAGATAGCCATAGTTGCGTTGTTTTGTCCCAAAATTACCCAATTAAATCGAAATATCCGACGGTTTGCCCGAAAAAATTCTCAAAAAACGCCCGGGATTCCCTGCACGGGTCCACACAGGAAAGGGAGATGCTCCGAAAAGCATCTCCCTGTTCCTATGGCTCGGTCGAATCTTCGACTTTAAGCGTACTTGAAGGTCGACTCGTCCGAAACGGTCAGCTTCTTGCGGCCTTTGGCGCGACGGGCAGCCAAAACTTTACGGCCATTGGCGGTTGCCATTCTCTGGCGGAAACCGTGCTTGTTGATTCTCTTCCGGCGCGAAGGCTGGTAAGTTCTTTTCATTGCCATAGCTATCTCAATTTTTAGTTTTTTCGCAGTTCGCGGAGTGCAAAGGTATAATGAATTTCTTTAATTCCAAAACTTTCGCCGCTTTTTATGCGTTTTCTGCCGCCGGGGGTCCCGCTTTATCGCGATTTCGGACGCGGATCGCCGTCCGGCCCGGCCTCGACCGCCTCCAGCTCGCGGGCCATTGCGGCGGTTCGCTCCGGATGCCGGGCCGCGATGTCGTGCCTTTCGCAGGGGTCCTCCGTCAGGTGGTAGAGCTGGGGCGCCGGGGCGTTGCCCAGTTCGGTCTTCGTCCAGTATTCGATGGCGGGGCCGTCGCTCGGCTCCAGGTATTTCCAGCCGTCGCGGATCAGCGAGAGGGTGTTGTCCAGATTCTGCTGCACGACGTGGGAGCGATCCTCCTGCGAACGGCCCAGAAGCTCCTCCAGCCGGTCGCGGCTGTCGGGTGCGGCCCCTTCGGGCAGCGCCCGGCCGAGCAGGGCGGCCAGCGAGGCGTAGACGTCGATCTGCGAGAAGAGGGCGGGCTGCTCGCCCGGTGCGACCCCTTCGGGCCAGCGGACGATGAAGGGGATGCGGGTGCCCGCCTCGTAGAGGCTGTACTTGCCGCCCCGGTAGATGCCCATCGGACGGTGGTCGCCCAGCAGCTCCTGCGCCCGGTCGGCATAGCCGTCGTCGATCACGGGCCCGTTGTCCGAGGTGAAGATCAGCAGCGTGTTGTCGGCCAGCCCCAGCGAGTCGAGCGTGCGCATCACCTCGCCGATGGTCCAGTCCAGTTGCAGGATCACGTCGCCGCGGGCGCCCATCGGGCTCCTGCCTGCGAAACGGGGGTGGGGTACGCGCGGCACGTGGACGTCCTGCGTACCCATGTAGAGGAAGAAGGGCCGGTCGCGGTGGTCGGCGATGAAGCGGCAGGCCCGCATGGCGATCGTGTCGGCGATGTTCTCGTCCACCCATAGGGCGCTGCGCCCGCCGGTCATGTAGCCGATGCGGGGGATGCCGTTGACGATGGTCTGGTTATGCCCCTGCGAGGGCTTCAGCCGGACCAGCTCGGGGTTCTCCTCGCCCGTGGGCCAGTCGCCCACCTTCTCCGTGTAGCTGACCGTGATGGGGTCCGCGGAGTCGAGCCCCACGACCCGGCCGTTCTCCACGAAGACGCACGGCACGCGGTCGACCGTGGCGGGGATGATGTACTCGTAGTCGAAGCCGATGTCCTGCGTGTTGGGGCGGATCTCGGTGTTGAAGTCCGTGCCGCCCGCAGGTCCCAGCCCCAGGTGCCACTTGCCGATGGCGGCCGTGGCGTAGCCGGCCTCGTGCGCCATGTCGGCCAGCGTATAGCAGTCGGTCGGGATGATGAGCTCCGAATTGCCGGGGGCGATGCCGGTGTTCTCCCGACGCCAGGGGTACATGCCCGTCAGCAGACCGAAGCGCGACGGGGTGGAGGTCGACGAGGTGCTGTAGGCGTTCGTGAAACGCTGTCCGGCGGCGGCCAGCCGGTCGATGTTGGGAGTCTGCACGGCCGTGGCGCCGTAGCAGCTCAGGTCGCCGATGCCCAGGTCGTCGGAGTAGATGAAGACGATGTTCGGCTTGCGGGGCTCGTCGGCCGGCCGTGTGCCGCAGCCGGTGAGGGCGAGGGCGGGCAGGGCGCCCGACAGAAGGAGCAGTTTTCGGTTCATGGTTTCGTCGATTTATCGGGTTCGCCGCAGGGCCTCGATGAAATCCGGATGCCGCTCCCAGAGGGTTTCGGTCCGCAGCCACAGCTCGCGGGCCTGCGCCTGCGGGGTGGGGCGTTCGCTCTCGATGGCCTTCAGGTAGGCCTCGTCGGCCGGGTGAAGGTCGGCCGTGAACTCCGCATGCCAGGGGGCGAAGCGGCTTTTCAGCCGGACGACCTCGCCTTCGGGCAGCCGGCCCTCGCGGCGGAAAGCCTGCCACAGTAGCAGGATCTCCCGTGCCGGGGATTTGTCCGAAAGGTCGTTGACGATCTCGTCGAAGGAGTCGTACTCCTCCATCTCTAAGTAGACGAATCCCAGCAGTTCGATGCTCTCCAGATGGTCCTCCGGGTCGTGCGTCAGCAGCATCTCGACCAGGGCGGCCGACATCTCGTAGTCGCCGATCAGAAAGTGGTCGACGGCCGACTGATAGAGAATCTCCAGCGCGGCCTGCGTGTTGGCATGGCGCCACTCCAGGATGGTCTCCTCCTCATCGGGCAGGAGTTCGTACAGGCGCTGAAAGGCCTGGAAGCGCAGTTCGCAGGCCTTCTCTACCGCGCCTTCGCGCTGCAGGCGCCGGGCCTTGTCGCGGATTTTCCGGAAGTCGTAGGCGCCCGTACCTTCGATCTCGAAGGTCTGGTCGGCCGTGGGGTTAAGCGTCGGGGTCGTTTGCATGTCGTCGGTTCGAATAATACATATAAAGTGCGATGATGGCGGTCGAGAGCCCTCCCAGCAGGTAGGCGGCGGTTCGGTTCTCCATGCCCAGCATGAGCGGCGAGATGAAGAGGTAGCTCGTGCAGACGTAGGTCATGAAGAGTGCCGGCAGCAGGGCGGGCCAGACGGTTTTGCGGTGGCGGCGGAGGTAAGCCGCGATGGCCCAGAGCGTGATCGATGCGAGGGTCTGGTTCGTCCAGGCGAAGTAGCTCCACAGGGCGTCGAAGGGCAGGCAGAAGAAGATCAGGAGCGCCAGAGCGAAGAGCGGCAGGCTGATCCGGAGCCGGTTGCGCAGCGATTTCTGCTCCAGCCCGGTGAAGTCCGCCACGATCAGCCGCGCCGAGCGGAAGGCCGTGTCGCCCGAGGTGATGGCGCAGGCGATGACGCCGAAGATCACCAGTCCGGCGAAGAGGGGTCCCAGCGTCCCGACGGCGATTTCGTCCACCGGCAGCGAGGCGTTGCCGCCGTACTCGGCCAGTGCGGTGTTCAGCTCCTTCACGCCGCCCCGGAAAGCCATGGCTATGGCCGCCCAGATCAGCGCGATGATGCTCTCGACGATCATCGCGCCGTAGAAGATGGCCCGGCTCTGCCTCTCGGAGGTGATGCAGCGGGCCATGAGGGGCGACTGCGTGGCGTGGAAACCCGAGATGGCGCCGCAGGCGATGGTGGTGAAGAGCATGGGCATGACCGGGAAGCGGCGGGCGTCGGCGATCAGGTTCTCCAGCGAGGTCAGCTCCGGGATCGGATAGCGCTCCGCATCGAAGAGCAGCACGGCCAGGATGCCCAGCGCCATCAGCAGCAGCGCCACGCCGAAGAGCGGGTAGAACCTGCCGATGATTTTGTCCACGGGAAGCAGTGTCGCCAGCATATAGTAGGCCAGAATGACCCCCAGCACGATCAGCAGCAGCCTCGGGAAGCTGACGAACGAGACCGGCTCCAGTGCGTGGATCTTGACGGCGATCAGCATGGCGGGCTGCGAGAGGAATACCGTGCCGACCAGGATCAGTAGCAGGATGGAGACGATGCGCAGGATCAGCTTGACCCGGTTGCCCAGCAGGGCGCCCACGACCTCGGGCAGGCTCTGGCCGCCGTAACGGACCGACATGATGCCTGAAATCAGGTCGTGCATGCCGCCTATGAAAATGCCTCCCAGCGTGATCCAGAGAAAGGCGACGGGCCCGTAGGCGGCGCCCAGCACGGCTCCGAAGATGGGTCCCAGCCCGGCGATGTTGAGCAGCTGGATCAGAAAAATCTTCCAGCGGGGCAGCGGCATGTAGTCCACCCCGTCGTAGCGGGTTTGCGACGGCACCGGATGTGAGGCGTCCACATCGCAGAGCCGCTCCAGGTAGCGGCCGTAGGTGAAATAGGAGCCTGCAAGCAGTCCGAGACAGATCAGAAAGGTAATCATCGGCTTTCGTTTTGAGGTCGGGACTCCGCCGATTTCGGTCGCAAGGGTGTCCCGTACCCGTTTTTTTCGTTTGCGAATATAGCCAAAAAGAGCGACTTTTCAGATTTTTTTGAGATTTTCCGGTAAAAATTTGATTTAATTGAAAAATTTTTCCGATATTTGCACCGCAAAAGAGATCCAGGTCTCCCGCGCAAACGCCGAAATAGCTCAGCGGTAGAGCACTTCACTCGTAATGAAGGGGTCCCGAGTTCAAATCTCGGTTTCGGCTCAGAAAGGTCACTCTTGATAGGGTGACCTTTTCGTTTTGTGCCGGTCGATATTTCGTTACCTCCTTCGCGCAACCCCGCCCCGTCTTTCGGCCGATTGCAGCGCTCGGTCGGTGACCCCGCTTGCGCGGGGTTCAAATCTCGGTTTCGGCTCGGAAAGGCTTCAAGTTCGCTTGAGCCCTTTTGGGTTTTGTGCGGGGACGGCGATTAAAAATCCGGGAAACGGTCGGAAACCTTGCTTTTTCCGCCGAATATCTTTATATTTGCGATAACATATTGAATACACGGAAAGTGTAGCTTATTCTCGACGTTGAATCTGGTAAATTTAATTGAAGAGAGGGTAGGCGGACATCTTGCCGCGTCATATCCATTCGTGGATATAGGCGTGGGGCTGTTGCTTATTTTATCTTCACGGTTTTACCAGAACCCAACGTCAGAAATAGGTCTTCGGCACCACGCTTTTCGTATCACGGAAGACGCTATCGAGGTGCCGGGTAGCATGGAACCTTTACTTAAATATTTCTGTTATGAAAAAAATGCTCGCTTTTCTGATGTGCGGTTTGCTGCTGCTGGGTTGCAGCGACGAATACGACGACGGTCCGCTGCGCAGTGAACTGAAGAATCTCGAAAATCGCGTGGCCTATCTCGAGGAGTTCTCCCGGCTGATGAACACGAATATTGCGTCGCTGCAGACTCTTGTAGCCGCTTTGCAGGAGAATTTGACCGTTACGGAGGTCGTAGAGACCGACGACGGGTATGTCATCCGTTTCTCCGACGACACGGCGGCGACGATCCGCAACGGCAAGGATTGCGAGGGCGTCCCCGTCATCGTCGTGAAGAGAGACTCGGACGGCGTCTATTATTGGACGTTGGACGGGGCTTGGCTGAAGGATACCGAGGGAAACCGGATCAAGGCGCAGGGCGGGGACGGCATAGTTCCGCAACTGAAGGTCGAGGATGGTTTCTGGTTCGTCTCCTGCGATAACGGCAAGACGTGGCGGCAGCTGGACGAGGCGACCTGCGGCGACGGCGACGGCCGGGGCGGAGTCTTCAAGGGGGTGGCGGTGGATGACCGCTGCGTCTATTTCACTCTGGCCGACGGTACGGTACTGACCCTTCCCAAAGAGGTCGATTCTCCATTCGCCGTGGAGTTCGACACGACCGACGTCGCCATTCGGGACGGCGGCGGCTCGAAGACGATTGCCTACACGATTCGCGGTGCGACGGAGAAGACCCTTGTCAAAACCATCGTGCAGGAGGGGTGGAAGGCCTCGGTGCATGCCGCGGCCAACGACCGGGGCACGATCACCGTCACGGCTCCGGACCCCATCGTCGAGAGCGAGATTCTGGTTTTCGTGAACGACGGCTCCTACCGGACCATATTGGCGACGCTGAATTGCATGCACGGGCGCATCTCCGTGGCGGACACTGCGTTCGACATGGGGCCATCGGGCGGTTCGCGGACCGTCTATCTGTCGACCAATCTGGATTATACGGTCGAGATTCCCGACGAGGCCCGGTCGTGGCTCTCGGTCGTGGAAACCCGGGCCATGCGCGATGAAACGATCGTGTTCCAAGTGGCCGAAAACCGGGCATTCGATCGTTTTACGACCGTTTGTCTGAAGGACGAGCAGGGAGAGACCCTGCATACCATCGTGTTCCGCCAGACGGGGACCTTCGTCGAGGTGCATGTTCCTGCGGCCGGCGAACTGGCGGCCGTGCTGGCGGCATACGACTATGCCGATATCGAATCGCTGAAAATTTCGGGGGAGCTGAACGACGCCGATTTGAAGTTGCTCGATTACGAATTGGTCTCCCTGAAGGCGCTCGATATCTCGCAGGTGCCCCTTACGACCTTGTCGTATAGGTTCTACAGTTCGCTCGTCGAGACAATGCTGTTGCCCGCTACATTGGCAGAGCTCGGAGAGTGGACGCTCTCGGGCGCGCTTCTCAAATCCATCGAGATTCCAGCCAGCGTCGAAGTGATCGGAGAGAAGGCTTTCGCACGCTGCCGGTATTTGTCGCGTATAACCTTCGAACCGGGATCGCGGTTGAGAACAATCGGAAAGGGAGCCTTTCAACAAACCTGGTTGTTATCCGCTGTCGAGATTCCTGCCAGTGTGGAGACGATCGGGGACAATGCTTTCAGCTCCGGAGCGCTTTCGTGCCTGACCTTCGAGAGCGGGTCGAAGCTGAAGACGGTCGGGGATTCTGCGTTGAGCCGGACCAAACTGACGACGATAGACATGGCTTCCTGCACGGGTATCGAGTCCATCGGTCGCCAGTATTTACGCTCGGATTCCTCGCTGCGTCTGTTCCGGATCGGCACGCGGGTTCCGCCCGTGTGCAGGGGATTGGAGAGTATTCCGGAACATGCGGAGCTGCAAGTGCCTGCGGGCTGCGTCGAGGCCTACCGGAATGCGCCGGGATGGAGCGCTTTTTCGATCATTACCGAGCTGGAGATGTGACGAGTATCCGGCAGAACACACAAAGGGCATCACTGAAAAGCGATGCCCTTTGTGTGGTTAATACAGCGCATACGAATTGTTATCATGAGGAAATAATTTGTTTTAGCAAACTTTGTACGCAGCAATATCCCGCGAGTGTTGCGTATTGAGAAACATTTTTCTACTTTTGTCATGCAGACCCGAACGGGCTGCGACATATTAGTTTAGTGAAAGTGTTTCGCTGACCTTGAGTAGAAATCTGGAAAATTTCAACGAATACAAAGGTTCAATGCAACGCTCATCACCGTGTATAGGCATATCATCGATATGTTCTATTCGGTGTGGGGTATTGTTTATTTGTATTCGGGTATTCCAGAACCTCTACTCAGATGAACGGACGACTCCACACTTTCTTTATTTTTAGTCCGCTGCAGCGGGGTCGATGCGGCAAAATGATTCTTATGAAGAAATTCGTAGTTTTATTTGCGGCGACGCTATTCGCTGCAAGCGGTTTCGCCCAAACGAAAGTCGCCTATCTCGATCTGTACATGCGGGGCGGCGGCAAGCATTTGAAAGCAACTTTGTTGCGCGATCGTAAGGCGATTGAACTGGGGCGTAGAAATCTCGGAGAGGTGTTGAACGAATTGGCGCAAGAGGGATGGGAGGTAGATCATACTCTCGTCGGAGCCAATCGTAACGTTTTGTTTCCTACCCGTCATAAGTTCCATATCATTCTGAAGAGAGTGTATGAAGAGTCCGAAGCAGTATCTACTTCGATTCCGAGGGCTGTGACTTCGGAGGAGTCTGTTTTTGTTTGGGCAGAGGAGAAGAAAACCGCGTTGCAGAGGACGCAACCTGAGATCAATGAGGTTTTTATTCCGGAAGGAGAGACCCTTATCGACGGCAGCGAACTGGTGGAGCACTTCAATCTGGTTAAAATAACTTTACCTGAAAGTACCGTCCGAATCCGAAGCTGGTCTTTCTGGGACTGTGACCGTCTGAAAGCTGTAAGTTGTCTGGCGCAGGAGCCTCCTAAAATGGGTCTGAAGGCTTTCCCGGAAAATATAGATATCTATGTCCCGATCTCCTGCGTGGATCGATATAGGACGGCTCCGGGCTGGAGCAAGTATGCGAACAGAATTATCGGCCGGGACTTTTGACCCGAGAAACACACAAAGGGCATCACTGAAAAGCGATACCCTTTGTATTAAGAACGTACGGTTCTTAAATACGAATTTACTTCTTTTCTGCGAAGAAATCCTTTACCTGGTCGTTGGCGATAACGCCCTCCTTGAAGATGTAGGCGCCGGTCTTCTCCGACTTGACCATCTTGATGCACTTCGTAAACTGCTTACCGGTACCGGTTTTCAGCGTTGCAACTACTTTCTTTGCCATATTGCACTAAAATTATTTGATTTCACGGTGTACGGTTACTCGCTTCAGGTACGGATTGTACTTCTTGCGCTCCAGACGATCCGGGGTGTTCTTCTTGTTCTTGGTGGTGATGTAGCGCGACATGCCTGCTACGCCGCTCTCCTTCTGCTCGGTGCACTCCAGAATCACCTGCACTCTGTTGCCTTTCTTTGCCATTTCTCAGCTCGTTTTTAGTAGACCTTTTTGGGAGCGGCCGCCTCACGCAGAGCTGCTGCAAGTCCCTTCTTGTTAATAGTTTTCATGCCGGCTGCCGTTACCTTCAGGGTTACCCAGCGGCCCTCCTCCTCCGACCAGAAACGCTTCGTCTTCAGATTGGGGCTGAAGGTGCGCTTGGTCTTGTGGTGCGAGTGGGAGACGTTGTTGCCGCCCATCGCCGTCTTGCCAGTGATTTCGCAAACTTTCATGTTCGTTGTTGTTTAATTTATGCCCATAAGGGAGTGCAAAGATAAAAATAAATCGCCAATCGGCAATGATCGGCGATTACTTTTTTTCGTTTTTCGCGAATTTATCGCTTCAGGGCGTCGCGGAGCATCCCGATGGCGAATGCCGATGCGCGGTCGATGATCTGTCCGCGATCGGTGCCGCACTGGCGGCATGCGGCGACGGTGCCGTGCGGTCCGGCGACGGCGATCCAGACCGTGCCGACGGGTTTTTCGTCCGAACCGCCCGAGGGGCCTGCGATGCCCGTGGTGGCGACGGCGTAGTCCGAGCCGGCGAGGCGGCGAACCCCCTCGGCCATCTGCCGGGCCACGGGTTCGCTGACGGCCCCGAAGCGCTCCAGATCGGTGGCCGACACACCCAGCACCTCCCGTTTCAGGTCGTTCGAGTAGGCGACCACCCCGCCCCGGAAGTAGGCCGAGGCTCCGGCCATCGCCGTGAAGCGGGCCGCAATGGCGCCGCCCGTGCAGCTCTCGGCCGTGGCGAGGGTCTCTCCGCGCCCGGTCAGCGTCCCGTGGACGAGCTCCTGCACGGTGGCGGTCTCGTAGCCCACCACGTACTCGGGAATGATCTCCTTCAGTGCCTCGAAGCGCTCCGCGATTTCGCGGGCGACGCTCTCGCCCTCCACCTCGTAGGCCGAGAGCCGCAGCCGCACGGCGCCGGGGTTGGGCAGGTAGGCCAGCTTGAGGTAGGGCGGCAGCGCCTCCTCCCACGGAGCGATCCGCTCGGCCAGCATCGACTCGGCCAGTCCGGCTGTGATGAGGGTGCGGTGGACGATGGAGCGGAGCGAGAAGCGCGCCTTGAGGCGCGGCATCACCTCGTCCTGCATCAGGTGCTCCATCTCGAACGGTACGCCGGGCAGCGACACGACCACCTTCTCTCCGCGTTCGAACCACATGCCGGGGGCGGTGCCGTGGGCGTTGAAGAGGACCGTGCAGCAGTCGGGAACGAGCGCCTGTCCTCGGTTCAGCTCGTTGAAAGCGATGCCGCGGCTCTCGAGCATCCCTTTCACGTGGTTGGCCACGCGTTCGTCGATGTGCATCCCCGAGCCGAAGAGCTCGGCCAGGGTCCTCTTCGTGATGTCGTCCTTCGTGGGGCCCAGACCGCCCGTGACGACGACGATCTGGCTGTGGGCCAGCGCCCGCTCCAGCGTCTCTACGATCTGTGTCCGGTCGTCGCCGATCGAGCACTTCTCGCGCACGACGATGCCGGCGGCATTCAGGTGTTTCGAGATGGATACGGAGTTGGTGTCGACGATCTGTCCGATCAGGATCTCGTCGCCGATGGTGATGACGGTTGCTTGCATGGATCGTGATTTTTTATTCGGCTCCCTCCCCGGATTTTTCGGCCGCGGGGACGGGGGCGGCCAGCGAGCGGCAGATGTCGCGCACGAGCCGGGGACCCTCGTAGACGAAGCCCGTGTAGAGCTGGACGAGCGAGGCTCCGGCCTGCAGCATCTCCCGCACGTCTTCGGGGGTCATCAGACCGCCGACGCCGATGATGGGGTAGGTGCCGTGCGAGCGCTCGTGAATGCGGCGCACGACCTCCACGGCCCGCTGTTTCAGCGGAGCTCCTCCCAGCCGTCCGCCGCCGACCTGCGCCAGCGCCTGCCGGCTGGTCGTCAGCCCGTCGCGGTGGTGGGTGCCGCTCACGGCGACGATGCCGTCGAGCGGCGTGTCGATCATCAGATCGGTCATGCGGTCCACCTCCTCGTCCGTCAGGTCGGGCGAGATCTTCAGCAGGATGGGGCGGTAGTGATTCTGCCCGCGCCGGAAATCGAACAGCGGCTCCAGAATCTCCAGCAGCCGTCCGGTCGTGGGGGCCTGGCACTCGCGTGTGCCGTTGTCGCAGTTGATGTTGACGGTGAAGTAGTCGACGTACTGGTAGAGGTTGCGGAACAGTTTCAGGTAGTCGGCCGGCACCTTCTCGGGCGGGATCGCGGCGTTGCAGCCGATGTTGCACCCCACGACGGTCCCCTCGTGCCCCTCGCGCAGTTTGCCCTGGGCCCGTTCGAGACCCCGGTTGGGAAATCCCAGCCGGTTCACCGTGGCCCGGTCGCGCTGCAGGCGGAAGACCCGCGGACGGGGGTTGCCGCCCTGCGGACGGGGGGTCAGGGTGCCGATCTCCACGAATCCGAAGCCCAGTGCCGAGAGCTCGTTGCAGACGTCGCCGTCGACATCGAACCCGGCCGCCAGCCCCACGGGGTTTCGGAAGCGGATGCCGAACACCTCGCGCTCCAGCGCGGGGCTCTCCACGGCGTGGCTTTTCCTGAGGAGCCAGCGCCCGCCCGGAACCATGCCGATCAGCCGCAGGGCGATCAGCGTCAGCCGGTGGGCCCGCTCGATGGGCAGCCGGAACAGAATCGGTTTTATGATCTTTTCGTAAATCATCGCATTCGGTTACGCCGCAAAGGTATGAAAAAAAACGGGTAGTTGTATGCGGAGGGGCGGTTCACAATTCACAATTGCTTTGCTTAACATGACAGCATATCAGAAAACAAAAAATCTGTCTAATTTTAGACAGATTTTTTGTAAGTAGTTTATTATAATTTCCTATTTTTCATAGGTAATTGTAATTTTCGTAATTTTCGAAATCGTTGTATTGGCATTTGTAATTTTGAAATAGCCGTTACCAGCATCCGTTACATCGAATGTACGGCTGTTGGCATCTCCGGAGACTTTTGTCGTACTGGGTTTTTGACTGGTTCCTACCCAAACATTGTACGTAGCCTTCGTTGTATCTTCAATAACGATGGACTTGATAGTTCCGAGGCTTGTCGTATTGTAAATGGCGCTATTTTTCGATTGACGAATTTGGATATAATCAGCATGGTAAGCAATACCTTCCGCTGTAACAGAGTACTCGATATTATCGCTACCTGTTACTTTGGCCGTTTGAGTCATATAAGAACTCCACCTATTTCCGCCATTGAAATCCGGTCTGGTAATGGATACTGTATAGGTCGAGGTACCACCGCCACTGATGACAACCTCGGCTGTTTCGGTTGCTACGGGTTCACCATTGATCGTTGCTGTCAGCGTGAAGGTATAGGTGCCCTCTTCCGTAACGCTGTAGTTGTCTGCTGTAATTTCTCCATCAACTCCGATTGTCTCGATCGATCCGATTTCGCTGCCGTCTTTTGCAACAGAAATAGACCAGTCCGGTTCATTTCCTAAAGTATTTGTGTAGGTTCCTTCGAATGTAATCGCAGTTTTTTCACTGTTCAAAGTAGCCGTGAAAGTGTTGATCTCACATTTCGGAAGAGATACGGCAGGAATAAGATACAACTTATTGGATTGCTCGCTTGTATAGAATGCAAAATAATTTGCAGAGGTGTTCTTTCCGAAAATTCGGGCGCTGTCTTTGGCCGCAGTGATTTTGTATTGCTTGGAGCCTGAAATCGGAGTTATGTCGAGATTGAACGCTGACGAACTTAACGATGCGGAATTACCACTTGTCCAAGATATATATTTGCCATTTACATCTGTTATTACATAAGAAGCATCGGCTTGCGAGATATGCCAAATGATAGTTTCGTCGTTCGTATCAAAGGTTTCAGCAGAGCTGACATCCTTTATGGATTTAGATACCAGCCTTTTCGTGGAGGTATTCGTCTCTTGATTGGTGAGAGCATCGAAAGATGTACCAGCGGCATTTGTGGCAACTATAATATAATCGCCCTCGGGAATTCTCTTCGGCGTCTCGCCCTTGGCCAGATTGAGGTTCATGGTGAAGAAGTCGGTCGACGAGAGGTCGAGGGTGCTCGCGGTCTTGAACGTGTAGGTGTTCAGCGAGGTCTTGACCGTGAATGCGGCGCCTTCGTAGGCCTTGCGGGCGACTACGGCGTAGACCTGGTTGGCGAACGTTTTCGGATCGGCGGGTTTCTCGCCGACAGCCTCGAAAGGCTCCGTCAGCGTGACCGTCACGGAGGTTGCCTTACCTTCGGCAGCCGTGTAGACCGGATTGTCGACCGTGATGTCCATGAGGTGCTGTCCGGCGCAGACGACGCCCGGGTTGAAGGTTACCTCCTGCACCGTCTCGCCGGCCTGACCGCCGTAGATGTTGAGGGCCATGGCGCAGGCTACGGGCCGGAACGTGAGCGACACGTGCCGGTCGGCGTCGATCTCGCCTTTGGCTACCATTGCGTAGTCGTTGACGTTACCGTCGAAAACGCCAGCCTTGCTCTGCTTCTGGGTCGAGGTGACGTACATGCTGACGTGGGTCTGGTCGTAAGAGATGTCCTGCTTGTCGAAATAGGGGTAGTAGGCATAGACCGTCTGCGAACCTAAGGCCACTTCGATGTCGAAATTCGTGGCGCCCTCGGTGTAGGTGACGGGAGTATTCTTCGTGCCCTTGTCGGTATAGACGGCGAACTGGTCGCCGGCGACCCACGTCAGCTGTGTGCGGTCGGCGTTCAGCGTCGTGCGGGTGATGTCCGTAGAGAGGGTGATGGTCTCGGTGGCCTGGGCGACGGGTTCGAACTCTTCGGTCGCGTCCTTCGAGCAGGCGGTGAAGCCCATTGCAGCTGCTGCAACGAGCATCATGGATTTGAACAGGTTTTTCATGATCGTCGTTTCAGCCGTTATTCGAATTCGTTGAAGTTTCCGTCTCCCCAGATAAGATCGTTATCGAGCGAGTTGTTCCACTCGCCGCTTGCCTGCGAATTAGCGAAGCCCTGCTCGACGGGAAGTTCGAGCAACTCCATGCTCGGAGAGGCGTACGGCAATTCCCCCCCCCTTGTAGCGGATACGTTTTTCATAGAGTAAAGTATTTTATATAAATTGATATTGTTCTCCGCTACAAAGGTAGCGATTATTATATAGAGTTGAACACTTTTGACGGAAAAAATGCGAAGTCCGCCTTGGAAATCTCCTGTTCGCGTGGGCGGACGGGGGCCGGATGAAAAAAGCGACGGGATTCCCGTCGCCTGCCGTCGCAGCATCTGCGGAGGAAGAGGGATTCGAACCCCCGGAGCCTTGCAGCTCAACGGTTTTCAAGACCGCCGCAATCGACCACTCTGCCATCCCTCCGATGCAGGGACAAAGGTACGTCGGTTTTTTTTATTCGCCAAATATCCGGCCCGTTTTTCGTCTGTCTGCCGTTCGAATTCGCCCCTGCGCTCCGGGCGCGGAGGATATTCAAAAAATTTATTATATTTGCGCCCTATACGAAAAAGCACACGGACCGGCGAAATGCCGGGCCGTTTAACAATCAGACAGATGCCTAAAATTTCCCTGCGGGCCGAAGAGATGCCCGCCTCCCCGATTCGCAAGCTCGTGCCGCTGGCCGAGGCCGCCAAGGCGCGCGGCACGAAGATATACCACCTGAACATCGGACAGCCCGACCTGCCCTCGCCCGGGGTGGGGCTCGACGCCCTGAAGCGGATCGACCGCACGATTCTGGAGTACAGCCCCAGCGACGGCTACCGCTCCCTGCGCGAGAAGCTCGCGAGCTACTACGAGCAGTACCAGATCCGCCTGAACCCCGACGACATCATCGTCACCACGGGCGGCTCGGAGGCCGTGCTGTTCGCCTTCATGTCGTGCCTGAATCCGGGCGACGAGATCATCGTTCCGGAGCCCGCCTATGCCAATTACATGGCCTTCGCCATCTCGGCGGGCGCCGTGATCCGTCCCGTGCTCTCCTCCATCGAGGAGGGATTCGCGCTGCCGGCCGTCGAGGAGTTCGAGAAGCTCATCAACGAACGCACGCGCGGCATCCTGATCTGCAACCCCAACAACCCGACGGGGTATCTCTACACCCGCAAGGAGATGAATCAGATCCGCGATCTGGTGAAGAAGTACGATCTGTTCCTCTTCTCGGACGAGGTTTACCGCGAATTCATCTACACGGGCTCGCCCTATATCTCGGCCTGCCATCTGGAGGGGATCGAGCAGAACGTGGTGCTGATCGACTCGGTGTCGAAACGCTACTCGGAGTGCGGTATCCGCATCGGCGCGCTCATCACCAAGAACAAGACCCTGCGCAACGCCGTGATGAAGTTCTGTCAGGCCCGCCTCTCGCCGCCGCTGATCGGCCAGATCGTCGCCGAGGCCTCGATCGACGCTCCGCGAAGCTACAGCACGGAAATTTACGAGGAGTATATCGAGCGTCGCAAATGCCTGATCGACGGTCTGAACCGCATTCCGGGCGTCTACTCCCCGATTCCGATGGGTGCTTTCTATACCGTGGCCCGTCTGCCCATCGACGACAGCGACAAGTTCTGCGCGTGGTGTCTGACCGACTTCGAGTATGAGGGCGAAACGGTGATGATGGCTCCCGCCTCGGGCTTCTACTCCGACCCGGCGAAGGGCCGCAATGAGGTCCGGATCGCCTATGTATTGAAGAAGGACGACCTGCAGCGCGCCGTCTTCCTGCTCGGCAAGGCGCTGGAGGCCTACAACAGCCGGGGCTGAGAACTTCCGTACGGTGACATATTATATAAAAAGGGCTGTCCGTGAAGGACAGCCCTTTTCGATTTTGCACTTCCCGAAGGGATCAGAGCAGACGGAACTCTCCCAGCGAGCGCACCTCGTCGGCCGGTACGGCGATGTCGATGATATCGGCCGGGATATCCTTCTTCGTGAAGGTCGAGGTGTCGTTCTTGCCGACGACCGTCCAGGTCATGGCATTGGTCGACAGCGCGATCGTGTAGGAGGCGCCCCAGGCTACGTTGTCGCTGTAGCGGCCCGAGATCAGGGCCTGAGCCTCGTCGAGGGTGAAGGTGCCCTCGTAGAGCACCACGCCCTGGTTGTTGATACGCACCTGATAGAGGTCGAAGGTCTTGTCGGCGTTCAACTTCAGGTAGGCCGTGTGGGCTCCGTCGATGATCGAGCCGCCCGACCAGGCCGTCAGCTGCCACTCGCCCACGATATTTTGCAGGGTGATTTCGACAACGGGACCCGGAGGCGTAGGGCCGGGATTGGGATTAGGGTCAGGCACGGGATCGTCACCGCCGCCGCAATTGCACAAAGTGACGGCAACCAGGGCCGACATCAGGAAACACAGAAATTTTTTCATAGTTTTACGGTTCCGCCCGCATGGTTCGCCGGGAACGGACGGACAAATATAAGAATTATCGGTAAAAAACCCAAACGAACGGAATTTTTTTTGTCCGCGGGCTTCGGCGGTGCCGAACCGTATTTCAGGCATCATATATGCACCGGCACGGGTGATGAAAAAATTGCTCATACTGCTCGTAGCGCTCCTCCCGGCCTGCCATCCGCGGCAGAGCGGGGCTCTGTTTTTCTGGCCCAGAAGCCTCGAATCGCTGACCGCTGCGGCCCACATCACCCGCGACAACGCCGAGAACTTCGAATCGGCGGCCCGGCAGGCGGCGGCCGAAGAGCGGCCGGGGGCCGAACGGCTCCTGCGGGCGCTGGCCCATGCCGAACGGATTCAGGAGACGGGATATGTGCGCGCCATTCGCCGCATGGGCGGGAGCTATGCCCCGCCGGAGCAGGTATTGGTGAAGGTGCGTTCTACACGAAGGAATATGGAGCGTATCCTCGCCCGCTTGCAGGAGAGCCGGTTGCAGGGATACCAGACCATCGACGATGTGTTGAAGGAGGGAAACCGTTATGTCGCCCGTCTGCTGATCCGCAATGCCGCCGCCACGAACCGCTGCATGCACGCCGTCGAGCGCTACATGCGCCAGGGCGAGCGCGCCGCCTCGGCCTACTGGGTCTGTCCGCAGTGCGGGTATCTCTGCGACGACGGCCACCGCGACCCCTACTGTCCGCAATGTCTGACCGACGGCCGCCGGTTTCTGCGTTTCTGATTACAGCTCCACCCAGCCCCGCTTGATGGCATAGGCCACCAGGTGGGCCGTATTCCGGCAGCCGGTCTTTTCGAGGATGTTGGCGCGGTGCTTGTCTACCGTCCGTTTCGAGATGAAGAGGCTGTCGGCGATCTCCTGGTTCGACAGACCGCGGCAGACCGCCACCAGAATCTCCCGCTCGCGCGCCGAGAGGGTGTCGTCGGCCGGCTGCTCCTCCGATCCGGTTTTCAGGTGCCGGGAGAGCGATGCGAGCAGGGCCGCGCTGAAGTAGCTCTCCCCGGCCATCACGGCCCGGATCGCCTCCAGCACCTCGTCCAGCGCCGAATCCTTGAGCAGGAATCCGCAGGCTCCGGCCTCGACCATCCGGGCGTAGTAGTGTTCGTCGCCGAACATCGAGAGGGTGACGATCCGCAGTTCGGGCCGCAGGGCCAGTGCCCGGCGGGCGGTCTCGGCCCCGTCGATGCCGGGCATCGAGATATCCAGAAAAACCACGTCGGTCTGCAAGTCGGGCAGCAGGGCGAGGAACTCCTCGCCGTCGGCCGCTTCGGCCACGACACGGCAGCCCCCCACGCGCTCCAGCAGGCCGCGCAGTCCGTTGCGGAACAGGGTGTGGTCGTCGACCAAGGTGATTTTCGGTTCCATCATTTCATCTTTCGTCCTGCGAGGATGCGGGCCTCCGCGCAGACCTGATCATAGTCGGTTTTTCCCGCGGCGGTTCGGGCGGCGCGTCTCCTCCCCGACGCCGATCCGCACGGCGGCCGACATGCCCTTGCCCTTCCGCCCCCGGATGTCGAAGGTGCCGTTGAGCGAGTGGACGCGCGAGGCGATGTTGGAGAGGCCCATGCCGCAGTCCATCATCGCCTGCGGGTCGAATCCCCGGCCGTTGTCGGAGTAGTCGAGCGACAGCCGGCCGTTGCCCTGCGACAGCGACAGCGAGATCTCCGTGCAGGCGGCGTGCTTGAGCGAGTTGTTGATCAGCTCGCAGATGACGCGGTAGAGGATCACCTCCACGTTGGCGTCGAAGCGTTCGGAGCGCAGGTCGGTCATGAAGCGGATCTTCACGTCGTGCATGCCGGTGCATTTCTGGATGAAGTTCTGCACGCCCCGCACCAGCCCGAAATCCGCCAGCACGTGGGGCGACATGTTGTTCGAGATCTCGCGCAGGGAGCGGATCGCCTCGTCGATGACGTAGGCGGTGTTCTCCACGATGGCTCGGCGCTCGTCGTCCATCCCCTCGCACGAGACGGCCGAAAGCGACATCTTGGCCGACGAGAGCAGCGGTCCCAGTCCGTCGTGCAGCTCCCGGGCGAAGCGCGAGCGCGACTTCTCCTCGGTTCGCAGCACGGCTGTCAGGATCCGCTTGTTGACCGTCTGGCTGTGTCGGTTCATCCGCTCGATGTAGCGGAAGAGCTTGTGCGCATACATCACGCCGATCGAGAGCGCCACCGAGACCACGACCCCCAGCCAGACGCTGATCTCCATCGGGAAGCGCTGGCCGCTCACCCACAGCAGTTGCAGCAGGCGCTCCACGGAGAGCAGCATGAATCCCACGATGAAGAGGATCCAGATCGAATTGTAACGGGTCGTGCGGATCAGCCGCACGGCGAAAACCGATGCCACCAGTTGGATGAGGATGGCCGCCACGAGCAATATCTTCAACATATCGAACTCCGATTATCCTTATAATTTACCTGATCGTCTTCGCCAGCACCTCCAGCCGCCGGTAGTCGGTCATGTCGACCTGCACGGGCACCACCGACACGTAGCCGTTGCGCAGCGCCCACTCGTCGGTATCCTCGGCCTCGGGTTCCGAGTTGACGTACTCGCCCGTCAGCCAGAAATACTCCCGTCCGCGGGGATCCTCGTGCCGCACGAACCGCTCGCGCCAGTAGCCCGCCGTCTGACGGCAGACCCGCACGCCCCGGATCGCGTCGGCCGGAATATTGGGCACGTTCACGTTCAGGCAGAGCGGCAGGGGCACCTCCCCCTCCAGCACCTGCCTCACGATCCGTTCTCCGTAGCGTAGCGCCCCCTCGAAATCGGCGTCGGGCGAGTGGTCGTCGACCGAGATGCCGATCGAGGGGCAGTCGTAGAAGCTCCCCTCGACGGCAGCACCCATCGTGCCGGAATAGAGCACGTTGACCGCCGAGTTGGAGCCGTGGTTGATGCCCGAGATCACCAGATCGACCCGACGCCCGGCCAGCAGGTAGTCGAGTCCCATCTTCACGCAGTCGACCGGCGTGCCGCTGAAGGCGTATATCTCGACGCCGGGCTCGTCGCTCACCTTGCGCAGGAAGAGCGGCCGGCTCATGGTAAATGCCTGGCTCATGCCGCTCTGCGGCTCCTCCGGAGCCACGACCACCACCCGGCCGAACCGGCGCGCCATGCCGACGAGCGCCCGCATGCCGCGCGACGAATAGCCGTCGTCATTGGTCAGAAATATCAGTCTTTCTTCATTCATACCGTTACAAAAGTAATAAAAAAAACGAAAAACGGGGAATTTCCCGCCCCCGGTTTCAAATAATCGCCGGAACAGAGCCCGGGAATTCGATTTTTTTGTATTTTTGTGCCACTTAACGAAAAACAACAATAAAAAACATAACACACCATGGGAAGAGCTTTTGAGTATCGCAAAGCCAGAAAACTGAAGCGCTGGGGCAACATGGCCCGCACCTTTACCAAGATCGGCAAGGAGATCGAAATCGCCGTCAAGGCCGGCGGTCCCGACCCCTCGGGCAATACCCGCCTGCGCGTGCTGATCCAGAACGCCAAGGCCGAGAACATGCCCAAGGAGAATGTGGAGCGCGCCATCAAGCGCGCCGTGTCGAAGGATACGGCCGACTACAAGGAGGTGATCTACGAAGGATACGGCGCCCACGGCATCGCCTTCCTGGTAGAGACCGCCACCGACAACACCAACCGCACGGTAGCCAATATCCGCATGCACTTCAGTCGTTGCGGCGGTACGCTGGGCAACTCGGGCAGCGTGGCTTTCATGTTCGAGCACAAGTGCATCTTCAAGTTCCACGCCCCGGCCGAGATCGACCGCGAGGAGATGGAGCTCGAGATGATCGACCTGGGTGTCGACGAGTTCGCCCCCGAGGACGACACCACCGTGACGGTCGAGGCCCCCTACGAGTCGTTCGGCGCCATCCAGAAGTGGCTCGACGACCACGGTTACGAGATCGTATCGGGCGAGTCGGCCCGCATCCCCAACGACACCAAGGAGCTCGATGCCGAGGGCCGCGAGTCGATCGACAAGCTCGTGGAGCGTCTGGAGGAGGACGAGGACGTGGTGAACGTCTACCACAACATGAAGGAGGTCGAAGAGGAGGAGTAATCCCGTCCCGATTCCCTTTTTGCACGGCGCCCCGGAGACTGCTCTCCGGGGCGTTTTTTTTGTTATCCCGAGTGGAGCCGGGGTATTGCGAAGGCAAAAGTCAAGCAACGTCGAGACCTTTCGACTTCGGGCTTCGCCCTTCGCTCAAGGTGACAGCAGGGCTGTCATCCCGAGCGGAGCGATAGCGAAGCCGAGGAATCTCGACGGTCGTTCGGCGGGAACCCATGCGAGCCGCAATGGCGGATGTTCCGCACCGTCGGGGTGTTTCGACTTCGGGCCTAAAGGCTCTCCGCTCAACATGACAGAAGAGCAGCGGACGGAATAATCGTGAATTGTGCATTGCCAATTGTGAATGCAGAACCGGCCTCTTGCGCCGGCGCTACCCGGCGACCACCGTGTCCATGCGGATGTCGTGCGGCTCGACGGGCAGTTCGTCCGTCAGCTGATGCCGGTAGCAGACGCCGATCTTCGCGGCCCGGAATCCGGGAAGCGACAGATAGCGGTCGTAATAGCCCCGGCCGCGTCCCAGCCGGGCACCGCCGGGGGTGAAGGCGACGCCGGGGACGACGATCAGATCGATCCCGGCGGGGGAGCAGGGGGCCCCCGCCTGCGGCTCCAGGATGCCGAAAGCGCCGTCGGCCAGTCCGTCGGGGCGGTAGTCGAAGAACTCCATCGTCTCACCCCCGACCCGCGGCACCACGATCCGCTTTCGGCCCGACCAGCGCGCCAGCATCCGCTCGGTCGGCGGTTCGTCGGGCAGCGAGCAGAAGAGCGCCACGGTATGGGCCGCGGCGAATCGTGCGTCGCTTTCCAGCCGTGCGGCGATCCGGTCGGCCGCCTCCAGCCGCTCCGCTTCGGTCAGGGCCCGGTTGCGGCTGCGCATCCCGGCCCGAATCTCCTTTTTCGTCTCCATGTTCGTTGCGTTTTCGAAAGACGAAGTTAGCGTTTTTTGCCGAAAAGCGCACGGAATCGCAAATCGCGCGCGATTAAATCGGTAAAAAGATTGTTATTTCACAAACAATAGCTATCTTTGTCCATTGCAAACCGAGCGAAACATTTTATCAAATATTAACAAAAACACACATTATGAACTGCTTTCTAACACAATCGTCGATTGGCAAGAAACTGGTAATGAGCATTTCGGGCTGCTGCCTGGTGCTCTTCATCCTCTTTCACATGTCCATGAACCTCACGGCCATCATCTCGCCCGAGGGCTACAACATGATCTGCGAACTCCTGGGCGCCAACTGGTACGCGCTGGTGGGTACGGCCGGTCTGGCCGCCATCGTCGTGCTCCACTTCGTCTATGCGCTCGTGCTGACGGTGGACAACTACCGCGCCCGCGGAAACCAGCGTTACGAAGTGACCGTCACCGAGAAAGGGGTGTCGTGGGCTTCGAAGAACATGCTCGTGCTGGGCTACATCATCCTCGGCGGTCTGTGTCTGCACCTCTTTAACTTCTGGGCCAAGATGCAGCTCGTGGAGCTGATTGGCGACCACACCAACAGCCTGGGCTACTCGCCCGCCGACGGCGCCGCCCTGATCCGCTACACCTTCTCGAAGTGGTACTTCGTGGTGCCCTATCTGGTATGGTTCTTCGCTCTGTGGTTCCACCTCACCCACGGCGTATGGTCGATGTTCCAGACCGCCGGCTGGGCCAACGACACGTGGTATCCCCGCCTGAAGGGGCTGGCCAACATCGTAGCCACGCTCGTATTCCTCGGCTTCGCCGCCGTCGTCGTGTTCTACTTCGCGCAGAGCCTGTGCCCCTGCTGCGGCAGCCACTGCTAATTTACCACTTATATTCAAGCATATAAAAACAAACCGATATGGCTCTGAAATTAGATTCCAAAATTCCCGCCGGCGAACTCTCGCAGAAGTGGAGCAACCACAAGGCGGCCATCAAAGTCGTTAGCCCCGCCAACAAGCGCAAGCTCGACGTCATCATCGTGGGAACCGGCCTCGGCGGTGCCTCCGCAGCCGCTTCGCTCGGCGAACTCGGCTACAATGTCAAGGTATTCTGCATCCAGGATTCGCCCCGCCGCGCCCACTCGATCGCAGCCCAGGGCGGTATCAACGCCGCCAAGAACTACCAGAACGACAACGACTCGGTATACCGGCTTTTCTACGACACCATCAAGGGCGGCGACTACCGCGCCCGCGAGGCCAACGTCTACCGTCTGGCCGAGGTTTCGAACCTCATCATCGACCAGTGCGTGGCTCAGGGCGTACCTTTCGCCCGCGAGTACGGCGGTCTGCTGGCTAACCGTTCGTTCGGCGGCGCGCAAGTTTCGCGTACCTTCTATGCCCGCGGACAGACGGGGCAGCAGCTCCTGCTGGGCGCCTATGCCGCGCTGAACAAGGAGATCGCCGCCGGTTCGGTGAAGAGCTATCCCCGTCACGAGATGCTCGACATCGTTGTCGAGGACGGTGAGGCGAAGGGTATCATCGCCCGCAACCTCGTTACGGGCGAGATCGAGCGCCACGGCGCCCACGCCGTCGTAATCGCCACGGGCGGCTACGGCAACGTCTTCTTCCTCTCGACCAACGCCATGGGATCGAACGGATCGGCCGCCTTCCAGTGCTACCGCAAGGGCGCCGGCTTCGCCAACCCCTGCTTCACGCAGATCCACCCGACCTGCATCCCCGTACACGGCGACCAGCAGTCGAAGCTGACCCTCATGTCGGAGTCGCTACGCAACGACGGCCGCATCTGGGTGCCGAAGAAACTGGAGGACGTGAAGGCCATCCGCTCGGGCGCCAAGAAACCGTCGGATATCGCCGAGGAGGATCGCGACTACTATCTGGAGCGCCGCTACCCGGCCTTCGGAAACCTCGTGCCGCGCGACGTGGCTTCGCGCGCCGCCAAGGAGCGCTGCGACGCCGGCTTCGGTGTGAACGAGACCGGTCTGGCCGTGTTCCTGGATTTCAAGACCGCCATCGAGCGTCTGGGCAAGGAGGTCATCAAGCAGCGTTATGGCAACCTCTTCGACATGTATGAGGAGATCACCGACACGAATCCCTACGAGCAGCCGATGATGATCTTCCCCGCCGTGCACTACACTATGGGAGGCATCTGGGTGGACTACAACCTGATGACGACCATCCCGGGTCTCTACGCCATCGGCGAGGCCAACTTCTCCGACCACGGTGCCAACCGTCTGGGCGCTTCGGCGCTGATGCAGGGTCTGGCCGACGGTTACTTCGTGCTGCCCTACACCATCGGCGACTATCTGTCGCACAAGATCCAGGCTCCGAAGGTGAAGACTGACACGAAGGCCTTCGACGAGGCCGAGAAGTCCGTTCGGGCGAAGATTCAGAAGCTCTTCTCGATCAAGGGCAAGCAGTCCGTGGACGACCTCCACAAGCGGCTGGGCCACATCATGTGGGAGAACGTCGGCATGGCCCGCACGAAGGAGTCTCTCGAGCGTGCCATTGCCGAGATTCAGAAGCTGCGCAAGGAGTTCTGGAGCGACGTGAAGCTGGTGGGTACGGCCGACAGCTTCAATGTCGAACTGGAGAAGGCGCTGCGTCTGGCCGACTTCCTGGAGCTGGGCGAGCTGATGGCTCGCGATGCCCTCAACCGCGAGGAGTCGTGCGGCGGTCACTTCCGTTCGGAGCACCAGACCGAGGAGGGCGAGGCCAAGCGCGACGACGAGAAATTCGTCTATGCCGCCGTATGGGAGTACAAGGGCATGGATCAGGAGCCCGAGCTCACCAAGGAGCCTCTGAACTTCGAATTCGTACACCCCGCACAGCGCAACTACAAGGACTAACTTTTGACGTTGAACTTTGATAAAACATCGTAACCATGAATTTTACATTGAAGATATGGCGTCAGAAGGACGCTAAAGCGAAGGGTGCGTTCAAGGAGTACAAGGTTTCGAACATCTCGCCCGACACCTCGTTCCTCGAAATGCTCGACATCCTGAACAACGATCTGGTGCACGCCGGCGAGGAGCCCGTGGCCTTCGACCACGACTGCCGCGAGGGTATCTGCGGCATGTGCTCGCTCCACATCAACGGCCACGCGCACGGTCCGTCGCAGGCCGTCACTACCTGCCAGCTCTACATGCGCAAGTTCCGCGACGGCGAGACCATCACCATCGAGCCCTGGCGCTCGGCCGCATTCCCCGTCATCAAGGACCTCGTGGTGAACCGCGGCGCCTACGACCAGATTCTCCAGGCCGGCGGCTTCGTATCGGTGCGTACCAACTCCGTGCCCGACGGCAACGCCATTCCCATCCCGAAGGCCGATGCCGACGAGTCGATGGACGCCGCCGCCTGCGTGGGCTGCGGAGCCTGCGCCGCCACCTGCAAGAACGGATCGGCCATGCTCTTCGTCGCTGCCCGCGTGTCGTCGCTCGCCAAGCTGCCCCAGGGCCGCGTGGAGGGTGCCCGCCGCGCCAAAGCGATGGTCGCCAAGATGGACGAGCTGGGCTTCGGCAATTGCACCAACACCGGTGCCTGCCAGGCCGAGTGCCCCAAGTCGATCTCCATTGCGCATATCGCCCGCCTGAACCGCGAGTTCCTTTCGGCCAAGCTGAAGGACTAATCGCAGGTCGCTTGTCAGAATCGGGGTCCGAAAATTCCGGACCCCGATTTCGTTTTACTGCGGTCGATATGCGCAACGCGTTTTATTTTGTCACCCCGAGTGAAGCGCAGCGGAATCGAGGGGTCTCGACGGTGCGCGGTGTAAGCCATTCGGAAACCGCAAGTCCTTCCATTCTGGATAAATCGGCGTTTTACGCCGGCAGTCCGCAGCCACCCCCGGCGAAGGACTGCACTCGAACGTTTCGTCCTTCGCTGGCTGCGTACTGCGTGTATGGTTCGTGAGGGTGAATGCGCCGATAGGTCGGGATGTTTCGACTTCGGGGCAGGCCGCCCCTCCGCTCAACATGACAGACAATTGTGCATCGTGAATCGTGAATCGTGCATTGCGAATTGTCCTGTCACCCCGAGCTTGCCGAGGGGTCCCGACGGTCGTGTAAGCGGGAACCCATGCGAATCGCAATGGTGGATGTTCTGCAAAGTCGGGACCTTTCGACTTCGCGTCGTCGACGCTTCGCTCAAGGTGACAGACTTCTTATCATGTATAATCATCGAAATACCTTTTTTAGTTTCAGAAAAAAGTCTTATTTTTGCATTGCAAACAATTCCTTGTATTACATTTACGATGTGGTTTCGTTGGTGGAATCATACTAAACAAGTATGCGCAGAACCGTTGGGGTTTAGCGGCCCGCGAGCGGTACACTAACGAACCCGTAAAAAGGAGAGGAGTTGTTTGCAGCTGCGCATATTTTTTTATTATGCAAACAACTCCTTTGGTCCGCATTCCGATGCAGACACGCCGAAAGGCCGGCCGCCGACGGTTTCCGCCGAGCAACATCCCGATTCGTTTCCGTTCCCATCCGCCCGATTGACAAGGGATTGTCAACCGCTTGATACGCTCTTTGTCGCGCTGAAGCGCGATAAGGTGTACTCCTTTATTGTCAAATCTCAAACACGCTTGAAAATGGAAAAGAATCTGAATACCGTGCAGGAGGAGCCTGTACGGACCGTTATTCCCGAACTCCCGGAGGCTGCTGTTCCGGAGCCCGAATTGCCGGAGGAGTATGGCGGCCAGTCCGCGAAAGCGGCCCGGATCGCCGCGGTGCTGGCCGAACTGCTGGACCCCGCCTATGTTTTGCTGTTCGGGAGGATGGCGGGCCGAACGCCCCACAGCGATACGCTGGCTTACGACCTGCTGCTCATTACGGACGAAAAGCCCTGCTACGACTGGTACGATGCCCGCCGGTACCTGAAGATGAAAATGCCGTGGGTGGGGCACGGCGCTCCCTATGTGAATCTCTATATGTATACCCGGCAGGAGGTCGAATCGCATCGCACGCCTTTTTTCTATCTCGCGCTGAAGGAAGGGGTGCTGCTGTACAGCGCGCACGGACGGCTCTTCAAGCGTCCGAAAGGCCGTTTCGATTTCGGGTCGGCCGCAGCCGAGGCCGGAAAATATGCGGAGACCTTTCTCCTGCCGGCGGACCGGCTGGCGGCCTATGCCGGGGACTGTCTCGGCTGGGAGCATGCCCGCGAATCGGCCTTTGCGATGGCGCAGGCGGCTGTCTATTACTTTCGCACGCTGTTCTACGTCTATCACGGGTTCGAAGCGGACTCCTGCGACGTAATGCGGCTGCACCTGCGTCTGCGCACCTTGTCGGGCGAGTTTCCGCTGCTGTTCGAATCGGGTGAGCATCATCCGATACGTACGCTGCAACGGCTCAACGGTTTTATGACCGATGCCCGGTACGATCCCCGTTTCTGCGTCGGGCCCGGGGAGATGGCCGAGCATCTGGAGCGCGTCCGGCGGCTCGGCAAGGTCGTGACGGAACTTTGCCGTGCGCGGATCGCCCTCTACGACGAACGCGCCCGGTAGCCGGATGGGTTCGGGTTCCGCTTGCGGCCCGAACCCTTTTCTTAAGGCTGCATGAGCCGGTTCTGGTGGTCGATGCTCTCCAGGTGGATGGCTTCGAGGACGGTGCGCAGGAAATCCTCGCTTAGGTTCAGCTCCGCGGACCGGGCGACGATCTTCTCCACGATCGAGGACCAGCGGCCGCTTTGGAGGATCACCACGCCGTTGTCGCGCTTCACCTCGCCGATCCGGTCAGCGATGCGCATGCGGCGGCTCAGCAGATCGAATATCTCGCTGTCGATCTGGTCGATCTCGGCGCGGCAGCGGGCCAGGGTCCGCACGTAGGCCGGGTCCTCGCTCTTCACGGCTCGCCAGTTGATCGACCGCATCAGCTCGGCGAAGGCCTGCGGGGTGAGCTGTTGGTCGGCGTCGCTCCAGGCGGCGGCGGGGTCGCAGTGGCTCTCGACGATCAGTCCGTCGTAGTTGAGGTTGGCGGCGGTCTGCGCGACCTCCTGGAGGTATCTCCGCGTGCCGCAGATATGGGAGGGGTCGCCCAGCATCATCATGCCCGGGAAGCGGCTCTGCATGTCGAAGGCCAGGTGCCACATGGGGTCGTTCCGGTAGCGTCCGTGGGTGCCGGTCGAGAAGCCGCGGTGAATCAGACCGATGCGCTCGCGCGGGATGCCTGCCTGCTCGAAGCGGGCCACGGCGCCGGCCCAGAGGGCCACATCGGGGTGCATCGGGTTCTTGATCAGGATGCAGGCATCGCTGCCGGTCGTGGCATCGGCGATCTCCTGTACCAGAAAGGGGTTCACCGTGGTGCGGGCTCCGATCCAGAGCAGGTCGACCCCGGCGGCGAGCGCCTGCTCCGCGTGGCGGGCCGAGCCGACCTCCGTGGCTACGGGCAGTCCCGTGCGGCGTTTCGCCTCGGCGAGCCAGGCGAGCCCCTTCGGGCCCACCCCTTCGAAGCTCCCGGGCTGGGTGCGGGGTTTCCATATGCCGGCGCGCAGCACGTCGACGCACCCTTCGCGGGCGAGCGCCTCGCAGGTGGCGAGGGTCTGCTCTTCGGTCTCGGCGCTGCACGGACCGGCGATGATGAGGGGCCGTCGGGCACCCAGGCGGAATGGTCGCTGCTGCATGGTCGTGTCTCTGAAGTCTGCTGTCGGCCGGGCCGCTCTCACCCGTTCGGGCGAGGCGGAAGACGGTGGACAAAAGTAGTAAAAAATCGCCGATCCATACTCCCGGGAGCCGAATTTTTCGGCGATCAGTAGTCGAAGGTGCTGCCGCCCACGAATTCGCGCAGGATGGAGGTGGGCGGAATGTCCTTCGTCTCGTAGATGGGGATGAAGTTGTCCAGGAATTGCAGCAGGCGGCGCGCTTCGTCGTACTCGGGCGCCGTGTCGGGCACCTCGCGCAGGATGGGTTCGGCCAGCGGCCGCAGCACCGAGATCTCGTAGAAGAGCGAGGAGTTGAACATGGCGTCGGCATTCTCCTGATAGGGGAAGATGTGGCGCTCCTCGCCGCGGCGGACGCTGGACCAGCGTGATAGCGTAGCCAGCGCATTGCTGCCCCGCTGGGTGTAGTCGCGGGTCAGGCGCCGCAGCAGGCGGTTGTCGGTGGTGGCGATGCGCGTCAGGTTGTCCATCGATACGGAGGTGAAGCACGAGACGTAGATGCGGAACTTCACCTCGTCCGGAATGCCGGGCGTGAGGCGCGGATTCAGGCCGTGGATGCCCTCGACGATCAGGATCGACCGCTCGTCGAGCCGCAGCGGCCGCTCGTGCCATTCGCGGCGGCCGGTGACGAAGTTGTAGCGCGGAATGCGAACCTCCTCGCCGTGGAAGAGCCGCTGCAGATGGTCGTTGAAGAGCTCCAGATCGATCGCCTCCAGCGCTTCGTAGTCGTATTCGCCCTGCTCATCGCGCGGGGTCTTCTCGCGGTCGACGAAGTAGTCGTCCAGCGAGACGGTCACGGGGTTCAGCCCCAATACCTGCATCTGGATGCTCAGCCGCCTGGCCGAGGTGGTTTTGCCGCTCGACGAGGGGCCCGAGATCAGAACCAGCCGCGTGCCGCGCGAGACGTTGGCCTCGGCGATGCGGTCGGCCAGCCCCGCGAGGGTCTTCTCGTGGAAAGCCTCGGCGATGCGGACCAGCTCGGGGGTGTTGCCCGCCAGCACCTGTTCGTTGATCTTGCCCACGGTGGCTACCCCCATGATCTCGACCCACCGTTTGTAGTCGTGGAAGATGTCGAACATCTTCTCCTGATCGGCGTGGCGGTGGATGCGGTCGGGGGCGGTGCGCAGGGGCAGGGCGATGTAGAATCCGTTGAAGTAGCGCTCCAGATCGAACAGCGGGGTGTAGCGGGTCGAGGGGGCCAAAGAGCCGTAGAAGTAGCCGATGGTGTCGTCCAGCGTGTAGAGCTTGCTGTAGAGCCGGGGGCGCGTGTCGAGCAGGGCGATCTTGTCGTCGAAGCCGCGCTCGGCGTAGCGGCGCCGCACCTCCGAGGTGAGCATCTTGCGGCGCACGATGGGGTAGTCGGCCTCGACGATGGCCCGCATGCGGCGCATCAGGGTCTCGATCTCCGCATCGCCCGGCGGTTCGATTCCCTCGATCTCGCAGTAGAATCCGCTCTGCCCCAGCGAGTGGCGGATGTGGAGCCGTCCCCGGGGCCAGAGGTCGTGCACGGCCTTCTGGAGGATGAACCACACGGTCCGCTGGTAGACCCTGAATCCGGCGAAGGAGGTGATGTCGGTGAAGCGCACCGATACGGGCGTGCATATCTTGTAGTCCAGCTCCTTGAGGCGGTTGTTGACGAAGGCGGCCAGCAGGGGGCGGTTCGCCTCGGCGGGGAGCGTGGCGGCGATCTCGCTCAACGGGGTGCCCAGGGCGACTTTGAGCTCGGTGCCGCTGTTTTCGCAGATGACGGTAATCGGATCGGATGTCATGTCTTTTTTTATAAAGGTAATCGAAAAATTCGTATCTTTACGCAAAAATAGTGAAAAGATGATGAAACGACTCTCCCGAATCGCCGTTTTGCTGCTCTTCGGAGCGATTGCGGCCTGCGCTCCGCGCGAGCAGGTTCTCGTGATTCTCTCCACGAACGACATGCACGCGCACATCGAACGATTCCCCCGTCTGGCGACTGCCGTAGAGCGGTGCCGCGATACGGCCTCGGTGCTGCTGGTGGATGCCGGCGACCGCTGGACCGGCAACGCCTATGTCGATCTGGTCGAGGGGCGGCGGCCCGTGCTGGAGCTGATGCACCGGCTGGGCTACGACCTGGGAACCCTCGGCAACCATGAGTTCGACGTCGGGCAGGCCGTGCTGGAAAGCGCTGTCGACGGCTGCGGCTTTCCGGTCATCTGCGCCAACATCCGCAGCGGGGAGGGGGCGCTGCTCAAGCCGTTCGAGCCGACGCGCATCCTGAGCCGCGGCGGCGTGACGGTCGGCTTCGTCGGCGTAGTCACCAACTACGGTCCGAACGGACATCCCGACGGCCACGACGCCATCTTCGAGGGACTCGGATTTACGGACGCCGTGCGGACCGCTGCCGGTTACGCGCCGATGAAGGAGCGGTGCGACGTGCTGGTCGCCCTGACCCATATCGGGTCGGAGAAGGACCGCGAGCTGGCCGATCTGGCTCCCGAATTCGACGTCGTGGTGGGCGGCCACAGCCACGAGCAGATCAACGAGGTGCGCAACGGCGTCCTGCTGACCCAGACCGGCAAGAACCTGAAGCATATCGGCGTGACCACCGTCCGGATGCGGAAAGGCCGGGTGGAGGGGATCTCCTACCGCATGATTCCGCTGGACAACTACGATCCCGATCCCGAGTATCAGGCGCTGGTCGACGCCTACTATGCCGATCCGGAGCTGCAGCGGCCCGTGGGCGAGCTCTCCGCTCCGGCCGACAAGACGGGGCTCGCACAGCTCTTCGCCGGGAGCGTCCGGCGGGCGGGCGATGCCGAGATCGGCATCTACCACCGCGGCGGCGTACGGCTCGATTCGCTCGCAGGGGTCGTGCCCATCGCCACGGTCTACGATCTCGACCCCTTCGGCTCGCATGTCAGCACGGCGTTGATGACCCCCGCGCAGCTGCGGCGGATGATCGTCGCCAAGTTCAACGACACGGTGAATCCCGGCGAGGCACATTGCATCGATCTCTTCGCCACCACCCCCTATACCGTCGTCACCGACGACAGGGGCGAGGCGGTGGATGTCCGCTTTCCCGAGCTGGAGGAGGGGCGGGCCTATCGCGTGGCGATGGGCGACTACGTATTCAAGAACTACCGCGAACTGGATTCGTCCGAGGGACGGACGCTCGACGTGCTGGTGACCGACTGCCTGCTCGAAACGCTCGCAGAGGGGATTTATACCCCCGACAACCGGTCTCGTCAGCGCATCGAATAACCGTTTGCGGAGCGATGGAGAGGGATGCGCCGGACGGACGAAGGGTCAGGCGGGCATGGACCGTGCTGCTGGCGGTGTGCCTTGCGTGGACGGCCGCGGCCCAGCGTCGTGTCGGGCTGGCCTACTACGATCTGGGCGCGCTCTACGACACCGTGCCGTCGCTCTTCTACGACGACGGGGATTATACCCCGGCCGGATCCCGGCACTGGACCGCGGAGCGCTACGGGGCGACGCTTTCCCGGCTGGCTTCGGTCCTCGATTCGCTGGCTATGCCGCTGGTCGGGCTCTACGGGGTGGAGACCGAGCGAGCGGCGCTCGATCTGGCCGCCCGGAGCGGGGGCGACTACTGCGTGGTCCATCGCACGCTCAACAGCATGGACGGTCTCGATTTCGCGCTGCTGTATCAGGCCGACCGGTTGGAGCCCCGCCGGGTGGAGACGGGATACGGTTGGATGAGCGTGGAGGGGATGCTGGACGACTCGGCGGTCGTGCTGCTGCTCTGCCGGCACGCCCGCTTTCTGGCGGACCGGGTCGGGGAGCTGCGGACGGAGCGTCCCGATGCCCGGCTGATCGTCATGGGCGGCGTGGGCGGCTATCGGGGCGAGCGGGACGGATTGCAGGATCCGCTGCGCTGGGCCGAACGGGCCGGGCGGGGAAACCGGCACCGCCGGGGCGGCTGGCTGATGGAGGACCGGATTCTGGTCGACGGCTCCATGCGGGTCGTGCGGGCCGACGTCTATGCCCGCGGCCGACTCCTCGACCCGAAGTCGGGACGGCCCCTTCCGTGTTACGACCGGGAGTGCTACACGGGCGGATATGCGGCCAAACTGCCGGTGTTCGTTTATTTATTTCCTTAAATATTTGGAAGTTCCGTTTATTTTGACTATTTTCGTGCCCCTTCTTTCCGGAGGAGCTGTTTGAAAGAACATATACACAAACAAAATCACAAATAAAACCAACGATTATGGCAGACGTAAAACGTGTCTACACCTTCGGTAACAAAGAGGCCGAGGGTAACGGCAAAATGAGAGAACTGCTGGGTGGTAAAGGTGCCAATCTGGCGGAGATGAACCTGATCGGCATTCCCGTGCCTCCCGGTTTCACCATCACGACCGAGGTTTGCTCGGAGTACTACAAGCACGGCAAGCAGGCCGTGATCGAGCTGCTGCGCCCCGAAGTGGAGCGCGCCATGAAGAACATCGAGAAGCTCACCGGCCGCGAGTTCGGCGGCAAGGAGCTCCCGCTGCTCGTGTCGGTTCGATCGGGCGCCCGCGCCTCGATGCCCGGCATGATGGATACCATCCTCAACCTGGGTATGAACGACCACGCCGTCGAGGCCGTGTCGAAACTCTCGGGCAACCCCCGTTTCGCCTGGGACTCCTACCGCCGCTTCGTGCAGATGTACGGCGACGTGGTGCTGGGCATGAAGCCCGCATCGAAGGAGGATCACGATCCGTTCGAGGTGCTGATCGACGCCCAGAAGGAGAAGCGCGGCGTGAAGCTCGACACCGAGCTGACGACCGAGGACCTGAAGGAGCTGGTAGCCAACTTCAAGGCCGCCATCAAGGAGCAGACCGGCGAGGAGTTCCCCGTCAATCCGTGGGATCAGCTCTGGGGTGCCGTATGCGCCGTATTCGGTTCGTGGATGAACGAGCGCGCCATTCTTTACCGCCAGCTCAACAACATCCCTGCGGAGTGGGGTACGGCCGTGTCGGTACAGGCTATGGTGTTCGGTAACATGGGCGCCAACTCCGCTACGGGCGTCGCCTTCTCGCGCGATGCCGCAACGGGCGAGAACATCTTCAACGGCGAGTACCTGATCAACGCCCAGGGCGAGGATGTGGTGGCCGGTATCCGCACGCCGCAGCAGATCACCGTCGAGGGTTCGAAGCGCTGGGCCGCCGCCCAGAACATCTCCGAGGAGGAGCGCAAGGCCAAGTATCCTTCGCTCGAGGAGGTGATGCCTTCGGTCTATGCCGAGCTGAACGAGATCCAGCACCACCTGGAGCAGTACTTCACCGACATGCAGGACATCGAGTTCACGATCCAGGACGGCAAGCTCTGGATGTTGCAGTGCCGCAACGGCAAGCGCACCGGCGCCGCTATGGTGAAGATCGCGATGGACATGCTGCGCGAGGGTCTGATCGACGAGAAGACCGCCGTGCTGCGCTGCGAGCCCGCCAAGCTGGACGAGTTGCTGCACCCCGTATTCGACAAGACCGCCATCAAGCACGCCAAGGTCGTCACGAAGGGTCTGCCCGCATCGCCGGGCGCCGCTACGGGTCCCGTGGTGTTCTTCGCCGACGATGCCGAGAAGGTGCTCGCTTCGACGGGCCAGAAGGCCATTCTGGTACGTATCGAGACCTCGCCCGAGGATCTGAAGGGTATGCTCGACGCTGCCGGTATCCTGACCGCGCGCGGCGGTATGACCTCCCACGCGGCCGTAGTGGCCCGCGGTATGGGCAAGTGCTGCGTATCGGGTGCGGGTGAGTTGCAGATTGACTACAAGGCCCGCACGATCGAGGTGAACGGTTGCATCATCAAGGAGGGCGACTGGATCTCGCTGAACGGTTCGACCGGTGAGGTCTACCTGGGTCAGGTGGCTACGAAGGATCCCGATCTGAGCGGTGACTTCAGCCGGATCATGGAGCTGGCTACGAAATATTCGGTGCTGAAGGTGCGTGCCAATGCCGACACGCCGAAGGATGCCGCCAAGGCATTCGAGTTCGGTGCCGAGGGTATCGGTCTGTGCCGTACGGAGCACATGTTCTTCGAGGGCGACCGCATCAAGGCCATTCGCGAGATGATTCTGGCCGAGGACGAGGACGGCCGCCGCGTGGCGCTGGGCAAACTGCTGCCCATTCAGCGCGGCGACTTCGAGGGCCTGTTCAAGGCTATGAACGGCTATCCCGTCACCGTCCGCCTGCTCGATCCCCCCTTGCACGAGTTCGTACCCCACGACGAGAAGGGTCAGAAGGAGATGGCCGAGGAGATGAACGTGCCCCTGAAGACCATCGTCGAGAAGGTCGAGGCGCTGGCCGAGTTCAACCCCATGCTGGGTCACCGCGGCTGCCGTCTGGGCAACACCTATCCTGAGATCACCGAGATGCAGGCCCGCGCCATCATCGAGGCTGCGATGAATGTCAAGGCCCAGGGCATGCCCGTGCATGTCGAGATCATGGTGCCGCTGGTGGGCAACCATAAGGAGCTCCGCTACCAGAAGAACATCATCGACCAGACGGCCGACAAGGTCTTCGCCGAGCGCAACGACAAGATCGACTACATGGTCGGCACCATGATCGAGGTTCCGCGCGCCGCCGTGACGGCCAACCAGATCGCCGAGGTGGCTCAGTTCTTCTCGTTCGGAACCAACGACCTGACGCAGATGACGCTGGGCTTCTCGCGCGACGATATCTCGAAGTTCCTGCCCGTCTACCTGAAGAAGGGCATCCTGAAGGCCGATCCGTTCCAGATCCTCGACCGCAACGGCGTGGGTCAGCTGATCCGCGAGGCCGTCTTCAAGGGCCGCGGCACGCGCGAGAACCTGAAGTGCGGTATTTGCGGCGAGCACGGCGGCGAGCCTTCGTCCGTGGAGTTCTGCCACTATGCCGGTCTGAACTACGTCAGCTGCTCGCCCTACCGGGTGCCCATCGCCCGTCTGGCAGCCGCTCACGCCGCTCTGAACCAGAAGTAAAGAGGTCGGTAGAGCCGATCGATAAGGGCCGGTCGCTCCCGCTTGCGGGGCGACCGGCCCTTTCTGTCCGTTCGGTGGGAAAATCTTTCCGGTTCGTTGATTTTATTTTTTCGAAGGCGACTTTTGTATTATATTTGCTTTGCAAACGGAATAAACGGTAAAAAAATGAAAAGACTTTTATTATTGTTAGCTGCTGCCGTGGTCTCGTTCACGAGCGTATCGGCACAGGAGGCGGGCCAGTGGACCATCGGTCCCCGCGCGAACATCTACACCAACACGGGCGACGGTGCAATCCTCGGTCTGGGCGCATTCGCCCGCTACAATCTGACGGACGCCTGGCGTCTGGAGCCGGCCATCACCGCGCTGTTCCACAGCGGTTGCTCGGTCGATATCAACTGCGACGTACACTACATGTTCGAGTTGACGCGCGGCTGGACGCTCTATCCCGTGGCCGGTCTTACGATCAGCGAACTGGGCGACTGGGCGCTGGGTATGAACCTCGGTGTCGGTACGGACTTCGCCGTAGCCCGCAATTGGGATCTGACGGCGGGTGTGAAGTGGATGCCGGTGTTCGAGAACAGCCGGAAGAATCCGGTCGTCATCACCATCGGCGGCTGTTACAAGTTCTGACGGCAAAGGCTTGAAAACAGGAGAGGCAGTCAGAAACGCGTCGGACCGCCTCTCTTTTTTTGTCCCTGAGGGATGCGCTGCGCCTGGGAGTGGTCGGAAAGCTGCAAAGCGTAATGAGCAATCGGATAATCCCCGATTGCTCATTACGCTTTGCATTATTATGTCTGGTTACTCCTGCTCGTTGCAGCGGATCATCTCGAAGATGCGGAAGGCGACGGGGGCGTAGCCGGTCCATTCGGAACGCCGCACGGGGAACTCGACCGTCCCCTGCCGGGTGTAGAGGGTGACCGCCGGGGTCCGGGTCTCGTCGAAATAGCGGTAGAGCGTCCCGACGGGAACCGATGCGGTATAGCGGTGCTTCCAGCGCTTCTTGTCGGGCTCGATGTAGATCTTCTCCACGGAGGCCCGCATCGTGATGTCGCCGCAGCTGAAGCGGATGGAGTCGGCCGGCTGGGCGCGGTCGGCGTAGTAGGTGAAGTTGATCGTGGCGCGGGGTTCGGCCGCGGGGCTCTTGAGCGACTTGTAGGTGATGTCGCAGCTCAGATTTCCGTGTTCGCGGTTTGCATAGAGCTCGACGGGGTAGAGGTGGTAGAGCGTGCCGTCCTCCTGGGCCCGCGACGTGTAGCGGCCCTTGATCTTCTGGGCCTGTCCCGCCAGCGGGAGCAGGCAGGCGACAGTCAGAAGCAGGCTGGCGATTCGTTTCATGGGATAGGGGTTTATGACAACGGCCGGAAGGCTCGTGCGGAGTATCTCCGTCGTCCCTCCGGCCGTTCGGTTTGTCTACTCGCCGTAAACGACTACGGTGTAGAGGTTGTAGACACCTACATAGGACTTCGACTCGTAGTCCACGTGGTGGATACGCGTGATGCCGGCATCTTTGGCGGCAGCCTGGATGCTGGCGTCGCCGATGGCTACCAGACCGAGGATACCCATGGCCTGAGCCGTGCCGACCTTGCTCGAACCGGCGTTGCCGGTTACGGCCAGACCGTCCTTCACGTCGGTGTAGATACCGCCGTTCAGCGGGCTCTTCACGATACCGCAGCTCGCCAGCATCAGAGCGGCGAAAGCGCACACGAACAATTTCTTCATAAGACTGAATTTTTTTGGTGAGTAATAAAGCGTCACAGGAATTGCACGCTCCTGTATCTACAAAGATAGAAAAAAGAGATCGAAAAATCAAATTTTTCGATCTCTTATCTGTTGATAAAATGGAATCAGCGGGTTTTGTAGCTGCAACGGTACTTGCCCTTGGCGAAATTCAGCAACTTGCTCTTGATGAGGTTGCGGCGCAGCGGCGAGAGGTGGTCGGTGAAGACCTCGCCTTCGATGTGGTCGTATTCGTGCTGGATCACGCGTGCCGGCAGCCCCTCGAACAGCTCGTCGTGCTCCACGAAATTTTCGTCCAGGTAGCGCATGCGGATCGCGACCGGGCGGCGGACGTTCTCGTAGAGCCCCGGCAGGGAGAGGCATCCCTCGTTGAACAGGCCGGTCTCTTCGGACTCCTCGTAGATCTCGGCGTTCACGAATACCCGTTTATAGTCGGCCAGCTCGGGGTGCTCTTCCGCCCAGGGGGTGCAGTCCACGATGAAGAGCCGGATGTTCTTGCCGATCTGCGGAGCGGCGAGGCCGACGCCGCCCGCCTCGTCGAGCGTCAGGAACATATCCTCCACGAGCTTCTTCCACTCGGGATAGTCGGGAGTGACGTCGACCGATTCGTTGCGCAGAATCGGCGAGCCGTAAATAACGATGGGGTAGATCATATGTTCAATTCCTAATTAGCAATTCACGATTTTTATTTTTCTGTCGTCCGGGTGCTTCAGGCGTGGATCGACTCCATGTATCCCTGCAGGATGATCGTCGCAGAGATCTTGTCCACCAGCGCCTTGTTCTGACGGGCCTTGCGGCCGATCCCGCTTTCGAGCATCGCCCGGTGTGCCAGCACCGAGGTGAACCGTTCGTCGTAGAGCGTCACCTCCCGGTCGGGGTAGGCTCTCCGCAGCCGGGCGACCAGCGGTTCGACGAACCGCCAGGTGTCGGAGGGTTGTCCGTTGGTCTGGGTCGGCTTGCCCACCACGATAGTCGTAACGTCGTTTTCGGCCACGTATTGCGCCAGCCACCGTTCGAGCTGCTTCGTCTCCACGGTCGTCAGGCCGCCGGCGATCAGACGCAGGGGATCGCTGACCGCAATCCCCGTGCGTTTGGTGCCGTAGTCTATGGCGAGAATTCTTCCCACGGGCTCCTGCTTTACGCGTTGGCGAAATGCCCGGCGGGACCCTCGAATGTGACGAGTCGCGTCATGGCTTACAGATTCAGTTTCTTGAACAGCTTGCGGTAGGAGCAGGCCTCGTCGACCAGCGCGTGCAGCGCCTCGATCTTCACGCGCTCCTGCTGCATGGTGTCGCGGTGGCGCACCGTGACGGTGCCGTCCTCCAGCGTCTGACCGTCCACGGTCACGCAGAAGGGGGTGCCGACGGCATCCTGACGGCGGTAGCGCTTGCCCACCGAGTCTTTCTCGTCGTAAACCACGTTGTAGTCGTACTTCAGCTCGTCGACGATCTTCTGCGCCACCTCGGGCATGCCGTCCTTCTTCACGAGCGGCAGCACGGCCACCTTCACGGGGGCCAGGGCGGCCGGGAACTTCAGCACGATGCGCGAGTCGCCCCCTTCGAGCTTCTCCTCGCAGTAGGCGGCCGACATCACCTGAAGGAACATGCGGTCGACGCCGATCGAGGTCTCGACCACATAGGGCACGTAGCTCTCGCCCGTCTCGGGATCGAAGTACTGGATCTTCTTGCCCGACACCTTCTGGTGGTTCGAGAGGTCGAAATCGGTGCGCGAGTGGATGCCCTCCACCTCCTTGAAGCCGAACGGGAAGTTGTACTCGATGTCGGTGGCGGCGTTGGCGTAGTGGGCCAGCTTCTCGTGGTCGTGGAAACGGTAGTTGTCGTCGCCGAAGCCCAGGGCGCGGTGCCAGGCCATGCGGGTCTCCTTCCACTGCTGCCACCACTTCATCTCCTCGCCCGGGCGCACGAAGAACTGCATCTCCATCTGTTCGAACTCGCGCATGCGGAAGATGAACTGACGGGCCACGATCTCGTTGCGGAAGGCCTTGCCGATCTGGGCGATGCCGAACGGCAGCTTCATGCGTCCGGTCTTCTGTACGTTCAGGAAATTCACGAAGATGCCCTGTGCCGTCTCGGGACGCAGGTAGATCGTGTTGGCGCCCTCGGCCGTCGAGCCCATCTGGGTCGAGAACATCAGGTTGAACTGGCGCACGTCGGTCCAGTTGCGCGTGCCCGAGATCGGGCAGACGATCTCGCAGTCCAGAATGATCTGCTTCAGCCCCTCCAGGTCATTGGCGTTCATGGCCTCCGCGAAGCGGGTGTGCACGGCGTTGCGGCGCTCCAGCGTCTCCAGCACGCGGGGCGAGGTGGCGCGGTATTTCTCCTCGTCGAACGTCTCTCCGAAGCGCTTGCGGGCCTTCTCGACCTCCTTTTCGACCTTCTCGTCCTGCTTGGCGATCCAATCCTCGATCAGCACGTCGGCGCGGTAGCGCTTCTTCGAGTCGCGGTTATCGATCAGCGGATCGTTGAAGGCCGACACGTGTCCCGAAGCCTCCCAGGTCTTGGGGTGCATGAAGATGGCCGCGTCCAGACCCACGATGTTCTCGTGGAGCTTGACCATCGAATCCCACCAGTAACGCTTGATGTTGTTCTTCAACTCCACGCCGTTCTGTCCGTAGTCGTACACGGCTCCCAGACCGTCGTAGATCTCGCTCGACGGGAATACGAATCCGTACTCCTTGCAGTGAGCGACCAGCTTTTTGAAAAGTTCTTCCTGAGTCATATATCTGTCGATTTATATTGTTGTCTTCTCCCGTTTCGGTTTACCGTTGGTTTGCAGCCGGAGGCTTTGCCTCTCTTTAGTCGGGAGCTCCGCGCAGAAAACCTATCAACTTGCAAAAATAGGCAAAAAATGCGATATTGAGAAAATTTGACGGCTGGAAAGCGAATCTTTCTCCGCCGCCTCTCTTGAATTCCGGGGTGGAGGCCGCGATTTTGTAAGGAGATGCCGGAGAGGTGTATTCGGAATTTGTCCGTATCTTTGTGTGCATATACGGCACAATAACTGCGCCTCGTTCTCCGATAGGGTAACATGAGTCGTATATCAAATAGTGGAAAAGTTATGAATGATCTGTTTTCTGTGAAGGGGAAGGTCGTCGTCGTTACGGGCGGCGCCGGAATCCTCGGAGCTTCGATCTGCTCCTATCTGGCGGAGCAGGGGACCAGGGTGGTCGTGCTCGACCGCGACGAAAAGACCGGAAACGAGCTGGTCGGGTCGATACGTTCGAAGGGAGGTGAGGCGCTGTTTCTCGTGACCGATGTGCTGAACCGGACCGTGCTGGAGGAGAATCGCGAACGGATTCTCGCCGCCTACGGGTGTATCGACGTGCTGCTGAACGCCGCCGGAGGCAATATGGGCGGCGCGACGATCGCTCCCGGCCAGTCGTTCCTCGATCTGGAGATCGACGCCTTCAAGAAGGTGGTGGACCTGAACCTTTTCGGCACGGTGCTGCCCACGACGGTATTCGGCGAGGCCATGGCGGCCCGCAAAAAGGGGGTCATCGTCAACTTCTGCTCCGAGTCGGCCCTGCGTCCCCTGACCCGTGTGGTGGGCTACGGCGCCGCGAAGGCGGCCATCGGCAACTACACGAAGTATATGGCGGCCGAGCTGGCGACGAAGTTCAGTCCCGAGATGCGTGTGAATGCCATTGTTCCGGGTTTCCTGCTGACGAATCAGAACCGCTCGCTGCTTACCAATCCCGACGGCTCGTACACCGACCGGGCCCGGGCCATCATCGCCCATACCCCTGCGGGGCGCTTCGCCGAGCCCGAGGAGCTGCTCGGCACGATCCACTACCTGATCAGCGACGCCTCCTCCTTCGTGACGGGGGCGCTGGCGGTCGTCGACGGCGGATTCGACGCCTTTTCGATCTAAACATGCGTTAAACCTAAAACCGATTCCAATATGTTCTTATGCAAACAGTCCTGGCGCTGGTACGGTCCCGATGACCCCGTATCGCTGTCGGACATCCGTCAGGCCGGAGCGACCGAGGTCGTCCATGCACTCCACCACATTCCAAACGGCGAGGTGTGGCCCGTCGAGGAGATCCGTGCCCGCCAGCAGCTCATCGCCGGGGCGGGGCTGACCTGGAGCGTCGTGGAGAGCGTACCCGTTCACGAATACATCAAGACCCGCACGGGTGAGTTCCGGACCTACATCGAAAACTACAAGCAGTCCATCCGCAACCTCGCCGCCTGCGGCATCAAGTGCATCACCTATAACTTCATGCCCGTTCTGGACTGGACCCGGACCGATCTGGCCTATACGGTCGAAGACGGTTCGAAGGCGCTGCGCTTCGAGCGTGCCGCCTTCATGGCCTTCGATCTCTTCATCCTCAGCCGTCCGGGAGCCTGGGCGGAGTACTCCGAGGAGGAGCAGGCCGCGGCGAAGGGCCGTTTCGATAGGATGGATGCCGCCGAACGCGAGCAGCTTACGCGCAACATGATCGCCGGCCTTCCCGGGGCGGAGGAGAGCTTCACCGTGGAGCAGTTCCGCGAGGCGCTGGCCCGCTACGACGGGATGGATGCCGAAGCCCTGCGCCGCAATCTCATCCTCTTTCTGCAGGAGGTTTGCCCCGTAGCGGACGAGGTGGGGGCCCGGCTGGTGATCCATCCCGACGATCCTCCCTATCCGATTCTGGGTCTCCCGCGCATCCTCTCGACGGCGGACGATTTCCGCAAGTTGGTCGATGCGGTGCCCAATCCCTCCAACGGCCTTTGTCTCTGCACGGGCTCGTTCGGTGTGCGCGCCGACAACGACCTGCCCGGCATGATGCGCGAGTTCGCGGACCGTGTGGGCTTCGTCCATCTGCGCTCCACGCGCCGCGATGCCGACGGCAACTTCCGGGAGGACAACCATCTGGAGGGCGACGTGCCGATGTTCGAGGTGATGAAGGCCCTGCTGGAGATTCAGCAGCAGCGTGGCGAGCGCATTCCGATGCGCCCCGACCACGGACACCAGATGTGCGCCGACCTGAACCGTCGTTCGAATCCCGGTTATTCGTGCTACGGCCGCCTGCGCGGGCTGGCCGAGCTGCGCGGGCTCGAGATGGGAATCGCCTGCTCGCTTTACGGCGACGGGAGACGATAAGCGATTTCCGGTACGTTCAGAGAGACGGAAGAGCCATCGGCTCTTCCGCTTTTTCGTACCCCTCTGCGCCATGCCGCTCTGTCGTGAGGGATATGATGGATTGTGATAAGATAGGAAAAGTGACAAACTTTGGAAAAGAATCTTATACGCTAACTTTTCGCAAAGTTTGTCACCTGGAATAGAAAGGTCAAGCTTGACAAGCGGTATCATATAGACTGTGCTGTCCAAGCCTATCATTCATGAATTTAATTTACATTGACTTGATAAATGTCGTTAGTAACAACGTTATTCACCAATGTGTTCTCGGGAATAGTCAATTTTTCACCTTTAATGCACAGACAAAACAGGCAGGGCCAGCAAACCGTTAAACCGACACCGAGACCGACGCCTAATGCTGTTCCTTTTCTATTTTGCCCCTCTTTGATTAGATTTCCTTGTAATCTGATAAGCTGCCCATCTACTGAACGGGTGGATAGAAAATCCAATTTGATGTAAGCGCCTTTTCCGACTCCTTTGGCTTTCTGAATCGTAGCCGAAATTTCAACGGGAGTGCCTCGTCGTATCAGAATGTGCTGTCCGTTATCGTCCTTAATGTTGGCATCCACGATAGCAGTAGGTGCTGTTGCGTTTTTTGCT
>Ga0073908_1000098_pt1 | contig 130007 bp, 112 predicted proteins | sample MucameincwithD2O_FD_65484 | JGI IMG/M metagenome (GOLD analysis project Ga0073908, IMG submission 65484) | Mouse cecum microbial communities from Vienna, Austria - Mucus amended microcosms incubated with D2O | ecosystem: Host-associated > Mammals > Digestive system > Large intestine > Cecum... | reverse complement strand
TGGAGAAAGGAAGAAGAAGACTTTTGAAGCGAAAACGGAAGGGTTAGAAAGAAAAGAGAAAAAAGGACTTGCAAAAAACGGAAAGATATAGTATCCTGTATGTGGTTTTGAAGGTATGTTGAAAGATATACTTTTGTGGCCCAGTGGCTCAGTTGGTTAGAGCGCCGCCCTGTCACGGCGGAGGTCGAGAGTTCGAGTCTCTTCTGGGTCGTTGATTGAAGAATATGGGGTCTTAGCTCAGCTGGGAGAGCATCTGCCTTACAAGCAGAGGGTCATAGGTTCGAGCCCTATAGGCCCCAGTTTCAATCATTTGCCGAATGATTGGCAAAACAAAATGCCGATGTGGCTCAATTGGCAGAGCAGCTGATTTGTAATCAGCAGGTTATCGGTTCGAGTCCGATCATCGGCTTATAAATTATATGGATGGGTTCCCGAGCGGCCAAAGGGGGCAGACTGTAAATCTGTTGTCGACGACTTCGAAGGTTCGAATCCTTCCCCATCCACTCACTAGATTCCTATAGTGAAAACAATTAAATATCGCGGGATGGAGCAGTCTGGAAGCTCGTCGGGCTCATAACCCGAAGGTCGTAGGTTCAAATCCTACTCCCGCAACTCAGTATTTTTTACTGTAAGATAATATGCCCAGATAGCTCAGTTGGTAGAGCAGAGGACTGAAAATCCTCGTGTCACTGGTTCGATTCCGGTTCTGGGCATTCTGTTTATAATAAACAGATGGGATATTAGCTCAGTCGGTAGAGCACTTGACTTTTAATCAAGTTGTCCGGGGTTCGAATCCCCGATGTCTCATGAATGAAAAGGAAGGTCTGGAAGGGCTTTCCTTTTTTAGTATGTAAAAAGGAGGACGATATGAAAGTACTGGTAGTGATTGATATGCAGAATGATTTTATTGATGGAGCGCTTGGAACGAAAGAAGCGGTGGCAATTACGGGGTGTGTAAGAGAAAAAATTGATGAGTATCTGAAGGAGAAAAATACGGTACTTTATACAAGAGATACACATTTAGAACATTATATGGATACACAGGAAGGGAAAAACCTTCCTGTGCCGCATTGTCTGAAAGGAACTCACGGATGGGAAATTAGGGAAGAGATTTTTGTACAGGGTTGTGTAGTTATAGATAAGCCTTCTTTTGGTTCATTGGAGTTGGCGGAATACATTTCGGGCTTGGAGGGAATTGAGGAAATCGAGCTGGTTGGGCTTTGTACGGATATATGCGTAATTTCAAATGCTATGATTCTGAAAGCTAAATTTCCGGAAATTCCGCTATTCGTTGACGCTTCATGTTGTGCCGGAGTTACGCCCAAGAGCCATAAAAATGCAATCGAAGCGATGAAAATGTGTCAGATTAAGATAAGAGGCTGCTTCAATCACCTGTAAAGTACTGTTTCTGTGATTTTTTAGATGCAGGAGACAAAAAGGCTGTTATTTGATAATGCCACGGTTTAACTTCATAATCAAAATTCTTTTTACGGACTCATTAATTTGGGCCTTGCTGATTTTTCCATCTTTAAATGCCTTGTATACGGCCTGAAACTGATCTTTGTAGCGTGTTGTGCAAATCATATCATTTCCGGCCTGAATGGCCTTTACCGCCGCTTTGGAGCTGCTGGCTGCAAATGCGGCGGCGCCAGTCATAGAAAGTTCATCTGTAATGATAACGCCGTTAAAATTCATTTGATTGCGAAGATACTTGTGGACTTTTTTTGAGAGGGAGGCAGGAGCGTTTTTGTCAAAACAATTTACAATATTGTGGCTGACCATAATCATATCGCAGCCTGCGCGGATACCGGCAGAGAACGGCTTCAGATCACGGCTGGTAAAAGTTTTTTTGGAACGCCGATCAGTAATGATCAGCGTATGGGTATCTCCATTCCCTCCATAGCCCGGAAAATGTTTCAGGGTACTCACCAGATTGTTCTTTTTCATTTCTGTTACGACAGTTTTTATGTATTTGGAAACAGAAGTCACATCAGTCGAAAAACTTCTTTTATAAATAAAATCAGAACTTTTATAAGGAGTGTCGGCAACAGGAGCAAAATTTGTATTAATACCGAGATTTTTTAAGAATTTTGCTTTGTCAGTGGTATCTTTACGGATCCCATCCCATCCTTTTTTCTTGTATATAGTCTGTGGAGACGCGAATGGCCTTTTGCGAAATGCAGTGAGTTTTGAGACGCGGTTGACCGTTCCGCCTTCTTCATCTATGGCAATCAGCATTTTGATTTTTGATGCTTTTTGTATCTTTTTAATCTGTGCTCGCGTCTTTTTTGGTGTGCTGCCTTTGAAATCATTTTCAAAAAATACGTAGCCTCCGAATTGGTACTTCTTTTGAACTTTTTCCGCATCCTTTGCAGGAACGGCAACGACGAACATTTGTGCAATTTTTTCCTTCCAGGTCATTGTTTTCAAGATTTGCTGTGCACGGGTGCTGTTGTCGGAAGCTGCAGATACTTTACAGTGCATGAAACCTGTGAGCAGACATATGGCCAGGCCTGTTGTAAGACAATGCAGTAAATAGCTTTTTATTTTTTTCATTTTTTATTTTCCCCTGGATTATGGCTGTGATGAGTTTTCGTTTTGGAGCAATACAATTTTGATAAATTCCTGCATACTTCGTGTCAGATACTTGCTGTTTTTGTAATACAGGGTGACATATCGGACGGTATTGGGATCTTCCAGCTTGTAATAGATGACATTTGGGTTGTACGGAAGACATTTGATGAGTGTGTCGCTGACAAAGGAAAGTCCGAGACCGTACTCAATCATATGGTACATGGTCAGGAGCTGGTCCAGTTTCAGAATAGGGGAAAATTTTACGCCCGCATTCTGATAGATGGCCTCCATTCGTTTGCGTGTGTCATTTGGCTGTCGTAGTGTGAGCAGAGGTTCGTTTGCAAATTTTTTGAGGGAAATACCGGGACGTGTCGGATTCAGATGAACGTTGTTTTTGACGTCTTCCCATGACAGCTGATAACGGGTTGCACTGCGGTTTGCATGAAATGAAGCAGGAACGGCGAGCAGCAGATGTTCTTCGGTCAGGGTATGTGTTTTGTACTGTTTTGGATCGACCTGATAATTATCAATTACAAGATCAAGTTCACCGCTGGCTGCTTTCTGTTCTAATTTGTAGGAGTCACTCTCAAAAAGGTTTATCTTTACATTTGGGTATGCAGAAGAAAACGCGGAAATATATCCGGGCAGAATATAGGACACAAAAAAGGAGGCACTTCCAATGGATAAATGCCCGGTTTTTAGTTCGTCAAGATTGTCTGTGTAATAGGCAAACTCGTCTTCGAGGTCCATAATTTTTTCTGCAATTTTTATGTAGCGTTTTCCATATTCTGTGAGCTGCACCGGATTTGTGCATCGGTCAAAGAGAGGAGCGCCGACCTTCCCTTCTATTTTTTTAATCATAGCGCTCAAAGCTGGCTGGGAAATATAGAGATTTTTCGCCGCTTTTGAGAAACTTTTGGTCTTGTATACCTCGTATACATAGTGCATTCCACTAAACATAAAACCTCCATAAGTTAAAAGTTATACATTATATACTAATATAGCTATTTGACGGTATATCCTTGATTCTGATAAAAGCCAAAAAATGTAAAAAAATAGTGGGAGAAATGTCAGACACATAAATAAATAATTATGATATTTATCTTGAAATAAGTATTTGCTGATATTATAAACTAGTTTTATAATAATTACAAGCTAAGAAGACGGCAAAAACATCAAAACATCAAGTAATGTGAAGGAGAAAAATATGGAGGGAAAGCAGCGGGTCTCTAAAGAAACACTGGAAGTGAATCTTCGTGAGCTAAAGCGTCAGTATGAGGAAATTCTGGCATTGAACCTGAGTTTGAATATGGCCAGAGGAAAGCCATCACCAGCACAGCTGGATAAAAGTATGGAGTTACTGCAATATCCGAAGAGTTTTACATTAAGAGATGGGACAGATGTAAGAAATTATGGAATACTGGAAGGAATCCCTGAGTGCAGGGAATTTTTCGGCGAGCTTCTTGATCTGAATCCGGATCATATTATTATGGGAGGCGCATCGAGCCTCAATCTGATGTTTGATACGCTTGCATCTCACTGCCTTTTTGGCACAGGCGGAAGCAAACCATGGTCTTATTATAAATATGAAGGAACTCCTGTGAAATTCCTTTGTCCGGTTCCGGGATATGACAGACATTTTACATGCTGTGAGGAACTGGGAATAGAGATGATTACCGTACCGCTTCTGAAAGACGGACCAGATATGGAGCTGGTGAAAAAGCTTGTAAAAGAAGATCCTATGATCAAGGGAATTTGGTGTGTTCCTCTGCATTCGAATCCGAGCGGCGTATGCTACAGCGATGCAGTGGTGACAGAGCTGGCATCCATGGAGACGGCAGCAGATGATTTCCGTATTTTTTGGGACAATGCATACGGTGTACACCATATATATGAAGAAGTACCGTTAAAAAATATTCTGAAGGAATGTGCAGCGTGCGGACATCCGGACAGAGCATATTATTTCTTCTCAACTGCAAAAATTACCTTCCCGGGAGCAGGTGTTTCACTTGTGGCATCCGGAGCAGGCAATATTGCAGAACTGAAAAAACATATGTCTGCACAGACAATCAGCCATGACAAAATCAACCAGCTGCGTCACGTTCAGTATTTCGGAACTCCGGAAAAGCTGAAATTACATATGAAGGAAATGGCGGCAGAGCTGAAACCGAGATTTGACGTGGTCCTTCGCAAACTGGAAGAGGGCTTAAGTGAAACGGATCTGGCAACGTGGAGTAATCCGAAGGGCGGATATTTCGTATCCGTAGATACGATGCCAGGCTGTGCAAAACGTGTGGTAAGTCTTGCAAAAGAAGCCGGCGTTGTGCTGACCGGTGCGGGTGCAACGTATCCATATAAAAAAGATGAGGCAGACAGCAATATCAGAATTGCACCGTCTTATCCGACTGTGGAAGAGTTGGAAAAGGCTATGGATATTTTTGTACTGTGTGTAAAAGTAGCCGGAACAGAAAAACTTTTAAACGAGCAGTAAAAAATTAAAGATAGGTAAAGGAGAAAAATGATGGCAGGACAGACGTACAATCCGTATGATAACGTACTGAAGGTAATGGATGATGCTGCAGCACTTCTGGGATATTCAAGCAGTGATATTGAAGCACTGAAATATCCGGAGCGTGAGCTGAAGGTAGCGATTCCGGTCGTTATGGACGACGGAACAACGAGAGTATTTGAGGGGTACCGTATTCAGCACTCTACATCAAGAGGCCCGGCAAAGGGTGGTGTTCGTTTCCATCCGGCAGTAAACCTTGATGAGGTAAAGGCGCTGGCAGCATGGATGACATTCAAATGTGCAGTGGTAAACATTCCTTACGGCGGCGGCAAGGGCGGCGTGGTTTGTAATCCGACCGAGCTTTCTGAGAGAGAACTGCGTGCAATCACAAGAAGATTCACGGCAGCAATCGCACCGCTGATTGGTCCGGATCAGGATATTCCGGCACCGGACGTAGGAAGTAACGCAGCTGTTATGGGCTGGATGATGGATACATATAGCATGCTGAAGGGACATTGTGTCCATGGTGTTGTAACAGGTAAGCCGATTGAACTGGGCGGAGCTCTGGGACGTAATGAGGCGACAGGCCGCGGCGTTATGTTTACAACAAAAAACATCATGAAAAAACTCGGCATGGAATTTAAGGGTACAGACGTAGCTGTACAGGGTATGGGAAATGTAGGAAGCATCACTGCAAAACTGCTTGACGAAGAAGGAATGAAAGTTGTTGCAGTCAGCGACGTATCCGGCGGTATTTATAAAAAAGAAGGTCTGAATATTCCGGCAATCCTGAAATTCCTCGGTGCAGACCGCAAAAATCTTCTGAAGGATTATGAGGAAGAGGGAATGACGAGAATTTCCAATTCCGAACTGCTTGAGCTTGACGTGACAGTACTGATTCCGGCAGCGCTGGAGAACCAGATTAACGCAAGCAATGTAGACCGCATTCGTGCGAAGGTAATCGTAGAAGCAGCAAACGGACCGACTGCAGCAGAGGCCGATCCGATTCTGAAAGAAAAAAATATCGTTGTTGTACCGGATATCCTTGCAAATGCAGGTGGAGTAGTGGTATCTTATTTTGAGTGGGTACAGAATATTCAGTCTGTTTCATGGACAGAGGCAGAAGTCAATGAAAAGCTGAAGAATATTATGGACCCGTCCTTTGAAGCAGTATGGAATATTGCACAGGAAAAGAACACGACACTTCGTATGGGCGCATATCTGATTGCCGTAGAACGTGTTGTGAAAGCGAAGAAAGCTAGAGCGATCTGGCCATAACATAATACTCCTAAATGTTGGGGCCAAGAGTGTATACTTTTGGCCCGACAGTCATAAGGAAATAGATAGGAGAGACAGGATGCCAAAGACGGAAATATCAGTATGGGAAAGGCTCGAAGACGGCGAATTCCTGGATTTAGAACAGAAAAAAGAGGTCTGTAACGGCCTGATGACAACGGAACCGCGAATGGAGGCGCTGATACTGAAATTCTTTACAGAAAAGGATTTCAAAAAAGTACTGCGCAACAGGATTGGCGGAGGGCTGATCGGCGGAAAAGCCTGCGGTCTGTTGATGGCGAGAAAAATAATTGAGAGGAAGCTGCCTGAATATATGGATATGCTTCTGCCACACCATTCCTGGTTTATCGGTTCAGAAATGTTCTGCCGGTACCTGGAAGAAAATGATTGTGTGGAGCTGCTGGAAAGGCAGATAAAGGAACAGGATGAATTTACGCAGGAGGAGGAGCTGTACGAGCGGCTTCGCAGCGGAACCATATCCTGTGAGATGGAAAATGACTTAAAGAAGCTTCTGGCCAGTTGTGGACAGGAGCCTATTGTGGTACGGTCCAGTAGTTTTCTGGAGGATGGGTTCGGGAATACATTTTCCGGTAAATATGAGTCTGTTTTCTGTATGAATCAGGGCAGCGAAGAAGAACGGCTGGAAGAGCTGAAGGATGCGGTGCGCCGTGTGTATGCCAGTACACAGAACAAGGAGGCGATTGAATACCGCAGGACGAGAAATATTATGGATACAAGAGAGCAGATGGCTTTGCTTGTTCAGCGTGTGGAGGGAAGATTTTTGGGCGAATATTATCTTCCTTTGGCAGCAGGCATGGGATGCTCTTACAATCCTTATAAATGGATGGAACAGATGAACCCGGATGCGGGTATGCTCCGCATTGTGACAGGGCTTGGAACGCGTGCCGTTGAGCGTACGCCGGGAGATTATCCGAGACTGGTTGGTCTTGACCGGGCAAAAGGAAATATTTATACGAGTGTTGCAGAGCGGCATAAATTTTCACAGAGACAGGTGGACGTACTTTATCCCGCAAAGGGAAGGCGGGTGTCGATCTGGCTGGAACAGTTGATTCCACTTCTTTCCCGCAGGGAAAAGAAGCTGGTGCTCAGTCATGATACGGATGCGGAGGCAAGGCTTGCCGAAATGAGACAGTACCGGGACGTATATTTTGCGGACTGTCAGGGGATTGCGTACGAAAATGAGTTTATCCGTATGATGTCGCAGATTCTGAAGACGCTGGAACGGGAATACGGCCGTCCGGTGGACATTGAATTTGCGCTAGAATGTGAAGAGGACGGAGAACTGCGTATTAATCTGTACCAGTGCAGGCCACAGCAACACGATGCTTCTGAGGAGGTAAAGATTCCGAAAGGAGTCGACCATGAGATTCTGTTTGATGTCCGCAGAACCTCTATGCGGCGTTCCAAGGAAGTTGCGCTTGATGTGATAGTGAGGGTTGACCCTCAGAAATATTATGAATATCCGTACAGTAAAAAGCCGGATGTAAGTCGGATGATCGGACGCATCAACAAGCGTTTTGGAAAGGAAGGAAAAAAGATGCTCCTGCTTGTACCAGGCCGCATCGGGACTTCTTCTCCGGAGCTTGGCGTTCCTGTGACCTATTCTGATGTGAGCAGATTTTCTGCTATCTGTGAGGTGGCATACAGCAAGGCAGGGTATAATCCTGCACTTTCGTATGGCAGCCATATGTTCCAGGATCTTGTGGAAGCGGATGTGTATTACGGTGCGATCAACGAGAACAGTAAGACACGACTGTATCAACCGGAATTGCTGGAACAGTTTCCGGAGATATTTGCACAGAATTATCCGGAGGCAGAGGAACTGTACGGGATGATTATGGTGTATGATCTGAGTGAAGATTTGGCGAGACTCATTTTGGATTCCAGAGAAGGACGTGCGGTCTGTCAGGTAAAAAAGGAAAAAATGAATAAATAAATACCTGCATCATAAAAATATAGTGAAGAGTTCTGGATAAAGTGAACAAAGTATGTTAAGAAAATATAAAAAAATTCAACAAAAAACTTGCCAATACGATAAAAAAATAGTAAACTTAGACATACGTGGTAAAAAATCCAGAAAGCGAAAAGGAGATTTTATGAAAAAGAAAGCAGGTATATGGGCGGTTGCTGCCGCAATTATGACAATAATGAGTGCAACAGCAGCGGCTGCGGAAAAAGATCCTGTACTCTTTACCTTCAACGGGAAAGACGTATTTCAAAGTGAGCTGGTACAGAGGACAGCTGCGTATGCGCAGGGCGGTATGATTTCTTCTGATACGGCTTACCGGGAAGCGATTGAATACATGATTGAGAATCAGCTGGTAGCCGAAGCAAAGGCTGCGGAGCTTGGACTTGATCAGTATACAGACGAAGAGCTGGAAGCGCTGAGAAAGGAAGCAGATGAATACTATGAGCAGCAGTTGGATGCACTGGTGACCTATTATGCAGAGCAAAATGGTGCCGAGCTTTCTGATGAGGACAAAGCTGAATTCAGAGAAGAGCTGAAGACCGTCTGGGAAGAAATCGGAACGACGAAAGAGTCCGCAGAGAAGACCCACATCTTTAACAAAACGCGGGACCGTCTGCTTGAGACAATGGAGGTAGAGAACACAGAAGAAGAAATTCAGCAGGTGTTTGAAGAGCAGATCGAGAAGGATCGCATCCAGTTTGAAGACAACGTCAAGATGTACGAATACTTTACATATTATCAGAATTACGATGTATGGTATACGCCGGAAGGATTCCGCAAGGTACAGCAGATCCTTCTGAAGGTGGACGAGGAACTTACGGATGCGTACAAAAAAGCGGTCGACAGTGAAGAAGGCGTTGAGGAAGCCAGAGAAGCGATTCTGGAAGCCCGTCAGGATACGGTAGATGAAATCTACAAAAAGTTTGAGGACGGTGCGGAATTTAAGTCCCTGATGGAAGAATACAGCGAAGATCCGGGACTTGATGCAGATATGGTAGAGAATGGATATCTAGTGCATCAGGAAAGTGCAGTCTGGGGCGCTGAGTTTGCAGCAGGCGCATTTTCGGACAAGATGCAGAGTGTAGGCGATGTCAGTGATCCGGTTGTCAGCAAATACGGAATTCAGATTTTGTATTATCTGAGTGATGTGCCAAGCGGCCCGGTAGAGATGAGCGATCCGATCCATGAAAGCATCGAAAAATATCTGACAAGCCAGAAGCGCGCGGATATGCTGAAGGACTGGGCAGAAGAATACGAAGTAACTTACAACGAAGAAGCGCTGAAAGCACTGGAAGAAGCAGTGCCAGAGGCAACAGCTGAAACACAGCATCATTAAGCTGTCACTTTACTATTGATCATGTTGTTCAGATAAAGATCTGAAACATGCATATAAAAACAAAACCAGGAGGAAAAGATTATGCGAAAACTTATTAGTGGTGCTCTTTGCGCAACAATGGCACTTAGTCTCTCAATGACTGCTTCTGCAGCAATTACCGGAGACGAAATCAAAACTTACGGAACACCGTTCCTGATCACAAATGCAGGACAGGGCCCGGGAGGAAAAATGGCTCGTCTGCTGGTTAGCCAGGCAGGTACTGTAGAGCTGGATACAGACTATTTCTACAAATCAGAGCCGCAGCCGGAAGATCTGGAAGATCTTGAGTACTCAAGCCTTGTAGTTGTTATCGGTTCCACAGACAAGGGTCTTGGAGCATCCGGTATCACAATCGAAGATGAGCTGAAGCGTCTTGAGGTTATGGTAGAGCACGCAGAGAAGATCGAGCTTCCGATCATCGCAGTTTTGCTTGAGAAAGACAAACGTTCCGATATCGAGACAAACGCAAACGAGCGTTGTATCGACGCAATCTGCCCGCATGCAGAGTGGATGGTAGTTGTTGCTGACGGAAACACAGACGGACGTTTCGACAAACTGAAAGAGGAGTATGATATTCCGCTTACAGTTATTGATACGACACTTGACTTTACAGAGCTTGCAAAAGAAGCTTTCGTAAAAGAGTGATCGATTGAGAATGTAGAAACTATAGGATAGAGAAGAATCTGCACGGCGGTGTAAAAGCGCCGTGCAGAGGGTTCTTATAAGGGAGGAATTGTATGAACTATTCAGTAATGGATATAGTCATTATCCTGATCGCGATGGTCATAGCATTCGTGGTATGCAGCAAGGTGCTGAAGTCCACAGAGATCTCTATGGCAATCGCAGGTGTTGTGGCTGTAATTTTCACTGCAGCTCATGGCTGGACAAATGAGCCGGTCAAAATTATCGTAGAAGGTCTGTTTACAAACCTGGACCTGGCTATGACATTCTTTTTTGCAACTTTGTTTATTAACATTTATTCAAGCAGCGGCGCGATGACCGCTGTAACAAGAAGTGTTGTTAGTCATGTAAATAACAAATGGCTTCTTCTTGCACTTATGGCAGTTCTGATGATCATTCCGGGCGCTATTTCAGGCGCAGGTAGCGTATCTGTATTCGTGCTTGGAGGAATTGTTTATTCGATCGTTCGTTTCATGGGACTTTCCGATAAGAAAGCAAGCGCTTTCGTATTCGTGTTCGCTATCATGGGTGCGGCAGCACCGCCAGTTAACCTCTGGACGATGCTGATGACAGCTCAGGCAAACATGCCGTACGTTGGATTTGAGCTTCTGCTTATTATCCCGATTGTCATCGCAGGTGCATTTACAATCATCTACCTTGGCTGGGGTTCCAAACGTACTCCGAAGGAAGAAATCCTGGCAACCATGCCGGAGACAGATGCAAAACTGCAGGGTGTTGGCGGCCTGGTACGTATTCTCCTTCCGCTGGTAGCACTGATTGTTATGTTCGTTCTGACTCTGGTAATTCCGTTCAGCTTCCCGGTACTCGGACTTCCGCTTATGTTCGTGATCTGTGCAGTTATCGCAATTATCTGCAATCCGAAGAAGATGTCCGTAAAGGATTACTACAAGATCCTTACAGGTACGATGGATCAGGCATTTTCTCTGATCGCAACCGTTCTGAGTATTGGTATCATGCAGAATGCTATGGCAGCTTCTGGTGTTAAGGGTCTGATCGGTACAGCATTCGTACTGCTTCCGTTCATCTGGATCTACATCCTGATCCTCATTGTCGGACCGTTTGCACAGGGTGCTATGAGTTATGGTAGTGCTATCGTTATTGGTACTCCGCTTATCTTCATGTTTAACACTGCTGGTATGAACACGACAGTTGTCGTTGCAGCAATGAGTCTTATGTTCCCGATCGGCGACTGCTTGCCGCCGTCAAGAATCGTAGGACGTGTTACACTTGAGACAACCGGCTACGAAGGCAGCTACATGTCATTCCTGAAGCAGATTTTCCTGCCATGTCTCGTACTTGGCTTACTGGCACTGTTGATGTTGGTTAAACCGGCTTGGTTTGCTTTCTTAGCTTAAGGAATGGAGGTTAGAATATGACATTAATTGAGGCTATTATTCATTATACATACTTCATTATGGCAGCCATTATGGGCTTGCTCCTTTTGAGGAATTTCTTCAAGAGGGAGAAGAAACTGGGATTAGTATACGACATTGTTTACATCTACTGTGTTATCCCGTTCCTTCTTCGTGTCTTGTATATTAAGTGAGAGAGGGAGGAAAAGGTATGAATGCATTGAAAAAACCGATGACACAAAAGATTATCTGTATCGTAGTGGCACTCGTACTGACTGTTATTTCAGGATACAGTTTTTATGAGCAGCGTCATTATAAAGAGACCGTTGTTGTTTCTGATGCGCTGACTGAGGTTCAGTGGCTCAGCGATTATGTTCCGGAACTGAAAGGAACATTTGGTGATACACCGATTTTTGTATTTGATTCAGGCGTAGAGGGCGGTTCTGCTCTTATTTGCGGCGGTACACATCCATACGAGCCGGCAACCAGTATTGCCGCATATGTTCTGATGGAGAACATTCAGGTAGAAAAAGGTAAGGTTTTTGTTATCCCGCAGTCAAGCTATTCTGCTACAACGCTTGGAGTACAGGGTAACGCATACCCGGCAACCGTTGGCGTAACAACTGAATGGGGCGAAGTAAGATACAAGATCGGCGAGCGTAACACGAACCCGCTGGATCAGTGGCCGGATAACTTTACTTACATCAACTACCCGTCAGGACAGTCTCAGGCTTACAACGATCTTCGTAACCTGAACCGCTGTTATCCGGGACGTCTGGATGGTACTTTCACAGAGCGTGTTGCTTATGCAATCATGGAAGTGATCCGCCAGAACAACATTGATATCTCCTTTGACTACCATGAGGCTTCCATTATGTACCCGGTAGTAGGTACTTATGTAGCGCATGACAGAGCAATGGATATCGCTATGATGGCAGCAATGGATCTTTCTTCTTCCGAGTTCGATATGAAGATCGAGCAGTCTCCGGGAAGTCTGAAGGGCTTCACACACCGTGAGTGGGGTGACTACAGTGATACACTCGCTATCCTGATGGAGACTCCGGAACCGTTCATCGACCGTATTGTAGGTCCAATGACAGAAGAACTGATGACAACTGGTCAGGACCTGTTCCTGTCCTTTGCAGGCGAAAAGGGACTTACCTACGTACCGTATGATCTGGAAACAGGTTGGCCGATGGAAACTCGTGTAGGTCGTCATCTTTCCGGTTGTGCTAAGGCAATCCAGTATATGGGTATGTTCTATCCGGAAAAAGAACTGGTGGCAACATGGCCGCTGTATAACGAACTGGTAGAAAAGGGTGTAGGAGCATTCCTGCACGATCCGTCTACCGCAGATCCGAACTTTGTATACGAAGTTTAATCGGTACTGTATATCACAGGCCGGCGGATACTTCCGGCCTGTTTTATAAAAAACAATCTAGGAGGAAAGAAGTATGAAAAAAAGATTGAGCATGCTGCCAATCGCAGTAATGACAAGTGCCCTCGCACTTTCTCTGAGTGCAAGTGCTTGTACCACGTTCCTGGTAGGTAAAGACGCTACAACAGACGGATCTACCATCGCAACACACAACGACGACTCAACAAGTGCAGACTTCCGTCTGTGGCTGACACCGTCTATGAAAGGCGGCGAAGGCATGAAGCGTGATCTCGTTGTTGATTCACACAACTACGGTGATTTCACGAACTTCCCGGAAGTAAAAGATTACGGTAATGGTTACGCTGTAGCTGAAATCGATCAGCCGGAAGATACTTACGCTTACTTCCATTCACGTTACTCCTTCCTGAACGAGAAGGGTGTGGCAATGGGTGAGTCTACATTCAGCTATGACCGTGGAACAGAGCATGCTGACAAGGTTATGGAAGTTCTGTTTGGCAGCAACAATGGTATCATCGACTGCTGGAATGCACAGGATATCGCTCTTGAGCGTGCTTCAACAGCTCGTGAAGCAGTTGAAATCATGGGTGAACTGTGTGAGACATATCTCTGGAAAGATTCCGGTGAGACAATCAACATCTGTGACGGAAATGAGTGCTGGGTATTCGAGGCTTATGGTCTTGATCTCTGGGCAGCAGTTCGTATTCCGGACAATGCTTTCTTTGTAGCAGCTAACCGTGCTCGTATCAATGAGTTTGATTTCGAAGATACAGAGAACTATCTGTGCTCCCCGAACCTGAAGAGCTTTGCAGAAGAGAATGGCCTCTGGTCAGCAGATTCTGGCGAAGAATTCAGCCCGGCACAGGCTTATGGTCCGTGTGCTAACGAGTACTGCTCACTTCGTGAGTGGCGTGCAATTGATCTTGTAGCTCCGAGCCTTGGCGTTGAAGTTACTACAGGAACATACCCGCTTTATGTAGTTCCGGAAGAGAAACTGTCCGTACAGGATGTTTTCGAACTGGCTGGCGACTACTATGAGGGAACAGAGTATGACGTTTCTATGACAGCATACGCTGGCGATTATGGCAACCCGCTGAACATCAACAACCCGAACCGTCCGATCAACATGTTCCGTACATGTTATGTAATGCTTGCTAACATCAAGAGCTGGCTTCCGGACGAAGTTAAATGTCTTGTATGGCACGGATATGGCGCTCCGGATTCTACATTCCTGACTCCGCTGTGGGCTTCTCAGACAGCTATGCCGGAACTGTATGACCATGGCAGCCGTTACGATCTGAAACTTGACCGTACAGCAGGATGGTGGATCGCTTCCTACGTACAGCAGGCAGCTACATCTAACTATGACTATGCAATCGAAATCATCAAAGAGCGTCGTAGTGAGCGCATGGCAGCTCAGTACGAAGAAGTTGCTAAACTCCAGGAAGAGTGGGCAGCTAGAATCGAAAACGGCGAGACAGATGCAGTTGTTGCAGAGCTGACAGATTACGCTTGCAAGACCGCTGAAGAGTGGTACGAAATTTGGCTTGACCTCGGCGATGAGCTGATGGGAAGACTTATGTGGGATATCGTAGAGTTCAGAAATCCGGGATACTCAGACTGGTACAAAGAAGTTCTGAACGCAGCACCGATGAAACCGGTTGAGGAAGAAGTAGAAACAGAAGCAAAATAATTGATTCTTAAAACTGTTTATTAAACCACAATTTAAACGGGGTTTCCGAGGGTCTTACGGGCCCGTCGGAAACCCCGTTCCTATAAGCTTATGAAAAATTATACAGTTACAGTCATTTTAATTCTTTGTATTCTTATGCTGATTGCGGGAGTAATGGAAAAATGGTACCACAGACGCAATCTGAAAGGAATTCCGATTCGAATCATGGTAAACGGCACACGTGGAAAGACGAGTGTGACCCGGTTGATTGCTGCCATTTTGCGCGAAGCCGGTATTCGGACATGGGCGAAGACAACAGGTACACAGGCCGCATGGATTTTACCGGATGGTTCGGAACAGGAATACCGGAAAAAACGTCCCGTAAATATAAGAGAACAGATTCCGTTTATTAAAAAGGCAAAAATGGATGGGGCAGAGGCTATAGTCGTAGAATGCATGGCGCTGCATCCGGAAAATCAGCGTATGATGGCTGAGGAGCTTGTGCAGCCGACGATTGGTGTGATCACAAATGTCCGCGTTGACCATGTGATGGAGATCGGGGCTACGGAGGCACAGACGGTTCGTACGCTTGCGCTGTCAATTGGAAAAGACACAGCTCTTGTATGTGATGACGCGCGGTTCGATGCGTATACGTCAGAACGCGTAGATGCCATGGACGAGCCGATTGATCCGGCGTACATAGAATCTTTTGAGTATCCGGTATATGAGGACAATATCCGTCTGGCGCTGCGTGTAGCGCGTATGCTAGATATTGACCGGGTGACAGCGCTCCGGGGGATGAAACGTGCGCTTCCGGATATTGGTATGCGGGGACCCTTCCGCGTAGGTAAATGTTTGATTATTAATGCATTTGCCGCGAATGACATCGAATCTTCACGCACAGTATTCCGGAGAAATGTAGAAAAATATAAGCTAGAGCAGGTGCCGGTTTACGTGCTTTTTAATAACCGCAGTGACCGGGAATTCCGGCTGCAGGAGTTTGCTCCGTTCGTTCAGGAGCTTGCCCGCGAAGGGGCAAGTATGGTGGTGACGGGAGAAAACAGGAACAAGGCGGTCCGGTATTTTATCCGAAAGACAGGGATTGCAGCAGAAAAACTGGCAGTTCCGGCCATGGACTGGCTGGACGGCATTTCAAAGAAGGAGTGCGCGGTGCTCTGTATCGGAAATATTGCAAACGACGGAAAACAGATAATAGAAGCCCTTGAGGCGCTGGGAGGATCGGATCTATGTTGCAGCAGGCTATAACGCTCAGTATTATTTTATCATTTTTATCAACGGAGCTGCTCGGTGTTTTTACCGGGGGTCTGGTTTCAGCCGGATATCTGGCCTTCTTTATTGAGCAGCCTTATCGCATATTATCGACGCTTGTGCTTTCTGTAATCGTATATGCCATTACGAAGCTGGTGAGTAAGGTGGTCATTCTTTATGGGCGCAGGCGTTTCATGGTAACGGTAATTGTCGGCATTTTGCTGGGATGGCTGTATGAAAGTCAGGCATATTATATCAGCAGCATTTCGCAGGATCTGCGTATTATCGGTTACATTATTCCAGGACTTCTTGCAAATGATATGTGCAAACAGGGAATTGTGCGCACGCTTGGAATGGCGATGGTGAGTACGTTCCTGATTCGCCTGATTTTGACGGTGGTGGTACGTATATGAGAAAATATGGTTCAAATGCAAAAATTCACCAGGGATATCTGATGCTTGCGCTTGTCATTGGTTTTTTGGGCGTACTTCTGACATGGGCGCTGCGCAGAAGTACGCCGACGGAGTATTCGGAGCTGCAGCTTGCTGCAGCAAAACGTATGCAGCAGGCCGAAGCAGTGTTGCTGGAGGTTGTGCAGGAGGAGAATATTCCGATTGAGGATATTGACCTGAATAAGACAGGACTAATCGGGCCGGAGTGGACGCCGCTGACGACCACGCCGGGTATTGAGGATGCAAAACGGACGTCTCTTGATCCTAACATTGCGGCGGTTCTGGTGCGCTATTTTAAAGAGGCAGGACTGAATCAGGGCGATACGGTTGCTGTTGGTACGAGCGGTTCCTTCCCGGGGCTTCTGATCGCGACGTTATGTGCGGCAAAAGAAATGGATCTGGATGTGAAGGTGATTTTGTCGTTCTGCTCTTCTATGTATGGCGCGACGCGACCGGAGCTTAATGTGTACCGTATGATGAGCATTCTGGAAGAAAATGATCTGATTACATTTGATCTGCTGGCGGTTTCGCCGGGCGGAACAAATGATTACGGAGAGAGCGCGCTTTGGCCGGATTCCAGAGAACTGATCTTTGAGATGGCGGCAGAGACAGGCGTTGAGTTTATTGATTACAATGATATTGAAAAGAGCATTGCAAGGCGTCTGGAGCTGTTCGGCGAGGAGATTGACTGCTTTGTAAACGTGGGAGGCGCCAGTGCAAACAGTGGTACGAGCGCGTACACGCTTGACTTCCCGATGGGGCTTGTACTAGATCCGCCTAAGATTCCGACAACGAAAAACCGCGGACTGATGTATGAGTATGCTGCACGCGGCGTTCCGGTTGTTAATATGCTGAATATGCGCCAGATGGCAGTTGACAATGGCCTGGCATATGATCCGGTTCCAATGAGTGAGCCGGGAGAGGGCGGCGTTTATTATGATGTCGCGTATCCGCTGTGGCTATCAGTGATTGCAGCTGTACTTATGCTGGCGGTTCTGATTGTGGGCCGTATGCGATGGAAAGCTGAAATCTAAATGTAAAAGCAAAGAGTAAATTTAAAAGTTAAAAAAGTAAAACAAAGTTGCCTTAAAGGAAACATTTTGATACAGATGGTATGAAACGATTTCCTGTGAGGCAGCTTTTTTCAAATAAATTTTTGTGTATGACAGTACTCATATTGATATGCTATAATTGGGCGCATATGTAACAGGGGACGTGCAGTCCAATCCGGGCGTGGGAGTGACCGTGAAACATTTCTTTGCCAACAGCCAGGAAAATAACCAGAATGCGGAAAACAATGTAATTAGTGAGAGGACAGCACGCGAGATTGATCTGAAGATTTTTGAGCAAGTACGCCATATTCGAATTCCTATTCAGAAGCAAAGGGTGCTCTGCTGGCACAGGGATAGACACAGCTTGATACTTGACATCTGATATACCGAACGGTATAATAAATGCATTAGAATTCATTGAAAAGAGTGATGAACAGACAAACTTTGGGGAAAATAACGGGAGGGGAGGCTTTCATGGAAAACAGAATGCGTATCATGGAATGCGCGAAGAAACTGTTTTATGCAAAGGGCTATGATGCAGTCGGAGTACAGGAAATTGTAGACCGGGCCGGAATCACCAAGCCGACGCTTTATTACTACTTTGGCAGTAAGCTCGGGCTGCTGAAGACGCTGCTGGAGACGAAGTTTGAGGAGCCGCATGCAGCGGTCAGGGCGGCAGCGGAATTAAAAGAGGACATCCGTTCGGTTCTGTATCACATGGCGAAGGCATACTGTGATTTTTTTGAGAGGGACCGGGAATTTTATATGCTGATGATGGCTTTGTTTTATTCCGCCAGGGAGAATGAGGCCTATCAGGCGGTAAAACCGTATGTCACAGAATTTTATGAGACCGTGGTACAGGCGTTTGAGCGTGCTTCCGGACAGCTTGGCAACATGTATGGCAGGCAGAGACAGTTTGCGATCGGATTTATCGGGACGCTTACGCACTATCTGCTGCTTCACAGCGAGGCGGATGCAGGGGAGCGTCTGGAGGAGGAAAAAATCACCTCTCTCGTGAATCAGTTTATGTATGGAATATTCACGTAAGCGCACTGTTCGCTGTGAAATGAAACGTGTAATTAGAAGGGAGAAAAAATGGCTGTTTGGTATGACAATGCAGTTTTTTATCATATGTATCCGCTGGGTATGACCGGCGCGCCTTTTGAGAATAAGGAAGAAGGGATTGTACATCGGTTTGAGGAGCTTAAGAAGTGGCTTCCGCATGTACGCGCGCTCGGGTGTGATGCGATTTATATCGGACCTCTGTTTGAATCAACCACGCATGGGTACGATACCAGAGATTATAAAACCGTGGACCGCAGACTGGGGGACAATGAGGACTTGAAAGAGTTTGTCCGGCAGGCTCATGAGCTGGGAATGCGGATCGTTGTGGACGGTGTGTTCAATCACACAGGCAGAGAGTTTTTTGCTTTTCGCGATATCCAGCAGAATCGCGAGAACTCCAGGTATTGCGGATGGTATAAAGGGATTAATTTTGGCTGGAATAACCCTTACAATGACGGTTTTGGCTATGAGGCATGGAGAAACTGTTTTGAGCTGGTGAATCTGAACCTGCAAAATCGGGAGGTCAAGGACTATCTGTTTGATGTGATTCGTTTCTGGATTCATGAGTTTGACATTGACGGAATCCGTCTGGACTGTGCAGACTGTCTTGATTTTGACTTTATGAAAGAGATGCGCTGGATGACAGGGAATGAGAAAAAGGATTTCTGGCTGATGGGCGAGGTAATTCACGGAGATTATGCGCGCTGGGCGAATGCGGAGGTGCTTCATTCTGTAACGAATTATGAGCTGCATAAAGGGCTGTTTTCCGGGCACAATGACCATAATTATTTTGAGATTGCGCATACTATCCGGCGGCAGTTTGATGAGAACGGCGGGATATACCGCGGCAGAGTTTTGTATTCCTTTGTGGATAATCATGATGTGGACCGTATCGCGTCAAAGCTGAATGATAAGCGACACCTGAAACCGGTGTACACGCTGTTGTATACGCTGCCCGGGAATCCCTCTGTTTATTATGGTTCCGAGTGGGGTGTGGAAGGCACAAAGGCGAATGGCGGAGACCCGGCACTGAGGCCGCAAATTGTTTTAGCGGAAATGGAGAAGCATGCGCCGTATCCGGAGCTTCCGTCATATCTTGCTTTCCTTGGAAGATGCAGGAGAGAGCATCCGGTGATCGGAGAGGGACGGTACAGAGAGCTTTTGCTTACTACGCGGCAGTTTGCGTATGCGAGAATCGGAGATCAGGAAAGTGTACTGGTGCTTGCCAACAATGATGAAAATGAGGCCTACCTTTCTGTTCCGCTTCCAACGGGGGCTTCCCAGATAATAAATCTGGAAACAGGGGAAATGGTTTCTCAGGAAAATGGAAGAGTGAACCGGACGCTTCCGGCAGGGGGCTGTGAGCTTCTTCTTTTGAAGCCCTGATTGGAACTGAGTATGTTTTCGAACAGGCAGTTGTGAAACACCCGGAAAACCGGCGTTCCTGAAAAAGAGTTTTGCAATTGTCTGATATTTTTAAGTAAAACGAGGAGACGTGAGTATGGCAGAAAATACGAGAAAAGAAACGGAGACGGGATTCATTACGGAACTGGATCAGTATCTGTTTGGAATGGGAACGCATTACGACATTTTTAAAAAGCTTGGCGCGCATCCGACGAAGCAGCAGGGGAAGCAGGGAACGCATTTTGCAGTGTGGGCGCCGCATGCCCAAGAAGTTTTTCTGATTGGTTCTTTTAATGAATGGGATGAACAGAGTCATCCGATGCAGCGCCAGGAACCGCTTGGGATTTATACAGCGTTTGTGCCGGAGGCCCGGGTGGGGGATCTGTACAAATTTTTGATTCTTACACCGGATGGAAGAAAGCTTTACAAGGCAGATCCGTTTGCCAATCACGCGGAATTCCGCCCGGGAACGGCGTCAAAAGTTGTAGATCTTTCAAAAATCCGCTGGTCCGATACCGTATGGATGGACAATCGAAGTCTGTTTGATCAGGACAGGAGCCCGGTGGCTATTTATGAAGTGCATCCGGGAAGCTGGAAACGCCATCCGCACGGCGAAGAGGAGAGCGGTTATTATAATTACAGGGAATTTGCGCATGAGCTGGCAGATTATGTAAAAGAGATGGGATATACGCATGTGGAGCTGATCGGTATTGCGGAGCATCCGTTTGACGGCTCCTGGGGATATCAGGTGACAGGATACTATGCGCCGACATCCCGTTACGGTACGCCGGAGGATTTTGCATATTTTGTGAATTATCTGCACAGAAAGAAAATCGGAGTGATTCTCGACTGGGTACCGGCGCATTTCCCGCGGGACGCACAAGGTCTGGCTGAGTTTGACGGTTCCTGTCTGTTTGAATATGCGGACCCGCGCAAAGGGGAGCATCCGGACTGGGGTACCAAAATATTTGATTACAAGAAAAATGAAGTGAAAAATTTCCTGATCGCAAATGCGATTTACTGGGTGGAACAGTTTCATGTGGATGGGCTGCGCGTGGATGCGGTGGCGTCCATGCTGTACCTGGATTATGGGAAAAATGACGGGCAGTGGGTTGCGAATGAATACGGCGGAAATAAAAATCTGGAAGCAATTGAGTTTTTCAAACATCTGAACAGCCTTATGACCGGCCGCTATCCTGGACTGATGATGATCGCGGAGGAATCTACGGCATGGCCGAAGGTTACAGGTAAACCGGAGGAGGATGGGCTTGGTTTTACGATGAAGTGGAATATGGGCTGGATGCATGATTTTCTCGAGTACATGAAGCTGGACCCGTATTTTCGTCAGTATAATCACAATAAGATGACGTTTGCAATGACATATGCTTATTCGGAGCGATACGTGCTCGTCTTATCGCATGATGAGGTGGTGCATCTGAAATGCTCGATGATTAACAAGATGCCGGGACTCTACGATGACAAGTTTGCAAATCTCAAAGCAGGTTACTCGTTTCTGTTCGGGCATCCGGGCAAAAAGCTTTTGTTTATGGGGCAGGATTTTGCGCAGCTTCAGGAGTGGAGTGAGGAAAGAGAGCTTGACTGGTATTTGCTGGGGGAGGAAAAGCACCGGCAGATGCAAAATTATGTGCGGGCTTTATTGACCCTGTACCGGAAACACCCGGCCATGTATCAGGCAGACGCCAATCCGTCCGGTTTTGAATGGATCAATGCGGATGACTGTTTCCGCAGTATTTTCAGTTTTGTACGTCATTCAGAGGATAAAAAGAGCAATTTGCTTTTTGTGATTAATTTTACTCCGGTGGCAAGACCGGATTACCGTGTGGGTGTGCCGAGAAGAAAACAGTATCGGCTGATTCTGAACAGCGATGATTTGCAGTTTGGAGGCAGTGGGAAGGAGCAGCCGGTCATTTATAAGGCAGTAAAGCAGGAATGCGACGGAAGAGATTTTTCCTTTGCATACGATCTGCCGGCGTATGGAGTTGCGGTATTTAAATTTTAAAAACAGACTGCCAGAGAATGGGCAGCCGTGAACAGGGGAGACAGTGACTTGTACAGATCACTGCCTCCCCTGAAATTTATTTAAAATATATATTGACACTGTATAAAAATAGAAGTATCATATATTTACACAGTGTCAATATGCGAGATGAAAGGAGGAAACGATATGCCGAAAGGTTCACCGGAACGAACAGAGAGAAGAAAGTGCGAGATACTGGATGCCTGTGAAAAGGTGTATAAGGCCCAGGGATTTTATGGAGTCAATATTAAGGAAATCAGTTCTGAAGTCAGTTTGACACGTCCTGCAATCTATAATTATTTTGAAACCAAGGAGGAGATTCTTCTTGGCCTGCTTGCAAGAGAATATGAGATTTGGTGTGGACAGTTAGAAAAAATAATTCCGACGGCCTGTGGATATACAGCAGAAACGCTCTCAGAAAAGATTGCACATACGCTGGAAAATAAAGAAATCTTGCTGCGGATTCTTAATATGAATCTTTTTGAGATTGAACTGAACAGCCGTGTGGAACGATTGGCGGAATTCAAAAAACTTTACTTAAGGTGTATCACTGCTCTTTCGGATATACTTCGTGCCTATAAGCCGGATGTGACAGGTATGGAATGTGAGGATTTCTGCAACAGCTTCTGTGCGTTACTGTTTGGCGTATATCCTTTCGCTTTCCATACCGAAAAGCAGAAAGAAGCGATGAAATTAGCAGGTGTAAAATTCAGGGAACCAACGATTTATCAGATGGTTTACAAGAGTCTGTTAAAGTTGATTCCAAACAAATAGCTCAAAGAGAGTATGTAAAAATGAAACTACATATGAGCTGAAAAATAAAAAAGGATCGGTGCTGTTGCAAAACGGCGAATTCATACAGTATAGGACATATGAGTTAGCAAATTTATTTTTTCAGGAGGGATAAAAATGATGAAAAACATATTAGTCGCATATTTTAGTGCAACAGGCACAACCGCAGAACTGGCAGAAAAATTGGCAAAGGTAACTGGAGCAAAATTGCATGAGATAAAACCTCAGCAACCATATACCTCTTCTGACCTGGACTGGATGAATAAGAAGAGCCGCAGCAGTGTGGAAATGAACGATAAATCTTTCCGCCCGGCTATTGCAAATCAGGTTGAGGACATGACACAATATGATACAATCTTTCTTGCATTTCCAATCTGGTGGTACGTAGCTCCGACCATTATCAACACATTTTTGGAGCAGTACGACCTTACAGGTAAGAAGATTATTCCTGTTGCCACATCTGGCGGTAGTGGTATGGGGAATACAAACAAAGAACTGTTGCTGTCCTGCGTTGGTGCGGAACTGAAGGAAGGCAAAGTGTTTCCAGTTCATGTAAGCGAAAATGAATTAAAAGCATGGGTGGAAAAATATAAATAAACAGTATGGAATGAAAATTTATTACCGTTAAAAAAGAGAGGCTTCTGTTAGATTCAGCGTTCTGTAGGTTCTGAATCTCAGGGAAGTCTCTCTTTTCGGTTTCTGCGATCAAAAAAAGTATGAACTGAGAACTTTTTCTGGATAAATTTTTGTGCTATTGATTATTTTCCATAAAATTCATGTAATTTGTGACCATCATGGCAATTTTGAAGGTCAGCGCATCGTCAAAGACACGAATGTCGAGACCAGTACTTTTCTGAAGCTTTTCCAGACGGTAAACGAGCGTATTTCGGTGAATATAAAGCTGCCTTGCCGTCTCTGAGACATTCAGGCTGTTTTCAAAAAATTTGTTGATGGTAGTCAAGGTTTCTTCATCAAAGGCATCCGGAGTTACATCTGCGGTAAACGCTTCTTTCATAAACATCTGGCACAGCGGTACCGGAAGCTGGTAGATCAGCCGGCCGATTCCAAGCGTATTGTATGCAACGATAGAGCGCTCCATGTAAAAAATTTTGCCGACATCAAGAGCCATTTTTGCCTCTTTGTAGGAGCGGGATACCTGAGAGATTTCGCTGACAATCGTACCATAGGAGATTCGGACACTTGACATGGCCTCTGTATTGAGCATGTCGCGTAGCATACGCGCCGTCTGTTCCACATCTTCGTAGTCGTCGTGTTCCCGTAATTCCTGAACAATAATAATACTTTTTTCATCTACCGCTGTGATGAAATCCTTTGTGCGGCTGCCAAACAGTCCTTTTACGATTTCCATCGCCGTGTTGTCTTTTTCGTATTTGGTCTCAATCAGATAAACAATCCGGCGAACCTCTGTTTCAATATGAAGCTTTCTGGCGCGGTTATAAACGTCGATCGAAAGCATATTATCCAGAAGGAGATTCTGGATATAGTTATTTTTATCATAACGTTCCCGGTAAGCGACGATCAGATTTTGTATCTGGCAAACCGCTACCCGCCCAAGCATATAGGCATCTTCGGAAGCGCCCTGTGAGATCAGAATATATTCGAGCTTTTTATCATCAAATACTTTAAAAAAGTGAGAACTCTGCACGACCTGGCTGTCAGCCGGAGATCCGGCAAACTGTACGACGGCTGTTCTGTCTGTACCTTCGGTTGAAACTGTGGATGCAACTTCATTTCCATCTGTATCTGTCAGAAGAAAGTCTACCCTGGTAATCGTATGCAATTCATCTAACGTATTCTGTAAAATCTGACTGGAAATCATGCGTTCACATTCCTCTCTTTCTTTTTTATGCGGACTGAAAGATGTTCCGTATCCGGTTTTAATTTTTTCATAATCATACCTTATTTCCATAATATTTACAATCATTTTATTCCTCTGGTCTGCCGGAGCACGCAGCAGGTTGAAGGGAATTATAAAGATCACAAAAAATATTTATAAAATCACAAAAAATACTTTACAAATGAAAAAAGTATGATATAATACATTTATAAATAATAAGTTGCATAAAATATAAATAAGAGAATAAGAAGGGCTGATAGTAGGAGTTCAAATAAAAAACGTTAATGTTAAATAAAAATATTGGGGAATTTTTAAATATTAAAAAAGTATTTTAATAAACAAAATAAAAAAATATTTAAAAAACTTGGAAGGGGGTGAAAGGCTATTGATAGAAATACAGCTTTTAGCTTTGTTGTGTGTAGTGATGACGGCAGTGCTTTTTGATCTGCAACGGGGGCGTATCCCAAACAGTGTTATAGTTACAGGAATTTTACTGGGAGGAGCGTACCATCTGTTTACAGGAGGGATATTGGGCACGATGATTTTTTTGGGCGGAGTGTTTCTTCCAGTTGTACTGTTTGGAGCATTTTATTATTTTCGTATGATAGGAGCAGGAGACGTTAAGCTTCTGTGTGTTGTGGGCGGTTTTCTTGGACCATCCGCGTGTTTTTCCTGTATTGTGGCTGCTGTTCTTTCCGGCGGTGTGATTTCCATGGTACTTATGGCCCATCGACACAATTTTAATCAGCGGCTTGTCTGTTTTTCGGATTATGTAAGCCGTTGTTCAAAAGACGGAAGGTGGAATTCTTATCTGGAAGGTACGCAGGAGGATGCGAAACTTTGTTTTTCGGTGCCAGTATTGTTGGGGATTCTTTACTATATGGGAGGTATTTAATGAAAAAAAGTATATTTGCGGTCTGTGATCTGGAAGCAGCTTATGCCTGCAATCTTATGGATTACCTGAATAAAAAGCGTACGACACCTTTTGAAGTCCAGGCATTTACAAATGTGGAGAGCTTACAGGAGTTTACGAAGGAGCATGAAATAGAAATTCTTCTGATATCGACAAGGGCGATGTGCAATGAAATCCGAAATCTTCCGGTAAACCGTACCATCATATTGTCGGAGGGGGAGCCGCTTCAGGATTATCTTGAGGAGTATCCGTTTGTATATAAATATCAATCTTCGGATATCGTTCTGTCCGAAGTGATGGAGTATTATGCGGAAGCAAATCCTCAGCCGTATGTACTGGCGAATGCATGGCGGAAAACGAAGTTGTACGGCATATATTCACCTGTTGGCAGGTCGAGAAAGACTTCTTTTGCACTGACACTGGGTGAGATTCTGTCAGAAACAAAGAATGTACTTTATTTAAACTTTGAGGAGTTCGCAGGCTTTGAGGAGTTGTTTCAGACAACGTATCGGGCGGATATTTCCGATCTGATTTATTTTTCCAGGCAAAAGGGAGATGGTTTTATTTTTCGTCTAAATTCCGTGATTCAGACATTTCATGAGCTGCAATATGTCCCGCCGGCGATCTCACCGTCTGATATCCGGGATGTTTCCGGCAAGGAATGGCTCGATTTTCTGGATGAAATTATAAGGTGCTGTGAGTATGATGTAATAATTCTTGACCTTAGTGAACAGGTAGACGAGCTGTTTCAGATTATGAAACATTGTGACAGAATTTATACGCCGATTCAGGAGGACGTGATTTCTCAGGCAAAACTTGCCCAGTATGAAAAACTGCTTCGGATGCTGGACATGACCGAGATATTAGAGAAAACGCACCGCCTGAGGCTGCCTTTACAGATGCCGCAGAAGGAAGGAGACTTGGTACAGCAGATGGTATGGGGAGAAATGGGAGAGTATGTACGGAGTTTGTTGTGGGAGGAAAAACAGGATGGGAGAGAACCGGTAAATAATGGATCAGAAAAAATTTGCCATGCTGCGGGAACAGCTTATGGAAAGTCTGGAAAAGCACAGGGAGGTTCAGGATGAGGAAATTTATCAGAGCATTGATGAATTGATTCTGCGCACCGGTGTGGAGTTTTATATCCGGCTTTCTGAGCGGGGAGAGCTCCGTCGGGAGCTGTTTAATTCCGTTCGACGCCTGGATATCCTTCAGGAATTAATTGACGACAATTCCGTGACAGAAATTATGGTTAATGGAACAGAAGGTATTTTTATTGAGCGGGATGGTCATTTGATGTTATGGGACAAGTGTTTTGTATCAAAAGAACGTCTGGAGGATATTGCTCAGCAGATTGTAGGAAGCTGCAATCGGATTGTAAATGAATCCGTACCGATTGTAGACGCCCGGCTGAATAGCGGGGCAAGAGTAAACATTGTGATGCCTCCGGTTGCATTGAACGGCCCTATTATCACAATTCGGCGTTTTCCGGAGCAACCGATTCAGATGGAACAGCTGGTACGGTGGGGCGCTGTATCCCGGGAAGCTGTGGACTTTTTAGAAAAACTGGTTCGTGCTGGCTACAATATTTTTATATCAGGTGGAACAGGTTCCGGAAAGACGACATTTTTGAATGCACTTTCTAATTTTATCCCGAAGGATGAGCGGATTATTACCATTGAAGATAATGCAGAGCTACAGCTTCAGGGAGTAAAGAATCTTGTGCGGCTTGAAGTGAGAAATGCAAATGCGGAGGGGGAGAAGGAGATTACGATTCGGGATCTTATTCGATCAAGCTTGCGCATGCGACCTGACCGGATTTTGATCGGAGAAGTAAGGGGAAGTGAAACGGTTGATCTTTTACAGGCATTAAATACCGGACATGACGGTTCTTTTAGTACCGGGCATGCGAATAGTCCGGAGGACATGCTGGCAAGACTTGAGACCATGGTATTGATGGGGCTTGAGATTCCGCTTACGGCGGTACGTCGGCAGATAGCATCCGGTATTGATATTATGGTTCATCTGGGAAGGCTGCGTGATAAGAGCAGGAAGGTATTGCAGATTTTAGAGATTCTCGGGTATGACAGCAAAAGCGGAGAGGTGCAGACACAGGTATTGTATGACTTTGAAGAGGAGGGGGAAGATGCATGCGGCAACATAATGGGGACATTGAAAAAAAGGCGGGAGCTGATGCGACGGCAAAAGCTGCAAAGGGCAGGGTATCAGATCTGAAAGAAAAGATACTGCCTGTCTGTCAGGATTACAGTGTTTACCAGTTTTCATTCAGAGAATGGATAAAGTATCTGATTTTATATACTGTGCTGGATGCATGCATCAGTTATTTATTCTTTTTTTCCTGGGTATCTTTTGTGCTGTTGCTTCCAGGTGCAGTACCGTTTGTTCGGGAACGGAGATCGGCATTGCAGAAAAAGAGAGCAGTAGAGATGAAACGTCAGTTCATGGATAGTATGCAGATGTTGACAGTTTCTTTGCAGGCTGGATATTCTGTGGAAAATTCCATCCGGGAGGCCGTGAAGGAACTTGCCAGAGTATATGAACCAGAAGCTTTTATTTTGCAGGAATTTCAAATAATGGAAACGCAGCTTGCGGTTAACCGAAATATGGAAGATCTTTTTATGGATTTTGGAGAGCGCAGCGCAATTGATGATATACAGAGCTTTGCAGAAGTATTTTTTACAGCAAAGCGTTCCGGCGGAGATTTGATTGCAGTGATACGTAACACGGTTTTTTGCATCCGCCAAAAACAGGAGACCCTGCAAGAGATTGAGACTTCTTTGGCAGGAAAAGTGATGGAACAGAATGTTATGAGTATGATACCACTTTTGATTTTAGCATATGTGAAGTTTACCTCCTCGGAATTTTTAAGTGTCATGTATGGTAATCTGACAGGAGTTACAATTATGGTCCTTTGTTTTCTGGTATACGTTCTGGCATATTTTTGGGGAAGAAAGATTGTTCGGGTCGAGGTTTAATGTATGAGACAGATATTTGAAAAAATGGGTGTGTTTCTGGTTGATCTCATGAAGCTGGATCGGCCGGGAAAGGGGAAAGAGGGGATACATCAGGAGCTGATTGCTTTGTCGGCGGAGGGAAAAACGGCAGTCAGAAATTATTATGTCCGGAAAGTTTCTGTTTTGCTTATGGTTCTTTTCGCAGGTCTTTTGTTTTCTTTTCTGGGCTTGGCCATTTATATGGCAGTTCCGGAAAGGGAAATGGCACAGCTTTTGAACCGTCCGGATTATGGAGAAGGAGACCGGAAGGAAGCATTGAAGGTACAGGTCGAGGGCGAGGAAAACACACGCGAGTTGGAGATTACCGTTCAGGAGAGGAAGTATACAGACCAGGAAAAACAAAAGCTGATCGATCAGGCGCTCCAGAACGTGGAGCAGGTTCTTCCAGGGGAAAACCACTCTCTGGATGAAGTGCGAAGTAATCTGAACTTTCCATCCGAAAGCGAAAATGGGGCTGTAAAAATAAGCTGGCTGACGATTCCTTATGGAGTCATTCAAGAGGATGGAAGTTTGAAGGAAGTGACGGATGAAGCTGGTGTTCTGGTGGAGATACAGGCGACACTTACATGCGGCGGGACAGAAGCAGTATATAAATCATACGCAAAAGTTTTTCCGCCAAATCTTCCGCCAGAGGAGCGTTTTAATCGGGTTCTGAAAGAAGAAGTGGAACGTGCGGATGCGCAAAGTAGCCACGAAACGTCAATCAGGCTGCCCGAATACGTGGAAGGTAAGAATCTGCTATGGAGTTATCCGGCAGAAAATCCTTTTCCGGCAATGTTTATTCTGACGCTGGTAATGGCAGTATGCATATATCTGGAAATGGACAGTGCGGTACACAGGAGGGCAGAGGCCCGAAAAACGCAGCTTATGCTTGATTACCCGGATCTGATGTGGAAGATGACCATGCTTCTGGGTGCGGGACTCAGTATTCGTGGAACATTTTTCAGGATATCCGGGGAATATCAGAGGAAGAAAAAGGAGGACTCTGGAAAAAAGAAGAGACTGCATAAAACAATCAGATATGTATACGAGGAGGTAACAAGCGCGTGTTATGAGATGCAAAGCGGTGTGTCGGAGGCTCAGGCATATGAGCGGTTCGGCAAGAGATGTCAGTTACCGGAATATATTCGGCTTGGCTGTGTTCTGTCGCAGAATGTAAAGAAGGGAGCAAAAGGTCTGGCATATCTTTTGGAGACAGAGGCTGAGACATCTTTGAATGACCGCAGGAATCATGCTCGAAAAATCGGAGAACAGGCAGGAACCAAGCTTCTAGTTCCTATGGTTTTGATGCTTGCCGTTGTACTTGTCATTCTAATGGTTCCTGCGTTTTTGTCTTTCTGATAACAATTGGACGGGAATTTTCATGAAAGGAGAAAAGTATGTATCATCTGAAGGCATTTCTGAAGGAAGAGGATGGAGTTGGAGTAGTGGAGATTATTTTGATTCTCGTGGTCCTGATCAGTCTCGTTTTGATTTTTAAAAATCAACTGACAAGTCTTGTTGCAAATATTTTCAGTAAAATAATAAGCCAGAGTAACAACGTATAAGGAGGAAGCATGGGCAGAAAAGAATTCAAAGGATCAATAACAGTATTTTTCAGTATGGTTTGCCTATTGTTCCTTTCTCTGATCTGTGCAACGGTGGAATCCGCCAGAGTTCAGGGGGCAAAAGCACAGGCGGCAAATATTATAGGCATGGGAAATTTTTCTCTGCTTGGCGAATATGAAAATGGATTGTTGGAATCATACGGTATATTTTCTCTTGACGGTTCTTATGGTGAGGGAGCTTTTCGTATTGAAAAAGTAAAACAGCGCTTAGAGGAATATCTTTCTTATAATGCAGACCCGAAAAAGGATGTATTTTTTCCGTGGCATTTTGACCCCTGGAATCTGGAACTGACAGATAGTGAAGTATCAGGATATGCGCTCTTAACGGATGAAAAGGGAGAAGCATTTTATCAGCAGGCCGTTTCTTATATGAAGGCAAATGCGGCAGTGCTTGCAATAGATAAATTGTTTGAGTACACGAAGGAGACAAAAGAGATTAAAAACTGGCAGGAAAAGTATGAGAAAAGCCAAAAAAACAGCGATGACGAGATTTATCAGCTGGAAGATAAAAAACGGAAAAAACTTGAGGCAATGGAGTCAGAAGCACAGGAAGCAAAAGAAAATGGAACAGAAATCGTACTTGTGCCAGAGGAACCGAAGAATAATCCTCTGAAAGAAATTGCAAAACTGCGCAAAAAAAGTACGCTGGAAATCGTGACATGGGACAAAGAAATCTCAGAAAAAAAGATAAACATCAGAAATTTTCCATCTAAAAACAGAAACAGAAAAGGAACTCTGAAACTGGAGAAGGAGCACAGCGGATTGATTTCAGATGTATTGTTCAGAGAATATCTTATGATGCATTTTCCGGACTATCTGAGCGATGGAGAAGGCACGGCACTTGACTATCAGTTAGAATATATATTAGGTGGAAAAAATACAGACAAGCAAAATCTGAAATACGTTGTGAACCGACTTCTCTTGATCCGGGAAGGAATGAATTACCTTTATGGTCTTCAGAATCAGAATATGAGTATGAAGACAGAAGGACTGGCAATTACATTGACGGGATTTCTGGGAATACCTGCACTTACTGCGGCGACAAAGCATGCGCTGCTGCTGGCATGGGCGTATGGGGAAAGCCTTGTTGATGTGAGAATTCTGCTTGATGGAGGTAAAGTTCCCGTTTTTAAGGATACATCTACATGGGCTCTTACGATTGAAAATCTGGGCCGGATTACGGAAATTCTCAGGGAGGGGGCCAGGGATAAAGGCAAGGGTTTAAACTATCAGGAATATCTGCGAATTCTTTTGCATATGGGTTCAGTCTCATCACAGAAAATGCGCGCACTGGACATGATTCAGGCAGAACTTCGGGCAACAGATCAAAGTCCGCATTTTAAGGCAGAGAATTGTATCGTTGCGATTGAAACAAATACGGTGTGGAATTGCCGTCCGGTATTTTTGAGTCTTCCGCAAGCGGTGATGGGGGTATCAGGAAAAAGGACAGGTTTTGTGCAAAAAGGGAGTATTACGTATTGAGAAATACCAGGAAGCGGGGTGAAAAAGAATGTATTTGTATTCTGGTATGCAGTTTGATAGAAGCAAGCAAGATTTTATGCCAGTTCAGTTCAAGACATATATAAATTCAATTAAAATAATAATCAGAAAGGAAAAAGTCTCTCCCCTTTGTTTATGTTATCTTAAAAAAATAAAACAGAGTACAAGTGCATTCTTTTTTGCTTCGCTTCCCGGGACACTTACAGTTGAGGCTGCAATTATAGTTCCATTTTTTCTGTTTGTAATGATTAGTATAATGCAGTTTGGTAATGTGATGGGAACGGCAGTGAGATTTGGAAATTCTCTTGCTGAGACAAGTAAGATTATCGCGGCGTCTGCTTATGTGTCCAGATATGGCGGAGATACAGACGGAGTTTCAGAGTTTGCAGCGGGAGCGCTATCAGCAGCATTTGCTCACGGAAGAGTTCTCTCACAGGCAGGCAATTCACCAGCAGTAAAAAATACCAATCTGGCCTTATCATCTTTTTTACAGGAGGATGAAACAATTGATTTGATTATGACGTATCAGCTGCGTTCTCCTTTGTCAGTTGTTAAATTACCAGGTAATTTTTTTATACAGCGTGCGAGAGTAAGAGCTTGGACTGGGAGGATACCACCGGAATACGGGGAGAAAAAGGAGGACGAAGAGGCTGAAGGAGAATATGTGTACATGACGCAGACAGGCAGCGTATATCATGAGGACCCAGAGTGTACACATTTGAAACTGTCCATTCGGGAGGTCGATTCCAGTGCACTGGGGATGCTGCGAAACAACAATGGCGGTATTTATCATAGCTGTGAAAAATGCGGAGGGCTTGCGCAGGAAGGTCGTGTCTATATTACGAGAGAGGGGGAGAAATACCACAGTTCTCTTTCGTGCAGTGGCTTGAAACGAACGGTACGTCAGGTACGGAAAAATGATCTGAGCGCGAAAAGGGCTTGTTCCAAATGTGGTAGCGCGTAAACAGTAGATAGGCAAAAATGTTCAGGAGTAAAAAAGGGAGCAGGATGTATTTTAAAATATTGAGTCTGCTGATGCTAGGATTTTGTTCTTATACAGATATCCGGTATCGGAAAATATACATGAAAGCATTACTTTTGTATGGGGGCTTACTTCTTGGCGGAAGGGTGACGGATGCATTGATCTATGGGATAACGAATGGAATAAGTGATATCGACAAAGTGGTGCAGGAAGGTTTTTTAAGTGCATTGCCAGGGTGTGTATGCCTTTTGTTTTCGTGCATCAGTAAACAAGCATTCGGATATGGTGATAGCTTTCTGATTATAGTCTGCGGTTTGGCTCTGGGGTTTATGACTATGATACAGGTTCTGCTTTTTGCATTCCTTTTTTCAGGATTGAGCGCGCTGGTTTTGTCTATAGTAATGAAAAAAGGCCGTAAATATGAAATGGCCTTTGTACCATACTTATTTCTGGGTGTACTGCTTATAACAGTGGGAGTATGATTAATTATGGGTGGAGGATCGCATGAAACATAAATATTTAAAGGGAAGTTATACCTTGGAAGCTGCGGTTATATTTTCAGTTATGTTTTTTATATTGGCAACGCTTATTTTCTGTATATTTTACATACATGACTGTGCAGTTGCTCAAAGTGCAGCGTGTGAGGCAGCGTCAGTTGGAACTAATTTTATAAAAAGTGACGAGAGAAAGAAAGCAGCAGAAATTGTGAAAGATCTGGTGGATGGAAGACGATTTATGGGGAGCCGGAATGTAAAGCAAAGAATAGCTGTTGGGACAAAAGATGTAAATGCGGTATGGCAGGGAACGTATCCAATGCCTGGTTTTAGTACGGGGTATCTGTTCGGAAACAAATTCTCAGTCAGGGGAGCATGGAGTGTAAAAGTTTTGGACCCGGCGGATATGATTCGAAAAATAAAAGGAATCGGGGATGTCCTGACAGGAGGCAACGATTGAAATCAGAATATAAAAGAGATCTCCAAAATAATTATCTGATACTGGAGATTTCAGCAGAAATAGAAGAAGACAGTTATCAGATGCGTATGCTGGAACAAAATAAAATCCAGGGTCTTTTACCGTTCCATAGTTGCAGAAAAGACGGTTTGTTGCAGCTTAATTATGAAATTACATCATTACAGCCATTGGAAAGTATGTTCGAGAAAAAGAAGATGGGATATCAGGACATTGTCTTTCTACTATCGGGAATAAGAAATATTCTGGAAGAATTACAGAAGTATTTGCTGAATCCTGCACAGGTTCTGTTTGCTCCTTCGTATATTTTTCTGCGTCCTGATCGAAGCAGTGTAAACTTATGTTATATACCGGGCGTCTATCACGAGACATCAATAGTCCTGTTAGCAGAATTTGTGTTAAAAAGACTGGAACATGATGATGGTGAGGCAGTAAAAATTGGATATGGTTTTTATCAGGAGTCATTAAAAGAGAACTTTAGTTTGCAGGAGTTGTTAAAAGGTATTTTATTATCGCCAAAGGATAGTGGCGATAAGAACAATACAGAAAAATCAGGAGATTTTACGGAAGTATGTAGTAATATAGCAACGCATAAGAACATGGAGGAGTATCACATAGAAAGAACAAGGGCAGAACAGGAAGCAGAAAATGAGTATGAAGTGGTGCATAAAAAGCGTAAAGATCAAGCCGGATGTACAGAGAAGTTTTCAGATAAGGTGTTTTCTGCAATTCATCCGGCAGTGCTTCTTTCCGGCTTACTTTTAACCGTGATGCTTGAAGCGGTATATTATTTCGGGTTGTTGGATGTAACGGAAGCAGGAGGCATCTTTTTTTTGATCATTTCTGTGGAGGCATTGTTGAATAAATATTGGCATGCGATAAAAGACAAGAAAAAGAAAGCAGAGAACCGTTGGGAAGAAGACAGAGATGAGGAAATGTATCGCTTTTTGCAGGAGGAAATGTATGAAAAAACAGTAGAAAAAGAAGCGAATCAGATAGAAGAGACCTGTTGTCTTGTACGGGATGATTACGAAAGACGTATACGCTTTGTTTGTGTGCAATCAGGAAACAAAGCTACACAATATCCTGATATTGTGATAGGGAAAGAGCCGGTTTACATAGGAAAAATGAAAGGAGAATCTGATATATTTTTGAATTCGCCTACGGTTAGCAGAATGCATGCGATGATAATACAAAATGATCAGGGCTGTAGCGTGAAAGATTTAAACAGCCGAAACGGGACGTTTTGTAACGGCGAGCGTCTCCGCCCGCAGGAACAAAGAACGATTCAGGAAGGAGATATTATTGCATTTGCAGAAATCGAATATCGAAGGGTTTCATCCTTTTCCTGAGTATAAATCCTATGGCAGTATCATATATCATTTTACTCGAAACCAGTATGTATATAGGTCATGGAAACCGAGCGCATGGTACAACTGTTTTGCAGGAATATTTCCCTGGACTACCTGAAGATACGCATGTGTCATTCCTTTTTTTCGGGCTTCGTGAAGTATGGAAGAACAGATAGCTTTGGCAAAATTTTTACGGCGAAAACAAGCATCGACATAGATTGCATAGAGTCCGACGTGGCTACGGTCTAAAATGCCAAGACCTGAGGCAACCATACGACCATCCATCCGGATGCTTGCAACAATCGTTTGCTTTGGAATTGCCTTGAACATAGAAGGAACAATCCGGCGATGGATTGAATTTGTGGTTCCATTCAGACTGAAAAACGAAGAGATCCATTCATCGGTAATTTGATCTTGAAGCTGAACAGTAATGTCACCTGGAAAAGTGATAAAGGATGCAGGAGCACAGTTTTCTCCAGGGTGTCCATATTCAGCAGAGGAGGGAGGCCATGCACGGAGTTGGGAATAATCCATGGTCATCACTTCTGTAGTATGTTGTATTTCGTAACCAGCTGATGCAAGCAGATGATCAAAAGATGATTCCAGCAATGGACTGATCTTGAAAATAGAAGGTGTATGATAATTTTTATAAATCTGTTCACAGTAGACAATCTTTTCTTGCACGGGTAACAAGGATACTCCGACTTGTTCCACACTGTTTGTACGGTGAGAATAGTTATGAGAAAAGCGAATAAGCCATCCGTCATACAGTTCTATTTTGTGAGAAGGCCAAGCGTTCAGTGAAAGTTCTTCTATTAATTTAATATAAGCGGTATGATTCATATAAATTGTCCTTAAATTGTGTTTTTATACAAATATCAAAAAATAATAGTATATTGATTATATCAGTTGAAAAGATTTCAATCAATAATTAAAATAAATGTATAAAACAGCGTTGCTTTGTGCCTTGAGAATTGTTACAATAAGCAAAGAGAAGATTTCTGAATGAATACGCAAAGATGTAAAATAGTGTACAGAAAGGGAAACTATGCAGGAGTTACGTTCATTTATTTGCTCCAGGCAGATCGTAAATCTGACGATTGTGGGTGCGAATATTGTTCTTTTTATTGCACTGAGTTTTATTGGAGATACGGAAGAATTGCTTTTTATGATAAGACACGGAGCAAATTATACGTCTGCGGTTCTTGAAGGCGGGGAGTATTACAGACTGGTGACCAGTATGTTTCTGCATTTTGGCGCAGAGCATCTTGTTTATAATATGCTGGTGCTGATTTTTATGGGAGATGTCTTAGAAAAAGTCGCAGGTAAAATGAACTATTTTTTGATTTATTTTATTGGAGGAATTGCAGGAAACGTAATGTCACTGTGGTCTGACTGGAAGGTAGGTAAGGTTACAGTGTCAGCTGGTGCCTCTGGCGCAATTTTTGCAGTAGTAGGTGCGCTTTTGTGGATCATGCTCCGTAATAAAGGCAGAGTTGAGGATTATTCTGGGAAAAGGTTGCTTTTGATGGCAGGATTGTCCGTGGCAGAGGGAATAACAACCAGCGGTGTGGACAACTGGGCGCATATAGGAGGTATGGTGGCCGGCTTTTTACTGGCTATCATTTTGTATCGAAAGAAACATGAAAGTTCTGTAAGTATTGAATGAATCATTGATTATAAAGATTTATCTGGAGATTAGCCACTCCAGAACGCTTATTGCTTGTAAAAAAAGGGTTTTTGTGGTAGTATAAAACGAAAATATGGAATATTTTGGAAATAGTTATTTGGCGAATAGAACGTATTGAATTTAGGAGACGAACTGTAAAAAGCTATACTTGAATAAGCGGAAGTTGTATACGGAAATCCGTATAAGTATCGTTTCCACTGGAGGATGTCTGAACAGAGATAGAACCACTGTGCTGGTTTATGATATCTTTGACGATGAAAAGTCCGAGTCCGTTACCGTTTGCTTTATGGGTAACGAAAGGATCGAAGAGAGTCGGAAGGTATTCGTCAGGGATTCCAGGACCGTTATCTTTTACATGAATATTCAGGCAGGAGAGATTTTGACTGTCCAATCCGGCCAAAAGAGAAATGCAACGGTTTTTTGATAAAGAGTCTGGTGTATTTAGGCATAGTGCGTCCACAGCATTGAGAATCAGATTTGTAAGCACTTCTTTCAGTTTAGTTGCATCAGCAGAAATAAAAACAGATGAGAGGCAGTCATCAAATGCTGCATCAAAATAAATTCCTTTTTCATGCATCATAGATGAAAAGGAACGAGCTATATTTGTGAGAAATGATTTTATGTGAATCGGCTCCTGGTAAAGACTTTTGCTTGTGGCAAAAGAGCAGGCTGTTTTCAGAACACGAAACGTTTCATGAAGATCTTGACAGATTTGCTGCCACAGTGGCGATTCAGCTATTTCCGGATACTTTTTGGATAAGAGCTGCATAGAACTGTCCATAAGAGTCAGCTGATTTTTGACTTCATGAGAAAGCGTGGAAATACAGTTTTGATAGTCAGTTTCAGAAAAAGACTCAGATATGCTGTTTTCTCTGGCAGTTTTTTCAAAGGATGAAACGGAGGTTTTCATTTGATTGGCTCCTTTTGTGTTTTAATAAGCAGAATAGGTGGTGATGTTGCAGCTAATAATGTCGTGTGAAAACAATGATACAAAGTGTAGCACTATATGAACAAAATAGCAACGATAATTTATTGACAATTTCCGACATAGTTTTTATAGTATTAATTATGAGATTTTGTTAGGTTATTGCTATATAATGGATGAATTGGGTGTATTAAGATTTCAATTTGAGCTACATAGATTTTATTAAAAAAAGAAGGGAGACTATATTTGGAAGAAAACTGTATTTTTTGCAAAATAGCCAATGGTGAAATTCCATCGGCGACTTTGTATGAGGATAAGAATTTCCGTGTAATTTTAGATCTTAGTCCGGCCTCGAAGGGGCATGCTCTTATACTTCCTAAAAAACATGCGGCAAATTTGTTTGAATTAACAGATGAAACAGCTTCAAAAGTAATGGTATTGGCAAAGCAGATTGCAGCAGTGCTGCAAGAAGGCTTGCATGCGGATGGTGTAAACCTTGTGCAGAATAATGGCGAAGCAGCAGGACAAACTATATTTCATTTTCATATGCACATTATACCGCGATATCAGAATGATACAGTAAACGTAACCTGGAGACCGGGAGAACTGACTGAGAATGACAAAAAAGAAATTCTTAGTCTGTTTGAAAAATAGAGCATGAATGCTCATAAAAAAGGATTGAGAAATGAAAAATAGGGATTTTGAGGAATATTATTTAAAGTACAGAAGCCATGTGGTTAAAGTTGCTATGGATAGAATTGGAAATTATCAGGTAGCTCAGGAAATTTGCCAGAAGGTATTTATTGCATTTTATACGAATATGGAGCGTATCGAGCCAGCATTCGTAAAAGCATGGTTGATTCGTTGTACTAATAATGCCGTAATTGATTATATGAGAATGGCGCAGACAAAAAAGGAGGTTCTCTCAACCAATTCAGTTTCGGTGGATGGAAATAATCTCGTAGAAAAAAGTATGGAGTTATACCAGGAAAAGATGTACAGTCGTGATTTGGCGGGAAGAATTTTCCGGGAAGTCAGGGCAGTGAATGAACAATGGTATGAGGTGCTGATCCTTTGCTGTGTAGAGGGAATGAGTTATGCGGAGGCAGCAAAGAAACTTGATATTTCAGAAAGCGTTTTGAGAGCGAGATTATACAGGGCACGGGTGTATATCAAAGAGAAATTCGGAGACGAATACAAAGAATGTAAGCTCTAAAAACTAAGGGGATCCCTTCTCTTTCTGAAACAATAAAACAGGAGGAGAAGGGATTTTTTGATGACTACTTATTTACAATGGTTTCTATGAGCGCGACAATAGTGTCGACTGCATTGCTGGCACTACTTTTGTCCATTGCGTTAATATACGTCTGACGGTTTTGATAGAGATTCAGAATGCTGTCAAGAAGCAGATCTGAGGTCAGGTCTTCTTCCTGAAGTACGACACTGAATCCTTGTTTTTGGAAAGAAGCGGCATTTAGCAGCTGGTCGCCCCGACTGGCGGCAGCGGAAAGAGGAATCAAAAGATTTGGCTTACGAAGTTCCAACAATTCACAGATTGCATTTGCCCCTGCGCGGGAAACTACGATATCAGCAAGAGCGAATAGATCGGCCAGTTCTTTTTTGATGTATTCATATTGTACGTATCCGAACGTATCGTTTAGAGAATCGTCCAGATTGCCTTTTCCGCACAGATGGATCACCTGAAATGATTTCAGAAGCTCCGGTAGAATGCTGCGGACCGCTTGATTGACTGCTACAGAGCCGAGGCTTCCGCCAATAATCAAAAGTACTGGCTTATCAGCAGTAAATCCGCAGAATTGAAGAGCTGCCAGACGATTACCATGGCGTAATTCCTCGCGGATCGGTGATCCGGTAACGACAGCCTTTCCTTCCGGGAGGTGTGAAACAGTTTCAGGAAAATTACAGCATATTTTTGAGGCCGCAGGAAGCGCGAGACGGTTGGCCAGTCCAGGAGTCATGTCTGATTCGTGGAGAATAACCGGAATATGCTGTGCTTTTGCCGCCTGTACGACAGGCACTGTAACAAATCCACCCTTTGAGAAAATAATGTCGGGTTTTAATTGTTTTAACAATTGTTTTGCCTGGAAAAAGCCTTTTGCCACGCGAAAGGGATCTGAGAAATTCTTGATATCGAAATAGCGGCGCAGTTTCCCGGAAGAAATTCCGTGATAGGATATGCCGAGCTCTTCGATCAACTTTTTCTCAATGCCGTCGTAGGAACCAATGTATTGAATATCGTAGCCGAGTTTTTTCAGATGTGGCAAAAGCGCGATATTCGGAGTGACATGTCCGGCTGTACCGCCGCCGGTAAGTACGATTCGTTTCATAACGCCCTCCAGTTTCAGAATATTTTGTTATTTACAGTTTACCCGCTATTAGCAAAAAGTCAAGAAGGGACTTGCCTGTTCGATGAAGGATGAAAACAAAAAAACTGAACATGACAAAAAAATTGTAGAATTCGACATTGATGAGACAGTCTTGGGAGATTCAGATCTTGACCGATTTCTAAGAAAGAGCATGCAGGATGCAGCAGATGCATTGGAAGAGCGCTTAAACAATGATCCCCGGCTGCAAGGCATTGATGCCCCAGAGGGAATGTTCGACTCTATTGTAAACGAATTGAAAAGACAGGGACTTTGGCAGGAGGATATAAGTGATCATACGGGTAACGAGAACATTCATTCAGGTTTTGGTATAACTGGTAATTTCTTCTCGCGAGACGGAACAAATGAAATAGATGCAGGCTCAAAGCTAAAAGCTGCAAATGGGTCTGCTTATACGGAAACTGGAAAAGCAGGCGGGCGGATATATTCTGAGAATGTAAATATGCGTTCACAGGCTAATACAATTACTGGAAATATTTATTCAGATGTTGGTACAATCAATACGCTGGCCAATGAGGAAAAGAGTACACTTGAACAGGATGTCAGTGAAAAATATCAGGAAACGGCCTGTGCGATGCTTGTTGAAAATAATAAGCGTGCGTTGGAGCTAAGCAGGGGTGACGAGAATGATCTTGAAACATACGAGTTAAAACGGAAGAAGAGAAAAAGAGCAATTCAGTATAGTGGAGTGGTAGCAGCTATAATGGTAGTAAAAGTTTGGGATAATATTAACAATATGATATTTCGAGTAGCGGTGAACTCTGTGGACGGAGAAAATGATTTGCAAAGTAAAACGAAACAGGATATGGAAGCAATGGATGATATCCGTAAGCGCTTAGGGGTTTCTGCTATTAACTTTTGCTATTATCCAGAAGGAATGGAATATAAGGACTACGTCATCCTAGATGAAGATTCGAGAGCAATGGTATTTTATAATTATAAAAAGAAAAGATTTAGTGTGTCAATACAAGCTGTGAAAGATGGAGCAGTTGGTTATTATACTGTAGATAGTGACTCCGAGTTGCGTGAAAAGGTGAAAAATGATCAAAACATTGAAGTTGAAATATGGGAGATAAATTTGGATTTAGAAGAGGAAACATACGCCGCAGAGTTTAAATATAACAATTGTAAATATATTTTGAATGGAATAATATCATTAGATGAGATGAAAAAAATAGTCAAAGGTATGATTGTTGTATAAAGCTGCATAACTTTTTTTCTATTAATACGTTATTGTATTATGTAAATAAGTATAAAAGGAGGAGCAATATGAAAAAAAAGAAACAGTTATTGTTAGCGTTATCATTGTTAACGTGTTTTTTATTTAGTACAGTTCATGTGACAGCTGCCAATGAATCACTTGGAAAAGTAGTAGATGGATCTGTTCTCACTGATAAAAGTGAGGTGGAAAGTACGGTCTATCCATGGGCCAGAGGGTCATATTTGAGCAGTGGTACAGGTCGTGTTGAAGTTATTAGTCCAGGTCAAGTAAGAGTGAGCGGAGATACAGTTGCTTATCAGACTGTTGATGAAATCAAGGTGACGTTGTATTTACAGAGATTGAAGTCAGATGAAAGTGGATGGGTACATGTTGCAACACTTGGCCCCAAAACAGCAAAAAATACATCTATGGTGACACATAGTAACACATATTCCGTAGCCCATGGTTATTACTACCGGGTACAAGGGGCACATACGGTGATACACAAAGGTAACGTAGAGTCAGCTACCAATTATAGTGATGGTATATGGGTGTCATAAGATATTAATACCGATTTATAAAACTTATATTACATAATACAAAAGATAAACCAAAACATACTACAAATACATAATACAATAACATTCTATATTATTCGGATGCTGTTTGCATTTTGCAATCTTCGGCGGGGAATCCCGCCGGAGGGCAGTATCAAAAGGAGATGGGGGAGCCTGTGATGAAGATGAAATATTTCCGGCTGTTATTTGGTGAAGCTGGTGGATACTATATGCATTTGGGGGAATTGAAAGATAGCGTAAGAGATGAACGTTTTACGTTTTTATATTTGAAAAAAGTTGGAGGGCATGTGGAGCAAATGAAAGCTGAGCACACGCTTTTTTTGTGCCCAGAATGTATTGATTTACTTGTTCTGGATCAGGCTGAGATGTCTGGGGAACCGGGACTGGCGGTATTCCTGCAAGGCGCCCGGATTAAAACTTTGGTGATACCGGAAGAAAATGGGAACGTATTTCATGCAGAGCAGGTGATTGGTCTGGGTTCACATACTCCGTACAGAGAGAAGAAATATTGTATGGAGGCTGTGGGATGGCGTTTTTATATAGAAGATTACAGCGGCTCTGTCCTGTTCGCGCATGGACCCGCAAAGGACGGAGACAGATATGAAGACTGTGTGGTACATGTAAAAGAAATAAATAGAAGCAATCGGTGTTGTGTGGAACGGGATTTGGATGGATACGGCTGTACGTATGGCTGTACGTTGCACCGGGAGTATGACTTGTGTCGATGCAAAGCAGACGGACAGAATATTTTGGAGCAGCTTTCGGTGATGCTGCTTCCGGATCATCTGGATGGTGGTGACTGTACAGAACCGGGGTCTGTTGTACAGGAGCAGTTCCGGGATATTCGGTTTTGGGGCCTTACAAAGGGAATTGGCAGATGGTACAGTCAGATAGAAGGTTTGGCAGCTGAGAAACGGGAAGTTACAGATTTTTATGACAGAGAAAACGAAAGAAGATATTTTATCGGATCAGGGGAAACACTGGATGATGCAACAATTGGGAAGTTGTGCAGAGACAGTATGAGGAACCGGGTGGTTGTTTTGCAGGAAGGCCGGGGACTGTGCTGTTCCGGATTTTTGAAATATACGGAAGAATAAGGAGTAAAGGGGAAAGTAAAAAGAGGAAGGATAAGAATATGATTCAAACGGAGAAGCACCCGGCTCAAAAATTCTGTGGTGAAATTTCCGGTTCAGTGATAAAATAGATAGGACAGAATCCAATAGAAAAGGGGCGCGGATATGAAACTTATATTTTTGGGCGCAACACATGAGGTAACGGGTAGTTGTTTTTTGCTGGAGGCCTGTGGGAAGCGGGTTTTGATTGACTGCGGGATGGAGCAGGGACCAGACACGTATGAAAATATGCCGCTTCCGGTTAAGCCATCAGACATAGATATGGTGTTGTTGACGCATGCGCATATGGATCATTCAGGAAAGCTTCCGCTTCTTTATAAAGAAGGGTTTCGCGGACAGGTTTTTGCGACAGCTGCTACTGCAGATTTGTGTGAAATTATGCTGCGGGACAGCGCGCACATTCAGATGTTTGAAGCAGAATGGAAAAACCGCAAAGGAAAAAGGGCTGGGCGGGAGGAGATAAAGCCGCTGTATGATATGGATGATGCAGTTGGTGTGCTGTCCTGTTTTGTGCGGTGTGAATATCAAAGAGAAGTGATAATTGCAGAAGGGATGCGGGTCCGGTTTGTTGATGCGGGGCATTTGCTTGGGTCTGCATCCATTGAAGTTTGGCTTCGAGAGAAGGAAACAGAGAAAAAGCTGGTGTTCTCCGGCGATATCGGGAACACAGATCAGCCGTTGATTCGGGACCCGGAGTACCCTGGGGACGCAGATTATGTGATTATGGAATCAACGTATGGTGACAGAAGCCATGAGAAACCGGCGGATTATGCGCAGGCTTTGGCGAATGTCATTCAGCGGACCTTTGACCGGGGCGGAAATGTTGTGGTTCCGTCGTTTGCAGTGGGTCGTACGCAGGAGCTGCTGTATTTTATCCGCCATATTAAGGAGAAAAAGCTGGTTCAGAATCATGATGATTTTGAAGTATGGGTGGACAGTCCGCTTGCGAATGAAGCGACCGGGATTTTTCGGGAGCATATGTGGAGTGATTTTGATGAGGAAGCCAGAGCGCTTTTGCAGCAGGGTATCAATCCGATTGGTTTTACAGGATTGAAAACCTCTGTCACAAGTGATGACTCCCGGCGTATTAATGAAGATTTTAAGCCGAAAGTGATTCTTTCAGCCAGCGGCATGTGTGATGCGGGCCGCATTAAGCATCATTTGAAGCACAATCTTTGGAGACCGGAGTCTACGATTCTTTTTGTCGGCTATCAGGCAGTCGGCACGCTGGGGCGTGCATTGCTGGAAGGTGCAAAAGAGGTTCGGCTATTTGGCGAAGAGATTGAGGTAAAGGCAGAGATCTGCCGCTTGCCTGGAATCAGTGGTCATGCAGACAATCAGGGGCTGATCAAGTGGATCTCTTCTTTTGAAAAAAAGCCGGCGAAGGTATTTGTTGTACACGGCGAAGATACGGTATGTGAGATTTTCAGGAACAGATTGCAGGATGAGCTGGGGTTCGACGCATATTGCCCTTATTCGGGAACAGAGTTTGATCTGGCGCTTGGCAGAATGATCAGAGAGCCGGAGCCGGTTCGTGTGAAAGCGAAGCCCGGGGTGACTGCGGCAGCGAAGGTGACAAAGACGTTTGCCAGATTGCTGGCTGCAGGACAGAGACTGATTGGTGTCATTCGGCAAAATGAAGGCGGGGCAAATCGCGATCTCGAAAAATTTACCAGGGAAATACACGATTTGTGTGATAAGTGGCAGCGGTGAGTGTTGTACCAAGGAAAGGAAGCAGAAAGAATGCAGGTCAGAAAAGGCAGGAATATCTGCCGTATTTTTATAGGGATTGCGGCTTTTGTGCTGATAGCAGTGGGGAGCCTTTCGCTTTCGGGCTGCGGTGTGGTGAAACGTGTGAAATATGAATTTTCCGGATCAGGTGAGGAAGGTTGGGATCATGCGGCGATCGAGAGCGGCATTGTAACCGGGGTGGAGGAATACTATTATGACCACCTTCCGGAGGAGCTGCATGAAGCGTACCGGGAAATTTATGTGCATGTAATGAAGAACGAGGATTCCGGAGATTTTCTGTCAAAGATCGGAGTAGATGATTTCTGGAGGGTGTATTATGGGATGCTGGCAGACCACCCGGAGATTTTCTGGATTGGAAGCAGTGCGCAGGTGCAGCAGTCGGGCATTACCGGCGATGTGGTCTCCTACAAACTGGAGATTATTGTACCGGTCGAGGCGCGCCAATCCATGCGCGAAAAGCTGGAAGCGGCTGCGGATGCGTGCATCAGTCAGATTCCTCCCGAGGCATCCACGTATGAAAAGATAAAATATGTATATGAGTATCTGATTGATACGGTGGAATACAGTTCACAGAGTGCAGACTCTCAGAGTATTCAAAGCGCGCTTCTGTATTATACTTCTGTTTGTGCCGGGTACTCCAAAGCATTTCAGTACATATTGCATCGAATGGGGCTGTTTTGTACTTATGTTACGGGACGGACGAAAAACGGCGGGGACCATGGCTGGAATATGGTACGAATTGACGATTTGTATTATTATGTTGATGTAACCTGGGGAGACCCGGTTTTTGCGAATCAGATGGATAGCCTGGACGCGGGACAGACGAAAAATTATAATTATCTGTGCTGTACGGAATATGATTTGTTTAAGACGCATGAGCCAGGAGATTCGATCGAGCTTCCGCCCTGCACTTCGGATGCGTATAATTATTATAAACGCAATGGCAGGTATTATGAGAATTATGATTATAATACGGTGTATGATGCGTTGATGAATTCTGTCTGGAACGCAGAGAGCAGTATTGTTATGAAATTTGGCAGCCAGGAGGCGTATGATTCGGCGCGGTATGAGTTGTTTGAAGGAAATCTGCTGGATGATCCGGGCCAGTACTTGATGGAAATAAACGGCGTAAATACCTGGAATTATCGTTACCATACAGATGATAATTTTTATCTGATAACAATTTACTGGTAGGGCTGTTAAAAAAAGCTGCCGCACAGAAAAAATACTGGATATGGTGTTTCCAAAAAGAAACAGCATCCTTAGCGGTATTTTCCCGGTGCGGCAGCTTTATTTTATGAATCATGCAAAGAGCGATATTATTTTTCTTCGAGAGCCTGCTTCAGAGCTTTTGCAAGCTGATCCGGGCAGGATGTGGGGCGTACGCCGCAGCGTATTCCTTCGAGACGGGAGATGGCTTCCGGTACGGTCATGCCTTCTGTAAGCCGGGCAACGCCCTGGGTATTGCCGGAGCATCCACCGATAAATTCTACGTGTTTGATTGTATCTCCATCCAGCTCAAAGTGGATTTCCTGTGAGCAGACGCCGCGTGTTTTGTATACTGTCATGAAATGATCCTCCTGTGTTTATTAAAAATGCAGTAAATACGGAACAAGCTACGTTCCCTGTTTTCAGCAAGTATATCGTTTTTTCATAACAGAATCAATAGAAATTTCTTCTTATTTTATACAAATATAGAAATAAGTTTTTTGAAAAAGTTGTGAGGACGAGACAGAGAAACCAAAGTTCGGTATGGAAACAGTTCGTGACAAATGAGCCGGAAACTGATACAGTACGAAGATGAGGAAATATTATAGCAAATGGCTATAATCCGATATAATATATTATATAAGGAAGGTACAGGTGATGCATATGAGAAAAACAGGAATTATCGGCGCAATGGAGATTGAGGTAGAGGGACTGAAAAAGAGTATGGAGATTCAGCGTGAGGTTCAAAAAGCAGGCATGGAGTTCTGCGAGGGCCTTTTGCATGGTTGTCCGGTGGTAGTGGTGCGAAGCGGCATTGGCAAAGTGAATGCGGCGATCTGTACACAGATTCTGATTGATGAATTTCAGGTGGAGGCGGTGATCAACACAGGGATTGCAGGATCGCTGGATGCGCGCATTGATATCGGGGATATCGTGATTTCCACGGATTTGGTACAGCATGATGTGGATGCGGTGAATTTTGGTTATGAACCGGGACAGATTCCGCAGATGGATGTGTTTTCTTTTGCAGCAGATGAAGCATTGTCGGCCCTGGCAGAAAAGGTGTGCCGTGAGGTGAACCCGGATATTTCGGTATTCTGCGGACGCGTGGTAAGTGGAGATCAGTTTGTGGCAGATAAGGCAGTTAAGGAACGCATCAGCGGATTGTTCCATGGGTTATGTACGGAGATGGAAGGTGCGGCCATTGCACAGGCGGCGTATCTGAATGAGATCCCTTTTGTGGTGATTCGCGCAATTTCGGATAAGGCCGATGAAAGTGCCTCGGAGGATTATCCGACATTTGAGCGAAAGGCGGCGCAGCATTGTATGCGGCTGGTGGAAGAACTGGTACAGAAATAATCTTCATATAAGAGGAATGGAGTAGATGTACTTCATTCTTTTTTTTCTGTCCGGCGGAGATTTATTTTCCCCTTGAGAATCGTCGGTTTTGGCGCGAATTTGTCGAACGATTTCGCTTTGCAAATGAATTTTTTCCGGCTATAATGGCGATACTTGAGCGATTGCGGCGACAGGCGCCGTCGTGGACGCGAAATGTGTCCGTCCGAAATCAGAGAGATTTTGGGTTGCAGTGCTCAGAGATAATTAAAAAGGGGGATTCCATATGTTAAAGTTCATCATGGAACAAAATCTATTACTTTATGTACTAGGAGCAGCGTGTATTGTAGGCGTGGCAAGTCAAATGATTCTGAAACAGATTTACGACAGAATGATCAGAGATACGAAGAATACTGGTGAAGCTAACGGAAGATTTTTACAGCAATTAAGACAACGGTTTCAATATTGTTCGCATTTGAATGAAAAAGTTGGTGATGTACAAGCACTGATTCAAAAGGCACTGATCGAGTATCGGTACTGGGGTATGAGCCTGCACCGCTGGAAACGGTTTGGAGCGTACTGTCTTGTTGTGAGTTTACTGTGCGCGGCATACGGCAGTGTCTATGTAGTGCGTGGCGGCGGCCAGCTTTTGAATGGCAACCTGTATTTCTGGATGGGTGCTCTGGCAGTGGGACTGACAGCTGCTGCATATGGAATTGCAGATACGGGATACCGGAAAGAATGTCTGGAAATCCGACTTACTGATTATCTGGAAAACAGCGGTGCAGTTCGTGATTACAGCGAGAATCCGGAAGAAGCAATGGAAACATTCGATGAAACAAAGATGTCAGGCGTGACTGTGACCCCGATTGTTCCGGTGGCAGCGGGACGCAAGGCTAAAAAACGTGCCCGTGCAGAGCGTGCTGCAGCAGCACAAACCAGGGCACAAAAGGAGAAGAGCGATTTGAAAGAGAACCTGGCCCGTTTAAAAGCAGGAATGCAAGAGACAGCGGCGGAACGGGACCGGGAAAAGAATTTGGAGCTGCTGCGGCAAATGGACCCGAAAGAACAGGAACGGATTTTACGGGAGGTGCTGCAAGGGATTCTTTCTTAAACGTATGGATTCCAGGAAGGTTAAAGTTTTCATTTTGGGGACAAACTGAGATGAAGCTTTTCAAGCGGATTTTGAATCAGATCTTCTGGAATATCATGGAATTATGGCTTGCGCAAGACAGGCAGGTCTGCTAAAATGAGAAAAGAATTTGGCCGGGCATCTGCTGCCCGGGCTGAATTTACAAATAAATACGAATAGGAGATGTGGTTATGGGCAATAAAGTGACATTTGATTATTCAAAAGCATCCAGCTTTATTTCAGAGGCAGAGGTTGCGTCGATGGCGAAGATCGCTTCCGACGCAAAAGAGGTGCTGGTGTCCAGATCGGGAGCAGGCAATGACTTTCTTGGATGGATTGACCTTCCGGTAGATTATGACAAAGAGGAATTTGCCAGGATTAAAAAGGCGGCTGAGAAGATCAAAAGTGATAGTGAAGTGCTTTTGGTCATTGGTATCGGCGGTTCCTATCTGGGAGCAAGAGCTGCGATCGAGTTCCTGCGCCACAGCTTTTACAATATGGTGTCAAAGGAAATTCGCAAGACACCGGAAATCTATTTTGTTGGAAACAGCATCAGCAGCACGTATGTGAAGCATCTGATGGATGTGATCGGGGAAAGAGATTTTTCTGTGAATATCATTTCAAAATCAGGTACCACGACAGAGCCTGCCATTGCATTCCGTATTTTCAAGGAAATGCTGGAAAAGAAGTATGGAAAGGCAGAGGCTGCTAAGAGAATTTATGCGACAACTGACAAAGCAAGGGGAGCACTGAAAAACCTCGCAACAGAGGAGGGCTACGAAAGCTTTGTTGTTCCGGATGATGTTGGCGGACGTTTTTCTGTGCTTACAGCAGTAGGATTGCTTCCGATTGCAGTGTCCGGAGCGGATATTGACAAGCTGATGGAGGGCGCAGCGTCTGGAAGAAAGCGCGCACTGGAAGCTGATTTTGCAGAAAATGATGCTCTCAAATATGCAGCAGTCAGAAATATTCTGCTCAGAAAAGGCAAGGATATTGAGGTTCTGGCAAATTATGAGCCGAGCCTGCACTATGTTTCTGAATGGTGGAAGCAGTTATACGGCGAAAGTGAAGGAAAAGACCAGAGGGGAATTTTCCCGGCGTCTGTAGATTTGACTACAGATCTTCATTCTATGGGTCAGTTTATCCAGGACGGCAGCCGTATCCTCTTCGAGACAGTTTTAAATGTGGAAGAAGCAAAGTGCGAGATCACGATCAACGAAGAGCCGGTTGACCTTGATGGCCTGAACTATCTGGCAGGTAAAACGATGGATTTCGTGAACAAAAATGCGATGAATGGAACCATTCTTGCGCATACGGACGGCAATGTTCCGAATCTGACGGTCAATATTCCGAAACAGGACGAGTTCTTCCTTGGGGAGCTGTTCTATTTCTTCGAGTTTGCATGCGGCGTGAGCGGTTATATTTTGGGCGTGAATCCGTTCAACCAGCCGGGCGTTGAGGGGTATAAAAAGAATATGTTTGCGCTTCTTGGAAAGCCGGGCTATGAGGCAGAAAGAGAAGCACTGTTGAAGAGACTGTAAAACCGGACCCGGATGACCGATACAAAATAAAAGGTGACTTTTTTGTAGAAGCCTTCACTTTGTATTGGTCCTCCGGGTTTGATTTATTCTTACTTTAAAGAATTTTGCGGTTGCCAAATAGAACAGAGGTCAGAAAGGAGATACAGATGAGAATAGTTTTTCTTGAGGCAGAGACCCTTGGAGATGATATGCGGTTTGACCGCTTTTTTGAGCTGGGAGAGGTGGAAGTTTACGGCAAAACAGACGTGTCAATGGTAGCGGAACGTATTGCGCAGGCAGACGCAGTGATTGCGAATAAGCTGCCAATGAATGAATCCACATTGAAAGACGCAAAGTTTTTAAAATACATTGGCGTAACAGCGACGGGTACTAACAATATAGATTTTGATTATGCACGGAAGCGCGGCATTATGGTGACGAATGTGGCCGGATATTCGACCGATGTCGTGGCGCAGCATACGTTTGCGATGGTACTTTATCTCCTGGAGCATCTGCGCTATTATGATGATTATGTAAAGTCTGGAGATTACTGTAAATGTAAGTCATTTTGCCATATGGACCGCCGGTTCAGTGAGCTGGCAGGAAAAACATGGGGAATCATCGGTCTTGGCGCAATCGGGAAGCGTGTGGCACAGATTGCGCAGGTCTTTGGCTGCCGCGTGATCTACTGTTCACCGTCCGGCAAGAATCAGAACACCGAATACAAACAGGTAGATTTTGACACGCTGCTGGAGACTTCAGACATTGTTTCAGTACATACGCCTCTGAGTGAAAAAACGCATCACATGATGGATTATGATGCATTTTGCAAGATGAAAGAAAGTGCCATTTTTATTAATGTGGCCCGCGGACCGATTGTGGACGAGAAAGATCTGGCAAAAGCAATTCACAAAGGAAAAATTGCAGCTGCGGGTCTTGATGTACTTGAACAGGAGCCAATGGATAAGGATTGTCCGCTGCGTAAGCTGGAAGAGAGTGACCGGCTGCTGATTACACCTCATATCGCATGGGCAGCCGTGGAGGCAAGGACAAGACTGCTGGATGAGGTATGGCTGAACCTGAACGCATACATCCAAGGAGAAGAGAGAAACGTATGCCGAAAGTAAAGAAAGACGCGCAGGGCGAGAATGGGCAGGATGCCAGGACAGAGGAAGCGCCGGCTAACGCGAAAACAGGCTGTACAGTTCAAAAAGCAGGCAGATTCTTGGGCGCAGGCGTCATTGTTTTTTTGCTGATCTGGTACTGCCTGCACCCAGATTATTATGGAGGCAAGGGTTTTGGTGCTCTGTTTACAAATGCCAGAACGTATGCCATGATTGTGGGAGCTTCTGTTTTGCTGGCAGTGGTTTTGATTCCAAACCGGCTTCCGGAAGAGATTAACCGAAGGGTCGGCTTTGCCTGGCTTTTTCTATCGCCGTTTGTCATTTATTTTTCACTGCTGTATCTGAATGCAGTAAAATTCTCGATACATTTTACAAAACTGAATAAAATTGCGGTGCTTTTTACGTTTTGGTTTCTGTACCTCGTTGTGTTTTTCCTTGTTGTACTGACCGGGAGCGTCCGGGTGTCTGTGAGTGTGGTACAGACGGCAGTTGCGGTTCTGGGAATTGTGAACTGTTTTGTGATTGGCTTTCGCGGAATGGCGCTGTCTGCCGGAGATCTGTTTTCGCTCAAAACAGCGCTGACCGTGGCTTCGAGCTATGAATATGAGATTGACTGGTATGTGTTTGCAGAGGTTTGTCTGACCGTGGCTATCTGTCTGCTTAGCTGCAAGCTTCGTAGTTTCCGTTTGTTTTCCTGGAAGATACGAATGGCAGTATCTGGCGTGTGGCTGGTGCTGGCAGGGACATTTTATCATATATGCTGCCGCACGGATTTTCTGGAACAGCATGATATCCGCTCAGAGGGCTTCACACATCAGCTTCGGTATAAAGAATATGATATGCTGTTTACGACGCTATGCACCGGTTTTTATCTCGCAGTCGATAAGCCCGAAGGATATTCGGTACAGAAAGTAAATGAGATTGCCAGGCCGTATCTTTCCGGGAGTGAGGAGAATTCCGACTATGAGACGCCAAATCTGATTGTGATTATGAATGAGTCATTTGTCGATTATACGCAGATCGGAAAGGGGCTTGAACTGTCAGACGATTGCATGCCGTTTATCCGCAGCCTGACAGAGAATACGATTAAGGGCAATGCGTACGCATCCATTTTTGGGGGCAATACGCCAAATTCAGAGTATGAATTTCTGACCGGGAATACAATGGGATTTTTGCCTCCGTCTTCTGTCGGATTTCATCTCTTTGTGCGGGGCGAGATGCCGTCGCTGGTTTCGGAGTATAAAGCAGCAGGGTATCATACGCTGGCTATGCATCCGTACCGTGGGACAAATTATCGCAGAAATATCGTCTATCCGCAGCTTGGCTTTGACACGTATTATGCGCGGGTGGATTTTCCGCATCCGTACTATATCCGGAAATATATTTCAGATCAGACGCTTGTGGAACGGATTATCGAGGAATATGAAAAGAACCGCGACACGGGCAAGCCGTTGCTTTCCTATAATGTGACAGTGCAGAATCACGGAGGTTACGTCAAATCAAACGTGAAGAATCTTGACACCTCCATTCAGGTTCTGACGCCAGGCGTGAACAAGACGCGTACACAGATTCATACCAACCTGATCAAAGCGTCAGACAAGGCGTTTCAGAATCTGGTAGAATACTTTTCAGGGCAGGAAGCGCCGACCGTGATTTTAATGTTCGGCGATCATCAGGCGAATCTGGGTGAAAACACGTATGAGTATTTGATTGGAAAAGAAGAGGAGCTGACGGCCGAAGAACAGATGGAGAAATATAAAGTTCCATTCGTCGCCTGGGCCAACTATGATATCCAGGAAGAGACAATAGAGCGGACCAGTCTGAATTATCTGTACAGCATTCTGGCAGAGCGTTTGGATTTGCCGATGACAGGTTATCAGAAGTATCTGCTCGAACTGAGCAGTGAAATTCCAGTGCTGACGGCAGGCGGGTACTGGACTGCGGACGGGGATTTTTATGCTCTGGATGATGAGACGTCTCCGTATTTTGAAAAGATAAATGAGTACCATATACTCGAATACAATTATATTTTCGGGAAGGACAAGCGCTGCATGGAGCTTTTCTCGTTTTCACAGTAGCAGTGGCAGTTTTGCATATTAAAAAGGGGACCGGGCGTCAGCGCTCGATCCCCTTTCTTGCAGCCATTCCCTGATCAAAAGGATGCTTTTTTTTGCAGATTTCTGATACGTAATCAGCAGCGTCAATCAATGCCTGATCCGGTCCCTGTCCGGTCAGGATAACTTCAAGATGCGGCGGCTTGTTTTTCAAAAAATCGAGAAGAAGCGTTTCATGAAAAAGTCCGGCGCGGATGGTATAAATGATTTCGTCGAGAAAAAGGACGTCAAAGCGCTCCTCTTTGGCTTTCTGTGTTACCATTTGAAACTGTTTCTCATAAAAAGCCCGGTGCTGCTCTTTTTCTTCTGGCGACATCTGAAAACTGAATTTTTCCTGTGTAAGACCGTCGACAAAGGTAATATTTTCTGAAAGCTCCAGCAGATGACGTTCGCTGGTGGAATTATCCTTCATGAACTGATAGATCAGAACACGGTACCCGTATCCGGCAGCCCGGGCGCACAGTCCCATTCCTGTAGTGGTTTTGCCTTTCCCGTCACCGCAGTAGATATGAATCAGACCAGTCTGTTTTTTTCCTTCCATTTGTTTCACCCCGTTTTATATATGCTGTTTTTATTATGCAGGATAAAAAGAAGCACTGTCAACCGTCAGAGTGCAAAAATGGAGGGAAAAGGGAGAAGAAAACAGAAAAAAGAGATGTGAAACAAAAGGTTTTATGGTATTATGGTGGGGACATATGATTTGAAGGATTGTGGGGATACTATATGAAAGATACGTGGAATAGATTAAAAGAAAATTATGGTAAAAATCTGCCGGAGATCGCGCTTATGTGTGTATTCGTCTGCGCTTCTCTGGCGCTCAATGCATCTGAAATAGCAGACAGTTCAAAGGCGGTGTTTGGCCGGAACGTAAACAGGCCGGAGGGGGAAAGACAAGCCGGGGAATCCGGGACAGAGTGTTTGCGTGCGGAAGGACTTGAAACGGAGAGCCTGTCCGTGGAAGCAACTGGACGGAAGGACTCATCTGGCGAAGAAACGGAAATGAACGGTTTGCCTGCCGGAGAAATGATAGAAGAACCGGATCGTGGCAGACAGAACGATTCAGAATTTGAAGAAGAGGCAGAAGGGAAGCTGGAGGAAACGACGTCGATCAGCCGTTTGTACGATCTTGTGGATTTTAATGTACTGGAGCAATGTCCGCCTGTTTATCCGCCCAGGTATTACAATCTGCTTCAGCCGCAGACGATACAGAAAATACCGGGACCGGATGGACTTGTGGAATATTATGGGGATAAGAATCCGGCAAGAAATTTTTCACTGCTTCAGAAGATGCTGGAAAACAGAATTGCAGAATTTGACGGGGATTGGTCAGTCTATGTAAAAAATCTGAGCACACAGGAAAGTCTTACGGTGAATGACCGCCCGATGAAGTCTGCCAGTGTGATGAAACTGTTCATCATGGGGGCTGTATACCGCGCGATGGAAGCAGGTGAACTGGAACGAACGGACGAGGTGATAGCGCTTCTGGACAATATGGTCAGAGTCAGCGATAATGATTCTTCTAACCAGCTCTTATATATGCTTGGAAATTCCAGCTATGAAGCCGGGATTCAGGAAGTGAATGATTTTATCGCAGAATACGGATTCAGCGATCTGACGATTGAGTATAATGGTTTTAACAGCGAAGAGACGCTGTTGGAGGAGAAGAAATTCAATCAGGTGACTGCGGAGGATTGCGGAAAGCTTTTGGAGGATATTTATCATCGGAACTGGGTAAATCGCAAGGTCAGCAGCGAGATTGAAAATATGCTTCTGGGACAGACAACCCGGTATAAAATTCCCGCCGGACTGCCGGAGGGTGTGCTCTGCGGAAACAAGACAGGAGAGATGGACACAACGGAAAATGATGCGGCGATTGTCTATGCTGAGCATTGTGATTACATACTGGTTGTTCTCTCAAGCGACTGGTCAGACGGGAATGCCGCCATTTCCGAAATTGTTTCAATATCAGAGCTGGTTTATGAGTTTTTAAACGAATGATCGTGTGACCATAAAAAGGACAGATAAAAGGTGTGATGATGAAAAGATAAGGAGGAGAGCCATGTTTCGTTTGTGGGGAAAAATCTGGAAGGACAGCCGTCTGGAGCGTGATACCGTATACGAAGAGGCAAGCGATGATACGCGCACGCACAAAATTTTTCGCGGGCTTGAGGAAATTTGCCGGGAGTTTGACCTGGGAAAGCCAATCTGGCTGGATTTGACGGTGACAGAATTTCAAAGACACAGCAAGGCCAGATTTTACCAGGACAGTTTTATTGAAGAGATTGGATTTGATTATCTGGAAATACAGGTGCTCGAAGAGGGCTGATCCATAAAAAGGGGGCATTCGGGTGCAAAAAAAGCCGTTTGTCCCTAACATGAGGAGTGCCCCCGGCGTCTGGTACACCGGAGGCTATTATGAAAAAATTTATCAAGTTGGATTTGAGAATATCTCTCAAAAACTGATTATACTATAACAGTCATTTGTGAACAAAGTATGAACGAATGATAAATAATTAGTGAAAATAGTACAAAAGAAAATAGGAAATACTAAGAAGATTGTCGTATATGCACATATAAAATGCGGCACTACCGAAAATGATATTGACAGATAAGTCAAGAAATTGGCGGTTTCAGAGAGAAAATTAGTTTTTTATAATAATAACCATATAAAACAGGAGGAGCATAGAATGAGTCATATACCAACACCACATATAGAGGCAAAGGCAGGAGATTTTGCAAAGACGGTTTTGATGCCGGGGGACCCGCTCCGGTCGAAGCATATTGCGGAGACATTTTTGGAGGATGCAGTTCTGGTAAATAATGTCCGCGGCGTAAACGGATACACTGGTACGTGGAAAGGCAAACGGGTTTCTGTTATGGCAAGCGGTATGGGAATGCCGGCGATCGGCATTTATTCCTATGAGCTGTTTCATTTTTATGATGTCGAAAATATTATCCGGATCGGTACGGCAGGAGCAATGAGCCAGGAACTGAAGATTCGGGATATTGTTTTGGGTATGGGCGCCTGCACGGATTCTGACTATGCAAAACAGTTTCAGCTCCCGGGCACGTTTGCGCCGATTGCATCGTATGAGCTGCTCGAAAAGGCAGTGAATGCGCTGAAAGCTAAGGGTAATGTGAATTATAAGGTCGGAAATCTCTACTCTTCCGATGTATTTTACAATGACAATGCGCGGACCACGGAACTGTGGCAGAAGATGGGCGTTCTGGCTGTTGAGATGGAGGCGGCGGCTCTCTATATGAATGCTGCGCGTTGCGGGAAAAACGCGCTGGCGATCTGTACAGTTTCCGACAATCTGGTGACTGGTGAGAAGACGACCTCGGCAGAACGTCAGTCGAGTTTCAGCGATATGGTCCGGATTGCACTGGAAATTGCTTAGATCGGAGGACGGAGCATGGAAAGGACGGCAGGAGAGCTGGTGAGACTGGCCTATGAAGCGCAGAAGCGTTCGTATTCTCCTTACTCGGGGTTTGCAACAGGCGCGGCGCTGGAAACGGCAGATGGTCAGATCTTCCTTGGGTGTAATGTCGAGAATGCGGCGTATTCTCCGACAAATTGTGCGGAACGGACCGCTTTTTTCAAGGCAGTATCCGAGGGAGCCCGCAGCTTTATGCGGATTGCGATTGTCGGGAACCGGGCAAACGAGGCGGGGAATTATTGTCCGCCCTGCGGCGTGTGCAGACAGGTGATGCGTGAATTTTGCGATCCGGAGCATTTTGAGGTTCTTTTGGCGAAGAGCCCGCAGGATTACCGGATAGTTCTGCTGAAAGATTTGCTGCCGGAAAGCTTTGGACCGGAACATCTGGAAGAAGTCTGATTTTGTAAAACGTTATGTGTTTTTTGCCGGGACAGAGCGGGAAAAGGAGGATGGCTATGCGGATGTATGATTTGATTATGAAAAAGCGAAACGGCGGCGTGCTTTCGGAGGAAGAAATCCGAACATTGATTGACCGCTATACAAAAGGGGAGATTCCGGATTACCAGATGTCGGCTTTTTGTATGGCAGTATATTTTCAGGGAATGACGGACGAGGAGACCGCTGTTTTAACAGATGCGATGGCATGTTCCGGAGACCGGATGGATTTGTCCGAAATCCCGGGTGTGAAGGCAGATAAGCATTCGACTGGTGGTGTGGGCGATAAGACGACATTGATTGTGGCGCCGATTGTGGCGGCGTGCGGCTGTCATGTGGCAAAGATGTCTGGACGCGGACTGGGGCATACGGGCGGAACGATTGATAAGATGGAGTCGATTCCGGGTATACAGACGTCGCTGACAAGAGAGGCATTTATTCGAGTGGTAAAAGAGGCCGGCCTTGCCGTTACAGGGCAGTCCGGCAATATGACACCTGCGGATAAAAAGCTGTACGCGCTGCGCGACGTTACCGCTACGGTGGAGAGTATTCCGCTGATTGCATCTTCGGTGATGAGTAAGAAGCTGGCAGCAGGCAGCGACTGTATTTTGCTGGATGTAAAGACGGGCAGCGGCGCTTTTATGAAAACCGTGGAGGAATCCGCGGCGCTTGCAGAAAAGATGGTGGCGATCGGAACACACAACGGCCGCAGGACGGCAGCTCTGATTACAAATATGGATGTTCCGCTTGGAAATCAGATTGGTAATTCGCTCGAGGTAGAGGAAGCCGTACAGGTACTTTCTCAGAAGGGGCCGCAGGATTTGACAGAGGTCTGTCTTGCGCTTGCAGCGGAAATGCTGTTTCTGGCAGGAAAAGGGGGACGGGAAGAATGTCTCGTACTTGCCCGAAATGCAATCACATCCGGGGAAGCGCTGGAACGTCTGGCGGCAATGGTGCGCTGTCAGGGCGGGGATGAGACGTATATCCGGCATCCGGAAAAGTTCGGAAGAGCGCCGTTTTTCATGGAAGTGAGGGCCGCATCAACGGGGTATATTACAGGAATGAATACGGAGGGCATTGGCATTTCCGCTATGATGCTGGGCGCAGGACGCGAAACAAAGGAGAGCCCGATTGATTATCAGGCGGGAATGATTCTGAAGAAAAAGACGGGAGACAGGGTTGCAGCTGGAGAGGTCATCGGTGAATTGTTTACCTCGCAGGAGGAGCGGCTGGAGAAAGCAGGAAGGCATTTTCTGGAATCTGTGACAATTGCTTCAGCCATGCCGGAAAAGGAAAAGCTGATTTATGCGCGTGTGACAGAAGCAGGAATTGAGTATCTATGACGTACTGTGCGCTGTATTTTGGTTACAGGAAAGGTAGGGAGTATGGAGGCCAGAGAAAAACTGATTGAGATAGAAGCGAAAAAGGATGACGCAGGGCTGCCGGGGCCTGAGCATAAGCGTACGGTCTATGTGGTCGGGCACAAGAATCCGGATACAGATTCCATCTGTTCGGCGATCTCTTATGCGTACCTGAAGAATCAGACGTGCAGCGTGAATTCTTACGTTCCGGCCAGAGCCGGGCAGGTGAGCGCGGAGACACAGTATGTTCTGGAACGATTTCAGGTGGAAACACCGGCGTTTCTGGAAAATATCGGAACACGGGTAAAGGATATGGATATCCGAAAGGTGCCGGGGGTCAGCAGTGATATTTCTCTGAAAAATGCATGGGCGCTGATGACGACTCAGAATGTTTATACGCTGCCGATTACGAATGAGGAAAATCAGCTTCGTGGCCTTATCACGATCAATGATATTGCCAGATCCTACATGGAAGAATATGACAGTGCGATCGTGTCCGTGGCCAGGACACCGTACAAGAACATTCTGGAAACGCTGGATGCGGAGATGATTGTGGGTGATGAAACGGGATATTTTGAGAAAGGCAAGGTTGTGATTGCCGCGGCGAATCCGGATGTCATGGAAAACTATATTGAAGAGCATGATATGGTGGTTCTGGGGAATCGCTATGAGTCGCAGCTCTGCGCGATTGAAATGCAGGCAGGGTGTATCGTGGTCTGCCTTGGTTCTCCGGTATCACGGACGATCAGGCGGCTTGCGCAGGAGCGCAACTGTACGATCATTGTGACGCCGCTTGACACGTATGCCGTGGCACGATTGATTAATCAGAGTATGCCGGTTGAGTTTTTTATGCGAAAGGATAATCTCATGACGTTCTGGCTGTCGGACTATACGGAGTCCATCCGGGATATCATGTCGAAAAAGCGTTACCGTGATTTCCCGATTCAGGACCGGGCCGGAAAATACGTCGGCATGATCTCACGTCGGAACTTGCTGGGCGTGCACAAGCGAGGACTGATTCTGGTCGATCACAACGAGGTTTCTCAGGCAGTTGACAACGTACTGGATGCGGAGATTCTGGAAATTATTGATCACCACCGTCTTGGTTCTCTGGAAACCATGGCGCCGGTTTATTTCCGGAATCAGCCGGTAGGCTGTACGGCGACGATTGTCTATCAGATGTTCCGGGAGCAGGACGTGGAGATTCCGCCGCAGATAGCGGGGCTTCTGTGCAGCGCAATCATTTCTGACACGCTGGTGTTCCGTTCTCCGACCTGCACGTCCATGGATGTGAATGCAGCCAGAGATCTGGAAAAGATTGCAGGAATTGTGTGTGAGTCTTATGCAGAGAAAATGTTTGCGGCGGGCAGTGATTTAAAATCAAAGACCAATCGGGAAATTCTTTATCAGGATTTTAAGACGTTTGAATTTGGGGACTTGAATATCGGCATTGGCCAGATTACCTCCATGAACCAGGACGAGCTTGCGCATATCCGGGAGCGATTGATTCCGTATATTCGGGAGGTGTATGAAAAAGGAACGATGGACATGCTGTTTTTTATGCTGACCAATGTGATAAAAGAATCGTCTGAGCTGATCTGCTGTGGAAAAGATTCGAATGAGCTGGTTCAGGTGGCGTTTCGTCAGACCGTTACGGATGGATGCGTGCAGCTTCCCGGCGTGGTTTCGCGTAAAAAGCAGCTGGTTCCTGGGTTTATGATGGCAATCAGCCAGTTATAAAGGATGAGGAGGTATGTATGAGCAGAGAAGTCTGGAAGGCAGGGAACATGCTTTACCCGCTTCCGGCCGTGATGGTAAGCTGCCAGAGGCCGGAGGAAAAACCCAATATTATCACCGTGGCCTGGACCGGAACGATTTGCAGTTCCCCGGCAATGGTATCTATTTCCGTGAGGCCGGAGCGGTATTCTTATGATATCATCCGTGAGACCGGAGAATTTGTGATTAACCTTACCACAGAAAAGCTGGCGCGTGCGACAGATTTCTGCGGGGTACGTTCCGGGCGGGATGTGGACAAGTTTGCACAGATGCATCTGACAGCCGGCAAATCAGCTTATGTAACGGCGCCTCTGATCGAGGAAAGTCCGGTTAACATTGAATGCCGCGTGGATAAGGTGCTGGAGCTTGGCTCGCATCATATGTTTGTGGCAGAGGTGCTGGGGGTCGACGTGGATGAGGCATTTTTGGATGAAAAGGGGAAATTTCAGCTAAATAAAGCGGGACTTATGGTATATTCACACGGAGAATATTTTGGTCTCGGCAAAAAGATTGGCAAATTCGGTTACAGTGTCCGAAAGAAAAAGTAGATGTAATCGAAGTTGGCAAAAGTGACGAAAACGTGACCAAACCGTTAATTTTTATTTACAAACAGGAAGTTTGTGGTATACTAAACCTGATTCACTTTTTTATTTTTATAGGAAGACTGCGGTTTTTGGATGAAAAGAGTTATGGTTTTCATGCGAGAGCAGATCTGTGGTGAGGGGAATAAAGCAGAGCTGCGATGCAAAAAAGTGGATTGTTTTTCGCAGGGTATGGGTATAAATAAACTTACAGAGGTGTCCTATGGAACAGTATATTATCAGGGGTGGCAATCCGCTGGTTGGTGAAGTGGAAATTGGCGGAGCAAAGAATGCGGCGCTCGGTATTCTTGCAGCTGCTATTATGACGGATGATACGGTACTGATTGAAAATCTTCCCGATGTTCGTGACATCAACGTCCTTCTTGAAGCGATGGAGAGTATCGGTGTGAAGGTGGACCGCATTTCGAGGCATGCAGCTTTGCTGAACAGCCAGCATGTCGGAGAAGTCAGCGTTGAATATGAATATATCAAAAAAATCCGCGCGTCCTATTATCTGATTGGCGCGCTGCTCGGCAAATACAAAAAGGCGGAGGTTCCTCTTCCGGGAGGATGTAACATTGGCAGCAGACCGATCGACCTTCACCTGAAAGGCTTTAAGGCGCTTGGCGCCAAGGTTTCTATCCGGAACGGATTTATTATTGCACAGGCAGATCATCTGCACGGCAGTCATATTTTCCTTGACACCGTTTCTGTGGGGGCGACGATCAATATCATGATGGCGGCTTCTATGGCGGATGGATATACGATTATTGAGAACTGCGCGAGGGAACCGCATGTCGTAGACGTTGCGAATTTCCTGAACAGTATGGGAGCCAATATCAAAGGTGCAGGTACGGATGTTATCCGTATCCGCGGTGTGCAGAAGCTTCACAAGACAGAGTACTCGATTATTCCGGATCAGATTGAGGCGGGGACCTTTATGTTTGCAGCCGCTGCGACAAAGGGTGATGTCATGGTAAAAAATGTCATTCCCAAGCATCTGGAGGCCACGACAGCAAAGCTCCTTGAGATTGGTTGCGAGGTGGAGGAGTTTGACAGTGCAGTTCGCGTTGTTGCATCCAAGAGACTGCACAGCACGAATGTCAAGACATTGCCGTACCCGGGCTATCCGACGGATATGCAGCCGCAGATTGGCGTGACGCTTGCACTTGCACAGGGCACGAGCATTGTGACGGAGAGTATTTTTGAAAATCGTTTTAAATATATGGATGAGCTGGCACGTATGGGAGCTGTTGTCCGTGTAGAAGGGAATACAGCGATCATCACCGGTGTGGAAAAGCTTTCCGCTGCCCGTGTCTGTGCTCCGGATCTCAGAGCAGGAGCGGCGCTCGTGATTGCAGCGCTTGCGGCAGAGGGTGTTTCGACGGTTGACGATATTATCTATATCCAGCGCGGTTATGAATGTTTCGAGGAAAAGCTCCGCGGTCTGGGAGCAGAGATCGAAAAGATAAACAGTGAAAAGGAAGCTCAGAAGTTTCTTCTGAGAATTGTGTAGCAGGTCAAAGGGGATATCGCAAAATGCGTGGGAAGCAGATACTTCGATGCATTTTCCGACGTCCCCTTACGTGTAAAAGGCAGAATCTGTCTGCTGGGCAATGCCTGCGCGGCAGTACTGTTTTCATTAGTGAAATAAGCAGGAGGAAATGAAATGATCAAGTTGTATGAAAATGGAGTGTATCTTTTGCATGGTGCGGAGATTCTGGAAGACGGACCGGATGCATCGGCAGTTTTAAAAAGCAAGATGGGAGATCACGTGCCGGCAAAACAGGAAGCGGCAAAGCAGACGATCGCCTGGTCTATTTTAAATGAACATAATACCTCAGGCAATATGGAAAAACTGAGGATTAAATTTGACAAACTGACATCGCATGATATTACATTTGTCGGCATTATTCAGACAGCGCGCGCATCAGGGCTGGAAAAGTTCCCAGTGCCGTATGTGCTGACAAACTGTCACAATTCTCTTTGTGCGGTCGGAGGTACGATTAACGAGGATGACCACATGTTTGGTCTTTCCTGTGCAAAGAAATATGGCGGTGTCTATGTGCCGCCGCATCAGGCCGTTATTCATCAGTATGCCCGCGAGATGCTTGCAGGCGGCGGAAGTATGATTCTTGGTTCAGATTCTCATACGCGGTACGGTGCACTGGGCACCATGGCCATGGGTGAGGGAGGCCCGGAGCTTGTTAAACAGCTGCTTGGCCAGACGTACGATATCAATATGCCGGGAGTGATCGGCATTTATCTGACCGGGAAACCGGTTCCAGGCGTGGGCCCGCAGGATGTGGCGCTTGCGATTATCGGCGCGGTATTTGCAAACGGTTATGTAAACAATAAAATTATGGAATTTGTGGGACCGGGCGTTGCAAACTTAAGCGCAGACTTCCGAATCGGCGTGGATGTTATGACCACAGAGACTACGTGTCTGTCCTCTATCTGGAAGACGGATGAAAAGATTCAGGAATTCTATGAGATTCACGGCAGAAAAGAAGCGTACAAGGAGCTGAATCCGGGCGAGGTGGCATATTATGATGGTATGGTGGAGGTAGATCTGAGCAAGATCCGACCGATGATCGCAATGCCGTTCCATCCGAGCAACACCTACACCATCGAAGAGCTGAATGCAAATCTCATGGACATTCTCGATGATGTTGAGAAACGCGCGGCAGTCAGCCTGGACGGCGCGGTTGATTTTACACTCAAAAACAAGGTGAGAAACGGGCGTCTGTATGTTGATCAGGGAATCATTGCAGGCTGTGCAGGCGGCGGTTTTGAAAATATCTGTGACGCAGCGGATATCCTGAAAGGAAAATTCATCGGCTGTGATGAGTTTACCTTAAGCGTATACCCGGCAAGTACGCCGATTTATATGGAGTTGGCCAAAAATGGACGGCTGGCTGACCTGATTCAGAGCGGAGCTGTCGTGAAGACGGCATTCTGTGGTCCGTGTTTCGGAGCCGGTGATACGCCTGCAAATAACGCGTTCAGTATTCGTCACTCTACGAGAAACTTCCCGAACCGCGAGGGCTCGAAGCTGCAGAGCGGACAGATCGCTTCCGTTGCTCTGATGGATGCGCGTTCCATTGCAGCTACGGCAGCAAACGGCGGTTATCTGACAGCAGCTACGGATATTGATGTGACATATGGAAAGCCAAAGTACTTTTTTGACAGCAGCATTTACGAAAACCGTGTGTTTGACAGCAAGGGCACAGCAGATCCTTCCGTGGAGATCAAATTCGGTCCGAATATCAAGGACTGGCCGGTAATGTGCGAGCTTCCTGAGAATCTGGTTCTGAAAGTGGTTTCTGAGATTCATGATCCGGTGACGACAACGGATGAATTGATTCCGTCCGGAGAAACTTCATCGTACCGTTCGAATCCGCTTGGCCTGGCAGAGTTTACCCTTTCGAGAAAGGACCCGGCATACGTTGGTCTGGCAAAGGAAGTGCAGAAGGCAGAGAAAGCACGTGAAGCGGGCGAGTGCATGGGAAAAGCTCTTCCGGAGCTTTGTGACATTATGAAAACGATCAAGAAGGTACCGGAATTTGCAAAGACTTGCGGCAAAAATACCGGTATCGGAAGTACAATCTTCGCAGTCAAACCAGGTGATGGTTCTGCAAGAGAGCAGGCAGCTTCCTGCCAGAAAGTGCTTGGCGGATGGGCGAATATCGCCAACAGCTACGCAACGAAGCGTTACCGTTCCAACCTGATCAATTGGGGTATGTTGCCGTTTTTGATTGAAGAAGGCGCGCTGCCGTTTAAGAATAAAGACTATTTGTTTATTCCGAATATTCGGAGTGCAATTATGGACAAGGCGACCACGATTCCGGCTTTTGTGGTAATGGAGGATGGCCTGAAGGAGTTTACACTTCAGCTTGGAGAAATGACGGACGATGAGCGTCAGATTATCCTGGATGGATGCCTGATTAATTTTAATAAAGTGAAATAAAAAAGGAGGACGGGTGACCGTCCTCTTTATAATTATTTTTTGAATAAATGCCGCAGTTTTCTCTTCAACCGAAACCACAGAGCGTCATTTTGCAATTCTCGGATTTTTGCCTCAAGTCTTTTGTTCTGCTGTTCCAACTGTTGAATTGCATTACCATATATGAGTATGACATCGCGCAGCAGGTCTTCGGTAGGTACCTCATGTACTGGAAGATCTTCGATTTGAGCAAAAAAGAGACCATCGGAATCCTGGCAGTTTTTTGCTGTAGCGGTTTGGGAATCTGGCGTATTTTCATCAGGATTTGCAGCGTGGTATTTCTGTGCTGCCTGCCTGTTGGACAGTGCAAACTGATCCAGAAATTCAGCCTGTTTCCCCTCCTGGAAGAGCGTATTCTTATCAGGTTCTGTCGTATAAGGATTGCTACGAAGGATCTCACCGATGCTTTTTCGAAGAATCCCGTTTTTTATGGGGGACACGGGGAGTGCGTTTAAAATTCGGCGCAGCTCAAGATACGTGCCATTCAGGCTTGGATTATAGACACTCTTACTGTTTTTAAAACCATCCTCAAGGGAAAGCCCGAAAATATCGAGAAAATCAGAAATCAATGTATGCTCTTTTCCGCGGTATTGGTTGTTTCCGTATATTCGTACGATGAGATTGTCTTTTCCGAAAACATCCGAGAGTGTATTCAGATAAGAAAGAAAGTCCAGCGGATAATTGATTTTCTGCAATTCCCTCAGATAGTCAGCGAAAGGCAGGCAGGTGGAGGAGGACTTTACTTTCTGGCGGTACAGAGACTGTACAAATTCGTCCTGACGGCGCAGATAAACAATGATGCGCAGCTCCATATTTCTTTTGGAAAAGTCTTCGCGAATCCTTGTCCAGAAATTGGGGCGGCTCTGGCTGGCACGCCAAATGGCTTCATCGGTAAGGATAATTTTTTCATAACTGGAGCCAAGCAGGGCGATTTTATCCAAAGTGGCATTATACTCCGTACAGGGGCGGGTTCTGTCCTTTTTCCCGTTTTTATTTTTATAAGCCCGGATAAGGAAATGAGCGTTTCTGCGCCAGCCGATACCAGAATAACGCAGTCCGAGATCAGGGAAACAGATGCCGTGACTTTTCAGGACAGCATCATTGGCGGTAAGGAAGTTCTGAATAGCGGTAGTTCCTGTTTTTGGAAGCCCGATGTGTAAATATACGGTGGTCATAGATTTTCTCCTGAGTCTTAATAAGACTGAATTTGTTTGGGATGCATGTAACTGAATTTAAATATGCGTCCAGTTTCAAAGAAGCAGATTTGAGTTGGACTGTTGCGAAACTGAAGCAACGCGTGCGGGCAGCAGTTCCCGTTCTTCAAGCGCTTGCAGAATCTGGTCGACGCATTCCTGTATCTTCCGGTCCGATGTATCGATGAGGGCATCCGGACAGTCAGGCGCTTCGTAAGGACTTGAGATACCTGTAAAATCAGGGAGATCACCGCTGCGCGCTTTTTTGTACAGTCCTTTTACGTCACGCCGCTCACATTCTTCCAGAGGTGTGTTGACGTAAATTTCAAAGAAGCTGTCCTTTCCGATGATTTCACGGGCGTTCAGACGATCCTGTGCATAAGGAGAAATAAAAGCAGTGATCACAATCAGCCCGGCATCGTTCATCAGCCTTGCGACCTCGGCAATCCGGCGGATGTTTTCGATCCGATCCGCTTCCTTGAAGCCGAGATTGCGATTCAATCCCATGCGGATATTGTCGCCGTCGAGAAGCATCGTATGAAGGCCGAGTGAAACAAGCCTTTTTTCCAGTGCATTTGCGACAGTTGATTTTCCGGAACCGGACAGACCGGTCATCCAGATGGTCACAGGAATCTGTTCTTTTTGCTGTGCGCGAAACTCTCTGGTAACTTCAAGCTTCTGCCAGGTAAGATTATCGGAGCGTTTGATGTTTTTTAAAACGACGCCACAGGCAGAAGTCATATTGGTAATGCGGTCGATCAGGATCAGAGAACCAAGAGCCGGACTGTTTTGAAACCGGTCAAAAACAATTTTATCGGACACAGAAATATCACATTCGGCAATTTCATTTTTAAAGGTGGTATCTGCCGGTACTTCGTTGCCGGTATTTACATCAATTTTATGATTGATATGCAGGACAACGGCTGGAATCAGTTTAGTGCCAAGCTTCAGATAATAATTTTTTCCGGCAACTAGCGGAGCATCGTCCATCCAGAGGAGGCGTACTGTAAAAAGGGAACCAACGCAGAGACTGGCATCTTTTACAAGGACACATCCGCGGGAGACATCTACTTCACGGTCAAGGGTGATTGTCACAGCATGTCCGCATCCGGCAGAATCAGCAGCTTTTCCGGCATCAAGAATCTGACTGACAACAGCTTTTTCCCCGGAGGGAAGCGTTGTGATCGTGTCACCTGTTTTGATCATCCCGGCTTCAATCTGTCCCTGAAATCCCCGGAAGGAAGAATCCGGCCTGCATACGCGCTGTACGGGCATAAGAAAACTGGTGCTGTCGTCTTCCTGCCCTGTTCGGATGTTTTCAAGATAAGTAAGCAGGGAGGTGCCTCTGTACCATAACATTTGCTTTGAGCGTGTGGTAATATTATCGCCTTCTGTTGCGGATACTGGAAAAATTTTCAGGGAAGTGAATTCATATTCTGCCATCATCCGACGGATATCAGCGGTGATTTTTTCAAAACGAGTTTCATCGTATCGGATCAGGTCCATTTTATTTACGGCAAACACAAAATGACGAATGCCCATCATGGAACAAATGCGGGTGTGACGTCTTGTCTGTGTGAGAACGCCGTGCGTGGCATCTACAAGAATAACGGCAAGTTCAGCAAAGGAAGCGCCGACTGCCATGTTCCGGGTGTATTCCTCATGGCCGGGAGTATCTGCAACAATGAAAGAGCGTTTTTCTGTCGTAAAATATCGGTAGGCCACATCAATTGTAATGCCCTGCTCCCGCTCTGCCATAAGTCCGTCGAGCAGGAGCGAATAGTCGATCGCGCCTCCTCGTGAGCCCATCTGGCTGTCGAGCAGAAGCGCCTGCTCCTGATCGGCAAAAAGCAGTTTCGCGTCGTATAACATGTGGCCGATCAGAGTGGATTTTCCGTCATCCACACTTCCACAGGTGATAAATTTTAAAAGAGTATTCATAGTTAAAAATATCCCTCCCGCTTGCGCTTTTCCATACTGGCACTGCCGCCATCGCTGTCGATGACACGGCTGGTTCGTTCTGAGGAGACGGCGCTTAACGTTTCTGCAATAATGGCCTCCAGTGTATCTGCCTGACTTTTGACGCCGCCAGTCAGAGGATAGCAGCCAAGTGTGCGGAACCGGATGTGATCGTACTGTACCGTCTCACCGTCTCTGAGCTTCAGACGGTCGTCATCCAGCATAATGATATTTCCGTCCCTCTGAACAAAAGGACGTTCCTTTGCAAAATATAAGGGAACAATCTCAATATTTTCCCGACGGATATACTGCCAGATGTCCGCCTCTGTCCAGTTTGAAATCGGAAAAATCCGGATTTCTTCACCGGGACGGATTCTGGTATTGTATAACTTCCACATTTCTGGCCTCTGATTTTTCGGGTCCCAAGCATGCTGTTCATTGCGGAAAGAAAAAATCCGTTCTTTTGCGCGTGATTTTTCTTCATCACGCCGTCCGCCTCCGAAAGCAGCCGTAAAACCATAGTGATCCAGGGCCTGCTTGAGCGCCTGCGTTTTCATAATATCTGTGTAGGCTGCGCCGTGGTCAAACGGGTTGATACCCTGGGCAAGGCCGTCTTTGTTGATATATTCCAGCATTTCGAGCCCGTATTTTTTTGCAGTCCGGTCACGAAATGCGATCATTTCCCTGAATTTCCAGGTTGTATTTACATGCAGAAATGGAAAAGGCGGCTTTTCCGGATAAAATGCTTTGAGAGCCAGGTGCAGCATGACGGAAGAATCCTTGCCGATTGAGTACAGCATGACAGGTTTTTCACATTCAGATGCAACCTCCCGCATAATATAGATAGCTTCTGCCTCCAGTTTGTCGAGATGGGTCATATCGCTCATGAAATTAACTCCTTGTTTTGGTTAGTCTGAAGCAGGATACAAATCGTAAATTTAATCTTCATTCAAACGCATTTATAATAGGGAAAGATTGTGATAGAAATATGTTAAGATTACGTAAAAATGAATATTATTACAGAAATATTACTGCTGATTATTGGCAGATGAATGCAAAACAGAATCATGTGTAAAATGACTTTTCTGTTATAAAAATCAGAAAAATATAAAAAATATATATTATTAAGAGAAAATATAAAATAAAAATACATATATAAAAAATAATAAAGAAAAATAAAAATTAAATATTGACAAATAAAAGGAGATTTGTTAAGATACAGACATCAACAAAACATTTGTTGTTCCTATAGAAGAGTACCTATAGACAATGAAGGTTTCGGAAGGATTGGAGGTCGATACCAGTGGATAGCGTTTCGCATCATTTAGCTGATACATGTGGCAGGATAAATGTTTCCTGTGAAAAAGACCTCTGTCAGAAGTGATTCAAGAGTATCGAAAAAGAAACGGTAATTGGAGAGAGAAGGAATCCGTTGACAGAGTACATTTATCCAGGTAGTGTAGAAAAACGAACGCGCAGGTTCGATTGTTTTTAGAACAGACAGATCAGGAAAGAAGCGGCTGGAGACGAGTGAAAGAGCAAAGAAAAGAACATCGAAAGGAAAGATGTAAAAGCGGTAAGAGTTCCAGCGCCTGACAGAGAAAAGCCACATGGTTTATAAAAGGACAATATGTGTAAAGAAACAGACGATACTTTTATAAATAAAACAGGAAAGATACCTCTCCAATTGAGCAGATAAAGAGAAAGACAAGTAAAACTGAATAAAAAGGCACAAAAATAACACGTAACTGAAACACAGATTAAAAACACAAATTAAAAAATACAAATTAAAATCTGAAACAGAATAAAAACAAAAAACTCTGAACTAAAAATTAAATCAAAAAAGCAGGAGATGCTGTAAATGCAGTACCTCCTGTTTTTGCGTGAAGACGGAAGGAAAATTCTACAAATTTGATGTCGTTGACTGAAATCTGTTTTTGAAGTAAGATAGGTGTAATTAATTACGTTTATGGAGAATATTACGATGTATGAAGAAAAGATAAAAGTATTTTTAGAGAGCTTTGGTGAGCGTTTGACAGAGAACCATGCACAGCGGATCGATAAATTCCGGAATGACCTCTGTCAAGAATATTCATTTGATGATACGCAGGTTTTGGATACAATGGAGTTGTTGTATCTTGTTTTTCATGAGGAGAATACACCAGAAAATGCAGAGGTGGCAGTGAATCTGTTGGATCGGATTCTGAAGATGGAAAGCAAGGACGGAAAAGAGGAGAATCTTCGGCTTGACCGTTTCTGTATTAAGCATTTGCTTCCGGTTATTTATGATTTAGGAGCATATCAACCGGTTACGAATATGCTTCTGTTTATGCAGCCACGACGGGGGTTAAATGAAAGTTTCCGTTATCTTTATAAGAAATTGAAAAAGGAGTATACGTATCCACTTGCACTGTATGAGCTTCATCGGGGAGAGGTTACTAGGCTGGAGTATTATATGAATGCAGCGTGGTTTATTCGTGATATGGCGACAGCCCGGGCTGTGTTTGTGCATGAATCAAACAACCTTATGGGGTATCTGGAGATTCGGCCGGAGACAAAAATCGTCCAGCTTTGGCACGGCTGCGGAGTTTTTAAACACATTGGTTTGAGCACAATTGGGAAAAAGGGTTTCAAAAGCATGGCTCGCTATGAAGAATTTCCAGAATATAACAAATATTCTGTTGTTACAATTGCCAGTCCGGAACTGACCTGGGTTTTTGAAGAGTTTATGGGTATTTCAAAAGACAGCGGGGTGATTCAGCCGATTGGCGTTTGTCGTACGGATGAAATATTTGACAATGGTTATGTAGAGAAGTGTTATCAGAAGCTTTATAAAGCGATTCCTGCGGCTCAAGATAAAAAGATTATTTTATATGCGCCGACGTATCGGGGCGTTGATCCTCACCGGGTTTCTCCGGATGCCCTGGATATTGCGGCATTTGCAAAGGAGTTGGGCGACGATTATATTCTTATCATAAAGCATCATCAGACAGTACAAAATGTGTCTGAGATTCCGGAACCCTACAGGGATACATTTGCTTATGATATGACACGTGGCAGAGGTATGAATATCAATGAACTTATGACAATTGCGGATATTTGCATTACAGATTATTCTTCTGTAGCGTTTGAATTTTCCGTATTTGAACGGCCGCTTCTGTTTTTTGTATATGATTTAGATGAGTATATTGATAATCGTGGACTTTATTATGATTTTAATGAAATAACGCCGGGACCGCTCTGCCGTACGAATGAGGAGATGATTCGTTACATTAAGGATCTAAAGCAGGGATTTGATAAAACGGTAATTACAAATTTTAAAAATCGTTTCATGTGCAGTTGTGATGGACATGCATGCGAGCGGCTGCTTGAATTACTCGGACTTGTAGATAAAAAACCTTTGAAACCTAAGGGGAAGGAAAGCGCTGATCAGAAAAATTCTATTCTGGCACGATGTAAACGCTATTGTCGGTATATGATAAACTACTGTAAACGGATTTTACGGGTAGTGCGCAGATGGGTAAAACGTTAAAATCTGTTTGAAATAAGGAGATGGAAAATGAAAAAGGTGATAACGTATGGAACGTTTGACTTGCTTCACTATGGGCATATTAATTTGCTGCGGCGTGCAAAGGAACTGGGAGATTACCTGATCGTAGCTTTGTCGACGGATGAATTTAACTGGAACAGCAAATCCAAAAAATGTTATTTCAGCTATGAAAAGCGCAAACAGCTTCTGGAAGCAATCCGATATGTGGATCTGGTGATTCCGGAGGAGTCCTGGGAACAGAAATTATCCGATGTGAAGGAATTTCGTGTGGATACTTTTGTGATGGGGGATGACTGGGAGGGAAAATTCGACTTTTTGAAGGAACACTGCGAAGTGATATACCTGTCGCGAACGCCGGATATTTCCACGACCCAGATTAAAACAAATCTGAGCGCGAAGAAAGAGAAAGGTTTGAACTGCAATGAATAGTTACGACATTACAGTATTATATGCATATCATGCAGAGAAGGAGCGACCTGTACAGGATTTTCCTCGTCAGACACTGCCAGCAGAGAAAATACAGATAATTCCGGTATGGGAACCTGATATTTACAGGCCGCATAAGAATTGTCTGGATAAGGTTTCTTTGGCAGAGGGGACTTTTACAATTCTCTTAGATGAGGGAGATTCCTTTTCTGAAAGATTTCTGGAGCGAATGTTGCAGGCAGCTTTGCATCCGGAAATGGCGTTTACAATGCCTGCGTTGCAGAGCCAGAAGCCGCTGCGCAGAGGCGAGTATTTTCTGCTCCGGGACGTAGAAGATCTGGAAGTGCATATTCAAGAGGAACCGGCGGTATTTCCGGCAAATCTTTATGGACTGCTGATTCGTACATCGCTTCTGAAAGAGGCTCTTTTAAGTACAGCCTTTCCGTGTGAGGCGGAGAAGCAGGCTTTGCTTTATATTTTGGGGAGGATTCCCAGGTTCCGTTATCTGGGAACGGAGATTCTTTCTTATGCCACGTCGCTGGAATGCGATCATGAGTATGATATCAGATGTCATACACTGGAATGGTATTATGAGCCATTTCAGAAATTCCTTCTGCCGTATTTGGAACAGAATGGCACAACCAAGGATACAGATTTATTGACGCAGCTGTATGTGATATATATGATTAAAACGCGTATTGGGGCGAATGAAGATAATCGGAACAAGCATGTTATTTCGAGAGAAGAGGCAGAGAATTACTGCCAGCTGTTTTCAAAGGCGTTACAGTATGTGTCAATGTCCACGTTGCTGTGTATCCAGAAAGTTTCACACCCGGCCAGACTTCACACACGTCGTCTGCTGCTGTTTTTGCGGTTAAAAAAACAGGATTTTTCTTATTATCCGAAAATTCGGTGCACTAAAGAGCAGATGCAGCTGATCAGTGATGGAGAGGTATTTTGCGAGCTGGAGCAGATCCCGTTGCGGATTATTAAGATTGATTATATAGACGAAAAACTGGAAATAGACGGAACGTATAACGACTTTTTTTCGCAGCAGGATGCAGAGGTTTTTGCCAGATTCGGGAAGCGGGAGTATCCTCTGGTTTATAATGGCAGATATGCGCGGACAAAATGTTTCGGCGTGACTTACGCGCGCATGAAAACGTTTCACGTTTCAATTCCCGTGGAACCGTCCAAAGAGGAGCGGATTTTAAATTTTATATTTAAGGTACAGGGAAATGAGTACATAATGGACTATTCATTTCCGGCACATACGAGCCGTTTTGCAAAAGATTTTGGGTATATATACTGGCGTATCGGGACGTATCTTTCCTTCTGGAGCAGAAAAGGGATTCATGTGGTGCAGTCCAGTAAATGGAAAATCCTGAAAAAGGAGGTTGCACTATGGCTTCAGATGTGGAAAAAGAAGGATGGTTTTTATCGGGAGCAGCTTCCGCTTAAGATTTTGAATTTCCTTTTGCAGCCGTATTTTACACGGCAGAAGATCTGGCTGTTTATGGACAAGATCTATAAAGGAGGAGATTCCTCTGAGTACATGTACCGTTATGCAATCAGGCAGAAGGACGGCATTAAAAAATATTATCTGCTGGACAAAACTTCAGCGGACTACGCGCGAATGAAAGCAGAGGGCTTCCAGCCGCTTGTACGCAACAGTCTGAAACACCGGCTCGTATTTTTGAATGCGGATATGGTGATTGCTTCTAATTCTACTGTATTTTCGTTTAACGGTTATACGTTTGCGCGCAGCCTTCCGATTCGCGGAAATGTTCATTTTGATGTGGCATGTGTTCAGCACGGAATGTCCGTGCAGAAAATTGCGATCGCGCAGCAGAGGCTGCGGGACAACACGAATCTTTATTTTTGTGCTTCAAAATATGAGATTCAGAATCTTTCCAAGCCGGAATATGATTATATGGGATATGATGCGCTGAAGCTGACGGGAGTTCCGAGATATGATGGTCTGAAAAACCGTGCGCAGAAAATTCTGGTCATTTCGCCTACCTGGCGCATGCAGTCTGCATTGCCGCCGACTGGCGGGACGGAAAGCGTTTCCAGAACTTACAATCCCAATTTTAAAGAGACGAGTTATTATAAGGTGTACAACAGCCTGATTAATGATCCGCGTCTGCTCGGGGAGGCACGCAAATATGGATATCGGATTCAGTATGTTCTGCACCCGATTGTAAGTCCGCAGAAGGATGATTTTGTACAAAATGACCTGGTTGAGATTATTCCGTCGATCGGAGAAATGAGCTATGAGAAAATATTCTGTGAGGGAGCCTTGATGGTGACAGATTTTTCAGGGGTTCAGTTTGATTTTGCCTATATGAGAAAGCCTGTGATTTATCTGCATCATCATGATATTCCGCAGCATTATGAGGAAGGCGCATTTTTCTATGACACAATGGGATTTGGAGAGATTTGCCATACGAATGACGAATTGATTGATGTTTTGTGCAGATATATGAAAAATGACTGCCAGATGCCGGATCTTTATCGGAGCCGGGCAGATGATTTTTTTGCGTTTTCCGATCATCACAACTGCGAACGGATTTATCCGGTTATGCTGGAACATGAAAAGAAACGTACTAGGTAGTATCAAAGTGCTGTCTTTGTATGCAAAACGTGACAAAATCCATATTTTTACGACAGTTGGTTTTGACAAGGAAATACAGGTATGGTACACTAAAACCAAATATGATTACATAAAGTTTAAGCTTTATGTAATTTTCATGTACAGATGTGTGCTTAGAGGGAATGAAGCCGCAAGGATGTGCGCAGGAGGCAGATGAAGGATATTGCTGCTGCGGGATATTTGCGGTACAGAGTTCGGAGTTACAGGATTTATTGATGAGTGAATATTAATAACGGGGTGAATAAAGTTGGATAAGTATGAGTACAATCTCAAGCTGGAGGAAATAGACAAACTGGTAGATCAGGAAGATTATCAGGAAGCCGCGAATCTGGCAGATACGATAGACTGGCGGAGAGTTCGAAATATCAGAACACTTTGCCTGATCAGTGAGATCTATGAGGCAGCGGGAAGGCTGGAGGAGAGCAAGACGCTGCTGCTTCGCGCCTACCGCAGATCACCGGTGGGCCGGACGGTTCTGTACCGTCTGGTAGAGGTGACGACCGCGCTGGGACAATTTGATGAGGCGCTGGAGTATTATACGGAGTATGTGCAGGCAGCGCCGCATGACAACAACCGATATATTTTAAAATACAAAATTTACAAAGGCAGAGGGAGCCAGACACAGGAGCTGATTGCGATTCTGGAGGAATATCTGGGACAGGAGTACACGGAGCGCTGGGCGTATGAGCTGGCTACGTTGTATCAGCAGTCTGGACAGATGCAGAAGTGTCTGGCAGCCTGTGATGATCTGGTGCTTTGGTTTCACAGCGGCAAATATGTGGCGAAGGCACTGGAACTGAAAAAAAGGTACGCAGCGCTGACACCAAAGCAGAAGCAGATTTATGACGAATGTCTGCAAAAGAAAATGGCCGATCCTGTGGAGGAAACAGAGGAGAAGGAAACCGTTGTACAGAATGTCGAGCCGGATACCGGAGCAGCCGGAGGGGAGTTTATGGCTGAAAGTATCATGGCGCAGACCGAGCGGGAAATTGCCAATCAGGTGGCGGCACATAAGGCAGAAAAGGACAAGAAAGAAGAACAGCTCGCCGCTGAGGAAGAACCAGGCGAACAGCTGGCATCCACGCGTATTATGCCGGGCAAAACAGATACACAGGTATGGCGGGGTGTAAAGCCTGGGCCGGGCAGTCTGCAGACGAAGCAGCCGGAGGAAAAATCCGTGCAGGAACAGACGGTTCAGCCTCAGGAGGAAGAGGAAGATATACCTCTGGAGCCGGGAGATTTGCAGGTGGAACTTGCAAAGAGCATGAGGAAAATCCTCTCAGGTGTCGTAAAAAATGTAGAACAGCCTGAGGATGATATTCCTGCGTCTGTGGATGCGAGAGTACAGAGTGTTCCTCCGCTTCAAATACCGGAGGCGCCGGAGCAGTCGGCAGGACAGCTCTCTATTGACGATGTGCTTCTTTCTATGAGCGATAAAGGAAAAAGAATAACGGACGCCGTACTGGGCGAAATGGACAGTGAGGAGCCGGAGGCACAGAAAGACAGTCATAGGACAGACGACGGTCAGGAAAACAGAGCGTCCTATGAAATGGATGCGAGATCTGATGCAGACGACATAAGTGGAGGCCAGGAAAACTCTGAGGCGGATGAAGCGAAGGAAAGCCAGGAAAAATCTGTGATGGGTGGAGCAGAGGGAAATCAAGTAGTCACCTTGGCAGACGAGACACCCGTAAGGCGGGAGAGATTGGTGAAGAAATCCCGGGTAAAGAGCAGATCAGAGGACAAAGAGCGTGCTGACAGTCAGGAAGAACCGGCGATAAAAGAAAAGTCAGAAAAGATGTCAGAAGAAAAATATGAAAGAATCGCCAGAGAAATCTCAGAGGATGATTCAGAAAGAAGTACAGATAGCAGTGCAGAAAGCAGAAACAAAAAAGCCGGGGCACTGAGATTTCCAGATACGGCAAAAACCATGGCGGATGCTGCTGCGGATGAACTGACCGATATTCAGCGCGAAGCGCTTCAGTATACGAACCACCCGGAAAAGCTGCTCAGAAACGCAAGATCTCTTCCTACATATATGGAAGAAGATGACGAGCTTGGAAAGACGCGCAGGATTGCAAGCCGTGAGGAGCTGATGGAGGCCGCAAAGAAGGAGATTCTTCAGGAGAAGACGATTCGGATTCCGACCGATCAGATTGCACAAAAGCTCGAAGAGCCGGCAGGAAAAACACGAACAGAAGAGCAGGGCGAAAACCGTTCAGCTGAACAGGCCTATTCCGAAGCCGATGAACGTATCTTTGATGAAATGGAATATTCAGAAGATCGTTCCAAGGAGCTGCCATATGCAGAAAATGCAGAAGACTATTATGATGATGAAGCAGAACAGGCATATGAAGAGGAAGAATATCTGATGATTCCGCAGCATCTCAGAGGCCTTTTCAGCGGTTTCACAGAGGTGGAAGGTCTGGAGGAGCAGATTGCCAATGCAATCATCCAGGCAGAAGCTAAAGGAGATGACCGTACTTCACGCAGTGGCAATATTCTGGTTTTTGGTGCGCATGGTTCCGGAAAGACAACTCTGGCTATGAATATTGCAAAAGCGATTGCTCACGACAAGGGCAACCAGACGATGAAGATTGCAAAGATTTACGCGGCAGATTTGAACCGTAAGGATATCGCGGCAACAGTTGCGAAAATCGCCGGCGGTACGCTGATCGTGGAGGAAGCAGGAGATCTGGAGCCGGGCACCGTGGAGCAGCTTACAACAGCCATGGAGTTCCGGACTGACGGTCTGGTGGTGATTCTGGAGGATGAACAGCAGTATATTCATGAACTTTTGATGCGTCATCCGCGTTTTACGATGAAATTTACTGCTCAGATCTATATTCCGGAATATACGGTAGAGGAACTGGCAGGGTTTGGACAGATCTATGCGAATGCGCAGGATTATATGATCGGTGAGGAGGCGCAGGAGGTTCTTTGCCAGAAGCTTGTGGAAGCTATGGAAGGAGAAAATCCAGTAACGCTTGCAGATGTGATTGATCTGACCGGAAAAGCGATTGCGCGTTCGAATAAGTTTTTCCGTAAATTGTCAATGGGAAAGAAGCGGTACGATGAGAATGATTATATTGTGCTGTTCCCGAAGGATTTTAAATAAAGAGGTTTTACTGGAAGGAATTTGCAATTGGTTAAGTAAATAGAGAGGTGTGCGGTTTCGGTAAGAAAATGGAAACTGCACACTTTATTATTTTAGAGAAACACAGATTAAAGCGTTTCTTCAGATTTAGAAGGGCTATGTATTTTAGAAGCCCAAAATTTCTCCGATGAGCAGGACTTTGATTCGTCCTTTGTTGCGGTTAAAGCGGGTGATGACGGTGTGGGCACAGATGCAGTCGGGGGACAGGCAGTCTTTGCAGATGCCGGTCTGGCTGCAGGGAGTGTGGAGGCCGAGGCGCATTGTGTTTGGCGGAGCAGCGCTTGTATGTACTCGTTGGATTGCTGCGTCTGTATCAGCAGCGACTTTATTCATACCTGCAAGGATGATGACATGCTCCGGACCGCAAATCAATGCAGCGACGCGGTTGCCGTTTCCATCAATATTGACGAGTTCTCCATCAGCAGTAATGGCGTTTGTGCTCATAAAGTAATAGTCTGCACAAAATGCTCTCTGCTGGGCCACCTTCTTTTCTTCCAAAGAAGTAGCAAGTGACCGGTCGATCAGTTCCAAATCTTTTTCTTTCAGTGCATCGATCAGACCTGTCTGTTCCAGTGTGATACTTCCGCCCCAGGAAACAGAGGCTTTGGATGGCAGCATGGAAAGGACATGTGCAACTGCTTCTTTTGAGGTTTTAAAATAGGCCCCCTCCATTCCGCGTTTCTCCAGCCCTTTGATAATAGAATTTGCCAGAATTTCATAGTATTGTTCTGTTGGTGACATAAAATCCTCCTTTTTGTATCAGAGATCAGTCGGCGCCCGCTTTCCATAACATTCCGCTCAGACCTATTATATGCAAGTACCTTCTAAAGATTGTAACATATGATAATAAAAATGAAAACCTCCATTTATTTTTGGACAATTTATGGAATTCATGCTATAATATTTTTATAATCTGCTGCGGACAGATCATTTACAGCAGAAGAGCTGCTGCAAAGAACAGAATTTGCAGTGGACGGACCATTTTATTGGGGCAGGAGGTATTGTGTATGGATAAAAAAGTGATTATTACGATTGGAAGACAGTTTGGGAGCGGCGGACACGAAATAGGTGAAAAGCTGGCAAAAAAGCTGGGCATTAAATTTTATGATAAAGAACTGCTGAAGTTGATTGCAAAAGAAAGTGGTCTGTGCGAGAAGGTTCTTGAAAGTTATGATGAGAAACCGACAAACAGCCTTCTGTATTCCATTGTGATGGATGTATATCCTTCTGCATTGTATTCAGGACCGACGATCGACCAGCAGATTTATCAGGCTACGTATGATTCGATTCGCAGACTTTCCGGCGAGTCATGTGTCATTGTCGGACGATGTGCAGACTATATTCTCCGGGATTGCCCGGGACTGGTCAGTATTTTTGTACACGCAGGTTCAGATTTCCGTGCCGCACGTGTCATGGATGAATACCATCTTTCAGATGCAAAGGCACGGGATATGATGGTGAAAACGGATAAAAAGCGTGCAAGTTATTATAATTTCCAGTCAGAAAAGAAATGGGGTATGGCAGCAAGCTACAATCTCTGCATTGAGAGCAGCGAGCTTGGAATAGATGGTTCGGTTGACTTTATCATGGACTATATCAAATATAAAAATCAGAAATACTAGACTATTTTGTAGCAGATAAGAAAGAGAGCGCCTCTTGAGTCGGATGACTTGAGAGGTTCTTTTTTGTTTAATTTGTTGATTTTTTGAAGCTTTGATCTAGCAAAATAACTCATGGAATATCGAATTAACAAAAAAGAAAATTGTAAATTTTTAATAAAAAAATGGAAAATAATGACTGTAAATGTGACATGTGTTACATATGAAGGGGGACGAAACTTTTATAATCAAAAGTACAATCGATTGTAGCTGCAACGTCGTTGAATAGAAAACTGAATTGAAAATAGAAAACAGAGGTGGGAGAAGATGAAAAGAAGAATGAATTTAGTAGCGCTGGCACTGGGCCTGACGAGTGTATTAGGAGCTACGGCATGTGTGCAGAACGTGAATGCGGCAGAAGAAGGCCCTGTTTATGTACAGTATGAAGGGGCTTGGCCCGCCCCGGAGGGAGTTGCAAATATTATTTATGATACAGATATCGCAGATGACGTTGACGATGCCGGCGGGTTAGCAATGCTGCATTCTTATGTGAGTGAAGGAAGGGCAAATCTTCTGGCAGTGGTCTGCAACAGTGCATGTCTGTATGCAGCGCCTTGTGCAGAAGCAATTAATACCTATTATGGCCGTCCGGAAATCCCGATCGGAACATATAAGGGGCCTTCAGAGGTTACTCCTGAAAGCTATACCTATTGCAAGCCAGTAACTATGAAATACGAAAACACAATGGTAGACGGAAGAGATGCCCGGGATGCGGTTGACGTATACCGTGAGGTTCTGGCAAGCCAGCCGGACCACAGCGTAACGATTGCATCGGTAGGCTTTCTGACGAATCTGACTGAACTCCTGAATTCTGAACCGGATGAATACAGTGATTTAAATGGCGTTGATCTCGTTGCGCAGAAAGTAAAACTTGTGTGCTGTATGGGAGGTAATTTCGAGGATTTTGAAAGTGCAGAATATAATTTTATGTGCGATCCGGCCGCAGCACAGCTTGTTGTGGAAAAGTGTCCGGCGCCTATTATGTTCAGTGGCTTTGAAATTGGTATTAATGTTGACACCGGCGAGCGTCGTTATGAGATGGAGGAGGATAATCCGGTTCGTTTAAGCTATGATCTTTATCTGACGGATGATACTGGTCTGGCGACACGTTGGAGCTGGGATTTGACAGCAGTCATGTATGCGGTTGAGGGTCTGGAAGATTACTGGACCATGGAGCGCGGCGATATCTCTGTGCTTGACGATGGAAGAGTTACATTTGAGAAGAATGAAGAGACCGGATCGAGAGCATTCCTCGTGGCAAAAGCTGATGTAAAAGATGTAGAAGCCAGATTGAATGAAGTGCTGATTCAGGCTAAAAAAGATAATTCCGATGAACGGAAGTTTATTTGTATTGAAGATAAGAACGGCCGTATCGATCGCCGTGGAGCAAATGGCGAGACGTGGGGAATCTGGAGCAGCGATAATCTGGTAAGCTATAGCAATTCTGTAGGCGCTAATATGTCTCTTGATTTTAACGGATGTGGTATTGATGTTTACGGCGGTCTTGACAGCGATCAGGGAATGTTCCAGGTACTGCTTGACGGAGAAGAGGTTGCAGTAATTGACACATATGCAGAGAAGCGGGTAGGAAGCCAGGGCCTGTATTCCGTACACGATCTGGAACCAGGCGACCACACGATCAAGCTGGTTCTTCTGGAAGAAAAGAATGAAGCAAGTTCGGATTGTATTATACGAATTGACGCATTCAGAATTATGGAAAACTAAGAATTATAAACCAAAACAACAAACATTGAAAAAATAAATATTTTTTACCTGATATCATAAGATTTTTTCTCTAAATACCCAGAGGATATTTCTGAGCGCATAAGATGCCCAGGAGTATCCTCTTTTCTTTATTTTTTTAAAAATATACCGGAAATCCTGCACCGTAGCGGAAAAACCAGAACAGCCTGCGAGACTGGCCATATCCCATAGCAAACCCTGTGAGGCCGCCGGCACTTGGTGCGTTTTAGCGAAGCGCGAAACGCGCCTAGTACCGCTGCGTGCCGAACGGAGCGGAAGCGAGTTTGCGGAGGGATATGGCCAGTCTCGCAGGCGTCCTCTATTCACATGTACCCGACACCTGGCATTCGAAGGTTGAAATGAAAACACGGATATGATAAGATAAAATGATGCAATATAAAGAAAATACGGAGGAAACTTATGAAACTTTTTAAATACCGTATCAAGACACTTTTTAAGTACCAGGATTTGATTCGGGATCTGGTAGCCCGTGATTTGAAGCTGAAGTATCGGAGGAGTTTTCTTGGTTATGTGTGGAGTGTTCTGAATCCGCTTTTGATCATGATTGTTCTGACTCTTGTATTTTCCAATCTTCTGGGCAAGGGAATTGAAAATTATCCGGTATATCTCCTGACTGGACGGCTGCTGTTCGACTTCATGAAGAGTAGTACCAATAATGCGATGAAGTCAGTGACCGGGAATGCGGCTCTTTTGCGGAAGGTCTATGTGCCCAAGTATATTTTTACACTGGCCAAGGTGACAAGCTGTATGCTGGATCTCGTCTTTTCAATTGGAGCATTGCTGATTGTTATGGTTGTGACCCGGTCTCCGTTCCACTGGCATATGCTGCTTACGCCGCTGGTGATTCTGCAGCTTTATATTTTCTGCTGCGGGCTTGGGTTTTTCCTTGCACAGTTTAATGTTTTCTTCCGTGATATGGAACATATTTACGGTGCAGTGACGACCGCATGGCAGTATCTTACACCGATTATTTATGAGATCAGTCGTTTGCCGGACAAGATCCAGATTCTGATCAAAGCGTTCAATCCAATGTATTATTATGTGGCGCAGTTTCGTGACCTGGTGTATTATGGACGCCTGCCCGGGCCAAGAGTTTTCTGGGGCGGCTGGCTGATTGCTTTTTTCATGCTGTTTATCGGTGTGTGGTCTTTCCAGCGAAGTAAGGATAAATTTATCCTCTATATTTAACTTTTATTTGATTTTATACATTCGAGGAAAAGGCAATAAGAACGAATGACGGGTGAGAGCCTGCTGTGCAGCTTTTTGTAAGCTATATTATCGTAGTAAATGGAGAACTGAGATGAGCAAATATGCGATAGAAGTAAAAGATCTGAAAATCCGTTTTAATCTTGCTTCTGAAAATGTAGATAACCTGAAGGAATATGCAATTAAGCTTATGAAGCGGGAGCTGATGTTCCAGGAGTTTCTTGCCCTCCAGGATATCAATCTGAAGATAAAGCCGGGTGAATCCTGGGGGCTTGTGGGAGCAAACGGTTCCGGAAAGTCAACGCTGCTGAAGGCAATCAGCGGTATTTTGAAGCCATATGAAGGAAGTGTGAAAGTGCGGGGCAATATTGCGCCGCTCATTGAGCTTGGCGCAGGGTTTGACGGGAGGCTTACCGCGCGTGAAAATATATATCTGAACGGGCTTGTTCTGGGACATTCCAGAGAGTTTATGAAAGAGCATTTCGATGAGATTGTCGAGTTCGCCAATCTGAAGAAGTTTCTGGATTCTCCGGTGAAGAATTTTTCTTCCGGTATGAAGGCCAGGCTGGGCTTTTCTGTAGCAACGATCGTGAATCCGGAAATTCTGATTGTGGACGAGGTTCTGGAAGTAGGAGATATGCGTTTTCGCAGGAAGTGCAATGAGCGTATGCGGCAGATGCTCTCCGGAGGGACCACACTTCTGTTTGTTTCACACAATATTGAATCCGTGAAGTCGCTCTGTGAAAATGCGGTGTGGCTTGACGGCGGCCGTGTTCGTATGATCGGCAGTTCGCAAGAGGTCTGCGATGCTTATAAGGAGGAACAGAATCGTTTGGTGCGTGAGCGGAAGGAGCGGAGGCGGGAGCAGCTTCGTCTGGAGCGCAAAAAATACGATTATCTGATTGTCGGTGCAGGACTGTACGGAGCAGTATGCGCATGCGAACTCACGAGAGCAGGCAAGCGCTGTCTGGTCATTGACAAAAGGGATCACATTGGCGGAAATATTTATACAGAGGACGTTGATGGCATTCAGGTGCACAAATACGGTGCACATATTTTTCATACCAGCAATGATGCAGTATGGAAATACGTGAATAAGCGTGCAAAATTTAATCATTATATTAACTCTCCTGTGGCGGTTTATAAGGATGAGCTGTATAATCTGCCGTTTAATATGAACACATTTAGCAAGCTGTGGGGCCTTCGAAAGCCGCAGGAAGTAAAAGAGCGGATTGCGGAGCAGATTGCGGATCTTCATATTACTGAGCCGCAAAATCTGGAAGAGCAGGCGCTTTCACTGGTCGGAACGGATGTGTATGAGAAACTGATTAAGGGCTATACAGAAAAGCAGTGGGGAAGAGACTGTAAAGACTTGCCGGCTTTTATCATCAAACGGCTTCCACTTCGATTTACGTATAACAACAATTATTTTAACGACAGCCATCAGGGAATTCCGATCGGCGGCTACACCGGAATTGTGGAAAAACTGCTCGAAAATGTGGATGTTATGCTTGAGACAGATTATTTCCAATATAGCAAAGAGAATCCGGATATGTTTGAAAAGGTGATTTACACAGGAATGATTGACGAGTATTTTGATTTCTGTTATGGACATCTGGAGTACCGGACCGTTCGCTTTGAGACAGAGCGTCTGGAAGAGGAAAATTATCAGGGAAATGCAGTGGTAAATTATACGGATCGCGAGGTGCCGTATACGAGAATCATTGAGCATAAGCATTTTGAACCGGAGGCTGAGCTTGAGCAGCCGAAGGATTATACGATTATTTCACGGGAATATTCGACGGAATGGAAACCGGGAAGCGAGCCGTATTATCCGGTGAACGACGAGAAAAACAGTAAATTGTATGAAAAATACCGTGCACTTGCCGAGAAGGAAACGCATGTAATATTTGGCGGACGTCTTGGTCAGTATAAGTATTATGATATGGATAAGGTGATTGAGGCGGCCCTTGCAGATGTAAAAAAAGAGCTGGAAATAAAGATGTAAGCAGGCAGGGCGCGTGAGGGTATCAATGAGCAATCAGACAGGGGAAAAGCAGGAAAAAGCAGGTCGGGAAGCAAAAAATCAGAAGGAATCTGCGGCATGGGTTTTGCTGGAGCTTTTGGAACGCGAGGGAAGCATCCTTCGCCTGGATGGTTCCATTCCGCCTGATATGGCGGCGGATTCGTTTGCTCTGAAACTAAATGGCGAAACTCTTCCGGTATATTTTACGGAGAGATTTTCACAGCCGGAAGTGGATGAAAAGGTTTTTTGCGGATGCAGGGCCTTTTTTGCAGAGGTATCTCCAGAAAGGCTTCAGCGGGATAATATTCTGACATTCATCTGGACGGATGAGGAAGGAAAAGAAGAAGTTTTGCCTGTGGTCAGTACGTGTTATCAGGCAAGGCTTCACACTGGGCTGCGGCACGGATGGTGGCTTTTTGAGGATTATATGATCACACTGGCAGGCGCTGACCCTGGGGCTTGCCGGGCCGCAGGAATTAGGATTTGTCGGACGGGAAAACCCGAGCGGGTGAGGCAGGAGTTTCGTTTTCTGAAAGAAATTTTGCGTGCATCCTACGGATCGCGCAAAATGTTTCTGATGCGCCTGGCATACTGGCTTTCCTATCCGTTCTATTGCCGGAAAAATATCTGGCTTACGTTTGACAAGCTGTATAAAGGCGGCGATTGCGGTGAATATTTTTATAAATATGTTACGGGCAGGAAAGAGGACGGGATATCCCCGGTTTATGTAATAAAAAAGGATGTTCCTGATTATGAAAGGCTGTGCCGCGAAGGTTATCGGCCGGCTGTATACCGGAGTTGGAAGCAGAGAATGTGTTATTTATATGCGTCAATGGTGTTCGGAACACACAGTGGCGTGCCTTCGTTTTGTGGTTTTAATCAGTGGGAGATCCGGTTTGTACAGGACCGCCTTCGCTCTGTCAATGCGTGTATTCAGCACGGACTTTCGGTACAGGATCTTCGCGCCGATTCGAATCGGGTCGTGAATAACAACAAACGGTATTACTGTGCGTCGCGCTATGAGGTAGATAATTTATCCAAACCTGCGTATGATTACTGTCCGGAAACTTTGCGGCTTACCGGTATTCCAAGGTATGACGGGCTGATGCCACAGGATGGCAGGCAGATTTTGATCGCGCCCACATGGCGCTCTTATCTGGCCATGCATTCCGTAATGGGACAGACACGGCCGTACAATCCGGAATTTAAAAATACGGAATATTATCGGATTTATCAGGCGTTTGTAGAGCATGAAAAGCTTGGCGAGACGGCCCGACAGATGGGTTATCAGATTGTGTATCTTCTGCATCCGGTAATCAGCGCGCAGAAAAAAGATTTTCGTCCTGCTCAGGGAGTGGAAATTTTATCTGCGCTTGAAGCAGATTATGAGGAGCTGCTGACGCAGTCGAGCCTGATGGTGACGGATTATTCCGGCGTTCAGTTTGATTTTGCCTATATGAGAAAGCCGGTGGTCTATTTTCATCCGCCTGCACTGCCTCCGCATTATGAGGAGGGCGGGTTTTTCTATGAGACGCAGGGCTTTGGCGAGATTTGTACCGGCATAGACGAACTGGCAGAGACGCTTTGCAACTATATGAGAGACGGATGTCGTCTGAAGGACTTTTACCGGAGACGGCAGGATGATTTTTTTGCATATCAGGATTTTGAGAGCTGCAAGAGAATTTATGAGGATGCCCGAAGTTACCAGGAGCGTCTGAAGCAATCCGGAAAAGCCGCAGGAAGGCAGAGAAAAAAGTAACAGGTCAAAGGCAGACATGAAGATACAGAGATATTACAGACTGTCCGGCAGATGAGATTGAGGTACAGTGAGAGAAAAGGAGGCAGCCGTGTTTCGGATCAGGCAATATTTAAAGATGTTTTTGCAGAATGTGCTGCTTCCGGTGATTTACGGATGGTTCAGCCGGGCCCCAGTGCAAAAAGGACTGGTGCTTTTTGCGGATGCCCATCATGAGGAGCTGCCATTTTCCATGCGGCGGATGTATGAGGCAGTGTCAGAGCTTGAAACGGCGGGACAGTGCCGTACGGAGTTATTTATCAGTGATTTTGGCCGAATGCCGTTTGGAGAAATGCTCCGCGCGCTGCTGTGTTTTATGAAGCGATATGCAGTGGCGGAGTATGTGTTTATCTGCGATTATTATCTTCCGGTGGCCTCATGTCGGAAAAGGCCGGAGACGACGGTGGTTCAGCTCTGGCATTCCTGCGGATTGATGAAAAAAATAGCATATGACACGGGCGAGGATATCCCGAAGAATTACAGGGGAAATATGTTCGGAAATTATACGTATCTGACGCTCAGCGCCGAGATTTGCGTGCCGGTGCACGCGCAGGCGCTTCGGCTGTCAGAATCACATATTCGTGCAACCGGAGTCAGCCGGACAGACTATTATTTCGATCAGACATGGAATGATACATGCAGGAAACATTTTTTTGAACAGTATCCGGAGGCAAGAGGAAAAAGAATTGCGCTGTGGGCGCCCACCTTTCGGGGAAATGCGGCCGCGCCGCGTCTGGAAGGACAAAAACAGATTCTTGAAGCAGCAAAGGAGCTGTCGCCGGATTGGTATATCATTATCAAAGCCCATCCGCATGTGGATGCGCATGGAAGGGTGTCAAACTGTACGATTCCGACAGAGGAGCTGCTTGCCGTGACGGATGTGTTAATCACGGATTACTCTTCGGTGCTGTTTGACTATCTGCTGTATGAAAAACCGGCTGTGTTGTTTGCACCGGATTTACAGGAATATGAAGATGGTCGCGGTTTTTATCTGAATTATCTGAGTATTCCGTTCCAGCTGGCAGATACGCGGCAGGAGCTTACAGAAGCGATCAGAAGCAGCAGCGTCTGGAACGCAGAGCATAAAAAGGAAATACAGGAATTTCGGGAACAATATGTGGGCGCCTGCGACGGGCGGGCCACGCAGCGGATTCTCGGTCTGGCCGGACTTGGAGAAGAAACGACACAGAGCGAAAACTAAAGTGGATGTCAGAATGCACGGGTCAGTGCTTTGAGCGAAGCGAAAGGAATGGTATTATGAATATAGCGATTATATTTGCCGGCGGAAGCGGCGTGCGCATGGGCGCAGGAGTACCAAAACAGTTTCTGGAGATAAACGGAAAACCGATTTTGATTCATACGCTTCAGCTGTTTCAGGAGCATGAGGAGATTGATAAAATTTATCTGGCAATGAGCGAGGATTATATCCGTTATACGCAGCAACTCGTACTGGATTACAGAATTGACAAGATCGCAGCGATTGTGCCGGGTGGTGAGACGGCCCAGGATTCCATTTTTCATGCGCTCCAAAAAGCGCAGGAGGAGAATCCGGAGGACAGCGTGGTTCTGATTCACGACGGCGTGCGGCCGTTTGTGGAATATGGCGTGATCAGTGACAATGTTGCGGCAGTGAAAGCGTATGGAAGCGCAATCACTTGTACTCTGTGTTACGAGACTGTGCTGATCAGCAAAGACGGAGGCACGGTTGAAGAGCTTCCGCTTCGCAAAGAGAGCTATACGGCACAGGCGCCGCAGAGTTTTTATTTGAAGGATATTATAAAAGCGCATGAGGCGATTCGGGCGCTGCCTGCCAGGTATGAAAATATGGTAGATGCCTGCACGATTTATCGGTCGCTTGGGAAGCAGCCGCATATGGTAATGGGGAATCGGGGTAATATTAAAGTAACGACTCCGGAGGATGTGTATATGTTCCGGGCTTTGCTTCAGTATAAAGAGAACGAGCAGGCATTTGGGTTTGGGTTGACGAATCGGTTGGCAGCGAAGATGAACCGGTATAAGGATAAAAAGTGACGGGTTTCGCAGCAGGGAAAAGGAGTATATGGATGGCTAAACGGATTTGGGAAGCGGATGTGGTTTTGCAGGAGGATTTGGAAGGGATTGCGGCCTCGGAGCAGATTGACTGGGAAGCGTTGCGGGGAAAGCATATTCTGATTACCGGGGCGACGGGGTTGATTGGAGGATTGCTTACAAAGGCGCTTGTCTGTGCCGGAGAGAGCCGGGGGCTTGGTCTGAAGGTTCTGGGTGTGGTGAGGAACCGGGAGAAGGCAGAGCGGCTTTTGGGAAATTATCTGGGGCATGGTTTGGAGCTGATTGAAGGGGATGTGACAGAGCCGATTTTGTATGATGGAGCGGTTGATTATGTGTTTCATACGGCCAGCATGACGGCTTCTAAAGATTTTGTTGAGCGCCCGGTGGAGACGATTTTGACGGCTCTGAGAGGTACGAGAAATCTGCTTGAGCTTGCAAGAGAAAAGCAGGTGCGCAGCATGGTATATCTTTCTTCGATGGAAGCGTATGGCGTGGTTGACCCGGAGCATTACAATGTGAGGGAGACGGATTATGGCTATATTGATCCGCTTGAAGTGCGCAGCAGTTATTCTGAAAGTAAGCGTATGGCGGAGGGGCTGTGCGGGGCCTATGCGCATGAATACAATGTCCCGGTAAAAACGGCTCGGCTTGCGCAGACGTTTGGGGCCGGGATTGCGAAAAATGAAAACCGTGTATTTGCACAGTTTGCACGGAGCATTATGCAGGGCGAGGATATTGTTCTGCATACCGATGGAAGTAAGGCGCACTGTTACTGTTATACGTCTGACGCAGTGCTGGGGCTATTGACGGTACTTCTGCGGGGGCAGTCAGGGGAAGCCTACAATATTTCAAATGAAGAAACCTTCGGGACAATCCGCGAAATGGCGGAAATGTTGATTCGGGAATATCCGAAGAGCGGTTCCGGTCTTGTATTCGATATTCCGGAAGATGCAAACAAATTCGGCTATGCGCCGACCTCGCGGATGCTGATTAATTCGGAAAAATTGCGTGCACTTGGCTGGAGGGCGCAGACCTCACTTCCCCAGATGTTCAACCGCTTGATGGAAAGCATGCGCGCTTAGCAGAATGGAGCATAACATGAGACAGTCGAAGGATGGGCAGAACATTTTGCAAAAAACGATATGGGATCGTTTGGCAGGCAGAAGAATTGTTCTGGCAGGAATACAGGGAGAATGTTATACACGGTTTTTGGAAAATCTGGAGAACCTTGCGGGCCAGCCGGGTTTTTCTTTTGAAGTGACAGAAGGGTTGGAACAGGTCGCGGCCGGAGATTTTGTGCTTTTGTTTGCGGAGCTGTCAGGTCAGGAAAATTGCTGGCCACAGGAGTTGGAGCTGTTCGATTCATTTCAGATGCTTTTAAAAAAGGACCCGGCATCCGTACTTCTGGTGAGCAGCAGCGCAATTTATGGAAAGCAGTATGGAGGTGCGCGGTTTCTTCACGAGGATGAGATCGGTTATGTCTGTCATACGAAGCAGGCAGAGCTTGCATTACAGTGCATGAGGACTTCTGAACATTTCGCGTGCCGATTTTACAGAGAAAATGGGATGCCGGTAAAAATAGTGCGTTTGGGGACCTGGCCAGGGAACGGTGATTTTGTGGCGGAGCTTCTGGATAAAGCGATGCGTGTACTGGTGAACGGAGCATCCGGGGAAGCGTACAACCTTCCAGAGGGATGTACGGATGATTCTGCGGTCACGACTCATTGTTCAGGGAGCGAAACAGAAGAAAAGAAGGCTCGGTATTCGCCTTTGCAGGCAGTACCAACTTACATGGACGCAGAAAAAGCGGGGAAGCTTGGAAAGTAAGGGAACTATGTTGCTGCGAGATTATTTGAATGAATTTGAACTGGATTGGGCGCAGGCTCCGGTACGTTCGGAGCTGATTCCCAAAGCGGCGCTCAAAGGTGCAAAAATATTGCTGATCGGAGAACAGGCGGAGCTGCAAAAAGCGATTGCGTGGTCATTTTTCGCGTGGAATGACAGTGATAGATCAGGCGTACGTGTGCAGAGCGCGTCACTGGAAAATGGAGTGCTTAAAACGGAGATTGCGGGAGCAGAACACGAAATGTTTCGTCCTGAAGAGGCAGATTACGTGATTCTGACCGGTTTTTGCTGTCGGGAGGCAAACCTTGATGCAGCGGAGGCAATTTCCTATTTGAAACATTTCAGGCAATTGCTGGAAACGGTGTCGGCACTGCAATGCCGCCGGGTGCTGTTGTTGTCTGACGGGCGCGTTTACGGAAAGCTGGGGCCAGGCTTTGCTGCGTCGGAATACGAAGCAGGGAAAACGGACCCGTGTGGGCCGGGCTATGAGGCACAGTATTTTTTGCAGGCAGTGGAAAGCATGCTGGCAGCTTTTGCCAGGGAAAAAGGATTTGCGTTTCAGATTCTTCGGACTGGTATGATGTACGGCGCCTGTATTCCTGTGATGGAGCATATGGCAGCGCAGCTTGCCAGAAAGACAGCATTTGGAGAGCCATTTCAGTTAACGCTTTCGCAGGAGAAAACTTCCTATATCAGCATCCACGACGTCCTGACAGCGATTCAGTTTGTATTGACAAAATGCCCGGAGAATAAGATTTTTAACGTTTCAGGACTGGCTTCAAATGCGTCGGCAGGAGAACTTGCCATTTTGCTTTATCAGAATTTTCCAGAACAATGTCGGGTGACGATGCATAGTGAGGCGGCAGAAAAATCTGATACCGAAAGACCATCCGAAAACAAACAGATGGCAATACCTTCGGAAGGAAGCGGAATCTGGCTGAATACGCAGCTTTTGGAGCACTATGGTTTTGTTCCTCAGGTGTCTTTGGAGGACGGACTGATAATTTTGGTGAAGAGCCTGCAAGATACCGGCGAGGTGTTTTTGTTTGACAATACGTATCTGGGGAAACTTGAAAAAGTGCAGAAAATCCTTCTGGGTTATCTTCTGGAGATTGACCGCATCTGTAAAAAGCATGATATCAAATATTTTCTCGCGGGCGGTACGCTGCTCGGGGCAATCCGGCACCATGGATTTATCCCGTGGGACGACGATGCAGATGTGATGATGCTGCGGGAGGATTATGATAAATTTCAGCAGGTGGTACAGCAGGAACTTCCCAGAAATATTTTTATGCAGATTCCGGAGACCGAGAAAGGGAATTACAATCCGTTCACAAAGCTGCGCATCAATAATACCATGTTTGCAACGGAGTTTACGGGGCATTTTATGGAGATGCATAATGGGATTTTCTTTGATGTACTTTCGCATGACCGAACAGGCCGGCACAAGTGGTCGCAGAAACTGCATCTGATGGCGACCATGTTGACACGTTCAGTGGTTTTTAACAAGTGGGGGAACACGGATATTAAAGGCGGCGGCGCGCATCCGGTGATCTGCAAAATTGTCGATCATGTGAAATATCTTATTCCGATGCGTCTGGCGCTGTGGGCGCAGAATCATGCGCTTACTTTTTTTAAGAACAAAGATACCGGGTATCTGTATGACGGCATGGGGCGGAATCTGAAACGGGGCGCTTTTCCGGCCAATTGGCTTTCGGAGGCGGTTTATGTGGATTTCGAGGGATATCAGTTTCCTGTCCCAAAGGAATATGATAAATATCTCACTTATCTGTACGGAGATTACATGCAGATGATTCCGGTGAGCCAGCGCAGGACGAGTCACAGCATTGTGCTGATGGATCTGGGCGAGTACTCGGATTATCGGATTTGACTGACCGGGATTGCTTACGAATAAACGGGTGCCTGCAGGGAACAGGACGGACAGGAGAAATGAAATATGCTTTCAGTGATTTTACCGGCATATAATGAGGAAAAAATGGTGCCGAAGGCGGCGGAAACAATCGGACGGCTTTTAACAGAAGCGCAGATTGCATATGAAATTGTTTTTGTAAACGATGGATCAAAGGATGGAACGTGGGAGGCAATCGAAGAGACGGCAATAAGGGATTCTCATATTGTTGGATTAAAGTTTTCAAGAAATTTCGGGAAAGAGTCTGCGATGCTGGCAGGGCTGGCGAATGCGTCCGGGGATTGTTGTGTGGTGATGGACTGTGATTTGCAGCATCCGCCGGAAACGGTGATCGAGATGTATCGTCTCTGGGAACAGGGATATGAGGTTGTCGAAGGTGTAAAACGAAGCCGCGGGAAGGAGAGCGCCATGCACAGGGCGAGTGCGGGGATGTTTTATAAGATCATATCCAGGGCGGTGCGGATTGATATGTCGCGGGCATCTGACTTTAAACTGCTTGACCGGCGGGCTGTGGACGCGCTTCTGGCCATGCCGGAGCGGAATACCTTCTTTCGCGCGCTTTCCTCTTGGATTGGATTTCGGTCGGCTTCCGTTGAGTTTGACGTTCAGGAGCGCACGGAAGGAGAATCAAAATGGTCATCCTGGTCGCTCGTTCAGTATGCGATTAAAAATATTGTGGCGTTTTCTACGGTCCCGATGCAGTGTGTGACCGTAGCGGGAGTGCTTGTGTTTCTGATGGCTGTTCTGCTCGGGATTCAGTCGCTGGTGAAGTATTTCAGCGGTCATGCGGTGGAAGGTTTTACAACCGTAATTCTGCTGATTTTGATGATTGGCAGTATCATTATGATAAGCCTTGGGATTATCGGGTACTATATTGCAAAAATTTATGAGGAAGTGAAGGGGCGTCCGCGCTATCTGATTGCAAAGCGGATTGGAGGCAAAGAAAAAGCAGATCAGGAAAAGAAAAATCCGGAAAGCAAAATATGAAAATATGAAACAATGAAAAGCGGAAAACGGAAATACTTGGAACAAAAACGGCTGTCACAGTCGTGTGGGGGATTCAGGAAGGATCTACATCACACTCTGTGACAGCCGTTGCATTTGGTATGCCGTAGCGAAGCGTGCTCGGCTGCTCTGCTTCGTAATCAAAAACAAAACGTTCATAGGCATTGATGACATGGGTATCGAAATATTTGTCGTAGCGTTTATACGTCCGGCCGTAGGAAAGGTGCACATGTCCGTGCAGAAAATATTTTGGTTTATATTTTTCCATGAGCTGGATAAAAGTTTTGAAACCCTGGTGCGGCAGATCGCGGCCGTCATTTAACTGATAAGCCGGGGCATGCGTGACCAGAATATCAAATCCGCGGTGCCGCAGGAGTTGAAACCACAGCTTTGCGGCCCTTCGTTTCATTTCCTTCTCCGTATACTGGCAGCTTCCGGCATGGTAACGCATGGAACCTCCCAGCCCCAGAATGCGGATGCCATTGTGCACATAAATTTTATCATCAATGCAGATGCAGCCATCCGGCGGAATCTGCTGATATTTATCGTCATGGTTGCCGTGCACATAAAGTACGGGGACATTGGAAAAGGTAGCCAGAAAGGAGAGATAGTGCGGATGCAGATCTCCGCAGGAAATGATCAGATCAATTCCTGCAAGTTTACTCTTATGGTAATGATCCCACAGATACGCAGATTCTTCGTCTGCAATTGCAAGTATCCGCATAGTTCGCTGTTCTCCTTCCTCATTCCGCTGTAATTTCATCCTGTACGCGCGGTACTCCCTGTTGTGAGAGCACGGGTTTTGCTTTTTCTGTAAGCTGACGCGCCTGTGGAATGGAACCGATAATATTTTCTGCAAGCCAGTCCATTGTCATGATTTCCTCGGGCGAGAGTGTATGGTTCGGGTCTTTGTTTGCCGTTGAGGTCTGTGTGTGGAGAACGCCTGAAAACGGGTTAAATTCTCCGGCACGGATTGTATGCCTCAACAAATCAACCAGGCGTTTGGTGCCCACAGGAAGATTTTTGGAACAAATAACGTCGACTACGCCAGAGGACATGCCCCACCAGTAATTGATGGCTTTGCCGGAGTGGTCGTCTGACTTCCAGGTACCATTCATGATGGTACGAATCAGTTTTTCATAAAATTTACCCCAGTGGCACAGTGGCATTGCCAGGTTGTGCGGATACCCGTCAGCCATATGATAAATTCCGAAATAACGGGAATTTTCCTCCGGAATTACCATGTCTCTCCCAGAGATACAGGCCGGGTTTACTTCCCGGATGCGCTCGGAAATATCAACATCCTTTTTTGAGGACCATTCCAGATAAACCTGCGCGCGCGGATTCACCATTCTTGCACCCAGTGCAAAGGCATTGATATTGGCAATTACACCAAACAGCGGGTAGTCTTCAATGTACAGCAGCCGGTTGTTTTCCGCCATAGCCCCAGCGATCGCGCCCATCAGAAATTTAGCTTCGTGCATTCTCGCATAATACGTCCGGATATAACGGTGGGATGTATTCAGAGAACAGTTCAGAATGCGGATATTTGGATGCGCAATCGCTGCCTTTACGCTTGCAGGAGCGAAGGCTGGGGTGGTCGTAAAGATCAGGTTACAGCCATCGGAAATTGCTTTTTGCAGGTACTCTTCAATCGTATCAACCGTAACGCCGTCATAATACAGTGTAGTCACTTCGTCCGGGAAGGTCTGCGCAAGGTGCAGGCGGCCCAACTCATGTGCGTAGGACCATGCGGAAGATGCGGCTGTTTTTTCATAAATAAATGCAATCTTCAGCCTGGCCGGACCGGTCGGCAAAATCCAGCTGAGCAGGGGCTTTTTCTCTGTCGTGGGGTTCATTTTCAAATCAATTTCATCATCCTGCTCCAGAAGGCGAAATTCTTCCCAGCTTTTTACAATTAAATTTTTCAGAGCAGTGGTGGTGGTATCAGCAAGCGTTTTATACCCATAGAGCATGATAAAAGATAAAAACGCGTCTCCTGGTGTGATTTTCAGTTTATTGCCGCCGTTTGTCCGATAGACAGCAGTAAAACGCGAATATGCGGAGCTAAAATCAATCTGTTCATCCTCTGACCAGCTTTCCTCGGCAAATTTTCCCACTGCTTTTTGCAGTTTGGCAAAGCTCCCTTCCCTGGAAAACCAGATATAATTGATTTTTGACAGTTTGTAAAAATCGAGAAACTCGTAGTAAATTTTATTTTCTTTTTCTTCTGTACGTTTCGGAATAATACGCGTGACCGTGCCGGGAATGGAAATTGCCTCAAAATACTTCATGACGCTGACACGCTTGTTTCCTTCCACTATGTAAAATTTGTTCATGTATTCACATGCCTTGATCGGGTCGCGGATTCCCTCTTCTTCGTGAGAGCTGCTAAGGGCGGCCCATTTTCGGGCAAATTCTGTGTCTTCGTTTAAAATCGGCATAAAATTGCCGGAAAAAGCATTGCTCCGGCCTTCATATCTTGTACCGACAATCTGATCAATCGGGATCTGCACAAGGCCCAAAGATACCATAGAGTAGGAGTCGTTTGGCGGAAGAATGCTGTCGAGAACCTGAAGCGTAGGCCGTTCACCGCGCAGCAGTCTGTTCTGGTAATCTTTTTTTCCAGCTTTACAGGCTTTATTGTAATCATCCATTGACATAGCAGGTACCCTTTCTTGTATGATAAATTGGACGGAGGCCGTTTTTTCGTATTCCGCAATGCAAGTATTTCGCTCAGGTCCGTCAGTCTTAGGGTATTATAAACTTCATGTTTGTGGAAATCAAGCTTTGGCGCCTGTAGCATGGGATTTTCTGCGTTTGGCCGGAATTTGAACAATGGTACGGCGGATTCTTCGTTAAAATTTTAAGGAATATATTTTATGGCTCACATGATTGGGAGTATTGAGGAATAGAATAGTAAAAAAATTCCGGAGAGCAATATGAACTATATCTGGGGAATTATGATACTGATAGGCGTAGTATGGGGCGCTCTGACCGGGCGCGTGGATGCCGTTTCCGATGCGGTGCTGTCCTCGGCAAAGGAAGCAGTTACTCTGTGCATTACCATGCTGGGTGTGATGGGGCTTTGGATGGGACTGATGGAGGTGGCAAAGGAGGCTGGATTGGTGCGGCTGATTTCGCGGAAGATTCAGCCATTTATTCATTTCCTGTTTCCGCATATTCCGCAGGATCATCCGGCGAACGAGCATATTACAATGAACTGTGTGGCGAATATTCTCGGCCTTGGATGGGCTGCAACACCTGCCGGATTAAAGGCAATGGAGGAGCTTGCCAATCTTGAGGAAGAGCGGCGGCAGGCAGAGTTGCCAGAGCAGACGGGAGATACGGCAGAGGGAAGAAAGAAAAAGAGAAAAGGAATTTCGCGGGCCATGCCGCGCGGCACAGCCAGCAACGAGATGTGTACGTTTTTGATTTTGAATATATCCTCGTTGCAGCTGATTCCGGTCAGCGTAATTGCCTATCGGAGCCAGTACGGGAGCGTCAATCCGGCAGCGATTGTAGGGCCGGGAATTATAGCTACTGCGGTGAGTACGGTGGCGGCGGTGGTGTATTGTAAGATAACAGATGGGAAGCGGAGAGGGTAGGCTCTTCGCTTTTTTGTGGTTAAACGGATCAAACATTTTCGCAATAATACGTTCGTAATAATATTTTTGAATGTAAATAATTACAAGAAAATTAAAAATAACAATTGAATAAAACAAAAAAATGGATATAATACAAAATAAAAACGGATATTTCGTAATTAAATGGAGAATAAGATGAAGATATTAAAATTAGAGGTCAAAGGATTGCCGCTTTTAAAAAATGACTTGAGTATAGATTTTATCGCATGGCAGAGAGTGGATGATGATGATAAGGAACAATTATATAATATATTTTCTAATATTTATACAAATCCGGCACTCTCATTTATTGGTATCAATGCTTCCGGGAAAACAACAATCTTAAAAGTGATTTCTTTTGCGATAAGTTTACTGAATAATGAAGCTTTGAATAAGATTGATTCAAAAGAAATATTTGATGATTTAAATGAGGATCAAAGAGTCGTTATTAATACTTATTTTTATCATGAAGGCATTGTAAATAAACTGCAGACTGCTATTGAAAAAAAAGTTAATCAAGTTGATGGAAGTGGCAAGCTGGTCATTGCTGAGGAAAATTTATGGGCAAAAGAGATTAATAAAGTGAAAACGAAGAAGGGTATTTTTGTATTCAATGACTCGGAATTAAGAACAAGAAGGAATCAAAATGAAGAGTATTTATTGGAAGACGTTAGCATTATATTAGCATTAAATAAAAAACAGGGTACAAACTTTTTTTTATGTGATATGTCTCAGTTTACGGATCACAATATGCTAAATGTTTTAGGGAAGTATCCGAAAGAGATTTTGACTTTTTTGGATCCAAGCATCGAATATCTATATTGTACACCGGAAGGAAAAAAAGTTGACATCAGATTAAAATTCTATGGAAAAGAGGAAATCAGTTTAAATAATCCATTAGCACTTAACAGATATCTTTCGTCGGGGACAATTAAAGGTCTTAGTGTATTTATGGGTGCGGTTATCACATTTATGGAGGGAGGATATTTAGTAGTTGATGAGTTAGAAAATCATTTTAATAAAGAAATTGTGTCCACATTAGTTCGCTTTTTTATGGATAAAAAAGTAAATAAAAATGGGGCAACCCTTGTATTTTCAACTCATTACTCAGAGATATTAGATGAATTTAAGAGAAATGATGGCATTTATATTGTAAGAAATATTGGGGGAATTGCGGCAGAAAATTTGTCTAGTATTTTAAAAAGAAATGACATTAAGAGAAGTGAAGTATACGATAGTGATTTTCTAAAAGGAACCGTGCCTGCTTATAAATCATACATTGCTTTAAAAAAAGTTCTCATATCATTGAAGTAAGGGGGACTTTTAGAATGGAAAAATATTTAGCGTGTATTTGTGAGGGCGGTGCAGAGCGGGCAATTATGAATTTGTTGTTAGATAATCACATGTTGATCTTTGAAAGGGAAGACTTGCCCCGAGGCAGGATCTTACATTTGCGCAACTAAAAATATATTATCAGGAGCGGGGACTTGAACTGAATAAGCAGTTTGCACATAGTCTTGAATTGTTTACACCTGATGGTAAATATAATTATATTGCATATCTGTTGGCTGATGAAAACGGCGTATCTATAAAAGTTGCAAAATACGGTGGGAAAAATAAAGTAGATCTAAAAGAAAATGAAGAATATGGGTATTGTTCACAATGATTTTTCTAGAGAAATTCCGCCAGTGTTCGAGATTTTCAGTGACCGGATGGAGTTTACTTCTTATGGCGGTTTGATTCAGGGACAAAGCAGAGAAGATTTTTTCAGTTGTAGTAGTATGCCAAGAAACAGAGAATTGATGCGGGTATTTAAAGATGTAGGTTTGGTAGAACAACTTGGATCAGGAATGAGTCGTATTTTAAATGCATATGATAAATCTATTTTTGAGATATCCGAACATTTTGTTAAAGTTATTTTTCCATTTTCCTGGACAGACGAAAAGAATGATATTTCTGAAAAAAAGTTAATGGCGATGATAATGGCGATGATATTAAAATTCTTTTCATATTAGAAAAAGAGCCTGATATTACGGCTAAGAGGATAAGCGAAAAAATGGGGTTTAGTACCCGTAAAATCAGCCATATTATAAAGAAACTTCGGGAAGCTGGAAAAATTACCCGTATCGGTTCCGACAGAAAAGGTTATTGGAAAATTAATAAATAAAATCCCCGCGAACTGCCGAAAAAAATCTGCATATCATAAATAGAGAGATCAGACTATAAAGGTATGCAATCATATGAGAGAATATGTTATTTTATCAATAGAAACACACCTGTTCTTCGCCAGGATCATGAAAGAACATTCTTTGTTTTTGCTGGCATCGCTTCCGGAAAAGGAGACGGACTTAAAAAGGCGTGCGGAATGCTTCAGGAAAGGATTTGAAGGAGGCCTGAAAAAGACCGTACGACTTGCCGATGGAATGGTGGGGAATGCCATTTTGGATTCCGGAGAAATTGTGACGGAATTTACGCAGAAGGCAGAATGTCAGACGAGCAGGCTGACAGGTATTTCTGTGGATACAGAGATTACGGAGGCTGAGAAATGTCTTCAGAGCGGATGCCCCTCCGGAGTAAGCCGGGAAACGGTTTATCAGGTCAGAATGCTGAACCGGGAAATGCTAGAGTGCCTGAATGGGCTGATTGCCTATAAAGAAGAGATTTTGCAGAAGGTTCTCTGCTGTAAGCTCTATACTACGAATTATCCGCTTTTGATTGAGCACATTTTAAGGGAGGCAAGATTATACCGACAGTTTATTATGCAGCTTGAAAGAAACGGCTGTCTTGCGATGACTGATCTGAGAAAGACAGAGACGTTCTGGAATCAGATTATGATGGAACATGCTGAGTTTATACGCGGCCTTCTGGACCCGACAGAGTGTGAACTGATACAATCAGCCAATGGATTTGCGATGGATTACTGTGAGCTTTTGGAGGCCATGAAAGAACAGGAAGCCAGGAACGGCAATGCCTGCCATGCAAAAAGTGTCCAGTTGACAGAAGAGTTCCAGAAGTTTAAAAGTGCAGGGACGCAAGGAATTACAGATTGTGACATACGCTCTGTGATCCTTCCACTTTTGGCAGACCATGTGCTCAGGGAAGCAAATCATTATCTGCGCTTACTGGAACAGGCAAACAATGGAAGCAATTGCTGTGGAATGTGTAAATGAGAAATGTATTTTGCACTGCAATAAGATGACAGATAAAAAGCAGAAGGCTTTGGGCTTTCTGTTTTTTATTGCGGAATAAAGAAGCGGCAAATATTAATATTTACCAAATATTGACAAAAAGAAACAGACAAAATACAATTAAAGAAACGAACAGAAAGAAGCTGATGTACTTGATCGCACATATTTCAGATGATGGATACAACAGGGAAGAAACCGTAGCAGAACACACGCAAAAGACGGTGTTTTTATGCAAAGAAAAAGGAAAGCGATGCGGGCTTTCCGAGCTTATGTCATTGTGCGGTATTTTTCATGATATGGGTAAGAACAAGCAAAAGTTCGATGATTACCTGCATGCTGACGAAAAGAGAAGGAGAACCCTGAGAGGAACCATTGCGCATGCATCGATCGGGGCAAGATATGTTTACGATGCATACCATGACAACCCCGGCAATACAAAAGTGATGGCGGAGATGATCTCTTATGCGATTGCAGCGCACCACGGCCTGTTTGACTGTGTGGATAAAGAACACGCAGATTTGCTTTCTGCAAGACTCCATAAGGTAGATGATTATGAAGAAGCATGTGAGAATGCAAAAAGGGATTATCTGGGAGAATATAAACTGGATGAAATTTTTCAGCATGCAGCCGGAGAGTTTCAGTCCGTATGGAAGAAAATAAGAGAACCATATTCAAGAATAGCAATTCTACTGGGATCTAGGTTTAAGGACGATGTCAGGGGAATGTTATTTGATTGTAAATTTTTTCTACTTGCAAGTCTGCAACGCCTACTATTATCGATGTTAATCGATTCAGACTGGGAGGCAACTTCGGATTTTATGGCTCATGTCGATACACTTTCCAAGCAATCTGAATGTTATCCAGAAGCGATATTTATAAAAGCAAAAGAAAACTTTCATACGTATATGAACAGAAAACGGCAGTCTGTGAATAGTTCCGGATTGACGGAGAAAGAGAGAACAATATTTGAAGCGAGGAATTCTTTACAGGAAGCGTGTGTCCAATTTGCGAAAAATCCTGCCGGCATCTACTGTCTCCCCATTCCGACCGGTGGCGGAAAAACGCTCAGCGCGCTGGCCTATGCACTGGAATACTGTAGCTTGCATCCGCAGACAGAACGTATTATTTACGTATCCCCGTTTATCAGTATCACAGAACAAAACGCACAGGTATTTCGGGACGCGATTGGCAATGACAAGTGGATTTTGGAACACCATTCGTCTATGGTGAGGACTGAGGGGAATGGAAGCGGGGAAGAGCGGGCGGATAAATGCACAAGGTATGATATGAACTGGGAAGAGCCGTTCATTTGTACCACGTTTGTTCAGTTTATGAATACACTTTTTTCTGATAAGAGCGAGTCGATACGAAGAATGCACAGGCTTGTCAATTCAGTTGTAATTATCGATGAGGTTCAATCAATGCCTTTGAAGTGTGTGCACACGTTTAATTATATGATAAATTTTTTGAATGCAGTGTGTAACACGAACATTATTTTATGTACTGCAACACAGCCTGATCTGGAGGCAGCCGAGCGCCCGATCTGTTACAGTGAGCCAAAATATATGATAGAAGGGATTACGGGCTGGTTTGAAACATTTGATCGGGTAAAAATTTGTACTCCGAGTAGGGGAGAGAACTATACATTTGAGACACTCGGGCAAGAGATTGCCAATCAAATCGAAAACTATCGATCTATACTTGTGGTATTGAATACAAAGGCGGCCGTGAGAGCGTTGTATGATGTATTAAAATCACAAAATATCAACACAGAGTATCTTACAACAAACTTATGCGCGGAGCATAGGAGCGATAAAGTCAAAGCAATCAAAGCCATTCTTGAGAAAAAAGAGGAACCCATCGTTGTTGTCAGCACCAACTTGATTGAAGCAGGCGTAGATTTGTCATTTGCATGTGTGTACCGCTCTATGACAGGGCTGGACAGCGTGGCGCAGACGGCGGGCCGCTGCAACAGAAACGGTGAGCTGGAATACGGAACCGTTCATTTGATCAAGCTCGATGGCGAAGATACTGGTAATATGCACGAATTGCAGGAAAAGAAAAGGGTGACAAAGTATGTGATTGATCAATACAGAAACAGCGGTGGAGAGGAAAGTCTTTTGATGCCCAGATGGATGGATCTGTATTATAAATGTGTATATGAGGGAGCAGCTGATAAGATGAACTTCCCAATCAAAGAACTGGATAGAAATATCATTGAACTTTTGTCGCGGGGATTTGGCACTGAGGAAAAGATACATACCATGAACCAGGCATACAAAACAGCAGGGCAGGCCTATCGGGTGATTGATGACAGTTCCTTTGGAGTGATTGTGCCATATGGGGAAGGGGCTGAGATCATTGCGTCTATTCAGGAAACATCCGATCCGGCAGATATAAAAGCTTATATCCGGCAGGCACAGCGCTATACCGTTAATGTGCGGGGAAACCAGCTGAAAAAACTGGAAGGTCTGATCACACTGGTAAGCGATAACATTCCCGATCTTTACATGGTAGCGGTCCCCGGAGCGTATAACAGTGATTATGGAATTACACCGGAATGGGAAACTCTGATATTTTAGCAGATAGCAGGAAGAACATTGGAAAGGACAGATGAAATATGGACAAGCCAAATATCATTGAATACAGCGTTTACGGGAGATATGCATTATTTACAGACCCGTTGTCCAAGACAGGCGGTGAAAAGTGCAGCTATCAAATACCGACCTATCAGGCGTTGAAAGGAATTACAGAATCCATTTACTGGAAGCCTACGATTACATGGGTTGTTGACGCGTGTCGTGTTATGAAGCCGATACAGACCGAATCCAAGGGGATAAGGCCAATCAAATACAGTGGGGGCAATGATCTGTCGTACTATACGTATTTACATGATGTAGAGTATCAGGTAAGGGCGCACTTTGAATGGAATCAAAACAGGGAAGACCTGGCTTACGATCGAAATGAAAATAAGCATTATGATATTGCCAGAAGAATGGTGGAAAGAGGAGGAAGAAGAGATATTTTCCTGGGGACAAGAGAATGCCAGGGGTATGTGGAGCCTTGCTCATTCGGTGAAGGAAAGAGTGCGTATCAGGATAAAAAGCTGTCGTTTGGCATTATGGTACATGGCATTACCTATCCGGATGAGGCGGTCAGAGAAGCAGAAAAGGGAAAGATGACAGTGCGGCTTTGGAACGCGCAGATGATGGATGGAATCATACAGTTTCCGCAACCAGAAAAATGTGAAATCAGGCATATCCTGAGGAATGCAAAAGAAAAGGAATTTATGTTTGAAAAGAATTTCAGAGGGTTGAAAGAATTTGAGGGAGGTGACCTGTTTGGCGTGGCTGAAGACTTTGGCGGAAACGTATGATGTTTACGCGGATTTGGCAGGAGTTGAGAAAAACGATCAGGCCGTATTACTGCCGATTTCACACTCTACATTTAATGCGCAGATTGAAGTGACAATTGATAAAGAGGGCAATTTTATTGAAGCTGACAGGCTGGATAAAGGCAAAGACGTAATTACCATTATTCCGGTTACGGAGGATTCCGCAGCCAGAAGCAGCGGAATTGCACCGCATCCGCTGTGTGACAAGCTCTGTTATATAGCGGGGGACTATACGCTATATACCGGCGATGAGAAAGAAAAATATTTTGAAGCTTATATGGAGCAATTGCGGGATTGGGCGGAGTCGGAACACACGCATCCCATGGTACAGGCAGTGTATCAGTACCTGGAAAAGAAAACGCTGGTCCGCGATCTGGCAGCAAGCGGGGTGCTGGAGCTGGATGACAATGGCAGGCTGACAGACCGTACAAAAATACATGCGCTTGGTCAGACTGGGGCGAATGTAAGATTTGTGGTTTACACAGAAAACGGGCCGCGGAGTGTATGGAAAAGTCAGGAGCTGTATAAAAAATACTCCGAGTATGATCGGCAGAAAGCAGGGGCGAAGAAACTATGCTATGCGTCAGGAAAGATGGAACTATGCTCGGATAAACATCCTTCCAAAATACGGAACAGCGCAGATAAGGCAAAGCTGATTTCAGGAAATGATGAATCAGGTTTTACCTATCGCGGAAGATTTACGACAAAAGAACAGGCCGTTTCTGTAGGATATGAAACATCGCAAAAAGCGCATAACGCGTTGCGTTGGCTGATTCAGAAGCAGGGATATACACGCGATGAATCAGCAATTGTCTGCTGGATGGTGAACCGGGATATGCAGGTTCCTGATATAATGAAAGATTCCAAGAATGCTTACCAGGATATCGTTGATATGGAGCTGGACTTTGATTCTATTGATCTGTATGAAAATGAAAATGCAAACAGACACGACACCGGTAAATATTTTGCGGAGCAATTCAACAAAGCAGTAAATGGTTATATGAATAAATTCAAACCAGATGATAAGGTTGCAATGATTGCCCTGGATGCGGCGACAACTGGCCGACTGAGTGTTGTGTATTATGACGAGATGGGGGCAAAGCAATACATGGATGCCATATTACACTGGCACGGTCATTGTAAATGGCGCAGGACTGTAAAACTGGAAAAGCCGGAAGGAAGCAAAAAAAGAGTCACGTGTGAATGTACGCCTTCGCCTAGAGATATGGCGCTTGCGGCATTTGGAGTGCAGCGGTCAGAGTGGCTGGAAGCGGATAGCAAGCTGATCAGAGCTACCGTAAAGAGGCTGCTTCCATGTATCATCCGGAAGGAAAGAAAGATTCCTGCGGATATTATTAGGGCTGCCGCAAGGCGGGCATCCATGCCGCAGACAATGAGTGATTTTGTATGGTACAATGATGTCCTGTGCGTTGTGTGCGCAATGATACGCTTCAACTATGAGGAGGATAATAAAACAATGGATAATTTCCTGAATGACAACACGAATGACCGCAATGTATTGTTTGGAAGACTGTTGGCAGTCTGCGATTATATGGAACAGAGGGCTATGTTTAAATTTGATGAAAATGGAAATGTAAGTGAGAGACGTATGACGAATGCAAAGCGTTATTGGAATGCATACAGCAGCAGGCCGGCAGCGACGTGGAAAACGATCCGGGAGAATCTGATTGCGTATGAGAAAAAGCTGAGCGGTTTTGAGTTAAAGAAGTTTGAAGAATGGTTCGGCGAAATCACGGTTTACCTGGCTGGAAGTGGATTTGATAATACCGGTTTATCGGAATGGTATTTGCCGGGCTATTATTTGCAGATGGAAGAGATGAAAAAGGCGTTTCAGAAAAAAGAACAGTAAAGGAGAAAAGTATCATGGGTGCATTTACAAACAAAATTGATTTTGAAGTTCTGGTAATGGTAAAAAATGCGAATCCAAACGGAGATCCGCTGAATGGAAACAGGCCGCGCGAGACGTATGATGGATTTGGCGAAATATCGGATGTCTGTATTAAACGAAAGATCCGAAACAGGCTGCAGGATATGGGTGAAAAGATTTTTGTACAGAGTGACGAGCGTTCTGACGATCAATGCAGGAGCCTTGCAGAACGGGCAAAGAGCAACGATATGATGCAGAAGGCGTTAAAGAGTAAGGACAAAGAAGCATATGCAAAAGCGGCATGTGAAACATGGATGGACGTCCGTAGTTTTGGACAGGTATTTGCTTTCAAGGACGATAGCGTATCTGTGGGAGTGAGGGGGCCGGTTTCCATTCATTCGGCGTTCAGTGTGCTGCCTGTGGCTATTAACAGTATGCAGATCACGAAAAGTGTCAACAGTAAGACAACGGACAAAAAATCTCCTGATACCATGGGAATGAAACACAAGATCTATTCGGCATTATATGTGATCAAAGGCAGCATCAATCATCAGCTTGCGGAAAAGACAGGATTCAGTGAGGAAGATGCACAGAAAATAAAAGAGGCCCTGCGCACACTATTTGTAAACGACAGTTCTTCCGCAAGACCTGACGGGAGTATGGAGGTTTGCAGATTATACTGGTGGAAACATAATTGCCCGATGGGGCAGTATTCTTCGGCAAAGGTACATAAGCTTGTCAAGATTACGCCAAAGAAAGATGACCCGAAAGAATTTGAGGATTACACGGTAGAAGTCGATTCCCTACCGAATCTGGCGCTTGAAGAGCTGGAAGGGATTTAATGATGTATCCAGAAGAAGCGTATCTGATGCTTTCCGGAATTCAGCATTTTGCGTTTTGCAAAAGGCAGTGGGCAATCATCCATATCGAACAGCAATGGGCCGAAAATTACTGGACAACTGCCGGTGAACTGATGCACAAAAAGGCGCACGATGAAGGTGCTTTTGAAAAGAGAGGCAATTTGCTGACGGTTCGAGGGTTGCGTATTTCGTCACGGGAACTCGGATTAAGCGGTCAGTGTGACATTGTTGAATTTCATGAGGACGAAGCAGGTGTCAATCTGTTTGGCTATGAGGGAAACTGGAAACCAGTACCCGTTGAATACAAACATGGGAAGCCCAAAGAGCATAATGCAGATGAACTGCAGCTTTGTGCACAGGCGATCTGCTTGGAAGAAATGTTTCAGACAGAAATACCGGATGGATATTTATATTATGGGGAAAACAGGCGGCGCAGTCATGTGGTATTTACCGATGAGCTGAGGGCCGAAGTTAAGAACATGTCCCGGGAGATGCATGATTTATTTAAAAGAGGATATACGCCAAATGTGAAGCCGACAAAACAGTGCAAATCATGTTCTCTGGAGAATTTGTGTGTTCCGAAGTTGCAAAAAGGAATGAAAGTCAGAGAATATATGGAAAAATATCTAAAAATGAATGATTAAAAAGGTCTCTTTTGCAGATGAGAGCCTTGGAGGAGCGGTGTGCGGAAACTATTAAATACACTATATGTTATGACGGAGAGCTGCTACTTAACTCTTGACGGGGAAAATATTGTAATACAGGATGGAGAAAAAATGCTAGGCAGATTTCCTCTACATACTTTGGAGAATATTGTATGTTTTACCTACAAAGGAGCAAGCCCTGCATTGATGGGGGCTTGTGCAGAACGAAAAATTGGAATGAGTTTTTTCTCGCCAAGAGGGGCGTTTTTGGCAAGAATTGTCGGAAAAGAGTATGGGAATGTACTGCTTAGAAAAGAACAGTATCGCATATCGGATGATGAGAACAGAAGCATTAGGTATGCGAAAAACATGATTGCTGGAAAGGTTTTTAACAGCAGATGGAGCATAGAGCGCACGTTGCGTGACCATGCTTATCGCGTGGACGCCGGGAAGCTGAAACAAATCTCGGATACTCTGTATGGCACATTACCTAAAATAGATGGGACGCTTTCAGTGGATGAACTTCGGGGAATAGAAGGGAAGGCTGCCGAGCAATATTTTTCTGTATTAAACGATATGATCTTAAATCAGAAAGAGGATTTTTTCTTTACAACAAGGAATCGGAGGCCACCGCTTGACAATGTTAACGCTGTATTGTCCTTTGCCTATACAGTGCTTGCAGGAGAATGTGCCAATGCGCTGTCAAGTGTCGGGCTGGACCCTTACGTAGGCTTTATGCATGGTGACAGGCCAGGTAGGACATCTCTTGCCCTTGATTTGATGGAAGAACTCAGACCAGTTCTGGCAGATCGCTTTATTTTAACACTGATTAATACCAAGGCAATTCGGGCAATTCATTTTGACAAGCAAAAGGACAATGCGGTTTTATTAAATGAAGATGGCAGGAAAGTATTTTTTAATGCGTGGCAAACTCATAAAAAAGAGATGATAACGCATCCATATTTAAAAGTAAAAATGGAATGGGGGTTGGTTCCTTATGTACAGGCGCTTTTGCTTGCCAGAACTATCCGTGGGGATGTTGACGAATACCCGCCATTTTTGTGGAAGTAGGTGGTTAAATGTTGGTGCTGATTACATATGATGTATCTACTCAGGACGCGGCAGGAAGGACGCGCCTTCGTAAAGTGGCAAAAGAGTGTGTCAATTATGGACAGCGTGTCCAGAATTCAGTGTTTGAGTGCATATTAGATGCATCACAATTATTGCTGTTGAAAGACAGGCTTGTATCGTTGATTAACGAGAAAGAAGACAGTCTGCGTTTTTATTGTCTAGGAAATAACTATCGGACAAAAGTCGAACATTTCGGTAGTAAAACCTCTTATGATGCGGAAGGAACTCTAATGATATAAGCAGGTGCGGACCGTAAGCTGACATAAAAGGTCAGAGGGTTCGCACCATAAAAAAGTAACAAAATAGAGTAAGATTGATGTTTGAATTAAATGTCGAGTGCTATACTTTGTAAGTATTGCTTAAATCAGAATCCCTATTTTTAAAAGAAATAGGTGAATTTTGGTGTCGCTTCCCTCGCGGAAGCGTGGATTGAAATTCAGAGTTTTCCAACGGTTATACCCTTCATCTAGTCGCTTCCCTCGCGGAAGCGTGGATTGAAATTTCAGATGTTTATCGTGGAGAAATTGACGTGGTTGAAGGTCGCTTCCCTCGCGGAAGCGTGGATTGAAATTGATTGTTGTACTGGTAAGTCTAAAACTCATAAAGGTCGCTTCCCTCGCGGAAGCGTGGATTGAAATTTTTCAACAGTAAAGCTGGACTTGGTAGCCTTGTTGGTCGCTTCCCTCGCGGAAGCGTGGATTGAAATAAACGAATTTAAAAAACAGATGTCCGGGATTACGTCGCTTCCCTCGCGGAAGCGTGGATTGAAATTGAAATGGACAAAGACGAAGGTATATATGGTCGGGTCGCTTCCCTCGCGGAAGCGTGGATTGAAATATTCCATCCATCTCCGGAAGATCGCTCCCCGTGGAAGTCGCTTCCCTCGCGGAAGCGTGGATTGAAATCTGTAATTTTAATCTAATGCCCCGCCAGAAACGTCGTCGCTTCCCTCGCGGAAGCGTGGATTGAAATCTGTCAAGGTTGTATTTGATAGCGATGGAGGTGGGTCGCTTCCCTCGCGGAAGCGTGGATTGAAATAATATACAGGAAAAACAAAAACGGAAATATGTTCGTCGCTTCCCTCGCGGAAGCGTGGATTGAAATATTGATACCCAACGCTTAGCAGAAACTAATGATTTGCGTCGCTTCCCTCGCGGAAGCGTGGATTGAAATTATTAAGTCAAGTGGAGCAGATATATTTTTGCAGGTCGCTTCCCTCGCGGAAGCGTGGATTGAAATCACCCATGCGGTGTCTGCCCGACCTGGGCGGTAGGCTATTCTCTTTCACAAAAGGAAACTAAAAAATATAATTTTACTACTTCCTGGCTTTAACGGAAATGAATGACAGGATTACTTTCACGTGGTAAAATATGAAAAGTTATAAATGATAAAAAGAAAGGGGCAGGGCCAGAGCGCTTTGATACGTTTGTCGGAGTGGCGTCCCTGTTTTGTCAGATTAATATGAGACCGATATTTGCGCTGATCATTCCATGTTATAACGAGGAAAGGGTTTTGCCTGTTACTGGGAGTTTGTTTTTAAATAAGATAAAAGAGTTGATCCGGAGTGAAGTAATTGATGAGAAAAGCAGAATCCTATATGTGGATGATGGGAGCCGGGATCAGACATGGATGGTTATCCGGCAATTTGCCAGGATGGATGTGCATTGCATCGGAATCCGTCAGAGTCGGAACCGGGGACATCAGAGTGCTGTTCTGGCTGGAATGATGGAGGCGCGGGGCTGGTGTGATATTGCCGTAACGATTGACTGCGACGGGCAGGATGATATTCATGCAGTGGATGAGATGATTCAGAAGTATGAGGAGGGCTGCGATGTCGTTTATGGTGTGCGGAGCAGTCGGAAGACGGACCGTTTTTTGAAACGGTTTACGGCAGAGAGTTTTTACCGGCTGATGAACTGGATGGGCTGTGAGATTGTATTTAATCATGCAGACTACCGACTCGTATCTTCTCGGGTGCTTAATGAGTTTGTTGATTATAAAGAAGTGAATCTGTTTCTTCGGGGGATGTTTCCTCTGATTGGTTTTGAGAGCGGTCAGGTATATTATGAGCGTATGGAACGAAAAGCCGGGAAATCTCATTATCCGGTCGGAAAAATGCTGGGTCTGGCGATTGACGGGATCACGAGCCTGAGTATTCGTCCGATTCGTCTCATAACGGCAATGGGGATTTTTGTGTCATTTCTGAGTTTTCTCGGTGTTATTTGGGCTGTGGGCTCCAGATTGATGGGCAGAACGGTTACGGGGTGGACCAGTATCATCTGTATTCTCTGTTTTCTTTCCGGAATTCAATTGGTTAGTCTTGGTGTAATTGGCGAATATGTTGGGAAGACTTATATGGAGGCCAAGGCGAGACCGAGGTATATTATAAAAGATCGGATTGGAATGTTTCCATCAGGGGAACAGCAGGAAGAGCCGGAAAAGAAAGAGTTTGAATAAAAGAGGGGGAGCTGATGCAAAAAATAGTGACAGGCTGGATAAATAAAAACCAGAAAAAGCTGAGTTTTTCTGTTATGGTAAATGCAGGGATTCTCATTCTCCTTCTGCTTTTCTTCCGACCGGAGTATGAGACAAATGACGATATGGGGATCTGCAATCTGGTCAATGGCGCGAGAGGCGTGTATGAGAGTCATCTGGTCTACTCGAACTATTTTCTGGGCGCAGTGCTGTCCTGGTGTTACCGCATTACGCAGCGTGTACCGTGGTACCCGCTGCTTCAGTATGCGACTCTTTTTCTTTCTTATACGGCAGTGTTTTATGTGATACAGCGAAAAGTTTCAAGCACCTATGCACTGTGGCTTCCCCTGCCGATGCTGGTTTTCTTTTCTTATCAGGGTTATATCCGGCTTCAGTACACGAAGACGGCAGGGATAGCAGCGGCTGCTGGTTTTTTCCTTTTATTTTACGCGTTGGAGCAGGAAAAACTGTATTTCAGAGATATTCTTTGGGGGTATCTGCTGACCTGTCTTGGTTTTTTGTACCGGTCAGAGCAGTTTTTTGCAGAGGCAGCGGTTATGTCGGGGATTGGCGTGGCATTGTTGCTTGAGCTGAAAGGGCTGGAGAGACAGAGACGTAGGAAGCGGCTTTTGCGTTACGTGGGAAGCGCAACTGTTTTGCTTTTGGTACTTGGCGTTTTTTGGACTTCGGACCGTATGGCATACAGAGAGCCCGCATGGCAGGAATATCTCGCTTACAACGAAGCGCGGACAGAGCTGTTTGATTATGGTTTTCCGGCGTATTCCGAAAACAAAGAGGCGTATCAGGCACTTGGAATCAGTAAAACAGCCAAAAGGTTTTATGAGTCGTGGAACCATATGGATCAGGAGCGGTTTTCTACAGAAACAATGCAGGAACTGATAAAATTAAAGGAGCCGCGGACATTTGGGAATGAATTAAAAACAGAGTTTTTGGAGGAGTTTTTGCCCCGTTTTGTAAATATTGCCGGTATTTTCCTCTGTGCACTTTACGGGCTATATGGACTGCTTTGGGGGAGATGGCGGAAAAGTGACAGAATTGGAATCTTGTATGAAATTGTGGTGATTGCAGGGTTATACCTGTATCTGTTTTACCGTGGCAGGTATATCCATAACCGCGTTGATACTGGAATCTGGTTTGCGGCAATTCTCGTGGTGATCCGGTTGTCGGAGCAGCGGATGAATCCGTTTACAAAACGGACCGGATTGGCGTTTGTACTGTCCTGCGTTTGTGTATTTCAGTTGAACTGGGCAGAACAGTTAAGATGGAATGCAGCAAAAGAAAAGGAAACGATGCTGCAGGAGAGAACTGTGATCGAGACCATTCACAGCGATCAGGAGCATCTGTATCTGCTTAAAATGGGAAGTGTCTCATTTGCGAAAGCGTATGGTGTGTTTGATCGCATTCCGTATGGCATCGGTGATAATCTGTATCCGCTTGGCGGCTGGCCGACAAAGACGCCGGTCTATACTACTGTACTGGAGCGTTACGGCGTGGAAAATCCGTTTCGGGATATGATCGGAAGTGATACGATTTATTTGATTGACCAGAAAATTGAATCAACCCTCAAGTACCTGCATGACTGTTACAGCAGTGACGCCAGTGCAGAGGAGGTTATGCGGGTTGGACCATATCCGGTATACCGGATAAACGGACATATAGACGGCGGCAGGCAGGAAGTATCTTCCGCCGAAGATGTGCAGAAAAAAAGAGGAGAACAGAACAAACATGGAAGAAACAGTTGAAAAGATGCAATTTGCGGTTTTAATTGACGCCGATAATATCAGCTCCCGGTACGCGGCAACTATTTTTGAGGAGATGGAAAAATACGGGTTTTCCACGTGCCGCCGGATTTACGGGAACTGGTCCAAAGGAAATGGATGGACGGAGGAAACATTGCTGGAATATTCCACGATTCCGGTGCAGCAGTTTTCTTATACAACCGGTAAAAATGCTACAGATATGGCTATGGTCATTGATGCCATGGATATTTTGTATAAGGATAAGGTACAGGGCTTTTGCCTTGTGACGAGCGACAGCGATTTTACAAGGCTGGCTATGAGGCTGCGTGAAGAGAACAAGTTTGTTCTGGGCATGGGAGAATCCAAAACACCGCTGGCACTGACGAGAGCCTGCAATAAATTTATCTATCTGAATCTGATTGCAGAGCAGAACAAGGACAGCGGCGCTGTGAGCGTACCGGAGGGTAGCGATGTGGAACAGTATGTCACTTCGCTGGAAGAGATCAAACAGGCCATTTTGGGAATGCTAAATGATACGGGCGAAGGCGGAATTGAGCTGGGACTTGTCGGAAGCCGCCTGAATGAAAGATTTACGGATTTTGATGTGCGTAATTACGGGTATTCCAAATTGAGTGTTATGATTTTGGAGGAGCTTCAGGAGTTGAATTTACAGAAAGTGGGGCACCGCACTTTTATTAAACGGGGCGATTCCGTATCAAAAGAGGAGCTGGAACAGTATATCATTAAAATGATTGAGCGCAGCGGGGGAGTGATAGAGAATCTCTCCACAATCAATGATGAGCTGCACAAAACATACAGCCATCTTGATCTCAAGGAATATGGATACAGCCGCATCTCAAGCTTTCTGCGAAGCCTGAAAACCGTGACAGTACGGGAAAATGCAGTGTTCCTAAAAAAATAATAACATTGCAGATACCCATGAAAAAGGCTTACGCGGCTGAAGCATCAGTGTTTGTCTGTGTGACACAGATGGTAAACCATTTCCGGCAGCTCTGAGAATGATGTAAAAACATCATCAGCGGCAGATAAGTCCTGATTGCCGGAATCCGGATTGATAAAGCCAAAACAGGTCATGCCGGCAGCTTTGGCAGCAAGGCTTCCGTTGCGGGAATCTTCAATCACAAGACACTCCTTTGGCGGGATTTGCAGCTGCTTTGCTGTTTCCAGAAAAACATCTGGAGCAGGTTTCGGGTGCTTGACGCGTTCGCCGGAAAACAGGAGCCGGAAGCACTGGTCAATCTGCATCCGTTTCATGGTGTATTCAATGTAATACTGATCGGAGCAGGAAGCGACGGCGAGCGGGAGGCCTTTTGCACACAGGGTTCTGACTGCGTTTGCAGCGCCTTCAATGGCGGGGATGCCCTCGTTTTTGAAAATCTCCTCTTTCAGCTCTACAAAGCGGGTACGGATTTGGGAATTATCGTGAAAGGAAACGCCGTACCATTCCTGAATCAGATCGTGCAGATAGCGGGTGGTAGAACCGATACATTTTTTGTAACAGTCGTATGCAAGGGTAAAACCGTGTTCCGCGCAGATCTGTTCCCAGATGCGAAAGTGTACAGGTTCTGTGTTGATGAGTACGCCGTCCATATCAAAGATCACACATTTTATCATAGGTTACTCCCGTGGGTTTAAATTTCCGGAATCAGGGTTCCGGTTACATACAGTATAGTATAAGTGGATTTTACCTGCAAGAAAAAGAACTGCTTATTTGCTGTGTGGAAAAGAGGCTTTATTTTTGGTTGTGGTAACGTGCAAAGTGCGTTATACTGAAGATATCCTTGTTAACGAAGGAGAAATTCTGTCCAGGCAGCAGTAGGGATATCTTAGCCGGACAGAAATATTCATACAGAGAATGATCTGTAAATAATCATAAAGGACGTGATATCATGAAAAGGATAGGTTTGTTAACCAGCGGCGGCGACTGTCAGGCATTGAACGCTACAATGCGCGGTGTGGTAAAGGGGCTTTCCAGCAATCTGGATGATCTGGAAGTCTACGGATTCATGAATGGCTACAAAGGGCTGATTTATGGAGATTACCGGCTGCTGACCTCAAGAGATTTTTCAGGTATTCTGACAAAGGGCGGAACGATTCTCGGCTCATCGAGACAGCCGTTTAAGCTGATGCGGGAACCGGATGAGAAGGGTCTGAACAAGGTAGAAGCGATGAAGCAGAATTATTACAAGCTTCGTCTTGACTGTCTCGTGATTCTTGGCGGAAACGGCACGCAGAAGACTGCCAATCTGCTGAGTGAAGAAGGTCTGAATATTATCCATTTGCCGAAGACGATCGACAATGATATTTTTGGTACTGATATGACGTTTGGTTTTTATAGTGCGGTAAATATTGCGACAGAAGCAATTGACTGCATTCATACAACGGCTGCTTCCCACAACCGCGTTTTTATTGTAGAGGTTATGGGACACAAGGTTGGCTGGCTGACACTGTATTCCGGCATTGCAGGCGGTGCCGACATCATTTTGCTTCCGGAAATTCCGTATGACATCAAAAAAGTGATTGCAGCGATTGACCGGAGAACGAAAGCGGGAAAGGGCTTCACGGTTATTGCAGTGGCAGAGGGGGCAATCTCAAAAGAAGATGCAAAACTGAGCAAGAAAGAATATAAGAAAAAGATCGAAGAAAAGAAATATCCTTCTGTTGCGTATGAGCTGGCGGAAGAGATCAAGGCTGCGAACGGCCCTGAGGTGCGTATTACGGTTCCGGGGCATACACAGCGCGGCGGAAGTCCGTGTCCGTATGACCGTGTCCTTTCGACGAGAATCGGGGTAAAAGCGGCAGAGCTGATTCTGAACGAAGAGTACGGCTATATGGTAGCGATTGTGAATGGGAAGATGAAAAAGGTGCCGCTCAAGGAAGTGGCGGGAAAGCTGAAAACAGTATCCCCGAAGGACCCGATTATTCAGGAAATGAAAATGATGGGAATCAGTTTTGGAGATTAATCGAAAGGCTTTCCGGTTTCCGTAAAAAAAAACCTTTCTGGCAGGAACGTAAAGTGAGGTTGCCGCACGGGCGGATATCTGTGCGGCAGCCTCATTTTCAGAAAAGTACAAGAACCGTAAGACAAATAAATGGTTGGAATAAAACAAAAATACTGTGATTTTGGATTTGGTGGCAGACGGGGAGAACGCATCATGGGCTATACAGCATTATACAGAAAATTTCGTCCGGATTCCTTTGCAGACGTAAAAGGACAGGAGCATATTGTTAAGACACTTCGGAATCAGATCAAGGCGGAGCGTATCGGACATGCATACCTTTTTTGTGGAACAAGGGGTACCGGGAAAACCACGGTTGCAAAAATTTTTGCCAAGGCAGTCAACTGTGAGCATCCGGTGGACGGTAATCCCTGCAATACGTGCGCTGCGTGCAGGGCCATAGCTGCGGGCTCTTCTATGAATGTAATGGAGATTGACGCAGCTTCGAACAACGGTGTGGATAACATCCGGGAAATTCGAGAAGAAGTGGCATATTCTCCGGCGGAGGGAAGATATAAGGTTTATATTATAGACGAGGTGCACATGCTGTCGATTGGCGCTTTCAATGCACTGCTTAAAACTTTGGAGGAACCACCCTCCTATGTTATTTTTATTCTGGCAACAACCGAGGCGCATAAAATACCGGTGACAATTCTATCAAGATGCCAGCGGTATGATTTTCGCAGGATTTCGCAGGAGACCATACAAGACAGGCTGACAGAACTGATGGAACAGGAGCAGGTCAGTGCGGAAGAGCGTGCGCTGCGCTATATTGCCAAAAAGGGGGATGGTTCCTTGCGTGATGCGCTGAGCCTTCTGGATCAGTGTATTGCATTTTATCTGGGTGAGACGCTGACATACGATAAAGTGCTTGAGGTGCTCGGTGCGGTTGACACAGAGGTATTCAGTGATCTTTTGCGCAAAATTCTGGATGAAGATCTGGTGGGCGCAATCCGTCTGTTGGAAACGCTGATGATGCAGGGTCGTGACCTGACGCAGTTTGTGAATGATTTCACCTGGTATATGCGGAACCTCATGCTTCTGAAAGCTTCTGATGATATGGAGGACGTTCTGGATGTCTCCACAGAAAATCTGCTTCATTTGCAGGAGGAGGCTGCATTGATTCGAAGTGACACGCTGATGCGGTTTATCCGGATTTTTTCAGAGCTGGCAAACAGCATTCGCTATGCATCGAATAAGCGCGTGCTGCTGGAACTGGCTCTGATCAAGCTGTGCAAGCCGGAGGCGGAGCGGGATGAACTTTCACAGATCGAACGCATCCGGAAACTGGAACGGCGCCTGGAACAGATTGCGGCCGGCGGTATGATACAGATAAATGGCGGAATGCAGGCAGGCGGTATGATACAGATGGGATCCGGAATGCAAGCAGGCGGAACCATGCAGATGGGGCCCGGAGTGCAGTCGGATGGAACCATGCAGATAGGTCCCGGAGTGCAGCCGGATGGGACCATGCAGATAGGCCCCAGAATGCAGGCAGGTGGAACCATGCAGATGGGCTCAGGAATGCAGGCAGGCGGGGATATGTATGCAGCCGGGCAGGAGTTCGGGATCTCTTATCCGAAGGCAGCCCCGGACGATTTGAAACGGATTCGGTCCATGTGGAAAAGTATTATTGCAGAGACTACAGGACGGTTTCGAATTGCGCTCGCCTCAGCGGAACCGAAGTTTAATGTTCAGGATGAACAGGATGGCAGGCTGTACGTTGTGTTTGCAGATTTTCTGGCAGAGCGTTATATTGATAATCGTGAGAGAATAGAAGAGCTGGAACAGATTATTGCAGATAAGACCGGAAAAAAGGCAGAGGTTCGTTTTGTTCTGGCAGCAGATGAGAGTATTCAGCGTGGAAAACTCTCTTCGATTGATATTGATGAAAGAATTCATGAATTTATTCATACAGATATAGAAATCGAAGATTAAAAATGATACAATCAAAAAGAACAGTTTTGATGATGGAGGAGAAATATGGCAAAGCGTGGAGGATTCCCGGGAGGTATGCCGGGCAACATGAGTAATCTGATGAAGCAGGCGCAGAAAATGCAGAAGCAGATGGAAGAGAACCAGAAAGCACTGGAAGAGAAAGAGTTTACGGCTACAGCCGGTGGCGGAGCGGTAGAAGTGACGATATCCGGCAAAAAAGAAGTGACCAAGGTAAAGCTCTCAGAGGAGGTTGTGGACCCGGATGATATCGAGATGCTGGAAGATCTGATTGTGGCAGCTACGAATGAAGCGCTGCGTCAGGTAGAGGAAGCATCCGCGTCTGCAATGTCTAAGCTCGCAGGCGGGCTTGGGGGAGGACTGGGAGGCTTTGGGTTCTGATGGACTATTACGGAAGCCAGATGACGAAGCTGATTGAGCAGCTTTCATCACTGCCGGGCATAGGCGGCAAGTCCGCCCAGCGCCTGGCATTTCATATTGTGCATATGCCGAAAGAACAGGTGGAGCAGCTTACCACATCAATCACTAATGCGCGTAACAACATCCGCTATTGCAACGAATGTTTTACGATGACAGATCAGGAAACGTGTCCGATATGCAGCAATCCTGCCAGAGATAAGAAGACAATTATGGTGGTGGAGAGTACCAGAGATCTGGCAGCATACGAAAAGACCGGGAAATATGAGGGTGTGTACCATGTCCTTCACGGAGCGATTTCCCCTATGCTCGGGATCGGTCCGGGAGATATCCGACTAAAAGAGCTGATGCAGCGACTTCAGGGAGACGTGAACGAGGTCATCATTGCGACCAATTCCAGCCTGGAAGGCGAGACGACAGCGATGTATATCAGCAAGCTAATCAAGCCGACCGGGATTAAGGTCAGCCGGATTGCAAGCGGTGTTCCGGTAGGCGGGGATCTCGAGTATATTGACGAGGTTACGCTTCTGCGTGCTTTGGAGGGGCGGGTTGAGCTTTAGGCATTCGCTGTGTCTTTTGCATAAAACTCGTCAGCCCTGTGCCCTTGCGCAAAGTCAGCCCTTACGCGCTGGCAGACAGGCGTTCACGATACAATGGCAGATGATATCTGCCATAGCAGATACGGTGGAAAGCCTGGCTGTTTGCAGATCAAGGTAAGGCTGGCTGCTTTCGCTGTTGGCAATTCCTGTGATAGAAATATCTCCGATTTCGGGCAGCTTTTTGAAAACACCGGCTCCGGGGCGCAGATGTCCGGGACGGATAAAAATACCACCGACCTGATTCGGGTCGCCAAGAGAGGCATCCACTGCAATGACAATGCGGTTGGGATGCTTCTTTTTTATTTGTGAAATGGTGTCTGGAAGATTCAGTGCATGTACTGTGTGCTGAAGCGTTCCGTAAATAGGCAGCTGGTCTTTCACGGTACGTTCCAGTGTGGTTCCGACCAGCGGACCAAGGCAGTCGCCGATGATGCGGTCCGTCCCGATACAGAGAATAACAGGGGTATCTGGCCTGTCCGGGAAAGATTTTATCAGTTTTTTGAGGCACATTGCCTGTGAGGAAGCCGAAGTATCCGGTAAATATGAAATATTTGGGTAAGCTGTCATAATCCACCTCTCTGTTACTAATCTTTTCATTTTATCCGGAAACCCGGGACAGTATACAAAAAAAGAAAAATTTTGAAAAAAATTCTGTTTTTGTCCATGAAATACTAAATTCTGCATAAAGTATATGGTAAGGTTATGTGAATATGGCAAAAGGAGTGAGAGGAGTATGGAAAAAGGGACGGCTTTGCCGAAGAACATACGCCAGATAGGGGAAATCCAGGGAAAAGAAAAAGTCTGCATTGAGGATTACGTGATGACGTATATTCACAAAAAGGAACCGCAGGAAGAAAAGGGGTACCTGGGTGTCTTTTTGGGAGAGCGTAAGGAGACGGAAGAGGGTACCTATGTGTTCATACGCGGTATTTTGGAAATGTCTTTTGCGGATGACCAGATGAAAGCAGCGCAGCGGGTACGGGAAGAAAAGCGAAAAGAAGAGATGCACACAGAGGCTCAGGATGGAAAAGACGGAGAACTGCGTGCACAGAATGATCAGGAAGAAAAAATACAGGTACGCGATGAACATGGAAAAGAAAGAGAAACAATGGACGGGAACGCGGTAAAAGCAGCGCAAGAGAACAAAGAAGAGAAGAAAGGCAAACTCGAGAAGGCCGAAATAGAGGGAAAAACGCTACAGGAAGAAGGCACACCGAAAGAGACAGAGGAAGTACCATTAAATAGCAGAGAATGGTTCGAAAAACAAAAAGAGGAATATTTTCCGGGATGGGAGATCCAGGGCTGCTGTGTCATCGGTATGTATCAGCCAAAGCAGCTTGAGCAGCTTGCCGAGATAGCACCAGAGGCAGGACAACTGATTTATCATCTGCAGGAACAGGAGGAAACACTTTATTGGAGGGATGCAGAAGAATATCGCAGACTCCGGGGATATCTGGTTTTTTACGAGCAAAATCGAAAAATGCAGGAGTATATGACCGAGGAATTTAAGGACAAAAGTGTAGAAAAAGAAAGCTTGCCGGATCAGGCAATTCGAAGCTTTCGAGAGAAAATACGTGAAAAAGGAGAAAAGAGAACAGGAAGCATGCTGCGGCTGGCCAGTTCCTTTTTTGTTGTGACTGTTTTGATTGTCGGTGCAATCGCAGTGAACCGGATTGATGATATCCGGGCCGGACGAAACGCACTGAAGAACGGCCAGGAGGCACTGTCAGGGCAAGTTCAGCAGGAGGGAGAACGGCTGCCTGCTTCAGATCCCGGTGCAGATGGAGGAAGTACGGCAACTTCCGGAAATGTTTTGGGCCAGCCGGGCGCCGGAACTGATACGGCAGGCGATCTGCTAAACGTGGCAGATACCATACAGAATACAGCAGAAGGGCTGCAAGGTACGGCAGGAAATATGCAGAATGCAGCAGAAGGAATGCAAGGTACGGCAGGAAATATGCAGAATGCAGCAGAAGGAATGCAAGGTACGGCAGGAAATATGCAGAATGCAGCAGAAGGAATACAAGGTACGGCAGGAAATATGCAGAATGCAGCAGAAGGGGTACAAGGCACAGTGGGAAACATGCAGAATTCTGCGGAGGGAATGCAGGACGCAACGGGAAATCTGACAAATCAGGCTGACAGTATGCAGGGTGGTGCAGATGTTCTGCAAAATACAGATACAGCGCAAAGTGGTGGGCAGAACCTGTCAGGGGATGGAAATACACAAAGTTCAGGCGGAACCGGTAGTATACAGGGAACGGGGAACCTGGCAGGCGCAGCCGGAGGACAGGATGTTTCGGGGACGCAGAGTTCAGAGAGCGCCCGGGATACATCCATTGGCAGTACATCTGGCATGAATTCTTCACCTGTGGAAGGCAGCGCAGCCGACACAACAGGTACACAGAGCAGTACGACAGATGGTACGTCAGCTTCTCCGGCAGCAAGTGAAACGTCGTCAAGGGCCATTCACTCCTCTTATGTAATCCGGCAGGGAGATACACTGGCGGATATTTGCAGCCGATATTACGGAAGTTTGGATCGGGTAGAAGAAATCTGCAGCGTGAATCATATTGCAGATGCAAATATGATTATGCCAGGACAGAAAATTGTGCTTCCGTAAAGAACGGGAAAGAAAATTGAAGGCTCGGTTGCGTTTGCCAGCAGATTCTGCTATGATAACATACAGGTTTAAAGGAAGTATTCTTTGGTTTTAGTATATGCAGGAACCGCGCAGCAGGTAACTGCAGAACAGATAGCAGGTATAATACATGAATAAAGATAAATGGAAAAACAGATTCAACTCTTTGATTCAGAAACTTCGGTTTTTAAAAGAGGAGGATCCGGATTCGGAAGATGAAATACTGGTAGAGGAAAAGGAGCTTTCCTCCGGTAGTCCGTCAGAACGGGATTTACCGGAGGGAGATCTGCGGGTAAAGCTGGCAAGAAACAGGCGCTTCGTACGGATTCGCAGAATTGCTATTGTCGTGCTTATTGTGCTGGTAGCCGGTGGTTTTACACTATACAATAGAACGAACACATTCAGTGATTATGTGATTGTCGATTCTTATGAAAATAAGGTGGCTGCCGGCAGTAAGTATGAGTCAGTTGGGAAAAATATTTACCGCTACAGCTCTGACGGGATTTCCTGTGTCAGTCGAAAAAATGAACTGAAATGGAGCATTACCTATAATATGCAGGCTCCGGTTGCGGATGTCTGCGGGGGTACGATGGCAGTGGCAGAGCAGCAGGGGAATCAGATATACGTGGTAAATGAGGACGGTCTGGTTGGAAACTTTAACACGCTGCTTCCAATCCTGAAAGTACGGGTGTCCAAGCAGGGGGTTGTGGCTGTGGTATTGCAGGAGGAAGGCATTACATGGGTTAGCCTGTACCGCCCGGACGGGACCTCGATTGCAAACGATAAAACTACCGTTGCGCAGTCGGGCTATCCGCTTGATATTGATTTGTCTCCGGACGGCCAAAAGCTTGCAGTTTCGTATCTTGGGATCAAAGAGGGCATTATTGAAAGCCGGGTGGTCTTTTACCATTTCGGTCAGGCCGGGCAATCCGAAAAGGATCATGTTGTGAGCAGCGCCAATTATCTCGATACGGTGATACCGGAAATTTATTTTACGGATAATTCCAGAGCAGTGGCAGTGGCGGACAACGGCTTCATGGTATTTAAAGGAAATGATGCACCGGAACAGTCGGCTTCCGTATCATTTGAGGAGGAGGTTGTCAGTGCATTTCACGATGGCAGCCGGATCGGATTCCTGTTTCGAAGCGGCAGTGCGGAATATCCGTATCGGATGGAGATCTATAATTACAGCGGCCACAAAAAAGCTTCCAAGGAAATTGACGCAAGCTTTGATATGATCCGCATACAGAACGGGCAGATACTGATGTATGACGATCATCACTGCGAAGTCTATACCCTGTCCGGGACGAAGCGTTTTTCTTCTGTTTATGAAAAAGAAATAGCCGATGTGTTTTATTTTTCAGAATTCCGGAAATATATGATTATTACAAGGGACAGTTTTGATCGGATTCGTATCAGCTGACTGTAGGCTGTGGCCATTGTTACGATTATGGAGGAAATATGAATTTACTGGAGATTATTGTACTTATAGTTATTGCAGGAATCGCGCTGTCGGGGTACCGCAAAGGATTTGTGCGGAAGCTGGCTTCTATGGTGTCGTTTGTTCTGTCCATCGTCCTGGTTTCCGTTTTTCTGCCGTATATGACAGATTTTCTGAAAAACAGCACACCGGTGTATGATTACATTGTAAAACAGTGCCGTCAAGTAGTGACGGAACAGGTGACAGAAGCACTGGTCGGCAGTTCTGAGGCGCAGTCAGGCAACGGAAAAAGCGGCACATCACAGCTGGATATGTATCGCAATATGGGACGTGAGCAGATTAAGTCGCTGATGGACCAGTACGGTTATGACAGTACGGTTGTGGATACGCTTACCGATGCCCAGCTGGAGGAATACAAAGAACAGTTTATCGAAGAATATCTTGGCGATTACCTGGGGATCAGCGATACAGAAAGCAGTGGACAGTCCAGCGAAAAAAGCGCAGGTACGCTCTGGCAGCCAACCCGCATTGAACAGACAGAGCTGTTGGAAAATCTGCCGGTTCCGGAGGTGTTGCGGGATCTTCTTCTGGACTACAACAATGCGGATGGTTATGCAAGCCTTGGCGTTTCCACGTTCCAGGATTACGTTATTCATTTTATTGCGACGATCATTTTGAATGTGATTTCTTTTGTTGCTGCTCTGCTTGCCGTACAGCTTGTTTTGCGGGCAGCGATTGCAGCCCTTGATATTATATCGCATATTCCGCTTCTGGGAGGGGTCAACCGGCTTCTGGGCTTGCTGCTCGGGCTTTTGCAGGCATTGTTTTTTGTCTGGATTTTCTTTTTGATTTTGTCGATGACCTCGACAACGGAAATCGGTCTTCAGCTGATGTCCATGGTACAGGAAAGCCGTCTGCTCGGATATCTGTATGATGCCAATTTGTTTATGACGATCGTTGTTCAGGCAGCCTCACTTTTTGTGTAGTACGGGAAGGCATATCGTGCAAGATAGATATTGAACAAACAATCTGAAAAAATATGATAAAATCTGATGTTTGTAAATAGTCGGTGACAGAAATTTCTGGTTGACAAAAGTATCGCCAGATGTTACACTTTACCACAACAAAGGAAGAAACCGATGAGAAAGAGTAGTAGGCATACGATGCAAAGTTACAGAGAGTTGCAGGTGGTGTGATTGCAGCATGGAGCAGTTTGCCGAATGGACTTTTGAGGGTGGCCTGAAATATATCATATAATAAAGTAGGAGCCGCCGGGAACCGAACCCGTTATCAATCAGGAGTGTATAACAGTACATGCGAGAGTGGACATTACGTCAAATTGAGTGGTACCGCGATAATAAGAAATTATTACCGTCTCAGATAAAATCTGAGACGGTTTTTTTCGCGTTGGCAATGAGCCGTGCCAATATGTCCAAAGGGCAACCGGCTGCTAGCAGACGCGTTTCCCTTTGGACATATTGATAGGGCGAAGCCCGCGACCTTGATGCAGCGAAGCGGAATCGAGGTCGCAACACGGCGGCGTCCCGGCGACTCCAGGATGCGCCGCGAAGTCATAATCAAGATCGCATCCCAGCGAAAGCCAATGAACCCGTACCACATTCAGATAAACACCGGTTATTTCTTTGCGCATCTAAAAATGAATCAGGAAATCTCACAAAGAAAAGGAGAGCAAAACTATGAAAAAGAAAATTTTAGCAGGCGCAACAGCATCCGTTATGGCATCCATTATGTTAGCAGGAACAGCAATGGCAGCAGAGTATAAGGTAGGAATCATTCAGTTCGTGGACGACGCATCTCTGAATCAGATCGAAACAGCAATCGAAGCCCGGTTGGATGCGAGATCGGAAGAAGGCGAGGACAAGTTTATCTATGAAGGTTATGTATACAATGGTCAGGCAGATCCCACTACACTGAATCAGATTGCCTCGCAGCTTCTTGCAGACGGTGTGGATGTGATTGTTCCGATCGCAACGCCGGCAGCGCAGATCGTGCAGGCAGCAACAGAGGATAACGAGATACCGGTTGTTTTTTCAGCTGTATCGGATCCGGTAGGCGCAGGTCTTGCCGATAATATGGAAGCTCCGGGCGCAAATATCACAGGTACCAGCGATGCACTGAATACAAATGCGATTCTGGACCTCATGTTGATTGCAAATCCGGATATTAAGACAGTCGGACTTCTGTACAGCCAGTCTGAAGATGCCTCAAAACAGCCGATTGCTGACGCCAAGGCATATCTTGAGGAAAAAGGTATAGACTATGTAGAAAAGACCGGAACAAACAACACAGAAGTGACCCAGGCAGTGGATGCTTTGATTGCAGCAGGTGTTGAGGCTGTCTTTACACCGACGGACAATACGGTTATGACGGCCGAGCTTGGAATTTATGAGAAATTTATTGATGCAAATATCCCGCATTACGGCGGAGCAGATTCTTTTGCATTGAACGGCGCGTTTTGCGGTTACGGTGTGGATTACGTAAACCTTGGAACGGCAACGGCTGATATGGTAGTTGAAGTCCTTCAGGGTGCAGATCCGGCGACAACGCCGATTCAGACATTCGATAACGGAATTGTTACGGTTAATACGGAAACAGCAGAAGCAATCGGACTTGATTACAGCGGATTTGCAGCAAACTGCAGTGCAGTAATTGAGACAATTACCGCAGAAGAATTCGAATAAGCGTCTGACTAAGAGAAAAAACGAGATTTGGGTAAGCGATTGTATATAAGCGAAAAGCTGTCGTTTGAAAAGGAGTAAAATATGGAATCACTACTTTCCCTCCCGGTGATCATCAGTGCATTAGAGCTTGGTTTTATCTATGCTCTGGTGGCGCTGGCACTGTTTTTAAGTTATTCAATTTTGAATATTGCTGATCTGTCAACAGACGGATGCTTTACCCTGGGATGTGCGGTAGGTGCACAGGTGGCAATTATGGGACATCCGATTCTGGCATTGTTTGCGGCAATGGCTGCTGGTGTGTGCTCCGGGTACATCATGGCATTTTTGCAGACAAAACTGGGAGTGGAATCAATTCTGGCAGGAATTATAGTTAATACAGGCCTTTATACGGTTAACCTTGCAGTGATGGGATTTTCTTCGAATCTGTCTCTTTTTAAATGCGATACGGTTTACAGCCTTTGCAAAGATTGGTTCGGAAGTACCTGGTATAAGCTGATTGTTTCGATTGTCATTGTTGTGGTTGCCTGCGTGATAATCGCGTGGTTTCTCGGTACGCGGATCGGACTTTCGATTCGCGCAACGGGAGATAATCCGGACATGGTCCGCGCGTCCAGCATCAACCCTGGTTTTACGATCACGGTGGGGCTTTGTATTTCTGGTTCTCTGACCGCGCTTTCTGGCTGTCTGATCGGACAGTATCAGAAAACGTGCGACATTAATCTGGGAACCGGAATGGTCACGATTGCTCTGGCCAGCCTGATTATCGGTGAAACTTTAATTGGAAAGAGCAGCGTGTTCCGCAGAATTCTTGGCGTTATCGTTGGAAGCTGTTTGTATCGTTTTGCTATTGCGATTGCACTGCGGCTTCATATTCCGGCAGAGTGCCTGAAACTCGTCTCGGCAGTCATCGTGGCAATAGCCATTGCGTCGCCTTATTTGAAAAAACAGATTGCATTTCAGAAGAAAAGGCTGGCTGCTGCTTCTGCCAGAAAGGGAGGAAGCCGGACATGTTAAAACTGACAAATATAAGAAAAGTGTTTAATGAAGGAACCGTGAATGAAAAGGTTGCGTTGGATGGCGTGAGCCTGACGGTGGAGGACGGGGATTTCGCAACCATTATCGGGAGCAACGGAGCAGGAAAATCTACGTTATTTAACTGCATCTGCGGCAGTTTCTATGTAGACGAGGGAAGTGTGTATCTTGATGAGAAAGAGATCACCTATATGCCCGAGTATCGCCGGGCGGTTGAGATCGGGAGACTGTTTCAGGATCCGATGAAAGGAACAGCGCCGCATATGACGATTGAAGAAAATCTGGCGCTTGCGTATCTACGTGTCGCAAAGAGCAGAAACTCTGTTTTTTCCAGGATTGGAAATAAGGACAGAGAGAAATTTCGGGAAAAACTGTCTCTTTTGAATATGGGACTGGAAGATCGGATGAAGCAGCCGGTGGGACTGCTTTCAGGGGGTCAGAGACAGGCGCTTACGCTTTTGATGGCAACGCTTATACCGCCCAAGGTTTTGCTGCTTGATGAACATACCGCTGCGCTTGATCCCGGAACGGCTGACAAGGTGATTGCGCTTACGAAACGCATAGTGGAGGAGAATCATTTGGCCTGCCTGATGATTACCCATAATATGCATTCTGCTTTGGAACTCGGCAATCGAACACTGATGATGGATGCAGGGAAGATCATTCTGGATATCAGCGGAGAGGAGCGCGCCGGGCTGACGGTAGACGGACTTTTGGAAAAGTTCAGCGTGGGTACCGGAAAGGCGCTGGATAACGACAGAATCTTGTTTTCAAAAATAGAAGGAAAATAACCAGAAATTAAGTCCCGGGAGGAATCGTTTCAGCAATGAAACGCCTCCCGGACTTTCGTTTTACGTATGTTATCAGGACTTTTTATTTTTCAGGTGATTTGCAGCAGTATATATTTATTGTGGGAACAGTGAAAGGAGTCTGAAATTGCGGATTTTAATTGCAGAAGACGAGAAAGATTTGAATGCCCTTCTGAAAAAACGTCTGGAAGAGCAGTCTTATAGTGTGGATGCCTGTTTTGACGGGCAGGAGGCAATAGACTATATTGCGTGTACAGAGTACGATGTAATTATGCTGGATATTATGATGCCGAAGAAGAGTGGCCTGGAGGTGTTGAAGGCATTGAGGCAAAAAAACCGGAGGACTCCGGTGCTTCTTCTTACAGCAAAGGACAGCATTGAAGACCGCGTGATCGGTCTGGATGCCGGGGCAGATGACTATATGGTAAAACCGTTTGCGTTTGAAGAGCTTCTGGCACGAATTAGGGTTATGCTGCGTAAGCACAGTGGGCAGCTTTCGAACCTGCTTCGTGCAGGAAACCTGACAATGGATTTGAGCAGTCACACCGTTACAAGAGGGGAGCAGAAGATAGTCCTCTCAGCGAAAGAATTTGCGCTTCTGCGTTATCTGATGATGAATCAGGGGAACGTTCTGTCCCGTGATCAGATCGAGCAGCATATCTGGAATTATGATTACGCCGGCTCTTCTAATATGGTAGACGTGTACATTCGGTATTTGCGAAAGAAGATAGATGATCCTTTTTCAAGCAAACTGATTCATACGGTACGTGGAACCGGATATGTGCTGAGAGAGGAGCCAGACCAATGAAAAAAATTTCCCTGAAATGGAAGCTTACGATTCTGTATACATTGCTGATGACGCTGCTTACAGGCGTGGTACTGACCGTACTTTTGTATCTGGGAGGTGATCTGTTTCTGGAATCTGCAACCGACGTTTTGAAAGAAAGGGTTTTTGAAAGCGTCGATTTGGTGAAAATGAAAAAAGGGACGTTAATCATAGATTCTGATTTTTCTGATGTGGAAAATGGCATTTATCTGTCTGCATACGATGAAACAGGGGTTCTTCTGGCAGGACGGATTCCATACGGATTCACGTCTGCCGTATCCTTTCAGGAAAATACATTACAGACTGCAAAATTAAATGAAACTACGTGGTATATTTTTGATGCTGCATTTCAGATAAGAAAATACGGCGTGATTCATATTAGGGGAATCTGTTCTGTGTCCGCTGTGGAGAATGAGTTGTATCTTCTCATAAAACTGTGTTTCATACTTCTTCCTCTGAGTGTGATTTTGTCTGCGGTACTTTGTTATTCTCTGGTTAAGCGCACGCTGCGTCCGGTGTCCCGCATTACCCGGACGGCAGCGGAAATCTGCGAACAGAAAAATCTCTCACGCAGGATTGGATTAAAAGGAAGCAGAGATGAAATCGGTGTCCTTGCAGAAACCTTTGATCAGATGCTTACTCAGCTTCAGGCAGCTTTTGAGAACCAGAAGCAGTTTACTTCGGACGTCTCTCATGAGCTTCGCACGCCTTTGTCAGTGATTCTTTCACAATGTGAGAGTTGTCTGGCGAATCCGGCGCTTCATGAGGAAGAAAGACAGGCTTTGCAGGTGATCAGAGACCGGACAACGGGATTGATTCGCCTTGTATCTCAGCTGTTGCTTTTGTCCCGCGCTGACCAGAACCGTCAGCCGCTCTGCTTTGAGGTACTGGATTTTAGTTTGCTAACACAAACTGTCATGGAAGAACAGGGAGAGATTGCAAGGCAAAAGGGACTCATTATGGAGACTCATATTCAGAAAGATATTATTTTGCAGGGAGACGAGACAATGCTGTTCCGGCTTTGGATGAACCTGTTTGACAATGCAATCGCTTATACGGAAGAAGGAGGCCGGATTCAGGCCGGACTTTTCGCAGATGATACAAGTGTGACCGGGTATGTGAAAGACACGGGGGTAGGAATTTCCGAGGAGAATCTGCCGAAAATCTGGGAGCGTTTTTATAGGGCAGAACCTTCCCGCTTTGAACCTTCTCATTCAGGGCTCGGGCTATCTATGGTGAAATGGATAGTCGAAGCGCACGGAGGGAGTATTCAGGCACAAAGCGAAGAAGGAGAAGGAAGTATATTTACATTTACACTTCCCTCAGAGCCGGTTAATAAAAGAATGTAGAGCACAGAGTGAAATTTTTTTTGTATTAATCTTGTTTTAATCTTTTGCAGTTATATTTTCAATTACAAAGAATATAGTAAACAATTGAATAGCAGGAGGACAATAGCATGACTAGAAAAAAATTTTTAACAGCGACCATCTGCCCGCTTGGTTTTGCAGTATTTGTAGCGTTTTCCGCTCTGGCTTCCGAAGCCGTCAAAGAAACGACGGTTAAAGGATTTGAGCAGAGAGGAGAAGCATCTTTTTCAATTCAGGATTATGGTTCTGGGCAGACAATCACAGAAGAGGAGGGGATTGCCTTAGCCTTTGCGCATGCCGGTTTTGCCCGGGATGAAGTAAAACGTGAGCGTTCAGAGTATGACCGGGATGACGGAATGAATATTTTAGAAGTAGAATTTGAGGTGGATGATGACGAGTATGAATACGAGATTGACCTGGATGATGGGCGTATTCTCAGTGCATCCTATGATATGTCTGACCGGAAACAAAGAGAGCTTCCCGTGCAGGACACCGCTATTTCTGACAGTGAAGCCGCAGCCCTGATTTTGGAGAAGGTACCAGAAGCCGCCACAGATGACATGTGGATTGAGGCGGAACGGGACGACGGAATTTTGTATTATGAAATTGAATTTATTCTTAACGGTGTAAAGTATGATTTTGATGTGGACGCTGACGCGGGCGCTATTACATCATGGGATCAGGAATTGATGGCAAAGAGATGATTGTGATCAGGCGGTACTTCTCTGTAATGGGGATTGTATCGCCATTTTCTTCGGTTATTAAGTTGTTTTTCCCTTGCAGTGGTGTGATACAAAAAAGAAAAATAAAAAGTAAAAAAATAGTTGACAAACCAAAAAACGGGTGATAGAATAAAACACGCTGTTAGGGAAAATAACAGTTGAGAAATAAAAAAGTAAAAAAAATCCAAAAAAGTTGTTGACAAACCGAAAAAGACATGATATGATATCAGAGTTGCTCCGGTAGAGAGACAACAGAAAAGACGAAAAGTCACAGATCGAAAAACTGATAAATCATCAGGAAAACGATCAAGAAGCACCTTGATAACTGAACAGTGAGACAACCTTGAAAAGATTCTAAGAGATTTTTTTCTAAGGAACTGACCTTTAAAAACAGTAAAAGGAAAGATAGCCAAGACGTT
>Ga0073908_1000096_pt1 | contig 130337 bp, 94 predicted proteins | sample MucameincwithD2O_FD_65484 | JGI IMG/M metagenome (GOLD analysis project Ga0073908, IMG submission 65484) | Mouse cecum microbial communities from Vienna, Austria - Mucus amended microcosms incubated with D2O | ecosystem: Host-associated > Mammals > Digestive system > Large intestine > Cecum... | reverse complement strand
CGACTTCGCTCGGGATGACAGAACGATTCACAATGCACAATTCACGATGCACGATTGTTCTGTGTCTGTCATGTTGAGCGGAGGGGCGTCAGCCCCGTAGGCGAGACATCCCGACGGCTCCGGACATCCACCGGCGCGATCCGCACGGGATGACAAACGGAAACGAGCAATCGGGAACCATTCCGATCGCTCGTTACTCGTCATACCTGGCAAATTATTGCTCCTTATCCTGCTTTTCAGTCTCCGGGGCCGGGGTTCCGCCCTCCTTGCGGCGGCGGTTGCGGCCGCCCCGGTGGCGACGGCGGCGCTTTTCGTCCCGCTTTTCACCCCCGTTCGGAGCTTGAGGCGCCGCTGCGGACGGCTCCGCCGACACCTCGCCGGCGACGGCTGCCGCGCTCCGGGCCGGTTCGGCGGCAGGTGTCGCAGCCTCCTCCTTGCGCTTGTCGCGTCCGCGACGCCGGTCGCGCGAGCCCCGGTTTCCCTCGCCGCGCCCTTCGTTCCGGCCCTTCTTCGCTTCGCTGCGGCCTCCGTGGCTGCGTCCCCGCGTCCCCCGATCATCGTCGGGACGGTATTCGGGTGCGACACCCAGCCGTTCGGGAAGCGGGTTCTTGGGGATCTCCCGCTCGATGAAGCTCTCGATGCGGTGGAACTTGCCCTGCTCCTTCTCGCTCACGAAGGTGATGGCCCGTCCGGTCGCGCTGGCGCGGGCCGTGCGGCCGATGCGGTGGATGTAGTCCTCGGGATCGTGCGGCACGTCGAAATTGATGACCGTACCGATATCTTCGATGTCGATGCCGCGGGCCACGATGTCGGTAGCCACCAGCAGATCGATCTTTCCGTTCTTGAAGTCGAGCATCACCTCCTCGCGCTGGGCCTGTTCCAGGTCGGAGTGCATGGCCGCCGCACGGAACTTCATCCGTTTCAGGGCGAACGCCAACTCCTTGACCTTCTGTTTCGAGGAGCTGAAGATGATGGTCTTCGATTCGACGGGGCGGTCGAAGAGCGAGCGGATCAGCTCCATCTTCTGACTCTCGTAGCAGACGTAGGCCGACTGATCGATGGCCTCGTTGGGTTTCGAGATGGCGATGCTCACCTCAGCCGGGTCGCGGAGGATCTGCCGGGCCAGCTCGCGGATCTTCGGAGGCAGGGTCGCCGAGAAGAGCAGCGTCTGACGCTCGGAAGGCATGCGGCCCACGATCTTCATGATGTCCTCGAAGAATCCCATGTCGAGCATGCGGTCCGCCTCGTCGAGGATCAGATACTTCACGTGCGAAAGGTCCACGCCGCTGTTCTGCAGGTGGGAGATCATGCGGCCCGGCGTGGCGATCACCACGTCGGCGCCCATCAGCATGCCCCGTTTCTGTACGTCCCAGCCCTTGCCGTCCCCGCCGCCGTAGACCACCGTGGTGGAAATGGGCGCGTAGTAGGAGAAGCCCTGGAACTGCTGGTCGATCTGCTGCGCCAGCTCGCGCGTGGGGACGATGATGACCGACTGCACCGTGTTGTCGGGATTGCCGCTTATCAGCAGCCTGTTCAGCAGCGGCAGGGTGTAGGCCGCGGTCTTGCCGGTTCCGGTCTGGGCGCATCCGATCACGTCGCGGCCCTCCAGGATCACGGGGATGGTCGCCTCCTGCACGGGGGTCATCTCCTCGAAGTTCATATCATAGAGGGCATCCAGCAGCTCCTCTTCCAAATCCAATTCGTCGAATCTCATACCTAAAATTACATATCGTTCTTTAAATCCGTACGCCCAACAGCGTAGCGGGGGTGCAATCGGTCACCCGCACCCGCAGGTAATCTCCCACCTTCACGTCGTCCGAAGCGTCGAACACGATCACCTTGTTCTGGGAGTTGCGGCCGAAAAGCTGCTCCTTGCGCTTGCGCGAGGTCCCCTCGACCAGTACTTCGAATTCGCGGCCCACGTCGCGGCGGTTGCTCGCGAGCGACAGCTCGTTCTGCAGCTCGATGATCTCCTGCAGGCGGGCCGACTTCACCTCGTCGGGCACGTCGTCGGGCAGATGCTTCGAGGCGAACGTGCCCGGCCGCTCCGAATACTTGAACATGTAGGCGAACTCGTAGCCCACCTCGCGCATGAGCGACAGCGTGTCGCGGTGCTCCTCGTCGGTCTCGCCCGAGAAACCGGCGATCAGGTCGGTCGTGACGGCGCAGTCGGGCAGGTAGCGCCGGATGGCGGCCACCCGCTCCAGGTACCACTCGCGCGTGTACTTGCGGTTCATGCGCCCGAGCATCGAGGTCGAGCCCGACTGGGCGGGCAGATGAATCGCCCGGCAGATGTTGGGCTTCGCGGCCATCACCTCCAGCAGCCGGTCGCTGATATCCTTCGGGTGCGAGGTGGCGAACCGCACCCGAAGCAGGGGCGAGATGTCGGCCACGCGGCGCATCAGCTCGGGAAAGTCGACCTCGCCGAAACGGTAGGAGTTGACGTTCTGCCCCAGCAGGGTCACCTCCCGGTAGCCGTTCGCCAGCAGCTCGCGGGCCTCGCCCAGAATCGTCTCGGGGTCGCGGCTCCGCTCGATGCCGCGCGTATAGGGCACCACGCAGTAGGAGCAGTAGTTGTTGCAGCCTCGCATGATGGCGATGAAGCCGCTCACGCCGTTGCGGTCGAGCCGCACGGGGGCGATCTCCGCATAGGTCTCCTCCTGGGAAAGCAGCGTATTGACCCCCCGTCCGCCCGACTCGGCCTCGTGCAGCAGGCGCGGCAGATCGCGGTAGGCATCAGGGCCGGCCACGATCTCCACGGCATCGCGTCCCTCGGTCAGGCGCTCCTTGAGCCGCTCGGCCATGCAGCCGATGATGCCCACCCGAAGCGACGGCTTGGCCTTGCGGAAGCGGCGCAGGTCGGCCAGACGGCCCCAGATGCGCTGCTCGGCGTTGTCGCGCACCGAGCAGGTGTTAATCAGGATCACGTCCGCCTCCTCGATCCGCTCCGTATAGCGATAGCCCTCCTGCTGGAGGATGGAGATCACGATCTCCGTGTCGCCCACGTTCATCTGGCATCCGTAAGTCTCTACGAAGAGTTTCTTACCTACCCCGTCCAGGGGGCGCAACGCATTTATGTTCATCATTCGTTCGATTCCTAAGTTTATTCCGCCTGCATCACGTCGGCCGAGGGGAAAGGCTTGAATCCCTCGCCGAAGGTGTCGTAGGCATCGGTGACGACCAGGAAGGCCCGCGGGTCGATCTCCTTGATCTTATGCTGCACCTGGCGCACCTCCTTGCGGCTGATGACCAGGAAAATCATTTCGCGTTCGTTGCCGGTATACATGCCCCGGGCCTTGATGTAGGTGGCGCTCCGGTCCAGATCCTCGATGATGAAGCGCCGCAGTTCATCGTGGTGGTCGCTGTTGATGAAGAGCAGCTTGTCGTAGGAGGCTCCGTCCAGCACATAGGCGATCACGCGCGAAGTGGTGAAGATCGTGATGAGCGAATAGAGAGTCAGCACCCATCCCTTTTCACCCGCCTCGCCGGTACCCAGACCGAAGCCGATCACCAACAGACCGGCCAGCACCACGGCGCCGTCGGCCAGCAGGATGCCGGTCGAGAACTTGATGCCGGCGAACTTCTGCAACAGCATGGCCACGATGTCCGTACCGCCCGTAGTGGCCTGCTGGCGCACCACGATGCCCTGACCGACGCCGATGATGACCGCACCCATGATGGCCGTCAGCAGCAGGTCGTCCGACAGATTGAGCTGTCCGTTGAGCAGCAGCGCCGGGTCAAGCGACTCGACGGCCGCCTCGTTCGGATAGACCGCCCGGGTGAGCAGGTTCATGTAGCCCGGCGTGAAGAGAGCGGCAGCGACGGTACGGGCGCCGAACTGGCCGCCGAAGACCAGCAGGGCGACAATCATGAGCGGCACATCGAGCATGTAGCCGAAGGTGCCGACCTGGATCGAGGGGAAAATGTTGTGAAGCACGATGCCCAACCCGTAGACGCCGCCCGGCACGAACTTGTAGGGGTTGATGAAGAACACGAAGGCCGTGCCCATCATGATACACCCGAGAAAAATCAGAATCCACTCTCTCCACCAGTGCCAGGTGGAGGCGTCTTCGATCAGTTTGCGGAACATCGCTTTCATAGGAGTCAGGTTTTAGGTTGCGCAAAGATAACAAAAAAATCGAGAAAAACACGAAAACGCCCTCCGGAATGACCGGCTTTCTTTCCGCCGTGTCGAGCAGAGGGGTGCCAGCCCCGGAATCGAAACATCCGGACATAGCGGACATTCACCGCCACGGCTCGCACGGGCTCCCGCACGCACGACCGTCGGGATTCCTCGACTCCGCCTTCGGCTTCGCTCGGAATGACAGAACAATGCATGATGCACGATGCACAATTCACAATTACCCTACTCTCCGTCATGTTGAGCGGAGCGGCGCAGACGCGAAGTCGAAACATCCCGACGGCGCCTTACATTCCCCTATGCGATTCGCACGGGTTCCCGCCGGGCCGACCGTCGGGATTCGTCGACTCCGCCTTCGGCTCCGCCCGGAATGACAGAAGCGGATAGCAAAGAAGATTGTGAATTGTGAATTGTGAATTGTGCATCGTGCATTGCGACTCGTCCTCCGCTCTTTTGCACGAATTTTCCGACTGAATGAGCCGTATCCGATATTTTTTACTATCTTTGTCTGCGAAACGTCCGGTCCCGGGCCGGAAAACGCATGATTATGATGGAAGAAATGATTATTACCTACTACTGCATCGCCACGCTGATCGTCATCGCCTATCTGTTGGGGTCGATCCCGAGCGCGGTGTGGATCGGAAAGAAATATTACGGAGTGGACATCCGCGAGCACGGCAGCAAGAACGCCGGCACGACCAACATGCTGCGCGTGCTGGGCAAGCGGGCCGCCCTGCCGGTCTTCGGCCTCGATTTCCTGAAGGGTTTCGTCGCCGTCACGATCCTCGACCTGATGAAGTACGACAGCTTCTTCGAGGGCGGAGCCAACGAGTTCTGGTTCTATGTGCTGCGCATCGCCGCCGTGCTGGCCGCCGTGCTGGGACACATTTTCCCCATCTTCGCCGGATTCCGGGGCGGCAAGGGCGTCGCCACGCTGGTCGGCGCCATCACGGGCATCAACGCCCCGCTGGTCCTGCTCTGCTTCGGCGTCTGGATCCTGGTGCTGATGGTGACGCACTACGTGTCGCTCTCGTCGATGGTGGCCGGATGCTTCTTCCCCCTCTTCACGCTCATATCGCCGAAAGTGATGACGGCGCTGCCCGCCTCGCTCCCCTTCGTCATCTTCTCGTTCCTGATCGCCCTGCTGCTGCTCTATACCCATCGCAAGAATATCGAGCGCCTGCGCGCCGGCACGGAGTCGAAGATCTACATCTGGCGGCCGCACAAACACAGGCAATAACTTCCGGCCGCCGCCCGTTTTCCACGCGACCACGGCGGCGTCAATCGCCCCACTAAAGAATGATTACGGATGTTACGAGAGAATCTGATTAAAATCTACGAGACCAGCTTCCGGGAGAACCGGGAGATGTCGGCCCTCACCGACTATTTCAAGAAGGAGACCTTCTCCTACTATGAAATGGCGAAGGAGATCGCCAAGCTCCACCTGCTGTTCCGCAAGGCGGGCATCAAGCAGGGGGAGAAGATCGCCCTGATCGGCCGCAACAATCCCCGCTGGTGCATGACCTACATCGCCACCATCACCTACGGAGCGGTCATCGTGCCCATCCTCCAGGACTTCACGCCGCAGGATATCATCCACATCGTCAACCATTCGGAAAGCCGCCTGCTCTTCCTGGGCGACAACTACTGGGACTCCATCGAGGAGGATCAGATTCCGCACATCGAGGCGGTCTTCTCGCTGACCGACTTCGCGGTCATCTACGAACGGAGCGGCAAATCGCTGACCGAATACCAGAAGAACCGCACGAAGAACTACCGGGCGAAATATCCGCGCGGCTTCAGCGTCAACGACATCAAATACCCCGAGATTCCGAACGACCGGGTCTGCCTGCTGAACTACACCTCGGGCACGACCGGATACTCGAAGGGGGTGATGCTCACGGTGAACAACCTCACGGGCAACGTCCTCTTCGCCAAGACCGCGGTCAACACCCAGACCGGAACGCAATATTTCCAGCAGGGAGGCCGCACTCTGTCGTTCCTGCCGCTGGCCCACGCCTACGGATGCGCCTTCGACTTTCTGGCGCCGCTGGCCGTCGGCGGCCACATCACCCTGCTGGGACGCATCCCGACCCCGAAGGTGCTGATCGAAGCGATGCAGGAGGTGAAACCCACCATCATCTGCTGCGTGCCGCTCATCCTGGAGAAGATCTACCGCAAGCAGGTGCTCCCCATGCTGGAGAAGGGACCCATGAGCATCGCCATGAAGATTCCGCTGGTCTCGACGGCCGTCTGCTCGGTGATCCGCAAGAAGCTGATGGACGCCTTCGGCGGCAACGTATCGATCTTCATCGTGGGCGGCGCCCCGATGAATCAGGAGACCGAGGCCTTCCTGATAAAGATCCGGTTCCCGATCACCATCGGCTACGGCATGACCGAGTGCGCACCGCTCATCAGCTTCGCCCCCGACAACGAGTTCAAGGCCGGATCGTGCGGCCGCTACCTGAAGGAGCTGCTGGAGGTGAAGATCGACTCTCCGGACCCGCAGCACATGGCGGGCGAGATTCTCGTGAAGGGCGAGCACGTCATGCAGGGATACTACAAGAACGACAAGGACACGAACGCCGTGCTGCCCGGCGACGGCTGGCTCCATACGGGCGACATGGGCACGATGGACGAGGACGGCACGCTCTACATCCGCGGGCGGTCGAAGACCATGATCCTCTCGAGCAACGGGCAGAACATCTACCCCGAGGAGATCGAGGACAAGCTCAACAACAGCTACATGGTGCTGGAGTCCCTCGTACTGGAGAGCAACGGCCATCTGCACGCACTGGTCGTTCCCGACTACGAACAGCTGGACAAAGAGGGGATTGACAAGGGCGAACTGCCGTCCATCATGGAGCAGAACCTCGCCGAGCTCAACAAGCAGCTGGCCGCCTACGAGCGGGTGGCGAGCATCACGATCTACCCTACCGAGTTCGAAAAAACGCCGAAGCGCAGCATCAAGCGATACCTTTACAACACGCTGCTGCTCGAAAAGCTGAACAAGTAACCCGACGATACGGCACGGTGGCCACTCCGGATTCCCCCATCCTATCATTCGGGAATCCATTCTACAATGAGGCGTCACAATTATTCCGGCCACCGTGCTTCTTTCGCTCCCGCATTCGTGCGGGAGTTTTTTGTACACGAACGCACCCATATTCCGCAGACCACCCCGCTGTCACCTTAAGCGCAGGGGCGCAAGCCCCGCATTCGAAACATCCCGACCTTGCAGGACATTCGCCGTAGTTGTTCGCATGGATTCCCGAGGGTCCTATCGTCGGGATTCCTCGACTACGACTTCGGCTCCGCTCGGAATGACAGGTTTGCTGTCACCTTGAGCGGAGCGACAGCGAAGTCGAAAGGTCTCGACATAGCGGAACCTCACCGGCGCGGCGCACACGGCTTCCCGCCGGGACGACCGTCGGGATTCCTCGACTACGCCTTCGGCTTCGCTCGGAATGACAGCAACCCTCAACGGCAGAACACCCCCGAAGTCGAAACATCCCGAAACAGCCGGCGGGCAGAGGCGCATGCACAAAAAAAACAGAGAGCTACTTTCGTAACTCTCTGTTTTGTGGAGAATACCAGGGTCGAACTGGTGACCTCTTGCATGCCATGCAAGCGCTCTAGCCAACTGAGCTAATCCCCCTTGATTGCGGTTGCAAAGGTAAGCAAAATTTACGAACCTGCAAATTTTTTCGTAAAAAAATTCGTTTTTCATGCAATTCGCCGCATCATCCCCTCTTTTTTGCCTATGAGAGGTTCATCACGTCGTCGATACCCATATCCCTGTAAGTCGACTGCAACTCCTCGTTGCGGTCGGAGATCACCAGCAGCTTGTCCCCCTCTACGAGCGACGTCTTGCCCTGGGGCACGAAATAGCTGCCGTCGCGGCAGACCATCATCACCAGCGTGTTGTCGGGCAGGGCGATCTCGCGGAGCGTCGTTCCGCGGGCCAGCATCGACCGGTTGACCTCCACCTCGGTCAGCACCGACTTGATGCTGTCGTGCATCCTGACGCCGAACGACGATTCGCGCTCCTCGTAGGCCAGCCCCAGCAGGTTAGCCATTCCGCTCACCGTCGTGCCCTGAATGAAGAGCGAAAGCACGGTAACCAGAAAGACAACGTTGAACAGCAGCATGGCATCGTCGTGCTCCACGCCGCTCAGCAGAGGATAGGTGGCGAAGATGATCGGCACGGCACCGCGCAGACCGACCCACGAGACGTAGAAGCGGGCTTTGGTCGAGAAGCGCCGGAAGGGCAGCAGGCAGAGAAAGACCGAAACGGGACGGGCCACGAGCATCATGAAGGCACCGACCAGACACCCCAGAATCAGCACGTCGGTCCGGAGCAGTTCGCCCGGATTTACCAGCAGGCCCAGCGTGAGGAACATGACGATCTGCAACAGCTGGGTGAAACCGTCGAAAAAGTTAGTCATGGCATGCTTGTGCGCCAGCCGGTAGTTGCCCACTACAAGCCCCGAGAGGTAGACCGCCAGGTAGCCGTTGCCGTGGAGCAGGGCCGTGAAGGCGAACGACGAGAAAGCGAAGGCCAGCAGCAGCACCGGATAGAGTGCGTCGTTCGAGATATTGATCCGGTTGATGGTCCAAACGGCCAACCGCCCGATCAGATAGCCGGCCACGACGCCGACGGCCATCTCCACCAGAAACATGAGCAGTCCCATACCCAGACTGGCGGAGCCGTCACCGTGGGTCACCATACTGATAAGCAACACGGTGAGCATATAGGCTACGGGGTCGTTCGAACCGCTCTCCAGCTCCAGCAGAGGCCGCAGGTTCTGACGCAGCCCCTGACTCTTGGTGCGAAGGATGGAGAAGACCGACGCCGAGTCGGTCGAAGCCATCGTCGAGGCCAGCAGCAGCGCCATCGGGAAGGAGATGCGACGGTCGATCCAGGGAGCGACCAGATAGACGAAACCGGCCAGCACGAAGGCCGTCAGCACGACCCCCACCGTGGCGAGCACCACACCGGGGCCGATAACGGGGCGGATCTCGGAGAACTTAGTCTCCATACCGCCCGTGAAGAGGATGATACAGAGGGCGATCATACCCACGAACTGGGTGATCTCGAACGAGTTGAACGAGATGATATCCAATCCGCTGAAGAGCATGCCCACGCCCAGGAAAAGCAACAGCGCGGGGGCTCCGAACCGATAAGCCATCTTACCGGCCACGACGGCGATGAAGAGCAGCACGGCCCAGACCAACACGAAATTTTCGCTACCTATCTCAATCATAGACGCATTTCAGTATATTCTTATAAAAACGACAACCGGCGGATCCGCATACCGTTACCTAAAAAATCGCGACGCCCCTGCGGCCGGGTATCCACCTGAATGCCGCCTCTATTTCCACAAAAAACGCGAACCCGCCGGTTTGAACCGTCAGGATCGGGTGAGCGTCATCCCGCCCAGCGGGCGATACTCCAGTTCGACGTATTCGAAGGGCTGGCAGGCGGTCAGCCGGTCATCGTCGGTGGCATACATCGCCACGACGACCGCCGGAACGGAGCCTTGCTCCATGCTTCGCAGGGCGCCGATATCCCCCGCGGCACACAGCCGCACCACTTCGCGCATCCGCTGCTTCGGAAAGTAGAGCTCCGTATAACGGAGGTACTTGCCCGAACGGACCGAGTAGGGAACCCGCCCCGGACCGAAGGTCCGCGCCAGGATCATGCCGACGCCGATTCCCAGCGCCACGCCGCCGATCAGCACCAGCGCCGCCTTCCAGTCGCTCCACGCATCGCCGTCGAGCCATCCGTTCACCGCCAGCAACGCCACGCCGGCCACCGTCCACACGATCGCCCCGCGAAGCGGCTTGCGTCGTTTTACAATCTCATGATTCGAAAGAACGCACACTCTTTCGCACATCTCGTTTTTATCCATAATCTGTTCTCTTATTCAACGGTTTTTCATACGATTTTTATGCCATCGTCCCCCGCCGGGAGACGATGCTGCGGCCGCAAGGCCGATGAACCGCTAAATAAGGAGCCGGCGGAGCTTCCGGACGTAAGCCCGGGAGACCGGATCGGCGAAACGGGAAAAAAGAGACCTGCATTTGACCGGGGCGCACCAGCCGCCCGCCACCCGAACTCCGCATAGCCGGGGAAGCGGTTTCGACAGCCATCCCGACGATACCCGCGCATGCGACGTGTCGCGCGACAGGGTTCGCACCGGTTGTTGCGGCGCACCGAAAGCGACGTCGCAGCTGCTCGCTGCGGCGAAAACGAAATCGGGCTGCGACACGGAGTCCTCCGCCTCGCCGACCTCGGCATACCGGCCGACGAACGACCCGGCCGTCTCCGAGCGGTACTCGGATGCGGCCCAGAACAGCAGAAGAAACAGAACGACTCTTAAGATACGCACCTTTTACAACGACTTTCCGGACAAAGATAACCTATTTTTTCGGGATTTCCAACAACCCGGCGGCTGCGATTCACAATGCACTGCGCTTGTCATGTCGGGCGGAGGGAGGCAGGCGACGGTGCGGTGCATCCGCCTTCACGACCCATACCCGCAGTACGCAGCCAGCAAAGGACGAAACAGGGTTGCAGTCCTTCGCCCGGGGTGGCTGCGTACTGCCGGCGCAAAGCGCCGAATCGACCGGCTGTCACCTTGAGCGGAGCGGCAGCGGAGTCGAAAGGTCCCGAAAAGCCGAAGCATCCGTCCTTGCAAAACACGACAAGGCCGCTCCGGCAAACCCGGAACGGCAAAAAAACGGACGATGTGCGGTCTACTGCGGAATGAAGATGTAGGTGATGGTTCCGCGCTGGCGCGGGGGAGCCTGCGGATTGATGTCGAGTGTCGATTCGAGAGCCGCCCGGCAGGCCACCTCGCGCATGTAGTCGTCGCCGCCCGAGAGGGCGCGGGCCGAGGTGATCCGGCCGTTGGGCCGCACCTCGATCTCGACCACCACCTCGCCGCCGCCCTCGCACTGGTAGGCCGGCTTGACGAGATGACGCTCCTTGCGGACCGGGTCCTTCACGTCGAGACGCACGGTGACATAGCCGCTCACCTTGCGGTCCTTGCGTCGGGCATCGTCGCCCGCACCCCGGTCGGCAGGATTGCGGATGGCGTCGGCTTCGGCCAGTCCCCGCTCATAGGCCTCACGGTTGGCCCGCATCCGTTCGGCGGCCGCCGCCGCTTCGGCATTCAGCTCCGAGGCCTGCGAGCCCCTGTCGGTCTTCAGGTTTTCGTTCAGCACGTTTTCGTTCGAGGCGACGTTCTTCACGCTCTTCCAGTCGAACTCCTCCTGCTGCCGGACCTGCCGCTCCTGCAGCTGCCGTTCGAGCCGGTCGCGCTCCTGCTCCAGATCGGCCAGCGTGTTGAGGTCGATGTAGACGGTGGTCTGCGCGGCCCGCCGCCCCACGACGATCTTCGACCCGACGAAGGCGACAGCCAACACCAGATAGACGATCAGGGTGACGCACAAGCCGATGCGGTGATCGTAGGCCCACTCGCCCGCATCCTCCCTGCGGTTTTCGAAAGGCAGACGCAAACGGGGCCGTCTCAACGGTTTATCGGGCGAACTTTTCTCCATGTTACGGACAGACAATTTTGACAAAAATACGACATTTTAATGAATTTTTTATATATTTGTGGGCAAAAATATTAACCTATCCCGATATGTCATTGAAACAACAGACTCTGAAAGCGCCGATCTCCTTCTCCGGAAAGGGGCTCCACACCGGCGTTCAAGTGACCATGACCGTCAAGCCCGCACCGGCCGACACCGGCATCGTATTCCGCCGCATCGACCTGGAGGGCTCTCCCGCCATTCCCGCCTTGTGCGACTACGTGGTCGACACCTCGCGGGGCACCACCATCGAACTCAACGGCGCCCGCGTCGCCACCATCGAACATATCATGTCGGCCCTGTGGACGCTCGGCGTGGATAATGCGGAGATCGAAATCGACGCACCCGAAACCCCCATCATGGACGGTTCGGCGCGCGAATACGCCGCCGCCATCGTCGAAACCGGGCTCCAGGAGCAGGCCGCCGACCGGAACTACTACCAGGTGACCGAAAAGATGGTCTACACCATCCCCGAGAAGGGCGTGGCGATCATCCTCTATCCCGACGACGAGTTCTCCGTATCGCTGCACGTGGACTACAACTCGAAGGTGATCGGCAACCAGTATGCCACCTTCGTTCCGGGCGACAACTACGCCGCGAAGATCGCCCCCTGCCGCACGTTCGTCTTCCTGCACGAGCTGGAGCCCCTGATGAACATGAACCTCATCAAGGGAGGCGACCTGGACAACGCCATCGTGGTGGTGGAGAACCCCGTGTCGGACGAACAGTTCGACCACCTGAAGAAGATCTTCAACAAGCAGGATATCCGCATCACGGGCGGCTACCTCAACAACCTGGAGCTCCGCTTCAACAACGAGCTGGCCCGCCACAAACTGCTCGACCTGCTGGGCGACTTCGCCCTGCTGGGCCGCCGCATCAAGGGCCGCGTATGGGCCACCCGCCCCGGCCACTTCGCCAATACGGAGTTCATGAAGCAGACCAAGCGCACCATCCGCAAGGAGGGCGAGAAGCCCCGCTTCAAGTACGACTGCCGCCAGAGCCCCCTCTACGACATCAACGCCATTCGCCGCATGCTGCCCCACCGTCCGCCGTTCCTGCTCGTGGACCGCATCTTCCACCGCGACGAACAGTCGGTGGCCGGCATCAAGAACGTGACGATGAACGAGCCCTTCTTCGTGGGCCACTTCCCAGAGGAGCCCGTCATGCCGGGCGTGCTGATCGTCGAGGCCATGGCGCAGTGCTCGGGCATTCTGGTGCTGGGTACGGTGCCCGACCCCGAGAACTACTCCACCTATTTCATGAAGATCGACAGCGTGAAGTTCAAGCGCAAGGTGGTTCCGGGCGACACGCTCCAATTCGAGATCCAACTGCTGGAGCCCATCCGCCGCGGCGTGGCCGTCGTCGAGGGCAAGGCTTTCGTCGGCGAGACGCTCGCCTGCGAAGCGGTGATGATGGCCCAGATCGTGAAAAACAAGCAACACTAAAAAGACGCCTATGATCAGTCCTTTGGCCTATATCCACCCCGACGCCCGGTTGGGAAACAATATTACCGTAGAACCCTTTGCCTATATCGCCGGCGACGTCGAGATCGGCGACAACTGCTGGATCGGCCCCGGGGCCGTCATCCACGACGGCGCCCGCATCGGAAAGGGTTGCAAGATCCACACGGCGGCTTCGATCGCCTGCCTGCCGCAGGACCTGAAGTTCCGGGGCGAGAAGACCACGGCCGTCATCGGCGACTACAACGACATCCGCGAATACGTCACCATCAGTCGCGGCACGGCATCGACCGGCACGACCGTCATCGGCGACCATAACCTGCTGATGGCCTATGTTCATGTGGGCCACGACTGCGTGGTGGGGAGCCGTTGCGTGATTGCCAACCGCGTCTCGCTGGCCGGCGAGGTGCACGTCGGCGACTGGGCCGTGATCGGGGGACATGCCGCCATCCACCAGTGGACCCGCATCGGCGACCACGTCATGATCCAGGGCGGCGCCCTGCTCGGCAAGGACGTGCCTCCGTTCGTCGTCGTCCGCAACGACACGCTCCGCTTCGCGGGCGTGAACAAAATCGGACTGAGCCGGCGCGACTTCACGCAGCAGCGCATCGACGAGATCCACGAGGCATGCCGCATCCTCTTCCAGAGCGGACTGAACTACATGAACGGCTGCGACGAGGTGGAGCGAACGGTTCCGCAAAGTCCGGACCGCGACCAGCTCCTCGAATTCATCCGCACCTCGCAGCGCGGCATCATCAAGCCCTACGCTTCGAATCGGGAGTAGCCCTCCCCCTGCGATACCCCGCAAACAGGGCGTTGTCCGGACTTCCGGACAACGCCCTGTTGTCATCGCCCCACCCCGTCATATCGAACGGAGCCATCGCCCGTATGCTTCGCACGGGGTCGATGGTACGACCGCCGAAACCTCTCGGCTCCGCCCGGAGCGACGGACCGGGACCGGAGAAAACCCGGAGCCCCAATCGGCACCGGCCGCCGAATGAGGATGAATTCGCCATTTTTTTTTGGCGGACGGAAAATTTTCGCTATATTTGCATCGTTAACGAGAGATAAGGGGACGCGGAGTCCCCTTGTTTCGTACTATTACGGAGACAAAACCAACATTTCCTACCTGCAAAACTATGATCGACTGCAAGAAAATCGAAGAGATAGCAACCCGCCGGCTGGAGGGCACGGAGCTGTTCGTGGTAAGTTGCACGGCCACCCCGTCGAACGAAGTGGAACTCCTGATCGACAGCGACACGTCGGTCGCCATCGACGCCTGCGTGGCGTTGAGCCGCGCGATCGAGGCCGAGTTCGACCGCGACGTGGAGGATTTCGAACTCACGGTGGCTTCGGCCGGCATCGGCTCCGAGCTGAAGTGCCTGCGCCAGTATCGCAAGCTGGTCGGCCGACCGGTCGAGGTGCTGCTCGCCAGCGGCGTCAAGATTCTGGCTACGCTGGATGCGGTCGACGACCGGGGCGTCGCCCTGAGCTACGAGGAGAAGCAGGCTGTGGAGGGCAAGAAGCGCAAGGTGGCCGTGAAGGTCGAGCGCACCTACCCCTTCAGCGAGATCAAATATACCCGGGAGTGGCTCGACTTCAAGTAGCCCCGCGGAACGCGCATATTCGAAAAATAAAATATAGAAAGACAAAAAAAATGGACAACCTGAATCTTATCAGCAACTTCGCAGAGTTCAAGGAGCTGAAGAACATCGACAAGAGCACGATGATCGGCGTACTGGAGGACGTATTCCGCCACGCACTGGAGAAGCAGTACGAGACGGATCAGAACTTCGACGTGATTATCAACCCCGAGAAGGGCGACCTGGAGATCTGGCGCAACCGCACCGTCGTCGAGGACGGCGCCGTGGAGAACCCCAACCAGCAGATCGCCGTGTCGGAGGTGAAGCAGATCGACCCCACCTACGAGGTGGGCGACGAGTATGCCGACGAGATCAAGCTCGCCTCGTTCGGCCGCCGCGCCGTGCTGTCGCTGCGTCAGAACCTGGCCTCGCGCATTCTCGATCTGGAGAAGGCCAACCTTTACGAGAAGTACTCGCAGAAGGTGGGCGAGATCATCACCGGCGAGGTTTACCAGGTCTGGAAGAAGGAGGTGCTGATTCTGGACGATGACGAGAACGAGCTGATCCTGCCGAAGGCCGAGCAGATCCCCAACGACTTCTACCGCAAGGGCGACACCATCAAGGCGATCGTGAAATCCGTGGAGATGAACAACAACCAGCCCCGCATCATCCTCTCGCGCACGGCCAGCCAATTCCTGGAGCGTCTGTTCGAGCAGGAGGTTCCCGAAATCTTCGACGGACTGATCACCATCAAGAAGATCGTCCGCATCCCGGGCGAGCGGGCCAAGGTGGCCGTGGAGTCCTACGACGACCGCATCGACCCGGTGGGCGCCTGCGTGGGCATGAAGGGTTCGCGCATCTACTCCATCGTCAAGGAGCTGCGCAACGAGAACATCGACGTGGTGAACTACACCACCAACACCCAGCTGATGATCCAGCGGTCGCTGAACCCGGCCAAGATATCGAGCATCACCATCGACGAGGAGAGCAAGACCGCAACCGTCTACCTGAAGCCCGACCAGGTGTCGCTGGCTATCGGCAAGGGCGGTCTGAACATCCGTCTGTCGAAGATGCTCACCGGCTACGACATCGACGTCTACCGCGAGATCGAGGAGGAGGACGTGGCCCTGACCGAGTTCTCCGACGAGATCGAAAAGTGGATCATCGACGCCCTGAAGGCCGCCGGCTGCGACACCGCCAAGAGCGTGCTGGAGCTCCCCGTGGAGGAGATCGCCACGCGCGCCGACCTGGAGCTGGAGCAGGCCCAGAAGGTAGTCGAGATTCTCAAGGCCGAATTCGAATAGCGGATCCGTCGCCCCTAACAAGCTAAAACAAAGAAAGGACAAAATATGAGTAATGAAAGAAAATTAAGGCTCATTCAGGTTGCCAAAGAGTTCAAGGTGGGCTTGAACACCCTCACGGACTTCATGCAGAAGAAGGGCATCAAGAGCGACGGTTCGCCCAATACGCTGGTCGAACCCGAAACGTATGCCGTTCTGGAGAAGGAGTTCGGTGGCAACCGGAATGCCGGCAGCGCCCGCGAATCGATCCGCGAACGCATCTCCCAGAAACAGACTACGGTCTCGATCGAGGAGACGAAGGCTCAGCCCCGCAGGGAGGAGCAGGAGGTCGTGGTCAAGAGCCACACCATCGACAATCGCGATCATCTGCAGCAGCCGCGAATCCTGGGCAAGATCGACCTCTCGCCCAAGCCCAAGCAGCAGCCCGCGCCGGCTCCCGCACCCGCTCCGGTCGCCAAACCCGAACCGAAGCCGGAGCCGAAACCCGCCCCAGCTCCGGCCGTCGAGCCGAAACCGGAGGTGAAGCCCGAGCCCGCACCCCGTGCGGAGACGCCGGCTCCCGAAACGAAGCCCCAACCCGCCCCTGCCCCCGCTCCGAAGACGGAGGAGCCCAAGGCGGCCGAGCCCGAGCGCAAGGACACGACGTTCCGGCCCGAGACGACGATCCTCACCGGTCCGAAGGTACTGGGTACGATGGACGTGACGGGCATGGTCCCGGGCGGCAAGCACAAGCGCAAGCGCCTGCAAAAGGAGAAGGTCGACGTGAACCGCGCCCAGCAGCAGAAGAGCGGCAAGGGCGGCGGTCAGAACAACGGTCAGGGAGGCAAGCCGGGCAGCGGCAACGGCGGCAACAACGCCAACCAGCCCAAGCCGGGAGAGGGCCGCAAGAACAAGAATAAGAACAAGGCTCCGAAACCCGTCGTCCGCCCCGAAGTGAGCGACGAGGAGGTATCGAAGCAGGTAAAGGACACGCTGGCCCGTCTGACGGCCAAGGGTGCCAAGAACAAGGGTGCGAAGTACCGCAAGGAGAAGCGCGAACTGGTAGCCGAGCGCATGAACGAGGAGTTCGAGCGCGAGGAGATGGAGCGTTCCACGCTCAAGGTGACCGAATTCGTGACCGTCAGCGAGCTGGCGACCATGATGAACGTCTCGGTCACGCAGGTCATCACGGCCTGCATGAACCTGGGTCTGATGGTATCGATCAACCAGCGACTCGACGCCGAGGCGCTCGTGGTCGTGGCCGAGGAGTTCGGCTTCAAGGTCGAATTCGTCTCGGTGGAGATTCAGGAGGCGATCAACGAGGAGCAGGACGACGAGGATCAGCTCGTATCGCGCCCCCCGATCGTCACGGTCATGGGACACGTCGACCACGGTAAGACCTCGCTGCTGGACAACATCCGCAAAACGAACGTCATCGAGGGCGAGGCCGGCGGTATCACGCAGCACATCGGTGCCTACAGCGTGGAGCTCAACGGACAGAAGATCACCTTCCTCGACACGCCGGGCCACGAGGCCTTCACCGCCATGCGCGCCCGCGGCGCCAAGATCACCGACGTCGCCATCATCATCGTGGCGGCCGACGACAGCGTGATGCCCCAGACCACCGAGGCGATCAACCACGCTCAGGCGGCCGGCGTCCCGATGGTATTCGCCATCAACAAGATCGACAAGCCCAGCGCCAACCCCGAGCATATCAAGGAGCAGCTGGCCCAGATGAACTACCTCCTGGAGGAGTGGGGCGGCAAATACCAGAGCCAGGACATTTCGGCCAAGAAGGGTCTGAACCTCGACAAGCTGCTGGAGAAGGTGCTGCTCGAGGCCGAGATGCTCGACCTGAAGGCCAACCCCGACCGCAAGGCCACGGGTGCCGTGATCGAGTCGACGCTCGACAAGGGCCGCGGCTACGTGGCTACCATCCTCGTGCAGAACGGAACCCTGCGCGTGGGCGACGTGATGCTCTCGGGCGTTCACACGGGCCGCGTGAAGGCGATGTTCGACGAGAACGGCAAAAAGGTGCTCGAAGCGGGTCCCTCGACCCCCGTGCAGGTGCTGGGTCTGAACGGAGCCCCGCAGGCCGGCGACACCTTCAACGTGATGGACGACGACCGCTCGGCCCGCGAAATCGCCAACAAGCGCGAGCAGCTGCAGCGCATGCAGGGCATCATGACCCAGAAGCACGTCACGCTGGACGAGATCGGACGACGCATCGCCATCGGCTCGTTCAAGGAGCTGAACATCATCGTCAAGGGCGACGTGGACGGTTCGATCGAGGCCATGTCGGGCTCGCTCATCAAGCTCTCGAAGGAGACCGTGCAGGTGAACGTGATCCACTCGGCCGTGGGCCAGATCTCGGAGTCCGACGTGCTGCTGGCCGCCGCCTCGAACGCCATCATCGTGGGCTTCCAGGTGCGTCCGTCGGCCGCCGCCCGCAAGATCGCCGAGAAGGAGGAGATCGAAATCCGCCTCTACTCGATCATCTACGACGCCATCAACGACATCAAGGATGCCATCGAAGGCATGCTCGAACCGGTAACCAAGGAGGAGATCGTCTGCTCGGTCGAGGTGCTGGAGACCTTCAAGATCTCGAAGGTGGGCACCGTGGCCGGCTGTATCGTCCGCGAGGGCAAGCTCGCGCGCAACACCCCGATCCGCGTCATCCGCGACGGCATCGTGGTCTACACCGGCAAACTGGGCTCGCTGCGCCGTTTCAAGGACGACGTGAAGGAGGTCACTTCGGGCATGGACTGCGGTCTGAACATCGAATCCTACAACGACATCCGCGTCGGCGATATCGTAGAGGGGTACGAGCAGGTGGTCGTCAAGAACAACAAGTAACACCAAACCTAAAACCCATATGTTAAAACCGATTCATTTCGTATCACCTGACGAAGCCGTCAAGGTCATCAAGTCCGGCGACCACGTGCATCTGAGCGCCGTGGCATCGGCACCGCAATGTCTGATCCAGGCCATGTGCCGCCGCGGACGTGCCGGCGAATTCAGGGACGTACATGTCCACCACCTCCACACCGAGGGCCCGGCACCCTATGCTTCCGAGGAGTTCCACGGCATCTTCCAGCTCGACTCCTTCTTCGTGGGCGCCAACGTCCGCAAGGATACCCAGAGCGGCTATGCCGACTACATTCCGATCTTCCTGAGCGAGACGCAGCGCCTCTACCGTTGCGGAGCCGTACCCTGCAACGTGGCGATGATTCAGGTGTCGCCCCCGGACAAGCACGGCTACGTATCGCTCGGCACCTCGGTCGACGCTTCGCTGGGCGCCATCGAGATGGCCGACCACGTGATCGCCGTCATCAACAAGTACGTGCCCCGTTCGTTCGGTCAGGCGATGATCCCGATGTCGAAGATCGACACCTTCGTGCAGGACGACCAGCCGCTCATCGAGGCGCACTTCGCCCAGCCCAACGAGATCGAGGCCCGCATCGGCCGCAACTGCGCCGAACTGATCGAGGACGGCGCCACGCTGCAAATGGGCATCGGCGCCATTCCGAACGCCGTGCTGTCGCAGCTGATGGGTCACAAGAATCTGGGTATCCACACCGAGATGTTCGCCGACGGCGTGCTGCCGCTGGTCGAGGCCGGCGTCATCAACGGCGAGGCCAAGCACATCGACACGGGCAAGATCGTATCGACCTTCCTGATGGGTTCGCAGCGGGTTTACGACTTCATCGACGACAACCCGGGCGTCCTGATGATGGACGTGGGCTATACGAACGACCCCTACGTCATCTCGAAGAACGACCGCGTGACGGCCATCAACTCGGCCCTTCAGGTTGACCTCACCGGCCAGGTGTGCGCCGACTCGCTGGGCACGAAGTTCTATTCGGGTGTCGGCGGCCAGATCGACTTCGTTTACGGAGCCTCGCTCTCGAAGGGCGGCAAGGCGATCATCGCCATGCCCTCGATGACGAACAAGGGAGTATCGAAGATCGCTCCGGTGCTGAACCCCGGTGCCGGCGTCGTTACGACCCGCAACCACATCCACTGGTTCGTCACCGAGCACGGAGCCGTCGATCTCTACGGCAAGACGCTCCAGGAGCGCGCCCGTCTGATTATCTCCGTCGCCGATCCTTCGGCTCAAGAGGAGCTGGACCGCGCCGCCTTCGAGCGCTTCGGTTCGCACCACCACTACGTGAAATCCTACATGAAAAAGTAGGACAATCGGAATCATCAATAGCGAGAGCCGCACCTTCGGGTGCGGCTCTCTTTTTAGGGACCTTCGCTAAAGAATGTATGTCACCCCGAGCTTGTTGAGGGATCTCGAGGGTCGTATTAGCAGGAAGCCTTTTGCGAATCGCAAGGGTGAATGTTCGGCAAAGTCGGGACCTTTCGACTGCGGGCTTCGCCCTCCGCTCAAGGTGACAGACACAGAATAATTGTGAATTGAGCATCGTGAATCGGGCATTGTTCTGTCATCCCGAGTGCAGCGAAGCGGAATCGAGGAATTTCGACGATTCCTGGCGCTCTCCCTCCTGAAACCGCAAGACATCCCATTCCAGACGGACAGGCCCGACGTAAGACGCCGGCGCCGGCAGTCCGCTGCCACCGCGGGCGAAGGACTGCAATAAATTTCGTCCTTCGCTGGCTGCGAACTGCGAGGTTTCGCACGGGTGAATGTTTCCGTCGCGTCGAGATGTTTCGACTGCGGGGCTATGCCCCTCCGCTCAAGGTGACAGAAAAAAAGTCGTGGCCCGGAGCAGTTGCTCCGGGCCACGACTTTTCGATGCGGACCGTTATTCGAAAGACTGCATTTCGATCAGGTGGGCGTAAATGCCGCCGCGGGCCATCAGTTCGGCGTGGGTACCCTGCTCGGCGATGCGGCCGCCATCCACCACGATGATCTTGTCGGCGTTGTGGATGGTCGAGAGACGGTGGGCGATCACCACCGAGGTGCGCCCCTCCAGCAGGTTGTTCAGTGCATCCTGCACGAGCTTCTCGCTCTCGGTATCGAGCGCCGAGGTCGCCTCGTCGAGGATCAGAATCTCGGGATTCTTCAGCACGGCGCGGGCGATGGAGAGACGTTGGCGCTGGCCGCCCGAGAGCTTCATGCCCCGGTCGCCGATATTCGTGTCGTAACCGTCGGGGGTCTCCATGATGAACTCGTGGGCGTTGGCTACTTTGGCGGCCGCCATGATCTCCTCGCGGGAGGCCCCGCGGCGGCCCATGCCGATATTCGCGGCTATCGTGTCGTTGAAGAGCACCGTATCCTGCGCCACGACGCTCATGTGGTCGCGGACGCTCTCCTGGGAGTAGTCGCGCAGGTCTACGCCGTCGATCAGAATCGAACCGGCGGCCGGATCGTAGAAGCGGGGAACCAGCTCGCTCAGAGTCGACTTGCCGCCGCCCGACGGACCGACGAGCGCCACGGTCTCGCCCTTGCGGATCTCGAAGGAGACGCCGCCGATCACCTCGCGCGATCCGTCGTAGGAGAAGCGGACGTCGCGGAACTCGATCTTCTCGCGGAGGCTCTCCAGCTTTTTGGGTTCGGGCTTGTCGACGATCTCGCTGCGCACGTCCAGCAGGGCCAGCACGCGCTCACCCGCCGCAATACCCTGATTGATCGTGGCGAACTGGTCGATGATGGCACGCACGGGTCGCGTGATTTGCGAGAACATGCCGATGAAGATGATGAAGCTGGCGGCGTTCAGCGACCCCTTCATCACCAGCACGCCGCCGAACACCAGCACGATGCCGACCGCCGTGATGCCGAGGAACTCGCTCATGGGCGAGGCCAGCTGCTGACGGCGGACCATGGAGAGCTGGAGCCGCGAAAACTCGGCGTTGATGGCGTAGAACTTCTCGCGGATATAGCGGGTAGCGTTGTAACTTTTGATGAGCTTGACGCCCGAGAGCGACTCGTCGAGCGTGGAGACCATCTCGCCCATCTTCTCCTGGCTCCGGAGAGCCGGATGGCGCAGGCGCTTGACGATCGACCCGACCAGCAGGGCGACGACCGGCAGGAAGACGATGGCGAAGACGGAGAGCTCCCACGATATGTTGATCATCGCGGCGATGAAGCCGATTACCAGGAACGGCTCGCGGGCGATCACCTGCAGGGTGTTCGTGATGCAGAACTGCACCATCATGACGTCGTTGGTGATGCGCGACATGACGTCGCCCTTGCGCTGCTCGCTGAAGAAGCCCACGTTCATGCCGATGACGTGGCTGAAGAGATCGTTGCGCAGCCGCTGGAGGGTTCGCGTGCGCATGTTCTCGATGGTCCAGGCGCCGAGGTAGCGGAACAGGTTGCTCAGGAAATTGATGACGATGATGATGCAGGCCAGCATGGCGAGCATGTAGATCGGATGGAACTCCTCGAAGATTCGCGAATAGAGGTAGGAGACCGCCTGGGTCATGAATTCGCTGTTCAGGGCCAGCCGCGGGAACTCGTCGACGGGGGTCCAGGCGAACGAGGGGTCGAACATGGACTGGATGATGGGGATGGCGGCGACGTAGGTGAAGGTGTTGAATACGGCGTAGAGTACCGAACAGATGAAATAGGGGATCATGTATCTGCCGATGGGCTTGGCGAAGCCCATGAGGCGCATATAGGTTTTGAACATTTGTTTCCGAAAGAATTTTCGACAAAGATAACAAATCTCGGCCAATCTCAAAAACATTCACGCCAAAAAGGGCAGCCGATACGCAATTCCGACCTGCCGGACGGAACTGACAATTCACGATGCACAATTACCCGGCTCTCTGTCATGTTGCAGGCGCAAAGTCGAAAGGTCCCGACATGGCCCGGCATTCGCCCTGACGAGACATACCCCCGGCAGTTGCTGACTGCCGTCGGCGATCATGCGCGACTCTCGATCGTAGCCGCCGGGGCGACCGTCGGGATTCCTCGGCTGCGCTCGGAATAACTGAGAGAAGTGCAAAATAATTGTGAATCGTGCATTGTGGATCGAGAAGCGATCGAAATCCTTTTTTCGGATCGATTGCCTCTTTTTTGCGGATATTTTGTTATCTTTGCAGGTTGTAGCCTTGTGCAGACGACAGGGCGCGGCTTCGAAAAGGAAAACAACAAAACGACGATATGAAGTTCAAGGAGTACAAAGGATTGGATCTGGCAGCCACGGCTGCCGAGGTTTTGAAACTGTGGGATGCCGAGGACACGTTCCACAAGAGCATCACGACCCGCGAGGGACACCCCTCGTTCGTCTTTTACGAAGGTCCCCCGTCGGCCAACGGCCTGCCGGGCATCCACCACGTCATGGCACGCACGATCAAGGACGTATTCTGCCGCTACAAGACCCAGCAGGGCTACCGCGTACACCGCAAGGCGGGCTGGGACACCCACGGCCTGCCCGTGGAGCTGGGCGTGGAGAAGAAGCTCGGCATCACGAAGGAGGCCATCGGCAAGACGATCTCCATCGAGGAGTACAACCGCACCTGCCGCGAGGCGGTGATGGAGTTCACCGGCGTGTGGGAGGACCTCACCCGCAAGATGGGCTACTGGGTCAACATGGACGATCCCTACATCACCTACGACAACAAATATATCGAATCGCTGTGGTGGCTGCTGAAGCAGCTCTACGAAAAGGGGCTCCTCTACAAGGGATACACCATCCAGCCCTACTCGCCCGCGGCCGGTACGGGTCTGTCGACCCACGAGCTGAACCAGCCCGGCTGCTACCGCGACGTGAAGGACCTGACGATGGTGGCGCAGTTCCGCATCCGCGACCCGAAGCCCGAGATGGAGGGTTGGGGCACGCCCGTATTCCTGGCCTGGACCACCACCCCCTGGACCCTGCCGTCGAACACGGCGCTCTGCGTCGGCCCGAAGATCGACTACGTGGCCGTGCGCACCTACAACGCCTACACGGGGCAGAAGATCACCGCCGTCCTGGCTAAGGCACTGCTCTACACCCACTTCAACAAAAAGGCCGAGGGGCTCGCGCTCGACAGCTACAAGCCGGGCGACAAGCTCGTGCCGTTCGAGATCGCGGGCGAATACAAGGGCCCGGAGCTGGTGGGCATGCGCTACGAACAGCTGCAGCCGTGGGTGAAGCCCGTCCGCACGGACGAAAACGGCGACTGGCACGACGCTTCGCAGGAGGCGTTCCGCGTCATCTCGGGCGACTACGTAACCACCGAGGACGGTACGGGTATCGTCCATATCGCCCCGACATTCGGTGCCGACGACGCCTTCGTGGCCCGTGCCGCCGGCATTCCGTCCCTCTTCCTGATCAACAAGCGCGGCGAGACCCGTCCGATGGTCGACCTCACGGGCAAGTTCTATCCCATCGAGGAGCTCGACGAACGTTTCGTCGCGGAGTGCGTCGACACGGAGGCCTACAGCGAATACGCCGGCCGCTGGGTGAAGAACGCCTACGATCCGCAGTTCACCGTCGACGGCAAGTACGACGAAGCCGCCGCACAGGCCGCCGAGTCGCTCGACCTCTACATCTGCATGAAACTCAAGCTCGCCGACAAGGCCTTCAAGATCGAGAAGCACGTCCACAACTACCCCCACTGCTGGCGCACCGACAAGCCGGTGCTCTACTACCCCCTCGACTCGTGGTTCATCCGCACCACGGCGCTCAAGGAGCGGATGATGGAGCTCAACCGCACGATCCGCTGGCGTCCCGAGGCCACGGGTACGGGACGTTTCGGCAAGTGGCTGGAGAATCTGAACGACTGGAACCTCTCGCGCTCGCGCTTCTGGGGGACTCCGCTGCCCATCTGGGCCACGGAGGACCGCTCGGAGCTCAAGTGCATCGGTTCGGTGGAGGAGCTGATGGGCGAGATCGAAAAGTCGGTCGCAGCCGGACTGATGGCCGAAAACCCCTTCAAGGATTTCAAGGTGGGCGACATGTCGAAGGAGAACTACTCCACCGACCGCATCGACCTGCACCGTCCCTACGTAGACTCGATCGTCCTGGTATCGTCGAAGGGCGAGCCCATGCGCCGCGAGAGCGACCTGATCGACGTCTGGTTCGACTCGGGAGCCATGCCCTACGCCCAGATCCACTACCCCTTCGAGAACGGCGGAGACGACTTCAAGCAGGTCTATCCGGCCGACTTCATCGCCGAGGGCGTCGACCAGACGCGCGGCTGGTTCTTCACGCTCCACGCCATCGCCGCCATGCTCTTCGACTCGGTGGCGTTCCGGAACATCATCTCGAACGGTCTGGTGCTCGACAAGAACGGCAACAAGATGTCCAAGCGGCTCGGCAATGCCGTCGATCCCTTCCAGGTGCTCTCCACCTACGGAGCCGACGCCACCCGCTGGTACATGATCTCCAACTCCCAGCCCTGGGACAACCTGAAGTTCGACACCGACGGCGTGGACGAGGTGCGTCGCAAGTTCTTCGGCACGCTATACAACACCTACTCCTTCTTCGCCCTCTATGCCAACCTCGACGACGGCTTCACGGGCCGCGAGGAGGAGATTCCCGTCGCCGAACGTCCCGAGATCGACCGCTGGATCATCTCGCGCCTGAACACGCTGATCCGCGAGGTGACCCGCTCGCTGGAGGATTACGACCCCACACCGGCCGCCCGCGCCATCCAGCTCTTCGTCGACGACCTCTCGAACTGGTACGTCCGCCTGAACCGCAAGCGCATCTGGAGCAAGGGGGCCTCGGCCGACAAACTGGCCGCCTTCCAGACCCTCTACACCTGCCTGGAGACCGTCTCGATGCTGGCTGCGCCCTTCGCGCCCTTCTTCGCCGACCGGCTGTTCCGCGACCTGAACGCCGTCAGCGGCCGCCACACGGACGAGAGCGTCCACCTGAGCACCTTCCCCGCGGCCGACGAAAGTCTCGTCGATCCCGAACTGGAGGAGACGATGGATCTGGCCCAGCGGCTCTCCTCGATGGTGCTGGCCCTGCGCCGCAAGGTGAACATCAAGGTTCGCCAGCCGCTGCAGAAGATCCTCATCCCGGTGCTCGACCCCGCCACCGCACGCCGCATCCGAGCCGTGAAGGAGCTGGTGATGGGCGAGGTGAACGTCAAGGAGATCGAGCTGATCGAGAAGACCGCCGGTCTGATAACCAAACGGATCAAGCCCAACTTCAAGACCCTGGGGCCGAAGTACGGCAAGTGGATGAAGCAGATATCGGCGCTCACCGCCGCCTTCACGCAGGAGCAGATCGCCGAGATCGAGAGCTCGCAGGAATACGTGCTCGACCTGGGCGGCGAGCGGATCACCGTCACCCCCGCCGATTTCGAGATCACCTCGGAGGACATGCCGGGCTGGCTGGTCGCCTCGGAGGGCAGGCTCACCGTGGCGCTCGACATCACCCTCACCGACGAGCTGCGCGCCGAGGGTGTGGCACGCGAGTTGATCAACCGCATCCAGAATATCCGCAAGGACTCGGGATTCGAGGTGACCGACAAGATCCGGATTCAGGTCGAGGACAAGCAGGCGGCGCATCCCGCAATGGCTTATGCCGGCTACATCGCCGCGCAGACCCAGGCCGAAGAGGTGCTCTTCGCTGCCGAGCCGGCGGGTGCCGTCGTCGTGGATTCGGATATCGACGGCGAACCGGTCCGGATCGCCGTAACGAAACTGTAATAGGGATTTTTCCCGAAATATTTGGTAATTCGCGAAAAAATCTTTAATTTTACATATTACCAAAAAGAAACGAGCTATGGCTGAAATGGAAAAGAAGAGATATACCGACGCCGAACTGGAAGAGTTCCGGCAGTTGATATTGAAAAAACTGGAGAATGCGCGCGCGGACTACGAAATGCTGCGTGCCACCATTACCCACACGGCCGACAACGATACCGAGGATACCTCGCCCACCTACAAGGTGCTGGAGGAGGGGGCCGCAACCCTCTCCAAGGAGGAGAACGGGCGTCTGGCAACCCACCAGATGAAATTCATCCGCAATCTCGAAATGGCGCTCATTCGTATCGAGAACAAAACCTACGGCATCTGCAAGACCACGGGCAAGCTGATCCCGAAGGAGCGTCTGATGAAGGTACCCCACGCCACGGAGACCATCGAAGCCAAGGAGGGCCGCAAATAGTTTCCCAGAAAAGGAATCTTTCAACCTTATGGGCGGAGAAATCGGTTTCTCCGCCCATATGTTATAAAGTAGGTATCGTCGGTGCGATTCGGCATAGGCTCCCGTTGATCCGACCCTCGGGATTTCTCGACTGCGCCTTCGGCTCCGCTCGGAATGACAGAACAATTTGCAATGCACGATTCACAATGCACATTATCTGTCATGTTGAGCGGAGGGGCCTCGGCCCCGTAGTCGAAACATCTCGACAGTACGGAACATTCGCCGATGCGGATCACAACGGCTCTTGCTATTTCACCGTCGAGACCCCTCGATTCCGCTGCGCTGCACTCGGGGTGACAGTACAATGCACGAGTCACGATGCACAATTCACAATTATTCTCTCTCTGTCACCTTGAGCGAAGCACCGCAGGTGCGTAGTCGAAAGGTCTCGACATGGCGGAACATTCACCCTTACGATTCGTAAAAGGCTCACGCTAATACGACCCTTGAGACCCCTCGACTTCGCTCGGGGTGACAAATAAAAATCCCGCGGGGACGGGCCGCGGGATCGGTGAACTTTTCAATTACGGAGCGCTTATGACCGCACGCACCGGACGGGGATCAGCTCTCCCGGTGCGAGGCGCGGGTCCGGATGCTCATCGTCCGACTCCCGGAGCTTTTATCTATCACGATCTTCTTGATCTTTCGGGGGTTCAGTTTGCAGACCTCCTCGTAATCGGCCGGACGCCCGTCGATTTCGTAGCAGTCGACCTTCGTATCGTCCGGGGCGAAACTCGTGAGATGGCCGGTGATGCGGGTAATCTCGCCGGTAGAGTTCACCTTGACTCTGTCACCGGCAAGAGCGGAGACGCAAACACCCGACGTCATCGAGTGAAACTCCCCGTCGACATTCCGAATAGAGATCATCCCCCGGTCGGAACGCTCGTCCGTCATCGGAAGATCCGACAGTCCGGCCAGGTCGATCCGACCTTCCGACATCTCCGCAGCGGTCTCCTCCAGCTCTTTCTCGGCCCGATCGACCTCGGCGAGCGCCTCCCGATACTCCTTCTCGGAGATCTGTCCGCGAGCGACCTCCAGACCGGCACGCGCGGCCTTGATCCCTTCGCGGCCCGTTTGAATAATGGCCTCGATCTCCTCGCGACCCGCCCGATGAGCGGCCGACGTCACCCAGGCCACAGCCGAAGCGGTCTGCTCCTGTTCGGAGCGCAGTTTCACGACTACGACACCCTTCCGCGCCTTGTCGCCGTAGCGCTTCACGTAGGATTCGATGGAGGCTGCATCTTTCAATATGTCGATCGACGCGATCCGACCGGCATCGATAGCATTCAGATCATCGACCGGCTCGCCATCGACAATAAAGAGAGAGGCATCCGCATTCCGGATCGAGACACCGCCCGAAACGACGGCACTCGCATTCGAACCGGCTTCATCCTCTTTCGGAAGTCCGACCTGCAGCGCGGTGCCGTCGACCAGTCCGCTGGCCGTCAGCTGCATCGACCGGTAGCCCGCCATCTTGAAGGTGAGCACTGCACCGTCCGCCACCTCCAGCACCGCCTTGCCTGCGGGATCGGTCACCGTTCCCCGCTTCGAGCCCTCCGGCACCACGATCACGCCGACCAGCGGCTCCTTCGTCGCCCGGTCGTACACGAAGATATTCACTTTGCAAGGCTCCTTCTTCGTCCGGACAGAGGGCACAGATGTCGTCCCGTTCGTTCCGCTTTGCGCCGAGAGGGTCAACGTTTGGATATTTACCGGTTTTGGGCTATCTTTGTCCTCCGGATAGAGATAGACGGTTTCGGCAAAGGCCCCCAGGGCCGCGCCCGCCAGCGGCAGCACGAAGAGCGCTCTGGCTCCTGCCCACCGCGATGATCTTTTTCGCAACATCATGGTAATACGGTTTTTAAGTTTACTGTGATTGAAGCTGTTGGCGACCGAGTACCACCTCTCGCCAGCAGCCTTTTTTACAAGCAGCATCTGATAACGGCGGGCATCCGCTCCGCCCCGGAGCACCGCCTCGTCGGCTTCGTATTCATGAATGGCCCGCAACTCCCGGCGCAGCAGCCACATGGCCGGGTTGAACCATTGCAGGCAACTCAACAGATCGGTAATCAGCAGGTCGAACGAGTGTCCCAGCCGGATGTGGGCCCGCTCATGAGCGACGATCTCGCGACCGCTCTCCCGGTTGTCCCGTTCGGAGAGGACAATGTAGCGCATCCAGCTGAAAGGGGTGAGCTCCCGCTCGTGCAGCACCAGCTCGGTCCGGGCATCGACCGGCACGCGGCGTCCCGTGCGGATCAGCCGCACGACGCGGCACAGCGACACCGCCGTCCAGAGCGCCGCAGCGACGGCACCGGCCAGAAAGAGCCCCTGCACGGCCAGCTCCCGAAGCGAAGGACCGGACTGCGCAGCGGCCGGTTCGAATGCAACCGGAACGTCGAAAAGGTCCGCCAGCGGAAGTGCCTCGGGACGGGGCACCTCCCGATAGACGGTAATCGTGCAGAGAGGCAGCAGGAACGAAACGACGAATGCAGACAGCAGCAGCACGCGGTTGAAACGGTGGAAAGTCTCGCGGCTGAGCAACACCTTATAAAAGAGATAGAACACCGCCAGACAGGCGCCGGCCTTGAGATCGTATGTCAGAAAGTCCTGCATGGCTACCGTTCGTTATGGGTTTCGATTTCGCGGATCAGCTCCTTGAGCTCCTCGACCGAGATCTTCTCCTCGTTGATGAGCGCCGACACGGCCCCCAGATAGCTCCGTCCGAAATACTTGTCGATCACCTGGCTGAGCGACCCTTTGCGGAACTCCTCGGCCGACACGACCGGGAAATACTGGTAGGTGGTTCCATAGGCGTTGTGCGAAAGATACCCCTTCGCCTCCAGCGAGCGTGTCATCGTCGACAAAGTATTGAAATGGGGTTTCGGATCGGGATAGAGCGCCACCAGCTCGCGCACGAACAACGGCCCCCGCTGCCAGAACCACTGCATCAGCTCCTCCTCCTTTCGTGTCAGTTTTTCCATCTTCGTTTCGTTTTATATCACAAAGGTAACTAAAAAAATTTCACATACAACTATTTTTAATAGTTTTCAAACTATAAAATTTAGTTACACACGAAGAACAAAAAAAATCCGGCCCTTTAGGGCCGGATGCAAAAGGCTGCCGCCTTCCTTATTTCGAAAATTCGAATCCGAGATTCACGTCGTCGTACTTCTGCAACAGGGTGCTCAAGCTCGACAGCGAGGAGATTTTCGATCCCACGGCGGTCACGAAGGAGACCAGTTTGTCGACCGGGAAGACGAGTTGCAGGTTGCCGCCGCTGATGTAGGCATAGCCCGTAACGGCCGTCTTCAGCTTCCCCACATGGAGCGTAATGGCGTGGGTCGAGGGGTCGAACTCGTAGGTGCCGGTCACTGCACGCCCCTTGACGGGCATCGAGAAGGTGTTGTCGTCGGCAAAGGTGATGGTGCAGGCCCCGGGGACGATGCCCACCTTTTCGTAAATGCCCTTCAGCTTTTCGGACACGGTACTCTCCATCACCGTACCGCCCACGTTGGCGAGCATGTCGCTGCTGTTTATCTTCACTCCCGGAGCCGAATAATTCCACGTGCCGACAATCGCCTTTTCGGTGAGTTTGCCGCCCGTCGCCTGGTCGATGGCGTCGGTCGCCACCCGTTTCATAGCATCGAGCCACCCCTGGGCCGAAGCGGCCGAGGAGCAGAGCAGGCCTGCCAGCATCAAAACAAAAAATCTTTTCATGGTCTTCATACATTTATTTTCGTTCGGAGCCGTCCGCACGGACGGACCGTGCAAAAGTACGAAAAAGAAATCGCATGCGAAACACCCGACAACCTGTCGGACGCTTCGCATGCGATTTCATTCCGGCCGCACGACCCGGAAACGGCCGCGCATCGGAATCAGGAGACTAACGGCGCGTGAAAACCGCCGGCTTCCGGGCAGCCGTATCGCGCACGGCTGGAGCCGCGGCACGAACGGACGGCTCGGGACGCCAGGGAATCGAGGTCATGGTCGTCATGTTGCCCTTCGCACCGTAGGTCGCCGGGCTGACGGACGCTGACTGCGCAGCACGCGTCACCATGAAATTCACGATCTGAAATTCGTCGCCCGGGAATGCATAATAGACATCCTCCCCAGAGTCGTAACCGGCATACGCCATCGTCCGGAATTCGTAAGTGCGACCGTCCAGCACCAAGTACTCGGGGAACATGTAGAGACGGTCACCGTTGAGCGAACCCCGGTAAACCGAACCGGTATAGCCGGACAGATGAATGCCGCCGTTGAGAGCGATGAAGCTTTCGAAAATGACCTGCAGATCGACGCCATCCTTCGTCCAGGTGCCGAGCAGCTGGTGGCCCTCGATGGTGATCTTCTTCGTCGCGGTATGGTAACGCACCTCGAAGGGGAACTGCTGCGCCACATCCGAATCGGACCATCCATAGACCTTGTAGCTGCGGTTGGGGATCAGCTCCTCGAAACGCAGCGTGTAGCTCTTGAGCGTATAGTAGTCCTCGGTCGACTGACCCTCCAGCGTCCACTCGCCCAGCAGAGCCTTGTACTCGTCGTCCACGACACCGGCCTGCGGCCTCGCTTCGGTGCGGGCCGTCGCATAGGCCATCACATAGGACGAGCCATGAGGCACGGCACAGATGTAGCAATACTCCGTATCGGCCTCCAGATCGGAGGGATAGACAGTGAAGTATCCGTCGGCGGCGAGCTGCGCGGCGCAATCCTCCGGAAGCGGCATGCCGCCCACGTAGGAGAGGTACTCGGGCTGCAGCGCCAGCGTTTCCAGCGTCATGCCCAGCATCTCCAGCGTTCCGTCCAGCACCGCCTTCGGCTGCATCAGCCAGAGCGCGCCGTCGGCCGCGATCTCCCCGAAGTTGACGGGAGTAACCACCACCTCGAAGGTGTCGTAGGCGTGATAGCCCTGCAATCCGCGCTCGAAGGGGCGCATGTCCACCGACAGCGAGACCTGAAGCGGCTCCGAATCGTACTGCTTCTCATAGTAGAACAGATCGCCCTCTTTGTCGACGCCCATAATCGCCAGCATATAGGAGGTTTCGGGATCCACCTCCCACACGTCGGTGTAGGTGTTCTCCGCCGACCAGGCGTACTCGAAGAGGTAGTCCATTATGCCGGCCTCGCCCCGCTCGGCCTTCACCTCGTCGAAGTGCGCCTTGAGATAGAGGTTGTAAAAGAAGAAGGGCACCTTGTTCTCATCGACCTCCATCCGAACCCGGACCGTGTTCGAGGAGACCTCCTCGTCGATCACGGTGATGGTCTCGTTCGATACGCCGGCGGGGGCCGTCTCGAATGCTACGGCTTCGGGCGTACCGAGCCAGTTGTTGCCGGCCTCGTAGAGGCTGAAAAGCGCATAGTAGCGCTGGCCGCCCACGATCTTCGCGATCTCGTTGCGGCGGGCGTTGTCGGCACCCGCATACCAGAAGATATCCTGCGGACCCTCGGCCTCGTAGCCCAGGTCGGCGAGCAGGTTCCATCGGAAGACGTTCATGTCGAACTCGGGTCCGGCATCGTGCTTCGTCTGCTCCAACATATAGTCGTAGTACCACCCCTCGACATAGCAGTGCTGGAAAGTGGTCCCTTCGGGAACGTCGACCCGATAGGTGAAGGTCGATTTCGTGGTCTCGACGACCGAAAGCATGTTGACACGCGGCAAGGTAGTCACCTTCAACGACTTCACCTCGCTATACCGCTCGTCCATACAGGCCGCCGCATAGACGACGTAGGTCGTTCCGGGCTCCAGCTCGCCGATCACGTGACCCGTGGCGGTCTCCGAGGCATCGGCGACGAATTCGTTCCGGCGGAATACCTCGAGGGCCGTGGGGGCTACGTCGTCATAGGCCTCCAGCACATGCACGCAAGCCATTCTACCCGCATGCTTCGCCGACAGCATAATCTCGACGCTCGTTTCGCTGATCTGGCCAGCGGCAATGGTTATTTCGGGCACCGCTTCTCCGTTGTCGACGGGTGGGGTTACCTCCGGGTCATCGCTGCACGCGACACACCCCAGTATGCAGAACAGGGCCGCACATACCATCCTGAAGGTGAAATTTCGTACCATAAGGAAAAATGTTTAAGAGTTAAATAAAAAAGGCAGGTCCGGCGAAGAGTCTCTCCGAACCGACGGCAAGATAGGAAAAATATTCCGAACGGACCGGAATTCGGGACAATAAAATCGTACATATTTTCAAGAATATGCAAATAACCGCCCGAATCGGGCCGCTTCCGCGTCCGGGTTTCGCAGCAGCCCCGACCGAAAACGTCGGATTTCCGCAACTATTTCTTATCGGACCGGCTCTTTTTTACCAGAAATTTACGTATCTTTGCCGCGTGTTAGGAAAATAACAATACTGTAAGAACACACAATAAACTAAAATCGAACAATTATGATTTACTCGCACGAAGTGCAACAGATGTGTTGCGTAAAGAAGGGTGCCGCTCACGCTTCGGCTCCGATTCCGGAGGAGGGCAAATGGGTACGCGCCAAGGAAATCAAGGATATCTCGGGCCTGACGCACGGCATCGGCTGGTGCGCTCCCCAACAGGGAGCCTGCAAGCTGACGCTCAACGTGAAGGACGGCATCATCCAGGAGGCCATGGTCGAGACCATCGGCTGCTCGGGCATGACCCACTCGGCCGCCATGGCTTCGGAGATCCTTCCCGGCAAGACGCTGCTCGAGGCGCTGAACACCGACCTGGTTTGCGACGCCATCAACACCGCCATGCGCGAGCTGTTCCTCCAGATCGTGTACGGCCGCACCCAGTCGGCCTTCTCGGAGGGCGGTCTGGTGATCGGCGCTTCACTGGAGGACCTGGGCAAGGGTCTGCGTTCGCAGGTGGGCACCATGTTCGGCACGCTCGCCAAGGGCACCCGCTACCTGGAGATGGCCGAGGGCTACTGCACCCGCATGGCGCTGGACGAGGAGAACCAGGTGATCGGCTACGAATTCGTGCACCTCGGCAAGTTCATGGAGATGGTAAAGAAGGGCGTACCCGCCGAGGAGGCGCTGGCCAAGGCGAAGGGTCACTACGGCCGCTTCGACGATGCCGCCAAATACATCGATCCCCGTCAGGAATAATCCACGCATTGTTAAAAGATAAAAACCGAAAAAAAGATATGGCAAATTTATTTGAGAGTTACGACCGCCGCATAGAGCATATCAATGCGGTACTGGCTGAATACGGAATCAACGGCGTGGAGGATGCGAAGGCGATTTGCGACGCGAAGGGCATCGATCCCTACACCACGTGCAAGGAGACGCAGCCCATCTGCTTCGAGAACGCCGCATGGGCCTACGTCGTAGGCGCCGCCATCGCCATCAAGAAGGGCTGCACGAACGCCGCCGACGCTGCCGAGGCCATCGGCATCGGTTTGCAGGCATTCTGCATCGCCGGATCGGTCGCCGACGACCGTAAGGTCGGTATCGGCCACGGCAACCTGGCCGCCCGTCTGCTCCGCGAGGAGACCGAGTGCTTCGCCTTCCTGGCCGGCCACGAGTCGTTCGCCGCAGCCGAAGGCGCCATCAAGATCGCCGAGATGGCCAACAAGGTGCGTCAGAAGCCGCTTCGCGTCATTCTGAACGGTCTGGGCAAGGATGCCGCGCAGATCATCTCGCGCATCAACGGTTTCACCTACGTTCAGACCGAGTTCGACTACTACTCGGGCGAGCTGAAGATCGTCAACGAGACCCCCTACTCGAAGGGTCTCCGCGCCAAGGTCCGCTGCTACGGAGCCGACGACGTCCGCGAGGGCGTAGCCGTGATGTGGAAGGAGGATGTCGACGTCTCGATCACGGGCAACTCGACCAACCCCACCCGTTTCCAGCACCCGGTAGCCGGCACCTATAAGAAAGAGCGCACGCTCGCCGGCCGCAACTACTTCTCCGTAGCATCGGGCGGCGGCACGGGCCGCACCCTGCACCCCGACAACATGGCGGCAGGTCCCGCTTCGTACGGTATGACCGACACGATGGGCCGCATGCACTCCGACGCCCAGTTCGCCGGTTCGTCGTCGGTACCCGCCCACGTGGAGATGATGGGCTTCCTGGGTATGGGCAACAACCCGATGGTGGGCGCTACGGTCGCCGTAGCAGTCGCCATCGCCGAGGCCATGAAATAATCCGCACCGTTCCGATACGGTTTCGAGCCGCCCGCTGTCCGGGCGGCTCTTTTGTTTTTGATATCTCCGGCAAAAGGGCTATCTTTGTGACGGAGGAGGTGCCGGATAATTGCGAACCGCAAACCGTTCTGTCACCCCGAGCGCAGACGAGGGGTCCCGAGGGTCGGACCAGCGGGACCCCATGCGAATCACTCCCGGCGAATGTTCTGAAGCGTCGGGACCTTTCGACTGCGGGCCTCCGGCCCTCCGCTCAAGGCGGCAGGGGCGTCCTGAATAATTGTGAATTGAGAATTGTGCATTGCGAATCGAAAACACCGGCCGACGGCCTGCCCATGCCGCGCAGGCTTTGGGCCATCCTGGCGGTAGCGTTCGGCGTCTCGCTGTCGGTGATCGACGCCACGATCTCCAACGTGGCGCTGCCGACCATCGCCCTGCAGCTGGGCGTTACGGAGGCCGACTCGATCTGGGTCATCAACGCCTACCAGCTGGCTACGGTCGCCACCCTGCTCGCCTTCTCGGCACTGGCCGACGTCATCGGCTACCGGCGCGTCTACATCGGCGGGCTCACCCTCTTCACCCTCGCCTCGCTGGGCTGCGCCCTTTCGCAGTCGCTCCCGATGCTCGTCCTCGCCCGCGCTGTGCAGGGTCTGGGAGCCTCGGCGGTAGCCAGCATCAACACCACACTGATCCGCATCATCTATCCCCGTCAGCAGCTGGGCCGCGGACTGGGCATCAACGCCACGGTGGTCGCCGTGTCGTCGGTCGTCGGCCCCACCCTGGCCTCCGCCATCCTCTCGGCGGCGCCCTGGCCGTGGCTGTTCGCCGTCAACCTCCCCGTAGGAGCGGCCGCCATCGCCCTGAGCTGGTTCTTCCTGCCCGCCAACCCCGTCCGAAACCCGAACCGCCGCTTCGACTGGCGCGCCGCAGCCCTGAACGGCTTCACCTTCTGCCTGCTGATCGGCTCGATCGAGGGCTATTCGCACGGGCTGGATGCGAAATGGGCGGCGGCCGGGCTGTTGCTGCTGCTCGTCGTGGGCCGGACATTCGTCCGGAGCCAGCTGAAGCAGAAAAACCCCATCCTCCCCTTCGATCTGCTGCGCATCCCGATCTTCTCGCTCTCCGTACTGACCTCGGTCACCTCGTTTCTGGCGCAGATGGCCGCCATGGTCGCCCTCCCCTTCTACCTGCAGCACGTGCTGGGCTACACCGACGTTCGGACCGGACTGCTGATGAGCGCCTGGCCGGCCGTCATCATGGTGGTGGCACCGCTGGCCGGACTGCTCGTCGAACGCCTGCACGCCGGACTGCTGGGCGGCATCGGCCTGCTCGTCATGGCGACAGGACTCTTCTCTCTCCTGCTGCTGCCCGATTCTCCAGACGATTTCGACCTGATCGTCCGCCTCGCCGTCGCCGGCATCGGTTTCGGACTGTTCCAGTCGCCCAACAACAGCATCCTCATCGCCTCGGCACCGCCCGAGCGGAGCGGCAGCGCCAGCGGCATGCTGGCCTCGGCCCGCCTGCTGGGCCAGACCTCCGGCGCCGCTCTGGTCGCCGCGCTCTTCCGCCTCTACGAACCCGCCACGGGTTGTCATATCACCTTAGGAATCGCAGCCGCCCTCGCTCTCTTCGGATCGCTTGTCAGCTTCTCGCGCCTCTCCCTGCCGCTGCCGGAACCCCTCCGCCGAAAGGGCTGACCCGCACACCTATTATAAAGTAACCGAATACTCCGGAAAGCCCTCGGCGAGACCGGCCGCACGCCGCCGGAACTGCCGAAGATTAAATTTCAGAACCCGCACCGGACGAATCCCCCGCCGCACCCCGGCCGCAGCCATGGACGGGCCTAAAATTCTGGATACGATAATATTCGTGCGGCACCGCCGCAGCTGCGGCTGCGGCATCCGGGAGCCCTTAGCCGAGCAGATCGCCCGAACCCGAACGCCAGGCTCCGCGGAACCTTACTTTTTGATAGCAGGCCGACGCTGCGAAGCCCCGTCCGGCCCGAAGATTCGAATCGGAAAGGAGCGAAAAAGGGGGCGAAAAGGGGCGATTTTCGGCAAAAATTACGATTCGTAAGCAAAATGACATTTATTCGGACGTTTCATAATCGGCGCCGAAACATATCGAAAAGATCGTCGTTTCGTTAATTTTTTTAAGAAAAATATTTGTTCGCTGGATATATTTTTTTTATATTTGCACTGAACTTTTTATTTTACAAAACTAATAAAATTAACGCTTATGATTAGAAAACTTGTACTATCGTTAGTTGCGGTTCTGAGCGTAGCTGCCATGGCAGTGGCCCAGAACAAGCAAGTATCGGGTAGAGTAAGCGGCGAGGACGGCAATCCGATCGTAGGAGCCACCGTGCTTGTAGAGGGATCGACGACCTCGGGTACGTCGACCAACATCGCCGGAGAGTTTGCTCTGCGTGCCCCGGTGAACGGTAATCTGGTGGTTTCGTTCATCGGTTACGAGAGCCAGGTGGTCGCCATCAACGGCCAGACCAATCTGGAGGTGGTACTGAAGGAGGACACGAAGAGCATCGACGATGTGATCGTGGTCGCTTTCGGTCAGGCCAAGAAAGAGGCCTTCACCGGTTCTGCCGGCATCGTCAAATCGGATGATATCGCCAAAGTACAGACTTCGAACGTCGCTCAGGCACTGGCCGGTCAGGTATCCGGCGTGCAGCTGTCCAACTCCACGGGCGCCCCGGGCTCGTCGCCTTCGATCCGAATCCGCGGATTCAGCTCGATCAGCGCCAGCCAGGAGCCGCTCTTCATCGTGGACGGCGCTCCTTACGAGGGTGACCTGAACAACATCAACCCGAATGACATCGAGTCCATGACCGTCCTGAAGGACGCCGCCTCGAACGCCCTGTACGGTGCCCGCGGTGCCAACGGCGTCATCATGATCACCACCAAGCGCGCCAAGGGCCGCGACGCCATCGTGACCGTAGACGCCAAGTGGGGTGTGAACTCGCGCGCCACCAAGGACTACGACTACATCACCGATCCGGGTCAATACTACGAAACGCACTACCACGCCCTCTACTCGAAGTTCCTCTCCGACGGTCAGACCGCGGCCAATGCCATGATTCTGGCTAACAACCAGCTGGTTTCGTCCGAGGAGGGCGGTCTGGGCTACAACGTCTTCACCGTACCCAACGGCCAGTACATGATCGGCTCGAACGGCCGGATGAACCCCGCCGCCACGCTGGGCCGCCGGGTGACCTACAAAGGTCAGGACTATTGGCTGACCGCCGACGACTGGAATGACGAAGCCTACGAGAACTCGTTCCGTCAGGAGTACAACGTCAGCGTCTCGGGCTCTACCGACCGCTCGAACTTCTACGCTTCGTTCGGCTACCTGAACAGCAAGGGTATCGTCCAGGGTTCGGACATGTACCGCTACACGGCCCGTCTGAAGGCCGACTTCCAGGCCAAGAAGTGGCTCAAGGTGGGTGCCAACGCATCCTACGCCAACTTCGACTGGAATTCGCTGAATGCCGACGGCGAGGGCGAATCGACGGCCAACGTCTTCGCCTTCACCTCGTCGATGGCTCCGATCTATCCGGTTTACGTGCGCGACGGCATGGGCAATGTCATGTACGACCAGTACGGCATCAAGATGTACGACTACGGTAACGGCATGAACGCCGGCATGACGCGTCCCGTCTTCGCCAATGCGAACGCCCTGCTGGACAGCCAGCTCAACCCCAACAACTCGAACGGTAACGCCTTCTCGGGTTCGGCCTTCGCCGACTTCACGCTCTACGAGGGTCTGAAAGTGACCCTGAACGTGGGCATGAACCTCGACGAGACGCGCTACTCCTCGATGCTGAACCGTTTCTACGGTCAGTTCGCATCGCAGGGCGGTATCCTGAGCAAGCAGCACAACCGCTCGTTCTCCTACAACCTGCAGCAGCTCATCAACTACTCGAAGACCTTCGCCGAGCATCACTCGATCGACATCATGGCCGGTCACGAGTACTACAACTACAGCACGGCCCTCCTGAACGGTTCGCGCTCGAACATCTTCCTGGACGGCAACGACGAGCTCGCCAATGCCCTGGTCGACGGTTCGGTAACGTCCTACTCGGGCGAGTACAACAACGAGGGTTACTTCGGCCGCGTACAGTACGACTACGACGAGCGTATCTTCGTCAGCGGTTCGTACCGTCGCGACGCCTCCTCGCGCTTCCACCCCGATCACCGCTGGGGTAACTTCTGGTCGGCTGGCGCCGCCTGGCTGATCAACCGCGAGAGCTGGTTCAACGTCAAGTGGATCGACATGCTGAAGCTCAAGGCTTCGATCGGTTCGCAGGGTAACGACAACATCGGCGCATACCGCTATACCCACAACTACCAGATCGTCAACTCGGCCTCGAAGCCGGGCGTGATCTTCACCGCACAGGGTAACGAGAACATCACCTGGGAGACCAACACCAACTTCAACGTCGGTGCCGAGTTCGACCTCTTCAAGGGCCGTCTGTCCGGTTCGTTCGAGTATTTCTACCGCAAGACCACCGACATGCTCTTCGCATTCCCCGTGGCTCCTTCGATGGGTTACTCGAGCTACTATGCCAACATCGGCGACATGCGCAACTCGGGTATCGAGCTGAACCTGAACGCCGTGCTGCTCAACCGCAAGAACGTGCAGTGGAACTTCGGTCTGAACCTGACCCACTACAAGAACAAGATCCTCAAACTGCCCGAGGAGCGCAAGACCGCTAAAACCATCGAGGGCTACGAGGGCTTCGCTTCGGGCAGCTACTTCTTCACCGAGGGCGAGTCGCTCCACACCTTCTACATCCCGAAGTATGCCGGCGTGAAACCCGACACGGGTGAGTCGATGTGGTACACGACCAACCCCGAGACCGGAGCCATCGAGACCACGACCGCCTATCAGCAGGCTACCTACTACACCTCCGGCAATGCCATCGCCGATCTCTACGGTGGTTTCAATACGAGCATCGCCTTCTTCGGTGTGGACGTAAGCGCCAGCTTCACCTACCAGATCGGCGGTCTGGCCTACGATTCGGGCTACGCCGGTTCGATGACCTCGCCCGTAGGCACTTCGGTCGGTATGAACATGCACAAGGACCTGCTGAACGCATGGACTCCCGAGAATCCCGAGTCCAACATCCCGCGTCTGCAGTACAACGACCGCTACACGGCCGCTGTTTCCGACCGCTTCCTGACGGATGCCAGCTACCTGAACATCCAGAACATCCAGGTAGGTTACACCTTCCCGCACAAGTGGACCTCGAAGTTCGGCGTACACTCGCTGCGCGTCTACCTGGCATGCGACAATGTGTTCTACTGGTCCTACCGCGACGGTTTCGATCCCCGCTACTCGTTCACGGGTTCGACCAACAACGCTACCTACTCTCCGATCCGCACCATCTCGGGCGGTATTACGGTTCAGTTCTAATCGGCAACACATAAAAAAGAATGAATATGAAAAACATACTGAAATTGATAACCGCTTCCGCGCTCTCCGCAACGCTCTTCAGCAGCTGCATCAAAGAGGTGGAGCCGACGAACGGAGCGGTTTATAATCAGGTGAAGGATCGCGTGGACGCGATGGTGGCCGGTATTCCCGGCGCCATGGTGCAGCCCGGGTTCGCCGGCGTCGGCGAGCACAACGACTTCGGCTATCCTTCGCTGATCATGGCTCGCGAGAGTATGGGAGAGGATTTCGTACACGGCGGTAACCTCGGTTACAACTGGTTCTACGCCTACGGCGACAATACCTCGTGGGGCTACACCTACGGTCTTGCCGCACACTTCTGGAACAGCTACTGGCCCTGGGTCAAGGCCTGCAACGACGTGCTGAAGACGGTCAAGAGCACCAACGGCGACCCCACCTACATGGGTCTGGCCTACGCCTACCGCGCCTTCTTCTACCTCGACATGGTGCGCCTGTACGAGTTCAAGACGAACCCCTACACCTCCGCACCCGATGTAGTCGGTCTCTCGATTCCGATCGTTACCGAGGATACGACCGAGCAGATGGCCGCCAACAACCCCCGTGCTACGGTCGATGCCGTTTACGAACTTATCTTCAGCGACCTGGAGAATGCAGAAAAGTATCTGAAGAGCTACGCCCGCACCGAGGCCAACATGCCGAATCTGGCTGTCGTTTACGGTCTTTACGCCCGTGCCTACCTGGAGCGCGGCGAGAAGTCGGCCGACAACTATGCCAAGGCTGCCGAATACGCCCGCAAGGCGATCGACGCTTCGGGCTGCACCGTGCTGACGCAGGATCAGTGGATCAACGGCTTCAACAGCGTTTCGACCCAGAACTCCTGGATGTGGGCGATGGTTCAGGAGAGCGAGAACGTCTCGAACCTGATGAACTTCGTCGCCGTCATGTCCAACGAGCAGGATTTCGGCTACGGAATGATGGGTCAGGGTGCCGCTTTCTGCATCAGCAAGGCTCTCTACGACCAGATTCCCGCATCGGACTTCCGCAAGTACAGCTGGATCGATCCGGCCCGCGGCCGCTACCACCACTATCAGATCATCTACCCCGACCGCGAGGCATTCCTGAGCGAGTGCGAGGATTATGCCAACATCAAGTTCAAGCCGGCCAACGGCGATACCGTATCGCCGAAGACGGGTGCCGCTACCGACATTCCGCTGATGCGCGTCGAGGAGATGTACCTGATCGAAGCCGAGGCTGCCGGCAAGGCTAACCTGAGCGAGGGCAAGCGACTGCTGAACGAGTTCGTCAGAACCCGCAACGCATCCTACGACTGCTCGGCCATCTCCTCCTTCGAGGCCTTCCAGAAGGCTGTGATCCTTCAGAAGCGTATCGAGTTCTGGGGCGAGGGTATCGTACTGTTCGACTACAAGCGTCTGCGCCTGGGTCTGAACCGCGGTTACAACGGATCGAACTTCTCGAACAACCAGATCTACAACTGCGAGGAGATCGCTCCCTGGTGGAACCTCTGCATTCCCCGTACCGAGATTCAGAACAACCGGGGCATTCCGCAGGAGTTGAACAACCCCGATCCGTCGGGCAGAGTCTAACGGAATGACGCATTAACGCAAAACAAATAACAGCATATGAAAACATTGAAATATATCTTATTGGCGATCGTCGCGCTGGCAGGCTTCACGGCCTGCTCCGACGACGATACCGATCCCGCAAACGGTATCAACGGCTACGGCGTCTATTTCCCCGTAAACGCTTCGTCTAAGATCGAGATCAGCGAAGGCCAGAACACGGTTCTCGTGCCGGTCATGCGCAGCTCGAACGCCGGAGAGTTCAGCACCCGCGTCCTCTTCAATCCCGGAGAGGAGAGTGCGGAGATCTTTACGGTGAACCCGACCGTTCGTTTCGCCGACGGCGAGACGACGGCCCACGTCGAGATCTCGTTCTCTTTCCGCGACCTGGAGTTCAGCACCCCCTACTCGATGACGCTCTCGCTGGCCGACGGCACCCACTCCACGGCCTACGGCGCCGCTCAGTACACCTTCTCGATCATCTACGATCCGTGGACGCTTCTCGAAGAGAAAGCCATCTGGCAGGATGACATCATCTGCAGTGTCTTCGATGTCAAGTCGTTCCTCAACACGGAGGCCGACCTCTACGAAAGCCCCCTCAAGAAGGGTCTCTACCGTCTGGGCAACGTCTACTCGCCCGAGCTCATCGCTGCCATGTTCGGTGCTTCTCCCGCAGAGGTAGCCAGCATGTGCCGTGAAGCCTACATCGTCGTCGACGCATCGAATCCCGACAAGGTTATCATCCAGCCCTCTGAAATCGGATTCATGATCAACCCGGAGTATGGTTGGATGTCGATTGCTTCGGCTTGCTCGGATTTCTTCCAAGGCATAGAAGAAGACCTTTATGGTCAGTTAAAAGACGGCGTGATCACGTTCCCCGTGAAAGGTATTCTGCTCAATCTGCCGCTCTACAACAACGACTCGTGGCTCTATGCCAACAACTCGGGCAAGACCCGCATTGTTCTGCCTGGCGGCAACGCAGTCGATCCGATGGTAGAGGCTACCTTCGAGGGCATCTTCACCGATGTGGACGGTCTGCCTTCGGCCATCTTCAACGCTCAGAGAAACAGCGATGCCGCTTCGTTCCGCTATGCAACGGTGGAGGGCGACATCTCGGCCGACGAAACTGCCATCGCCGAAACGAGAGCCGGAATCATCGACGGAAGCATCCCGTCCGTGAGCGTATCCGAAGACGGCCAGTTCTCGGTAACCCTCAACAGCAACGGTGAGTTCACCCTCGTACTGGTTCCCTACAGCGCCGACGGCGATGCAATCGGTGCCGCTGCGGCCGTTCCCTTCGAGTACACCTCGGGGGGGGGAATCTCGCCGTCCCAGTTCGCAGCCGAATTCAACATCACGGACATCGACGAGACCTGGGCTACCGTCAACATCACGCCCAATGCCGACAATCTGCTCTACCTCTGGGATGTAATTCCCACTGCAGATCTGCAGGGGCTGCTCGAGGAGTACGAGACCATCGGACTCTATTTCCAGGACTACATCAACTATCTGGTTCAGGTCGTTTATCCCCAGCAGGGTGTAAACGTAACGATTCCGGAGGTCGTAGAGTCGCTGGCGACCAAAGGTCCCGTCAAGGACCTGGAGGTCGACTCCTTCGATCCGGATACCGAGTACACCGTATTCGCTTTCTGCATCAACAAGAACACGGCGGCTCCCCGCTCCGAAGCCTCGACCAAGACCTTCAAAACGGCGGCTGTCGGCCAAATGGATCCGGAGTACTCCGCATGGATCGGCACCTGGACCGTAACCTCGACCAAGACCGAAAAGACCAACACTCCGCAGAGTTTCGATATCAATGTATCGATCAAGAAGTCGAACAAGGCGTTCAACATCACCGGATGGGGAACGAGTCCCGTCAATGACGTCGCCCTCTATGCTTTATGGCAGAAGGACGAGAATACCGGCAACAAGGCGCTGATGGGCATTCCCGAGCAGTTGACCACGCGGAAGCAGAACTCGCAGTACGGTCCCGGTACCGTCGCTCTCTTTGCCCGTTGCTACGACAGCAAGAATGGTTATATCTGCTGGGGCAGTGGCGAGGATATCGCTCTGTACGGCACGCTCTCCGGCGACGCTAACGGTCAGCTGGTAGGAGGCGAAGGTACGCAGGATAACGTGACTCTTCCGTTCACCGGTGCCGATTTATTCCTGCTGCTCGACGACGGAAGCAGTCTGCTCGGTTACTCGAAAGACTACGCAGTTGGGCCCTTCACTCTCGTGAAGAAAGCCGGTGCTGCAGCCAAGAGCCTCTCGAAGAGCGGTAAGTTCTCGATCCCGACCTACAACCTGACGCCGCGTATGAACGTGACGCCCCGCATGGAGCGTGTTCAGTATCTGAAGCAGGTGAACCTGGTAGAGCTCCGATAGCCATACCGAATCCAAACAGCAAGCCGCAGTCCGACGCATCGGACTGCGGCTTTTTTGTCCCTTAAGCGGAACACCGTCAAATGCCCCCGACTGCCGGACATTCGCCGATACGGTTCACCGGGTTCGTTGATCCGCCCCCCCCGACTTCGCAGCTGCGCTCGGAATGACAAGAAAATATCAGGAGAGAGGAGGGACCGCCGAAGCCGCACAGTCGAAACATCCCGAACCTCGCCGGCCCCCATTCCACGCAGAGCGCCCCGCCGATTGATTCGGCAGGGCGCTCTGCATGACGGTAAAAACAGCCTTACATCTTCACCTTCAGGATAGCCTTGCGGATCGGACCCTCGCCCACCAGCGGGGCATGGCCGTCCTCGGGCAGCAGGATGGTGAACTGGCCGGGACGCAGGTAATAGTAGGTCTGCGGCTCGTCGTCGAAGAACTGGATGTCCTTCTCGGCATTGAAAGTCTCCTTCGGCTGCTTCAGGTCGGCACGCTCACTCCAGCCGAAACCCTCGGTACCGCGCAGCACGACCTGCACATCCAGATAGTCGTTGTGCACCTCCAGCTTGGCCTCGGCCTTGCTCTTCAGGTCGCGCTCCACCAGATTGAGGAAAATCTCCTTGCCCTCGATCTCATACTTACCGGGCTCCAGCGTCGACAGATCGACCCTCTTCAGGTACTCGAACGCCCTCTCCAGGCGCGGATTCACGCTGTAATACAGCGCTGCATTTTTCAAAGAATCTACAATCATCGTATTCGATATTTAAGTTGAAGTCAGTTCACCCTCTTGCGGAATTTGACCACCACGGGCCGGTGGTCCGAATAGTCGACATCGGGCGTATCGTAGAAAAGCACCTCATAGCGGGGCGACAACAGCACGAAGTCGATCCGAAGCATATTGCTGAAACCCCGATAAGTGGAGGAGTAGCCTTTCCCAGCCTCGCTGAAAGCGTCGACCACTCCGTGTGACATCGTATGATAGACACTGGACATGGGCGTATCGTTGAAATCCCCGCAGACGATGCGCGGATAGGGCGATTGGGCCATCGCCCGGGCTACTGTGTCGGCCTGCGCGGCCCGGGCGATGCAGTTGTCGCGGAACCGCCGGACAATCGAACGCATCTTCTCCTCGCGGGCCGTGTCGCTCAGGAAACGGTCGGGCGAGAGGAACTCATCGTCAGCCGAAGTAATCTGGGTCGAGTGCAGGTGGTTCGTATAGACCCGCAGCGTGTCGCCGGTCAGCGACAGATCGACCCACAAGGCGCGGATCGCGGAGGTATCGGCGACATGACCCCAGCGCAGGATCGGATAGCGTGAATAGACCACGCATCCGGTCCGCGGATCGGCCGGCGTGGAGTGGTAGCCTGCCAGCAGCGAGTCGATCAGCTCCCGCGTACCGCCGCCCGTCGAGGGGGTGAACTCCTGCATGCAGAGGATATCGGGAGCCACGCCCCGCACCCAGGCCAGCAGGCTGTCGCGGCTGCAAGTGCCGTCGGAAGCGAAGAAATTGCGCACGTTATAAGTCATTACCGTCACGATGTCGCGGCCCTTGACCGTCGCACCGTAGTCGCGCCGGAACTCGGGGCGCAGAAAGAGATTCAGGTAGAAGAGACCGATGAAGACCGGTACGATCATCACGGAGGCCCAGATCCACCGCCACCGGATGATCCAGTAGAGCATCAGGCAGACCGTCGCGACATAGGTCGCCGGAGCGACCAGCCCCAGCACGGGCAGGAGCCATCCGCGGGTGGAGAGATACGGAACCAGATAGGTGAAAAGCATCAACGCCGCCACGACCGCGCTCACGCACACCATTACCCCGTCGATCAAAGCCATGACGGGGCTCCGCTGCTCACCGCGGCGGCCTTTGTCGCAGATACTGCGTGTCTCGCTCCGGTAGAATTCGGCCATGACGCAAGAGATCAGAAGAAGATTTTACGGTTCTTCCGCCAGTACCAGAGCAGCAGAAATCCCCACAGCATACCGCCCAGATGGGCGAAATGGGCCACGCCGGACTGGCGGCCGGACATGCCGAAGAAGAACTCGATCAGACCGTAGATCAGCACAAACCACTTGGCCTTGATCGGCACGGGCGGAATCATCAGCATGATGATCGCATTGGGGTGCATCACCCCGTAGGCCAGCAGCAGGCCGAACACGGCGCCCGAAGCACCCACGGTCGGCACCTGAAGCAGCATCCGGGCCGTCAGGCTCGTCTCGCCGTAGAGCGACACGGCATGGTTGTACTCGACCCACCCCACCCCGAGCTGCAACAGCGCAGCGCCGATGCCGCAGACCAGATAATAGGTAAGAAAGCGCTGCGAGCCGAGCTCGTATTCGAGCGTGCGCCCGAACATCCACAACGCGAACATATTGAAGAAAAGATGCTCCAGCCCGCCGTGCAGGAACATGTAGCTCACCACCTGGAACGAATGGAAAAAGGGGCTCTCGGCATTGAAAAGCGCCAAATAACCGATGATCTCATTCCCGATAGGGAGCAGCGAGGTCGCCAACAGCATGATACAGTTGGCAATAATCAGATTTTTGACCACGGGAGGGGTCTGTAAGTAGAGTCTCTGCATAGGGCTTGTACGTTGACAAAAAAGGCAAATATAACAAATTCGGCAGTTCGCCGCAAAAAATCGGTCCTACATTTCGCATTCAGGCGAGTTTGGCCTTGAGCTCGGCCAGCGTCAGTTCCGCCATCACGCTCTTGCCCGACGGGGTGAAGCTCCGCTCCGCACACTCGGCCAGCGCATCCAGCAGGCTCCGCACCTCTTCGTCCGTGAAGAGGCTCTTCCGGCGGCCGACACCCGCACGGGCCATCGTCGCCGCCAGCTTCCCGCGGCGCATCTCCTCGCCCGAAACGGGGAGTTCGAAGAGCCGCAGCAAATCGTAGACCAGCACGTCCAGCTGGTCGGCAGGCATATCGGCCGGCGTACCCTTCACCCGGACAGCACCGCCCCCCGCCAACTCCAGATCGAATCCCAGGGCGGCGAAATCGACCAGATTCTCCTCCAGCAGGGCATATTCGGACTCCGAAAGCAGCAGCTGTTCGGGGAACAAGAGCTGCTGGCTGACGGCCGATCCGCTCTTCAGCAGCAACAGATACTCCTCGTAGAGGACGCACTCGCGGGCCCGGTTCAGGTCTACCGCCATCAGCCGGTCGCCGTAGAGCGCCGCAGCATACCCTTCGGGCAGCCGGACGAACTGCGTGAAGCGCTCCGGCTCGGAGGGTTCGATCAGACAGGGCTGCCCGGCCGTCTCGGTCGAGGCCACGAAGTCGAAACCGTCGCCCGAGCGGAAATCCTCGAATCCATCGGCCACCGGGGCCTCCTCGCCCACCGTGCCGCTCTCGATCGTAAACTCGTCCGAAGGACGGAACCCGGAGGAGACGTCCGACAGCCGCGCCGGGCGAACCATCGAGCGCGGCATGCCGTAATCCTCCTGAAAGGGGTTGTAATCCATATCGGAGCGCGACGGGGGCTCCGCGTAGAAGGCATTGCGCTCCATGACGGGTATATCTACCTGCCCCGCGTCGTCGAAATCCATCATCGGCACGGCGCCCGTCTTGCCGAGCGTCTCCCGCACGGCAGCATTCACGATCTGCCACACCGCCTCTTCGTCGGCGAACTTCACCTCGGTCTTCTGCGGATGGACGTTCACGTCGATCCGCTCGGGATCGATCTCGAAATAGAGAAAGAACGACGGAAAACTCCCTTCGGGAATCAGCTTCTCGTAGGCCTTCAGGACCGCCTTCTGGAAATAGGCCGAGCGGAAATAGCGGCCGTTGACGAAGAAATACTGGTCGGGCCTGGTCTTGCGGGCCGCGGCCGGACGACCCACATAGCCCTTCAGCTTGACGATCGAGGTATCGGCCACCACCTCCAGCAGGTTGTGTTTCACGGCAGCCCCCACCACGTCGACGATGCGGCCGGCCAGCGACGCCGGCTGCAAGAGGTAGACCGGCGCATCGTTGTTGTAGAGTTCGAAGCGCACCTGCGGATTGCAGAGCGCCACGCGCTGGAACTCGGCCTTGATATGCCCGGCCGAGACATTCGACTTCTCCAGGAACCGGCGGCGGGCCGGGACGTTGTAGAAGAGGTTGCGCACCATGAACTGCGACCCCGCCGGGCAGGATACGACGGTCTGTCCGGCGAACTGCCCGCCGTTGATCTCGGTCACAGTGCCCAGCTCGTCCTCGGGCTGACGGGTGCGCAGCTCCACCTGCGCGACGGCCGCAATCGAGGCGAGCGCCTCGCCGCGGAATCCGAAAGTATCGAGTTTGTAGATATCCTCCGCCGTGCGGATCTTGCTGGTGGCGTGGCGGTCGAAGGCCAGCCGGGCGTCGACGGGCGACATGCCGCAGCCGTTGTCGACGATCTGGATCAGGTCGCGGCCTCCCTCGCGGAAGTTGACCGCCACGCAGGTGGCCCCCGCGTCGATGGCATTCTCCATCATCTCCTTCACCACCGAGGCCGGGCGGTTGACCACCTCTCCGGCCGCGATCTGGTTGGCGACGACTTCGGGTAAAAGTTGTATTCTGTCGCTCATTCCGCCTGATAGTCGTTCGGAACGATCGTTATGGGGGCATAGGGGTCGAACCCGTCGTACTCGTCGACGGCGACCGTCGCCGGCTGCTGACGCACCCGCAGGAACACGTCGGCCAGCCGGGGGTAGAGAATGCCCAGGAACAACAGCACGAGCGCAATGCCCACGACCATCTTCCACATCCGCATCTGCCCCTCGCGGGCCTCCCGGGCCCGGCGTGCGGCACGCGCCTCGCGCTGCGTGCGGATATACTGTCCGGGAACATACTCCTTGTCGGCATCCTCCAGACGCCGGCCGCTCAACTCGGCCCGCCGCTGTTCGCGGGCCTCCTTCTGGGGGTCGTAGTAGCGCGGGGTGTATTGAAAGCGGTTGGCATGCTTCTTAAACGGCGTAAATCCCAACATAACGATTGCTCTGAAACAGGTTAAAGGTCAAAGGTAGCGATTTCGGGGCGAAAATCCAATTTTCACCGCCGGTCTCTACCGGAAAAAGTTCTTCATGCGCTCGAAGATGTTCTGGTTCTTCACCGGCGCGGCCTGCTGGAACGACGGCTGCCCGGCGAGTTTCTCCACCAGCGCCTTCTCTTCGGAGGTCAGCTTGTCGGGAATGGTAATGTCGACCACCACCAGAATATCGCCCCGGCCGTACCCGTTCACGTCGGGCAGACCCTTGCCGCCCAGCCGCAGCACCTTGCCGGCATGCGTTCCGGGAGCTATCTTGATCTTGGCGCGTCCGTCGATGGTGGGCACCTCGACCGTACCACCCAGCAGCGCGGTCGTGACCGTGATGTTGAGATTGTGGATCAGGTCGCTGCCGTCGCGGACCAGTTCGGGGTTCGCCTCCTCCTCGATCAGCACCTGCAGGTCGCCGTTCACGCCGCCGCGGCGGGCTGCATTGCCCTTGCCGCTGACCGTGAGCACCATTCCCTCGCCTACTCCGGCGGGAATCCGGATCTCCACGACCTCCTCGCCGCGCACCGTACCCTCGCCCTTGCACTTGTCGCACGGGGAGGTGATGACCTTGCCCGTACCGCCGCAGGTGGGGCAGACGCCCTGGGTCTGCATCCGGCCGAAGAAGGTGCTCTCCACCCGCATCACGTATCCCGAACCGCCGCAGGTCGAGCAGGTGGCGTAGCCGTTGGCATCCTTGGCTCCCGAGCCGCCGCACTTGTCGCAGGCGATCGTCTTGGTGATCTTGAGTTTCTTGGTCGTTCCGTTGGCGATCTCCGAAAGGGTAAGCCGCACCTTCACACGGATATCCGAACCGCGGCTCACGCGGGTGCCGCCGCCCGACGAGCGGAATCCGCCGCCGAAGTGACCGCCGAAGATGTCGCCGAACTGCGAGAAGATATCCTCCATCGAGAACCCTCCGCCGCTGAAGCCGCCGAAGCCTCCGGCACCGCCCGCCGCACCGCTCATGCCGGCATGGCCGAACTGGTCGTACCGGGCCCGCTTGTCGGGATTCGACAAGACATCGTAGGCCTCGGCCGCCTCCTTGAACTTCTCCTCGGCCTCCTTGTCGCCGGGATTCTTGTCGGGGTGATACTTGATCGCCGCTTTGCGGTAGGCCTTCTTTATTTCGTCTGCATTAGCGTTCTTCGCAACGCCCAGCACCTCGTAATAATCGCGTTTCTCTGCCATAATCTTCTATCGTTCCGTCTATTCACCGACAACCACCTTCGCAAACCGCAGCACCTTGTCGCCCAGTTTATAACCGGTCTGCACCACGTCGATCACCCGGCCCTTCTGCTCCTCGCCGGCAGCGAATCGGGCCACGGCCTCCATCAGCTCCTCGTCGAAGGGTTCGCCTTTGGCCTCGATCTCGGTCACCTTGCACTGGCGCAGCGTCTCCGAGAATTTCTGGGCGATCAGCTCCACACCGCGGCGCAGCGCCTCGATGTCATCGCTCTTGCCCATGGCATCCACGGCGCGCTGCACGTCGTCCATCACCGGAAGCACGGCCTTCAGCACCCCCTGACCGCCCGTCTCTACCAGCTCCATCTTCTCGCGCAGGGTGCGCTTGCGGTAGTTGTCGAATTCGGCGTGCAGGCGAACGTATTTGTCTTTCCACTCGGCAATGGTCCGTTCGTAATCCGGTGCAGGCTGCTCATCGGAAGCCTCGGCTGTCATTGTGTCAGCCGCAGTCTCCTCTCCGCCTGCCATATTGGCACGCGGGCCGCCGTCGCCCGCAGGGCAGGTTTCCTCCTGCCGGATCTCCGCTTCGGTCTCAATCGATTCATTATAAGACTTTTCCTTATTCATATCTTCGGGTTTTACTTTGTTTTTACGGAATAACATGAAAAAAATGTTCAAATTATATACCAACGATAAACAGGCAGGGGCGCTTCTGCAAATCGGGCAGACGGGTGCGCCGCCAGTCGGCAACCGACCGGGTGCGGATCCACTCGTCGGGAGCCGTAATATCCACGGCTACAGTGAGCAGCGTATCGGGCTGGCAGACCTGGAGCACCTGCTCCAGCAGCTTCTGATTCCGGTAGGGAGCCTCGATGAAGAGCTGGCTCTGACGCTCCGCCCGCGCCCGGTGCTCGAGCTGTCGGAGCGCCCGCGCCCGCTCGGGCGGCTTCACGGGCAGGTAACCGTTGAAGGCGAACGACTGGCCGTTCAGCCCGGAGGCCATCACGGCCAGCAGAATCGACGACGGCCCCACCAGCGGCACGACCCGAATGCCGCGGCGATGACACAGCGCCACGACCCAGGCTCCGGGGTCGGCCACGCCCGGCACCCCGGCTTCGGAGATCACCCCCGCCGAGCGCCCCTTCAGGAGCGGTTCGATCAGCTCTTCGACCTCCCGGCCGGCCGCCGTGTGTTCGTTCAGCTCACGAAATTCCAGGGTGTCGATCGGACGTCCGATGCCGGCCCGGGAGAGAAAACGGCGGGCCGAGCGCACGTTCTCGACGATGAAATAGTCCAGCGAAGCCATCACCTCGCGGTTCGCGGCCGGCAGCACCGACCAGGGGTCCCCCTCGTCCGCGATGGGACAGGGGATCATGTAGAGGGTTCCGTATCGTTTCTCCATCGGTTACTCTTTGAAATAGATTCGTTTCACACGTCCGGACACCGAGGTGAGCACCTCGTAGACAATCGTCCCCAGCACCCGGGCCATATCCTCGGCCGTATGCCCTTCGGCCGCCGAGAAGACGGTCGCCTCGTCGCCCTCCCGCGCCTCGGGAATGTCCGTGATGTCGATCATGCAGCTGTCCATGCAGATGCGCCCCACGATGGGGGCCGGTTTCCCGTGCACGAGCATCGACCAGCGGCCGCACCCGAGGTGACGGTCCAGCCCGTCGGCATAGCCGATGGGGACGGTGGCGGTCACGGTCTCGCGCAGCAGCACGCCGGCCCGGCCGTAGCCCACGGCATCCCCGGCGGGCAACCCGCGCTTGATCTGCACGATTCGGGTCTTCAGGGTCGACACGGGCCTCAACGCCGGGTTCCCGGGCGAGGCGAATCCGTAGAGGCCGATCCCCAGCCGGCACATGTCGAACTGCGCCTCGGGAAAACGTTCGATGGCGGCCGAGTTGGCCGTATGGCGGATGACGGGCCCGGGGAGCGCCGCCGCGATGAGGCCGCTCATCCTATCGTAGCGGGCGATCTGCTCCCGCGTGTAGCCATCCTGCTCGGGCATGTCGGCGCAGTTCAGATGCGAAAAGATCGTCGCCACGCGCACGGCCGACTGCCGCAGCAGCCGCTCGCAGAGCTCCTCCAGATCGGGTTCCGTGAATCCCAGCCGGTGCATGCCCGTATCGAGCTTGATATGGACGGGATAGTTTCGCTCACCGGCCCGCTCCACCGCTGCCTTGAAGTTCTCCAGCGAACGGAAATTATAGATTTCGGGCTCCAGCCGGTGGGCCACCATCGCATCGAAGCTCCCTTCGTCGGCATTGAGCACCACGACGGGCATGGAGATGCCCCGCTCGCGCAGCAGCACCCCCTCGTCGGCAAAGGCCACGGCCAAATAGTCCACTCCCTGATGCTGCAGCATCTGCGCCACTTCGAAATCGCCGGCGCCGTAGCTGCCCGCCTTCACCATCGCCACCAGTTTCGTCCCGGGGCGCAGCTTCGCACGGTGGTAGTTCAGGTTGTGGATCATGGCGTCGAGGTCGATCTCCAGGGTCGTGGTGTGGCTCTTGCGCTCCAGCGCATGCACCACCCGCTCGAACCGCTTCGACCGGCTCCCCTTGACCAGCACGACCCGGCCGGCGAAATCCTCGCTGCGCAGGTGGCGCAGCAGTTCGTCGGTCGTGGCGTAGAACGACTGGTCGGGGGCGTAGTTCCGCAAGGCGCGGCGCAGCTCGCCGCCCACACCGATGAAGCGCCCGACCCCCGTGCGGTTGCACATGCGGGCCACCTGGTCGTAGAGCGTCTCCGAATCGCCCCGCTGCTGCTCCATCTCCGAGAAAATCAGGGTCGTCGGACGGCCCATCGCCACCCCGTGCAGATAGTCCAGCGCCATGGAGAGCGAATTCAGATCGGAGTTGTAGGCGTCGTCAATCACCACCGAGCCGTTCAGCCCCTCCTTCAGCTCCAGCCGCATGGCTACGGGGAGCAGCCGGTCGAAATCGACGGCGGGATACCCCTCCGCACGGCAGAAGGCGGCGACCAGCTGGGCGTCGATCCGCCCCGCCTCGCCCAGCAGCGGACCGCAAGCCTTCGCGGGCAGTTCGCAGGCGGCCGCATCGATCAGCTCCCGGTCGGCGTAACGCTCGGCCAGCATCCGCGCCGGCAGTTCGTAGCGGCTGTGATAGATGATCCGCCGGGCCCCGGACGCCAACAGGGCCTTCTCGGCGCACTTCTGCTCGGGCGAGCGGAAGTTGCGGCCGTGCGCCTCGCCCAGCGAGGTGAAGATCACCGTATCGGGACGGACGATCCGCTCCAGCCGGGCCATCTCGCCCGGCCGTGAAATGCCGGTCTCGATCACGACCAGCTCCTCGTCGCCCGCGGCCATCAGTAGCGAGAGCGGTACGCCCAGCTGCGAATTGTAGCTCTTGGGCGAGCGGAAAAACTTCACCCCGGCCGGCACGGCCTGGGCGATCCACTCCTTGACTACCGTCTTTCCGTTCGAGCCCGTCACGGCGACCACTTCGCCGCGAAAGCCCGCCCGGTAGTGCGCAGCGAGGCGTTGCAGGGCCTCGATGGCATTTCCGACCGTCACCTGTCCGCAATCGGCCGGCAGTTCGACCGCACGTTCGGTCAGAAAGGCCTTCACCCCGCGGGCAGCCATCTGCGCCGCGTAGAGATGCGAGTCGTGGTTGGCGCCCCGCATGGCTACGAAGAGCGATCCCGCGTCGAACGTACAGCTGCGGCTGTCGGTCGAGAGGCTCGTCGCCTCCCGGTCGCGGCCCCGCAGCTCACCGCCGCAAATCTCCGCTATCTCCGACAATAGATATTTCATGACTATATTGTTTTAAATCTCCTATTCGAAAGTCACCACCGTGATGCCGGCGCCGCCCCGGTCGGCATGCTCGTCAACGGCCGACCGCACCTCGGGCACGGTTCGCAGATAACGGCGAATCTCCTCCTTGAGAGCGCCGGTGCCCTTTCCGTGCAGGATCGTCACGCTGCCCACGCCCACCATCAGGGCGTCGTCCACCAGATCCTGCACCGCCTCCAGCGCCTCCGCAGCCCGCATGCCGCGCACGTCGATGTGGTCCCTGAAGTTCAGTTTGCGGGCCGATATGTCGACCGCGACCACCGTGCGGGCCGTCGTGGGGCGGGTCGCCTCGCGATATTCGTTGTTCGAGACCACCGTGAGCAGCCCCGTGTCCACCGTCGTCAGAATCTGGCCGAAAGCCACCCGCGCCCGCTTGCCCTTCAGCTCGCGCACCACGCCGGGAATCTCCTGACCGGCCAGCTTCACCTTCGCCCCCACGGTCACCTCGCGGGGCTTCGGGGCCTCGGCCGCCGCTTCGGGCTGCATCCCGCCCTGCTGCTTGCGCTCGGCCCGGCGCTGACGCCGCCGCTCGATCTTCTCCATCTCCCGCTGCACGGCCTCCGAACGGGCGGCATCCTCGCTGTCGGCCCGCTCGACCGTCTCGCGGAAATCCTCCAGCTCCCTGCGGGCCAGACGGGTGAACTCCTTCTCGGCCTGCGCCTCGCGGATCTCCTTGATCGTGTTCTCGATCCGGCGGTTCGCCTCGGCCAGCATCTCCTGCGCCTCGCTCTTCGCCCGACGCAGAATCTCCTGCCGCTCCTGGCGGATGCGCTGCAGCTGCTCGGCATAGCTCTGCTCCAGCTCCTCGACCTTGCGGTCGGTCTGCCGGATCCGGTCGCGCTTCTGCTCCCAGTAGTGCTTGTCGCGGGCGATCTCGCGCAACTGCCGCTCGATGTTGATATGGTCGCTACCGGCCTTCTCGCCCGCACGGCGGATGATCTCCTCCGGGAGACCGATCTTGCGGGCGATCTCGATGGCGAACGACGATCCGGGCTTGCCGATCTCCAGCCTGAAGAGCGGACGGATGTTCTGCACGTCGAACATCATGGCGCCGTTGGCGACCCCCTCGGTGTTCGACGCATAATACTTGATATTGGCGTAGTGGGTCGTGATGACGCCGTAGCACCCCTTCTCCAGCAACTTCTCGAGAATCGACTCGGCGATGGCGCCGCCGATGGTGGGCTCGGTACCCGAGCCGAACTCGTCGATCAGCACCAGCGTCCTCTCCGAAGCCCCCTGAAGCATGTTCTTCATGTTTTTCAGGTGCGACGAGTAGGTCGACAGATCGTCGTCCATCGACTGCTCGTCGCCGATGTCGATGAAGATCGACCGGAAGATCGGCAGCTCCGAGTTCTCGAGCGCCGGCACCAGAAAGCCGCACTGGAACATGTACTGCACGATGCCGGTGGTCTTCAGGCAGACCGACTTGCCGCCCGCGTTGGGCCCCGAAATGACCAGCAGATGCTTGTGCCGGTCGAGCTCCATATCGAGCGGCACGATCTCCCGGCCCTGCGCGCGAAGCGTCTGCGCCAGCAGCGGGTGGCGGGCCCGGCGGAGCACGAGTCTGTCGTCGGTCGACACGATGGGCTTTCCGCCGCTGTTCTCCACGGCCCAGCGGGCCTTCGCCCGCACCATGTCCATCTCGGCCAGGTAGTCGCCCGCCTCGGCCAGCTCGGCGGCGAAAGGCCGTATCTCCTCGGTGAAGAGGGTCAGTATGCGGACGATCTCGCGCCGCTCGGCATACTCCAGCTCCTTGAGCTCGTTGTTGATCTCCACCACCTCGACCGGCTCAATGTAAACCGTCTTTCCGGTGGCCGACTCGTCGTGGATGAAGCCAGGCAGCTTGCGTTTGTTGGCCGCCGACACGGGGATCACGGCCCGCCCCTCGCGGATCGAGAGCGTGGCGTCCGCCTCCACGATACCGGCGCTCTTGGCGCTGTTGAGGAGCTGCTGGAGCCGCTTGGCCGCCTGCCCCTCGTGTTCGCGGATGGCCCGCCGCACCTGTTGCAGTTCGGGCGACGCCGTATCCTTCACATCGCCGAAACGGTCGATGATCCGGTCGATCGACGCCACGATCTCGGGAAAGGAGCTCACGCCCCCGGTCCGCCGGAAGAGAGAGGGATAGGCCCCCTCGCCCCGCCGGCGGATGAAGCCGACCGTCTCGCCGACCGCCCCCAGCGCCTTCCTCAGATCGACGACCTCCGTCGTGTCGAGGAACGCCCCCTCGATCCCGACCTTGGCGACGATGCGGTCGATATCGACATACTCGCCGTCGGGAAAGTCGCGCTCCAGAATCAGTATCGAGCGCATCTCGTCGGCCAGCGACAGCCGGCGCTCGATCTCGGCCCGGTCGGTCGAAAAGGTCTGCCCGGCCAGCCGTTCGCGCGCCGCACGCATGGTGCAGAGCGCCGCCACCTGCTCGCGCAGGCGGTCGAAACCTATTTTCTGTTCGAAATTTTGCGGATATATCATTGTTTTCCTTCTAATGCAGTTACCAAATAGTCCGGAAGGCTCTCCGCCTCCGGACTACTCCCTGTAGCAGTTCGGACCCTATCGGACCCGCTTGAGCGAATCCTTCAGCCGCTTCGCCTCGGCACGTGCGGCCCGCTCTTCGGCCCGCTCCTTCTCCCTTGCCTCGCTGCGGCCGAAGAGCGAGAAGTGGACGTAACGCTTCGGATTCTCCTTCAGGTCGGCCAGCAGCACCGAGAGGTTCTCGCTCGCCTGCTGGAGATTCTCGTAGAGCTCCGCATCGTTCATGAGCCTGCCCACGGTACCCTCTCCGCCTTCGATACGGTCCAGAATGCCGTTCAGCCGGTCGATGCCGGCCTTCAGATCGGCCTCGGCCAGGTTGTCCGAGAAGCGGGTCAGGTTTCCCATCAGCGTATCCACCCGCCCGGCATTCCCGCCCAATGTCTGCGAAAACTCCGAGAGGCCGTCGATGGCCGAGCGCAGTCCGCTCTTCTCGGCCGAGAGGATCTCGTCCAGATTTCCCGCGATGGAGTTCAGATGGGCGGTCAGCCCTCCGATGTTCGATGCGTTGTCCTCCACCAGCGTCGACACGCCCGTCAGGGTCCGCGAAAGCTCCTCGGTCAGCCGGGAGATCTTCTCCTTGAAGAAGTCGAGCTCCGTCAACGCCGTATCCATCATGTCGCGGCTGTATCCCGAGCGGATCGTATCGCCCTTTTCGAGCGGCTCGGACGACCCGCCCAGCACGATCTCGATCGCCTTCGAGCCCATCAGGCTGCTGCTCACGATCTTCGCCTCCGAATCCGCGGGAATGGGATATTGCCGGCGAACCGTCAGCCGCAGCACGACCCGGGCGCTCCGTGCGGGGTCGAAAAGGATCTCCGAGACGGTTCCCACCTTCACCCCCCGCATCATCACGGGCGAGGCTCCCTGCACGCCGTTCACCTGATCGTAAACCGCATAATAGTCGACATTGCGGCTGAAGATGTCCACGCCGCTCAAAAACCGGATTCCGCCCCAGGCGCAAAGAATCATCGCCACGGCGAACATGCCTATTTTAACCTCTTTCTTCATGGTATGACTTTTTCTTGTATCTTGCTTCCTTATTCGATTCTGTCTCCGTTGTAACGGACCACATAGGCGTCCCGGAACACCTTGCGCACCGCCGCCAGATCGGCTGCGGCCGCCGCACGCGAGGGATAGCTGCCGTAGCAGTACTTGTAGCGGTAGCGGCCCGCAGAGTCGTACTCCTTCGCCTTGCCGCGGTAGCTCTTCAGCTCCGCGCTCCGGGCCGGGATCTTCGTGGCGGAGGCCAGCAGCTGGATGGTATAGCCGCTCTCCGACTTCGGAGCCGCCGCAGGTTTCCCGGGCTGCGGCTCCGGTGCGGCCGCCGGCCGGTCGACCGGCTCGGGGCACTCCTCCCTGACGGCCGGAGCGGAGGGCGCCCCCTCCTCGTGCAGACAGGTACTCTCCACGTAGGCCGCATACTCCTTCACCGCCGCCAGCAGCGCCCGCGCGATCTCCTGCTGCCCCCGCTCGGAGGTGATGTACTTCAGCTCGGAGGGGTTCGACATGAATCCGATCTCGGTGAGTATGCTGGGCATATCGGTGGCATAGAGCACCTTGAGCGGCTGGCGCTTGATTCCGCGGCAGTGATAGCCCGCTTTCTCGTAGCTCTTCTGCACGATGCGCGCCATCGCTTCGCTGTACTCGCCGTAGGTGAACTGCAAATTCTGAATATAGGCCCGCACGATGGCCGCCGTGCGCTGGTCGGACATATCGAGAAACTCCTCCTTGTTGTTGGCATAGAGGACCGCCTCGTTGATGCGGGTCTCCTTCTCGCTCTCGCCCATGATGAGCGTCTCCACCCCCCGGGCCGCCGACGAGCGGGCCGCGTTGGCGTGGATCGAGACGAACAGGTCGCCTTCGGCCCTGTTGGCAATCTCGGCCCGGGCCGAGAGGTCGGCATTCAGGTCCGAAGAAAACTGCTTGTCGGTCGTGCGCGTATAGACCACCTTGATCTGCGGCAGCTCCCGCTCGATCAGACGGCCGAGCTTCAGAGCCACCTGCAAGTTGATGTTCTTCTCGTAGACGCCGTTATAGTGTGCGCCGGGAAATTTCGGACCGCCGTGCCCGGCGTCGATCACCACCACCTTCACGCCCTGCCCCTGCGCGGCAGCCTGCACGACGGGCATTCCCGCCGCGAATGCCGCGGCCGCGATTCCGGCAAAAAGCGCCCGCGAAAAGGGAAAAGTGAAACGAAATTTCATCTATCTGCAATTTTTTATCTATATTTGTCGGCGCGAAAAACGCCTGCCGGGAAGGGGACGACCTCCCTCCGGCCGTGTTTGCCGACTTGTCGGCAAAGGTACAATTTTTTTGGCAATATTGAAGCGATTTAAAGCAAAATATATCCTATCGGCCATCATCCTGCTCCTTTTCGGACAGGCCCTGTCGGGCAGCAACGCTCCGATGCGGTCCGTTCTGTCCGCCGGGCAGGACACCCTGCGCGGCAGCGCTCCGGCCGACAGTTCGGCAGCGGCTCCCGAAACCCGCCGCGAACGCCGGACCCGCGACCGGATGGCCCGCCAGCACCGCGAGGCGGAGAGGCGCGACTCGCTCTTCTCGGCCCGTGTCGATACGCTGATCCGCGAACGGCTGGAACCTGACGGAGCGGGCATCGACCCGGCGGCGGCCGACACCGCCTCCGAAAAGGGCGGCGGCGCCTTCCTCGACGACATCATCACGGGCAAGAACCGCGACTCGCTGGTCTACGACGTGCGCAACAAGATGGTATACATCTACAACGAGGGCGACATCACCTATCAGGACATGAACCTGAAGGCCGACTTCATGCGCATGAACATGAACAATAAGGAGATCTACGCCTACGGAAAGCCCGATACGGTGGAGGGCAAACCTACTCCGACCCGCCCGGTCTTCACGCAGGGCGGCTCCTCCTACACGATGGACACCATCACCTACAACATCGAGTCGGCCAAGGCGAAGATCAAGGGCGTAGCCACGCAGGAGGGCGACGGCTGGCTGGTGGGCGGCCACGTGAAAAAGATGAAGGACAACACGATCAACATCTCCGACGGCAAGTACACCACCTGCGACGAGACGGACCACCCGCACTTCTACCTCGCCATGACCAAGGCGAAGGTGATCCCGGGCAAAAAAGTCGTCACGGGCCCCGCCTATCTGGTCCTCGAGGACGTCCCCCTCTATCCGCTGATGCTCCCCGAAGGCTTCTTCCCCATCAGCTCCGGCCCCAAGTCGGGCATCCTGATGCCCACCTACGGCGAGGAGTACTCGAAAGGCTTCTTCATCCGCGACCTGGGCTACTACTTCACCTTCGGCGACCACATGGACCTGGCCGTGCGCGGCGGTATCTACACCCTCGGTTCATGGGAGGCCTCGGCCCAGTCGCGCTACCTCAAGCGCTACAAATACAGCGGCAACCTGGCGGCCCAGTTCTCCAGCGTCAAGACCGGCGAAAAGGGCGAGCCCGACTACATCAAGCAGAACAACTTCCGCCTGCAGTGGACCCACACCCAGGACCCGAAGGCCAACCCGGGGTCGACCTTCTCGGCCTCGGTCAACTTCGCCACCAGCGGCTACAGCAAATACTCGGCGACCAACCTCAACGACATTCTGGCCACGCAGACCAACTCCTCGATCAGCTACTCGAAGAATTGGGCCGGCACCCCCTTCTCGCTCTCGGCGAACATGGCCGTGTCGCAGAACTCGCAGAACTCGACCATCTCGGTCACCCTGCCTACGGTAGTGTTCAACGTGGCGCGCGTCTATCCCTTCAAGCGCAAGGAAGCGATGGGCAAGGCCCGCTGGTACGAGAAAATCTCGCTGCAATACACCGCCAAGATGACCAACACGCTCTCGACCACCGAATCGGAGCTCTTCACTCGCGAATCGATCGACAAAATGCGCAACGGCATCGAGCACACCCTGCCCGTCTCAGCCTCGTTCAACCTCTTCAACTACATCAACATCTCGCCGCAGTTCAACTACACCGAGAAGTGGTATTTCAAGAAGCAGGAGCGGCAGTGGAACCCCCTAACGAACCAGGTCGACTACCTCGACCCGCAGTACGGCTTCTGGCGTCTGTACAACTACAGCGCCAGCGTCTCGGCCTCGACCACCCTCTACGGCATGTACCGCGCCAAGAACAGACACCGGCAGCAGAAGCTGCAGGCCGTGCGCCATACGCTGACCCCCACGGTCGGATTCTCCTACGCGCCGGACTTCACCAAGTTCGCCTACGGATATTATAAGGTGGTACAGACCGACTCCACGGGCCGCCACCAGGTCTATTCGCCCTTCTCCGACAACGCCTACGGCGTCCCCTCGGGCGGACGGTCGGCGTCGCTCACCTTCTCGCTCTCGCAGAACCTCGAGATCAAGGTCCTGAGCAAGCGAGACACCTCGGGCATCCGCAAGATCAAGCTCATCGACGAATTCCGCTTCAGCGGCTCCTACAACTTCGTGGCCGACTCGATGCGTCTCTCGAACATCCCCGTGTCGTTCCGCACCACCCTGTTCGGCAACTTCGGTCTGAACCTCTCGATGACGCTCGACCCCTACAGGGTAACCCCCGAGGGCCGTCGCTACAACAAGCTCTTCTTCCCGGGCCGCGTGTTATCGACCGGCTGGTCGTTCGGCTACACCTTCAAGTCGCGCGAAGATCGCTCGCAGGCGGCCATCAACGACATCAACAGCATTCCGCCGGAGTACATGAACCCATTCTACGACCCCTACGGCCACATGGACCCCGTGCTGCGAAGACAATACATGTCGCAGGCCTACTACGACTTCTCGCTCCCGTGGAACCTCGGTTTCAACTACACGGTCAACTACTCGATCAGCTACACCAACAACGGCACCACGGGCTACCGCAAGAACGTGACGCAGACCATCGGCTTCAACGGCTCGGTGAACATCACCCCCAAAATGGGTATCACCTTCCAGGGCGGCTACGACATCATGCAGAACAAGCTCACCACCTCGTCGGTCTCCATCACCCGCGACCTGCACTGCTGGCAAATGTCCTTCTCGTGGATCCCCTTCGGCTACCACAAGAGCTGGAGCTTCAACATCGGCGTCAAGGCCTCGTCGCTCGCCGACCTGAAGTACGACAAGAGCCAGAGCATGTACGACAACATGTACTAAACCGACAAATCCCGGCCGAACGCAACTCGCACACCATTCCCGTCCGCATCATGCGATATGGGAAAGCGACGTATCCCCCGCACCCTGCAACGGACAGCCGTTCCGAACAGAAACAAAAAAAAGAGAACCGCTTTTCAGCGATTCTCTCGTCGGCCTTACGACCTTTGTTGAGCTACCTGGACTCGAACCAAGAATAACAGGACCAGAATCTGTTGTGTTGCCATTACACCATAGCTCAATTGCGGTGTCTTTGTTTTTGACGATGCAAAAGTAGAACATATTTTTTCAATTTCAAAGAATTTTCGAAAAAAATTTCTATTTTTGTTAGGAATTTATTGAGACCTAAATAGTAAACCGCTCTATATGAACATCAAACATCGACTCATCGTACTGAACTTTCTGCAGTACGCCATCTGGGGCTCCTATCTGACCTCGATGGGCACCTACCTCGCCGGAATCGGTCTGGCTTCGAAAATCGGCCTTTTCTACGCCATGCAGGGCATCGTTTCGCTCTTCATGCCCGCGCTGATGGGCATCGTCGCCGACCGCTGGATCCAGGCGCAGCGCCTGCTGGGCTACTGCCACCTGCTCGCCACGGGCTTCATGGCCGCCGCCGGAGTCTACGCCCTCTCCGTCCCGCAGGCAGAATTCGCCGCTCTGTTCACCCTCTACGCATGCAGCGTAGCCTTCTACATGCCCACCATCGCCCTCTCCAATTCGGTGGCCTACAATGCGCTGGAGGTACGCGGGCTCGACCCCGAGATCACCTTCCCGCCCATCCGCATCTGGGGCACGATCGGATTCATCGCCGCCATGTGGTGCTGCGACATCGCCGGCTTCCAGAGCACGCCCTACCAGTTCCTCCAGTGCGCCGCACTGGGGCTCGTCATGGGCTTCTACTCGATGACTATGCCGGCCTGCGAGATCAGACGGAGCGACGACAAGGCCTCGCTCATCGACGCGCTGGGGCTGAAGGCCTTCGCCCTCTTCAAGGAGAAGCGGATGGCCCTCTTCTTCATCTTCTCGATGCTGCTGGGCGTGTCGCTCCAGATCACCAACGGATTCGCCAACCCCTTCATCTCGGCCTTCGGCGGAATCGCGGAGTATGCCGACACCTTCGGCGTGCAGCATGCCAACATCCTGATCTCGCTGTCGCAGATCTCCGAGGCGCTCTGCATCCTGCTCATCCCCTTCTGCCTGAAGCGGTTCGGCATCAAGAACGTCATGCTGATGGCCATGCTGGCTTGGGTATTCCGCTTCGGCCTGTTCGGGCTGGGCAATCCCGGACCGGGCGTCTGGATGTTCATCCTCTCGATGATCGTCTACGGCGTAGCGTTCGACTTCTTCAACGTCTCGGGCTCGCTCTTCGTCAACCGGGAGACCGACGAAAACATCCGCTCCTCGGCCCAGGGTCTCTTCATGATGATGACCAACGGTCTGGGCGCCACCATCGGCACGCTCGGCGCACAGGCCGTCGTGAACCGCTTCGTCTACGACACGGGGGCCCAGGGCAGCGAAATGATGCAGGGCTGGTCGACCTCGTGGCTGATCTTCGCCGCATACGCGCTGGTGGTGACCGTGGCCTTCGCGCTGCTGTTCCAGTACAAGCACCGGCCCGAAAAAACGGCCTGACGCAGCAATTCTGCGCGGAAAGGGGAGGGAGTTTCGGCTCCCTCCCCTTTCCGCGCCCCGGAGCCGGCATCCCGACCCGCAGCGACTTCCGGTGTTATTTTATTAACAAGGACTTGGCGGTTCGAAGAATAATTCGTAACTTTATACCCTGTAAAACGAAAACAACTGAAAACTCATACTAATATCTCTAACAGTTATGGCAACAACCAATCGCGAAAAGCTGTTCACCGAGTTCCCGCCCGTCACGACGGAGCAGTGGGAAGCGGCGATCACAGCCGACCTGAAAGGGGCGGACTACGAGCGTAAGTTGGTATGGCGCAGCCCCGAAGGGTTCAACGTCCGTCCTTACTATCGAGCCGAAAACCTCGAAGGCATCCAGCACCTAGGCTCTCAGGCAGGAGAGTTCCCCTATGTAAGAGGTACGCGGGCGCACAACCGCTGGCGCGTACACCAGACCCTGAAGGTAGAGCAGGCCGAGAAGGCCAATGCCGAGGCGCTCAAGATCCTCAACGCCGGTGTCGACTCGCTGGGCTTCGAAATGGGCTTCGAGCCGACGGCCGAGGATATCGCCGCCCTGCTCCGCGAAATCTCCCTGCCCGCCGTCGAGCTCACCTTCTCGGGCGTGAAGACGGCCCGCACGGCCGAACTCGTGCTCGACTACGCCGAGAAGGCCGGAGTCGAGAAGGGCGACCTCCGCCTCAACTTCGTCATCGACCCCATCATGAAGGGCCTTTCGACGAAGGGACAGTTCTGCTCGGCGAACGGCGCCTCCTGCTTCGAGCGCATCGCAGCACTGATCGGCCGCACGGCCGACTGCAAGCACGTGAAGGCGGTCACCGTCAGCGGCGAGACGTTCGGCAACGCCGGATCGACCATCGTCGAGGAGCTGGCCTTCACGCTGGCTGCCGGTCACGAGTATCTGGTACGCCTGACGGAGGGCGGCCTCTCCGTCGACACGGCGGCGCGCAAGATCCGCTTCTCGATGGGCGTCACCTCCAACTATTTCATGGAGATCGCCAAGTTCCGCGCCGGCCGCATGCTGTGGGCCAACATCGTCAAGGCCTACGGTCCCGAGAAGGATTGCGCCTGCAAGATGTTCGCGCACGCCGTCACCTCGACCTGGAACCAGACCGTCTACGACCCCTATGTCAACATGCTGCGCGGCACGACCGAGGCCATGTCCGCCTCCATCGCCGGCGTGCACTCGCTGGAGGTGACCCCGTTCGACGCTTCGTTCGAAGCTCCCACCGAGTTCTCGCAGCGCATCGCCCGCAACGTGGAACTGCTGCTCAAGCACGAGGCCCACTTCGACCAGGTGGTTGACCCCGCAGGCGGCTCCTACTACATCGAGACCCTGACCCGGAGCATCGCCGACGCCGCCTGGAAACTCTTCCTCGAGGTGGAGGAGAAGGGCGGCTACGTGAAAGCCTTCGAGGAGGGCTTCATCGTGGAGCGCGTGAAGGCTTCGGCCGCAGCGAAGGACAAGAACATCGCCACGCGCCGTCAGATCCTGCTGGGCGCCAACCAATACCCCAACTTCACGGAGACCGCGGCCGACAACATTTCGGCCGAGACCGTCGCCCGCGAGACGGCCGACGGCAACGTCCTGACGCCCTACCGCGGCGCCATGGCTTTCGAAGCCATGCGCCTGAAGGCAGATCGCAGCGGCAAGAGCCCCAAGGCCTTCATGCTCACCTGCGGCAGCCTGGCTATGGCACGCGCACGCGCCCAGTTCTCATGCAACTTCTTCGCCTGCGCCGGCATCAAGGTGCAGGACAACACCTTCTTCAAGTCGGTCGAGGAGGGCGTCGAGGCCGCTCTGGCCGCCAAGGCCGAGATCGTGGTGATCTGCTCGTCGGACGACGACTACGCCGAACTGGCACCGAAGGCGAAGGAGCTGCTGGGCGGCAAGGCCATGCTGGTAGTGGCCGGAGCCCCGGCCTGCACCCCCGAACTGGAGGCCCAGGGCATCACCAACTTCATCAACGTGAAGAGCAACGTGCTCGAAACGCTCAAGTCCTACCTCAAGGAGCTGGGCATCTAAAACGCGAAACCTTATGAGAGCGAAATTTTCAGAACTGAAATATGCCGGTGCGGAGCAGAAGAGCTGCTGCGCATCGAAAGGCTGCGGCAAGGTGGAACCCTGGCTCACGGCCGAACAGATTCCCGTAAAGGGCGGCTACTCGGCCGAGGACCTGGAGGGAATGGAGCACCTGAACTACGCGGCAGGTCTGGCACCCTTCCTGCGCGGTCCCTACTCCACCATGTACGTGATGCGTCCCTGGACGATCCGCCAGTACGCCGGATTCTCGACGGCCGAGGAGTCGAACGCCTTCTACCGCCGCAACCTGGCGGCCGGACAGAAGGGTCTGTCGGTGGCCTTCGACCTGGCTACGCACCGCGGCTACGACGCCGATCACCCGCGCGTGGTGGGCGACGTCGGCAAGGCCGGCGTGTCGATCTGCTCGGTCGAGGACATGAAGGTGCTCTTCAACGGCATTCCGCTGGACAAGATGTCGGTTTCGATGACCATGAACGGCGCCGTGCTGCCCATTCTGGCCTTCTACATCGTGACGGGTCTGGAGCAGGGCTGCACGCTCGACCAGCTGGCCGGCACGATCCAGAACGACATCCTGAAGGAGTTCATGGTGCGCAACACCTATATTTATCCTCCGAAGTTCTCGATGAAGATCATCGCCGACATCTTCGAGTACACCTCGAAGCACATGCCGAAGTTCAACTCGATCTCCATCTCGGGCTACCACATGCAGGAGGCGGGCGCCACGGCCGATATCGAGCTGGCCTATACGCTGGCCGACGGTCTGGAGTATCTGCGAGCCGGCATCAACGCCGGCATGTCGATCGATGCCTTCGCACCGCGTCTGTCGTTCTTCTGGGCCATCGGCATGAACCACTTCATGGAGATCGCCAAGATGCGCGCCGCGCGCATGCTGTGGGCGAAGATCGTGAAGCAGTTCGACCCCAAGAATCCCAAGTCGCTGGCGCTGCGTACCCACTCGCAGACCTCGGGCTGGTCGCTCACCGAGCAGGATCCGTTCAACAACGTGGCCCGCACGGCCATCGAGGCCATGGGCGCCGCACTGGGTCACACCCAGTCGCTGCACACCAACGCCCTCGACGAGGCGATCGCCCTGCCGACCGACTTCTCGGCCCGTATTGCGCGTAACACGCAGATCTATATCCAGGAGGAGACCAACGTCTGCCGCGAGGTCGACCCGTGGGCAGGCTCCTACTACGTGGAGACCCTCACCAACGAGATCGCCCACAAGGCTTGGGAGCACATCCAGGAGATCGAGAAGCTGGGCGGCATGGCCAAGGCCATCGAGACCGGCATTCCGAAGATGCGCATCGAGGAGGCCTCGGCCCGCAAGCAGGCCCGCATCGACTCGGGCATCGAGAAGATCATCGGCGTGAACGAGTACCGCCTCGAGAAGGAGGATCCGATCGACATTCTGGCCGTAGACAACACCGCCGTGCGCAAGAGCCAGATCGAGCGTCTGAAGGAGCTGCGCGCCAACCGCGACGAGGCCGCCGTACAGAAGGCGCTGGCCGCCATCACGGAGTGCGTCAAGACCGGCGAGGGCAACCTGCTGGAGCTGGCCGTCGAGGCTGCGAAGGTGCGTGCGTCGCTGGGCGAGATCTCCGATGCCTGCGAGGTCGTCGTAGGCCGCTACAAGGCAGTTATCCGTTCCATTTCAGGTGTATACAGTTCAGAGGTGAAAAACGACAAATCTTTCGAGAAGGCCAAGGAGATGGTCGCTCGATTCGCCAAGAAGGAGGGCCGCCAGCCCCGTATCATGATCGCCAAGCTGGGCCAGGACGGCCACGACCGCGGCGCGAAAGTCGTTGCGACGGGCTACGCCGACATCGGCTTCGACGTCGACATGGGTCCGCTGTTCCAGACCCCGGAGGAGGCTGCCAAGCAGGCTGTCGAGAACGACGTTCACGTAGTGGGCGTATCGTCGCTGGCCGCCGGTCACCTGACGCTGGTGCCGCAGATCATCGCCGAGCTGAAGAAGCTGGGCCGCGAAGACATCATCGTGATCGTGGGCGGCGTGATCCCCGCACAGGACTACGACGAACTCTATAGAGACGGTGCCGCCGCCATCTTCGGCCCCGGTACCCCGATCGCTACCGCAGCCATCAAGATGATGGAGATCCTGCTGGACGAGTAAGCCGATCCTTACGCATGACAATCAGGGGCCGTTGCTGTCGCAACGGCCCCTGATTGTCATATGATTTCGCCCTCCGCAAATTTGGAAATAAGAAAATTATGATTAATTTTGCTTTCGAATTCATACGTACTAATATGCTGTATTACACGCGCATAGGATCCGAAGTAGCCCGCCCCGTTCCAGGGGGGGGGTATTTTACACCTATCGCTCTGACAATCAACATGTAAGACACCGTTTTACCCGTCGGCCTCTCCAAAAGGCCGACCGTCTCGTCTTTTCTCTGCGGTTCCATACACGACGGACGTCTGTTTCGCTTTTGGATTTTGAATACCCGTTTTACCTCGAAGATAAAAAACAATTCACACCAAAAACTAAAACGACATGAGAAAAAAACACTATGAACGACCTCAGATCGAGGAATTTCTGCTTCCCGTCGAACAAGGCTTCTCGGGCTCGCAGGTAGAGAGTGTCCTACCGGACGAAGAGATTTACGAGTAACCAACAAATTCAAACCCAATGAAACGGTATTCCTTATTACTTTTGACGGCCCTTGCCGCCGCAGCGTGCAGCAAGGATCTCCCGGAGGAGATCGAGCCGATTTACAACGGCGGAACCGGCACCCTGACGCTCCACGCCACGACCGAGAGAGGCGACACCCGCATGACGACGGACGACGGTCTGAGTTTCGACATCGTGGAGAACGAAGAGCGGATCGGCGTCTATCTTCAGCTCCCGGGCGTCTGGACCGAGGAGAACATCCTCTTCACCGCCGGCGCAGCCGACGACCGCGGCTGGGTAACTTTCCAGCAGGCCGAGCAGTCGCTGCTCCAGCTCCAGAACGGCATCAAGATTCTGGCCTACGCCCCCTACACGGCCAACAGCGGCTCGATCTCGGGCTCGGTCGAGGGCGGAGCCACGGAGCAGTCCACGACCCGGGCCGTCTGGGACGGCACCCGCACCCTTACGCTGGCCGACCTGCAGCATCAGGCCGCCGCTTCGGACTACAAGCACCTGCCCGACTACTACGCCGTAGTAGCCACGCCGACCGAGCCTACCACGGAGGACAACCGGAACTACAAGGCCGACCTCCGCTTCTCGGGCGTATTCGCACTGGCCCGCTTCGTAGTCACGAATCCCGCCTCGGCGTCGGCCGTCACGATCTCGAAGCTCGTCTTCTCGGCCGAAGGCAGCGCCCTGACGGGTGATTTCCGCGTCGATCTGACGGCCGAGAACCCCTCCATCGCCAACGCGGCCTACGCCCCGCAGCCCGTCGCCGACAAGACCTACGACCGCGTGACCGTCCAGCTCGACACCCCCGTCACGCTGCAGGCCGGCGAGAAGACCGAGCTGTTCGCCGTAGTGAACGCCGGCACGGTCGAGCATCCGAAGATGGAGGTCTACGCCACCGACGAAACGGGCAAGGAGATCGTCTACACGAAGGACAGCTTCAGCCAGCCCTCCTACGAGATCACCCGCCAGAAGCGTGCCGCCTTCGGCTTCACGCTCGAGAGCGGCACGGAGTACGATTACGCCCAGGAGGTCGCGGACGCACTCGTCAAGGGCGGCTCGATCGTCATCGAGCGCGACGTGGACCTCTCGGAGAAGGGACAGATCGTCATCCCGGCCGGTACGCAGGTCGAACTCAACGTACCGAAGGGCATCTCCCTCACCCTGGAAGCCGACCAGATCGATAACGAAGGCGAGCTGCATATCTCGGGCGGCGGCGTCATGACCGGCGACAGAGGCATCGTGCGCAACAGAGGCGGCAAGGTCACGATCGACGGCATCACCGTCCGGACGGTCAATGCGACGCGCGGATCGGGCATCGTGCAGATGTCGGGCGAGATGGTCATCGAGGATTGCCGGGTAGAGGCTTCGTTCTACGCACTGTACTGCGAAGGCGGCAAGATCACGGTCAACGGCGGCACCTTCAAGAGCACCTCGGACAACCGGGACAACACTTGGGCCTACAGCGTGCGGTGCACCGGCTCCAATACGGAAATGGTTATCCATAACGCAACGATCGAAGGCGTGCAGGGAGCCTTGAGCGCCGACAACGGAGCTACGCTCGTGATAAACGACGGACGCTACTCCACCTACGGCGCTGCGGACGGCAGCGGCCGCAACTACTACGCCCTCTACACGGCCAATGTCGGATCGGCGACCATCAACGGCGGTTATTTCTTCCGGGAAGGCCAGGCCAACTGCATCTATACGGGCGACAACGACATCGCCGGTCAGGAGAACGGAATCATCTGCCTGAAGGGCGGATATTTCATGGACCAGGGCTACAACCAGTTCACCGAACAGAAGATTCGCGCCGCCGAAGGATACAAGTGGGAAAAGCTCGACGAGCCCGTCACCATCGTCAACGAAGAGAACGGCAAGACCAACACCTACAGCTACCGGATCGTGAAGGCCGCTCCGTGGAACGGCGAGGTGGAGGAGCCCGCCTACGACGAAGCTTCGAAGAGCTACACCGTAACCAATGCGGCCCAACTGGCCTGGATCGCCGAGCAGGTGAACGCAGGCGACACCTTCGCCGGTAAAACCGTCGTCCTTGCCGGCGACATCGACCTAAACAGCTACGCATGGACCCCCATCGGAACCTCAGACCCCCCCTTCTCCGGCATCTTCGACGGAGCGGGCGGCACGATCTCCAACCTCGTCGTGAACCTGCCCGAGCAATCCTTCGTCGGTCTGTTCGGACGTATCGCCACCAGCGGCAACACCCCCGCGACGCTGAAGAACATCACAATCCGCAATGCCGCTGTCACCGGACTTTCCCAGGTGGGCGCCGTCGCGGGCAGCGCCTACACGGGCCGGGTGGAGAGCTGCTCGGTCGAGGGCGACATCCGGATCGAGGGCAACTACCAGACCGGCGGCATCTCCGGTTACGGCTACGCCTCGTTCGCCGAGTGCTCGGTAACCGGCGAAGCCGGAAGCTACGTGAAGGGCATCTTCAAAAAGAGCGATCTGGAGGGCGACGCCACGGGCGGTATCGTGGGTTATGCGGCCGAAAAGAGCGATCCCGAGGCCGCCGTCATAGACCGCTGCTCGGCCTCGATCGACGTGGAAGGCAGCCGCAAGGTGGGCGGTATCGCCGGACAGGTGGGCACCTACGCCAACCTCTCGGGCTGCACCTTCAGCGGCAACGTAAAGACCAACGCCCCGGAGCAGTACATCGCCGACAACAAGGGCAAGATCATGGTAGGCGGCATCTTCGGCGAACTGGCCGGCGGTACGCCCGTCATCAACATCCGGTCGTGCACGGTAGCGTCCGGATCGACCGTCACGGGCTGCGACGCCGCCACGACGGGCCTGCTCTACGGAGGCTGCCGCAACGCCTCGCACACGATCAACTCCACAGGCAACACGACCGACGGTGCCCGGCTGATCGTACCCCTGCCCGAAGGCATCGAGCAGGTCAGCGAGACCGCCTATCGGGTGACGGGCCGGACGGGTCTGTCCAACTTCGCCGCCCTTATCAACGCCGGCGACGACTTCGCCGGCAAGACGGTCACCCTGACAGAGGATGTCGACCTCACGGGCCTGGAGTGGACCCCCATCGCCAACGGTTCGCGCAGCGGAGCCATCGCCAAAGGCCAGACTTTCAAAGGCACTTTCGACGGTAACGGCATGACCGTAAAGAACATGACGATCACAACGACACCTTCGGCCGACCATGCCATCGGTCTCGTCGGCGTAGTGGACGGCGGAACCATCAGAAATCTCAACCTGATCGTCGATATTCAGGCGGAGAGCGAACTGGCCGGAGCCGCAGCCGGCATGCTGCTGAACGGCGCCACGGTCAGCGGCGTAGAGGTCCGCGGCCGAATGGCAGTCAAAAACGGCGGAGGAATCGTCGGCCGTGCCATCCGCAGCGCGACCCTTACCGATTGCAGGAATTACGCTGAGATCAGCGGCACGGTAGCCAACGTCGGAGGAATCATCGGCGCAGCCTATTATACGGCCAAGAACAAAAAGATCGTTATCGAAGGATGCGAGAACCACGGAGCCGTCTCCAGCACGACCGGTGTCGTGGGCGGAATCGTCGGCTTGAGTGCAGCAGAGATCCGGAACTGCACGAACGACCAGCCGATCACCGGTAAAGGCACCAGCGTCGGCGGCATCGTCGGCGAACAGCAGAATGCAGGTCTGGTATCGGGCTGCACGAATACGGCCGACGTAACCAACCAAGCCGACGCCTACGGTACGGGAGGCATCGTCGGGTGGCTCCGCTACAGCGGCACCCAGACTGCCTATCCGGCGAAGAACATCATTTCCGTCATCGGCAACACGAACCGCGGATCGGTTCTCGGCGGCAACGGAGTCGGAGGCATCGTCGGCGTAGCCTACAATTTCGGCGTAATCAACGAGAACAAGAACTACGCCCCGGAGCTCCGCTCCTCGTCGACCTTCGCCGCCGGAATCGTCGGCAATACGCAATTCACCGAATCCACGCCGGGTCTGGACGGCGAGAACAGGATCGAGGTAAAGAACAACCTCTCGACCACTTCCATCGAAAACATCACTGGCACCTCCAAGGATCTGTTCGTGTACATCAACAACGCGGCCAAAGTGTCCGCCGAAGGAAACACGCAGCAGTAAATCCGACCCTTGCTCACCCTTCGCCCCGGCATGACATGCCGGGGCGATTTTTTCAACGGACGAAGCGACACCCCGACCGATCAAAAAGTAACTGTTATTTCATTAACAGAATATTTTTTCACCGATTCTGCGAAAACAGACACCTATTTTTCGTCTATTCCGTGAATTTTTTCTCCATTTTTCCGGAAAATAGAGAAAAAAACAGCCTTTTTCAGAAAAAGTGCATTTTTCGCGCAACAAGATCATCCAAAATAAACTACCTTTGCATCGAGATAAAACGAAGAGCAGGGAGGGGCGGCTTCCATGGTACCGGGAGTCGGCGATTGCAGATCGCGAAGGCTCCCGAAAGACAAACAGGTCAGTTCAGGTTAAACAATTATTCGCCCCTCCCGCTCTTTTTTCTATCGACGAAACATTATACAACGATAAAGGTATGTCATTACTGCGATTCAAGATGGTCGATGCAGCCATCAATCACACGGCCGTAGAGGTCAAGGCCCCCTCAGGCCGTCCGTCGGACTACTTCGGCGAGCTGGTTTTCGGGCATGAAGCCATGAAGAAGTATCTGTCGAAGGCCGACTACAAGGCCCTGCTCGACACCATGGAGAACGGCTCGCCCCTCACCCGCGAACTGGCCGACGGCATCGCCGCCGGCATGAAGCAATGGGCCATGGACAACGGTGCCGACCACTACACCCACTGGTTCCAGCCCCTGACGGGCGGAACAGCCGAGAAACACGACGCCTTCGCCGAACCCGACGGAGAGGGCGGCGTGCTGGAGGAGTTCTCCGGCAAGCTGCTCGTCCAGCAGGAGCCCGACGCCTCGTCATTCCCCAACGGCGGCATCCGCAACACCTTCGAGGCGCGTGGTTATTCGGCCTGGGATCCGGCATCGCCCGCCTTCATCGTCGACACGACCCTCTGCATCCCCACCATCTTCATCGCCTACACGGGCGAAGCACTGGACTACAAGACCCCGCTGCTGCGGTCGCTGACCGCCATCGACCGGGCTGCGACGGAGGTATGCCGCTACTTCGACAAGAACGTCGGACGCGTCAACTCCTTCCTGGGCTGGGAGCAGGAGTATTTCCTGGTGGACGAAGGCCTCTGGGCCTTGCGTCCCGACCTGATGCTCACGGGCCGCACGCTGATGGGTCACGAATCGGCCAAGAACCAGCAGCTCGAGGACCACTACTTCGGAGCCATCCCGACCCGCGTCATCGCCTTCATGCGCGACCTGGAGTACGAGTGTCTGAAACTGGGCATTCCGGTCAAGACCCGCCACAACGAGGTGGCGCCCAACCAGTTCGAGCTGGCGCCCGTCTACGAACCCGTCAATCAGGCCAACGACCACAACCAGCTGCTGATGACGATCATGGACAAAATCGCGCGCCGCCACCATTTCCGCGTCCTGCTGCACGAGAAGCCCTTCAAGGGGATCAACGGCTCGGGCAAGCACAACAACTGGTCGCTGGGCACCGACACGGGCGTCAACCTGCTCGCGCCGGGAAAGACCCCCTCGGAAAACCTGCAATTCATCACCTTTCTGGTGAACGTGATCTCGGCCGTGCATCGCCACAACGGACTGTTGAAGGCGGCCATCATGTCGGCGACGAACGCCCATCGTCTGGGAGCCAACGAGGCGCCCCCGGCCATTATCTCCACCTTCCTCGGCGCTCAGGTATCGGCCGTGCTGGACAAGCTGGAGAACAGCAAGAGCGACGCCGCGATCCGCTTCGACGCCAAGAACATCTTCAAGATGAGCGGCATCTCGCACATCCCCACCCTGCTGATGGACAACACGGACCGCAACCGCACCTCGCCCTTCGCCTTCACCGGCAACCGTTTCGAGTTCCGGGCCGTGGGCTCCTCGGACAACTGCGCCGAAGCGATGATCGTGCTCAATACGGCCGTCGCCAACGAACTGTCCGAGTTCAAAAAGGCGGTGGACGCCAAGATCGAGGCGGGCGTGAAGAAGGAGAAAGCTATTTACGAAGAGCTGCGCCGCATGATCAAGGAGTCGAAGCCCATCCGTTTCGACGGCAACGGCTACTCCGACGAGTGGAAGAACGAGGCATCCCGGCGCGGTCTGGACTGCGAGACCTCTACCCCGCTGATCTTCGACCGCTACCTCGACCGGAGCACCATTCAGATGTTCTCCGACATGGGGGTTCTCACGCAGATCGAGATCGAGGCCCGCACCGAGGTGAAATGGGAGACCTACACGAAGAAAATCCAGATCGAAGGCCGCGTACTGGGCGACCTGGCTATGAACCACATCGTCCCCATCGCCTCGAAATACGAAGCCATGCTGCTGGACAAGGTGTACAAGATGTCGCAGATCGGCGGCGGTCTGGACGCCTCGTCCGACATCGCCCTCATCAAGATGATCCAGCGCCATACGGCCGCCATACAGACCGGCGTATCGGCTCTGATCGACGCCCGCAAGGCCGCCAACAAGATCGAAGGCGAACGGACCAAGGCGATCTGCTACCACGACACCGTAGCCGTCTGCTTCGACGAGATCCGCCGCCACATCGACAAGCTGGAGGAGATCGTCGACGACCAGATCTGGCCTCTGCCCAAGTACCGCGAACTGCTGTTCCTGCGCTAACCGGGAACCAAGCTGCGAAAGGGGCTGTCTGAATTTGTCAGACAGCCCCCTTTTTTCGGACCGGTGCTCCGAGAGTCCTCGGCACAAACCAAGAGACGTTCCATCCCGGATAGAACCGGCGTCTTACGCCTTTCACCCCCGAGCGAAACGCAAAGGTGCCAGTTCAGCCATGCGGAGACCTTCCACTTCGCACCTGAAGGAGCGTATAAAAAAATGCAGGGAGCCGCCAAAGGCAACTCCCTGCATAGAGATCAATCGCTCATTAGAAATACTTGGCGCGGAGATCCTGCACCTCGGCCATCTGCTGAATGGCAGCGAACGAAGCCTGCATAGCCATATTCTCGGCCATCGCCTGCATGCGCACCTTCTCGGCCTCGGCATTCTGCTTGTCCTCCACGGCGATGTCCTCGATCTCGAAGACGAATACGCCCGTATTGCCCTTGACCGGAGCGGAGAGCACACCCTGCTCGCCGGCAGCGATCGCACCCACGACACGCGGCTCGAAGCCGATGCCGGGCGCATAGTAGGCGCCGTAACGCAGACCGGAGAACTCCTTCACCTCCGACGAGCAGCCGGCGGCCACCTCGTCGAGCGTCGAGCCCGAGAGCTTGCTTACGATCGCATCGTATTTCTTGTCGCGCAGAATGGCACGACGGATACCGTCGGAAACTTTGGCTACGGGAGCATACTCCTCGTCGTCGATGTCGGTCAGCATGGCTACGACATAATCGTTGCCCACCTTGAAGATCTCGGAGATGGCCCCCTTCTTCGCATCGGCGGCCCAGCGGACGATCTCACGCGAATCCTCCAGACCGCGAACCGTGCGGTCGCCCTGGTTGATGGTAGCCACACGGGGCGTCATGGCCGCAGCGGCAGCCGCCTCGTTGAACTTCTCCAGCGAACCGGCTCCGTCCACGGCGAATACGCCGGCCTTGCCGTGAATATCGCGGCGCGTAGCGTTCGACGCCTCGACGGGATAGGTCACCGTCACGGCACGGATGTGCTTCGAGGGAGCATCCACGCGGTAAACCTGCATGACATGAATGGCATTGCCGGCTGCAATCTTCACCACGTCGCCCGTCTTGGCCGAAGCCAGAGCCGGCACGAACTCGTCGGTGAAGGCGGCGAAAGGATAGACGCGCTCCTCGCCCTGACCCTCGCTCACCTCGGCGAAGGAGCGGCCCGAGCGGAGCAGCGTAGCCAGGCTGTCGGCAACCGCCTCGGCGGTGTAGGGAACGGCCAGATGGCGCACGCCGATGGAGTCGGGCACCGACTTCGCATCCAGCACGCGAGACATCGTCCAGAGGTTGTTCTTCAGTACGGGACCGTACTCGCGACCGGCGGAGAGCGCCTCGGCCTCCTCGTCGGAGAACTGCTTCAGGGCCAGATAGCGGTCGGAAACCTGCGCGTGACGGTTCTGGCGGGCATAGCCCTTCAGATCGGTCGTGGCGGCGAACTCCTCGTCGGCCTCGCGGACGCTCTTCTCGATAGCCAGCATGTCGTCGTCCGTAGGATCGACCTCGAATACCACGTAGGAGATCGAGCGGTTGGGCAGCTGCTTGTACTGGTTCTTGTGCTGATTGTAATACTTCTTGATCTCGCTGCCGCTCACGGTGAAGAGCGAGTCGGGCTGCGACGCGTAGTTGCAGGCGACGAACTTGCCCGAGAAGGTCCGGTTGGCGGCCTCGACACCCTGTGCGACCTCGGCGGAGTTGGCATAGACACCGTTCTTCACCACGGCCAGATACTTGGCTACCTCACGCTCGGCACGCGCCTGATCCACCAGCTGGGCCCACATGGCTGCGGCCTGGGGATTGGTCTCCGCTTGAGCGAGGAACTCCGATACGGCCTCCACGTCGAAACGGCCGCTGCGGGGATCCATGAAAACGCCGTAAAGAGCCTGCGTAGGGGTCTCGCCGCTGATGATGGCGCGACGCTCCGCATCGGTGATGCGGATGCCCATCTTCTCGAAACCGGGGCGCAGCACCTTCTGCGAAAAAAGCGTCTGCCAGGCGGCGTTCGACAGCCGGTCGAGCTCCGCATCGTTGGAGGCCTCGCCTCCCATGTTGTTCTTCACCTGCTCGTAGATGTCGAGATACTCCGTGTAGGTGATCGTCTCGCCGTCGATTACGCCCACCTTGGGGTCGTTCCCCGAAAAGCCCATCTCGGTTTTCAGCGAGAGGATGAAAGCCAAAAGGGCGAGGCAGATCACTACGGACAGGACTACGCCGAATTTGGTTCTTAAAGTGTTTAGACTTGCCATATAACTTGAAAATTTATTATTGTTTTCAATTCAAACGGTCAAAGATAGTAAATTTATTCCGAAAAGCCCTAAAATAGCGGCGAAAAATTACACCCTTTTTACACGTGCCAACTCGATGCGGGAGCGGGTCGTGCGGAGGATTTTGATCTGCAGATCGCCTATCGAAACCGTCTCTCCGGCCGCGGGAATCCCCTCCAGATGGTAGATGATGAATCCGGCCAGCGTGTCGTACTCGCGGCTCTCCTCGATCCCCAGATCGTACCGCTCGTTCAGGTATTTCACCTCCAGCCGGCACGAGAGCACCCACTCCTTGTCGGAGAGCTGCTTCTCGGTCAGGTCGGGCGAGTCGTGCTCGTCCTCGATCTCGCCGAAAATCTGCTCCAGAATATCTTCGAGCGAGATGATTCCGGCCGTGCCGCCGAACTCGTCGATCACGACCGCCACGTTGGTCTTGCGCTTTGTCATCCGCTTCAGCAGCGTCTGGAGAGGCATCGTCTCGGGCACGCAGAGCACCTCCATCAACACCTCGTCGATCGACCGGGGGTTGTTGAACAGACTTTTCGAGTTGACATAGCCGATCATGTTGTCTATGCTCTTCCGCCAGACGAAGATGCGGGTGTACTTGGTCTCGATGAAGCGGGCCGTCAGCTGCTCGATGGAGGTCGCATCGGCATCGATGGCCTCCACGTCCACACGCGGCACCATGCAGTCGCGCACCCGCAGGTCGGCGAAGTCCAGCGCATTCTGGAAGAGCTTCATCTCGTTGTCGGCCTCGTGCTGCGGTTCGTTGTTGTTGGCGTCGAGCAGGTTCATCAGGTCCGTGCGGTCGAACTGCTCCTGCTCGGTCCGGGGCTGGAGCTTGTGGCCCAGCAGGCGGAGGATTCCCTGCGAAAGGAGCGTCGTGAAGCGGGCCAGCGGATAGAGCAGCAGGTAGAAACCGAAGATGACCGGAGCCAGCGCCCGGTAGTAGAAGTTGGGATTCTGCTTGAAGACCGATTTGGGCAGGAACTCGGCGAAGAAGATGATGATGAGGGTCGATACGACCGTCTCCACCAGCACGGACCCCTCCCGGACCACAGACTCCCAGCCGATCAGGCTGGCCACCGAGCGCAACAGCAACGACATGCAGAGCGAATAGATGACCAGCGCGATGTTGTTGCCCACCAGGATCGTGGTGATGTACTGACCGGGGTGGCGGGAGAAGATCTCCGCAATGCGGTCGAACATGCGGCTCTGCTTGCGGTCGATCTCCAGCCGCAGGCGATTCTTGCTCGTAAAGGCGATCTCCATACCCGAGAAAAAGGCGGAGAGCAGCAGCATCAGCAGAATAATGAGAATCGAAACAGCCATCGTCAATCTTTGTTATCGGGTTTCATCTTCGGCGCATCCGGATTGCGCTCCATACGCAGGGCATCGATCTTACGAATCTTGTTCTCCGGCGAGGAGCCCGTCTCTCTCTTCGAAGCGGAGGCGCCCCCGCTCTTCGGCCCGGGTTCCGGTGCGGGCGCCGGAGCGGCCGCCGCCGTGCTGTCCGCCGGCTCTGCCGGACGGAACTCCACCTCCATGCGGCCGTCCATCTCGCGCGAGCTCCAGTAGCGGAACTCCTCGTCCGATTCGAAACTCGACACGAAAAACTCGCCGTCGGGCTGCACGATCTTGGAGTCGACATTCGAATAGATCTTCTTGGTAATCGCATTCCAGAAGAGCTGTTCGGTATAGAGCTCCTTGCCGTCCGACTTCTTCACCACGACATCGCCCTTCGCCTCCCAGAGCTTACGGTTTTCGTAGTAGATGGCGTAGTTGGCCGTCAGGGTCACGTCCACCACATTGGCCGAATCGGCCTTGTAGGTCGAGATCCGAACCCCCTTGCGGAATTCGCGGTAGGGCTCTTTCCCGGCGGTGTAGCCTTCGAGCAGCGGAGTAAAGAACTCGTACTTTTTCTTTCCGTTCTCGGTCGCCGTAATCGTCCGGTTCGTACTGTATTCGGTCATCAGCCCCTCGTAGGGAGAGACCTCCTCGCCGCTCTTCCTTTCGGCGCAGGAGCATAGCAAGATAGCACTCCCCGCAAGGAGGAGTGCTACCGGAAAAATTCGTTCGACGCGAAACGGCATCATCCGATCTGCGATTCGATTAACGGAAACGGACCGTCGTTCTCACACCGGAAGCGGCACCGCAGGTGATCGTGTAGGTTGATCCGGCGGTAATGCCCTCCATGAAGAACTTCTCGTCGTTGGCCTGGGGCCAGCGGCCGGCATAGGCTACGGCCAGCGAACGGGCCTTGTCCTTCAGATCGGCGTCGTCGAAACGCTCCTCGGCCTGCTTCATCGTGTCGTATGCGGCCCAGAAAGCCTCCTGACAACCCGCCGCAGCGTAGCACTGGGCCAGGATGAAATAGGAGTAACCGTTCTCGGCATTGATCTCGCGCAGTTCGTTGGCTACGTCGCGGGCGGCGGAGACATGGCTCTGTGCCAGCTCGACCATACCCAGCTGCACAAGCAGATTCTCGCGCGAACGCTCGTCGGTCTCGACCTTCAGCGCCTCGCGCAGATAGTCTGTCGCCTTGGCGAAGTCGCCCTTGTCCTGGAAGGCCTGGGCCAGATAGATGGCGGTATTGGCCGACGGAGCCTGCTTGTACTGACGCTCGGTCACCTCGAAGAAGAAGTCGCTCGTACAATTCGCGCGGCTCATCAGGGCGACGGCCTGGTTCAGCACGTCGAGATCGTCGGGATTGCCAGCCAGCTTCTTGGCGAACAGCGTCTCCAGATTCTCGCAGCTGGCTACGCCGCTGGTGCCGAACAAGGTCTCGAACTGCGACCGGAAATCGGCGTCGCCGGACGGGGTATAGCCATCGAACAGGGGCGAGAGACGGTCGTACTCGGCAATCACCACGTCGGGATATACCTCATCGTTCTCGTAGTCCTCGCACAGCCCCTTGAAATAGTGCACGATGGTCTCGTACAGATCGGGGTTGCTGCCCTCCACATCGGCGGCGATGGCTTCCTGGAAAGCCTCGCGCAGCCCCTCGCGGTCCTTCTTGTTGAACTTGGCGTACTGACGGGCGCGACGGTCCAGAATCTTCGCCTTCGACTCGGGCGTCTGGCCGAAGTACTGCAAACGCAGGTCGTAGACGACCATCATCGAGTCGAAAGCCTGCACCTGCTCGGCGCGCGTCTTGGCGCGGGAGAACTTGTTGATGTAGATCTGCTCGCCGCGCTGGTAGATCGACTCGGCGGCCGAAGGAACCTTCGCAACCAGTTCGTTGAAGAAACCGGCGGCGGCATTGTAGTCGCGGTTCTGCAGCGACTCCTTGAGGAACGAGTTCTTCAGGATGTTCTCCTGACGCTCCTCCACCGTTTCACCCCACATGGCATACGCTTCGCCCGAGAGGTCCTGCGCCACGGCGACAAAACCCGTCAGGGCCAAAGCGGCGCTCAACAAAAATTTCATCTTTTTCATGATCTATGTTTCGTAATTTTAAGTTTGTCCTTTTCCGACTCGCAAAGGTAGCAAAAAGCCCTCTAATTTGCAAAAGCGTCAATCGTATTTCGGGCGCACGAACCAGTAATCGTCGCCGAAGAGGGTAAAACCGACGGCGAACTTAAAGTAGTTCTGCTTGATGATGCCCACATTGCCGGCTACGATATCGTGCATGCCGCGGGAGCCGTACTCCACGCCCACGTCGATCGAAGAGAAGCCGCCGAAGCGCACCGGAATGCCGAAGCCGGCCGTCACGGCATACTGCGGCAGCCGTTTTCCGCCGAAGGTGCGGTTGTAGTCGCCGTAGTTGAATCCCACCCGGTAGTGCCAGCGCTTGAAGAAGTTGCGCACGTCGTTGCGGTTGGGGGTCCACTCCACACCGAACTTGACCGTGCTGGTATTGCAGTAGGCCACCTCGAAACCGCCCGCGGCCAGCTGCGGCACGCTGTTCCGGCCGCCCCAGTCCTGGTAGACGTAATCCAGCGCCAGCGCGAACCGCGTGGTCTCGTAATAGGCTCCCACGGTCAGCTGACGGGGGAGGACGATCTCCTGATGGGTGTTGTCGTCCTTGGCGATCGACTCGAAGTTGTTGTTGGTCGAGATCTTCTCGGTCACGCGGGGCTCGAGGTCGCCGCCGAAGTCGTAGGCGGCTCCGATCACCAGCATGCGCCGCTTGTCGAGAATCGGCGTATACTGCACGCCCACCTGCCCCTTGATGCGCGAGATGCTGTAGTTGCTCAGACCCGCCACAGCCGGAAAGCTGCCCGACCCGCCCGTAAAGGGATAGATGGTCGCCAAGAAGTTGCGGTCGATGTCGCCCCAGTAGTATTGTGCGGCCAGACCTATCGAGAAGTTCTTGAACACCTCCCAGCCCATGCCGATCTTCACCTCCGTCACGTCGCCTTCGCCCGTGTAGTCGTACTCGATCAGTCCGACGTCGCCGACCGTCTCGCGGTCGTAGAGGCGGTAGCCGACGCTGCTGTAAGGGGTCAGGCTGAATCCCAGTCCGAGCCCCTTGGCAATCGGGATCTGCAAGGCGATATCGTGGAAATTGAAGGTGTTGTAGCTCGTGCGGGCCATCGACCCGTCGGGCCGGCGCTGCGAGTTGTAGAAATTCTGCCCCTCCAGTCCGAAATTGAAGAGGACCGACTTGCTCAGCGCCACGCTGTAAGCTGCCGGATTGAGCAGGTTGATGCTCGACAGGCTCCGCCGGGCCACGCCCGCCCCGCCCATCGAACGGGCCGGCAGCGACCCGGGGGTGTTGATCTCGCCGATGCCGTACATCGAATAGGGAGAGAAGGCGTTGATACTGCTCTCCTGAGCGCGGAGCGCATCGGGAAGAATCACCGCGGCGCAGGCGACGATGAGAGCGAAGAGGCTATTTTTCAGCATGGACATGATACTCTAAAATTCGATTCAGTCCCATAAGGACCAGATCACAGTCTGCAAATATCGTATTTTTAATTCTTTTCACAAAATATTCGGCGTCCCCTCCGGTAAAAATTACCAATAAATCGTCAAATTCTCCGCGCATGCGCCCGACATGCCCCTCGATCTCGTAGCAGAGGCCCTGCTGAACCCCCTGCTGCATCGCCTCGCGGGTCGAACGTCCGACCGGCAGCGTCTCGTCGCAGGGGCCCAGTGCCGGCAGAGCCGCCGTATAGTCGTGCAGCGCCCGGAAACGGCTCCGCAGCCCGGGCGAGATGAACCCGCCCCGGAAGCGGCCGCCGCTCACCACATCGAGCGTCACGGCCGTGCCGAAGTCGACGATCAGCACCGACCGGCCCGGATAGAGCGCATCGGCCCCCACGGCGGCGGCCAGCCGGTCGCGGCCCAGCGTCTCGGGCGTGAGGTAATCGTTTCCGAGCGGCACCGCCGTTTCGGGCGTGAAGAGCAGGGTCGGAATCCCGAGCCCCCGCAGCGCGGCCGCCACGGCCGAGGCATCGCCCCGCGAGGAGCCCACGATGGCCCGCGCCGCACTCCGGCCGCCGAGCCACGCCGTCAGCGCTCCGACCGAGAAGCGTTCGGCACGGCATTCGTCACGCAACTCCCCCCGCTCCATGAGCGCATACTTGATAAAGGTATTGCCTATGTCTACGATCAGGTTGTACACCGGTCCGGATATCTTCTGTCAGAGGCTTCGCAGCAGCGCCACGGCCTCCTTCACGTCTTTTACTCTGCGAACGGTCATCGCCAGCCGATTATTGTGCTGCTTGAGGACGAATCTGTCGGGCTGTGCGGTGACGCGGCGGAGCAGCTCCATGAACACCTCGCTCTTGAAGTAGGGCGACTGACCGTCGGCGATGAAGTGGACGATCATCAGTCCGTTCTTCACCTTCACGCGCTCCATGCCGAGCCGTACCGCCTCCCAGCGCAGCCGCATCACGTTAAGCAGCTGCTCCGCAGCCGGGGGAAGCGGACCGAATCGGTCCACCAGCCGCGCCTCGAATCCCAGCAGAGCCTCCTCGCTCTTCGTGCTGTCCAGCTCGCGATAGAGCTTGAGCTTCTCGGCCGTCTGCCTTACGTAGCTGTCCGGCAGCTCGGCCTCCAGTTCGATATCGATCACGGCGTCGTCGATCCAGTGCATCCGGTCGAGCACCTGCTGCTCCTCGTCGCTCATGCCCGGCATCTCGATACCCTCCTGCCGCAGTTCGGTGACGGCCTGCTGCATGATCTTCTGGTAGGTCTCGAAGCCGATGTCGGCGATGAAACCGCTCTGCTCGGCCCCCAGCAGGTTGCCCGCGCCGCGGATGTCGAGGTCCTGCATGGCGATGTTGAAGCCCGAACCCAGGTCGGAGAACTCCTCGATGGCCCGCAGACGCCGCCGCGCGTCGCCCGACAGCAGCTCCTCGGCCGGCGAGAGCAGGTAGCAGAAGGCCTTTCTGTCCGAACGCCCCACCCGGCCGCGGAGCTGGTGCAGGTCGCTCAGGCCGAAACAGTGGGCGTTGTTGACGATGATGGTATTGGCATTCGGGACATCGATGCCGTTCTCGACGATGGTGGTCGAGATCAGCACGTCGAACTCCCCGTAGATGAAGTCCATGATAAGCTTCTCCAGCTGCTCGGCCGGCATCTTGCCGTGGCCCACCGCGATCCGTGCCCTTGGACAGAGCCGCTGGACCAATCCCTGGAGCGTGGGCAGATCCTCCACCCGGTTGTGGACGATATAGACCTGCCCGCCGCGTGCGAGCTCCTGCTCCACGGCGTCGCGGATCACCTCCTCGGAGAAGACGTGCGACTCGGTGACGATCGGCTGGCGGTTGGCCGGCGGGGTCGAGATCACCGACAGGTCGCGCGACCCCATCAGCGAGAACTGAAGCGTCCGCGGAATGGGGGTTGCCGTCAGGGTCAGCGTGTCGACGTTCACGCTCATCTGCGTGAGCTTCTCCTTGGCCGCCACGCCGAACTTCTGCTCCTCGTCGATAATCAGCAGCCCCAGGTCGCGGAACCGGACCGATTTGCCGAGCATCTTGTGGGTTCCGATCAGGATGTCGATCTTCCCTTCGGCGAGCTCCGCGACGATGCGGCTCGTCTCGCGGGTCGATTTCGTCCGGTTCAGGTACTCGATCCGGACCGGGAAATCGCGCAGGCGCGACGAGAAGGAGCGGTAGTGCTGCAGCGCCAGAATGGTGGTCGGCACCAGCACGGCCACCTGCTTGCCGTCGCACGCCGCCTTGAAAGCGGCCCGGATAGCCACCTCGGTCTTGCCGAATCCGACGTCGCCGCAGACCAGACGGTCCATCGGCTGATCGGACTCCATGTCGCGCTTGATCGCCTCCGAAGCGCTCTGCTGGTCGGGCGTGTCCTCCCACATGAACGACGCCTCCAGTTCGTTCTGGAGGTAGCCGTCGGGCGAGAAGGCGAATCCCTTCGACGCCTTGCGCTTGGCATAGAGGGCGATCAGCTCGCGCGAAATATCCTTGACCGCCTTCTTGGTGGCGTTCTTGAGTTTCTGCCAGGCTCCGTTGCCCAGCTTGTAGATTTTGGGAGGCTCGCCTTCGCCCGACTTGTAGCGCGAGATGCGGTGCAGCGAGTGTACGTTGACGAAGAGCACGTCGCCGTCCTTGTAGACGAGCTTGATCGCCTCGTGCACCCGGCCGTTCTCGTTGATCTTCACCAGTCCGTCGAACCGGCCCACGCCGTGGTCGATATGGACCACGTAGTCGCCCGGGCGCAGCTGGTTCAGCTCGGCCACGGTCATCTGCTCGTCGCGGCGGATCTCGCCGTTGATGCGGTAGCGCTGGTAGCGGTCGAAGATCTGGTGGTCGGTATAGAGGCAGAGCTTCAGATCGTGGTCGACGAAGCCTTCGTGCAGGGTGACGGGCAGGGCTTCCACCTTCACCTGCCCCCGGCCGATCTGGTGGAAGATATTCTCCAGACGCTCCACCTGGGCCTTGTTTTCCGACAGGATCCGCGTACGATACCCCATTTGGGCCGTGCGGATCATCTCGTCGGCCAGCATCTCGAAGTTCTTGTTGAACTTGGGCTGGGGAGCGGTGCGGAACCGCACGACGGCGGTCGCTGGCCTCTCCTTCAGGTTGTCCCGCAGCGTAACCGCCCGCACCCCGGCCAGATCCTGCAACAGGCCGTTGCGGCTCGTCACGTGACGGTCCACCGTTCCGGGATCCTCCAGATCGGGAATCAGCTTGCGCCGCACTTCGTTCACGCGGCGCAGCGCATAGTCCGGATCGGTGAACCACCACACGGCCTGCTCGCCGGCGAAGCGGGCCAGCGACACGCGCCCGCCGGAGAGTCCGCCCCCGTCGCGGTTCAGGTTGGGGATGATCTCCACCTCCTGCAACCGGTCGTCCGAGAGCTGGGAGGAGATGTTGAAGCGGCGGATCGAATCGACCTCGTCGCCGAAGAAATCCAGTCGGTAGGGTTTGCTCTCCGAGTAGGAGAAGACGTCGACGATGCCGCCCCGCAGCGAATAGTGGCCCGGCTCGTAGACGAAATCCACCTGCGAGAATCCCCCCTCGACGAGCCGGCGCTCCAGCTCCGTGATCGGGAGCTTGTCGCCCACCCGCACCCGGATGGTCTGCTCGGTGAGCTCGCCCGCCTCGACGACCCGCTCGGCCAGCGCCTCGGGCCAGGTGCAGAGCACCGTATAGCCGCTCTTCGGCCGGCTGCGGAGGGCATTGAGGGCCGCTGTGCGCTGCACGACGCCCTGCGCATCCTCCTGCCCGTAGGCAATCGACCGTTTGTAGGCCGATGGAAAGAAGTGGACCGACTCCTCGTCCGCGAGTGCATAGAGGTCGTTCATCAGATAGGCGGCCGCATCGCGGTCCTCCGCCACGAAGATATGGACTCCGCGGAGCCGTTCGACCGCCGCCGCCGCATACGACGAAAGAGCGCCCCCGACCATCTCCTGCAGATGGAGGGTTGCGCTCCCGTTTTTCAGTTCGCGGCACAACTGCCCGAGTGTCCGGGCCTCGCGGACGAGGCCGAGAATCTGTTCGCTCGCCGTCATGGTTCGCTAAATCAGCGAATTGCCTTTTTTATCCAGATAGTGTATATCGATGATACCCACGCTCTGGTCGGCCGTGATGCGCAGATTCACCTTGTAGCGCCACATCCAGCGCAGGCGGTGCGACCAGAGGCCGTGTTTGAGGAAAGTGGACACGTAGGGGCTCACGCGCAGTTCGATGAACTTGTGGCCGCGGTCCTGCGTGAGGAACGAGATCTGATTCTCGATCTTCTTGTCCAGCAGCACCGTGGGCTGGATCTTGCCCGTTCCGTTGCAGGTCGGGCAGACGTCCGTCACGTCCTGGACCGGAACGGGGCGCACCCGCTGGCGGGTGATCTGCATCAGTCCGAACTTAGTCAGCGGCAGCACGGTATGCTTCGCCTTGTCGGTCGCCATCAGTTTCGTCATCTCGTCATAGAGCAGCTGGCGGTTCTGCGCCTTGTGCAGGTCGATGAAATCGATGATGACGATGCCGCCCAGGTCGCGCAGGCGCAGCTGGCGGGCGATCTCCTTCGCCGCGGCCAGGTTCACGTCCATGGCGGTCTGCTCCTGGTTGTCCTCGGCCTTGGTGCGGTTGCCCGAGTTGACGTCGATGACGTTCATCGCCTCGGTGTGCTCGATAATCAGGTAGGCGCCGCGGCGCAGCGACACGTATTTCGCGAAGAGGGACTTGATCTGCTTCGAGATGTCGAAGTTGTCGAAGATGGGGACATTGCCCTTGTAGAGCTTGACGATCTTCTCGCTCTCGGGCTCGATCACCCGGATGTAGTTGCGGATCTCGTTGAACATCGCCTCGTCGTTCACGACGATCTGCGAGAAGGAGCCGTTCAGCGTGTCGCGGATGATGGTGTTGGCGCGCGTCAGCTCGCTCATCACCTGCGCAGGCGCCTCCTTCTTGCGGATGTTCTGAATGGTCTTGCGCCACCGGTCGACCAGCGTGAGGATATCCTGCTCGATATCCGCATCCTTGGCCTCCATGGCCGCCGTGCGGATGATGACGCCGAAATTCTTGGGCAACACGGCGGCGGCGATTCGCTTCAGCCGCTTCTTCTCCTCGTTCGAGCGGATCTTCTGCGAAAGGAAGACCTTCGACGAGAAGGGCACCAGCACGACGTTGCGGCCGGCCAGCGAGATGTCGGCCGTCAGACGGGGCCCTTTGGTCGAAATGGCCTCCTTGGCCACCTGCACCAGAACAGTCTGCCCCACCTGCAGATAGTTGCCGATCTTGCCGTCCTTCTCGACCGGCTCCTCCAGTTTCATGGTCTCCAGCCGCAGGCCCCGCTTTCCGGGCTGTATGCTCGACACCAGTTTGTCGAGCGAGGGGAACTGCTGGCCCAGATCGAGGTAGTGGATGAAGGCATCCTTCTCGTGTCCGATGTTCACGAAGGCGGCATTCAGACCGGGCATGATCTTGCGGACCTTGCCCAGATAGATGTCCCCCACGGCGAAGCCCGTCTGACACTGCTCCTTGTTGAGCTCCACCAGCACCTTGTCTTCGCATTGCGCGATGGTGATCTCGGCCGGAGTTACGTTTACGATTAGTTCTCTGTTCATATATTTTTTCACGATGCCGGCCCCGAACGGGGCTGCAACGGAGCTAAAAAGACACGGTAAAAACCCTGGAAACGGCTCTTCTGCAACCGGTTCCGGGCATCGGTTTCATTGTTCGGGAGTGCCGGTCCGGTCCGTTTCGCGGAGGGGCATGCTCCCGGATTTTCTTAAATAGGTAAAGCTAAAAGAGCACGGAAGCCCCTTTAGCTTTATCTATCGCTTGCATATAACGCGATGCGCTACCTACTTCTTCTTATGACGATTCTTGCGCAGACGCTTCTTGCGCTTGTGGGTAGCCATCTTATGACGCTTGTGCTTTTTTCCGTTTGGCATAACAATGACGTTTTACAGGTTTGACTTCGATTTATTTTACCTTCGCAACGAAGCTCTTCGCAGGCTTGAATGCGGGGATATTGTGCTCGGGGATAGTAATGGTGGTGCCCTTGAGAATGTTGCGGGCTACCTTCTGGGCGCGCTTCTTGACGATGAAGCTACCGAAACCGCGAAGGAAAACGTCGTTGCCCTGGATCAGGGAACCTTTCACGCTCTCCATGAAAGCCTCAACAACCGTCTGGACCTGCACTTTCTCGATGCCGGTGCTTTTAGCGATCTCGCTAACGATATCTGCCTTTGTCATATCAGTTAAAAATTATTTGGTTAATTAAACATCCGTCCTTATCAAGTGTTCGCTCCTGATCTCTCTATCCTCTGCTACCGGGACTTTCCATCCGTCATCTCCACTTAAATCGGATCGGGAGTGCAAATATACGGTTTATTTCATTATTTCACAATAAACTGACATTTTTTTTCTTTTTTTCAACCGACCCTCCCGCAAATTTCGCGCAAAAGCCATGGCTGTCATTAAACAATTATCGATCAAAAAGTTATACCTTCAGACCCGGACGATCGTTTTCCGCACGCGCATTTTGAGGGCGGCGAGGGCAATAAAACGGCCGGAATCGCATTATAAGTATGGAATAGGGGTCCGTTCCGCCGCCTGCGGAGGCAGAATCGATTTGGCGGTTTGAAATTTGAAGCGTACCTTTGTTGTAACGAATAACCGCCGGAGACGGTCCGGCAGACGACGCGATTTTTATGGTAAAGATTCTTTGGGTCGACGACGAAGTCGAATTATTGAAGCCCCACGTCCTTTTCCTGAAGGCCAAGGGCTACGAGGTAGCCACCTGCAACAACGGTTACGACGCCATCGACATGGCGGCGGAGGAGTCCTACGATCTGATTATCCTGGACGAGATGATGCCGGGCATGACCGGGCTGGAGACGCTGCCCCGGATCAAGGAGATCCGCCCCACCACGCCGGTCATCATGGTAACCAAGAGCGAGGAGGAGAACATCATGGACAAGGCCGTCGGCTCGAAGATCGCGGACTACCTCATCAAGCCCGTCAACCCCAACCAGGTGCTGCTCTCCATCAAGAAGAACGTGCACTCCCAGCAGCTCGTGACCGAGCAGACCGCAGCCGACTACCGGGCCGAGTTCGGCCGCCTGAGCACCTCGGTGCAGATGGCCTCCACCTTCGGCGACTGGTGCAACCTCTACCGGCGGCTGACGGGCTGGGAGATCGGGCTGGCCGAGACAGACGATCCGGGCCTGCGCGACGTACTGGTCTACCAGAAGAACGAAGCCAATCAGGAGTTCTCGAAGTTCGTCCGCCGCAACTACTACGACTGGATCAACAACCGCTCGAAGGACACCCCCGTGATGTCGCACACGCTGATGCGCACGAACGTCTTTCCGGTGGTCGACGCCCATCCGAAGACCACCCTGCTGCTGATCGACAACTTCCGCTACGACCAGTGGCGCTCCATCTCGTCGCTGCTGCGGGGCTATTACGACGTGGCGCTCGACGACTTCTACTGCGCCATCCTCCCCACGGCGACGCAGTACGCCCGCAACGCCGTCTTCGCCGGTCTGATGCCGCGCGCCATCGACAAGCTGATGCCCCGGAAATGGCTCAACGACAACGAGGAGGGGGGCAAGAACCAATACGAGGAGCATTTCCTCCAGCGCCTGATGGCCCAGAACGGCAAGAACTACAAATACACCTTCGACAAGCTGGTGCGCCCCGAGGCGGGCCGCAAGCTGGTCGAGAACATCCGCCGCATCTACGACGCCGACTTCTCGGTGATCGTCTACAACTTTCTGGACATCCTCTCCCACGCCCGCACCGAGACGGACATCATCCGCGAACTGACCGAGGACGAGGCTTCGTTCCGCTCGCTGACCCGTTCGTGGTTCGAGCACTCCGACCTCTTCACCCTGCTCAAGCTGCTCGCCGAGCGGGGCCACACGGTCATCATCACCTCCGACCACGGCACCATCCGCGTGGACAACCCCGTGCGGGTGACGGGCGACCGCGAGACCTCGGCCAACCTGCGCTACAAGACGGGCCGCAACCTGGCCTACAACTCGCGCGAGGTCTACGAGGTGACGCGGCCCGAAGACATCCAGCTGCCGTCGAGCAACCTGACCTCCAGCTACATCTTCGCCTACAACCGCGATTTTCTGGTCTACAACAACGACGCGAACCGTTACATCCGCTACTACCGCAACACGTTCCAGCACGGCGGCATCTCGATGGAGGAGATGATCGTGCCCTACATCGTGCTGTCGCCCAAGCGGTAAAGGCCGCAAGAGCGGCCTGACAATGCACAATGCACGATGCACAATTGTCTGTCATGTTGAGCGGAGGGCGAAGCCTCTCCCTGTCACCTTGAGCGGAGCGATAGCGGAGTCGAAAGGTCTCGACCTATCGGCGCATTCACCCTCACGACCCATCCCCGCAGTGCGCAGCCAGCGAAGGACGAACGATTAAGTGCAGTCCTTCGCCCGGGATGGCTGCGGACTGCCGGCGCAAAGCGCCGATTCGACCAGCTGAAACCCTCGGAAAAACCGAAATGACAACTTTTTTTGCAAAAAAAGTCATTTTATTATTGCAATCAGAAAAATTTGTACTATTTTTGAATCGCGATCCGCCGATAGGCGGGCGCCTTCGTTCAAACGAAATCTTGGAGGATTTTAGAACAACGAAGTGAATAGCAGCCCGACGGGTCGTGTACCCCACGCCCCGGATGTGGTTTAACACTCCTACTACCTGCGGGCGTGGGCATTTTTGCTTGCATTGTTCAGGGTTTCCTCCAAGTACCTCGTTTGAGTGTAAGCGCCCATTGCTCGCCTTTTTTTAGCTCGGCGGGTCGCATAACTTGAAAAACGAAAAGTTATGTTACTTTTGCAGTCGAGAACGGTTCCGTAGAACCGACATATATCTAAAGGTTAGGACAACCTTTATACCATACTGTAAACTCGCAACTATTATGTAAATAATAGGTTTTCTCTGGTATAAACGATGTCTGAACCCTATGTCATGTCTGCGGCTTTATGCCGCAGGCGGACTGGGGCGCAGGGCAGTTTACCAGAGAAGGCTTGCGAGGCCGACAGTATGGGGCTGCTTCTGCGCCTCTTCTTTTTTATAGGCGCAATCAAAAAAACAAACACCCCAACCGTTATGCGCCGGCATCGAGAAGACATATTCCATACGACTTGCACAGCCTGCAAGGATCTCGACCGTCGGGGTGACAATTTCTCTGTCACCTTGAGCGGAGCGTCAGCGGAGTCGAAAGGTCTCGAGTTCGCCGAACATGCGCCGGTGCGATTCGTACGGATTTACGCCAATCCACCCTCGGGACCCCTCGACTGCGCTCGGGATGACAGTCTTTGCTGTCATGTTGAGCGGAGCGATAGCGAAGTCGAAACATCTCGACTTGACGGAACATTCACCTTCTCGAACCATACACGCAATGCGCAGAACGCCGAAACGAACATAAATGACCGGTCCCGGTGCAGCATAATACCAAGATTGGAAAGAGGAACGCCAGCCGTCGATGGCTTCGTAACATATCACTCTACATTTAGTAGCCTCGACGGCGGTGCGTTCCACCCTTTGAGAGCCATACTTCACACGAATGGCCGGCATGCCCTCATCTTATCAGCCATCCCTGGCGGGCATGCCATTTTCGAAAATTCATCCACCCTATATATCGGAACGTCCGCCGAAGAAGTTCTGTGCGCAAGGATTGAGTGCTTGGCATCGGCGGAACGTTCCCCCTTTTATCACACATTTGGGGAGGCATGCCCGCTCTGGGCATGCCGTTTTAACCGCGCGTTTCCATGACGGACGGCCTCTGAACGGATTTCTTATCATTTCTTTTTCTGGTAGCACAGCTCTTCGATCCGTTCATGTCGTCCGACTTCTTTTCACAGCAAGCCCCGCCCAAACCGCAAGTCGGAATTATTCATGATTTTTATATTTATATGCGGTCGACGGCGGGGCTTGGCTGTTTCTGCGGGGGTGAAATGCAGGGAAACTTGCTTTTGCCCCCGCTTATTCCTATCTTTGCCGCAAGTAACCAATCTTTAGGAATCGCATGACACTGCACATCGACTCGCTGAACGAACTGCCCGAGGTGGCGGATGCGGTGATCGAAGCGCTCGACGGGCGCTCGGTCGTCGTTTTCCGGGGGGAGATGGGGGCCGGAAAGACCACCCTCATCCGCGAGATTCTGGCCCGGCTCGGCTCGGAAGACAACGTAACCAGCCCCACCTTCGCCATCGTCAACCAATACACGACCGCCGACTGCCGGCCGGTCTATCACTTCGACTTCTACCGGATCGACCGCATCGAGGAGGCTTACGACTTCGGATACGAAGAGTACTTCTACTCGGGCGACCTCTGTCTGGTGGAGTGGCCCGAGAAGATCGAGGAGCTGCTCCCCGACGACGTGATGACCGTCCGCATCACGGCCGACACGGAGGAGGAGCGCACGTTCCGGATCGACTGATACTCCCCAACCCGAATCGCAACCCTTAACAGAAAATACCCATGCAGGAATATCAATCCAAACAACAACAGATTCTCCGGCCGGCCGAAATGATCTTCGAGGCGATCAGCCGTTTCGACCGGCTCACCCCCGCCCTGGCCGACAAGGTGGAGGAGTGGCAGGCCACCGAAGACACCTGCTCGTTCAAGGCCAAAGGATTCACCGTCAAGCTCCGCATTACGGACCGGGTCGCCCCCAAACACGTCAAGGTCGAGGGCGACGGCGTGCCGATGGACTTCGCCTTCTGGATCCAGCTGCACCCCGTATCGGAGACCGACACCCGGATGCGGCTGGTGCTGCACGCCGAGCTGAACATGATGCTGAAGATGATGATCGGCTCCAAATTGCAGGGAGCCCTCGACCAGATCGCCGAAGGGATGGCTAAGGCCTTCAACGGAGCACCGATGTTCTGACGGAGAAACAAGCGCGGCATGGATTTTCGTCCATGCCGCTTTTTCATTCATTTCCTGCGGTTCGCAAGGGTTCGCGCCGATCGCCCGGGGGATCATTCGCGGTCTTTCGCCTCGAACACCGTCCGGATGGTCGGGTAGCTGGCCTTCAGGAACTCCCCGGCCTCTTCGGCGGTGCACCAGCGGGCCTGCACGATGCCCTCCTCGCGCTGCGGCTGCGGCTGCACGGGCTGCTGCACCCGCATCTCGTACCAGTAGGTCCGCTTCATCTCCCAGTGGTGGTTGAGCTCGTAGCAGTGGATGGTCGTGCAGAGCGGACGGACCAGTTCGTCGGCGCGCACGCCGGTCTCCTCCTCCACCTCGCGCAAGGCACACTCCTCCAGCGTCTCGCCGGGCTCCAGATGGCCCTTGGGCAGGTCCCAGCGGCCGTTGCGGCGAATCATCAGCATGCGCTCCGCAGGGTCGACCACGATGCCCCCGGCGGCCGCGACGGGGCGGAACGCCTGCGAAAAAGCGGCGAAAGAGGCGTCGGGATCGGCACTCGACACGGTGAGCGCATTGGATGTTTCGAAAAATTTGAGTATCTTCGCTCGCGTGATCGGCTCTTCGACGACCACGCCCTCGACCGGATCGGACAGATGTCTGAAGAACAGAGACTTGTCCGCAAAGTAGATGGCATGATTCATGGCAAGGAGATTTTACTGCTGCAAAAATACGCATAATTGAAGTTAAACCGACAGAAACGATGAAAAAAATCCTACTCTCTATGGCTATTTTAGCGTTGGGCGCCGCGGGATGCGACAAGCGTCCCCAGCCGCTCGAAATCGACAACGCCCTCACGCGCACGGAGATGGAGGCGGGCATCCTGACCCCCGAGGTGATGTGGAAGATGCGCCGCGCCGGCTCCTCCTCGCTCTCGCCCGACGGCTCCGTGCTGCTCTACGCCGTCACCGACTACAACATGCAGGAGAACCGCGGCGTGACCTCGATCTACACCCAGTCGCTCGCCGACAAGAGCGTCCGCCGGCTGACCGACGGATCGTCGAACAACCTCTCCCCGCAGTGGAGCGCCGACGGCGGCAGGATCTACTTCCTCTCCGACCGCAGCGGGTCGATGCAGGTATGGGCCATGACGCCCGACGGACAAAACCCCGAGCAGGTCACCGGCAACGAGGACGGCGGCACCGACATCGAGGGCTTCGGCATCAGCCCCGACGGGGGACATATCTGGTGGGTGCAGAGTTGTCACACGGCCGACCTCCGGTCCAAAGAGATCCACCCCGACCTGCCCCACTCCCGGGCCCGCATCTACGACGACCTGATGGTCCGCCACTGGGACTACTGGGACGAGGGCGACTACCGTCACATCTTCATCGCCGGGCTCAACGGCGGCAAGGCGGCGGCCGGCACCGACATCATGCCCGAGGCCCGCTGGGACGCTCCGCTGGCCCCCTACTTCGACATGGCCGAAATCGCCTGGTCGCCCGACGGCCGCAAGCTGGCCTACACCTGCAAGCCGCTGACCGGCGCTGCCTACGCCGTCTCGACCGACTCGGACATCTACGTCTACGACCTGGAGACACAGCAGACGACGAACATCTGCAAGGACAATGCGCAGGGCTACCCGATGGTCGGCTACGACAAATACCCCGTCTGGTCGCCCGACGGCCGCAGGCTGGCCTTCCGCTCGATGGAGCGCCCCGGCAACGAATCGGACAAGGAGCGCCTGTTCGTCTACGACTTCGAGACGGGGCTGATGCAGTATCTCACGGCCCGCTTCGACTACAACGCCATGAACACCGTCTGGGAGGACGACGACCACCTGCTCTTCATCGCCCCGATCGAGGCCACCCACCAGATCTGCCGGGTCGACGTGCCCGACCCGCGTCTGCGCAGCCTCCCCATCGTGGAGGTGCTCACCTCGGGCGACCACGACATCAACGCCTTCACGCTGGCCGGCGGACGGATCGCCGCCGAGGTCTGCACGATCTCGATGGCTACGGAGTTCTACACCGTCGACCCCGCCGACGGACGCATGGAGCGGCTGTCGGAGATCAACGGCGAGATATACCGGCATATCCGCATGGGCGAGGTGCAGAAGCGCTGGGTTCCGACCTCCGACGGCAAGCGGATGCTCGCCTGGGTGATCCTGCCGCCCGACTTCGACCCGGCGAAAAAGTATCCCACCCTGCTCTACTGCCAGGGCGGTCCGCAGAGCGTCGTCTCGCAGTTCTGGAGCTACCGCTGGAATTTCCAGCTGATGGCCGCACAGGGTTACATCGTCGTGGCGCCCAACCGCCGCGGCCTGCCGTCGTTCGGTCAGGAGTGGCTCGACCAGATCTCGGGCGACTACTCGGGCCAGAACATCCGCGACTATCTCGCGGCCATCGACGACGTGGCACGCGAGCCCTGGGTCGACGAGACCCGTATGGGTTGCGTGGGAGCCTCCTACGGCGGCTACTCGGTCTTCTTCCTGGCCGGCAACCACGAGAAGCGGTTCAAGGCCTTCATCGCCCACTGCGGCATCTTCGATTTCGACTCGATGTACGGCGAGACCGAGGAGCTGTGGTTCGTGAACAACGACTACGGCGGCTCCTACTGGGACCGCTCGAACGCCACGGCGATGCACTCCTACGCCAACTCGCCCCACAAGTACGTCGACAAGTGGGACACCCCGATCATGATCGTCACCGGCGAGAAGGACTACCGCATCCCCTACACCCAGTCGCTCGAGGCCTTCACGGCCGCCCGCATGCGGGGGCTGGACGCCCGTCTGGTCTCCTTCGAAAACGAGGCGCACCAGGTCTTCAAACCCCAGAATTCGCTGGTCTGGAACCGCGAGTTCTTCGGCTGGCTGGACAAATACCTGAAATAGAGACCGGACCATGCACGCAAAAACGGGACGAACCTCCGGGTTTGTCCCGCTTTTTTTGGCATATCGGAGAAAATCGCTAACTTTGGCAAGATATTTTAACCGCAAAATCAATGAAAACGAACCTCATTCTTTCGACTATGACTGTTCTTACCGGTCTCGCGACATCCTGCGGAGGCGACAAGCCGGCCGAAGCCGCCGACGCTCCGTGGATCGTCGACCGTTTCGACGACATCAAGGTGATCCGCTACGAAGTGCCCCGCTTCGAGGAGCTGCCCCTCGACGAGAAACTGCTGGTCTACTACCTGGCCGAGGCCGCCAAGTGCGGTCGCGACATCCTCTTCGACCAGAACTTCAAGTATAACCTCGCCGTGCGCCGCACGCTGGAGTGCGCCTACGAGAACTACGCCGGCGACCGCGAAAATCCCGAATGGAAAGCCCTGGAGAAGTATCTCAAGAAGGTATGGTTCGCCAACGGCATCCACCACCACTACTCGAACGACAAGTTCGTGCCGGAGTTCTCGCAACCCTATTTCGAGGCCGTCATCGCCTCGATTCCCGCCGAGAAGCTGGGCGAGCTCGCCGGCCTTCAAGGCGAGGTGGTCCGCTCGATCTTCGATCCCGCCTACGCGCAGACCCGCCTCAACCAGTCGGCGGGCGTCGACATGATAGCCGCCTCGGCCAACAACTACTACGGCGGGGAGCTGACACAGGAGGAGGTCGAGGCGTACTACACCGCCCGGACCGACGCGAACGATCCCGAGCCGATCTCCTACGGCCTGAACTCCCGGCTGGTGAAGGAGGCCGACGGCACCATCCGCGAAAAGGTGTGGAAAGTGGGCGGCCTCTACTCGCCCGCCATCGAGAAGATCGTCTACTGGCTCCGCAAGGCCGAATCGGTGGCCGCCGAGCCCCAGAAGTCGACCATCGCCTCGCTGATCAACTACTACGAGACGGGCGACCTGCGCGAGTTCGACCGCTACAACGTCATGTGGGTGAAGGACACCCTCTCGAACGTCGATTTCGTGAACGGCTTCATCGAGAACTACGGCGACCCGCTGGGCCGCAAGGCGTCGTGGGAGGCCAACGTGAACTTCCTCGACAAGGAGGCCTGCCGCCGCACGCAGATCATCTCCGAGAACGCGCAGTGGTTCGAGGACAACTCGCCCGTCGACCCCCGCTACAAGAAGAAGGTGGTGAAGGGAGTATCGGCCAAAGTGATTACCGTAGCCATGCTGGGCGGCGACTGCTACCCCGCCACCCCCATCGGCATCAACCTGCCCAACGCCGACTGGATCCGCAAGGAGTACGGCTCGAAGTCGGTAACCATCGACAACATCACCTACGCCTACGATCAGGCGGCCCACGGCAACGGTTTCCTGGAGGAGTTCATGCTCCGCGGCGAGGACCGCGCCCGCATCGAGCAGTACGGCAAACTGGCCGACGACCTGCACACCGACATCCACGAGTGCCTGGGCCACGGCTCGGGCCAGCTGGCTCCGGGCGTGAAGGGAAGCGAACTGCGCAGCTACGGCTCGACGCTCGAGGAGGCCCGCGCCGACCTTTTCGGGCTCTACTACCTGGGCGACCCGAAGCTCGTGGAGCTGGGGCTGATCCCCTCGCTCGACGTGGCGAAGGCCCAGTACGCAGAGTACGTCATGAACGGTCTGATGACCCAGCTGGCCCGCATCGAGCTGGGCAAGAACGTCGAGGAGTCGCACATGCGCAACCGCAAGCTGATCGCCGAGTGGTGCTATGAAAAGGGCAAGGAGGAGAAGGTGATCGAGTGGGTGAAAGAGAACGGCAAAACCTACATCGTCGTCAACGACTTCGAGAAGCTCCGCGAACTGTTCGGCGAGTTGCTCCGCGAGATGCAGCGCATCAAATCCGAGGGCGACTACGAGGCCGGCGCCGCCATCGTCGAGCAGTACGCCGTGAAGATCGATCCGGAGCTGCACGCCGAGGTGCTGGAGCGCTACCGCGCCCTGGGCATCGAGCCCTACGGCGGCTTCGTGAATCCCGAATACGAACTGATCGAACAGGAGGGCGAGATCGTCGACGTGAAGATCGTCTACCCGAACGACTACACGGGGCAGATGCTCGGATACTCGAAGAACTACTCGTTCCTGCCCACGCTGAACGATTGAATACCGGGCCTTCTCCGTCCGGTGAGCGGACGGAGAAGGCCCTAAAAACGAACGTCATGAAAAAATTCGGAGGCATACTCATTCTGCTGGCCGTCGTCGCACTGGCCGTCTTCTTCTATCTGCGTTTCTACTTCGTATTCGGCGAAGGGGTCAAGAGCGGAGAGCTGAACTACGTCGTCTACAAGGGCGTCCTCTTCAAGACCTACGAGGGCAAACTCATCCAGTCGGGCCTGCGTTCGAAAACCGCCGGCACGGTGCAGTCCTACGAGTTCGAATTCTCGGTCGAGAACCCCGAGTTGGGACGCCACCTGATGCTGATGCAGGGCGGCCAGACCATCGAGCTCCACTACAAGGAGTATTTCGGTGCCCTGCCCTGGCGCGGCTTCACGAAGTTCATCGTGGACAGCATCGTCACCAAACCCGTACAGCCGACCCTGTTCGAACGAAATCCGGACGTATTCCGTCCCGAACGCACCGCAGCCCCGGCAGAACCCGAGATACGGGGCACCGAAATCTGACGGATCGAGAGGAACCGACTAAAAGAGCGCAGCCGGAACGATACGCGCCTACTGCGCTCGAAATACAAAGCCGGGGTGTCAGACGCATGTCTGACACCCCGGCTTCACTATCGAACCGGATCAGAAGGGCAGATCGTCCAGCTCGTCGGCCGGCTGGGCCGGAGCCTGCGGAGCGGCCGGCTGCGGCGTATAGGCCGGTTGTGCGGGCTGCGCATAGGCGGGCTGTTGCGGCGCACCATATCCGGCTGCCGGCTGCGAATCGGCCGGAGCACTATCCTGACGACGCCCCAACAGGTTCATCGCATCGGCGAGAATCTCGGTCGTGTAGCGTTTGTTGCCGTCCTTGTCGGTCCACTCGCGGGTGCGCAGACGCCCCTCGATATAGATTTGGGACCCCTTGCGGACGAAACGGTCCACGACGTCGGCCAGTCCGCGCCACAACGTCACGGTATGCCACTCGGTATGCTCCTTCGTCGAATTGCTCTGACGGTCGAACAGCCGTTCGGTCGTCGCCAGACGGACCCGGGCTACCTTGGCTCCGGTCTCCAACGTGCGCACCTCGGGATCCATCCCGACGTTGCCCACCAAAATCACCTTGTTTACCATCTTTCCGCGCTTTACAAACCCTTGATCATCTCCCGGAACAGCAGGCCCATGTTCCTGCCGGCCTTCGCCCCCTGGCGCTGCACGTCCTCGTGATCGCCGATCTCGTCGCTCAATCCGCAATTCGTGATGACCGAGACGCCGAACACGGGAATCGACATGTGACGCGCCACGATCACCTCGGGCACGGTCGACATGCCGGCCGCATCGCCGCCGATCGCCTTGAAATAGCGATACTCGGCCTGCGTCTCGAACGTGGGACCCGTGCCGCCTACATAGACGCCATACTGGAGCTTGATCCCCTTTTCTGCGGCGATAGCCGTCGCACGGGCGCGCAGCTCCTTGTCGTAGCAGTTGTGCATGTCGGGAAAGCGGGGGCCGAGCTCCTCCATGTTCTTTCCGATCAGCGGATTGGGCATCAGGTTGATATGGTCGGTAATAATCATCAGGTCGCCCACCGAGAAAGAGGTGTTGATGCCTCCCGAGGCGTTCGACACGAACAGATATTCGATCCCCAGCAGCTTCATGACCCGCACGGGGAAAGTGACCTGCGTCATGGGATACCCCTCGTAGTAGTGGAAACGTCCCTGCATGGCGACCACCCGCCGGCCCTCGATCAGGCCGAAGATCAGGCGGCCCTTGTGGCCCTGTACCGTCGAAACGGGAAATCCGGGAATATCATGGTAGTCGAGCGAATGCTTCACCTCGATGCTCTCGGCGAAATCGCCCAGACCCGTCCCCAGGATGATGCCCACCTGGGGTTTGAATCCTTCGATGCGGCTTCGGATGAAGTCCGCGGTCTTCTTAATCTCCTCTAACATCTTTTTCCAGTTTATTTAACAGATCCGTCTCCGAATCCTCGATGAACGAAATATTGATCGGCAGGTAGTAGAGCCGCTCCCGCACGGCGGCGGGTATGCGATTGCTGTTCGCGAGCTTCACGGCATCCTTCTCCGTGGTGACGATCACGGCGTCGGGATAGCGCTCCGCCAGCCCGGCGAGCATCTTCATGTCGCGCACCTTATAGACATGGTGGTCGTCCAGCGCCACCCGTTCGATCACGTCGTAGGACTCCGCCAGCGAACGGTGGAAAGGCCCGGGGTTGCCGATGCCCGAGAGGGCCACCACGCGGCGGCCGCGCGCCGGCGGTCCGGCCGGCGCTGCATCGGGGAAAAGCGGGCGGGGCGAGAAGGACTCCATGCGGGTGAAGTAGATCTTCTGATAGGCCACCGTCAGCAGGTTCTTGTGGAGGAGCCTCCGGTCGATGGGGGTCATGTTCTCGGGACACTTCGTCACCACGAAGTAGTGCGCCCGGTGCAGCTGCTCCACCTCGTCGCGCAGCGACCCGTAGGGAAGGAAATGGTCCTCCTGCGGCGGACGGGTGGCGTCGATCATCATCACGTTGACCTTCGGGGTGACATAGCGGTGCTGGAATCCGTCGTCCAGCACGATCAGGTCGACGTCGGGATGCTCCTGCCGGATGCGGCGGATGCCGTCGGCCCGCTTCTCGCAGACCACGACCACCGTATCGGGAAACTTGAGCTTGATCTGGAGCGGTTCGTCGCCCACGTCGCGGTAGTGCGAATCGGTCCGCACCTCCAGATACCCTTTCGTGCGCCTTCCGTAGCCGCGCGAGAGCAGGGCCACGCGGTGATTCTTGGCCATGTAGCCGATAATCATCTCGGCCATCGGGGTCTTGCCCGTACCGCCCACGGTAATGTTGCCCACGCAGATGATCGGCACGTCGAACTTCTCGCTCTTGAACAGGCCGGCATCGAACAGGTAGTTCCTCAGGTGAACCACCCATCCGTAGATCCAGGACGCGGGAACGAGCAGGTATCGCAGCATAGACGACGTGTTAATCCGATTATAATACTTTTCAAAGGTAGCCATAAAACACCGAACCGCCAAACATTCCGCACAAAAGTTGCACCGAAGCGGAGTTTCGGCGAAAAGAAGACGAAATCCGTTCGTCGAAAACCCGTGCGCGATACCCGATGTTTCCCGTTTTTTTCGTAACTTTGGTCCATCTATGAGAAGTTTATTCCACCTACTGCTGTGCGCCGCGGCCGCCCTTGCGGCCGGCTGCGCGGAGGGCGGGCGCACCGACGAACAGACGCCGGTCGAAGAGGCCCCCAAAAACCTGGTTTACGGCATCGATGCCGACAACTATCGCCTCGAGCGGGGCGAGGTGCAGCACGGCGAGACGCTGGGCCGGATCCTGAACCGCTTCGGCGTCTCTCCCGTCGCCGTCGACCGGCTGGACCGCAAGGCCGCCGGCATCTGGCCCCTGAGGAACATCCGGGCCGGACACGCCTACACCGCCTTCATCCACGAGGATTCGCTCCACACGCCCCACCTGGACTACCTGGCCTACGAGCGCAACCCGTCGCAATACGTCCTTTTCGGCTTCCACAACGACACGCCGGGAGTCGACTCCGTGTCGGTCACGCTGGGCGAGCGGGAGTTCGAGATCCGCCGTCAGAAGCGGAGCGCCGTGATCGAGTCGTCGCTGTGGAACGCCATGACCGACGGCGACATGCCCTATTCGCTGGCCGCCGAGGTGGAGGACATCTACCAGTGGACCATCTCCTTCTTCAACGTCCAGAAGGGCGACAGCTTCACGGTGATCTACGACGAGAAGTTCATCGACACCCTCTCGGTGGGGGTCGGCCGCATCTGGGGCGTGAAGTTCACCCACTTCGGCAAGGACTACTACGCCATTCCCTTCCGCCAGAACAAGCGGGTGGAGTATTGGGAGGCCGACGGCTCGTCGCTGCGCAAGCAGATGCTCAAGGCACCGCTGAAGTACACGCGCGTCAGCTCGAAGTTCACCTACTCCCGCCGGCATCCCATCTACAAGACGGTCCGGCCCCACACGGGCGTCGACTTTGCCGCACCGAAAGGCACTCCGGTGGTCGCTGTGGCCGACGGAGTGGTGACCTTCAAGGGCTGGGGCGGAGGCGGCGGCAACACGCTCAAGATCAAACATGCCGGAAACATGATGACCGGCTATCTGCACCTGAGCGGCTATGCCAAGGGCATCCGTCAGGGCTCGCACGTCGCCCAGGGCCAGCTGATCGGCTACGTGGGCAGCACGGGCGCTTCGACGGGCCCCCACCTCGACTACCGCGTATGGCGCAACGGCAAGCCCATCGACCCGCTCAAGATTCCGCAGGAGCCCTCCGAACCCGTCAGCGACAGGAACCGCGCCGCCTTCGACTACGTGAAAGCGAAGGTGATGGCCGAACTGGACGGTACGGTGACCGACGAGGAGCGGCTGACGCTGCGCGACACCGTGGCCTTCGATTCGACGGCTCCCGCCGTACCCGACAATCGGACCGCAGAGACCCAGACGCATGGAGACGACCGCCCATAACTCCATCGACGAGCGGATCGTCCGCTTCATCGGCCGTCACCACGTGCTGACCCTCGCCACCTCGGACGACGAAGGGCTCTGGTGCTCGAACCTCTTCTACGCCTACGACAAGACCGAAGGACGGTTCCTCTTCAGCTCCGGAGACGACACCCGGCATGCCCGACAGATGCGTGCGAACCCGCACATCGCGGCGTCGGTCGTACTGGAGACCCGGCTGGTGGGCCGGGTGCAGGGGCTGCAAATCGCCGGCACGGCGGAACCGGCCGACGACGCGGGCCGGAGAATCTACCTGAAACGGTTCCCCTATGCGGCCGTCATGGAGCTGCAGCTCTGGCAGCTGCGGCCGAGCCAACTGAAATTGACCGACAACACCCTCGGATTCGGAAAAAAACTGATATGGAAACGACTTTGAACACCGGTGTCATCATCGTGGCCGGAGGCTCCGGCCGACGCATGGGGAGCACGATACCCAAACAATTCCTGCTGCTGAACGGTCTGCCCGTACTGGCCCGCACGATCAACCGCTTCGCCGAGGCTCTGCCCGGATCGCCCGTCGCGGTGGTCCTGCCGGCCTCGCAGATCGATTTCTGGCGCAACCTCTCCGCCCGCTTTCCCGTTGCGCGGCACCTGCTCGCCGTGGGGGGCGAGGAGCGGTTCCACTCCGTGCGGGCCGGCCTGCGGAGCCTGCTGGAGTCGGGCGAAGGAGTGGAGTTCGTCGCCGTGCACGACGGAGTGCGCCCGCTCGCTTCGACGGAGATGATCCTCCGCACGCTGGAGTGCGCCCGCACCTGCGGAGCCGCCGTTCCGGTCGTCGAGGCGACCGACTCCTACCGCCGCATCACGCCCGACGGCTCCGAAATCATCGACCGCCGCACGCTGCGTCGCGTGCAGACCCCGCAGATTTTCCGCACCGACTGGCTGCGCAAGGGGTACGAACAGCCCTACGACCCCGCCTTCACCGACGACGCTTCGGTCGTGGAGCAGGCGGGCCTGCCCATAGCGCTCTGCGAGGGCGAACCGGCCAACCTGAAGATCACCACCCGGTACGACCTGACCGTGGCGACCGCCCTGCTCGATGCGCAGGCGGCCGACGACGCACCCGAAACACCTGCCGGCCATGAATGAAAGAGTTTTCCGATTCCGGTTCAGCCGCCGGGTATGGATGCTGTCGATGGTCTATCTCATCGCCTTCGCCCTGCTGGCCTACGCCCTCTACCGGCTCTACGAGGGGGATTATCTCTCGGCCTGGTTCTCCTCGTGCATCGTGGCACTGCTGGCCCTGATGTCGCTCTCCATCCCGCGCCGGATCCGGATCGACGACAAGCGGCTCCGGGTGGACTGCCTGCTGGACATGACCGAAATTCCGCTCGGCGAGATTGCCTCGGTGCGCCGCGTGGAGCCCAGCGAGATGAAGGGCATCGTCCCCCTCTTCGGCGGCTTCGGATTTTTCGGCTACTACGGTCACTACCTGGATGTCGTTCAGGTGGAGCGCGTGAAGCTCTACGCCACGGAGTGGAACCGCTTCGTCGAGATCACCGACATCTACGAAGACCGGCTCTATCTCTCCTGCTCAGAACCCGACGAACTGGTCGCCGTACTGAACGAGCGGATCGCCAGACAGTCCGCAGAGAGTGTGTCGCAAGGGTGAATATTCGGCCCCGTCGAGATGTTTCGACTGCGGAGCTACGCTCCTCCGCTCAACATGACAATTTAGTCACCCCGAACGTAGTCGAGGGGTCCCGACGGCTGTTTTAGCGGGAGCCTTTGCGGATCGTAATGGTGAATGTTCCGGTATGTCGAGACCTTTCGACTGCGGGCTTCGCCCTCCGCTCAAGGTGACATTTTTTTGTCATTCCGAGCGAAGCCGAGGAATCTCGACGCTGCACGGCGCACACCTTTCTGAAACCGCAAGACATCGCATCCCGGATAAGTCCGGCGTCTTACGCCGGCAGTCCGCAGCCACCCCCGGCGAAGGACTGCAATAAATCTGGTCCTTCGCTGGCTGCGAACTGCGAGGGTATTTCGACTGCACACCTACCCCCGTGACAATTAAAAACGAGCAACCGGGGACGATCCCGATTGCTCATCGAACTACATTTCGCCTCCTTAATCTCTGTCGATGAAGAAGAGCGGAATATTGGCTAAAAAGAGGTCCTTTCCGTTGAGCTCGGCCCGGTGTTCGATCAGCGCCGAGAGCTTCACGTCGCCGATCAGGTAGTTGCACTCGGAGCTGAAATACTGCTCGTGAATTGTCTCGAAGGGGAGAATCGCGGGCACCGGAGTATCGGTGTAGCGGGCATAGATCCGCAGCAGGATATCGGTCGTATAGGCAGGCCGGTCCGCGTAGTTCATCTTCTTGTATTCGTAGCGGTAGTCGTGCTGACGCGCCATGATGTCGCTCAGGATCGACGACGCGGTGGGCAGGCTACCCGCCCCCTTGCCGAACATGAACTGCCGGTCGTAGCACTCGCCGCGGATCACCACGCCGTTGTACTCGTCGTCGACGCTGTAGATATACTTCTTCGGCGAGACGAACTCGGGCATGACGAACATGGTAAACCGGTCCCCGGCCACCTTCACCACCTGGGCCACCAGCTTGATCTTCACCCGTTTCTCACGGGCGTAGCGGATGTCCGAGTCGTGAATGGTAGAGATGCCGTAGGTGAATATGTCGCGCGGATGGACGTAGACGCCCAGCGCATGCACGGTAATGATAACCAGTTTGAAAAGCGAGTCGTAGCCCTCGATGTCGAACGACGGGTCGCTCTCGGCGAATCCCAGCGCCTGAGCCTGCGCCAGCGCCTCGGCATAGGGGCACTGATGGTCGAAGACCCGCGAAAGGATGTAGTTCGACGAGCCGTTCAGAATACCCTTCACCTCCAGCAGCAGATCGTTGTCGTAGTACTCCTCCAGATTGCGGATCACGGGAATCGACCCGCACGAGGAGGCGTCGTAGAGCAGGGCCACTCCGTTGCGCTTCTGAATCTCGATCAGCTCCTGCAAGTGGTTCGCCAGCATGGCCTTGTTACCCGACACGACCGGGATTTTCCTCTCCAGCGCCGCCTTCACGATCCGGTAGGAGGCCTCGGCATCGTCGATCACCTCGACGATCAGGTCGATTGTGGGGTCGAGCAGAATCTCGTCGGCCGAATCGGTAAAGAACCGGCGGTCGATCTCCCCGGGACGCGGTTTGTCGAGCGAGCGGACGCAGATCTTCACGATCTCGGCATCCACATTCTTCGTGCGGCGCAGCACCTCGTAAATACCCTGTCCTACCACGCCGAAGCCGAACAGGCCGATTCTGATCTTTCCCATCGCCTACTCCTCCTTGATGCAGCGCACCTGCATGCCCTCGGCACGACGGGCCGCCAGATTGGGATCGAACGCGGAAAGGGCGGCATCGTCCGTATCCAGGTTGAAATAGAGCGCCGACGAGCGGTTGTCCGTCCCGGCCTTCGCGGTCCAGTAATAGCCGATCCAGGGCTTGGGGACCTCGCTCGTATTGACGTTCGTAATCAGACCGTTCAGCCAGCTGCGACGGCCGCCGCCCAGGAAAAAGAGGGTCTCGCTTCCGTTCGTGAGGTTCCAGCCGAACTGCTCCTCGAATGCGGCCGCTCCGGCCGAGCGGTCGTCGGCCACCTGCCAGCCGGTGAAGTCGGCCGCCACGCGCCACCCCTTAGGGCAGGGATCGTAAAGACTCTTCTCTGCGGCGGTCCAGAGCGTATCGTCGTGCGAGCGGTTCCAGTCGTAGCCGCTCTCCTCATTGCCCAGCAGGTAGACCAGCGGATGGCTGACGGCGTACTGTACGGTTCCGGTCTCGGCCGTCGTCTCCGCATAGTTCAGATAGACGCGCGACGACGTGGTAGCCCCGTACATGTCCGCATCGGCCGACGAGGCGCAATTATAGGCATAGGGACCGACGAAGGGGGTCATGCGGCCCCACTGGTAATAGGTTCCGTAGGAGCGGAGGATATCCGTATGCGAAGCGTGCGCCGCATGCTCGGCACCGAGGTTGCGGTCCATCCATCCGCCCACGGAGCGGGGTTCGGAGGTTGTCACCCACACGTGCCAGGTCCAGAGCACCGCACCGTTGCGGTCGTAAGCGGCGAAAAGCGCATTGCCGGGGGTGAGCTCGCCCTTCTCCTCGGGCACGTAGAAGCTCACCCGCCCCTCGCCCGCCTGCTGCGGGTAGAGAACGGTCCGCCCGGGGCTCTGCCAGACCAGACCGACCGACGCGACCGCAAGCGAACGGTCGCTCTCGCCCATCCGGTCGACGGGGAACGAGTAGCTTTTTCCGCCCCGGGTCACCACGTAGCAGTTCGACCGGGCGGCATCGAGCGGCTCGGGCTCGTCGCGGCTCACGTAGAGCGTAGCCGTCGCGGCATTGCCCGTAGGCGAATAGGCCGTCAGCGAGATGTTGCCCGAGCGGGCAGCCTCCTCCTCGTCCTCCCCTCCGTCGGCCGGCGAGGTGACCGTAACGAAACCCGCCGGATCGACAACCGCGATCCACCCCTTCGGAGCCCCGGTGACGGCCAGACCGGCCGCCTGCCAGGCCACGAAACCGACCGTTTCGGAGGTCGAGGGGGCGGCGATATAGAGAGCCGGCCGGGTAAAGGCTATGACGGGGGTAATGAACTCTTCCTCGTCGCTGCAGGCCGCCAGGCCGAACAACGAAACGAGAAGCAGGAGGCGGAGACTCCGCATGCGTGATGTCAGTTTATCCATAGGTTGCGCTACACAAAATTTCTGCAAATATACGGAAAGCGGCTTAAATAAACCCAACCCGAAGCGGAAATTTTGGCTGCGGGAACGAGATTTGCCTGCACGACAAACGAAAAAACCGAAAAATTAGTATATGGGAACGAAAACTTGCGAAACGAACAGGGCGAACGGCGCCGCCGCTCCCCGCATCGAGATCATGAAAGCCGGCCCCTATGCGGTCTACGGGGCACCGGAGCTGCATCTGCAAACCATCGAGACCGACGAGGCGGGCGTCGCACGCGACTTCCGGCCGGGCCGGAGCTTCGCCACCCGCCCCGAACCCGTCCACCTGTGCCGCTGCGGAGCTTCGAAAAACAAACCCTACTGCGACGGCTCCCACGGCAAGGCCGACTGGGATCCCGCTCTCACCGCTCCCCACGCGAGGCGGCCCGAGGAGGTCACCAGCTACGAGGGTCCGGGCGTCACCCTGCTCGACGACGAGCCCTACTGCGTGCTGGCCCGCTTCTGCGACGCCGGCGAGGGAATCTGGCAGGCGGTCGGCCACACCGACGACCCCGCGGTCCGGAAAGAGGTTCTCCGCGAGGCCGCCCTCTGCCCGGGCGGACGGCTGAAGGCCATCGACAAGGTAGAGGGGCGCGATCCGGTCGGGCGAAGGACGGAGCTGGGGCTGATCGAGGATCCGCGCATGCGGGCGAGCGGCGGCATCCGGGTCCTGGGCGCGATTCCGGTCATCGACCCCGAGGGCATTGCCTACGAGGTTCGCGACCGCGCGGTCCTCTGCCGCTGCGGGCAGTCGCACAACAAGCCCTGCTGCGACGGCACGCACCTGCGCGTACACTGGCAGGACGGACTGGCCGAGCCGGTCGCCGAGCTCGCCGAAGTCTGAAAACGCTGAGCCGCAGCAAGGGGCTGCCCGAAATCCGTCGGACAGCCCCCTTGCCTCTCCCTTCATTTAGAAGGTCACTCGTAGATCAGTTCGAAGTCGTCGAGCCACATCCGGCTCTTGGTCGATCCGCTGAAATAGTCGCCGTAACGCGATGCCGAGCAGACCACCAGCACATGGGTCGGACGAATATCCGTGGCGACGTACTCGATCGGGATAGTCACCTCGCGCCACTCGTCGACCGAATGGTCCAGGATCAGCTCCCCGTAGCCGACGACATCCTTGCCCCGGGGGTTGAAGAAGGAGCCCTTGTTGCGCGTGTCGATACAGATCGGCGAATCGTCGGTGCCGACCCGGATCGTCTCGCCGCGCTCCTCCGTCGTGCCGTACTCCTCCGCCGTCCAGGTACCCAGCGCGATGTAGATCGCACCGTTGTCCGGGCCGCCGATCTCCATCTGCGCACCCGCCGGCAGCGAGAGAATCCTGTCCACCGTGCCGCACTCGTACTTGAACCAGCACTTCAGGGCCGTAGGCCGCAGCGTGAAGGAGCGGCCGAAAGTGATGATGCCGTTCGTACCCGCATTGCGCACGTAGGTGCCCGTATAGAGATTTCCGGCGGCGAACTTGCCGATGCCGGCCACGTTGGCGTAGGTCGACTCCAGCAGAGCGGAGTAGCGCCCCGCCGAACCGGGCCGCACGTCGGTGCACTTGTCGGTGAGCACCGCGCCGCCCGCAATGGCGGCGCCGGGGTTGCCCGATCCCCAGAAGGGCGAAGCATCCGCCGGATAGGGGTAGACGATATCCTTCAGCAGGCACCACTCCTCCAGCCCGGCATTGGGCAGTTGGGCCACCCCTTCGGTCGTCACGCTCCGCGGCGCGGTCTCATCCTCGTTGCAGTAGGCCTTCACCTCGTAGGTCGTCTCGGGAACCGCGCGAAGCCGCGCCCGGAAAGTTCCGCCCTCGACCTGCACGTCGGGCACCTCGGTCCAGCTCTCCTCGCCCGCCCGCCGATAGCGGAATCCCATCTCGGCGCCGCTGAGGCCCGATCCGTAGAGCCAGATCACCCCGCTCCAGGCATCGGCAGCCGTCAGTGTCACGGTCACCTCGGTGGGAACGACATAGAGGTACCAGCGCTCCCGGATATCGCCGTGATATACGATATCCACGTAGCGCACGCTCTCGAACACGGTGAGCTCCTCGGCCGAGGGGGTCATGGTCGTGCACCCCTCGGGGCCCAGCTTCAGCGAAGTGACCTTCACCGCCGTCGGGTCGAACCCCTGCTCGGGGACGTAGACGCGGGCGATGCAGTTCTCCGTGTCCCACTCCGTCGCTCCGATCTGCCCCTCGACCGTAAAGCTGCGCGAAACGGTCTGCTCGGCGACGATCTGCCAGTCGTAGCGCTGATAGAGCGAGAGCGACACATAGAGCGGGGTGCGCAGGTCGAACGTACCGACCAGCGGCACCGAAGTCTGCGTCTGCGGATGGTTGAAGTCCGCGCGGGTGATGGTGACCCGGCGCAGGTCGATCCGTTCGTCGAGCCGGAGCGTCACGGTGCGTGCGGCCGGGTCGATGTCGTCGGGGCCCAGCGTGAAGCCCTCCCCTTCGAGCGCCGTGATCTCCAGCACCTCGACCGGATAGGGAATATCGTTGTCGATGCACCCCGTCGCGGCGAAGCCCCACAGAGCGATGAGCAGGTATGCGGTAAATCGTTTCATCTCTTATCTCTTTTTCTTATCCCAGAGGTGGATGGTCATGCCGATGTTGATATCGGCCAGGTTCAGCCGGAAACGCATCTTCGAAGCGTCTCGCGACCCGATCTTTTCTCCGGCGTCGTTCTTCTGCGTGACGTGCGAGTACTGGATGCCGCCCAGACCGAACGACAGCGTGCCGCAGACGTTGGGAAAGATATAGACCGCCACTCCCGGATTGAACGCCAGTTTCGCCTGAATATTGTTGCTGTTGTTATTCTTCGGCTCGTCGCCCGACTTATAGCTGAAGCGCGACGTGCCGGTCGAGAAGGATGCCTCCAGTTCGGCGAAGAGGCCGAAGCGGCCCTTCGCGTCGAGCCCCACGTAGGAGCGGTGGAAGAACGAGAAGGTGAAGTTGTCGCTCGTGAGGTCCATGTCCCCGAGCGACCCCGACAGATCGTTCTGCTCGCCCAGGTTGAAGCCCAGGTTGTCGAGCGAGGCGCTGATATGGCGGTAGCCGAACCGCACGCCCAGCATCTGGTTGTCGCGGTAAGCGTATCCGAAGAAAGGTTTCACGGTAGCGACCGTACCGTCGGCATCGATGTGCTCGAGGATGAGCAGGAAGTCGGTGTCGTCGCTCGAAAGCGTACCGTAGGAGGCGGTGAAGCCCATGGCGACCTCCCCCTTGTAGACGAACTTGTTCTTGCCGATCTCGCGGTCGATGCGCCGGCGCATGGGCAGAAAGCGGGTTTTCCGTTCGGGTCGTATCCGAACATCGGAGCGGTTCATCGCCTCCGACAGCATTTGCGAAATCGAAAGCGTATCGCCGGTTGAAGCCGGCAGCGAGTCGGCCCGAAGATCGGGGCAGTTCTCCGTCCGCGCCAAAAGCACGGCGGACGACAGCAGCAGGGCGAAAAGAAGCAGATATTTTCTCATAGTCAGCCGCATTTAGAGGTAAAAGGCCATGCCCAGGCCGATGGAGAAGATATTGACCTTGAAATTCAGGTTGCTGGAGGAGCGGTCGCCCGTCGTCACCTGGTTGTGGACTTGCCTGACGTGCGAATAGGAGAGACCCATCACACCCACGCTCACCTCGATCGCCATGTTGTTGGTCGCGAAGGCCACCAGACCGGGCGAGATGCCCAGACCGAACGAATAGCCCGATTCGTAGGTGCCGCGCACGGGCTGCCCCTCGGCGAACTTACCCTGAATGCCGCCTCCGGAGAGCTGCATGTCGGTGAAGATAGCGAAGCGCTTGCTGTGTCCCAGCGGGATGTAGTTGCGCCACGTCACGGCCCCTTCATAGCTGTGCCTGAGGACGTAATAGCCGTTCACGGTCAGGTTGACGCCCGTATCGGGATCGCCCATGCTTACGTCGGCGTTGTCCACGCGCAGCAGCGTCCGCGAATAGATGAAGCGGGCGCCGACGGCCATGTTGTCGCGAACCGCATAGGCCAGGAACGGACTGACGCGGAAGGTATAGCCCTCGGAGGCGATATCCTCGATAACCAGAAAGTTGTAGTCCCGGTTCGTATGGGTCGAGTAGGAGGCCGTACCGCCGAAAATCCACTGTCCACGGGGTACGAAGACATTGGATTTCGAGGTCAGGCCGCGCATCTGCCGCTTCTGGTTGACGGTCAGCGTATCGGGTGCGGATCGCACCTCCTGCGCCTCCGCCATCCCGGCCGCCGCCCCGCCGACGCAGAGCAGCGTCAGCAACAGGTTTCGGAAAAGTCTGCTCATAAAGAGTCTTTAAATTTTTATACAGGGGACGGACTCGGCGAAGCGCTCCGCCCCGATGCGGGAGCCCTCGCCGAATCCGTTCGTTCGTGTCAGTACACCCACTCGAAGTCGTCCACGTAGAGGACGTTCGACGAGCAGCCGCACATGTAGTCTCCGTAAGCGTTGGCCGAGCAGGAGATCACCAGCTTGTAGGCCTTCGACGGCTTGGCTGCGCGGTCGTAGAAGGAGAGGGGCAGTTCGACCTGAACCATCGAATCGCCTGCGGTCGGGCCGTCGATCCAGAGCGAGCCGTAGCCGATCACGTCGCCTTCGGTCACGCGCGGATCCCCGGGATACCACGAAGCCGGATCCCACATGCCGGTGGGGGCTGCCAGACCCGAGCTCACGCCGTGGCGGCTATCCCAATCGACGATGGCAACGAAAATACGCGCCTTGTCCTGCCCGCCCTTCGCAATGGGGTCGTTCCCGCTTTCATCCTTGTACTTGACTAAATTGACCGTGCCGATAGCGGCGTGGTACTTCAGACGCAGGGCCGTGGGGCGGGCCTTCCAGTCGTAGTCCACGCCGAAGCCCACCGTGCCCTGGGTTGAGGGCTTCACGAAGGTTCCCGTGAAGAGGTTGCCGGCCGCCAGCACGACGGCGCTCTGCGAAGCGAGGCGCGCGCAGTGCTCGCCGCCCTGTCCCGCGAAGGATTGCCAGGTGCAGAGGGTCGCCAGCTTCGAAAGACCCATGTAGTTGTTGTTTCCGCTGCCCCAGAAAGGCGCATCGCCGTTGTTGATGGAGAAGCACGACTCCGTGCCGTCCTCGAAACCGCCGTTGCGGATCGGCTGGTCGACCGCGGTCGAGAAGGTCGCCACGGCGCTCTTCTCCTCGCCGCCGATCACGGCCTTCGCCTCATAGAGAGCGTTTGCGAAGATACCGGTCGAGGGGTCGGGCCGCCATACCTCGCCGCCCGCTTCGTTCTGCGTCTCCGTCCATGCGGCGGCAACCGTCGCGGTGAAGGTCTCCCCGTCGGTGCGCACGGCCTCGTAGGCCTTCCACTCGCCGCCCGCGCGGCGCAGTTTCACCTGCACCGTCGTCACCGCCGGATCGTAGACCTTCACGCGGATGTCGCCCGTGTTGCTCCACAGATCGTAGTCTGCAGCCGTGGCGGGCACGATACCCTGCGTGGAGAATACGGCCGCAGCCTTTCCCGATCCGCCCTCCGTATCGGCCGCCGTGAAGAGCAGTTCGTGGTCGCCGCCCGCGTAGGCCGCGAAGAGTTCGTCGGTAAGGGCGACGATCCAGTTCTTGTCGTCGCTCCGGGTGAGCGTCACCCCGGCAGGAGCTGCGTTCACCAGGTCGTAAACGGTACCGTCCAACGTCATCGTCAGTCCGCTCAAGGGATTCGGCGATGTCAGCAGGATATTCCGCGCGGCCCCGAAAAACTTCTGGGGAGCCGAGAGGTCGAAATCCTCGCCCTTGAAGGTGGGCTCGGGACTGAAGATAATCACGTCGCCGCCGTTTTCGGGCTCGGGATCCACCACCGTCACGGTGAAGGAGAGCAGGCCGGCCGCATCCTCCGAGTAGGCAAAGTTCAGCGTATATTTACCGCCGGCTTTCACCTTCAGCGTACCCGTCTTCTCTACGGCACCCTTTTCCGCATGCGCGCCGGCGAATGTCCAGCTCAGCTCCGTATCGTCCGCAACGGGCAGGAAATAGCCCGTCGCCGACTCCGTGTAGGCCAGCACGTCGCCCCCCATCCGGACCTCGGTCCGGAAACCGGGCAGCAGGTTTTCAGCCACCGAGGCGGCGTAGTTCACCGCGACCGTGGCGTTCAGGGTCTTGCAGACCACCTCCACCGGGGTCAATTTCCCGGCCGTGACGACGAACTCCTCCCGGCCCTTGTAGCTTCGGTTCGTGAAGCTGGCGGCGCTCCGGTCGCCGGCCTCCACGTCGACCGAGTAGCTGCCCGCCAGCAGCTGCAAGGTCTCAGGCATCTCGTCGGTCGAGTCATAGCGGCGGATCAGCCCCTCCGGACCGTAGATCCGGATCGTGCAGTAGTCCATCGGATCGTATCCGCTCTCGACGCGGGTCTCGGTCATCACGCGCAGCGTCAATCCGCCTTCGCCCTGCGGAAAGTTTTCGGCGGGGAGCACCTCCTCGCTCTTCGCACACGAGGCGAAGAGCAGAGCGAGCAAGGCCGAAGCGTAAACAAGTATCTTTTTCATGATCCTATCCGTTATTGGTTGATAAGCAGTTGCAGCGTCTCCTCACCGGTCCGGCCGCTGTTGTCGGTGATGGAGAGCTTGAAGTTGGCATACCCCTTACCGCCGCCGGAGAGGCCGATCAGCATGCCCATGAACTGGGTGATGTCGAACGTATCGCCCGAAATGAAGGTCTGATCCTTCACCTGATCCTTGATGGGGAACAGATTGCCCAGGAACTCTTCGTAGGAGGGCTCGGGATTCACCAGGTCGAGATGGGAGGCCAGCCCGACGGAGGCCAGGTCGTCCGCAGTCAGCACGTCGGAGTCGATGTCCACGTAGAACTGCGCGATACCGGCCGGAGCCCGCACCTCGATCTTCACCTCGGTGGTTTCGTCAATGGACTGGGGGTGCCTGATATCGTTGCCGAGCCACTCGATGGTCGGGGCGCCCGACTCATCGCCGCCCTCGCCGCTCCTGTCCACCAGCAGCGAAAGGGTCTCCGTGCTGACGCGGTTCTCCGAGTCGGTGATCGTCAGTTCGAAGTCGTGCGTTCCATCGAATCCGTAGAGCATGCCGATCACGTTCTGGAGGTCAAACGGAACGGAGGTCTTGCCCTTCACGCCCGCACCGGTCGGGAATCCGATCATCTTCAGCGCCGTGTTCAGCTGGGGGTTCGACGCGGCCGTCACCTGGCAGAGATCGAAGTTCCGCTCGATGTTCATCTCCGCGAGCGAGGCCATGAAGGCATTGCTGGTGGAGCTGATCCCGACGACGAACGCCTGAATGGAGGCGCCGCCGCGGGCCGTTACGTCGATCACGAAGGGAATCGTGCAGTCTCCCTCCTCATTGAACATCGAAGCCTTGAGCCAGGTGGTCTCCGACAGATCGTGGCCCTCCCAGACGATCGAGGGAGCCAGCGGATCTTCGGGCTTCCCGTCGGGAATCGTCTCCTCGGCGATGCGGTACTGCGCCACGTCGACCACGATCTCCTCGTCGAGCGTCAGGGTCTCGATCACGATATCGAAGACCACGTTGCCCTCGTTGACATGCGGCATGTTGACCGTGATCTTGCGCCACTGCCCGGCCTTTACGCCCGGAATCGTGTGCGACATGGAGGAGGTCTTGCCGTTCAGGGTCAGCGACATGTCGATCACCATCGTATTTTCTGCGGCCGCCGCCTTGAAATAGGCGGCCCGCTGCTCCGTATAGGGGAACTCCATCCGGTTGGCCCCCACCGTGACGGAGGTTTTCGACCCCTCCTCCAGCAGACCCTTCAGATCGGCGTCGTAACCCACGGTCACCTTGATGTTGGCCAGCTTGCACTTGATGTCGTGAAGGGTCGTCGTCTTTCCCTTCACGATCGCGAAGGGCTGCACGGCGGCATAGACCGGGCTCTCCCACTCCAGTTCGGGCACGCTGCCCGACTCTACGGTCAGCCGGTAGCTGCCGGGCTTGAGGGAGATCGGCTCCGCAGGGCGGTCGCCGTAGGCGAAACTCATGACCGATGCCCCGGTCCTTTCGTCGATAATCCCGCAGAGGAACGTATCCACGTCGGGCACGTCGGCACGCACGATCTCGGCATCGGTGATGACCGTCAGGCCTCCCTCGCCGAAGGCCACGTAGCCCGCCTCGTCTCCGGCAACGGGCCCGGGTCCGCCGAACTCTATCTTTTCACTGACGCAGCCCGTCACGGCTCCGAGAGCCGCGAGGAGCGCGAATGCGTTTCGAATCAATTTTTTCATATGGCGTATGTTTTATTATTCGTCGGTCAGGATTCGGGGTTGAGTTCGGTATCGATCACCACCTCCTCGATGACCGTATCGTCCAGCGAGATCGTCACCGTCGCCTTGCCGGCCGTCGAGAGGTCGAACTTGTAGGTATAGCGATAGCGCGCCTCAGCGTTGCGGCTCTGTTCGGGGAAGGCGAACTCCGCGCCGTTCTGGGTCAGGGCCCTGCCCGTCAGGGTGAAGCGCCCGGGGGCGATGAACACCGCATCCTCCGAGGCCGCCGTGAATTCGAAGGCATGGCCGGCGGCCGAAGTGAGCGTGAAGAGCTCGTCGTGGAAATAGTCCGTAAAGGCCCGGGTGAAGGTCACCAGCACCTGCGCATTGCCCAGATAGGCCGTCACGGTCGCCGGTGTCACCCGCTGCGCCTCGATGCGGAACGTCTGCGAGCCGGCGTAGCAGGGCTTGTTCACCCCCTCCTGCGCCGCGTCGCCCCAGGCCACCGAGGCGGTATAGTTACCGGCCGCCAGCAGGTTGTCCGCCGACACGAAATCGGAGAACTTCGTCCAGCTCCGCTCGTAGTCGACATCCACGCCGCGGATCGTCAGCGAAAAATCCCCCTTTTCGGGAAGAGTTATCGCTACGGCTGCACGGGCGATCGTCTCGTCCGAAGCCCCGCAGTCGAGCGCCACGTAGCCGAAGCCGCCGTCGACGGAGAACTCGGTGCTCTCCGAGCTGCAGCCGCCCAGCACCAGCATCGCCATCAGGCTCAAACATACTCTTTTCATAATTCAGCTATTTTGGTTCAATTCTTTTTCGGTTTTACGGAACGATCGAGACCCGCACGTTGTCGATGTAGAGCCAGTACTGGCCGTTGCCGGCGAAACTGCTCGCGCGGTTGTTCGTCACGCTCCAGCTCAGGCGGGTCTCCGCATCGCACGCCTCCATCGTATAGCTCTCCGTATGCGGAGTGACTCCGTACATGGCGCTGTTGTCGTGTTTGCCGTCGGAAGCCAGAACGATTCCGTTCACGTTCTCCGCCACCCGTTCGATGGCATCCGATCCGTTCTTCACGGCCGTTCGGCTGCATCCGGCGGAATACACGGGGAAACCGCCCGAGCCGACGCCCTCGAAGTAGTCGCCGGCATAGTCGTAGGTAACCCGAATCTTCGCCGGAGCCGTCAGATTGGCGAGCGGAGCCGAATCGACCCGGCCCAGCATGACATTCCGGGCCCACAAGCCCATCTCCACACGCGAAGCGATGCGAATATTGCCGCCTGCGAGGCCGCCGATGCGGGCGCCGAACCAGCCCTCCAGCGCATAACTGCCGAGCGATATGGCGGAGGCGTTCACCGTATCGGAGTTCGAGAACTCCGACCGGTTTTCGAACGAGGCCGAGAGCCCCGAGAAATCCTCGAAGAAGAGATAGGGCACCTCCAGCGCCGGCACGACGGTGCGGCCGTAGACCTGCACGTCGGGCATCCGGTATTCGCTGCGCACGACGGCGTGGTCCGAAGTGAAGACTACCTCGAAACGTTTGCCCGAAAGGTTATCCGCGAACTCCCCCACGAATGCGTACTCGTAGCGGTTCGAATCGTCGGACGCGAACTCCAGCTCGGTCTCGCCGCCGGGGAACGACCCGCCGTCGAGCAGGCGGATGCGGAACGACCGGGGCTCCTCGCCCAAGTGGTTCAGCTCACCCGTACCTAAGGAGAAGTCGATATAAGTCGCCTTCCGCATTGCGGGAATGGTCAGCCGGATGGGGGTCGTATGACCCGCAAGGAAATGCTTGCCCGGCATGGAGATCGACTCCGACTCACAGGCCTGCGAATAGGCCCGGAACGAAACCTCCCCGTCGGAGAGATCGACGGGAGCTATCACGGCGAAGATCGTGGCACCGGCATCGACCGGCGTCGGGAAATCGAGCGACAGCACCGACTTCCCTTCGGTGAGGGCGGCGGGTGCCTCGGGGTCGCTGACATCGACCGTCAGCCGGCCGGCGACCGGTCGTCCGAAATCGAGCTCGAGCCGACGGATCGGCTGGCCGAGCAGGTTCTTCTGCTCGGGAATCGTAATCTTCAGGATATGGAGCTTATGGACGAAACTCAGGCGGAGCTCACCGTTCGCGGCACCCGTCAGGGCCTCCCCTTCGGCGGGGCGGGCCACCATAACGGCGCGGCGCATGCTCTTCGATCCGTCCTGCACGGCCGGCAGATCGTATTCGGCCACGGTGCCCGAGAGGGCATCAGGCTCGGGATAGGCTCCGTAGTAGGTATAGCGCCCCTCGGCCATCGGGTCGATCTGCGCCGTGAACCACGCCTCGGGATACTCCTCGCCGAAGTGCCACAGCGCGAAGGGCTCCGCGGTCAGGGCGAGCGCCGAGCCGTCCGAAGCCCATAGGGCGATCCGGTCGTCGGGGCTCCAGCGGGTTACCGTTCCGTTCTCCTCGATCTCGGTGCGGGTGATCTCGCGGGCGGCCGCGACCCGCACGCTTACCGGGCCGGGCCGGGGCTCTTCGACCTGCGTCTCCGCGCATCCCGCAAGCAGCACCGCCAGCGACGACATCCAGCCAAAAACAACTCTTTTCGTATATTCGGTCATGGTTTCTCGGAAAATATTCTGTTTCACCGTTTGCAAAATTAAGACACCGGGGGCTGAAAAGGAAATAAATTCAACGAATTCCGGAAAAATCATCACGAACCGATCGTTTTTCCCGCAAACCGAACGGCCGGTCCCGGCAGGCCGTCCTCGCCCCGCCCCGTAAAAAGCGGGCGGCCGAATGGTCGGCCGCCCGCGATGAGGATTCGAAGCGGAATCGTTACACCAGACCCGAGAAGCCCATGAAGGCCATAGCCAGAATTCCGGCCGTAACCAGAGCCACGGGGGCGCCCTTCAGCGCTGCGGGAACATCCTCGAAATCGAGGCGTTCGCGGATACCGGCGAAGAGCACCAGCGCCACGCCGAAACCGACAGCGGTAGCCACCGAATAGGTAACGCTCTGCAACAGGGTGAACTCCTTCTGAATCATCAGAATCGCCACACCCAGCACGGCGCAGTTGGTCGTGATGAGCGGCAGGAAGATACCCAGCGCCTGGTAGAGCGACGGGGAGACCTTCTTCAGGATGATCTCGACCATCTGCACCAGCGCGGCGATAACCAGGATGAAGACGATGGTCTGCATGTACTCGATGCCGAACGGAACGAGGATGAACTCCTGGATCGACCAGGCCACCACGGCCGTCAGGGCCATGACGAAGGTCACGGCGGCGCTCATGCCCAGCGACGTATCCACCTTCGACGACACTCCCAGGAAGGGGCAGATGCCGAGGAACTGGGACAGAACGACGTTATTGACGAAGATAGCGCCGATGACGATTGCGAAATATGATACCTGTTCCATAACTACTTCTTGAGATATTTGTTAAACAAAACCATCAGGTAGCCCAGCACGAAGAAGGCGCCGGGAGCCAGCACGAAGATCAGCGGCGTGTAGTCGGAGATGCCGAGCTGATAGCCGAAGATGGCGCCGCCGCCCAGGATCTCGCGCAGGGCGCCGATCACCGTCAGCGAGAAGGTGAAGCCCAGGCCGATACCCACACCGTCGAGGATGGAGTCGAAGGCTCCGTTCTTCGATGCGAAGGCCTCGGCGCGGCCCAGAATGATGCAGTTCACCACGATCAGGGGGATGAAGACGCCCAGCGAGGCGTAGAGCGCCGGCACGTAGGCCTGCATCAGCATCTGGATGATGGTTACGAACGACGCGATGATGACGATGAAGGAGGGGATGCGCACCTTGTCGGGGATCACGTTCTTCACCAGCGAAATCACGAAGTTCGACATGATGAGCACGGCCATCGTAGCCACACCCATACCGAAGCCGTTTGCGGCCGAAGTGGTCGTACCCAGCGTGGGGCACATGCCGAGCACCAGTACGAAGGTCGGATTCTCCTTGACGATGCCTCTCAGAATCAGTTGCAGTTTATTCATTGTTACCTCCTTCCCGAGCGTCTTCTTCGCCCGTCTGTTCGGTTGTTTCGTCTGCCTTCACTGGCTGCGTGGCGCCGGAGATGACGTCTGCGTCATGCTCCTGCAAGGCCACCTGCCGGTAGGCGTTGTAGGCACGGGCCATGGCATCCACGTAGGCGCGCGACGAGATCGTGGCTGCCGTCAGGGCATCCACGTCGCCGCCGTCCTTCTTCACGGCCAGCGTCATTTCACCGGGGTTTCTGCCCTGGAAGCTCGCGATCAGCGGATTTCCTTCGTCGGCCATCTTGGTGCCCAGACCCGGGGTCTCGGTCTGCGCCAGCACATTCACGTTCAGCACCGTGCCGGCCGCATCGAATCCCACCATGAGAGTGATCGGACCGCCGAAACCCTTCTTGGTCATCGTCTTGACGGCATAACCGACCACATCGCCGCCGTTCGTGGCGGTGTAGGCTACGATCGGCATCTCGTCGATCATGAGCTCCTGCTCGGTCTTCGCGTCGAAGGCGGGCAGCACCTGGTTCAGGGCCTCGGTCACAGCCTGCGCATTGGCCTGCTCGATAGGCTCCTTGGTGATCTGGTAGACGCCGCCTACACCCGCCGAAGCGACCAGAGTGATGCAGAACAGGACGGCCACCATATTAAAAAGTGTACTTTTCATCTCTTTGTCCTCCTATTTTTTCAAGCCGAAGCGAGTAGGTTTGACATATTTGTTCAACAGAGGCGTCACGGCGTTCATCAGCAGAATGGCGAACGACATACCCTCGGGATAGGCACCCCAGAGACGGATCAGCATCGTGATGACGCCGATGCCCACGCCGTAGATCAGCATGCCCTTGCGGGTCATGGGCGAAGTCGCGTAGTCCGTAGCCATGTAGACAGCGCCCAGAACGGCACCGCCGGCCAGCAGGTGGAAGAGCGGGAACTCGTAGAGCGCCACGCCCGACATGCCGCGGCCGAAGGCCACCAGCAGCGCGAACACGGCCATCGAGCCCAGCACGGCCACGGGAATGTGCCACGTGATGACCTTGCGCCAGAGCAGGTAGGCGAAGCCGACCAGCAGCGCCAGCGCGGCCACCTCGCCCAGCGAACCGGGGATCTGACCGCCGAACATCTGTCCCATGTTGAGCGACGACATGGCGGCCTCGCTCTGGAATTTCATGGCGGCCAGCGGCGTAGCGCCCGACAGAGCGTCGGTCCAGCTGCCGGAGACGGCCGGGAAGGTAGTCATCTGTACGGGATAGGCGATCAACAGGAACACACGGCCCACCAGAGCGGGGTTGAAGGGGTTCTTGCCCAGACCGCCGAAGGACATCTTGGCGATGCCGATAGCGACGACCGAGCCGATGACGACGATCCACCAGGGAATCGAGGCGGGGAGGTTGAACGAGAGCAACAGACCGGTTACGACGGCCGAGAGGTTGCCCAGCGTACACTCACCCTTCATCATGAATTTCTGGATGAGGTACTCGACGAGGACGCAGCTGGCGATGGCGATAGCCGTCACGCGCAGCACGTCCCAACCGAACACCGTAGCCGAAACGACCAGAGCGGGGAGCAGAGCGATAATCACGTCGCGCATGATCTTCTGCGTCGACTCCGGGCCGTGGACGTGCGGCGAAGGTGCAACGAAAAGTTTATTTGCCATAGTTTTCTTTTTTTGTTAATTCGCGTTTACGTTCCGGCTACTTCTTGGGGGCGTTGGCGGCCGCGCGGGCACGGATGATGCCCATCACAGTCTGCTTGCCCAGACGGATCCAGTCCAGCAGCGGCAGGTAGGCCGGGCAGGTGAACTGACAGCTGCCGCACTCGATGCAGTCGGTGATACGGTTGGTCTCGACCGTCTCCCAATCCTTCTTGCGGGAGAGTTTCGAGAGCAGGAAAGGCTCCAGACCCATCGGGCAGGCCGACACGCACTTGGCGCACTTGATGCAGTTCGAAGCGACGCCGCGCACGGCCTCCTTCTCGCTCAGGATCGTCACGCCCGAGCAGCCCTTCGTCACGGGCGAGTCGAGGTTTACCATCGCACGACCCATCATCGGACCGCCGTTCACCACCTTGCCCGTATCCTCGGGCAGACCGCCCGCAGCCTCGATGAGCGAGCGGATCGGAGTGCCCATGCGGGTCAGCAGGTTCTTCGGATTCTTCACACTCTTGCCGGTCAGGGTAACCACGCGCTCGATGAGCGGCTTGTCCTTCTGCACGGCCTCGTAGACGGCCACCGTCGTCGAAGCGTTGCAGACCACGGCACCCACGTCGATAGGCAGACCGGGGGGAGGGGGCACCTGACGGCCCGTTACGGCCGCGATCAGCTGCTTCTCGCCGCCCTGCGGATACTGCACCTTGAGCGGGGTCACGTGTACGCCGGGATAGCTCTTCGCCAGCTCGCCCAGGTGAGCGATGGCGTCGGGCTTGTTGTTCTCGATACCGATATAGGCCTCGGTCACTCCGATCGCCTTCATCAGGATGGTGACGCCCACCAGCAGCTCCTCGCCGCGCTCAAGCATGGTGCGGTGGTCGGAAGTCAAGTAGGGTTCACACTCCACACCGTTGATAATCAGGAACTCGGCCTTCTTACCGGGAGGAACCGACAGCTTGACGTGCGCAGGGAACGTAGCGCCGCCCATACCCACGATACCGGCCTCCTTGATCTTGGCGATGATCTCCTGCGAGGAGAGGTCGCACTGCTTGCGGAGCTCGGTCGAGCGGTCGACGGTCTCGACCCACTCGTCGCCCTCTCGCTTGATGGTAATCATCATCTGGCGCAACCCCTGGCCGTTGGCTACCATGTCCACGGCCGTCACCGTTCCCGAGATCGGCGAGTGGATGTTGGCCGACATGAAACTGCCCGCCTCGGCGATCAGCTGACCGGTGAGCACCTTGTCGCCCTTAGCCACTTTGGCAACGGCCGGAGCACCGATATGCTGTGCGAGCGGAATGTTGACCACATCGGGCAGGGCGAGCGCCTCGATGGTCGCCGCCCGGCTCAACTTGTTTTCCTGCGGATGAACGCCGCCCATTGGAAATGTCTTCATATCTTCTCTTTTTTATTTATTCGTTGGATTCAGCCTTCGGGGCGGGAGCGGCCTTGGGAGCGGCGGCGGGCGCCGGCTTCGGCTCCTTGGGCAGCGGCTCCATGCCTACGAGCCTGATGGCGCCCGTGGGGCACTCGTTCACGCACTTGCGGCAGAGCTTGCACTTCTGCGGATCGATGTAGGCCAGATTGCCCTCGACAGTGATGGCGCCGAACGGGCAGACCTTGGCACACTTGCCGCAGCCGATGCAGCCGGCCTTGCAAGCCTTCATCACGACGGCACCCTTGTCCTTCGAGACGCACGACACGTAGACGGCCCGATTCTTCGGCCACTTCTTGCGCAGCTCGATGATGTGCTTGGGGCAGGCCTTCACGCAGGCGCCGCAAGCCGTACACTTGTCGGGATCGACCTCCGGCAGCCCCGTCCGGGGGTTCACGGCGATGGCTCCGAACTGGCAGACATCCACGCAGTCGCCGAAGCCCAGGCAGCCGAACGAGCAGCCCGTCTCGCCCACGTAGAGCGACGATGCCACGGCGCACGACTTGGCGCCGTCGAAAGTATTGGTGCGGGGACGCTTCTCGCACGTGCCGCCGCAACGCACCGTAGCCACCTGCGGTTCCTTCTCCGGAGCGGCCTTGCCGAGGTAGGAAGCGCAAGCCTTCATCACGTCGCCGCCACCCACCGGGCAGAAGAGCGCCGAGATGTCATCGCGCTTTACCAGAGCATCGGCCATACCCCGACAGCCGGCGAAGCCGCAGCCGCCGCAGTTGGCACCGGGCAGCATCTTCTCGACCTCGTCGATACGGGGATCCTCCTCCACTTTGAACTTCTGGGCCACGAAATAGAGAATCACCGCGGCCAGAATTCCCAACACGCACAATGTCAGGATGGTAAGTAGTAAGTTTTCCATTAGATTTTAGTTATTGTAAAATGAATTGTGTTTTTGATCCGATCGCGGAACAGGTAGACGACGAAATAGTAGAGGGCCACGCCGGCCACCGAAAGCAGTGCGCTCGCTCCGTCGTTCACGCCCAGCGACTGGGCCGCGATCAGCACCCCCATCAGCACGACGAAGGCACCGCCGTAGGCCAGCAGCACGGCTCTTGCGCCCATGCGCTGCTCCGCCCCCACCGTCACGGCGTCGCCCGCCGCATAACGGGCGTAGTCGGACGTCTCGACGTCGACCATCTTCTCGGCCGACTCGCTCATGCCGCAGGCCTGACGCGCCCGGCACGAATGGCAGGCACTGTTAGCCACGATAGCCACGCGGACGATGCCGGGCTCCACGGAGCGCACGACACCCGGATGTGTGATCTCGCGGGACATGATTCGATCAGTCGCCGTATTTGTTGGTCAGCGGCATCAGCCGCTCGTGGCCGAAGGCGCAGCTCGACAGACGCAGCACGGGCGGGAACTGATAGCGTTTCTTCTCGTTGCGCATGATCATGGAGTGGATCTTCTCCACCACCTCCGAGTCGAAGCCCGCGTTGATGATCTCCTCGCGATGCTGCCCCTCCTCGATCATGCGGTAGAGGATGGCGTCGACCACCTCGTAGGGAGGCAGCATGTCGCTGTCCTTCTGGTCGGGACGCAACTCCGAGGAGGGCTCCTTGTCCAGAATGTTCTCGGGAATGATGTTGCCGAAGGTGCGGTTGATATAGCGCGCCACGTCGTACATCTCGGTCTTGTAGAGGTCGCCCGTAGGGCTGAAGGCGCCGGCCGTATCGCCGTAGAGGGTACACCAGCCCAGCGCGTTCTCACTCTTGTTCGAGGAGTTCAGCAGCACGTAGTCGGTCTTGTTCTGCACGGCCATCAGCAGGATGGTGCGGATGCGGGTCTGGACGTTCTCCTCGGTGAAGTCGAACTCCCGGCCGCCGATCACCGGTTTCAGGGTGTCCAGCACGCTCCGGTAGATCTCCGTGATGGGGATCACGTTGTATTCGATGCCCAGATTCTCGGCCAGCTGCTTGGCATCCTCGACCGAGTGGTCCGAGGAGAACTGCGAAGGCATCAGCAGGGCCCGGACATTCTCGCGCCCCAGCGCGTCGGCGGCCAGACAGGCCACCACAGCCGAGTCGATACCGCCCGAGAGGCCGATAGAGGCCTTGTGATAGCCGTTCTTGCGGAAAAAGTCGCGCAGCCCCAGCCGGGCCGCCTCGTAGATCATGCGGGTGCGGTCGTTGTAGGTGGTATAGGGCACCGATCCGTAGGGCTTCGCATGCTCGGTATCGTAGAGGGCGAAATCCTCCTCGAAGCTCTTCATCACCAGCATCAGCTCGCCGCGCCGGTTGATGACGCCCGAGGTGCCGTCGTAGACGATCTCCGTCGAGCCGCCCACCTGATTGACCAGCACCAGATCGACCCCCTCGACGAAGGCCAGGTTGCGCATCATCTCGTAGCGGTAGCTCATCAGCCCCTTTCCGTATTTGCGGGCGTTGAGGCTGATAACCAGATCGGTCGAGCGGTCCAGATCGTGCAGATGACTCAGATCGTCCCCCACGACCACGGCGCACTTCTGCCCCTTGACGGTCACGTACTCGTACCCTTTCGACGGCACCAGAAAGCCCATCTCGCGACGTGCCGTGATATACTTCTTGCCGATGTAGCGGAGCACCTTGCGGTCCTGGATCAGTGCCGCAGCGCTCGCAGCCCCCTCGGCGGTGAGGATGGGCAGACCGATCAGGGCGGCGATGCCGTCGCAGCAGGAGGCGATCTCCACCAGTGCGTCCTCGCACAGTTCCAGAAAGGTCGTTTTGCGCAACAGATCGAACGCCGGAGTACCGCTGACGGACTGTTCGGCGAAAATCACCAGATCGGCCTTTTCGGCTTTGGCCCGCTGAATGGCATCGATGATTTTCGAGGTATTGCCGTCGATATCACCGACCGTGTAGTTTAACTGAGCAAGAGCTATCTTCATCTGCGCCTCGTTTTAGAGTGGACTTCATTTCGGCGTCGAATCGCCGTTAACCGTGCAAAGGTACGTTTTTTTTATCGAACGCAGAAGCATTTTCGATGTTAAATTATTAACAGCCGGGCAAAAGGATCGTTTTCCGAAACCGCTGCCGGCCGCAGCCAAAAACGAGCGGCAGAGTGAATGTTCACTCTGCCGCATTCGGAAATCGGATACTCCGCGAAACTATTCGACGTCGGCCTCGGGCTCGGCCACCAGGATTCGTCCGCAGTATTCGCAGACGATGATCTTCTTGCCCTGACGGATCTCGGCCTGACGCTGGGGCGGAATCCGGTTGAAGCAGCCGCCGCAGGCGTCGCGCTTCACGGTTACCACGGCCAGTCCGTTGCGGACGCTGGTGCGGATCCGCTCGTAGGCCTTCAGCAAACGCTCGTCGATGCGCTCCTGCGCCTGACGGGCCCGGGTCTCCAGCTCCTCGACCTGCGAAGCGGTCTCGGCCTCGATGCTCTCCAGCTCGCTGCGCTTCATCTCCAGGTCCTTGGTGCGCTCGCCGATCACCGTATCGGCCTCCTCCAGCTGGGCCTTCTTGGCCTTGACTCCGGCGGCGTACTCCTTCAGGCGTTTCTCGGCCAGCTCGATCTCCAACTCCTGATACTCGATCTCCTTGGAAATGGATTCGAACTCGCGGTTGTTGCGCACGTTGTTCTGCTGCTCCTTGTAATTGGCTATCTGAATCTTGGCCTGATCCACCTCGCGCTTGCGCTGCTTGGTGAGCGTATTCAGCTCGTCGATTTCGGCATTGACGTTGGCTACACGGGTCTTCAGTCCGGCCAGTTCGTCCTCCAGATCCTGTACTTCCAAAGGCAGTTCTCCCTTTACCTTGTTGATGTCGTCGATCCGAGAGTCGATCTTCTGCAACTCGTAGAGGGCGATGATCTTCTCCTGCATCGAGTAGTCAACTTCAGTTGTTTTTCTTGTTGCCATTATGTTTGCTTTAAGTTTAGACCAAATAATATATCGGATTACGAGAGCATCTACTCTTGCGAACCGCAAAGGTAAGCAAATTTTTTCGAAAAACGTCAAATAAAATATCAATTACGCAATATTCGCTCTCGAAATGGCCGACATCGGCCGCCACGAAGTCCCGGTCGGGGGTCATGAAGTCGTTATACTTCAGATCTGCGGTGATGTAGAGGTCGCAGCCCGACCGGCGCGCCGCCTCCATCAGCGACGCTCCCGAGCCCGTACAGAGGGCCACGCGCCCGACCGGACGGCCCGTCGGCGCGCTGTGCCGCACGGCCCCGACCCGCAGGGTCTCCTTCACGAAGCGCAGGTACTCCTCCAGCAGCCGCGGCTCGGGCAGTTCGCCCACCACGCCGAATCCGGCACCGGGGCTCTCCGGGCGCGGCTCCAGCACCCGTGCGTTCTCCACCCCCAGCAGCTGCGCCAGCCGCCAGCTCATGCCGCCCGGCGCACTGTCCAGGTTGGTATGGCAGGCATAGAGGGCGATTCCGCGGCGGATGGCCCGCTCCACGCAGCGCTCGACCCCGGTCGAGGAGTTGAACCGCTTGAGCGGATGGAAGACGATGGGATGGTGCGCTACGATCAGGTCGCAGCCCTCCCGCTCGGCCTCGTCCAGCACCTCCTCGGTGACGTCGACGGCCAGCAGGGCGGCGTGCACCTCGTCGTCGGGACGACCCACGATCAGCCCCGCGTTGTCGTAAGACTCCTGCAGCGCGAGAGGCGCGAAGCGTTCGATGACATCGGTGATCTCCTTAATCTTCATAACTCCGAAACAATGACTGTTCATAAAATGCGAAGAGCTCCTTCTCCTGCACCTCCGACGGTCTGCGGACCCGGCGGCGCTTCCGCTCGCCGAGCGGCTGCTCCGACCGCTCCTCCTCTGCCGCCGGCTCCTCCTCACCCTCCGGATCGGATGCCGGCCCTTCGGCCGGAGCGGACACCGCCGGCGTCCCGTCGCCGATCAGCAGGTCGCCGTCGCCCGCCTTCAGATCCTCGCGCACCTCGACCAGCAGGGCCCGCACCCGTTGCAGCCGCTCCAGCAGCTCGCTGTCGCGCGCGACGCTCCCGCGGTTCTGCTTCAGGCTCCGCTTGGCCCCTTCGAGGGTCATGCCCTGCTCCTTGACCAGGTGATAGATCAGCTTGAGCATCTGCACGTCCTCGGGGGTGAAGAGCCGGTTCCCCTTCTTGTTCTTCTTGGGCCGCAGCACGTCGAACTGCGACTCCCAGTAGCGGATGAGCGACGGATTGACGTCGAACATCTCCGACACCTCGCCCATCGAGTATAAAAGTTTCTTGATTTCCATCGTTTCGTTCTTCTCCTTCGTTTGTCCGGTTCCGTCTATTTGTTCTGAATTCTCAACGAATTCGGATACAGATTGTTCACCCGGTTTCCGATCCGCTTCGCAAAGCCCAGCGAGAAGCCCTGCCACGTCACCCGGTTCATCCCCTCGGCGAAGCGGTCCGCCGGCAGGTCGGCCTTGCGCAGGTACCGGAGCGCCTCCTCGCCATCGAGCTCCGCCACAGGCAGCACGTCGTCCTTCAGTCCGGTCCAGAACGCCAGGGCGCCGTCGGGCTTCAGCACCCCCTTGAAGAGCTGCCCCATCGCCACGCCGGCATAGATCACGTTCAGGCGTTGGGAGAGGAATTCGATCTCCGCGGCCCGCCCGCGGCGACAGCCGTAAAGCAGTTCGCCCGCCCGGTAGAAGTGCATCCGGTCGGGCTCCGCACACCAGCGCACGAGCTCCGCCGCCTCCCGCTTCTCCACGGCCTGCAACACCGACCGGCGCCCCTTCGCGGGGCGGGACGGACGCACGGAGGCACCCTCCGCACGCTTGCGGGCCACGGCGGCGAAAAAGCCCTCGCCCTTCGCCCGGTGCGGAAAGAAGCGGAAAGTACTGAATGCTCCGGCCTCGCCGGCCACGATCCCCCACTCCTCGGGCAGCGGCTCCGCATCGACCGGTTCGAGCTCTTCTCCCGCCCACTCGCTGAAGCGCTCCGCCACCGATTCGTCCTCCGCATGGTTGAAGGTGCAGGTGCTGTAGATCAGCAGTCCGCCGGGTTTCAGCGCCGGCCACGCCGCCTTCAGAATATCCAGCTGACGCGCCGCGCAGCTCACGACCTCGCCTTCGCTCCACGCTTCGCGGGCCTCGGGCATCTTGCGGAACATCCCCTCGCCCGAGCAGGGGGCATCCGCCGCCACGACGTCGAACCACCCCTCCAGCGCTCCGAAGCGGTCGGGGGTGTCGGTCGTCACAGCCACGTTGCCCAGTCCCCACTTGCGCACGTTGTCGGCCAGCACCTGCACCCGGCGACGGTCGACCTCGTTGGCGACCACGCACCCGTCAGGGCCGGCGACCGACGCATAGAGAGTCGTCTTGCCGCCCGGAGCGGCACACAGATCGAGAATGCGTCCCCCTTGCAGCCCCTCGCCCCGCAACAGCCGGCCGACGAACTGCGAAGAGGCCTCCTGCACGTAGTAGGCCCCGGCATGAAAGGCCGGGTCGAGGGTAAAGAGCGGGCGTTCGGGCAGGTAATAGCCCCACTCGCTCCACGGCACACGCTCGGCCGAAGGGGCCTTCGCCCCCTTGTCCGGGTTCAGCCGCACCGAGGTGGGCGAGGGGGTATCCAGCGCCCGGCACAGAGCCGCGCCCTCGTCGGGCCCAAGCTCCTCCAGCACCCGGCTTACGAAAGATTCGGGCAGCGGCGTCATGATCTCCGCTCTTGCGCCTTCAGGGCGTCCAACTCCGCACATACGCGATCCAGCACGCCCGGATCGGCCACGTAATCCTCCTTGTCCTTGTCGATGACAAGCACCCTACCTTTATAGATATGCTCGATCCAGTTTTCGTACTTCCTGTTCAACCGTTCGAGATAGGCCTCGTCGATGTTCATCTCGTATTCGCGGCCGCGGCGGCGGATCTGCGAGATCAGCGTCGGGACGCTCGCCCGCAGATAGATCAGCAGATCGGGCTGCGGCACGAGATGGGTCACCAGCTGGAAGATACGCATGTAGGTCTCGATGTCGCGCGCCGACATAAGCCCCATCCGGTGGAGGTTGTCCGCGAAGATATGGGCATCCTCGTAGATCGTGCGGTCCTGGAAGATATCCCCCGAGGCGTTGTTGAGCATGTCCATCGTCTGCTCGATACGGCTGCCGAGAAAGGAGATCTGCAACTGGAACGACCAGCGCTTCATATCCTCGTAAAAATCACCGATATAGGGATTGTTCGTCTCTTCATAATAGGCCCTGGCGCCGTAACGCTCCGTCAGAATCTCGGTCAGGGTCGTCTTACCGCTGCCGATATTGCCCGCTATTGCGATATACATTGGGTATTGGGTTTAATTATCGTTATTACGTCTTTATTTCTTGTGTTACGGTTCCGGCCGCTGAAGCCCCACGGCCTTTGGCCGTGCCAGCAAGTGCCGACCCCACCCCTGCCCTCCCCCGGGGAGGGACCGGACGCCGGCCTATTCCGCTCCGTACCGTTTC